>Ga0315336_1000233_pt1 | contig 211522 bp, 169 predicted proteins | sample ASW5metaG_FD_204512 | JGI IMG/M metagenome (GOLD analysis project Ga0315336, IMG submission 204512) | Ammonia-oxidizing marine archaeal communities from Monterey Bay, California, United States - ASW #5 | ecosystem: Environmental > Aquatic > Marine > Intertidal zone | place: USA: California...
TAAATGTTCATCAATGTATTGCCAGCATAACCTTTAGGGACGCACGATCCGCCGGTAGGCGGAGAGTGAATCCCATGAAGCGGATTGAGCAAATGTAATTCTGCGCAGCAGAACTGTTCGTTAATGTATTACCAGCATAACCTTTAGGGACGCACGATCCGCCGGTAGGCGGAGAGTGAATCCCATGAAGCGGATTGAGCAAATGTATTTCTGCGCAGCAGAAATGTTCATTAATGTATTACCAGCATAACCTTTAGGGACGCACGATCCGCCGGTAGGCGGAGAGTGAATCCCATGTATTTGATTATAGTTTATATGCCTGCAGCATCAGCTGGCACCTCTTTATAAAGCCAAATCGTTGGCTTTTTCAATCGGTCCGGATGCACGAGTGGAGCGAGTGAATCCCAGGTATTTGATTACAGTTTATATGCCTGCAGCATCAGCTGTTCAATTGCCAACTGCCCAATGCCTACTTCTTACTGTTAATTGATTGTTGCCCACTGCTAATGCTACCTTCGCCATCTGACAGGCCCATAAGATGATCACTAAAGAACCTTTAAGATCAGTTCCTCTTTTATGTGCCCAGCCACCCTGAAACTTGTTTGTCCAAGTTTTAAATTATTCGCAGGAGAAAACCCTATTTCGGAGATTACCTTATCGTTTGGATATAATAATTCATCTGTAAAGATTACAATAGTTGCACCTCTCATTGGTAATACCTCATCTTCTTTTAGTTGGTAAGTCCCGGTATATGTCCCTATAAAAAACCTGCAATCGGAATACGCATCTGAGAGCCCTTCTTTATAAAGTTCCTGAAAGGTATTGAAGAGGATTATTTCATTGATGATATCCGTTTTTAAGGGAGCTACCAATATTACCTTGGTTTCCATGGTGGAATACTGTTGCGTTTGACCGTAAAAAGTAGATCCGACAGCAAGCAGTGCCCATAAATAAATTAATGGTTTCATTGATTGGGAATGCACTAATACAATACAGTGTTGAATTTTTTCGTGCTTATTCACTTATAGCATCCAGGCCAAGTTTATCTGTGAAATCCCATATTTCTTCAGCAGTTTCGGCATTCGATTTTACCGAAACCCCATAGTTCTCTTTGAGCATAAACTTGATCAGGTATTGCCCTGCCGGTGGCGCTAAGTATTCTTCTTTTGCTTTTATGCCATTGTGTTCCAGGGTTTTTTCGTACCCGTATTTGCTTGAATGGTCTCGTTGCAATTCGGCAATCGCTAAATGGTCACGGATCTCTGCTTTGCCTTTATCAGAACTACCGTCAATGAGCTGCAAGATTATAAACTCCTCTCCTTTTTCATAGCGTGCACTGGCAGAATGCAACCCATTCAATTTAAAGGGATCTGTAACAAAGTTTACCAGTGAATAGCCCGACAGCTGTTTGGGCGGTGACCAGCTTCGCCATAATTCGGCACTCATATAGACTTCTGAATTCCCGTTGGTGTTTGCAGTTGTTTCGTTTTTATTCTTAGCGGCCTGCTTTTCTTTATCGCCACCAAAACCACAGGAGCTGAGGGCGACGAGTATAAGTAATGGGTAAAGCAATCTTTGATTAATAATTTTCATGTTAATATTTTTTTTAAATACCTAACCACTACAGCCTATTGCTTCCATTTCCTGGGCTATTTTTATGGCTTGGGGAATGATATACCGCGGTCTGAAAAATTCGATCATATACTTCATAATATGAATGGGCGTATCAGGGGCGCCATCATAAACGGAGAGGTCTCCAGCGTCCTGATCTGCAACACCATTTAAAAAACTACTTATGATATAATGTAACTTCGAAAGAACTGGATGAAATTCGGGATCATCCCAAGGGCCATCGGATGGTACAGTAAACTGGTTAATGGCGGCCATAAAATCATCTCCAATTGATTTTAATTCCTCGTCACTTAGCTGGGCCATTTCTTCAGGGCAATACATAATGGTAGTAGAACTGGCCATTGCCAGGGTTTGCATTCCGTAGGCGTCACAGGCTGACATGGTAATTTCCCCGATTTTATGTTCATTAACCAGTTTTAAATACGAATGCACATACAACACCATCAGTGCCGTGCATTTTAGGTACTTGGTGTCCAAATCATTTAATAGCTTTTCATTCTCCTCCCTATCTTTCTCCCATTCTTCGCGCCACCGTCTTTCTTCTTCTGACATTTCTTCAGCACTATTATCAGCTGCTTCACCAGCTTCACCCTGGGCATCTTCAAGGGCTCTTGCCGCTTCGGTTATGGCCCCAAAAATATCATCCTGGGACATTGCAGGGAAAGTAGACATACTAGTACAAAACAGTAGTATTAATAATGTTCTCATTACTTTTATATTTATCGATTATATACTTATCATATAAATTATTGAAGCATTTCAGGCCTATTAAATAAGAGAGACCATTAACATGCCAAGGGCCACTGTAAACATGGCTATAAAAATCACGGTGCTCCATTTTATTTTTGATATTAACATTTTTCCATTTTATGCGGGGTTCAACAACTTTTTAAATTTTCTTATCAAAAATATCCAAAACGGTGTACGAGCTATGCCACATATGTAACCGGGTATGCAATAAATGTAACACAGCCTTAGTTGTAGGGAATTAGTTGACAGATTGGAGGAATTCCGCTGGTGTTTTGTTGTAGGCTTCCTTAAAACACTTGATAAAATAGGAAGGGGTGTTAAATCCAACACTATAAGCCACTTCATTGATAGTTGCGTCTGAAGTTTTTAAAATATCCATTGCTTGTTTGAGTCGTTGGGAACGAATAAAAGCAGTTGCTGATAAACCTGTAAAAGCCAACAGTTTTCTGTGTAGTTGCATACGGCTCATCCCCACCATCCTGCTGAATGCCGCAGCATTAAACTCAGAATCGCTTAAATTGGAATCTAAAATTTGTTGCATACGGTCCAGAAGCAATTCATCTGTAGGAGTTATCGCAATATCCCTGGCTTTTAAAACCACCTCCTGACTATAACGGCCCCGAAGTGCCTTTCGCGATGCTATAAGATTTTCTACCCGTTTTTCCAGTATCCTGAGCTTAAATGGCTTTGTAATAAAGTCATCTGCGCCCGACTGCAGTCCCTTTAATTCGTCTTCTTCCTCCATTCCGGCAGTGAGGACAATTATTGGAATATGGCTGGTGCGTTCATCCGATTTAAGTTCATTACAGAGCTTAATACCGCTGCAAACTGGCATCCGTATATCGGTTATGATAAGGTCCGGTACTATTTCCAGAGCCGTTTTTATGCCGATTTGTCCATTTTCGGCTTCAAAAATCTGGTACTTAGCACCCAATTCAGCAGAAAGAAATTCACGCAATTCCAAATGGTCATCTACCAAAAGTACAATGGGCAGTTCTTCTTCATTTGCCTTTAGTGAACCCACCGTGCTGCCTGGGTCATCAGTCCCCGAAACTTTCGGTAAAATTTGCGATTCATTGTCTTTTTTATCTTCTCTGAAATTATTCTTCTGGAACAATTCTATGTCAATTGGAAGGCTAAGCCGGAATTCAATAAAACGTTTTTCTTTTATAGCTACATGTATTTCGCCATCATAAAGTTGTACCAATTCCTTTACAAGGGAAAGGCCGATTCCAGCACCTTCCGCATACTCATCCTTTTGGTAAAATCGGGTGAATATTAATTCAAGGTCCGATTCGGAAAGCTTTTCTACGGTATTCTTAATGCTAAGCAAGACGCTGCCTTCTTTTTTTTCGGCATTAAAAATAATGTCGCCTTTGTGGGGACAATACTTTATGGCATTTGAGATCAGATTGGTCACCATTTTTTCAATCGCATCTTCGTCATACCAAATATTTCTTAGCTGTTCTACAGACGTATTATACTTATAAGATATTTCTTTAGCTGCAGCCTTATGTTCAAAGGAACCGGCAATTACATTCAGGAAAAGTCCCAGATCCCCTTTTGCGATATTTAATTTTAGTTTTCCCTTTTCTAATTTCGCCAGGTGTAACAACTGGTCCACAAGGGCAATGAGCCTGTTGGTATTTCTCTTTATCATGGAGAAGTTGTTAAAATCTGTGTCAGACAATATACCCGAGCTCAATTTGGCATCAACGGGCCCGGATATCAAGGTCAGCGGAGTGCGGAATTCATGTGAGATATCCGTATATAATTTGGATTTAAAATCATTTAATTTCTGTAGCCGGATGGTTTCTGCTTCCTTAATTTTCATATCCGTTTTAACTTTCCATCGCCACCGTAGGTAATAGTAAATGCTGTAAATAGCGGCTAAAAACAAGAGGGAATACAGTCCTTTTGAAAAGGGTGTCCAATACCAGGGGGAAGCAATTGTGAGGCTAAAGCTGGCAGGATTTTCATTCCATAAGCCATCATAATTACTAGATTTTACCTGAAATACATAGGTGCCCGGTGGCAAAAAGGAATAGCGGGCAAAGTTGTTGTTGCCGGCCTGTATCCAATCGTTGTCATAATTTACTAAACGGTATTGATATTGGTTCTTTTCTGGGAGGGAATACTGCAAACTGGAAAAGACAAAGGATAAGGTATTTTGGTCATGCTCTAATCTGGTATCAGCCAGCATAGGAAATGTTTGGTTTGATACCTCAAACCCCGTAATAACTGTTTGCGGTAAATAAGTATTTTCCTGAATTTCGTTTGGCTTAAACCAATAGAAACCATCCAGTCCGCCAAAATATAGGTTCCCTTTTTGGTCTTTAAAGTGGGCTCCTGTATTAAATTCAGTGGCCAGTCCGTCATAGTTGTTGTAATTGATTATAGATGGCGCTTCCTCCAAACTTTCCCCAGCTGTAAATTTAGATATCCCCTTGTTGGAACTCAACCATAGGTTTCCCGCTTCGTCTGGCAGAATACCATAAATTACATTATTTGCCAGCCCATTGGTAACGGTGTAATTGTAGAATTTTTGGCTTTTAATATCAAAGGCATTCAACCCACCGCCGTTTGTGCCTATCCATAAGACATTATTTGGAGCGGCATAGAGCGATTTTATATTGTTGCTGGCAATAGAATTCATGGTTGAGGAATGCCGATATTGCTTAAAAGTCTCCTTCCCTAAATCAAAAAGAACTACTCCCTGAGATTCGGTGCCAAGCCATAATTTATCTCCTTCCGCCTGAGCAATAACCCGGATATTGTTACTTGTTAAGCCATTGGTACTATCTGTGCCCGACTTATATTTTTTAAGTTCGCCTTTTTTGCTATCAAATAGAATTAGCCCCTGTTCCCTGGTGCCGAGCCACGTTCTTTTTTTACTATCCCTGAAAATTGCCCATACGGTTGCAGCAGTCAGCGGTATCTCCGAGGTTGAATTGTAGTATTCAAAACCCTTATCCGGAACATATATATTTAATCCATTTTCCTGGGTCCCAATCCACAGGTTTTCGTAATCGTCTGTCAGCAAGCTCATTATTCTGTTTGAAGCAATTGGAAATTCAGATCCATCATCAGTAGTAAAGGCCTGCCAGCTGTTGGATTGCGGATTGTATTGTGATAGACCTTTTCCTGAAGTGCCGATCCAGACGTGTTTCTCCTGGTCTACAGCGATTGCCCGTACAACGTCTATATTTATGTTTTCAGGAGTCTGGTAGTTGGTAAAAGAATTAAACTTCTCTAAATACGCATCAAAAAAGCTAACTCCTGCCCCGTCTGTGCCAAACCACATGGTGCCGGAGTCATCTTCCAGGATGCAGAGGATATCATTATAATGTATGGCCCTTGGATTTTGTTTTTTAGCATTGAAATTTGTGATTTTATTTTGATTAAAATCTACCAAAAACAAACCCCTGCCATAAGTAGCTATCCATAATCTGTTTCTCTTGTCTGCATAAAGGTCCAGAATGTTAAGATTAGAAGGTAATGGATCAGTAAAGGCCAATTCAGAGATCCTGTGATAAAAAGAATTGTCCGCTGCTTTAAAATAAAGACCGTCTCCATAAGTTCCTGTCCATTGTCGACCTGCTGAGTCAAAAACGATATCGCTAAAATTGGTCGTTATAACATCTCCGGGCAGTAATGAAGGTTGTATTGTGGAATGCTTTCCCGAAATGGGGTTGTATTTTATAAGATGTGCTTCTGATGTGAGTAATAAATCACCGGATGGGTGCTGTATTACGTTAAAAATTGTACCCTTGATATGTTCTTCGGTGATGACCTGCCTGGGTGCTTTTGTATTATTTTCTAACACAAAGAGCCCGTTGCTGTAAGTTCCTATCCAAAGGTTAAAGTGGTCATCCTGATAAAGTGCGCTTGCATCCCGGATGCCTTCTATTGGCGTAAATGTTTGCGAAATTGGGTCAAGCCTGCGAGGGATCCTGTCCAGGGGAAGTATCCACACCCCGCCCTGTCTATCCGTATATACCTTTCCCAGGTTACTGTAGTCCTGCTTGGTAATATCTACAAAATTATAAGGAAACACAGTAAACTGCCTGCCGTCATACTTATTTAAGCCATCCTGAGTGGCCATCCATAAATAGCCGGTGCTATCCTGGGTAATAGAGATGATACTATTTTGAGACAAACCTTCTTTTACAGATAGTTGTCTGAAAGAGATCTGATCCTGGGAATAGCCGGTTGAAACCATGACCAGGAGGGAAGTATATAGGAGAAAATGTCTAACTGTATGTTTTAATTTAAACATATGCAAAATATTCGATTTGATCGCTGGAATACACTATTACCCCAATTAAATTAATAAAATAATACTTGTTGTGTTTTCTAAATGCCAAAGCCGCAGTTTTTCACCCATAATAAAGTAAACCATTTTTAACAATAGTGGTGAGAGTTTTTGGTGATATCAAGCTTTTCAAATTACTTGTCAGGGCAGGCATTAGAAATTCAGAACAGTTCAAAAGATAAGGATCCCTTAAAATTTAGCAGATGTATAAATAATGTATACTATTCTCAATCAAGTATTGTCCGTATAAGTAATGAAATCGTTTATTTTTTCGATTCTTAAAAATTTTCTTTTCACTTCGGCCAGCATTTGGTATGTCAGACACTCATATTCTGTCTATAGAACCAAATTATTTGCTAATGTGGAGTGAGCATTTGAATTCCTTGGGCCGGGCGGAAAAGATTTAATTTTTTAATTGTATTTTTTTTTTATCTTTAACCCTATTAACTAACTAAATTTAAGTTTGAAAGAAATGAAAAAATTATTCTCAATCCTGGCCATGGCTGGGCTATTTGTATTAAGTACAAATACGGTAAGCGCAAATGTGAACGCTATAGTTTCAAATGTATCTTCTACTGTTGCAACTGCTTCGGTTATGCTTCAGGACGATGCTGCAGTACAAACTGAGAAAGGATTCACTCAAGTATTAAAAGAACAATTCATTCAGGGAGGCGCAGGTTTCATGGGAATCGTTCTACTTTGTTTGATTTTAGGTTTGGCCGTTGCTATTGAAAGAATTATTTACTTGAACATGGCTAGCACTAATACGAATAAATTAAAACAACAAGTTGAAGATGCGCTTGCGTCTGGTGGAGTAGAAGCAGCCAAAGAGGTTTGTAGAAACACCAAAGGCCCTGTTGCTTCAATTTACTATCAGGGATTGGATAGGGCAAACGAAAGTGTAGAATCTGCAGAAAAAGCTGTTGTAGCTTATGGTGGAGTGCAAATGGGACAACTTGAGAAAAATGTTTCCTGGCTTTCACTTTTTATCGCTATTGCTCCCATGCTTGGTTTCATGGGTACAGTAATTGGTATGATATCGGCTTTCCAGAAAATTAGTGCTGTGGGTAACCTTAGTGCATCGTTAATTGCAGGTGATATTCAGGTGGCGTTATTGACAACGGTATTTGGTCTTATTACAGCAATTATCCTTCAAATTTTCTACAACTATATTATCGCCAAAATTGATGCCATTGTTAATGATATGGAAGATTCGTCAATCACATTGATTGATATGTTGGTAGACCACAAAAAATAAGTCGGACCTCTTAATACGAAAACATTATGCACAAAATAATTAAAATAGTATTAGTAGTCATTGGGTTAATAGGACTTATATGCTGGTTTATGCTTCCGGGAAGTGAAGTGCCAGCTTCAGAAGCTATAGGCAATGGAGCAATGAACTTTATGTTCATTCTTACATATCTCCTTCTGGCTATCGCTGTAATTGTAAGTTTACTATTTACATTAAAGAATCTATTCTCTAATCCTGCTAGTTTAAAGAAAACCCTGTATGTCATTGTGGGTCTCGCAGTAGTTGTGGGAATATCCTATGCAATTTCAAGTGGCACTGATGTAGCTGATGAATACAAGGCCATGTCCGATGAATCCACTATTAAGAAGATAGGCATGGGATTAAATGTATTTTTTATCCTTACCGTGGTGGCTGTAGCCTCTATGTTGTGGGGAGGTTTAAAGAAAATGACAAGTAAATAAAAAAATAAAATTATGCCTAGAAGAGGAGCACCACCAGAGGTTAATGCCGGTTCTATGGCGGACATCGCATTCTTGCTGCTCATCTTTTTCTTAGTAACTACTACTATTGAAACAGATGCCGGTTTGGATCGTATGTTGCCACCAATTGAACCGCCAGACGAAAATGTTATCATTAAACAGAAAAATATTTTTACTGTTAACATTAATAAGAATGGACAACTTCTTGTTGAAGAAGAGCTTACCAATCTAAAGGATTTAAGAGCAAAAGCAATGGGCTTTTTGGATAACGGGGGAGCGCCTTCAGGAGATCCGCTTTATTGTAATTACTGTAAAGGTAAAAGGGATGCTAATTCATCTGACAACCCTGATAAGGCAATCATTTCACTCAAGAATGATCGTGAGACGAAGTATGCAACCTATATTACTGTTCAAAACGAGCTGGTTGGAGCTTATAATGATCTTCGTAACAGGGAATCGCAAAGGCTCTACAGAAGAGACTTTACAGATATGGAGGCGGAATATCTAAATCCTGAAACCCCGGAAAGTGTACGTGAGGAGCTTAGGGATAAGGTTCAGAATGTTCAAAGACTGTTTCCTCAGAAGTTATCAGAAGCCGAAACTTCGAGTAGTAATTAATATAGTTTATACCTAATAATTATGTCTAAATTCAATAAAAAGAAAGATGGAGATTTGCCAGCGGTTTCAACGGCATCATTACCAGATATTGTATTTATGCTTCTGTTTTTCTTTATGACGGTAACTGTAATGAAGGATAGCTCTTTGATGGTGGATAATACTTTACCAAATGCCACCGAAATCAAAAAGCTCGAGAAGAAGGATAGAGTATTGTATATCTACGTTGGTAAACCTACTCGTGAATATCAAAAGGTGTTCGGAACCGAACCAAAGATTCAGCTGAATGATAAATTCGCCAGCGTTTCTGAAGTTGGAGATTTTATTTTACAGGAAAGAGCCAAAAAGCCACAGGAACTGCAGAATGTATTGACTACAGCTATGAAAGTGGATAAAGATGCAAATATGGGCTTACTCTCTGATATTAAATTAGAACTGCGCAAAGTAAATGCTCTGAAGATAAACTACACCACTTATGAAGGTGATGCCTTTAGAAATTTACAATAAGCAATTTCAAACTTAAGTTAATGAAACGCTTCAAATTTTAATTTGAGGCGTTTTTTTATGACAAAAACCTTTATTTTACCTCTAATTCTATATGATGCGGCTATCACTCCTTCTGATTGTTTTATTTTCAATAAGCGTTAAGGCGCAGTCCGTTGTTGAAGCAAGCCCTGGTTCTAAGTATTTGGAAGATCAATTTTATGTTGGACTCACTTATAATTTTCTTCTCAATAAACCAGCTGATGTGACCCAAAGTAACTTGTCCTATGGTTTACAGGGAGGCGTAATAAAGGACATCCCTTTAAACGAAAGGAGAAATATCGCTATAGGTATAGGTTTAGGTTATGCCGTAAATTCTTATTATACCAATTTAAAGGTTACAGAAATTAACGACGGTTTTGAATACAGAGTATTACCTAATGGCACTTCATTTAAAAGAAGTAAAATAGAAACCCATCTTATAGAAATGCCAATAGAATTCAGATGGCGTAATTCTACAGCCGAGAGTTATAAATTTTGGCGAGTTTATACTGGAATAAAGCTGGGTTATGTAGTTGGTAGCAGATCTAAATTTGTTTCAGATGTGGAGAATTTTTCTTTTTATAACACAGATACAGAAAATTTCCAGTTTGGTCTCTCGATCAATTTTGGATATAATACCTTTAATGTTCATGCTTATTATGCCTTAAATGATTTTTTCGAAAAAGGAACTTTAACGGTAGATAATAAAAGTGTGGATTTTACCCCGCTCAGAATCGGGATCATTTTTTATATTTTATAGTTTTTACTTTTCAACTATCCGGCCTGATAAATGGCATATCTTTGATTTTATAGCCAGAATTTAACCGTTAATAACTGAGATACAATACCCAACAACAACCCGACTAAGACTTCAGCTCTGTTATGGGTGTTTAAGTACAGCCTGGAACTCGCAACCAGTCCTGTGGCCAGTATCCATAGACTTAAGGCAATAGTTATATTAATTTCAAAATGAATACTCAGAGCTATCAAAAACATCAGTAAACTACCCATACCCATAAGATGTAAACTACTTTTTAATTTAAAAAACAGCAACAGCAGGCTTGAAAATGAAGCCGCTATCAGCCCTGCGAAGTAATAGTAGAGTTCAACAACGTAATTGTTTGGGATTACTTTAAGCAAAACCATACATAATAAAAGGATACTTATCATTAAAGGGTACTTGCGTTCTGCCCTGTGGGGCAAAAAAACCGAACTGACAATACCTAGGTTTCTCAGAATAAAAAAACTGATTATTGGGATAATTATCGTTAAAATAAAAATAGGAAGAATATTACCGCTCTGAAGTTCCAGAGGACTGTATTTTGGAGTAATTATAAAGTAAATAACCGTGCCAGCAAATGGGACTAAAAGGGGGTGAAACATATAGGAGATAATTTTGAGAAATAGTTTCATTATATCTCCTTTCTCAAACGTGCAACAGGAATTCCAAGTTGTTCCCTGTATTTGGCTACCGTTCGCCTTGCAATAGGATATCCTTTTTTCTTTAAAATGGCGGCGAGTTTGTCATCCGTCAACGGTTTTTTCTTTTCTTCCTCACCAATAACGGATTCCAGAATCTTTTTTATTTCTTTGGTAGAAACATCTTCTCCCTGTTCATTCTTCATAGATTCAGAAAAATACTCCTTGATAAGTTTTGTGCCGTAAGGGGTATCTACATATTTGCTGTTAGCCACTCTGGATACTGTTGAGACATCCATTTCTATTGCATCGGCAATATCTTTAAGAATCATGGGTCGCAATTTTCTTTCATCTCCACTGAGAAAATAAGCATTTTGATATTGCATTATCGCACTCATAGTAATAAAAAGTGTCTGTTGTCGCTGTTTAATAGCATCTATAAACCATTTGGCCGCATCCAGCTTTTGTTTGATAAAAAGAACAGCATCTTTTTGAGATTTGGATTTGTCTTTGGCATTCTTATAACCCTGCAACATGTTGTTGTACTCCCTTGAAACATGAAGCTCGGGTGCATTTCGGCCATTAAGTGTTAATTCTAGTTCCCCTTCAACAATTTTTATGGCAAAATCGGGTACAATATGCTCTATGATTTTATTGCTTCCGGAGTAGGACCCGCCAGGTTTGGGATTCAATTTTTCAATTTCAGAAATGGCCGCTTTCAGTTGTTCTTCACTAACGCCATGTTTTTGGATGAGCTTTTTGTAATGTTTTTTGGTGAACTGATCAAAGGACTTTTCTAGTAAGTTTATGGCCAATTCAACATCGGCTTGTTGCTCTTTTCGCTTTAATTGAATGATCAGACACTCCCCAAGCGATCTGGCACCAACCCCCGGGGGATCAAGATCCTGAACAATTTTTAAAACCTTTTCTATGGTTTCTTCTTCTACATAAATGTTTTGGGTGAATGCAAGATCATCCGTGATATCGGATAGCGGACGCCTAATGTAGCCACTTTCATCAACGCTACCAACAAGAAATTCGGCAATGGCCCATTCTTCATCGTTTAGATATTCAGTGTTGAGTTGGTTGATCAGATATTGGTTAAAAGAGATGCCAGCAGCATAAGGGATACTTTTTTCGTCATCGTCTGCACTGTAATTGTTTGCTCTTGTCCTGTAATCCGGTACTTCATCATCACTTAAGTAATCATCGATATTGATATCATCTGTATTGACGGTATCACTATCGCCCTCTCCATCATAGTCCGAATTATCCAAATCATCATCCAGAGTATTGCTCTCTTCCTTGCCGGTATCCAAAGCAGGATTTTCTTCCAGCTCTTGTTTTAGCCGTTGTTCAAAAGCCTGCGTAGGCAATTGAATCAACTTCATCAGCTGAATTTGCTGTGGAGATAGCTTCTGTGATAATTTGAATTGTAAATGTTGTTTGAGCATTTAAAAATATATTCTTGCTGTATTATAAAGTTAAAGAATTTATACTATTTAGAATTCCGCATTCTGAGGGGTTCTGGGGAAGGGTATTACATCCCTGATATTTCCCATACCGGTAGCAAACTGCACCATCCTTTCAAAACCCAGTCCGAAACCACTGTGTTTTGCCGTTCCGAATCTTCTTAAGTCCAGGTACCACCATAGCTCTTTTTCATCAATATCCAGTGCTGCTATTTTACTTTTCAATACTTCGAGTCGTTCTTCCCGCTGTGATCCTCCTACAATTTCTCCTATACCCGGGAAAAGTATGTCCATTGCCCGCACTGTTTTACCATCTTCATTTAAGCGCATATAAAAAGCCTTAATATTTGCAGGATAGTCGAACAGTATAACAGGGCACTGGTAATGCTTTTCTACCAGGTATCTTTCGTGTTCACTTTGCAGGTCTGCACCCCATTCATTAATAAGATATTGAAACTTTTTCTTCTTATTGGGTCTGGAGTTTCTTAAAATATCAATGGCCTCTGTATAGCTCACCCTTTTAAATTGGTTCTCTGCTACAAATCTCAATTTTTGGAGTAATGGCATATCACTGCGCTCTGCCTGAGGCTTAGTTTTTTCTTCATCAAGGAGACGTTTTTCCAAAAACGATAGGTCTTCCTCACAATTATTGAGGATATAGGTAATAATACTTTTGATAAAATCTTCAGCCAAATCCATATTATCATTCAGATCAGCAAAGGCCACCTCTGGTTCTATCATCCAGAATTCTGCCAGATGTCTGGAAGTGTTAGAATTCTCCGCTCTGAAAGTAGGACCAAATGTATATACTTTCCCTAATCCCATCGCATAGGACTCAGCTTCAAGCTGTCCGGATACTGTTAAGTTGGTTTCTTTTCCAAAAAAATCTGATTTGTAATCCACCTTTCCTGAATCATCAATTGGAGGGTTTTTTTCGTCAAGCGTGGTGACCCTGAACATCTCCCCGGCACCTTCTGCATCCGATCCTGTAATTATTGGTGCATGGAAGTAGTAGAAACCATTTTGTTGAAAATACTGATGTATAGCAAAAGCCAGCGCGGACCTCACTCTCATTACGGCAGCAAATGTATTTGTCCTCACCCTTAAATGTGCCTGTTCCCTTAAGAACTCCATAGAATGTTTCTTGGGTTGTATCGGATAGGTTTCGGGGTCTGCGGTGCCGTGGATAACTATTTCGGAAGCCTGGATTTCAACGTTCTGCCCCTTTCCCTGACTTTCAACAAGAGTACCTGTTACCTTTATTGCGGCCCCGGTAGCGATCTGCTTTAAAAGGCTTTCCTCGAAATTTTCGAAATCCACCACACATTGAACATTTCTCAAAGTAGACCCATCATTAAGCGCAATAAATCGATTACTTCTAAAGGTTTTCACCCATCCGTTGAGAACAACTTCCTGTTGTAAAGGGGGCGATGAAAGTAACTCTTTGATACTGTATGCATTCATTTGAAAGCTATTCTAAAGATGAATGGCAAAGATAAGTTTTTGATAAAAACTAACGCCTCAAAGCCTTATATAATTGATGTGGAAATAACTAATTAGCACCTTCTTCGACACTTTGTGGTAGTTCATCCTTTGGAAGAATATCTATTTGTGGTTTTTTAAGTACTGCCTTATTAGCGATACTTCGCTCCAAAGAAATTAATAAGGACGGTAGTAATAATAAATTAGCCAACATTGCAAAAAGTAGCGTTGCAGAGACCAATGCGCCTAAAGCAACAGTACCGCCAAAATTTGATATCACAAATACCGAAAAGCCAAAGAATAAAACAATAGAGGTATAAAACATACTCACCCCTGTTTCCCTGAGTGCGGCGTAGACCGATTTCTGGATGCGCCAATTATTGGCGATTAGTTCCTGTCTGTATTTTGCCAAAAAGTGTATAGTGTCGTCAACAGAAATACCAAAAGCTATGCTAAAGACCAGGATTGTGGAAGGTTTAATGGGTACCCCAACAAATCCCATAACCCCGGCAGTCACCACCAGAGGTAACAGATTGGGAATGAGAGATATTATTATCATTCTGAAGGAACGGAACAAATAAGCCATAAACAAGGCAATTAAACCAATTGCCAACGTCAGAGAAAGCACTAAATTCTTTACCAAATATTTGGTGCCCTCCAGAAACAGCAGTGCTTTTCCTGTCATATAAACATCATAGCGTTCTACTGCGAAGATTTTATCAATATTCTCCTGAAGTCTTTCTCCAATCTCCTCCATGCGATCTGTCTTTACATCTCTCATAAAAGTCGTTATCCTTGCCACCTGGCCAGAGGTATCAACAAAGCTCTTCAGAAGATCACCATTTCCGCTCGATTTTCGCGCAACCTCCATAATAAAATTATTTTCCTGGGCCGTTGGCAGCTGATAATATTTTGGGATGCCGTTATAGAATGCTTGTTTTGAATACTTTATAAGATTTACAACAGAAACTGGTTTAGAGAGCTCTGGTGTTTCTTCTATCACCTCACTCAAATCGTTCATTCTTTTTAAAGTAGCGGGTTTGAGTACGCCATTTTTGCGCTTGGTATCCACTACGATCTCAACTGGCATTATTCCATCAAATTCCTGTTCAAAAAAGCGGATGTCCCGAAAGAATTGTGAATTCTTCGGCATGTCTTCAATCGGGCTTCCGGAAATATTAATCTGATAAATACCTATTATACTGACCACCAATAGCAAAACTGAAATTACGTAAACAGATATTCTTCGCTCCCGTACAATGCGTTCCATCCAGTTTACAAAACCATCAATCCACTTTTTATTCAAATGTTTTAAATGTTTTGTTTTGGGCAGGGCCATAAAACTGTAAACTATCGGAATGATTAAAAGTGAGAGAATAAAGATTCCGATAATATTTATGGAAGCGACAATACCGAACTCTGTCAGTAATTTACTGTCGGTGATAATAAAGGTGGCAAAACCTGAAGCTGTCGTAACGTTGGTCATCAGGGTAGCATTTCCAATCTTGGAAATAACCCGTTGAAGAGATAGTGCCTGATTCCCGTGTTTTTTTACTTCCTGCTGATATTTATTTATAAGGAAAATACAGTTTGGAACCCCTATAACAATAATTAGTGGTGGTATTAGGGCTGTCAATACCGTAATTTCATATTGCAGGAGTCCAAGAATTCCAAAAGCCCACATCACTCCAACGATTACTACGAACATTGAAATAACAGTGGCTCGTAAACTTCTGAAAAAGAAGAAGAAAATAAGGGAGGTTACCGCAAGTGCCGCCAGAATAAATTTGCCAATTTCATCAATGATATTCTGAGAATTCATAGTTCGGATGTATGGCATTCCCGAAATCCTGACATCGAGAGAAGTCTCCGTTTCAAACTTATTTACCAAATTTGTAAGGTCTTTAAGAATAAAATCCTTTCTCACCGAGGTATTTACCAAATCCTTGTCCAGGTAAACAACTGTCCTTATCGTCCGGGTACTACTGTTGTAAAGTAAATTGTCATAAAAAGGCAGGTTGTTAAACAAATGAGCACTAAGGCTATCTATTTGTTTTTGGGTGGTTGGGGGAGTTTTAATGAAGGGTTGCAGCAGAAATTCCTGTTTCTCATTGTCTTTTATCAGCTCCTGTAGATTGTCTGTGGAAAGTACAAAATCTACCTCAGGAAATGCATCGAGCTGCTTGCTAAGCGTGTTCCATCTGTTAAAATTTGTCGGATTAAAGACGGCACTGTCTTTTATGGCAAGTACCACGGCATTGCCCTCTTCTCCAAACAAATTTAAGAAGGCATTGTATTCCTGATTAATGGGATGATCATCTGGCAGCAGATTAGCTTCGGAATTTGAGAATCGCATGTTTTCCCACTGAAAAGCCAGAAAAACAGTAACAGCTGCGATGAGGACAAGAATCAATATTCTATTTCGTAGAATAATCCTTGCTGTTTTGGCCCAAAAACCTTTTGTTAGCTTTGCTACCATTTATTTTTGAAAGCTAATTTCTATACTCCAGACGGTATAGCCGAATTAGTTAGTTGAAATTAACCCCGCAACTCTGCGGGGCCTTTTTTGCATCGCCAAAGGCAATACGCCGGCAAAGGTAGAAAATGCTTGGCAGTGTTCCTAGAATGCAGGGAGCAAATAATCTATTCGGTCTGGCTAAAAGGAAGACGTTTCCCGTAGATGTAAAAATGTGTATTTTAGAGTACGGAATATAATACCACTCATTTGAAAAGAAGAAAATTTGTAAAAGAGTCAATACTGGCATCAATGGCATCACTTATCGGAGCCGATATAGTGAACGGTTCCCTGATGCCCGCTTCATATTCCCCGCTAGCCTTACAGGAAGCCGATCCCTTTAAGTTGTTTGGCAAGGATAAGCAGATGGTGGTACTCAATAATAAACCCTGGAATATAGAGGCCAAAGCACATCTGCTGAATGATACGGTTACTCCTAATAAATTTATGTTTATCCGTAACAATGGGCTGATGCCACAGGGTATCGACAGTTCAAATTGGGTGCTGACAATAGACGGGGAATCGGTTGAAGGAGAAAAAACATATACGCTGAACGATTTAAAAACCAAATTTCAGCAGCATACCTATCAACTTACTTTGGAATGTGGAGGCAATGGCAGAAGCGAATTTAGTCCGCCGGCAAAAGGAAATCAGTGGACTATAGGGGCAGTTTCCTGTGCAAATTGGACGGGAGTTCGCCTTGGAGATGTTCTCCGGGATGCCGGGATAAAGAAAGACGCCGTGTATATTGGGTATCATGCCGTAGATGAACATTTGAGCAGGGATCCTTCAAAGGAACCCATTTCGCGAGGTGTTCCTATGGACAAAGCCCTCCAGGACGAAACACTTCTTGCGTTCAAAATGAATGGTGAAGATATTCCCCTGGTACATGGATATCCTTTACGGCTTGTGGCTGGCGGGTGGCCGGCCTCTGCCTCAGGAAAGTGGGTGAACAGAATAAGTGTTCGCAATAAGGAACATGATGGCGCCAAAATGGGAGGCAGTAGTTACAGGGTACCCTGTAAGCCTGTAGCTCCTGGTTCCAAGGTAGAAGATAAAGATATGTGTATTATAATGTCCATGCCAGTCAAATCACTAATTACCTATCCCAAATCTGGAGCGGTAATTAAAGCGGGTAAAACACTGACCATAGGGGGCCATGCCTGGGCCGGGGAACTGGAAGTAGATCAATTAAAATATTCCATAGATTTTGGGGCCAGCTGGATAAATTGCAATTTAAGAAGACCAACTAATCGCCTGGCATGGCAACATTTTTCTGCTGCAATACCTCTATCTAAAACAGGGTATTATGAAATATGGGCAAAGGCGATAGATTCTGAAGGAAATGCACAACCTATGGTATTACCTGGATGGAACCCCAAGGGGTATCTTAATAATGCCTGTCACCGAATAGCAATTAAGGTGGTATGACAAATCATAAACGGTTTTGGAGGCGAGAAAGGGCGGTGTACAGGTTCCTTATCGTGATATGCGCTTTGGTTTTAATTGTGGCTATAATCGGTATTTATTTTGTAGACAAATCAAACGAAGAATATACCAGTGTTTCCGTACAGGGGGCCGATGAAATTGAAAATGGAGTACATCTGAAGACAGGTTTAGTAGAGGGGGTCGGACTTATGGAAACAGTAAATAATTGTACAAGTTGCCATTCCGCCAAACTTTTAACTCAGAACCGCCTTAGTAAGGAAGGCTGGGTGAGTGCCATTAGATGGATGCAAGAGACACAAAATCTCTGGGATCTCGGCAAAAATGAAGAATTAATTGTAAACTATCTGGCTAAAAATTATCCGCCGGAAAACAAGGGAAGGAGAGAAATTCTTGATGAGACAGATTGGTACGAATTGAAATAAAAAAGCGACTCACTAAAGTCGGTCTGATGCCGATATTATTTGCTATTTTAAACCTTCATGATTTCAGCCTCCTTATTTTCTAAAAAAGCATCAATTTTTTTGGTATAATTATCTGTCAACTCCTGAATATCCAATTCGACATTTTTTTCGAGGTCTTCAGAAATATCCAATTCTTTTATTTCTTTTTTAGCTTCCTGCCTGGCATTTCTGACTCCTATTTTAGCGTCTTCAGCCTCGGCTTTGGCCTGCTTTACTAATTGTACTCTGCGCTCCTCTGTTAAAGGTGGCACGTTAATGATCACCATTTCCCCATTATTCATCGGATTAAAACCTAGATTGGCATTCATGATAGCTGTTTCAATTTCCTGTAACAGACTTTTTTCCCAGGGCTGTACAGATATGGTCCGAGCGTCTGGGGTATTAATATTTGAAACTTGGGACAACGGACTTTGAGAGCCGTAATAATCTACCATTACCGAGGAAAGCATTGAGGGGTTCGCCTTACCCGCTCTGATCTTAACAAATTCTTTTTCCAAATGAGTTATGGCATGATCCATACTCTCCTTAGTGGCCTCCAATAAAAATTTAATCTCTTCGTTCATTAGGGTGTTTTAAATCAAATTAACACAAATTATACCAAAATTATAAATTTACTACGGTTCCTATATTTTCACCGGAAACCAGTTTCATCAGATTTCCTTTTTTATTCATATCAAAAACAACAATGGGAAGTTCGTTTTCCTGACTCAAGGTAAACGCAGTGGTATCCATGACCTTTAGTCCCTTGTGCAACACTTCCTTAAATGAGATGGTATCAAATTTGGTAGCAGTTTTGTCCTTTTCCGGATCACTGGTATATATGCCATCTACCCTGGTACCTTTTAATATGACGTCTGCCTCTACTTCTATTGCCCTTAGCACTGCCGCCGAATCTGTTGTAAAATAAGGATTGCCCGTTCCTCCGCCAAAAATAACCACTCTTCCTTTTTCCAAATGGCGCATGGCACGCCTTCTAATAAATGGCTCAGCAACTTCATTTATTTTGATAGCTGATTGCAGCCGGGTTTGCACCCCTTTTACCTCTAAGGCACTTTGAAGTGCCAATCCATTAATTACGGTGGCCAGCATCCCCATATGATCTCCCTGTACCCGGTCCATGCCCTTACTGGCCCCAGAGACTCCGCGGAAAATATTCCCTCCACCGATGACAATTGCAACCTGTATGCCGCTATCTACCACCTCTTTAATCTCCTCTGCATATTCTGCCAGCCTTTCGGGGTCTATTCCGTATTGCTTTTCACCCATGAGTGCTTCACCGCTGAGTTTTAGTAGTATTCGTTTGTATTGCATAGCATGTTGGACTTATCTCCGAACAAAAATAATCAAAATAATTTATGGGGATAGCGCGTTTATAAGAATAAGGAAAGTCCTAATTATTTGCAAACGTGCAATAGAAGCTTGGGAAAATTTGATATCCTTGTGCAAAATATCTAAAATTATTTTATGAAAAATATCTTATTAGTCGTTCTGGTTGCTCTGCTTTTTTCTGCTTGTGGTTCTGGCAAGGCCCTGGTAAGTGCTGAAAAGGGCAAAATCATCACCGACATTGACCTCGTGAACGTAGTTGATGACAGGGTTATGGTGTCTCTTGATCCCGGAGCCATAAGTACTTATAATATTGCTTTCTTTATTCCAAAAACAGTCCCCGGGACATATAGTGCAGACAATTATGGGCAGTATATAGAAGACTTTAAGGCCTTTGATTATGAAGGCAGGGAACTTGGGGTGAACAAATCAGACGAAAATACCTGGAATATCACAGATGCCCGTAATCTGGATAGAGTAAGCTATTATGTCAACGATACATTTGACTCAGAAGGGGAGCAAAAAGAAGCGGTTTTTTCACCCGCTGGAACAAACATTCTTGCCGGCGAAAATTTTATGTTAAACCTGCATGGATTTGTAGGCTATTTTACGGGATTAAAGGAAGTGCCTTATGAATTAAACATAAAAGTACCTGAAGGGTTGTCAGCAACAACATCGTTAAAGAGAAGGATAGATCCGGCCATCGAGGGAGACACATATATGGCCGACAGGTATTTTGAGGTGATTGATAACCCTATCTTATACAATAGAAGTAAATCAGCGTCATTTAGAATCAATGATATCACGGTAACCCTTAGTGTTTATTCCCCAAGTGGACGGTATTCTGCGGCCGACTTCAAACCGCGAATGGAAAAGATGATGGCTGCCCAAAAATCTTTTTTAGGCGATATTGACGGGACTAAGGAATATAATATCCTGCTGTACCTTTCAACTCTTGAAGAAACGGATGCCGGAGGTTTTGGAGCCCTGGAACATCACACTTCCACAGTGGTCGTTTTTCCTGAGCAATTACCAAAACAGCAGTTGGAACAGGCTATGGTGGATGTAGTTTCGCATGAGTTCTTTCATATTGTTACCCCACTGAATGTGCATTCTGAAGAAATTCAATATTTTGATTTCAATGATCCGAAAATGTCGGAACATTTATGGATGTACGAAGGCACAACGGAGTATTTTTCAAACCTCTTTCAGATTCAACAGGGTTTGATTGATAATGATGAGTTTTACAATAGGATAATCGAAAAAATAAGTAACTCCAGGTCTTATGATGATGCTATGTCCTTTACAACCATGAGTAAGAATATCCTGGAGAATCCATACAAGGACAACTATGCTAATGTTTATGAAAAAGGAGCACTAATCAATATGGTGCTGGATATTAGTTTAAGGGAGTTGAGTAATGGCCAAAGAGGTGTGTTGTGGTTAATGAAAGAGCTTTCAGGGAAATACGGAAACAATATCCCTTTTGAAGATGATGAATTGATCGATGAAATAGTAGAAATGACCTATCCGGAAATACGTACTTTTTTTGATACCCATGTCATAGGCGATAAACCAATTGACTACAAAAAGTATTTGTCCAAAGCCGGCTTAACGAGTGTTGAGCAGGAGGAGCAAACTGGTTATTTCTTCAAGGGAGAAATACCATTCATCGATGTGGATTTGGCCAATGAGAATGCCATTTTTGTAAGAAGTGGTATCCAACTTAATAGCTTTTTTAAAGATTTAGGCGCCGAAGCCGGAGATGTGATTAAAAGCATTAATGGTACTGAGATTAACCTCGAGGCAATTCGTACGATTATCGGACAAAGTTTTGGATGGAGCCCGGAAATGGAAATAACTATGGTGGTACAAAGGGGAGATGAGGAGATTAGGTTACAGGGGAAAGTAGGCAAGCCCGTGGTAAAGGTGACCAGAATCAAACCAGCGGAAAACGCCACAGCGGCACAGGACCAATTGAGAAACTACTGGATGAAGAGCTAACAATATGTAAAATGTGGTTCAGCACCAGACCCCGGAAGACATGGAAAAGTTACAAAAGCGCAGTGGAAAATAACCACTGCGTTTTTAGTTTAATAGATGATAGTGAACAAATATCGAATAGGTAAACTTACTCTTCGTTATATCCGTTAATCCGAACATGTAAATAATATTCTTAATTGCCATATTAGAAGCTAAAGTATAGTTAATAAGTAAAAAATACTTGTCTAAATGTAAAATATACTTTACATTTGATAAAAAATTTATCATGACAACAAAATATTTATTTGCTTCCCGCTACAAAATAGTTGGTCTGATCGTTCTTATTCCTTCGGCGCTTCTAGGGTTGTATTCTTTGATAAAGGAATGGGAGCCTCATTTTCTTGATGTTCCGGTTTTTGGATTGTTTGTTGATGATTTCACGTATTCAGAAACTTTTACTGGAATAGTCGAAAACAACATCCTGAACGAAATACTAGGTATATTAGTCATAGTTGGTTCATTGTTAGTAGCTTTTTCCAGGGAGAAAGATGAAGATGAACTAATCACAAAAATAAGATTAGAGTCCCTGGTGTGGGCCACCTACTGGAATTATGGGATTTTAGTACTAAGTTTTTTATTGGTGTACGATATCTCTTTTTACTGGGTAATGATCTTCAATATGTTTACGATATTATTTCTATTTATCGCAAAATTCAATTTAAAGCTTTGGTCACTCCGTAAATCTGCAGTATATGAAGAATAATATAAAAGTGGAACGGGCCAGAAATAATTTCACTCAGGCAGATCTAGCCATACGCGCAAAAGTAAGCAGGCAGACTATTAATGCCATGGAGCTGGGTAAATATGCTCCCTCAGTAATTCTGGCGTTACGGTTATCTGAAATATTCAAGATAGGGGTGAACGACTTATTTACAATAGAAGAAAGTGATTGGGGTTAAAACGAGCACATAAAAAAACCGTCTTCCTTTTTCGAAGACGGTTTTTTGAGTTAGCTAGATTTAATGTTATCCCAATGCTACCCGGGCAAAACCGGTAACTTTTAGATCAGCATCCACACTGCTTAAATATTGTGCAACACTTTGTTTACTGTCTTTAATAAAATCCTGGTTTATTAGCGTGTTATCTTTAAAGAATCTCTTGAGTTTACCTTTGCTAATGTTGTCTAACATTGCTTCAGGCTTTCCTTCCTGTCTTAGCTGATCCTTTGCGATCTCTATTTCTTTGTCGATCACTGCCTGATCAACTTCGCTTTCATTCAAGGCAACGGGGTTCATTGCAGCCGCCTGCATGGCAACATCTTTGGCGGCAACTGCCGCACCATCAACGGCCGCTGATAGGCCTACTAGGGTTGCAATTTTATTTCCCGCATGGATATAAGATCCTACAAATGGGGCTTCCAATCTTCTAAAACCACCAATTTCAATTTTTTCACCAATCACACCAGTCTGCTCAGTAAGTTTTTCCTGAACAGAAATACCGTTAAAATTAGCACTTAAGAAATTATCCTTGCTGTCGTATGCCAATGCCATCTCTGCCAATTCATTTGCCAGAGCAACAAAACTTTCGTTTTTTGCAACAAAATCTGTTTCACAATTCAGTGAAATGATAGCGCCACTTGTATTATCAGCGTTTACTTTTGCAATAACTGCACCTTCAGAAGAATCCCTGTCCGCACGTTTAGCCGCCACCTTTTGACCCTTTTTACGAAGAATCTCAATAGCTTTATCAAAATCACCTTCTGCCTCAACCAATGCATTTTTACAATCCATCATGCCGGCGCCGGTAGTTTTTCTTAAGTTGTTTACATCTGCTGCGGTAACTTTTACCATCATTGTTCCGTGTTTTATACGCTAGCTTATAGCTATGCTGTTTTTAATATCTTTATTCGACTCCCGCTTTAGCTTTATCTTGCCATTCTTTAAGTTCATCCCATTTGCCATCAGCGGCCATTTTAGCTTGTTTAGGCCAGGAAGCAGGATCTAAATGTGCCATTCTTGAACTAGCTTCTGCCAGGATTTCTTTAACCTTTTCTGGCTTGCTTTTAGACAATTTCGCATATGAATCTATTCCTGCATTTGTCAGTGCCTCAGCAGCCTTGGGGCCTATTCCTTCAATTTTCGTCAGGTTCTCTGCAACAGCTTTTGTTGTCGCCTTTTTAGCCGGGGCTTTTTTCTTCTCTTCAACCGCCGCCACTTCAACTTTTTCCTCAACAACAGTCTCCTTAGTAGCCGCAGTTTCTTCTTTCAGAACAACTTCTTCTGCCTTCTCTTCAACCTTTGTCTTCTCGTCAACTTTTTCCTTTTTCTCAACTTTTGAAGCTGTCGGGGCTGCTACCTCTTTTGTCTTGGCGTCAGCTCCTTCGGAAGAAGAAGATTTTTCAGCTTTTCTCTCGGCTAATCCTTCGGCAATTGCATTGGTCACCTGTGTCATTACTACATCTATAGATTTAGATGCATCATCATTTGACGGAATGACATAGTTTATCGGTCTGGGGTCAGAATTGGTATCGACCATTGCAAAAATGGGGATATTCAATTTCTGAGCCTCTTTAACCGCAATGTGCTCTCTCATAGTATCTACTACAAAAAGGGCCCCGGGTAAACGGGTCATTTCAGAAATGGATCCAAGGTTCTTTTCGAGTTTTGCTCTGAGTCGGTCCACCTGAAGACGTTCCTTCTTTGAAAGAGTCATAAACGTACCGTCCTTCTTCATTCTGTCTATAGCGGCCATTTTCTTAACAGCCTTTCTTATAGTAACAAAGTTGGTTAACATTCCACCTGGCCACCTTTCAGTAATATAGGGCATATTTACATTTGCCACTTTTTCGGCAACAATATCCTTAGCTTGCTTTTTTGTAGCGACAAAAAGTATTTTTCTGCCCGAGGCTGCAATTTTTTTAAGAGCCTCATTGGCCTCTTCAATTTTCGCTACCGTTTTGTAAAGGTTGATTACGTGAATCCCGTTTCGCTCCATGTAGATATAGGGCGCCATATTTGGATTCCACTTTCTTGTAAGGTGTCCGAAGTGCACACCTGCTTCCAATAATTCTTTTACTTCTGCTTTTTTTGCCATTTTTAATTTAGTTTACGTTCTGTTGAATTAGCAATACTCAAGTGGTATCCCGGCCAACTGGCCAAGAAGCCTTCAGTATTTAGATGCTAAACTAATATGTCCGATCACTCTTTTAAATAAACCATTTAAAACAGGTTCTGTTCTAAAGAGCTTTCGGTCTTTAATTGTCCCAATGACGGCGGGACTTTCAATGAACTTTGATTTAGACTGAAATTGCTTCAGTGTCTATTTAAATGTTTCCAGATTATCGTTTAGAGAACTGGAATTTCTTTCTTGCTTTTTTCTGGCCAAACTTCTTACGTTCAACCATTCTTGGATCTCTGGTCAGCAGGCCTTCTGGCTTCAATGCAATTCTGTTTTCGGCATCTATTTCACATAAAACCCTTGACAATGCCAAACGTATGGCTTCGGCCTGACCCGTTATGCCTCCTCCATAAACATTAACCTTTACGTCAAAATTATCTTCGTTGTCGGTTAAAGCAAATGGTTGCTTAACTTTATATTGTAAAGTGGCGGTGGGGAAGTACTCTTTTAAATCCCTTTTGTTTACAGTAATATTTCCTTTTCCCTCGGAAACATATACTCTTGCCACAGCAGTTTTTCTTCTGCCTATTTTATGAATTACCTCCATATTATTTAAGATCTTTTAAATTAATCTCAGTAGGCTTTTGAGCTTCCTGACCATGTTCTGTACCAACATAGACCCTAAGGTTGCGAAACAGTTCAGCACCCAATCTATTTTTTGGAAGCATTCCTTTTACCGCTCTTTCCACAACACTTTCTGGCTTTTTGGCCAATAACTCCTGAGCGGTCATAGATCTCTGTCCTCCCGGGTATCCGGTATAACGAAGATATGTTTTGGCTTCCCATTTGTTGCCACTAAGTTGGATCTTTTCGGCATTAATAATAATTACATTATCACCACAATCTACATGCGGTGTAAAGTTTGGCTTATGTTTTCCTCTCAGCAACTTAGCAACTTTAGATGCAAGACGGCCCAAAGTTTCTCCTTCGGCATTTACCAATAACCATTGTTTATCAACAGTCTTGTTATTGGCAGAAATCGTTTTGTAGCTCAATGTATCCACTACCTTTGTTTTTATGGATTAATCACTTTAATCCCGTTTAACGGGCTGCAAATGTACAATTATTAAGTTGAAATACAAATGCTTATTTCCCATAAATTTCGAGTTTTTTTTAATCTGTTGACAGAAGGGTAAAGTTTTGTTAAAAAAACAGTGATTAGGGCTTTAAAGTGTAACTACTTCTGAAATTAGAGGTCTTTAAGTAACATCAGTCAACAAACACTAATCATGAGATTTAAGCTCGTCATAAGCTGTGTTGTTATTATTCTGCACTATTCAACAGCTATAGCTCAGGACTCTACCACCGTAGTTCCTAAAAAGATTTATACCACCAAAGCATTAAATGGTACTGCAGCACCCCAAATTGACGGATTGCTTGATGATGCGGCATGGAATCTGGTAGACTGGGGGGAGGACTTCATTGAAAGCAGGCCCGATGATAATACACCACCAGACCATCAAACAAAATTTAAAATACTATATGATCAAAAATCGCTTTATCTGGGTGTGCGTTGTTATGATAGCGAACCAGAGGATATTGTACGTCGACTTACGCGTCGTGATGGTTTTGACGGGGATTGGATAGGAATCTTTATAGACAGTTATCACGATAAACGTACAGCGTTTGGTTTTATAGTTACTGCAGCCGGGGTTAAGGCAGATGTCTTTTCATCTAATAACGGGAGTAATGAGGACGAGAGCTGGAACCCTATTTGGTATACTAAAACAAATGTTGATGCCGAAGGATGGTCGGCAGAAATGAGAATCCCGCTTAGCCAATTAAAATTTGGTAAATCAAAAGAACAGGTCTGGGGGCTCGAGGTAATGAGAAGACTGTTCAGGGAAGAAGAGCGATCTGTTTGGCAACGATTACCTGTAGACACTCCCGGCTTTGTCAGTGAATTTGGGGAGTTGCACGGGCTTAATAATATTGAACCTCAAAAGCAATTGGAGATTCAGCCTTATACTGTCGCAAGATTGGAAACTTACGAAGCCGAGGTTGGCAATCCATTCAGGGATGGAAATGATGTGGATTTAACTTTTGGGTTAGATGCCAAAGTTGGTATTACCAACGACCTGACCCTGGATTTAACTATCAACCCGGATTTTGGTCAGGTAGAAGCAGACCCTTCAAGGATAGCCCTGGACGGATTTCAGATTTTCTTTCAGGAACAAAGGCCTTTCTTCGTCGAAAATAAAAATATATTCGATTTCAGAATATCAAGCTCCCAGGCAGGAAATACCTTTGGTTCTGACAATTTATTCTATTCGCGCAGAATTGGCAGGAGCCCTCAGGGTTCGGTAAATACTGTGGACGGTGATTTTGTAGATCGGCCAGATAAAACACCTATTCTTGGAGCAGCCAAATTTAGTGGTAAAACTAAGGATGGCTGGTCTATAGGGGTTCTCGAAAGTGTTACTTCCAGGCGATATGCTACGGTTGATAACGATGGTAACCAGCGAAGGGAGGTTGTAGAACCTCTGACCAATTATTTTGTTGGAAGATTGCAAAAAGATTTCAATGATCGAAATAGCTATATTGGAGGAGTCTTTACCGCTACCAACAGGGATGCCCTTACAGAAGGACTAGATTTCTTACACAAATCTGCCTATTCCGGGGGATTTGATTTTAAACACCAGTGGAATGAGCGCGATTGGTATATTGGCGGTAATATAATCTGGAGTCATGTTAAAGGCAGTGCGGAGGCCATTCAAAATACACAGGAATCCATAGCGCACCTTTTTCAAAGGGTGGATGCAGATCATGTAGAAGTGGATAATGAGAAAACATCGCTTACAGGATCTGGCGGAAACCTTCAAATAGGTAAAGTTGGTAATGGCCATTGGAAATTTGAATCAGGAGCCACATGGAGATCGCCAAAATTGGAATTAAACGATATTGGTTTTCAAAGAAGGGCAGATGATATTCGCCATTATACCTGGATTGGGTACCAAACCCTGAGACCCGACAGTACATTCAGGAAAGTGGGCATAAATTACAACCATTGGAGCGTATGGGACTTTGGCGGTAATCACAATAGCTTACAATTCAATACAAATAGCTGGCAAAACTGGAAGAACAACTGGTTTACTAATGCAGGGTTTAATTATATGCCAATTCAATACTCCAACTTTGCGCTGAGAGGAGGGCCCAGACTGAGGATGTCTCCTGAGTTTAGCTTTTGGAACAGCGTTAATACAGATAATAGAAAGAAATTACGTTTTAGTGCATTTCACAATGGGAGCACAGCTACAGATAAATCATATGCCAACTATTATATAGAAGCGGGCTTCTCCTACCAGCCTATTAATGCATTGCGAATATCTGCCTTTCCATCGTATAGTGTAAATAATGACAGACTACAATTCATAGATAATATAGATGTCAATGGCAATACAGTATACCTAAACGGAGAGATCGCACAACGGACGCTGAGCATGTCATTTAGATTGAATTATACCATCAACCCTAATCTTAGTATCCAGTATTGGGGACAACCCTTTATTTCCAGGGGCAGATATTCCAATTTTAAGAAGGTTACCGATCCCATGGCCAAAGAATTTAATGACCGTATTACATCTTATTCAAATGCAGAGATAACGCTCGATGAAATAGAGGATCGGTATTTTGTAGATGAAGACTTAAACGGGATTTCTGATTTTGATTTTTCCAACCCCGACTTTTCTTCAATTCAATTCCGATCTAATTTGGTGATTAGATGGGAGTATATTCCCGGATCGGAAATATTTCTTGTATGGTCTCAGGATATTTCACAATCAGGGGACCCTTCCGAAGGGCTGCTGGGAAGTTTGGGAGACAATGTTTTTGGGGGTGAGAAGCCAATGAATATTTTCCTTCTCAAGGCTACATATAGATTTGTTTTCTAATAAAGGGCGGGCTTTTATATACTATCGATCAATATTTTACGTTTTTTCCGTAATTAACTGTATTAAACTACAAAAGATGAAACGTAATGTATTAATGCTATTTATTGCTGCTGTGGTTACTCTTTCCTGCTCATCAGATAAAGAAGCGTCGGGAACGGATGAAAGTAACATTGAAGGAACATGGGATGCCCATGAACTAATGGTGGATAATGATACTGCCAGTGATGATGAAAAGAATGGCAGGGACATTCTTAACTTCTTAACTGCAAAAGACTGTTTTATTCTTTCCCTGACATTTAATCAGGACCTGACGGTTATTACCGAAAACTCGGTTAATTATTTGGAAATAAATGTGAATGGTAGTGGAACAGGCTTAGACGTGCCTTGCCCAACAGAAAGCGACATGGATAACAGTACCTATACCTATGACGGCCAGGTACTGACCTTTGTTGATACAAATGCACAGACGGTTAACGTAGATGTTAGCATTTCGGGTAATACGATGACAGTGGATGCTGCGGATCTCGATATCCCCAATTTCAACGCCGGAGGACAGCTTATTTTTATTAGGCGATAAGCAGGTTATTTAACAATTTTAAAGCCCCCTGGATTCCATGGGGCTTTTTTTTGATGTATATTTAAGCATAAATTTATCCTACATTCTATTTTCATTAAATAAAATATTCATTAATTGTACAAGCTTACCAGAAATGTCTTCCTAGTTTTTACATCATTACTATTAACGGCATGTATAGATCCCGTTGCACCCGAATTTGAGTTAAGAGAAGGCCTGGTATTTGTTGACGGTATTGCGTCCACAGCTCCCGGTGCTTCCTTTGTTAGTATTGATATTTCGGCATATGAGTTTGGTTTTTATGTCATCAATTTTGTGGAAGGTGCTACCGTAAGTTTCAGAAATTCGAATACTGGTGATATCATTCATCTTATTGAACAGCTAGATGCATATGTGCCACCCGCGGATTTTGCAGCACAACCAGGAGAAACCTGGGAATTGGAGATAGTACTTCCGGATGGCACCAATTACAGATCAGAACCGGAAATAGTGCTATATCCTGTTGAAATTTCCAACATCCGGGCAATCTATGATCCGGAACTTCAATTTAGGGAATCTGAAAATAGTTTTATTCCCGGCCATAGAATTTCTATAGGCTTCACGGATCCGGTTGGCACAGATAATAATTATTACTGGTATTTTAAATCTTATGAGAAGTTAGTCGTTTGTGAAAAATGCAGGCTTAGCATGCTGAGAGATGGCAGGTGCCAGGCAGATCTTGCAAATGCAGGCAGAGACCCGTATTACGATTATATCTGTGAAAGTGATTGTTGGCGAATCAGATACCCGGAAAATATTGGCGTGTTAAGCGACCGCTTTATAGACGGTATTGATGTAAGGGATGTTGAGGTGGCGCAAATCCCTTTGTATACTATCCAGGACATCGTGGTGGAAATCCAACAGTTCTCACTAACCCCGGCAGCATTCAAGTACTATGAGGTACTCAAAGATATAGTTGATGACAATAGGGGATTAAACGCTCCCCCTCCGGCGGCCCTGGTTGGAAATATGGTTAATGTTAATGATGCAGAAGATCCTGTTTTTGGCAGGTTTACTGCTGCCGCTACATCAACCAGTTCGGTCTTTATCGATCGGACCAATATCCCAGAGAATCCTATAGAAGCCTATGAGCCAATTAATGTGGAGGAATTTGGAGAGGGCCCCCCTCCTTCGACAACAACTGCACCATGTACCGAAGGCCGACACCGGACGGCCATAGAACCGACCGGCTGGATAGACCAATAGAACTTTATGAGGGTGAGAATATTTAAATTGATGCTATTACTTTTTTCCTTTGCCCTGGGAGGTACTTTGCAAATACATGCTCAGGATTATTCAATATCGTTTGAAGTAACCGATTTTGAAACAGGATTGCCGCTTCAGGATGCGCAGATTGCCATAACTCCGTGCAATTGCGGTGGAATAACCAGCAGAAGCGGTAGGTTCTCCATTAGTTTGCCAGGTGACACCTATCAAATCAGCGTTAGTTTTATAGGTTACGGAGAGGATGTCCGTACCATAACCCTGGATCAGAGCGTAATTTTGAAAATTTCACTTACCGAACAACAGGAACAACTTTCAGAAGTAATAGTGCGCGCAAAAAATATAGTGCAAAATATAGAATCACCGCAAATGGGTGCTCTGCAACTCACCAGCAGGGACCTGAAAAAAATTCCCGCTGCTATAGGCGAATATGATGTGCTCAGAGGAATGACCTTGTTAGCCGGGGTTAACAGTTCAGGTGAAATCAGTAATGGATTGTCTGTAAGAGGAGGTTCTCTGGACCAGAATTTAATCCTTTTTGATTATGCACCGGTATTTAATCCAACGCATTTATTTGGCTTGTTTTCTGTGTTTACACCCGATATGATATCCTCTGTAGATCTTTACCGGGCTAACATTCCATCACATTATGGAGGTAGAACTACTTCTGTACTCGATGTAAAAGTTAAAAACCCCTATGTCGAAAAGACAAAAATATCAGGTGGTTTGGGAGTGGTGTCGAGCAGACTTTCTATTGAAACTCCTATTATTAAAGATAAACTAATGATTGCGGCAGGAGGGAGGGCCGGACTAACAGATTTTCTCTTGCCTCTGGTTTCAGAACGTCTGAAAGACACAAAGGCCAATTTCTATGATGCCACTGTCAAATTGCTGTATCTGCCAACAGAAAATGATCAGCTTAGTTTTACCGGGTTTTACAGTAAAGATTTTTATCAATTGGATTTGATCTCCAAGATACAGGACATCAATGCAGAGAACAATCAGTACGATTTTAAAACTATGAATGGTACGTTGAACTGGACCCATACTTTTAAAAATGAGGCAAATCTCAGAACTTTATTTATTGCGAGTAATTATACTCCTAAAACACTTTTTCCAGAGGTAAACAGCAGAAACAAAATCACTTATGAGTCTAACATCCAGTACCTGAGTATGGTCTCAGAATATTCTAATGCCATAAGTGATCAAGTGGATTATTACGCCGGGATTCAGGCCAATCAATACCAGATAGAGCCCGGAACATTAGATCCGGGTACTACCAATAATATCAACGCCGTAGAGTTACAAAAAGAAACCAGTTATGAATTCTCTGCTTTTGGTAATCTCAATTATAATGCAACCGAAGATCTCGCATTGTCAGCTGGTCTTCGTTTTAATCACTTTGTATTCGTAGGGCCCTATACCCAAGCCACATTTGACGAGAATAGTGGTATTTTGATATCGTCCAAAGAGTTCGAGAAAGGGGCAGGCGTAAAAACCTATAATGGTTTGGAACCCCGACTTGGGGCTAATTTCAAAATTGGGAAAGCCACTTCCCTCAAGGCCAGCTATGCCAGGTTAAACCAATATCTGCAAAATGTGTACAATACCACTACCCCTTTACCCACCTCCAGATGGAAGACTGCAGATCCCAATATTTTACCCCAGCAAAGCAATACATACGGATTTGGGATTTACCATAATATAAATGACACAGGAATTGAATTGGGTCTCGAGGGCTATTACAGAGATTCTGATAATAACCTTACCTACAAACCGGGAGCCGACTTTTTTCTTGAAGCGTATTTAGAACGCGATGTGGTCCAGGGTCAGGGCAAGGCTTATGGGGTTGAACTAAGTTTTAAGAAACCCAAGGGTATTGTAAACGGCTGGTTAAATTACACCTGGTCCAGGAGCTTTTTAAAATCTTTTAACGAGAAGTTGGCAGACAGGGTTAATAACAATGAATGGTACCCTTCAGAATTTGACAGACCACACGTTCTTAATGCTACTTTAAACCTTGAAGGCGATAAGTACAATACCTGGAGTTTCAATTTTACAGCACAATCTGGCAGGCCCTATACTGTAGCAAACAGTGTTTTTAAACTCGAAGAAATTGATGTGCCAATATTTATAGAAAGAAATAATGCCCGTCTGCGACCTTATCACCGCCTGGATTTTTCATGGCACATTAAATACAATAAGAATGAGAGTAAAAGGTGGATAGGGGATTGGACATTCACTATATACAATGTGTATTCGCGTAGAAATCCATTCAATTTGTACTATGCCCAGCGCTCGGGTTCAGAAGATTCTGAAGTATTTTTTTCAAGTCCTTTGGGGACCTATGAACTTTCTGTCCTAAACAGTCCGCTTTTTGCTATTACCTATAATTTTGTTTTTCAATAAAAAATGCGCTGATAGGTATAGGGGCAGCCTGACAACTACTTCTTGTAAAACTTCGTTTTTACTTGCTGCTCGTTTGAGTTAATGGTAAGTAAATAGATCCCGGATTTCAAATTGGGTATAGGTATACTCAGCGAATTATTGCGGATTTCCCAGCGATGTTGTAAAACTACTTCCCCTAAGGTGTTCATAATTACAATGGCCGCCCGGTTGCTATCCTTAAGACCTAGGATATGTACTGTGTTTTCGGCCGGATTAGGAAATACTATGATCTCACTTTTATCTGTTGAGTTAACTTCCCCGCCATTAAGTTGAGCGCTTACCCGAAAACTACATAATACTAAAAAGAGGAAGCATGTGGCTATCTTATTCATCGGTTATTTGAATTGCTTTGTATGCATTTTTCTTTAAAAGCCCTATAAGTCTGGTCACTAACCGTACCTACTTCTATAAAAACTAACGCCAGGTATTAACTTTCAGTATCTGAGAAGCGGAGATGGTATCATAAGGTTTTCTTAATGTTTATTGATATAAAAATTATCTGCGGAAGTAATTGAGCACTGGATACATTAGCCAATAATTCACATAGTTACATTATTGTCATAATAGGGAGGTTTGTTGGTAGTTGTTTAATCTATTATTCTGCTCCAGTTTAGTGAGGAGATATGATCAGAGTCTATTCTGCGAACAAACAATATTTTCTTTTTGATGGAGTCTCCAAAAATGATTCGACCGTTATCTGTTTCTTCTATAAATATGTCTCCATTTGGAAGCAGGGTACCCTTTCCTCTTGAGGGGGTTTTAATATTTTCTTTTTGCATTAAGTTCGTGAAAGGTGTTGTTAGCGAATCTTTTTCCAAATCGTACTTATAGATTTCGTTAAATCCCCTCAATAGATGGTGTCCCTTCTGGAAGATCTTCCCGGAAGGAGAATCGACTATTACATCGTTACCAAAAACTGTCACCCATTTATCTCCATGAAAATTGGCGTCGTGCTGTCCTTTCCAGGGTCCTTGTTGTTTCCATAAGACGCTATTTGTAGAAGGTCTGTACAAAAATACCAGAGATAAATTTCTGCAAGAGATGAGCAAATCACCTTGATCCCAAAACCTTCCTTTTCTTAGCGCAGGCTGAACGTCATTTAAATGAATAGGATCGCTAAGCAAATGCCCGCCGGCATACATGAGTGATTCATAACCATTTTCTACCAAAATTTCGATAATACTTTTATCATATAGAATTTCTCCTGTACTGGCATCTATTTTCATTATAGCTTCATCATGTAAGCTTTTCTGATAGGCTTCAGAGTTGCTGGGCAGAAAATCATAATTGCCTGCCAGGAAATTTCTAGCGGATATATAGATATCTCCACCTGCGTCCATTTCAATTGAATGGTGGGCGTTGATGGCATTATTAACCCATTCAACCTCGCTGTTCTTATTTATCTTTACCAGGGAATAATTGGTGTTAAAAACAACGGACGAATCCTTTAAAAGGAGAGGATAAGAATAATGAAGATCTGACCCTTTTTCAAAGGACATGGGATTGTCCTCATTGAATGACAGCGCGGTAATCTGCTTTGAGTTAGGAGTCCATTCCTTGATCAAAGCTCCCGTTTTAATATCTAGTAGCTGAATTTTGGAATCAAAACTATCTGTTTTGTAAGACACCAATAACTTTGAATAGGTGCTGATATTATCCGAAAAATAGGTGAATCCGTCCCCATTTAAAGAATCTGCTATAAAGAAATTTGGTTTTGAGAAATACGATCTGATATTTCCTGGGATATCCCCGATGTCAACGACCATATTTGTAATAACTGATCCAAATAACTCTTCCCCTCTGGCAGGATTAGTTGAAATAACCCGGGCAAGTCCAAGCAAGCCAATAGTATATAAAATACCTCCTAAAATAAGTATTACGATGTATCTAATTTTCATTTAAATAGCCTTTGTCTAAAGATAGGTTAATTTGATTTTTAAACTCTAAAGAACAAAACCCATAAAAAAGCTAAATTTTATATCATCTTCAGGTTATTTAATAAATGAAATAGCTTTAAATTTTAAAATCAGATGTTCAGGTCGTTCGAACTTAGGCGCATACTTGGTTCAGACCTATTTTATTTGTACTATAGTGCTCACTTTTTGACTATGATCCGTCTTAAAAAGACATTTCTTTACTTTGCTGTTATTAATAAGTTTTCAATTTCACTTAAGTGAGTTTTATTCTCGGAATTTCTGCCTTTTATCACGATGCCGCAGCATGTCTTTTAAAGGACGGGAAGATACTTGCTGCGGCACATGAAGAACGCTTTTCCAGGAAAAAACACGATTCAGCTTTTCCTGCTAATGCTATTGCATTTTGCCTTTCCTCCCAAGATTTGACTATTGAAGAGATAGATTTAGTTGTTTTTTATGAAAAGCCATTTCTAAAATTCGATCGTCTTATTGACACCTACGCCATAAAATCTCCCTTTGGATTTGGGTCGTTTAGAAAGGCCATGAAAAGCTGGATGTCGCAAAAATTATGGATCCCGAGTATCATAAAGAATGAACTAAAATACGAAGGCACCATATTATTTTCGGAACACCATGAAGCACATGCTGCTTCCACCTTCTTTTCTTCCCCTTTTAAGGAGGCGGCAATCCTTATCATGGATGGGGTTGGCGAACGCACTTCAATAACGCTGGCTACCGGTAAAGACAATAAAATACAACTTCTTAAAGAACAACACTTTCCTCACTCCCTGGGTCTATTATACTCGTCGTTTACGTATTACTGTGGTTTTAAAGTGAATTCCGGGGAGTACAAATTAATGGGTTTGGCACCATACGGTGTTCCAAAGTACAAGGATTTAATTTATGAACATTTTGTATCCATGAATGAGCAAGGAGTACTTGCATTAAATATGAAATATTTTTCTTTTGAAGTTGGTTTAAGAATGACAAATAAAGCTTTTGAAAAGATTCTGGGAAAACCAAGGCGCTTGCCAGAAAGTAGCCTGGGACAGTTCTATAAAGACGTTGCCAGATCTGTGCAAGAAGTATTGGAAGAACTTGTTCTTAAATTGGCTCAAATTATTAAAAAAAGGACCAATTTAAACAAGCTCTGTCTTGCAGGTGGGGTAGCCTTGAATTGCAAAGTTAATCAGCGACTCCAGGAGGCTGGAATATTTGAAGAAATATGGGTACAACCAGCTTCCGGGGATAGCGGAGGGGCCTTGGGTGCAGCATATATAGGCGCATACCATTATTGTAATTTGGAACGTATTATTCCTGAAAATACGGTAAAAAATCATATCTATTTGGGTAATTCTTTTGAGGATTCTCAGATAGGTTCGGTATTGGATAAACTAGGTGTAAAATACAGGAAATTAAAGGAGGAGGAGCTGCTTAGCAGAACTGCACAATCTTTAAATGAAAAGGGAATTGTAGGTTGGTTTCAGGGAGCTATGGAATATGGTCCCAGAGCTTTAGGGAATAGATCTATTTTGGCAAGCCCTAAATTCAAGGATATGCAGTCTCATGTTAATCTTAAAATTAAGATGCGCGAGGCTTTCAGACCTTTCGCACCCTTGGTGGTAGAAGAGAAAGCACATGTGTGGTTCAAAATTAAAGCCCCATCAAAATATATGTTATTCACTTATGAAGCACTTCGGGCTTCTAATATCCCTTCTTGCGTACATGTAGACAATACTGCCAGGGTTCAGACGCTGAGCAAAAATGATAATCCAAGGCTGCATAAATTGCTGCTTAACTTTGAATCATTATCGGGCATTCCGATTTTGATCAATACTTCGTTTAATGTCAGGGGAGAGCCAATAGTATGTACAGTTGAAGATGCCCTTCGCTGCTTTTTTGTTACGGAGATGGATATGCTGATAGCGGGGAATTATTTAGTCTCCAAATCGGAGAACCTTGCTTTTAATAAATCTAATCTTAAAAAAGTGAGCTATGTGGTGGATTAATTTCTTTGAACAACTTAAGAATAATTCTGGAAAAAAGAAGATTCAAAGACAGTTTCTATATATCTTGTTACTTGTATCAGTGGTTTATTTTTGTGTAGGTTATTGGAAGTTCAACTTTACATCTAGCCAGGTACTCATTGGTTTGGGGATAGTATTGGCCATTAGTATATTGTGCTATGTACTGCCAATACTCCTAAAACCATTTTTATTTATTTGGTTATTACTCGGAATGCTGTTAGGAGAGATATCTTCTTTTGTTATATTGGGAATTGTTTATTATTTGTTATTTTTCCCTATTACCTTTACCATTCGTAAATTAAGGAAAAAACGTCCCGATACTCCAAGATGGTATTCCAGAGAGCAGGATATTATTGATTATAAAAAATTATCTTAGTTTTTGAGATGAATTCAAAATTGGCAATTTTCATAGAACTTCTTAGCTTCTTGAAGCATAGAAAGAAATATTGGCTGATACCAATAATAATAGTACTTGTCTTATTAGGGCTTCTAATTTTACTTGGAGAAAATTCGGCCGCAGCTCCCTTTATTTACACACTGTTTTAAAGACTTACAAAAACATCTGACTGCGAGTATTAATTATTAAGTAAGTCATCTTTATCCTGTGCCTCTATTTCACGAATAGCGGTGATCAACAGCTCAGTAAATACTTCTCCTCCCTGCTTGGAAAAATGGCCTTCATCTACGAAGTGATGGGGTTCCCATTTCCTTATATTTAAAATGCTATCTATGACTATTAAGCCTTCGTCTTCTTTAAGTGATGTGCTCATTATGCTATTGAATTTTCTTGAAAAGGCAGGCATATCACTATTTGCGATGGTAGGAGTCCATCTATTTGGAATATTTTTATGTACTTCGTACCACTCCATATTTAATACCTGAGGCACAAAAATCTGCTTGGCACCAATATTTTTACCAAGTGAATTAAGAGTTTTCAAATTTTGTGCATAAAGACTATCTGTTATACTATCCGGGAGCGGATTAGTAGTTTTTGTGCTACTATTTTTAGTTATCCGGGAGCGTATTTTTTTAGCAATAAAATAAATAAATGAATAGGCTGCAAGTGAAGGTTTTTTAGCAACTTTAAGGTTATTTCTTTGCTGAATACCATGTTCAATATACATGCCCCTATCTTTTTTTAAATGATAGTTTCTTAAATCATTCCAGCCCTGATAATTTATAATTATAGTTGGTTTTAGCATCTGCACCAGACTACCCATCTGAATAACGGCTTCTTGTGTACTGTAGCCCGGTACGCCCAGATTAGTTACTTTATATCCAGGACCTAATTTTTCTTGAAGCAGATAGGGCCAGCTATCCTTGTCATTTACTCCTGTTGCAAAGGTAGATGATCCCCCCAGGCAAATAATGTGCCTGGCATTCTCATGGTGCTGCATTCCGGTAGGATAACTTACACGATTGCCAAGTTGATCTGTGTTTATCTTAATTGTACCGGCGGCATTCTGAAGTTCAAAATTTTGTTTTGGTACTCCTGCCAAAAAAGGGTGTTCAAGAAAAAGTATCTTCTCTTTTTTGCCATTTTCAAATAAAAAGTAGCCCTTGTAAATTTTGTAACTGAAATGGCCCAATATCTCTATACTTACCAGAATGGTAAGCAATACCATGTAATTTTTGAAGATTAGGCCAAGCGTATTATTCTTCATCTTTATACTGGGTTCTAATGCTGTCTCTTTTAAACAAAGGATTCTTGTATAATTGGTCTGAAGTTAATTTGGCAGCTATCTTCTGGGCTTTATCTGTCCAATGGTCATCGTCTTGTCTAAAATATAGTGTACTGGGTTCGTTGTTTAAAAAAACATCAAAGAGATTAATATGTTGGATATTGTATTTGAGACAAATTGCCGCTATCGCAGAGGATAAATTGTCTTGTGAGTAATTCGGAAATCTTTTTTGAAGATCTTTATAGCTCAAATAGGCATTCTCGGATAGGTCGACAGATGAGGGTTCTATTAGTACCACAAGCTCTATTTCGCTCGCTTTTGTTTCTTCATAAAATTCCTTTAATATCAAATCCATTAGTTGCAACTTTTGTTTTGATATTATAGATTCAGGTTTCGAAGCTACATCAATATCATAGTGATCAGCAAAATGAGAAAATGTGGTAGCACCTTCTTCCATATAAGATTCAAATTCCTGTGTACATAATTTGTTGCAAAGTGCAATCATGCGGTCTGCATTTATTATGGCTTCCTTTTCATTTTTAACTGATCTCCTGATTTTATTGACCGCATCTAAAATCCGCAAATAACCAAAAGTTTTATTTCTTTCGATATATTCTTCTAAAGCAGGGTCTAATTCTGACTCGATATTAGATTGTATAAGTTGCCCGTTATTATCTATTTTAAAAAGTCTGTTTCTAACGATATCGCCAAAATCATTATCTGCAAATACCTGTAGAATAATAATATCAGGATTGTATACATCTTTTTCTTCCTTGAATTTTAACAGACTTTGATCAGGGCCAAATCCGACAATACCAGAATTAATGACCTCCACCTCTCTTCCCGTACTATCATTGAGGAATTTTTGGAGATACCAGGGATATGTATGAGACAATTCTGAAAAACGTGCCTGGATATTGGAATCCCCATAAACCATAATACGCACTTCCTTTGGACTTAGTTCTTTTCCCCTAAAGCCCTCGGTATTAGAACTCCAGCTTATAGTATCTGACCCGTTTACCGCAGATCTCATATATTTTTTTTCCATATTGGGTCTTAGACCTACCAAATATTCAGGGTGGTATTGAAAAGCTGCAACATGTTCCGTACTATCTATTTTGGGAGGAAAAAAAACGCGAAGGAAAATTTCAAGAAATAAGAGCAACACCAATGAAATAAACACTGGTGCTATAATTGATCTTATCGTCTTCATAGGTTCTACTAAGATAGTTATTGTTTTAAAATGGGCCTTAACACATCTAAAATGATCGCCGACACTTCCTGAGAACCTTTCCTGTTAAAATGACAATCATCATAAAACCAATCTTCCTGAGATCTGCTGAACAGATCAACATAAGTTACTTTATTATTCGCGGCCACTTCTTCCAATACTTGGTTAAATTGCTTCATACAATTAAACAGCGTTCTGGTTTCTAAATTTGGATTTTCCTTAAAATAGGTATAAAGAACCTGCTCACTCTCTTTAGATATGTTGGGTCTCCAAAGTACGGGCTGGGAAATAAAAACAGGCGTTTTATTCAGGGATTTGCAGAGCTTTACAATACTATCGAGGTTTTTTCTGTATCGGTTTAATCCGGCTTCCAAATTGGGCATAACATCTGTTTTTGCTACTTCCAATCTTTTCTTTCTAACCTGACTGTATAATTCTGCTAGCTCCTCTTTCTCGTACTTATTTAGGCGTAAATTGAATCTGACATGTTTAAGAAATTTCCAAATTGCCGTTCTTCTATGAAGCGGAAGATCTTCATCAGGTACTACCATAAAGGAAGCCCTTCGCAATTCTTCCTGATCTAAATTGAGGTATTTATTCATATTTTTCATAGCCCTGTTGGCATCGTTAAAACCAACAAGATACAAGACAAGTTTAGTATCATTGAGCTGCTTATTTTCGAGCATTTTTTTGGTCTGAAGAATATGATGATGAGTATCATTTCCGGATTTACCAAAATTACCTACCCAGAAATTATCTTTCCCTTTATCCTTGTTTAACGATGATTGAATTAGCTGTGTCCAGGTTGCATTCTGATCCAAAGCTGCACATTCTGTAGTACTGCCACCAAATGCAGCAATTTTATAAGTGATTTGAGGTGAGATTTCATCTGAGCGAATACCAAGACTGCTATACGTAGAACGAGCAAATTTTGAAACACCTCTTAGCGTAACATCATCAAGTCCAAATGTGTATTCCAAATGCGGTCTCCAGACATAGTAGGTATCATTTTTACCGAAATAAAATGACAGACCTATTTCTATGAATACCACACAGATGCCCAGTGTAAATAATGGGACAAGTATTTTGAAAAGTCTTTGATTCATTTAATCCTCTTATTAATACACAAAAGTAATTATTCTCGATTAGTCCAATCAGAAGCTATAAGTCGTGTGAACCAATCAGACTTTATGAGAATCTTACCTGAAAATTCAAATAAGAATTATCGTCAGATTAATTGGTGTTCCATTATCTCTTAATAATATTATACGCTATTTTTACCTGAACCAAAGCCCCATAAGGGATGAATTTTTTTAAAGACGATAATCCCGGATTTTATGAGGAAACCTCCTTCTTAAAGGCAGACGCCATTGTAAAGTGGAAAAAAGAAAAAAAGGTCTATAACTTTGATCAGCTTCCCAAAACGGCTATAGTTGTTATGAATCCTAAATTTATAAGGGTATTTTCCAAACCTTTTGGTAAAAGCTTAAAGGGCATCCCTGGCAGCGGCTGTTTTTTAACTCCCTCATTACTGCTTTGTGCGTCACAGGGTTCCGGATCTCCGGGCGTTCTTCTTTTGATAGAAGAACTCAGGGTTTTAGGAGTTGAAAATATTATTTTTATAGGTACCGCCGGAATCATTAGTCCTGAAGTAACGGAACAGCAGGCATTCGCAACCTCTAAGTCCTATTCTACAGTTGGAAGTTCATTTTTTTATGTAAAAGACAGCGCATTAGAACCAATAAATTCAAGTTGGTTCAAAAACATAAGGGATCACTTAAAACTACCCGAATGTGTTAGTTGGAGCACAGATTGCCCTTATAGGGAAACCCCATCACTTATTGCTCATTTCAGGACTTTAAAGGCCCAATTGGTAGACATGGAAAGTGCCGCGGTTTATGCCTTTTGCAACTTTCACAAGCTCAATTCGGTCTGTCTATTAATCGCTGCAGACACCTTATTACAAAATGTGTGGACGCCGCCACAAAGACCAGATCTTTTGTTCAAAAGACAAAAGAAACTTATAGCCCGGTTAACCACTTTTTCAACCTTGTCATAAGTGAAAGAACCCTTAGTCTCCATAATAATCCCGTTTTACAACACGGAAAACCATTTACATAAGTGCTTGGATTCATCCATTTCGCAAACCTATAAGAATACAGAAATACTATTAATAGACGATGGTTCTACCGATGATTCGTCAAAAATCGCATCTGAATTTAGCAGAACCCACAGCAATTGTTATTTGGAACGCACAGAGAACAAAGGCCCCGGTAACGCCAGGAATATTGGTTTATCTATGAGTAAAGGCGAACTGATTGTGTTTATAGACAGTGACGATCATATGGAGCCTTTTATGGTTCAAAAAATGGTGAAGGCACTAGTAGGTTCAAGAGCAACAATTGTGCTATGCGGGTTTCGATTATTTAATAAAGAAAAAAGTGAAATATCTTCGAAAGCCTGGGGTTGTAAAGAACATATTATCAGTGGTAAAAGGGCAATTGAGGCCATGTATACCGGTAAAATTCCTGTGACTGTATGGGCTAAGATTTTTAGGCGGGATTGCTTAGAGGATCTTAAATTTCCTACTGGAATGATCTATGAGGACCGGCCATTCATGCTTGCTGCTTTTTCACAATCTGAAGAAGTGCATTATCTTGATGAGGTTTTGCTAAATGTGCAAAAAAGAGCGTACTCTCTGACCAGAAGCCCCCTTAGTGATAAGAAAATTAAGGATCTTACCGATATTTATCTACTAGAGACTTCATTGGCACTGAGGTTGCAATTGAAATCTGTGATCCCTTTCATCCGATTGTACCATCTTTCATGGCTAAGAAGAAGTTTTTTTACGCTGCAAAAGCAGGAAAAGAAAATCCCCGCAACAACATCTATCCGACCTGTACTTCTGGATCATATTAATCAATTCTCATGCGAAAACTTTTCAAAGCTTCCAATAAAAGCTAAATTCCTGCTCTGTGTATTGCGACTTCCAAAACGGATAGGATGGAAAAACACCCGTAAATTAATGAATATGCTATATCCGGCACAATCTTTATGAGAATCATAGACCTATCATATCACGCCAGTTATTTGGATCTTTCCCCGGAAGCATATCTCAAAAAGGCCGAATCAAATATTGGGTATTCCCGTTTTTTAAAAGATGAACATGATTTGACATTTATCTTTCACTCCGCTTTTAACAAACGTTTAAGCAGGGATGGCGTGACATACATTTTTAGAAAGAAACGCTTCAATTCTAAATGGCTCCTGCCACTTTCACTTACCTCGTTAATCAGCAGAATGAAACCCGATGTGATCCTGGTACATTCGATCATTTACATACATTTTGCAGCATTTTTAAAACCTTTTCTTCCTGGCAGAACGGTAATATTTATTCAGAACCACGCAGAAAAGATACCGAAATCCGGACTTAAAAAGATCGCGATAAGACGCTCGGAAAAAGCTATAAAAGGTTTTTTATTCACTTCCCGTGAATTGGCTAAACCATGGGTTAATCAGCGGATGATAGCTTCAGATGACAAGGTTTATGAGTTAATGGAAGGGTCTAGTTCATTTGTGAAGAAAGATAAAGGTAAGTGCAGATCAATTTTAGGTATTGCGGATGTTGAAACGTATATCTGGGTGGGTCGGCTAGATTCCAATAAAGATCCACTTTGCGTACTGAAAGCATTCCGTGCATATGCAGAAAAGGGATACGATTTTAAATTATATATGTTTTATAATTCTGAAGACTTACTTTCTGATATTCAAAAGTTTATAGCAGATAGTGGTTTACAGGAATCCGTAGAATTAAAAGGTAGCATTGCACATGATAAACTGGAACTTTGGTATAATGCTTCCGATTATTTTGTAGCTGCTTCTTATTTTGAAGGAAGTGGCTATTCATTGTGTGAAGCTATGTCTTGTGGTTGCATACCAATTCTAAGTGATATCCCTTCTTTTAGATATATGACAGCAGAAGGAAGGGTGGCGGCTTTATTCTCTCCTGGAGATGAAAATGAGCTTTATCAAAGGCTTGAAGAGCTACGACACAAGGACCTCGGGAAAATGAAATCAAAAGTGCTTGAAGTCTACGAAAATCGACTCTCTTTTAGCGCGATAGCAACAAAGATGAAAGTAATATATGGATTAGAAAAATAGCTTGTAAAATTCAACACAAGCATCATCAATATTTGTATCGGCAGATCTGTAAATTGGGGCCGAAATTTCATTGAGCAGTTCATTTGCTTTGGCGACAATAGTTTCTTTTGTGACCAAATAACTAAAATTCGGATTGGAATTTTTTACCATTGGGAGGGTGCTAATAAGGTGACATCCGGAGTATAGCGATTCAAAGCAAACAGTACACCCTCCTTCAAACCTGGAAGTATGCAGGAATATCCTGGCGTTGTTCATTTGTTCTAAAGTTTCCTTATGCGACAACAGGCCGGTTAGTTTTATAGTTTGCTCCAGACCGTTATTTTCTATAAACTGTTTTATTTTAGATTCCAGAGGACCATTGCCAATCAGTACAACTTTAAGATCCTTCTTTAATTTTTTTAAGGCCAGAACAACTTCGAGAAAAAATTCGTTGTTTTTTAAGGGAATAAAAGATCCCGCTCCCAGGACATCAATTGGCCTTTTTCCCTTGTTCAGTGAGGGGAAAAATGAAGGTGCTACAGCTATAGGAACTACCTTGTGGGCATAAAAACCAAAGGAAGTATACAAATAGTCATTTTGAAATGTTGAAATCGCAATTATTTCAGAAGGCTTGGGTAGTTTTAATCGCATATAGCTGTTCTTCCGCCTGACATCCTGGCCCAGTAACCAGGTGTAATGTGTTAATTGAAGTTTGGATGAAAGCATACGCCCGATCATTGCAGTTTCCCTATACCAAAAGCTAAGTATACCGTCGTACTTTCTCGTTTTGTCCCATTCTTTTATTCTTCTAACTGCATTCAGTATAAAAATTCCCTTTTTAAGAATATTTCCCTGCATTGGTCCGTTGAGGGGGATCACTTCAATGCCATTCCATTGATAGGGATCGCCATTGGGAGAATAAAGTGATACAATATCTAATTTAACATCATATTTATTAGAAAAAGCAAGTACAAATTGCTGAATGAATGGTACGGTATAGCTGGTATTTTCATCTTTTGGGAAAGCCGGTACGAGTAATAGTAATCGTTTCATTGGCCCTTAGTTCTTTTTAAGGCCTTGTCTTCCATTTGGAATACATGGTCACATAAATTAAAGACATTTTCGCTATGAGATACTGTGACGACCATAACGTTGTGCATTTTTGTCCACTGTTTTATAAATTTAAATATTACGCTTTCCAATTCCAGATTTTGCTGGTTTGTGGCTTCATCCAGAATTAAAATATCTGGTTTTTGGTATAGCGCCCTGGCAATAGCAAAGCGCTGTTTTTGACCTCCGGAAAATTTAAGGCTATTGTGATTTACTTCGGTGTAAAGTCCTTCTGCTCGTCCATCAACCAGGTGCTTCAATTCTAATTTATCAATCAATAAATTAAGATATGCCCGGTCTATCTTGTCCTTTTCTTGCCCCATGATAATATTCTCCAGAATAGTACCATTAAATAGAAAGGGTTGTTGGGTAACATAACCATATTCTGGAGAAAAATCTGCAAAATTCAGAGTATTGTTATCTACATACAGCACACCCTTATCAGGAGGTATTAGTCCCATTAGCAGGTGTAGCAATGTGGTTTTACCAATTCCGGATACCCCGGTTATGGCTGAAATTTCGCCTCTGCGTAGATGAAGATTAAGACCATCAATTAAAGCGTGGTCTTTATTGTAATCAAAAGAAATTTTCTGTAAATCTATTTCCTTGTTAATTCTTGTATGTTCTTTGACTTCCAGAGGTTCTTTAAATTTCAACTTCAATACATCAACACTATACGAGTGTGATTTTATTAAGGTTAACGCATTTAGAATTTTGCCCAGGGAGGGAATAATTTTGATGCCGAAAGCTGCAATTAGGGCTACCAGGACAATTTGGTCATTGTTCGGATTTAGAAAATTGGAATAAACAAGAATGCCAATTCCAAAAACAAGAAAAATTTCCAAGTATTTAGAGTAATTCTGACTAGATGCAAGAAGGATTCCCGTAACTCGGTTAAGGGCCTTATTCTCTTTGTTAAATTTACTTAGGAAATAGGCGTAATTCCCTGAGCCTCTTATTTCAAGATAACCATCAAGAATATTGATCAAATCAGAATTCACCTGAGCATATGCGTAGTTATAAGTATTGTTAATCAGGCTTATTTGCTTCTTTTTTCTAAAGTAGATTAAAACGCCAAAACCTAATGCAGCGGTAAAAACTCCGAGGGTAATAATAGGATAGAAATACCCCAAAGCCAGAAGTAAGACCAGGAAAAAGAATCCTTCTGTAAGTAGTAAAATAAGAGAATGTATTAGACTTACACTAAAGTGCGTTGTGGCTTTCATAAGATCCTGAAAAACTTTCCCTTTATTCAATTGCTGAAAATCTAAGTACTTTCCCTTTAAAAGAGACATCAAATAAGAAGAAGACAGGTCACTAGCCATAGCATGTAAAAAATCAAATAACCTTGTATTTAGCTTAACTTGAATGAGATTTTTTATGATATAAAAACAAAGTAGAATTGCTATTGAAATATAAATTACAGCAGGGGAGTTAACCTGTAATGCAATGTCTTGTGCTTCTAATAAGGACCTTAGTTTTTCTTTATCGATAAGGAAGATGATGACAGGTATTATGTACGCCACAGAAACCAAATCTAGAAATAGGTTTAGGAGTGAGAATACTAAATATCGTATTGTTTTCCGTCGAAACTTATGAGGAATTAACGCATATACATCCTTCAGAAAAGTCAACATATTAACCTATTTGTATAAACATAAACATAAACAGAAAGAAGCAGAAAAAGTAAGCCAATTGAAATTAATGAAAATACTTGACCCGGAGATTGAACCTTCCATAAATAAGCTTCAAGATGCCCATAATTCTGCCCCAAATATATATGTGCGTTAGTTCTCATTCGTATATTTTAACCACGGAAATGGAGAGTCCGTTACGCCCCTTAGCCTGTTGATCAATGACTTTTTAGGAAAATACAACAGCTCAAACTCACTCACATCTTCTTTGGAGTGATGATGATAATATTCAGCCATCTTAGGAAAACCAAGCTTTGAATAATAATTTCGGGTTCTCTCCCTTGCTTCCGAAACGGCCTTTGGTTCGTAGAATGGACTATCTATAATATGTAATTCGCCAGAGTTGGTAAGAAAAGATTTTAAAAGCAATATGAGCTCAGATAGTTCTCTAAAATATTGAATTGCAGCATTCACAGTGATTACATCAAAGCTGCTTTCAAAGTGATCTTTAAGTGCAAAAATATCCCCATAAACAAAGTGCAGGTTGTCGTTGGCAAAAACTTTAGCTGCCTGTTCTAACTCTGAAATATTAATATCCATACCTAAAACATAGTTGCGAGGGGTTATTTTCGCCATTTTATGGGTGAACCAACCATTGCCACAACCAAGGTCCAAAATTTTGAGAGGCTTGTTTTTCTTTTTTAAATAGTTAATAAATCTGACAGCAGACTTTTGACGTAAGGACCATTCTTTAAAAAGAGAATTGTCTGGGGATACATATGGCAACTGACTTAGCTGATTATCCGTTAGTATTCTGTTTTCATGAGCCCTAACTTTGAGGTAGAGCGATGAAAAACCACCTCTTTCCTGGTTTAAATAGCTAACATTATTGACCTTTTTAAGGAAGTTTAGTTCCATTACAGTTTGTAAAGTTTCATTCCGGTTTGCGCCAGAATAGATTTGGTCTTGAGTTTAAAAGCCTTTAAGAGATTCTTTTCATTTCTTTTTAAAAGTTCCCTGTGATAATTGATCTCATTTCTCACATGGCTTAAGGCAAAGTTGTAGTATTTTCTTCTGTAGGTACGCTTAAATTCAATATCGCGGTCAGTAGAGGTTTCCCAATTGGGTTGTTGGGTAATATTTTCGGCTATCTCATTGTATAAGGTGGTACCCTTAATGGGATAGGCTACGGTAATAGTGAATTGTGTTGGGTTGGCTTCTTTGAGATAAGTAATGGTCTGGCGAATATCTTCTTCCTTTTCCCCCGGATATCCCAGCATGATGAAGGTGCCGGATTCCATTCCCATAGCATTGGTTTTTTGGATCATTTGCTTCACGACGTCAATATCCACCCTTCTGTCCATTGCATCTACAATTCGCTGCGATCCACTTTCGGCACCTATCCAAATCCTAAAGCAGCCGGCTTCCTTGAGAAGTTGTAATACTTCATCATTTAATCTTTCCGCCCTTGTAATGCATTCAAAAGGGATGAATGCATTTTTCTTCAGCATTTCCTGGTGAAAACTCTTTATCCATTTGTGGCTAACAGTAAATACATCATCTACAAACCAAATCGCATCTGGCTGGTATCTATCCTTTAGCATTAAAATCTCATCCACAACATCGGCCGCAGCGCGTCGTCTGTAACTTTGTCCATATACCGCCGTACTGCACCATTTACATGTATAAGGGCAACCTCGTTGGGTGCTGATTGTGATCGAACTTTTTCCGTGATTTCTTTTCCAGGTGTCCAGGTATTTTGCCATAGGCACCGCCTCCCTATTAGGTAAGGCAAGTTCTGAAAGGTCTTTAATTTTTTCCCTCAATGCTGTTTTAACAACCTTGTCCTGTGACAGGTAAGCGATGCCGTCAACTTTATTTATGGGTAATTTCTCTACAATTGCCAGATAAAGTTCATACATAGAGCGCTCACCTTCGCCAATAACGAGATAGTGCGCTCCGGCCTTTAAATATTTCTTACAATTATAGGTGATATCAGGCCCGCCTAAAACAATTTTTGGAAAGTGGTATCGGGCATTATTCCGAAGTTCCTGTATGAGTTTTACCACCTCAATTTTCGTCATCAGATTTGTGTAAATGGCCACTATATCCGGTTGTTTCTGCTCTATGAATTTCAATTGCTGCAGCTGATCATAGAACGTGGTGTCAAACACATGATTTTCTACCCCTTGCTCATTGAGATAAGCAGATATGTAAAGCAATCCTAAAGGAGGGTAGGGCTTCATTATCCTTTGTTCCTTAGGATCCTGATTTAGATAATATGCATGTGTTAATACCAGACTCATTTCTTCTGTAATATAATAATATAGTGATCAGAATAGGCACTTAGAAAACTCATAGAAAATATACTATTCTCTAACCAAGCCAGTATTTTTAACAGGCTTTTTTTATTCCTGAAGTAAGAATTAAGGTAGGAGGGCGGAATTAAGAAGCCAACTGGTTTTATCAGTACTTTTGTAAAGAAAGGTTCAGCAATCCTGGTTATTTCCAATGGATCGTAATACCAGGTAGGTACCATTTTGCCATTTACCGGAACATCCAGGGGTTTCCGGGAACTTCTTCTAAACGCATTTCCCGATTTCCCTTTTAAGAAAAAATACAAACGTTCCCACAAACATTTTTTTGACATGATTACAGCGACTATTCGGCCGGTCTTAGCCAGCTTATCTGAGGCTGAAGAGAAAAAAGCCTCAAACTGATCTGGTGAAATGCAATTCAGACCTCCAAAATTGGAAACAACAAGGTCTGGCTTTCCTGAGAGATCATGCTGGTGAAGAGCTTTAATATCCAGCTGTCTAAATTGGATGTTGGCATTTTCAGGGGCCTTTTTTTTCGCCTGTAGGAGCATATCCGCAGAAAGATCCGTAGCCAATACGTGATGCCCATTTTCCGCCATGTATATAGCATCCTCACCGGTACCACAATTTAACTCCAGAATGTTCATTGTCTTAGTGGTATTTAAATAAGGGTCCAGATATTTATAAACCCGTTTGCGTTGAAGCCTGCCAATAGGAGTGAAGGTAAAATTGCCGTCATACAAAGTTGCTGCAATATCAAAGCCACTAACCATGAGTTCGCTGCATTCTTTTTAGTTGAAAAAAATTGATCAGGGCTAAGGGAGCATAATAGAAATAAAGCAGCGAAGTCCGCAGTTTTTTATAGCTCGACTTCAACGGATTCTTTAAAAGGAATTTAATCTGTTCTATACCTTTACTCTTCCTGTATTCCTTATGTACATACCGATGTAATTTTTTGTAATATTCAGAATTATAGGATCCGCTGAACATCATATCCAGGTCATCAGAATCTGTCCAATTGGATTTTAATTTGAGGTCGTCTTTTACTTTTTCATAGAACTTGGTTCCTGGCAAAGGGTAGGAGACAGAAATGCCAAGATCATCGGGTAGCAGGTCTTTGATCATGTTTATCGTTTTTTCGATATCCTCACTTGTTTCCCCCAGATAACCAAATTGAATAAAAAAGGCAACAGCTACCTTTTGTTCCTTTAGTAAGCGGGTTGCTGTGTAAATCTGTTCTACAGTGGTTCCCTTGTCCATCGCGTCCAGAATTTTTTGAGAACCACTTTCTGCACCTACCCATACCTCTTCCAAACCAGATTGTACCAGGGCCTCAATAGTATTCTCCTTAAGCAAAAGATCAACCCTGCTTTGTATATAAAATTTTAATTTTACATTCTCACGTTGAAGTGCTTTATTAAACTCCTGTACCCAATTAGGTTTCAATCCAAATATGTCATCACACATCCAAAAGCGTTTTACTCCAAACTGTTCCTGAAGCAGCTGAATGTGGCTCACAATATATTCAGGAGAATGTGAGTTGTACCTATTGCCATAAATGGGTTTTGCACACCAATTACATTTAAATGGACATCCTCTTGTAGTAGCCATATTTAATGTGAATTCTCTGCCTCGCTCTATCCAGACATTCTGGTAAGGCACAATGTCTACTAAATCCCATGCCGGTAAGGGAAGCTCATCCAATTGTTTGAGGACTGCGCGTTTGGGTAAGACGACCACCTCATTATTGTCCTTGTAAATAAGGCCTTTGACCAAGGATAAGGGCGTATTATTTTCAATACTTTGAAGCAGTTCTTTTAACGTAACTTCTCCTTCTCCCTGTATTACGTAATCTGCGCCATGATCCATATACTTTTCATAATGATCAGTGGAGTCCGAGCTGCACACAATGGTAATGCAGTCGTATTTTTTCCCTAGCTCCAGCATTTTAAATGCAGCTTCCCTCATGGTAGTAAGACACATTTTTGTGAGATAGTTAAAACCATCATCATATAGGACCAGATACTTGGGTTTATCTCTTTTGAGAAGAGGGATAATATCAAAAGGATTATCCCTGAGATTGGTGTCGAACAAATCTACGGAATAGCCATTCTTTCGCAAGAATGATGCTGCGTATAAGGTGCCGAGTGGGGGGTATGGTTTACCAAACTTCCATTGCTTCTTGTCTAGCGGATAATAATAAGAATGTGAAAAGAGAATATCAGTCATAAAAATTTTCATTGAAAACCAGTTCTCTTTCCTTAAAGAAGTCTTTCTGATACTTAATGTACAGATTCATGATCTTTTTTTGATACGGTTTCCCATGAAGCTTTATCACCCCTTTGCTTATCACTACTTCTCCTGATTCGTGACTTTCCCTGGCCGCAGTTTTTTTAAGACGTCTTTTGTATTGCCGGCGTAAATTAGCGTCAAACATTTTGCCCAATGAAGACGAAAAAATGAACTCCAAAAACAGCTGAATTCGCCTTTTCCTGAACGGTAATATTTTTCGCTTGTGTATTAAGGCATTCGGCAGAAAATTTCGGATCCATTCCATGTTAACCCTCATAAAGATATTGTAAAGGTCAGCATCTATAATTGGAATGAGCGTTGCCATTTCAATAGCTGTATAGAGGTTCTGTTTTTTAATATGAAGATTATTGGAATCGATAATAAAATTGATGCAAAAACTCTTAGGTGCAAAAAATCGACGAAAGAGGCCCATTAAAAATTTAGATATGGCAATGCTTCCCGGTTTCATGATTACAAAAAAATCGATATCCGACTCCTGATCCATAAATCCTTTTGATAATGATCCGGACACCATCACAGATCTCACATATGGGAAGTAATTAAGAACATTGGCCATTTTCCTTGCCTCGATCATTTTCTTTGTTGCCAGGACATTGCCATTAATTCGTCGTTCAACCCAAAGGGGATAGTTGTAAGGCAGGTAATAATCCTTGATTTTAAAAAGCAACTGCCGGGATACCAGCTCAGCAAGTTCCTTGTCGATAGATTTGGTTGGATACTGACTATAGTTAAGTGCTTCTTCTTTGGTCAGAGGATGTTGGAAAATCGCAAAATAAAGAAAGGTCTTAATTAAATTAGTCTGCGGAATATGCCCATTCTGGCCAGACCGATGAGATGTGGAGGTAATTTCCCTGAGATTAATATAGCGATCCTCTTTCATATTGATATTTCCAATACAGGCTTTTGCCAGATGGGCTGCAATTTTATTTCTAAAAATAGGAATAATAAATTTAAGGTGCCGGCAGCCATGATATCCATAGTTTTCATGTACAATTAAAGCATAGTTCAAGATTGTATTCTTTTGATCTTATGGCTTTAAACTAAAAGTATTTGCACCAGAAATAAAGAGCATATCATACCCCAATTACTTAGATGTGGAAAAGCGGGAAGGGTTACAAAATTTAAGAATTATAATATAGTCCGGTACCTAAACGGCTTACTAATGTGCCTGAAGCCAATTGCTTCCCACACCTAACTCTACATCCAGAGGAACAGAAAGTTCAAAGGCATTTTCCATTTCGGTCTTGATCAATTGCTTTAGTTCTTCCAATTCCGGATTGTAGACATCGAATACCAGTTCGTCATGCACCTGAAGCAGCATTTTTGTCTTATAACTCCCAGCTTCCAGTTTCTTGTGGATATTGATCATGGCAATCTTAATGATATCTGCCGCACTGCCCTGAATAGGTGCATTTATTGCGTTGCGCTCTGCAGCTCCTCTTACCACCTGATTACTGCCATTGATATCTTTCAAATACCTGCGTCTACCGAGAACTGTTTGCACATAACCGTGCTCCCTGGCAAAATCTATCTGCTCACTCATATAATTTCTGAGTTTTGGATAGGTTTTATAATAGGTCTCAATGAGTTCCTTGGCCTCGGTCCTTGATAATTCGGTTTGGTTACTCAGCCCAAAAGCGGATACGCCGTAAATGATTCCAAAATTTACTGTTTTAGCATTACTCCTTTGTGCCCGTGTAACATCAGCAAGGGGGATATTAAATACCTTAGATGCTGTTGATGCATGAATATCTTCTCCATTTTTAAAAGCCTCAATCATGGTGGTTTCATCACTTAGGGCGGCAATAATTCTGAGTTCTATTTGAGAATAATCCGCCGCTAACAAGGTGTAATTATTATCTCTGGGGATAAAGGCTTTGCGTACCTGTCTGCCCCTTTCTGTCCTTATGGGTATGTTTTGTAAGTTAGGGTTATTGCTGCTGAGCCTGCCCGTAGCCGCTACAGTTTGCATATAATCTGTATGAACTCTTCCCGTTGTCGGTTCTAGCTGTTCCGGAAGTGCATCCACATATGTGCTTTTTAGCTTACTTAGCCCGCGGTATTCTAATACATCACGAATTATTTCATGGTCTTTGGCCAAATAAGACAATACATCTTCTGCGGTGCTATATTGACCTGTCCTGGTTTTTTTGGGTTTATCGACAAGCTTCATTTTATCGAAAAGGACTTCACCCAGTTGTTTGGGTGAGGCAATATTAAACTCTTCCCCTGCTTCTTTGTAAATTTTCGATACCAGATTCCCGATATCAGCTTCCAAATCTTTTGAGAGCGAATTTAAAAATCCCTTGTCCAGATTAATACCTTCCATTTCCATATCGGCGAGTACTCTCAATAAGGGAATTTCTATATCATTGAATAATTTTTCGATATTAGCCTGGGCCAATTCCGGTCTGAAATGATTTGCCAGTTGAAAAGTTATATCCGCATCCTCTACAGCATATTCGGTTTGTTGTTCCAGGGGGACTGCTCTCATGGAAAGCTGGTTTTTACCTTTTTTGCCAATGAGTTCTGTTATGGAAACAGGCGTATAATTCAGGTAGGTTTCTGAAAGGACATCCATGTTATGTCGCATGTCCGGGTTAATCAAATAGTGGGCCAGCATAGTGTCGAATAACTTTCCTCTAACCTCAAGATTATATTTCTGCAGGACCTTGATGTCGTACTTTAGGTTTTGACCAATTTTCTCGATCCCCTCCGACTCAAAAAATGGCCGTAGTTGCTCCACAAGTGCCTGGGCTTCATCTTTTGCTTCCGGAAAGGGCACATAAAATCCTTTGGCAGCTTCCCAGCTAAATGCAATGCCAACCAGTTCTGCTTCGTGTGGATTTAAGGAAGTAGTTTCAGTGTCAAAGCATACCTGACTTTGCTTCATTAGGTTCTGAAGAAACAATTTCATAGCCATTCCTTCCCCGATACTCTGATATACATGTGAGACATCTTTAATAGTATTCCGGCCACTTACTTCTTTAATAGTTGCGGCAACATCCCCATTGCTGCCAAAAAGAGAAAACTGTCCGCTTCCTGCTTCCTGAGGTTCTTTTTGCTTGGGTTTGTCGCTAGTAGCCTTTGCCGGTATTGCCTCTGTCTCTCCGGAAAAAATTTTGATAAACTGATCTTTTAAACGCCGAAATTCAAGTTCTTCAAATATCTGCTGTACTTTGGTACTGTCGGGCATCGATAGCTCATAATCCTCAGCATTAAATTTAACATCACAATCAATACATATTGTGGCCAGTTTCTTGGAAAGCAAACCTAAGTCTGCATTATCCTCTACCTTCTCCTTGATCTTCCCTTTTAACTTATCGGTATTCGCAAGTAATTCTTCCATGGAACCAAACTCCTGCAAAAACTTTTTAGCCGTTTTATCACCCACTCCCGGAAGCCCGGGAATATTATCGCTGGCATCTCCCATCATACCCAGGTAGTCTATAACCTGTTCCGGGCGTTCTACCCCGAATCGCTTTTGAACCTCTGGAATACCCCAGATCTCTATACCATTTCCAAGTCGCGCCGGTCGGTACATAAAAATATTTTCAGAGACCAGTTGCCCAAAGTCCTTATCCGGAGTCACCATAAAAACCTTGTAATCTTCTTTTTCGGCCTGCTTGGCCAAAGTACCTATGATATCATCGGCTTCCCAACCTTCGAGCACTACCACCGGAATATGCATAGCCTTTAAGATGTCCTGGATAAATGGAACTGCCACTTTGATGGCATCGGGTGTTTCATCTCTGTTTGCCTTATATTCCGGAAAAATTTCTGTGCGTTCAGCACTCCCTCCCTTGTCAAAACATACAGCGAGATGATCTGGCTTTTCTCTTTTGATTACGTCAAATAAGGAATTCACAAAACCCATGATGGCACTGGTGTCCATGCCTTTGGAATTTATTCTGGGGTTTTTGATAAGCGCATAGTAGCCTCTGAAGATAAGCGCATAAGCATCTAGTAAAAAAAGTCGTTTTTGATCTGCCATATTTGTTACAATTGAAGAATATCAAAACTACAAAGTTTAAGTCCCTTATTAAAGCAATCAGGCCTTAATATGACTTTTGGAAGGAGTATTTACATGCCCATTTTTGCTATAGGTCCTAAAGCTAAATCCAGGTTGAATACAATATCCTCCGGTTTCTCCCTTTTTATTGACCGCAATAAAACCAATCTGAAAGTCGAGTTTATCTTTATTTTTTGCAATTATGCGCTTAACACCCTCCTCACAGGCCTGCTGTGGAGATTTGCCCTGTCTCATTAATTCAACGATTAAAAAACTCCCAACGGTTCTCACTACTTCTTCGCCTACCCCGGTGGCAGTTGCACCACCAACTTCATTGTCAACAAATAGACCGGCGCCAATTATAGGAGAATCTCCAACCCGACCACTAATCTTATATGCCATACCACTGGTGGTGCAGGCACCGGCAATATCACCGTTCTGATCAATAGCCAGCATTCCTATAGTATCGTGATTTTCAATATTTATTACAGGTTGGTATTTAGAGGTTTTTTTCCACTCGAGCCATTCTTTTTTCGATTTTTCTGTAAGTAATTCCTCAGCTTTAAATCCTTTATCATAGGCAAATTGCTCTGCTCCAATACCTGCGAGCATTACATGAGGTGTGTCTTCCATAACCTTTCTGGCAACAGCAACCGGGTGTGCGATATTCTGCATACAAAGTACTGCTCCGCAATTACTGTCTTTATCCATAATACAGGCATCCAGTGTTACTTTGCCATCCCTGTCCGGTCTTCCACCCTTACCTACGGACTGATTGCTGGTGTCTGCTTCTTCGACCATTACTCCCTGTTCAACAGCATCCAATGCAATACCTCCGTTATTTAACAACTCCCAAGCTTTGCCAGTGGCGTTCGGGACATTCCATGTTGCAATTACTATTGGGGTAGTGGACTGGGCATTTTTGCCGGCGGTATTCACAGTGTTCTTGTTTGCTTCACTAGCCGCCAGCACAGTTGATGAAAATAGACCAGCCGCAGCTGCGCTGGAATTTTTGAGAAAATTTCTTCGTTTCATCGATTTTGGATGTTTACTTTTATACAGCTAAATATAATCAATATGATTGTAGAAGTATGTGCCAATTCGCTTCAATCTGCCATCAATGCCCAGCGCGCTGGAGCAGACAGAATAGAACTCTGTTGTGAACTTGGAGTAGGGGGTATTACACCATCTTTTGGCCTACTTAAAAAAATAAAAGAATCAATAGACATTCCTGTACATGTCCTGATCCGTCCCCGAAGCGGAGATTTTACGTATTCCGAAATGGAGTTTGAAGTGATGAAGGAAGATATTTTGAAATCAAAGGAAATGGGATTTGAAGGGGTTGTCTCAGGAGTGTTATTTTCTGATTTTACAGTTGATATAAAAAGAACCAGCGAGTTATTGCGGTTGGCTGATGGAATGACCTTTACTTTTCATCGGGCATTTGACTGGGTCAAAGACCCTATTGCCGCATTGCTGCAAATAGAGGAATTAGGGGTGAATTACATTCTTACATCGGGTGGGGAATCGTCAGCTTCAAAAGGCTTGGCGCTTTTAAAAAAGCTTCATAAAACTACTGGTGATTGTAAAATTATGCCGGGAGGAGGAATAAGCGGGCTTAATATCAATGAATTTATTGAGGGAGGATTCGATGCCATTCATTTATCAGGCAGCGTATTTCACAGGAGTTTGGCCGGGGCTCCCAAAGTAACTATGAATTCCCCTGATTTTTTAAGGGAAGACTTTATTGCTCTTTCGGACTACGACCGCATAAAAAGTATAGTCAAAAGCGTTAAATAAAACAGAAAGGCACTCAACCTTAAGCAGCTAATCGGATATATTTGTAAAAAAGCCGCTATGATACGCTGGATTGTATTTGTAATCATTTATCTAATAATGGGTTTTTACGCCTTGCAGGCCTTAAAAACAGTAACAAGATTTCCATGGGTGTATTATGTAATGGCTGTAATCTCTTTGCTAATCCTTGGGAATTTCATTTACCAATTCAGCTGGGGTGAGCAGGCAGGCAGGGTACTCAGCCGGCCTAAAAGTTATGCTTTCGGCTTTCTGCTCGCCATTCTAACTTTTAAGATTATCACTATTCTATTTTTGTTCTCTGAAGATATTTTCCGTTTTATTTCGGCTACATATCACAGACTATCGGGTAATACCGCAGAATTTAGCCTGCCCACCAGGAGAAGGTTTCTTAGTATGCTGGCCCTTGGGATAGCGGCGGTTCCCTTTGGGGCGCTACTATATGGTATGTATAAAGGGAAATACAATTTTAAAGTGCTGAAATACACCATGGAATTCGATGATCTTCCCGATGCTTTTGACGGTTATAAGATTACCCAGATATCAGATATCCATAGTGGCAGTTTTGACGATAGTAAAAAAATAGAATACGGGGTAGAACTCATTAATGAACAACAAAGTGATGTCATATTTTTTACAGGCGATATGGTTAATAATAAGGCTTCAGAAATGCAACCATGGGCGCCGCTGTTCTCAACATTAAAAGCCCCTGATGGTAAATATTCTGTTTTGGGTAACCACGACTATGGCGATTATGTTCAATGGGAGACTGTAGCGGCCAAGTCAAAAAACCTGGAGGATTTGAAGCAGCTCCAGGAAGAAATGGGGTTTGATCTGCTTTTGAACGAACACAGGTTGCTCACCAGGGGAGAAGATAAGCTGGCGTTGATTGGAGTCGAAAATTGGGGGAAAGGTTTTAAAACAGTGGGCGACTTAAATAAAGCGGTTGACGGACTCGCTAAAAATCATTTTCGCATTTTGCTGAGCCATGATCCTACCCATTGGCAGGAAGAGGTGATTCATCACGATGATCATTTTCACCTTACATTAAGCGGACATACCCACGGAATGCAGTTTGGAATAGAGATTCCTGGAATAATAAAATGGAGTCCTGTGAAGTGGCGATACAAGTACTGGGCAGGAGTCTATGAAGAATTGGGACAATATATAAATGTGAACAGAGGTTTTGGTTTTATCGGATACCCGGGAAGAGTAGGAATCTGGCCAGAAATTACTGTAATAACTCTTAAAAAGAGGGCCTTAACTTAATTTTGTTCAGAAGCGAAGGGACAAAATCTGTGCTGGCTCCTAGTTTTTAACATTTTTTCTTACATTTGATCCATAACCCAATGAATTACATATGTCTAAATTTGGCGAACTTATAGATCTCAAGATTCCTGTTTTGCTCGACTTTTATGCAGAATGGAACGAACAATCTACAGCTATGCATCCTGTATTGAGAGATGTGGCAGCTGCTTTGGGAGATAAAGGCAAAGTAATAAAGATTGATGTGGACAAAAACAAAGAATTGTCACAGGCCCTAAGAGTAAAGGGTCTCCCAACCCTAATGATCTACAAAATGGGAGAAATGGTTTGGCGCCAAAGCGGTGAACAGGATGCCAATACCCTTATAGGTATTCTCAACGAGTATATTTAAGATCCTCAAAAAAAGGTATTCTTTTTAGTAGCGTGAATACCCAGCTGCTGACATAACTATTTCTCACTTCAACAAGGTGTATCATTGAGAGTTTAATTATCCCTTACTCTTCTTCCGGGACAGCAATACTGTCTGTTGCCTCACCGGCGGTACCGGAACCAATAGTGCTGGTATCTGAAATAGGTTTACTGTCTGATAGGTCAGGATCGGGTTGCTGTATTGGAGGTGCTTCCTCCAGGAGTTCATCCTGATAGAAATGACTAAACTGGTCTATATGCTCGTTGAAGATCAGGGTTTCTTTTTCTGCTATTTCCCTATCGTTGTTTTCAATGAGGATATCAATATTGCGCCTGTAGGCCTCCATATCGGATATAATATCTTCAATATTAGCGTACTGCTCATCAAGAGGAATACCGGCATAGTATTCCAGTCTGTCCTGATAGATATTTTTCAGTTTGTTAAAAATCTCCCTGGCCTTATTTGTTTCCCCCACCTTGTAATAACCGTCAACATAAGGCTCTACAAAGGTGTAAAACGCAAAATGTTCCACCGGCATGTTCGTCATTGCGAGGTTTAAAATGTCTTTTGCTTTGTCTATTTTATTTTCGTTGATAAGTGTTTCGACTAGTCGGGCAAGATTGCTCCTGAAAGAAAGCCCCTGCGTCCTGGTTTGGGGGTCGTGATAGATTTCGGAACTGCCAGAATTACCCCAGTCCCAATTCATCACTATATCGTACATGAGCTCACTGTCTATTCTGCCCATCTCAAATGAACTTCTGTTCGTAGTCTTAATTGGCACCAATTTGTAGGCAAGACCGTCCAATTGCAGATAATCTTTCATCCAGATATATTCGGCTTTATCAAAACTTCCACCGGAAAAATAAATTGGACGTTTCCAATCGTTATTGGCCATAATATCGAGCATCAAGATCCTGTTCTTGGGCAAGGCACTTTCTGGAAGGTCTATATCGATATAGTCCACAATTTCGGCTGTATCTTTCTCCTTAACGAGTCCGCTCTCTAGAACATTTACCTTGTTCACGGGGATACGGATCTTGTTCGTAGGATAATAAACAAGATCTAAGGTGCTTTCAGAGTATTCACTCAGATCTGCCCCTCTTTGTTCCAGGAAGTATTTTAATTTTGTCTGAGGTTTGTTGCTGCCCACCCAGTTCATAAAATCTCTGATATCCCATCTTTTTTCTGAAATTCCAGGTAGTGGTTGATAATATATCACATCTCTGTTACCGTATCTGTAAAGATCGTGTGTAAGCTGAGATGGGATGGGATCGCTATCGTATGCTTTTCTCTTCATTTGATCTACGTACCAATCTGTTGCAAATAAGCTGGTGCAAATGACCCTCACATCTGTTCTGTGCCCTTCTATTTCCTGCGCATACCAAAGCGGAAAAGTATCATTATCCCCAATAGTGAAAAGCATGGCACCCACATCTTTTTGACAAGAATCCAGATAGGCCCTTGCACTTGCCCTGGCGGTATAGCGATTAGCCCTGTCATGATCATCCCAGTTTTGAAATGCCATTACTCCAGGTACAGCCAATAAACATATACCCAGGACTACTGGCGCCAGGATTTTTGGTTTCAACCATTTTTTAAATTCGTCATAAAGACCGTAAACTCCCAGCCCAATCCAAAGGGCAAAAACATAGAAAGAACCTACGAGCGAATAGTCCCTTTCCCTCGGCTGGAAAATACCCGGATTTGTATAGAATTGAATGGCCAGTCCGGTAAACATAAAGAATACAAATAGCGCCCAAAATTGCTTCGGGTTTTTAGATATCTGAAAAATTAAGCCAACAATCCCCAGGAGCAGAGGTAAAAAGAAATAGGTATTTCTTCCTTTATTTGCCAACATATCATCCGGCAGGTTTTCCTGACTCCCTAATCGGATGCTATCTAAAAAGCCAATACCGCTGATCCATTCTCCATTGCCATTATACCTCCCCTGAACATCGTCTTGCTTCCCAACAAAATTCCACATAAAGTATCGCCAGTACATGTAGCCAAATTGAAATTGAACCATGTATTTTATATTCTGCCAAACCGTTGGAGGTTGTACTTCTATATATTCACTGAACTGTTTAAGAAAACCGATATACTGGGATGCGTCTATTTCTCCGTTGGCGAAACCAGTTTTAAGTTGTGAAACTGCCTGTCGCAATTCTTCATTTGACGATTTCATTTTAAAATCTGGCGGACCAAAATATTCAATGTAATTTTCTGCGTTCTGATCGCTCCACATTCGCGGAAGAATTCCTCTGTGATCAGGATTTGGCCCTTGCATGGCATCTTTGTATTTGTTCACAATGATGTATTTACCCAAAGCCTCGTCTTTCTCGTATTTTGGTTTGTCGTCCCTGTCCTCGCCGGGCGGAGCAAACAAATCTGTGTAATAAGTGCCATATATGGGGCTGTCAACACCAGGATATTGTTCTCTGTTGTAATATGCAAGTAATGATCTTGCATCTGACGGATTATTTTCATTGATCACCACATTAGCATTTGCTCTTATGGGGAGCATCAACCAGGAGGAGAAGCCCAGGAGAAGGAACATGCCGCAGAGCACAAGGGTATTGGCTGTTTTGTAGTTGTTTTTTCGGGTATACCTCAACGCGTAATAAAAGGTTGCAGCGAAAATCAGGCCCATAATAATTGTACCGGAATTAAAAGGGAGTCCAATACTATTAATAAAGAAAACCTCACTCCAACCAAACACTTTTAGGACATAGGTAAGCGAAAACTTGTAGACCAGCATCAGCACTGTTATTACCGCAATATTGGCCAGAAGGAAGTTTTTGACTGTGGTCGTCTTGTATTTTTTAAAATAATATAGCAGTCCGATTGAGGGGATGGCTAAAAACCCCATAAACTGAACCCCAAAAGTGAGACCTACCACAAAGGATATAAGCACCAGCCAACGGTTGCCTCTCGGACTGTCTAAATTGTCTGTCCATTTTAATCCCATCCATAAGAGGCTGGCCATAACCAGGCTTGCCATTGCATATACTTCGGTTTCAACGGCATTAAACCAGAAACTATCTGAATAGGTGAACGCAAGGGCGCCTACAACCCCACTGCCCAAAACTGCAATACTTCCGGCGTTGTTAAGTTCTTCTTTGGAAATCAATTTTCTGGTGAGATTGGTAATGGTCCAAAACATAAAGAGTATTGTAAATGCGCTGGAGACGACAGCCATATAGTTAACCATCATTGCCACCTGGTCCGGGGCAAAGGCAAACATGGCAAAAAAAGCTCCTATCATTTGCAGTAAAGGAGCACCCGGAGGGTGGGCAACCTGCAATTTTGCGGAGGTGGTAATATACTCACCGGCATCCCAGAAACTGCCAGTAGGTTCTACGGTTATACTGTAGGTTATAAACGCAATAAAAAAAACGACCCATCCTGTAATGGTATCCCATTTTTCGAAGTTTTTTGAAAACATGCAAATTGTAGTTTTAGTGTAACCTCTTTTATAAACCCCTGGTTTTTAAAAAGAATAGTTTGTACTCATCCCGAATTTTGTTGGGAGTTTTAATATAACATATACTAGTTGATGGGCGAATTTACTAATAAATATAGATATGGATGTATCTTTTTGATAAACCTTTAACAGCATAAGTTGCTGTTTTTTTTAAGATTATTGTTGCTCAAAATATTTGGCGAAACCAAAGTTTGTCTTAAATTTGCAGGCTCTTAAAAGGCACTGGCCTATGGTGTAATTGGCAACACAGCTGGTTTTGGTCCAGTCGTTCTAGGTTCGAGTCCTAGTAGGCCAACGGAGTTGGACATACCCAGTGATTTTCACTGGGTTTTTTTGTGCAACAAAAACATGGGGAAGTAAAATGAATTTATTACGTTTTGCTAATTGCTAATTGCTAATTGCTAATTGCTAATTGCTAATTGCTAATTGCTAATTGCCAATTGCCAATTGCCAACTGCCAACTGCCAACTGATTACTGCTAACTAAAGCCAGCCGCATCATCTCGCAGCCTTTTATAATCATCCACAGGATAATCATAAAAGATCTCGTGTTTACTGCCAACTGTTTACTGCTAACTAAAGCCAGCCGCATCATCTCGCAGCCTTTTATAATCATCCACAGGATAATCATAAAAGATCTCGTGTTTACTGCTAACTAAAGCCAGCCGCATCATCTCGCAGCCTTTTATAATCATCCACAGGATAATCATAAAAGATCTCGTGTTTACTGCTTACTCAGTTCACCCTTCGAACTGTTTTTCATCCAAATCTTCTTCATCCGATTCATCTGGTAGTATTTCTTCTTTAATCGGAACCTCGGCAGAGCCGCCTTCAACTATATTATCACCTTCAGCCTCTTTCAATCCTTTATGGTGTTCGTGGTCTATTCCTTCATAGGACTCGTCCCTGGCTTCATATTCTTTATCCAGCTCGTCTATCGGAGTGGTTATTTTGCGCTTGTCTTTGATCATGGCCCAGGTCATTATTAAACTCGTGCCTATAATAACGAACAATAAAATGCCGGGTTCAAAGGTAGCGACTTCCGCTTCTGCAGGGATGGCGTAAAACAGAAGTACGGTGATAAGCCCTCTCGGGGCTACAAAAATTTGCGGAAAAATATCACCGCCAATAAAAAGGCGTAACAATACAAAACGTATGGCATATATTGACAATATAATCAACACACTGACCATGGCAACATTCAAATTAAAAAGGGAGGACAAAACAATGGTTATACCAAATACAACAAAGAAAAAAGTACGAACAATAAATGCCGTTTCCATTGTTATTATATGCAATTCGTGATAGATCTGATGTGCCCTGTCCTGCTTCAGAAAATGTATCATTTTTCCACCAAAGAATAATTTCATATTGGCGATGACCAGGCCGAAAATCAGAATTATGATCAATGAAGACAAGTGCATTTTCTTTCCTAAGGCATATAACAATAGAAGGACGGCAATTAGCAGGAATTGTTTTGCCTGACTCTTAATTTCCTGAAAGATTAATATTATAGCGTAACTCGCTATAACCGCAATAACAATTGTAAGCAGAATATTTCCTGCAAATCCTACAGCTCCGGAACTTTCTGCAGGATCTAGCTGGCCTACAAGGAAATAGAACATTATAATCCCCATAATGTCCGAGAAGGTGCTTTCGTAAATATGAAATTCCCGCTTATTATCTGATAATCCGCCCACACTTGGTATTATGATAGCGCTGGAGAGGATAGACAGAGGTGTGGCATAAAGCCATGCGGAATGCATGGTCATGTCCGGAATAAACTGGTGCAGAATAATTGCGGCAACCCATGCGGAACCAAGGAGACCTATAAGCGCAATAGCCATTGATTTGAGTATGGGCCAAAGTTTTTCTCGTTTTAATTCCAGTTCCAACGCAGCCTCGAGGACGATCATTATTAATCCAATGATACCAAGAACTTCGAGCAACGGGAAAAAATCCAGCGGGACATTTACAAAGTACTTTATTATATATTGTAAAATTACCCCTAGAGCAATGAGCATTAAAACCGAAGGGATGTTTGTTTTTTTTGCAATACCATTGAACCAGAAAGAAAGAATAACAATGACAGAGGCAGCAATAATTAGGTTATAAGAACTAAATATTTCCATGTGGTATTGGTTAGTTTGTATTCTGTTTAGGTGCGGCCAGCTAAAAATACTATTAAATCGCCAATTAATGTTTACGGCCACCCATAATAGTAAACTAAATATGGACCGCCTTTGGTATAATAGTATTTAAAAAAAATTGTATATTTGCGCCACTGAAAGGATATCAATGTATTCATGAGGGGACAATTTGTCCCCTCTTTTATTAGCAATATTTAGTTTGCGTTGATTGGGATTCAGACGGGGATGACGTAAATAGTTCAATATGTTCAGGGAAAAAGTTAGGACACTTTTAGAGCAGGCTTTAGCAGAGGAAGAATCACTTTTTTTGATGGACTTTGAAATTACTCCATCCAATACAATTTATGTAGTATTGGACGGCGACCAGGGAGTTAGCTTGCAAGATTGTATGAAGATCAGCAGAGCTATTGAACACAACCTCGACAGAGAAGAAACAGATTTCTCATTGGAAGTCACTTCTGCAGGAGCAACCTCGGCTATAGTGTTGCCCAGGCAGTATAAAAAGAATATCGGAAGAAAGTTGAAGGTAGTCACAGCTAGTACTACACTGGAGGGGAATCTTACTGAGGTTTCATCAGATAGTATCACACTGGAATGGAAGGCAAGAGAAGCCAAACCCATTGGAAAAGGAAAAGTTACAGTTCAGAAAAAGCAACAAATAGCATTTTCTGAGATTGAGGAAGCAAAAGTTGTATTAAAATTTTAATAGTAGATCAAAATGGAAAATATTGCGCTGATCGAATCTTTTTCGGAGTTTAAAGACGATAAGTTCATAGATAGGGTTACGCTTATGGCAATTTTGGAAGAGGTTTTCCGAAGTGCCCTTAAAAGAAAGTTTGGTTCGGATGACAATTTCGATATTATTATCAACCCGGATAAAGGCGATTTGGAGATTTGGAGAAACCGCGTGGTGGTTGAGGATGGTGAAGTAGAGGATCCCAATGAAGAAATTTCGCTTACGGAAGCGCAAAAGATTGAACCGGATTTTGAAGTAGGAGAAGATGTATCTGAAGAGGTTAAGTTGATAGATCTTGGAAGAAGGGCGATATTGGCTTTACGTCAAAATCTAATATCCAAAATTCACGAGCATGATAATACCACCATTTACAAGCAATTTAAGGACTTGGAAGGGGAGATATATACCGCAGAGGTACATCATATCAGGCATAAAGCAATTATTTTGCTGGATGACGAAGGCAATGAAATAATCTTACCGAAAGACAAACAAATTCCTTCGGACTTCTTCAGGAAAGGCGATAATGTTCGCGGAATAATAGAAAGTGTTGAATTGAAGGGCAATAAGCCCATGATTATCATGTCCAGAACTTCTCCAACCTTCCTGGAGCAATTATTTTTTCAGGAGATACCAGAGGTATTTGACGGCCTTATCACTATTAAGAAAGCTGTTCGAATACCCGGAGAGAAGGCTAAAGTTGCCGTGGATTCCTATGATGACAGAATAGACCCGGTTGGGGCCTGTGTTGGAATGAAAGGTTCGCGCATACATGGAATAGTAAGAGAGCTCGGGAATGAGAATATAGATGTTATCAATTGGACAAACAATCCGCAATTGATGGTTACAAGGGCATTAAGCCCGGCCAGGGTCTCATCGGTAAAACTGAACGATGAGAAGATGACAGCTCAGGTGTATCTAAAGCCGGAAGAAGTTTCCAAAGCTATTGGTAGAGGAGGCCATAATATTAGGTTGGCCGGACAATTAACAGGTTATGAAATTGATGTATTCCGCGAGGGTGTTGAAGAGGATGTGGAACTTACTGAGTTTTCCGACGAAATTGATGCCTGGATAATAGATGAACTTAAGAAGATTGGGATGGATACCGCCCGAAGTGTGCTGGAACAGGATGTAAATGATCTTATAAAACGTACAGATTTGGAAGAGGAAACTATTTTGGAGGTTGTACGCATTCTAAAAGAAGAATTTGAAGATTAAGCTATATATTAGCAACAAAATATTAGGAACAGGAATAAGTATATGGCAGGAAATGCAACAATAAGGCTTAATAAGGTTTTAAGGGAGCTGAATATTTCGCTCGATAGAGCAGTGGATTACCTCGCTTCTGAAGGACATAAGATTGAAGCAAGACCCACGACCAAAATATCGGATGAGGTCTACCAGGTTCTTTTGGATGAATTCCAGACGGACATGAGCAAGAAGGTTGCATCCAAGGAAGTCGGAGAAGAGAAGCGTAAAGAAAAAGAAGCTTTACGCATTCAGCTAGAACAGGAGCAGGAAGAAAAAAGGTTGGCCAGAGAAAAAAGGGCAGCGGCAAGAGAAGTGGTTAAGGCAAAGGCAGAATTAACCGGGCCAAAACAGGTAGGTAAGATTGAACTGACGCCCAAGAAGGAAGAAAAACCTGTGGCAAAAAAAGCGGAGGTCAAGGAAGTGCCCAAAGAGGTGGCTAAACCCGAAGCTAAGACTGCAAAGACCCCGGCGCCTAAAGAAGTTAAGAAAAAAGAGGAGCCAAAAGCAAAGGAGGAGCCAAAGAAAGAAGAGAGTTCGGAGGAGACCCTTGAAACTCCCAAAGCCATAGAAACACAGTATAAAAAGCTATCCGGCCCTAAGATCATGGGTGAAAAAATTGATCTTACAAAGTTTAATAAACCAAAGAAGAAGGCCGAACCGGTAAAAAAATCTGACGACACTGACAGAAAGAAAAGAAGAAAGAGAATTGTCAGTAATAAAGGTCCTCAGGGTAATGGCAGAGCCAGGGCCGGGGCTAAGAAAGGTCAAAGATTCTCTTCTGCCCCGAAGGTGGAGCCTACAGAGGAAGAAGTACAAAAACAGGTAAGGGAAACGCTCGAAAAATTACAGGGCAAGTCCAAAAAAGGGAAAGGTGCTAAATATCGAAGAGAGAAGAGAGATCTCCACAGGGAGCAGACAGAAAAAGATCTCGAACAATTAGAACTCGAGAGCAAGATACTGAAGGTGACAGAATTCGTTACCGCAGGAGAAGTGGCAACCATGATGGATGTCCCTACTACTGATATTATATCGGCCTGTATGTCCCTGGGTATTATGGTGACCATGAACCAGCGCTTAGATGCTGAAACACTTTCTATAGTGGCCGAAGAATTTGGTTATGAGGTAGAGTTTGTAACTGCTGAAATTGAAGATGCAATTGAGGAAGAAGTTGACGCTCCTGAAGATCTTAAACCAAGAGCGCCAATTGTAACTGTCATGGGACATGTGGACCACGGTAAAACTTCTCTCTTGGATTACATCCGAGAAGAGAATGTAATTGCAGGCGAGAGTGGTGGAATAACTCAGCATATTGGAGCTTACGGTGTAACACTAGAAGACGGTCAAAAAATTACCTTCCTGGATACTCCTGGTCACGAAGCTTTTACCGCTATGAGGGCACGTGGAGCGCAGGTAACTGATATTGCCATCATTGTAATTGCCGCAGATGACGATATTATGCCGCAGACAAAAGAAGCCATCAGTCATGCACAGGCAGCTGGTGTACCTCTTGTTTTTGCCATAAATAAAATAGATAGACCCACCGCAAATCCTGAGAAAATAAAAGAAGGACTGGCCAATATGAATTTGTTGGTAGAAGACTGGGGTGGAAAAATACAATCACATGACATTTCGGCTAAGACCGGTGATGGGATCAAAGAACTGCTCGAAAAAGTCTTGTTAGAAGCCGAGTTGCTCGAATTACAAGCCAATCCGGATAAACTCGCCACGGGTACTGTTGTGGAGGCTTTTCTGGATAAGGGAAGAGGCTATGTTTCTACTATTCTTGTACAGGCAGGAACTTTGGAAATCGGGGATTATGTACTGGCAGGAACCTGCAGTGGTAAAATTAAGGCTATGCAAGATGAACGGGGTAAAACGGTTAAGAAGGCAGGACCCTCCACGCCAATATCTATTCTTGGGCTTGACGGCGCTCCACAGGCAGGTGACAAATTCAACGTACTTGAGGACGAACGAGAGGCCAAGCAAATTGCTGCTAAACGCAGCCAACTGTTAAGGGAGCAATCTGTAAGAACACAAAGACATATTACCCTCGATGAAATTGGAAGAAGAATTGCGTTGGGCGACTTTAAAGAACTAAACATTATACTTAAAGGTGATGTGGACGGTTCTGTTGAGGCTCTGACAGATTCGTTCCAAAAGCTTTCCACTGATGAAATTCAGGTCAATATTATTCATAAAGGAGTAGGAGCAATTACCGAATCTGACGTACTATTGGCTTCCGCCTCCGATGCTATTGTTATCGGTTTTAATGTTAGGCCAATGGGTAATGCCAGGGATATTGCTGATAAAGAAGAGATAGATATCAGAATGTACTCCATTATCTACGATGCGATAAATGATCTGAAGGATGCAATGGAAGGTATGCTTTCTCCAGAAATGAAGGAAGAAATTACAGGGACTGCAGAAATTAGGGAAACCTTTAAAATTTCCAAGGTTGGAACCATTGCAGGTTGCATGGTGACCAGCGGGAAAATATTCAGAAACTCAAGTATCCGACTAATCCGTGATGGGGTTGTAATTTATACCGGAGAATTTTCCTCACTTAAGAGGTTCAAAGATGATGTAAAAGAGGTTGCGAAAGGTTATGATTGTGGGTTGCAGATTAAAAACTACAATGAAATTAAAGAAGGAGATATCGTTGAAACCTTCCAGGAAGTTGCGGTTAAAAAGACCTTATAATACTCAAAACTTATAACGCGAAAATAAAAAACTCCGGACATAGATCCGGAGTTTTTTATTTTAGAAATATTTATTCCTTTTCCGGTTTCAATAACAGGGATGCAGGATATTTTACTCTGACCTCAAGGAATTTTCGTTCGGCTTCCAGTTTTGTTTGAAACCTTCCTATATGTACGCGATATGTAGGAGAATCAAATACGATTTTGGAATACCATCCCGGAAAGTCAACATCTGCCTCTGCTTTTAAATCTTCTGCCTGGGCATAGGAACCAAATCCTATTTGTACAGTGTAATAATTAGTGCTGGAATTTACAGATTTGTATATTTCCAGCAACTGGGTAATCTTCTTGTCCTGATCTATGGAAACATGCCCGTTTTGCGCGTTTCCGGCTACCAGAAAACCTGTGGATAATAGTATAGTTATTACTGTTTTTATTCCTATTTGCTTCATGATGATGTTACTAGCTTGCAAAGGTAATTTTTTAAAAATTAAACATAATAATTTCACTTTATTTAGAATTGATATAAATTATAAATTATCAAACCCTTAACATTTCGGAAATAAAGTCTATGTCGTATTTTTGCCTCGATTTGAGCGACGATAAACCAACCTAATCGATCTAGCTTACAGGAATTATCGTGCCAAGATTTCGATTGAAATATTTTGAATATGAAAAAGGTTCCGTACCGCGATCAAATTTCTAAATTTTTTGGGTTCAGTATAGTAGTTCTACTACTCCTTTCCTCTTCACTTTTTGCACAAGAAGAAGCTACTCCTGAGGCAGTTCAGGATGTTGCTGAGGGCGTGGCAGAAGCTACCGGAGGAGATGCGACAAAAGGGAAACAATTGTTTAATCAGAATTGTGCTGCCTGCCATGCTCTTGAGAGAAAAATGACCGGGCCTGCACTTGCCAACGTTGAAGCGCGTCTTGCAGAAGATGAGGGTCTGGATAAGGAATGGATGTATGCCTGGGTCAAGAACAGCCCTGGAATGATCTCTTCCGGGGACAGCTATGCAAATAAAATTTACGCGGAATACAATCAGGCGGCAATGACCGCTTTTCCAACATTATCTAATCAGGATATTGATGATATTCTAGCTTATACAGCGGCACCACCACCGGCAGCGGTTGTTGCTGCAACTGGCGCTGCGGGAGCCGAAAGTGCAGGAACTGCCCAGTCTGGCGGAATTTCAAATGAAGTAATTCTGGGTGCGCTTGCGTTGGTTTTCGGGCTTTTGGTTATGATGTTGTTCCTGGTGAATAATACCCTTCGCCGAATCGCAGCGGCTAATGGAGTTGAACTGGAAAAGGCTAAGGCTGAAAAGGGAACGCCAATATGGAAAGCCTTTGCACAAAATCAGTTTTTGGTTTTAGTTTCCTCAATCTTCCTATTACTTGCCGGGGCATATTTTGCTTACGGATGGATGATGCAACTTGGTATAGACCAGGGGTACGAACCCATTCAGCCCATACACTATTCACATAAAATTCATGCCGGCGACAATAAAATTGAATGTAAATATTGTCATTCTTCAGCGCGGGTTTCCAAAACTTCCGGAATACCTTCCCTGAATGTTTGCATGAATTGCCATAAATCTATCTACGAATACAAGGGTAATCCTGAAGGACCCAGTGCAGATGACCTTGCAAACGGGTATACAAATGAATTCTATACCGGGGAGATAAAAAAATTATACAAAGCAGTTGGTTGGGATGAAGAGAATCAAAAATATACCGGTAATACACAACCGGTTGAATGGGTAAGGGTACATAATTTACCAGATTTTGTTTACTTCAATCACTCACAGCATGTCTCTGTAGCAGGCGTTGAATGTCAGACATGTCATGGCCCTATTGAAGAGATGGAAGTTGTAAGTCAGTTTTCACCTTTGACCATGGGATGGTGTATTAATTGCCACAAAGAAACCAATGTTAAGGTAGAGGGTAATGCGTATTATGATAAGATACACGAAGAGCTTTCTAAGAAATATGGAGTAGATAAACTTACGGCCGCACAGATGGGTGGTTTGGAATGTGGTAAGTGTCACTATTAATAAAGATAATTACAGATAGATCGTATGGCATCAAACAAAAAATATTGGAAGAGCGAAGCGGAATTACATCCGAACGATTCCATTGTTGAGGCGCTAAGACAGAACGAATTTCCGGAGGAAATACCGGTAGATGATTTTTTGGGCGATAAAGAAGGACTTTCGGCTACCGCAACTAATAGAAGGGATTTTCTAAAGTATATTGGATTTAGTACAGCGGCCGCATCACTTGCGGCATGCGAAGGCCCTGTGCGTAAGTCTATTCCTTATGTGGTGAAACCTGAGAATATTATACCAGGAATAGCAAACTATTACGCTACTACTATCGCCAATGGTTTTGATTTTGCCAATGTACTGGTGAAGACAAGAGAAGGAAGACCAATCAAAATAGAAAATAACACAGATGCAAAATTGGGTGGTGGGGCAAATGCAAGAGTGCAGGCCTCAGTACTATCACTATATGACAGCACCAGAATTCAAGGACCGTTGGCCAGTGGTGAACCTGTGTATTGGTCAGATCTTGATAAGGCCGCAAAGGATAAACTGGCAGCTCTTAAAAATTCAGGGAAACAAATTGCTTTGCTCACGCAAACCTATGCAAGTCCGTCTACCGACAGGTTAATTTCCGAATTTACTGCTGCCTTTGGCAATGTTAATCATGTTACCTATGATGCAATTTCGGAAGATGCTGCATTAAATGCCTTTGAAGCCAGGTATGGTAAAAGGGCGCTTCCCAATTACAATTTTGACAAAGCAGATGTGATCGTTTCTTTTGGAGCCGATTTCCTGGCAGATTGGCAAGGGGGAGGTTTTGATAGTGGTTATTCTAAAGGAAGGGTGCCAAAAAACGGCAAGATGTCCAGACACTATCAGTTTGAGGCAAATATGTCACTAACTGGTGCAAATGCGGATAAAAGAGTTCCACTTGCTCCAAGTAATCAGAAATTAGCCCTGGCTAAATTATATAGCAAGCTAAATGGAACTTCTGTTGGGGGAGATTTAGACGAAGCTGCGGAAAGGGCCATAGATAATATCGTAACAGAAATTGCAAAGAACAAAAGTGCTGCTTTAGTGGTTACTGGTTTGGAAGATGAAAATGCCCAGGCCGTTGCCCTGGCAATAAATGAAATGTTGTCCAGTAGGGCAATGGACGTTTCTTCTCCAAGATACGTACGTCAGGGTAATATCAATGCCCTGAATCAGCTAATAACCGATATGAAATCCGGTAGCATAGGCGCCCTTATAATGGATGGGGTGAATCCTATGTACAGTTTACCCAATGCCGAAGATTTTCTTGAAGGAATAGAAAAAGTAGATCTTTCCATAACTTTTTCAACAAACTGGAACGAGACAACAGCAGTTTCCAATTATACAGCAGCCAGTAATCATTATTTAGAATCCTGGGGAGATGCTCAGTTATTTGAAGGACATTTTAGTCTGACCCAACCAACCATTAAAGAGTTGTTTGACACCAGACAATTTCAGACCTGTTTGTTAAATTGGATGGGCAATGAAAAAAGTTACTACGAATATGTTAAGGAAACATGGACTACTTCTGTACTAGGTGATGCAAATTGGGACAAAGCCCTGCACGATGGGGTGTTTTCAGCAGCAGACATGATTGTGTCTGGTACATCAGACCCTGTTGATGCAATCCAGAATACCGTAGACAAAGAACCAGCCTTAACTAATGGGGAGGCTGAGGAAAAGGATATATTACCCATAGCAAACGCAGTTCAAAGTTTGGCGGCATCCAGTATGGAGGGAATGGAGTTAACACTTTACTCTAAGGTTGGAATGGGTGACGGTCAGCAGGCCAGCAACCCATGGCTGCAGGAATTCCCTGATCCTATTTCGAGAGTTTGCTGGGATAACTATGTTACCGTATCAAAATCTGATGCACAGATGCTTGACTTCGTAAATGAGCATGTAGCCAACGGCGGTATGGATGGCAGCTATGCAAATATTACGGTTAATGGTGTAAGCCTGGACAATGTTCCTGTTGTCATACAACCAGGTCAGGCAGAGGGAACTCTGGGACTTTCTCTTGGTTATGGTAAGGAAGTTGGATTAAAAGAAGAAATGAAAGTAGGCGTGAATGCCTTTAAATTATATCAGGGTTTTTCCAATATTCAAACAGCTACCATTGAAAAAGCTACGGGCATGCACGAATTTGCCAGTGTGCAGCTCCATAAAACTTTGATGGGTAGGGGGGATATTATTAAGGAGACCACTCTTGAGGTATTTAATACAAAAGATCATTCTGAATGGAACCACCAACCACAGGTATCGCTTAATCATCAGGAAGTTCCTGCGACGACAGTAGACCTCTGGGATAGTTTTGACAGATCTATCGGGCATCATTTTAATATGTCGATTGATCTTAATGCATGTACTGGTTGTGGTGCGTGTGTTATAGCCTGTCATGCAGAAAATAATGTTCCTGTAGTTGGAAAGGCCGAAGTGAGAATGTCCAGGGATATGCACTGGCTGAGAATAGACAGATATTATTCCTCTGAAGATACCTTTGAAGAAGACAATTCCAAAAAAGATGAATTCTCCGGAGCATTTGAGTCCAAATCAGGATTTGAAGAAATGGAAGATCCTGCTGCAAATCCACAGGTGGCCTTTCAGCCGGTGATGTGTCAGCATTGTAACCATGCTCCATGTGAAACAGTTTGTCCGGTAGCGGCTACATCGCACAGTCGACAAGGCCAAAACCATATGGCTTACAACAGATGTGTAGGTACGCGCTATTGCGCCAACAACTGTCCGTATAAAGTCAGAAGATTCAACTGGTTCTTATATAATAACAACGACGAATTTGATTATAACATGAATAATGACCTTGGTAAAATGGTCATTAATCCTGATGTAAATGTTCGTTCGCGAGGGGTAATGGAAAAATGTTCAATGTGTATTCAGATGACACAGAAAACCATTCTTGACGCTAAACGCGAAGGACGAATAATCAAGGATGGAGAATTCCAAACGGCCTGTTCCAACGCTTGTAGTAATGGAGCAATTGTTTTTGGAGACGTAAATGATGCTGAGAGTGAAGTCGCGGAACTTGTTGAAAGTGACAGAATGTACCACCTACTGGAAAGTGTAGGAACCAAACCTAATGTGTTCTATCATGTAAAAGTGAGAAACACAAACGAAGCTTAATTAAGAAAGAGAACGTAACTATAATATAAATTTATGGCGTCGCATTACGAAGCACCAATACGTAAACCCTTAGTCCTTGGAGATAAAGGCTACCACGACGTTTCTGTGGATATTGCAGGGCCGGTGGAACGAAGGGCCAATAAACAATGGTGGATAGTTTTCTCCATTGCACTGGCGGCATTTCTTTGGGGGGTTGGCTGTATTGTGTATACGATATCAACAGGTATCGGAACCTGGGGGCTTAACAAAACTGTAGGTTGGGCCTGGGATATTACCAACTTTGTTTGGTGGGTAGGTATTGGTCATGCCGGAACCCTGATCTCAGCAGTTCTATTATTGTTTAGACAGAAATGGAGAATGGCTATAAACCGTTCTGCAGAGGCCATGACAATATTTTCGGTGATTCAGGCCGGTCTGTTTCCTGTGATTCACATGGGACGACCATGGCTGGGCTACTGGGTACTTCCAATTCCCAACCAATTTGGGTCGCTATGGGTAAACTTTAATTCCCCATTGCTTTGGGATGTTTTTGCAATTTCTACATATCTTTCTGTGTCTTTAGTATTCTGGTGGACAGGCTTACTACCAGATTTTGCCATGATACGCGACAGGGCGGTAAAACCCTTTCAAAAGAAAATATACAGTCTTGTGAGTTTTGGCTGGACAGGTCGTGCAAAGGATTGGCAACGTTTTGAAGAGGTTTCACTTGTATTGGCCGGTTTAGCAACCCCGCTTGTACTATCGGTTCATACTATTGTATCTTTTGACTTTGCCACATCGGTGATTCCGGGATGGCATACAACCATATTTCCACCATATTTTGTTGCAGGTGCCGTATTCTCAGGATTTGCCATGGTACAGACGCTGCTAATAATTATGAGAAAGGTATGTAACCTGGAAGATTATATTACCGTGCAGCATATAGAATTGATGAACATTATAATCATGGTCACGGGTTCTATAGTTGGCTGTGCCTATATTACGGAATTATTTATTGCTTGGTATTCTGGTGTTGAGTACGAACAATACGCCTTTTTAAACAGAGCAACGGGTCCCTATTGGTGGTCATATCTGCTGATGATGAGCTGTAATGTAGTATCGCCACAGATCATGTGGTTTAAAAAGATCAGGACGAGTATTGTTGTATCTTTTATTATTTCGATAGTAGTAAACGTTGGGATGTGGTTTGAAAGATTTGTGATCATTGTAACTTCCTTACACCGGGATTACCTGCCTTCTTCATGGACAATGTTCTCACCTACTTTTGTGGATATAGGAATATTTATAGGCACACTTGGATTTTTCTTTACACTTTTCCTGTTGTATGCCAGAACCTTCCCTGTTATTGCTCAGGCCGAAGTAAAATCGATCTTAAAATCATCAGGAGAACGTTTTAAAAAATTGCGGGATGCCGGGCAACCTTTATATAAAATATCCAAAAATGCAACAGCTGCATCAACTGCGGTAGTTGAAGAGAAAACAGAAGCAGTTGAGACTGGCAATGAACAGGTTTCCTCTCTGCTAGATACACTTGGGGCATTTGATGCCACAAAAGAGACTGCTGACGATTTGAAAAAGGTGAAGGGTATAGGTCCGCAAATGGAGCAGACACTAAACCAGATTGGAATATTCACTTTTGCACAGGTAGGCAGAATGACCGAAAAAGAATACGATCTTTTGGATGAAATTACCGGTTCATTTCCTGGAAGAGCACAGCGGGATGATTGGGCCGGACAGGCGAACAGATTAAATAACAAAAACTAGATATGGCTTCTACTAAAGTTATACATGCTTATTACGATGATGACGATGTATTGATGCACGCCGTTAAGAAAGTAAAAGCTGCCAAACACCATATTGAAGAAGTATATTGCCCTTTTCCGGTCCACGGATTGGACAAGGCCATGGGCTTGGCGCCAACCAGAATAGCCATTACATCATTTATGTATGGATGTCTTGGGTTGATCATTGCAATTGTGATGATGAATTATATGATGATCGATATTTGGCCACAGGACATTGGGGGTAAACCAAGTTTTAGTTATGTAGAGAACATGCCTGCCTTTGTTCCGATTATGTTCGAAATGACAGTATTTTTTGCGGCACACCTTATGGTTATCACCTTTTACCTCAGAAGCAGATTATGGCCTTTTAAAAAAGCGGAAAATCCGGATGTCAGAACAACAGACGACCATTTTGTCATGGAAATTGGAATTCATAATAACGAAGCGGCCTTAAGAGAGTTACTCGAGGAGACCGGTGCCGTAGAAATAAATAGTACAGAAAAGTAGTCGTATACTATGAATAATATAAGCAAAATAGGAATTGTATTTGGTTTGGTGATCTTGCTTGCCGGTTGCAAATCGGACAATGCGCCAAATTATCAATACTTTCCTCAGATGTATGAACCAGTGGGCTACGAAACCTATGGTAAGGTAGATTTTTTACCAGATGGTACGGCAGCATTGGAACCTGCGGAAAATACAATACCCCGAGGGTTTATGCCCAATAGCATTCCAAATGATTTAGAAGGAAAAGAACTGGCCAGGCTGCAACAGAGTCCGTTAGATTCTTTGCAAAGAGATGTAAACCTGACCAATGGCAAAGAACTATATGATATTTATTGCGCCATTTGTCATGGCAACCAGGGAAATGGGCAGGGCAACCTGGTTAAAAGAGAAAAAATACTGGGGGTACCCAGTTATGAGGATGCGGCCAGGGACATTACCGTAGGAAGCACTTACCACGTAATTTATTACGGACTAAATTCTATGGGATCTTATGCGGGGCAGCTGAATCATAATGAACGTTGGCAGGTATCAGAATACGTAATGCAATTGAAGGAAGACTTAACAAAATAATACATAGACTTAAAATATGTACACCTTTTCTAACAGACTTAAAATTGGATCCATTGTACTAATGGCCCTGGGTATAATTGGCCTGGGCATAGGCTTTGTATCCGCGCCATCGACAGTTGAAGAAGCCAGGGAAATAGTTGCGGCACAGGCCGACGGCCATGGAGATGCACATGCAGTAGCCGCGGAACACGGAGCTGAAGAAACTCATGACGCTGCCCACGATGAACACGTATTTCATCAATTGAATAACAGACCCTGGTCTGCCCTTTATGTGGCGGCATTTTTCTTTTTTATGATTGCCTTGGGGGTGCTGGCGTTTTATGCAGTCCAACGTGCTGCCCAAGCTGGATGGTCCCCAATGTTATTCAGGGTGATGGAAGGAATCACAGCATATTTGGTGCCTGGAGGTATTATTGTATTTGTAATCCTGGTACTATCGGTTTTACATATGAATCATATGTTTCCATGGATGGATGCTGAGATTGTAGCGCACGACAAATTATTACAAAATAAGGCTGGTTATCTTAACCCAACTTTCTTTTTAATCAGGGCTGCGATATTTCTTGGAGGCTGGATATTATACAGAGAGTATTCAAGGAAACTTTCTTTGGCTCAGGATGATGCAGATGACAACAGCAACTTTAAAAAGAACTTCAGAATTTCTGCCGGCTTCCTGGTCTTTTATTTAATTTCAGAGTCAATAATGTCCTGGGACTGGATAATGAGCGTTGATCCGCACTGGTTCAGTACCTTATTTGGATGGTATGTTTTTGCAAGTATGTTTGTATCTGGTATTACCGTAATTGCTATGGTAAGCATATACCTAAAATCAAAAGGTTATTTACCGGATGTCAATGACAGCCATATCCACGATCTAGCTAAATTTATGTTTGGGATAAGTATCTTTTGGACGTACCTCTGGTTTGGTCAGTTTATGCTGATTTGGTATGCGAATATTCCTGAAGAGGTTACCTATTTTGTAACCAGAATAGAAGATTATAAATTACCATTCTTTGGAATGGTAGCCATGAATTTTGTTTTCCCTTTGTTGTTATTGATGAACAGCGATTACAAACGAGTAAATTGGTTTGTAATAATGGCCGGGATCGTAATTCTTGCAGGGCACTATTTGGATGTATTTAACATGATAATGCCTGCTACCGTTGGAGATCAGTGGTATATTGGAATACCGGAAATTGGCGGAATACTTTTCTTTGCCGGGTTGTTTATTTTCTGGGTGTTCAGGACCTTGACAAAGGCGCCTTTACAACCAAAACGCAATCCTTATATTGAAGAAAGTAGGCAATTTCATTATTAGTAAGTTTAAAGTATAATATCAGTTCATACAATGACTACATTATTGATCATAGCTGTTTTAGTTTTAGTGGCAGTTGCAATTTGGCAAATGACCAAAATTTTTGAATTGTCACAACTTAAGACAGAATATGCCGAGGTGGCAAGTGAGAGGGATAACCGATATAATGGTTACCTGATGTTTGCTTTCCTGATCTTTATCTATGGGATCACCATATTTAGTTTTTGGAAATATACTAAAGTCCTGCTGCCGGAAGCATCTTCGGCTCATGGAGGAGACTATGATTATCTGATGTTAATTTCATTTGTGATCATTTTTATAGTGCAAACTATTACACAGGCTTTATTGCATTATTTCGCCTATAAGTACAGAGGAGAAAAAGGTAAAAAAGCTTTGTTCTATGCAGATAATGACCGACTAGAATTTATTTGGACCATTATTCCGGTAATTGTACTTGCCGGATTAATCCTGTGGGGATTATATTCCTGGACCAATATTATGGATATAAATGATGAGGATGATCCATTGAATGTCGAATTATATGCACAGCAGTTCAACTGGACCGCCAGGTATGGCGGTGCAGATAACGTATTAGGCGGGGCCAATGTTAGAAGGATTGATATTGACAAGGCTAATGTTTTAGGCCTGGATGAAGCTGACCCGAATGGCTCAGACGACGTTATCGTTAAAGAGTTGCACCTGCCTGTAGGAAGAAAAGTAAATTTTAAATTTCGTTCCCAGGATGTGTTGCATTCTGCTTATATGCCACACTTTAGAGCTCAAATGAACTGCGTACCGGGAATGACCACCGAGTTTTCTTTTACACCAACAATAACGACGGAGCAGATAAGACTAAACCCGGATGTAATTGACAAAGTAAAACGAACGAATAAAATTAGAGCGGAGAAGGCTGCAAATGGCGAACCAAATTCCGATCCCTGGGAGTATGATTACATTTTACTATGTAATAAGATTTGTGGAAAATCTCATTATAATATGCAAATGAAAATCATAGTAGAAACAGAAGAGGAATACAATGAATGGATGGCGACACAACAAACTTTTCAGCAAACAATGGCCTCAATGCAGTAAGAGGTAAAAAAGAATTGTAATAGAAATAAATTATTGATATGTCAGGAACAGGACACGAACACGAAGATGATCACTCTCATGATCATGGACATCATCATAAGGAGACATTTGTAACCAAATACATCTTTAGCCAGGATCATAAAATGATCTCTAAGCAATATTTGATTACAGGTTTAATAATGGGCTTTATTGGGATTGCCATGTCCTTGATGTTTAGGATGCAGTTGGCCTGGCCAGGGAAAGAGATCCCTGTTTTTGAAGCGCTATTGGGTAAATGGGCACCAGACGGAGTTATGGATGCCGATATTTACCTTGCTCTTGTCACTATTCACGGAACCATTATGGTGTTCTTTGTACTTACAGCAGGGCTTAGTGGTACCTTTAGTAATTTATTGATTCCGCTTCAATGCGGTGCGAGGGATATGGCTTCCGGTTTTTTAAACATGCTGTCTTACTGGATGTTCTTCCTATCCAGTGTGATTATGACACTTTCGTTATTCGTAGAAGCAGGGCCGGCAGCAGCAGGATGGACGGTTTACCCACCTTTAAGTGCGCTTCCCATGTCGCAGCCGGGCTCAGGAATGGGAATGACACTCTGGTTAGTGTCTATGGCAATTTTTATTGCTTCCTCCCTACTGGGATCACTTAACTATATTGTAACCGTAATAAATCTAAGAACCAAAGGCATGTCTATGACCAGATTACCTTTGACTATCTGGGCATTTTTGGTCACCGCTGTAATAGGTGTTATTTCCTTTCCCGTTTTATTATCTGCTGCTTTGCTACTTATAATGGACAGGAGTTTTGGTACCTCTTTCTTCCTTTCGGATATATTTATTCAGGGAGAAGTGTTGCACTATCAGGGAGGTTCCCCGGTCTTATTTGAACACCTCTTTTGGTTCCTCGGGCATCCCGAGGTGTATATTGTAATTCTTCCGGCCATGGGAATGGTGTCCGAAGTAATGTCTGTAAACGCACGTAAACCAATATTTGGGTATCGCGCGATGATTGCCTCAATTTTAGCTATTGCCTTTTTGTCTACAATTGTATGGGGACATCATATGTTTATTTCAGGGATGAATCCTTTCCTTGGATCTGTATTTACATTTACAACCCTGTTGATTGCAATTCCGTCAGCTGTAAAGGCTTTTAACTGGATTACCACCCTATGGAAGGGAAATCTGCAGTTAAATGCAGGAATGCTGTTTTCAATAGGAATGGTATCTACATTTATCACCGGAGGATTAACCGGTATTATTCTGGGGGATAGTACACTGGACATTAATGTTCATGACACTTACTTTGTAGTTGCTCACTTCCACCTGGTAATGGGTATATCTGCCTTGTATGGATTATTTGCCGGTGTGTATCATTGGTTCCCTAAAATGTTCCAGGGCCGAATGATGAATAAGAATCTTGGCTATGTGCATTTCTGGATTACGGCAGTAGGCTCTTATGGAATATTCTTCCCCATGCATTTTGTTGGGATGGCAGGTGTTCCAAGAAGGTATTATGAAAATACGGCTTTTCCAATGTTCGACGAACTTACAGATGTTCAGGTACTTATGACTGTCTTTGCTCTTATTACTGCTGCAGCACAACTGGTGTTTGCCTATAACTTTATTGTCAGCATCTTCTATGGTAAAAGAGGTCCTCAAAACCCCTGGCAAGCTAATACATTAGAATGGACCGCACCTCAGGAACACTTCCATGGAAATTGGCATGGAGCAATACCCGAGGTTCATCGCTGGGCCTATGACTACAGCAAGACCGATGATAACGGAGAATACATAATTCCGGGACAGGATTTTGTACCACAGACCGTACCAATGAAAGAAGGCGAAGAAGAACTACATCATTAGTTTTAATACTGTTATAAAATAATTATGGCCCGTCTTTTGATGGGCTTTTTTATGCTGTAATATATTACAAAGTGTAATATCACTTTTTTGTGATATATTAGTACAACCCACCAGTAGTACAAACATTAAATACTCAAATGTGAAAAATTTAATTATTCTGGCATTGCTAATAAGCACAACTGGTATATACGCGCAGAGGAAGCCAAAGATCAAGGGTAACAAAGCGGTCATTGATGTCCGGGAAGACTTACCGGCGTATAATGCAATTGAACTCAATGACGATCTTGAAATTAATTTGCAAAGGTCTTCAAATACCGGATATGCTATAACAGCAGATGATAATCTAATCGATGTATTAAAACTTGAGGTTAGGGATAGTACACTTATCATCAGCTCATTTTATAAAATTACGTCAAAGAAAAAGTTAGAGATAACAGTGAATTATGAAGAAATACAGGCGATTACGCTTAGAGATGGCGTTATAAAAATGGAGGATATCATCTCTACCTATAAACTGGATGTATATACTTTCGGGGCATCCAGACTCGAGCTAAATGCCAGTGCTTCGGTCACTAACATAAATATGGAAGGAATGAGTTCCGGGGATTTTAATTTAGATACTGATTCCTTGTCGGTCAATCTAGAAGATAGGGTAGACGCAAGGGTTTATATGGTTGGAGAAAGAAATAACGTAGAAATGCATAAAAATGCATCACTGAGGATGGAGGGCACCACAGACACCTTGAATTTGAAACTATTTGAAAATGCTAAATATAAAGGCGAGAAATTTGAAGCCGCTGTAGTAAATGCCGATTTAGAAGAAACTTCAAATGCAAGGATTAATGCCTTTAGAGAAATAGAACTTTTATCAAGAGGATCAGCTAAAACATATTTATACGGGAATCCGAAAATTACGATAATCGAATTTTTGGATACATCTGAACTTCACAAGCAACGCGACTAACTTTTTTGCTCTATAGTTCTAAACTTAAACTTAAACTTAAACTTAAATTTCAATTTAAGTTAAATCATTATATTCTTTAATTTCCAATTGGGGCAGTCATAAGATGCCCGGGAATACCAAATCCGTCTGTCAATACTTCTATATGAGGGCGTAATTCTGTACACAGGCGTTCAATACGCTGTCTTATTGCCTTAGATTTTGTGCCTCCAATATAACCTTGCTCCAGATACCATTCTGCGCTGCTCCTGATTTGGTGAAGTGCGTATAATGTACCCAGTTTTTGGAATAATATGCGGTGTTTTTCATCTTCAATTGTATCGCAGAAATTACAAAATTTATGGTACGCCAGTTGAATGCTGTACGCATGCCCCAATGCCAACAAATGGGTTTGCACTTTCAGGAAAGATTGGTAAGAGGGGATGCCCTTCTTTATATAACCACGTATTCTCATGGCCAAAGTATAGGTGAGCCTTCTTGTCCGGAAATCAAAAGCGTGTTTGTGAAACTTTGGATTGTATAAATGGTCCTTGTCTACCTTATTTGAATACAATGGATTAATAGTAGCTATTTTGTCGCTGATCTGCGTCCCGAGCAGTTTTAGGACAGAGGTAAATCCAGAGCTGTTAAATTCGGATTTGAAATCGGACAAAACGCCTTTAGCGGCTAATTGCATAAGGACTGTATTGTCCCCTTCGAAAGTTGTAAATATATCAACATCTCCCTTTAAATCTGCTATGCGATTTTCTAATAAATATCCTTTACCCCCACAAGCTTCTCTGCATTCCTGTATAGCGGTATCGGAGAAACTGGTGATAACAGATTTAAGGCCAGCCACCTGGGTCTCAATTTTTCGTTTATCGGTTATGTTGTCGTCACTGTACTCTTCCATTAATTTGTCCAATACCACATGATAGACATAGCAACTGGCAATAGCCGGTGTTAACCGCAGTTGATGAGAAGGGTAATCCATGATCAAATCTTCCTGAACCTTAATAGTGTCATTAAACTGTCTGCGTTCTAAGGCGTATTTAACTGCTATCGCAAGCGACATTTTTGCGCCGCTTAACGCTCCCTTGGCAACACAGATACGACCACCAACCAAAGTTCCGAGCATGGTAAAGAAGCGCTTATTCGGGTTCTTAATTTTGGAGTAGTAACTGCCGTCATCCCGGATCTCCCCATATTTATTAAGCAGGTTTTCCCTTGGGACTTTTACTTGTTTAAACCATATCTTCCCATTATCAACACCATTTAATCCCAATTTATAGCCGTTGTCCTCGATGGTGATCCCGGTCAGTAATTGATGTTTCTCATCGCGCAGAGGCACCAGAACAGCATGTACTCCGTGATTTTTGCCGTCTACAATGAGTTGTGCAAAGACAGTAGCGATGCTGCTATGCAGCGCGTTGCCTATATATTCTTTATTGTCATTTAATCCGGGTGTATTAATAATAAGACTGTCGGATTCCTTGTCATAGGTAGCTGTGGTTTTTACGCCCCTGACGTTAGATCCATGCCGTGTTTCTGTCATTGCAAAACATCCAAGCAAACTGGCTTCGCCGGCCATTTTCAGGTACTTGTCATGATGTTTCTTTGTCCCAAGTTTTTGTATGCTTCCACCAAAAAGACCAAATTGAACACCAAACTTTACCGCAAGACTCCCATCGGCATATATAAGGTTTTCGAAGATGGTCGCATAAATGTTGAGATCATTAATTCCTCCAAATTCTTTGGGATATGCCTTTGCCCCATAGCCCTGATGTGCAAGAGTTTTAAGTTGTTCTAAGATCTTTTCCCTGAATTCAGCTTTGTCCCTGTTCACTTTCCATTCAAAAATGGGATCAGCCAAAAATTTGCGAAACTCATCGATCTCCACGGAGTATTTTCCTTTTAAAATTTCATCGATAGTATTAAAATCATAATAATTCGATGTTTTCTCATGGACCACTTCAATATTGAACAAGTGATTGTAATGGTTAGGTTGTATGCCAAGGTTGACTTCAATTTCTTTTAAATAGTCGTTAAAGGGACAAACTTCCTTATAGGAACAAACCACTTTTTGGCTAAAATTAGTTAATGGATATGTCTCACTTTCCACAAGTTTTATATGTGCTCTTGAGATGGTTTGTTTCCAGTTTTTGATTTCGAGATTTGATGGGGGTTTTTCCTTATTCAACCAGGCTTTAAGAACAATTTGGTCGTCCGGACTCAGGGAAGAATCTTCCTCAATACCCTTGGTTACCACACTTATTTCGGAAAGTGATAAGAGATCATCTGCCCAAATGACATAGAAAAAAGGAATGTATTGAAGTATCCCTGTAGAATAACTAGTTTTTTGCATAGGTTCAAATTACGATTTTATGGCTAAAAAACTGTATCTAAAGGAGGACAAAAAAAGTGCCTGATAATCAATGCAACAAATCCGCATTATATCATCAGGCACCCTAATTACAATATGTTTAGGCTTCCAGAGACTGACTCTCCTTTGGCCCGGCATTGAGGATAGCCGTATTTACATTATTTGCAAATTGCCTGAAATTCTCATTAAAGAGATCCATTAGCTTATGCTTGGTCGCATGGTACTTCTCTTTATCTTCCCAGGTATTTTTTGGAATGAGTACCTCGGCAGGTACATTGGGGCATGATGTTGGAATTTGGAATCCAAATTCGTCATCCTGCACAAATTCGACTCCCTCAAAATCCTTATTATGAATAGCGTCGATCATCGCCCTGGTATACTTCAACTTCATTCTGGAACCTACGCCATATGCGCCACCCGTCCAACCTGTATTTACCAACCATGCGGTTGCCTTGTTTTCTTTGATCTTTTCTGCAAGCAATTCGGCATATTTATTAGGATGCCACATCATAAATGCAGCTCCGAAACAAGCACTAAATGTTGCCTGAGGTTCTGTGACACCCATTTCGGTACCTGCAACCTTTGCCGTATAGCCAGATATAAAATGATAACTGGCCTGTTCCGGACTCAGTTTACTAACCGGTGGCAATACCCCAAATGCATCACAGGTAAGAAAGATAACATTTTCAGGATGTCCTGCAATACAAGGAATCTGTGTGTTATTAATAAATTGAATTGGATAAGACGCCCTGGTATTCTGGGTGATGGATGTATCGGAATAATCTACTTTCCTGCTACCCTTATCATACACAACATTTTCCAATACAGTTCCAAATTTTATTGCATTGAAGATATCAGGCTCGTTCTCAGCAGACAGATCAATTGCTTTGGCGTAACAACCGCCTTCAATATTAAAGGTACCCTCGTCTGTCCAACAGTGCTCGTCATCCCCAATTAATCTGCGCTTAGGATCTGCGCTCAACGTGGTTTTTCCAGTGCCCGACAGACCAAATAATATGGTTACATCGTCCTGTTCCCCAACATTCGCTGAACAATGCATGGGAAGTACGCCTTCCAGAGGCATTAGATAATTCATAATACCGAATATACCTTTTTTCATTTCACCCGCATATTGGGTGCCCAGAATTACAATTTCTTTTCTTTCCAGGTTTACATCAATACTGGTCTTGGAAGTCATTTCAGAGGTGTATCTGTTAGCGGGGAACCCTCCTGCGTTTAGGATGATATAATCGGGTTCACCAAAATTTAAAAGTTCTTCCTCTGTTGGCATTATTAGCATATTTTGCATAAAAAGGGCATGATACGCTCTGGTACAGATAATCCGTGTTTTTATCCTGTAATTGGGATCCCATCCTGCAAAGGCATCCACCACATAGAGATGATCACAGATATTTAAATAGTCCAGAGCGCGTTCATGATTTACCATAAAAGTATGCTCATCGAGCCCAATATTAATAGCCCCCCAATCTATATTCTTTTCAGAATCTGGGTGCCTTACAATACGCTTGTCTTTTGGGCTACGCCCTGTCTTTTCACCGGAGTAAGTCATTAAAGCGCCTACGTCTGAGATAGCAGTCCCTTTTTCCAGACGCAAACCAAGTTCGTATAATACCGGTATACTGCTATTTCTGTATATTTTTTCTGTTTCTATTCCATATTTAAGAAGGTTGAAAGGTGCTGCCATAATTTCTGATTTTTGGTGCTTAATTACTGTTGTTTTCTAATACCTTACAAAGGAGCTAAAATTTCGGATTAAAAAAGATGATAAATGTCATGCTTAGTTAATACCAAAATAAATTCTTCCTACCATTATCACCTATTCTTTTTCTTATCTTTGTAGCTATATGAACGAGCATCTGGATCCCACGGCCGAAAATTTTTCACAGGAAGAATTGGATATTGAAAGGGCCTTAAGACCTGTTTCTTTTGATGATTTTGCAGGGCAGGATCAGGTTTTGGAAAACCTAAAAATCTTTGTTCAGGCCGCAAACCTGAGAAATGAAGCGTTGGACCATACGCTTTTCCATGGCCCCCCCGGCTTAGGTAAAACCACACTTGCTCACATCCTTGCCAATGAACTTGGAGTGGGTATAAAGATAACTTCAGGTCCTGTACTGGATAAACCGGGCGATCTGGCCGGTTTGCTTACGAATCTTGAAGAACGGGATGTACTTTTTATTGATGAAATCCACAGACTTAGCCCTATTGTGGAAGAGTATCTCTACTCTGCTATGGAGGATTTCAAGATTGATATTATGATAGAATCCGGGCCAAACGCCAGGTCTGTACAAATCAACCTACATCCTTTTACACTTATTGGTGCAACTACAAGATCCGGGCTGCTAACTGCACCTATGAGGGCTCGTTTTGGGATTTCTTCAAGATTGGAGTATTACAGTACAGAATTATTATCCACTATTGTTGAAAGGAGCGCCGATATTCTGAAAGTACCAATCTCCGGTGAGGCAGCAATTGAAATTGCAGGCCGGAGTCGAGGAACGCCGAGAATTTCTAATGCCCTGTTGAGACGGGTGCGCGACTTTGCCCAAATTAAGGGAACCGGGAATATAGACATGAAAATTTCCAGATATAGCCTAAAAGCCTTAAATGTTGATGTCCACGGTCTGGATGAAATGGACAATAAGATATTAACCACCATTATAGATAAGTTTAAAGGAGGTCCGGTTGGGATATCGACGCTGGCCACGGCCGTATCAGAAAATTCGGAGACAATAGAAGAGGTTTATGAACCCTTTTTGATTCAGCAGGGTTTTATAATGAGGACACCAAGAGGAAGAGAAGTTACAGAACTCGCATATAAACATCTGGGGAGGATAAAAGGGGGAGAACAACCGGGACTATTTTAATGAAAGGCCTTCCCTCCATTTCATTGTATCAGGTATTTCGGAATAGAAAGCGCATACTTAACAATCCATTACCCTTCCATAATGAAAACTTTCAAAAGTATGGGGACAGTTTTAGAGTAAAAGTCCGTTCAGGTGGTCCTGTGATCTTTACCAGAAATCCTTGCCTGATAAAACACCTGCTTCAGAAAAATCACAAATCCTACCATAAATCACCACTTCAGACGGTAGATCTTGCTAAGTATATAGGACATGGAATACTGACATCTAATGGGGACCATTGGTTAACCCACAGAAGAATGGTACAACCCGCTTTTCACAGAAAAAAACTTATGGCACTTATAAGTGCGATGGAAGTAGCGATTAAAGGTGAATTGCTAAAAATAAAATCAGATACTACAATAGACGTCTTTCCATTGATGGGAGACCTTGCCTTTCAGGTGGTTGCCAAAACGCTGTTCAGCCGAAATGATATTCAGGCCGACATGGCCACATTAAAGGAGATTACCAATTCAAATCAGGAAATGTTAATCCGGGAGATGCGTCAACCTTATTTAAAATGGTGGTTTAGGTTAAGTGGTCAAATCAGGAAACATATAGGTCAAAGTGATGAAGCACGTGTACTCCTCAATAAAATTATCGCCGACAGGGTTAATTCCGGAGAAAAACGAGATGACCTTTTAGACATGCTGCTTTCTGCCCGTTATGAAGACGGAGCTACAATGTCCAGGGAACAATTATTAGATGAGGTGATGATCTTATTTACAGCAGGTTATGAGACCACAGCTAATGCGCTCAGTTTTACATTATACTTTCTCGCAAAACATCCATTAGAGCAGCAAAAAGCTTTTGAAGAGATTTCAAAGGTGCTCACCCAGGGCGAAACAGATATAACGGCTATTTCAAATTTGCGATATGTGAGTAGTTGTATAGAAGAGGCTATGCGACTTTATCCGCCGGCCTACTATATTGATAGAATAGCTATTGAGGATGATGAATTTGAAGGACGTAATATCGCGAAAGGAACCATGTTTCTTATGTCTATATATGAAATTCATCGTTATGATACTTTTTGGAAGCAGCCCAAAGATTTTATACCTGAACGATTTGCAACTATCTCTAAAAAAGAACTTTCAGATTACTATTATCCTTTTGGGGCGGGACCCCGAATGTGTGTTGGGAATAACTTTGCAATGTATGAGATGATCTTAACCGTATCATTTCTTTTACAAAAATACCATATCAGCACACAAATGAATACCGTGTCGATCAATCCAATGATTTCTTTAAAACCGCAGAAGGTAGCTTTAAAATTTACCGCGCGCCCGGCAAGATAAATTTTAATGTCTTTATTTGGCAGCAATTGAAAAGTAAAAGTTTGATTATCAATTGCTTAGTCTTCATTTTTTTCTTAACTTAAGAGACTTCCCTCAAAAATAGGGCTCCCACGAAATGGAGCTGAATTATTCAAATTTCCCCGGATAGTATTTTATCACTATCACTCCAATGAAAAGGGTGCATTTTTTGAGCACCTATTTTATCCCCCCTAAGGTACAGAATCAAATAATTTTAATCTTTAAACATTTATTATGAAAACAACGATCAGATTATTTTTTGCCTTGTTATTGTTTGTCGGGATTTCCTGTTCGGAGGAAACGGATTCGCCAGAACTCAACAGTGTTTCTTTAAAAGCTACCAGTAAACAAACAGCAGCAATAGGAGGACTTGCTGATATTACCGGGACTTCAACACTACATAGAAATAAAAATGGTATTACAGTAAATTTTAAAGCCGAAAATCTGCACCCGGGAGCCTATACTATCTGGTGGGTGATCTGGAACAAACCACAAGAGTGTGAAGTTCCGGGGGAATGCCTTGATGGTGATTTTGCCATTGCTGATGACGTAGAGGTTGAAGTAATGTATGCAGGCGGTAACGTTGTTGGTAATAACGGGAAGGGTAATTTCTCTGGACATTTGAACGTAGATGATGCCTCTGGTTCAATAAATGAAGAATTTTTTGGCCTTAATTCCTATGGCGGACTACAATCTGGAAATACCTTTGATGCAGAAGTTCATGTGGTATTAAGAACCCATGGTCCTGCAGTTCCTGGATTAGTTAACGAACAAATTGGTTCTTATGAAGGTGGTTGTGATGATCCCTTATTGTATCTGCCATTCACTGTATATCCCGATGTAATTGGAGAGTGTGCAGATATCGCTGCTGCTGTTTTCCCACCTGATAATTAAAATAATTTACACATTCGTTCTATTTCAATAAAACCGGAGAAGAATACTTCGGTTTTTTTGATGTACTTGTTTTTAAGCAAAGTGAGGGACTATAAGTTTGACATTCAATTGCTTGATCTTCCTTTTTTCCTTAACTTAAAAAGCTTCCCCCTTAAACCGGCTCTTCTTGTAATGCTGTTGAGCCCTTTAATTTGCCCTGGATTACTGTATACTACACGCTAAATACGAGCTATAATTTTTTATGGGCATCAATTTTATTGCCTGTAATTATTAAAAACAACTAGTATTAATCTTATAAACAAAATATTATGGAAGTAAACGAACAAGAAACACCTCAGGTGAATGAAGAGAAGTTACATGAACTTTTAGGTAAAATGGTCACCGATATGGGAGCAGCCGCAATTGGTCCGCTTATCATCCTGGGTGATAGACTGGGCTTATACCAGGCGCTGGAGCAATATGGGCCACTTGGATCCAAACAACTGGCAGATGCAACAGGAACAGCTGAAAGATATGTCAGGGAATGGTTGGCAGCGCATGCTGCATCTGGCTATATAGACTATCATGCAGGTACTAATCAGTTTTCTATGAGCGTGGAACAGGCAATGGTATTTAGCAATCCGGACAGTCCGGTGCTGATGACAGGCGCCTATTATGCTATTTCTTCCATGTATCATGATGAAGAGGTAATGGAGAAAGCGTTTAAATCTGGTAAAGGAGTATCCTGGGGAGATCATCACAGTTGTCTGTTCTGTGGAACAGAAAAGTTCTTCAGGCCTTCTTACAGTACCAACCTGGTTCAAAGCTGGTTGCCTGCCCTTCACGGGGTGGTGGATAAACTCGAAAAAGGAGCTAAAGTTGCCGATGTGGGTTGCGGACATGGAGCATCAACTATGATCATGGCTGAAGCCTACCCCAATTCTGAGTTTATTGGGTTTGATTTTCACGAGGGGTCTGTAAATCATGCGGCCGAGGAAGCCGGAAAACTTGGATTAAAAAATCTGTCATTTAAAGTGGCCAACGCCAAGAATTTCCCCGGTAAGGATTATGACCTGGTAGCATTTTTTGATTGCCTGCACGATATGGGAGATCCGGTTGGTGCCTGTGCACATGTTAAGTCGGCCTTGAAACCAGATGGTACCTGCCTGCTTGTGGAGCCATTTGCTAACGATACCCTGGCAGAAAACATGAATCCGGTTGGAAGGGCATTTTATTCTTTTTCAACAATGCTATGCACACCGAGTTCCTTAAGTCAGGAAGTAGGTCTGGCCCTGGGAGCACAGGCCGGTGAAAGACGCCTGAAAGAAGTAGCAATGAATGGTGGGTTTACAAGATTCCGAAGAGCCACAGAAACCCCCTTTAATTTAATTTTGGAAGCACGGCCATAAATATTTTATTTTATGTCTTTTACAAAAACCGAAGCTTATCGCTTCGGTTTTTTAGTTCAATTTTATCGTATTGATTTAGAGCGAATTATAGGTATTTTTTTGTATCTTTATTCTGATTCATTATCATTTTTTTCCCACTTTCCCCCTAACCTTTTACCAGGTTTTAAGATATTTTTCTTTAATGTGTTAACCTTTTAGAATTTCCCCGGGCTAAAGGACAGACTAAAAATTCTAAACTGATGAAAAAGTTCACTCAATTATCCGGATTAACAATGCTACTTATACTTATAGGTAGTTGTACTATAACTACTAAAATTGTTGAAAAACAGGGCGTATTTGATCGAATTACACCCATAATTGATTATAATCATCTTGTAGTACGTTTCCCAGAAGAATGGGATGCAGCTAAGATAGATGCTTTTTTAGCATCAGCTGAATTTAAAAAAAATTCGAATAATGAGACTATAATTGAAAGGTGTAAATGTGGTGATACAAGATTAGTACGATTAACTTGGGACTTTACTGATAGAACATTGGCAGATATTCAAGGTGCTAAAAACGGTCTTACTGGGGGCACTGGTCAGTCACAGGGCGATTGGCCTTTTACTTTTAGTCTTCCCTTAATTAAGGAAGAGAATCAATTTAAACTTACTGATTTCAGTAAACTAACAAGATTTGATTTTAACCTTACCCCGACGCATAAAGTTAGTGGGAAAAAGGGTCTATCTATTTCCAATAAACAAGCTAAAATAGAAGCTCTAAAACAGTCTTTAATTGCTTCAGGAGCTAATGATAGTAAAGTAAATATTGCCGTAATCGATACAGGCATGGATTTTTATAAAAATAAGGATTTGGATCCTTTTCTATATAGTACCGAAGGCCTTGACTTCGGTTGTACAGGGCAAGAGTCCGGATGGGACTTTGTGACCAACAGCCCGGATGTTACTGATGATAACGGGCATGGAACCTATGTAACCCGTTTAATTACATCACAATTAGATTCGAAAGAAGTGAAGTATCGAATCCTACCCATCAAGGCTTTTAATGCAAATGGTGAAGGCAATTATTGGGATATCGTTTGTGCCTTGAGCTATGTTTTAAAGGTTCAACAAGAAAATAATGATTTAGATATTGTAAATGCCAGTTTCGGATATACTTTCTTCAATTCTCAGATATCTGATAAGGATTTAAAGGTCTATAAAGATAGTAGTATTGTAAAAAGCCTTATTGAAGAATTGGCTCTAAATAATACATTAGTTGTTGGCTCGGCCGGGAATATCAATCACAATATTGAAGAACGGATGAAGGAAAACTTTCCGGCGAGCTTTACCTCAGAAAATATACTGGGTGTTGGGGGGCATGTGAAGACGGATTTAGGGAGCATGGATACCGATGGAAATTATGGCAATATCAGTCTGGACTTAGCAGCCCCTTATGGAGATTATGAATATACTTTTCTGGATCTACATAATTTAAAAAAGGAATTCGTAGAACTTCAGGGATCCTCCTATTCGGCAGCATTTACCACTGCCAAGATTGCAGAAATTATTAAGTCAAAGCAATATGCACGAGTACCTCCGTCTGAACTAAAGGAAATACTTTTTAAGCAAGACGTTCCAAACCCATGGACTAAAATTCATGAGGTTTTAAAACCTAAAATATCTGGAGGTTTTTATTTAGAGAAATGATTGAATTGGATAATAATACAATCTATCATTTAGATGATTTTGGGATTGGGTTGTGCGGTTAATTAAATTATTATTTCTAACATGATTCTCAGAGCGTTTTATTTTGTATTCTTCCTTTTTTTTCTATCAAATAGCGTTAGTGCCCAGGGACATAAGGAATTACTCGAAATTCTTACTTCTAAGATTGCAACCAACCAAAAAAAAGTACTCATAGCATCTTTTATGAAGGAAAATGCGGCCACACTTTCCAACAAAGAGCTTGCAGAATGTTATCACGATATTGGAGGTAAGTGGCATAAGAACAATTTTGACAATTCAGAGGATTATGCCGAACTTTTAAATGCCATTTCCATAACAGAAAAATCATTGGAATTAAAAAGGAAACTGCCAGCCACAGACCAATGTACTATCAATAAAACCCTTTACAATCTAGGTTTCTATAATACCAGTAATAACAATTTCCATACGGCAAATGAATATTTCACCGAAGTTATTAGGAAAGGTCGCCAGTATTGTCCAAATGGTGGCGCAGAGTATCTAATAGAGTTAGCAAATCATGGACTTGGTGAAAATTATATTGAAACCGGGGACTTTTATAAGGCCCTAGAGATTTATGAATCTCTAATTCAGGATTATACCGTTTCGAAAGTAAAAGATAGTTCACTTGTAGTCTGGGCTTATATCCAAATTGTGCAAATTTATATCGCAATGGATGTAAGTGAAAATGAAGAATTGATAAAATCCAATCTGGATAAGGCTTGGGAATATTTAAAAGCAAACAACTTTTTATGTTGTTATTTTGAAAATCGGATCAATCAGCTTAGAGGAAACCACCTGTCCGATATTGAAAAATATGAGGAATCCATTAAAGTACATCAAGAAATTGTATCAAATTTGGATGAAACGGATTCTGTCAATTTAGCCAATGTTTATAACAGTATCGGCTTTGCTTATGTTAATTTAGGAAGCAATAAAAAAGCAGAAGAAGTTCTTCTTCAAACCATTTCATTTAATTCCAATTATGATGCGCCATACAACAACCTCGGAGATCTTTATGTAAATATGAAGAAATACCAAAAAGCCCTGAGTGCATATCAGACGGCCATAAAAATAGCTTTGGACATCAATGTAGAACTTCCTTATTACGAATTGCCGAGTAAGGAACTAATGGCATATACTTCTAACAAAACTGAGCTCTTAAACCATCTTGTCACCAAAGCCAATGCCTGGCTTTCTTATTATGAATATGAGAATAACACAGCCCATTTGACCCAGGCACTTAAGACCTTTACGCTAGCCGATGAGTTGGTGGATCTTATCAAAAACGTTAGCAACGAGCAGGCTTCTAAACTTTATTGGCGCGAGAAGAGCACTTCGCTTTACATGAAGGCGGTAGAAGTTTGCTATTTATTAAAAAAACCCGAAGACGCCTTCTATTTTATGGAGCGCAACAAAGCCTTATTACTACTGGAAGATTTAACCCATGAGGAGGCCAAGGAAATTGCTAATCTCCCACAAGATTTGGCCCAACGCGAATTTAAATTTAGGCGCAGTATATTTTTGGCAGAAAATAAGCTTTTTGAAACAGAAGGTGATGGTAAAATAAGTATCGATTCCCTGAAATCCCTGTTAAATAATAATAAATATGACTATCAGGAATTTTTAGATTCCCTGAATACCAGCTATCCGGACTACGCGAAATTCAAAAAGGAAGTTGCTATACTTTCTTATGAGGAAATGATGGCAGACTATGTTTCTAACGAACAATTAGTACTCCATTATATTCTGAACGAAGAGGATGGTTATGGCTTGTTAACTAGTCCTGAAGGGACAACTTTATTTCAATTAGAGGACGCTGCACAACTCAATAATGAAATTGATTCGTTGAACGTGTTACTTTCAAATGGCAATTCTGAAATTGCTACCTATATTGAGACATCCAATGTCCTGTTCAAAAAGTTGATTCCCGAGGCTATTTATAAGAAAATAAAAGGAAAGCAATTGACTGTTATTCCTGATTATACCCTACAGCGAGTACCTTTTGAAGCCCTTGCTGTGACTAGTAATGAGGACCAATATCTAATTGACGAAGTGGAAATATCGTATGCGTATTCCCTATCTCTTTTGGCCTATACCAGGGGCGCTGAAATAGCTGCTGAGACTAGATTACTGGGATTTGCCCCGGTTAATTTTAGCTCCTTGGGATTAACAGAATTGGTCTTCTCTGAGAAGGAAATAATTGGAATTACTGAAATGGTTACAGCAGAGATTATGCTTAACGGTAAGGCTACAAAAGAGGCGTTCCTTGAACGTGTTAACGATCATCAAATAATTCATTTAGCCACCCATGCAGATCTGGGCGATGGAGAAAATCCCTGGATTGCCTTTGCTGAAAGCAAGATGTTCTTAAAAGAGATCTACGCAACAAAAAACAGGGCCAAAATGGTTGTTTTAAGTGGATGTAACACCTCTAACGGAACTTTAAAAAGAGGAGAGGGGATTATGAGTCTGGCGAGGGGTTTCTTTTATTCAGGTGCCGAAAGTGTGGTCTCTTCCTTATGGCCGGTGAATGACGAAGTAGGGAAGGAAATTCTTTTGGGTTTTTATGAAAATTTGAATGAAGGGGATTCTAAATCAAAGGCACTTCAAAAGGCAAAACTTAATTATTTTAATACCGTATCCGAAAAGAAATTAAAACACCCTTATTATTGGGCAAGTTTCATGATACTTGGTAATAACGATTCCATCGTTGATGATCAAAACAACATATGGTACTTTTTTGGAATCGGAATTATAGGGATAGTTCTCCTCTTTTTTATCCTAAAATCACTCAAGATCCTGAAGTAATTCTTCTGACTCTGAGACTTTAAAAGACCCTGTAGTCACGAGATCTTTTAAAATGACTACTGCATTGTTCTTATCTTCCAATTGCAAATAGGCCAGTGCCAGGTACCATTTAGATTCGTCTGTATATTCTCCTGAGGTGCTGATATATTCCTTTAATAGAGGAACTGCTTTTATGGCCTCGTTATGGCCAATAAGGGCGTTGGCTGTATAGAAGAGATAATAAGACTCTTTTTCGCTCTCATAAAGTTTGGAGAACATCTCAACAGCACTTTCGAACTCACCTTTGGAGTATGTCGTAAATGCCCTGGTCTTTAGGTCCTCATCTTGTGAACCCCTTTCATTTGGGTGGTCTACATTCCTATATGGGGTAAAATTTTCCTCAAATAACTCCTGAGTAGTTGGCTGGTTCAGTACCATAAAGAAATATCCCAGTCCAACTAGTACTATGACCGAGGCGGCAACTAACCATTTTGTTGGGAAATACTTTGTTTTGATATTTTCCGAGCTGGCGTCTTGCTCAAAATCAGTCATTAACTTTCTGAAATTGTCATCGTCTTCCGCTTCTGCGACTCTTTTAAGATTTTTGTGAAATTCCACCTCGGTTTTAAAACCAGGCTCAGAAATTATCAGGCCGTCAAATTCGCGTTGCTCTTCTGCGGTCAGCTGCCCTTGTACATATTTTTCTATCAACTTCTCTCTGTCCATAACGTTAGTTATTGATCTTTTCTCTTAGGGTTTTCAGGCAGCGAGACTTGGAGGCCTTTACATTATTTTCATCTTTATATCCGGCCACAAGGACAATCTCTCTTATACTTAGTCCCCTGTAATAGAATAAAGTTAACAGCCGTTGACATTTTTCTCCTAATTCCTTAAAGTATTTGCGTAAAAGCGTTTGCTCTTTGGTAAGTTCATTGGGCGTAATTATAGCAATGGGATCAATTTCCTCCTCCACAACATGTAAACCGGGATCGTAAGTGGTTGTTCTCTTCTTTTCCTTTAGCGTATCGTAGATCATAAACTTACCTATTCCAAAGAGATAGGTCTTCATACTACTGTTTACGTTATCAAGTTTTCCGCTGAAGCCTCGTTTCCTTAAGGCAAGAAATGCCTCCTGGTAGATATCCGCCAAACTGGCTGCATCCAGGTGGTATCGCTTGGCAAAACCCATAAAAGGAGCCCTGTATTTATTGTATAGGGCTTTGAGTTTAAGCGGGTCATCAGATTTCAGGTCTGCGATCGCGTCTTTATCCATTTAGGATCTTTTTTTAAGGTCAATGTTAACCTTCATAGTTTTTCTGAGCACTAAGGGTAAAGGACTGAAAATTTAATAGTCTGTACAGCATTGAATTACCCCCTGAAGTTAAGTATTAACATTTAAAAATTAAACATCATGAAGCAGTTATTAATCGGTTTAGTATTTATGGGCCTTACCAGCCTAAGTTATGGACAAGCCACCGCAGAAGACATGGCGGAAACGACCTTGGATGATATTAATTATGCACCTGCAAATTTCAACTATCTTTCTGTAGCCAGCGCCGGGACAAGAGCATTAAAGGTGACCAAACTGCAAAAAGCAGCAGCTTCCTTCGACATTACAAAGGCAGCCACCTATGACAAAAGTGCCAAGTATCACGAATTCAGTTTTTATCAGGAAGATGGGCACATATATGCCACTTATGATCGTAATGGTGCGATCGTCAGATCCGATGAGAGCTATAAGGATGTCATTTTAATGCCACCGGCTCGCAATAGCGTTTACAATACATTTCCAGACTGGGAGATTGTCGGTAATAAATATGAAGTATTGTATAAACTCGGGAAAGAGACCGAAAAAGTTTATAAGATCAAGTTGAAGAACGGGAATCAAAGGAAACGCATTAAGATTGATCCTCAGGGCAAGATCTTATAATCTGATTCTGGAAAATTAAATTTCAATAACAATTTAAATCAAATATCATGAAAAAGTTATCAATAATGTTCTACTATTTAATTCTGGTAATGGTAGTTACAGCATGTACAAAAGATGGGTTGTATGAACCTGTAGACATGGAAGGAATAGAAAATCAGAACGCCGTTTATCAGGGCGATATAGATCACAATCAGGTACATGATGCCATGGAATCCGAAAGGAAGAAACAACGTTAAGCATATCACATAATAAAAGCACTCTGCTTTTAGCCTGAACAGAATACTAAAACCGAAGTTAGCGCTTCGGTTTTCTTTCTTTATCAATTTATCAGCAGATAAATGTTTGTTAATTAAAATAAGGTCCCAGCCATAAGGCTCCTTTGAATTAGTATGTATCAACTTCCAGGATGAACAGAGATTCGTAACTTAGTCTGCTGAAACTACTTTTTCTAATTTGAATCAAAAAGAGATCCATACCCAAAAGATAAAAACCGAAGCCAAACGCCTCGGTTTTTTGTCGTGCGGAATATCACAAGCCACATTTCTTGAAGAAGAAGCCCCGCGACTGGAGACATGGCTTAAAAAGGGCATGCAGGGCCAAATGTCCTATATGGAGAATCATTTTGACAAAAGGCTGGATCCCCGACTTTTGGTAGACGGCGCCAAATCTGTAATTTCCTTATTACTTAATTATTACCCGGAAACAAACCAAACAGACAACACCTATAAAATTTCCAAATATGCCTACGGACAGGATTACCATCACGTCATTAAATCAAAGCTAAAACAACTTCAGGAATTTATTTCAGAAGAAATTGGGGAGGTCAATGGTAGGGCCTTTGTAGATTCTGCCCCGGTTTTAGACAAGGCCTGGGCGGCCAAAAGTGGCCTGGGCTGGATGGGAAAACACAGCAATTTGCTCACCCAACAAGCAGGGTCATTTTACTTTATTGCTGAGCTTATTGTTGATTTGGATCTGGAATATGACAGTCCGGTGACAGATCATTGTGGCAGCTGTACTGCATGTATAGATGCCTGCCCAACCGAGGCTATTGTTGCGCCCTACCTCGTAGATGGAAGTAAATGCATTTCTTACTTCACCATTGAGCTAAAAAATGAGATTCCCTTATCTGTGGAAAATAAATTTGACGATTGGATTTTTGGCTGTGACGTCTGCCAGGATGTTTGCCCCTGGAACCGATTTTCCAAATCACATAATGAACCATTATTTAATCCTCATCCGGAATTATTAAGCATGTCAAAAAAGGACTGGGAGGAGATTACAGAGGAGGTTTTTAAAAAAGTATTTAAGAAATCGGCGGTTAAGCGAACCAAATTCTCAGGTTTGAAACGAAATATCAAGTTTGCAAGGCAGGGTTAATGAAGAGGCTAAAAAAGGACTTTGATTGTCATTACGAACCTCCCCCACCGACAGGTAGGAGAGGTGAAGTAATCTTTTAAATTCCTGTACCATATATGAGATTGTTTCGTCGCGTTGCTTCTCGCAATGACGTTTGCCTTTACCTTTTTTAGCCCTTCTATTAAAGATTTCTACTTGCAAAAGAATTCCGCAATCGATTTCGTAATACATAACATGGTTTTTGTCATTGAGATTCGCCGGTTCAAACGGTAAAAATGGTATATTGAAATCCAAAGCGCTAATAACCAAACAATACCAGGATGAAACTTACGAAACCCAGACTTAGTTTTTGGCAGATATTTAATATGAATGTCGGCTTTTTAGGCATTCAGTACAGTTTTGGATTACAACAAACTGCCATCAACCCAATTTTTCTATATCTGGGAGCCCCCGAAGATATGTTACCTATATTGAACATCGCTGGCCCGGTTACCGGCCTGATTGTACAACCTATAATAGGGGCAATGTCAGATAAAACATGGTCGCCAAGATGGGGAAGACGTAAACCTTATTTTTTGATTGGTGCTATTATAGGAAGTCTGTGTTTGTTTGCATTCCCTACAAGTCCGGTACTTTGGTTTGCTGTTGGTCTTTTATGGATACTCGATGTGGGGAACAACATGGCTATGGAACCCTACCGGGCATTTGTAGGAGATAAATTACCTAATAAGCAACTGAGTTTAGGCTATCAGATGCAAAGTCTGTTTGTAGGGGCCGGTATATTGCTGGCAAATGGCTCCATAATTCTTTTTCAGTATTTATTGGGGGATGAATCCCTTGAAGTCGCAGGTTCAATTCCTAAATGGTTGTATTATTCCTTCTATATAGGAGGCGTACTTTCGATCACAACAATCTTGTGGTCTGTCCTAAAAACTCCGGAGATTCCACCTTCGGCCTCAGAATTAGCGGAGATAAACGAGGATAAGACAAAACCGATAGGACATCGTATTGCCAAACCTTTTGGTGAAATAAGGAATGCAATTCAGGAAATGCCCAAGTTTATGTGGAAGATAAGTGCTGTTTACCTGTTTCAATGGTATGCGCTTTTTATATATTGGCAATATATCACCCCATTGTTCAAATCAACAATGGGCTACTCTACTTCAGAAGCGGCGGCACAGGCTGCTAAAATGAGCACAACATACAATGTAGTCACCATGGTGGTTGCACTGGCTTTAGTTCCGCTAACCCTTAAATATGGCGGCAAGAAAATTTATGCCTCAAGCCTTGTTGGAACCGGCCTGGCCCTGTTCTGTATTCCTTATATAGGTGATAATTTATTGGTACTGGCGCCTATGATACTATTCGGTATCGGCTGGGCGGCAATGATGGGAATTCCTTATACCATGGTTTCCAAGGTAGTACCCCAGGAAAGAAGAGGGGTATATATGGGTATTTTGAATATGATGATTGTTATCCCGATGGGGATAGAAACGCTTACATTTGGCCCTATCTACAAATACCTGCTTGGCAATAGTGCTATTAACGCCATGCTTTTTGCAGGCACCTTTTTTATTATTGCGGCAGTTTTAGCCTTGCGATTAAATATTTCAAAGGAGACAGAATAGTTGTTTCTTTAATGTTTATTGGAATTAGCAAAATAAGGTCGGGGTAATAATTCTGAGCTAAAATCACTTGCATTAAACTTCGGATACTAAACTCATTTTCCAAAGATTACTCCTAACTTTGCTTTCGAAATCCAAACACTATGAGTAAGGAAAAAAACAGAAGGGAGGCTTTGAGGTATCATGCCGAACCTCAGCCTGGTAAAATCAAAATTGTACCTACCAAACCTTATGCAACTCAACGAGATTTGGCATTGGCATACTCCCCGGGAGTAGCAGAACCTTGTTTGGAAATTGAAAAAAATAAGGAAGATGTATATAAGTATACCGCCAAAGGAAATATTGTGGCCGTAATAACTAATGGTACTGCGGTATTGGGATTGGGAGACATTGGTCCTCTGGCTTCCAAACCTGTAATGGAAGGTAAGAGTTTACTGTTTAAAATATTTGCAGATATTGACGGGATCGATATCGAATTAGATGCAAAGGATGTCGATAAATTTGTAGAAACAGTGAAGGCTATTGCTCCAACATTTGGGGGTATTAATCTCGAAGATATTAAGGCGCCGGAGGCCTTTGAGATTGAACGCCGGCTAAAAGAGGAATTAGACATTCCGGTAATGCACGATGATCAGCATGGTACGGCGATTATCTCTGCCGCCGCACTATTGAACGCACTGGAAATTGCGAATAAAAAAATTAAAGATGTACACATCGTGGTAAGCGGAGCGGGTGCTGCCGCTATATCTTGTACAAAACTCTATAAGGCTTTCGGGGCTGCTGCCAGGAACATAGTGATGTTAGACAGCAAGGGAGTCATAAGAAAGGACAGGGATAATCTCTCAGTTGAAAAAGAAGAATTTGCCACTGCCAGGAAAATAGACACTCTTGAAGAATCTATGGTAAATGCCGATGTATTTATAGGACTTTCAAAAGCAGATATACTAAGTCCAAAAGCACTAAAATCCATGGCTAAGTCGCCAATAGTATTTGCTATGGCCAACCCCAATCCGGAGATACAATACAGTTTGGCCTGTGATACAAGGGAAGACATTATTATGGCCACCGGTAGATCTGATCATCCCAACCAGGTTAATAATGTATTAGGATTCCCTTATATTTTCAGGGGTGCATTGGATGTCAGGGCAAAATCTATTAATGAAGAAATGAAAATGGCTGCGGTTATGGCCCTGGCAGATCTCGCAAAAGCTCCTGTGCCAGAACAGGTCAATATTGCTTACGGAGAAACAAGGTTAACCTTTGGTAAAGACTATATCATTCCAAAGCCTTTTGACCCAAGGCTTATTACGGTTGTACCCCCTGCTGTAGCCAAGGCAGCTATGGATAGCGGAATTGCTAAATATCCCATAACAGATTGGGAACATTACCAGGAAGAATTGCTGCTGCGTTCTGGTGACGACAATAAGGTAATGAGATTGCTAATGACCAGGGCTAAAGCCAGCCCCAGGAAAATAGTCTTTGCAGAAGCGGACCATTTAGATGTGGTAAAAGCCGCGCAGGTGGCCCATGAAGAACAAATTGCAATTCCGGTTTTATTGGGCAATAAGGAGAAAATACTCGCACTTAAAAATGAATTGGAATTTGATGCTGAAATTGAAATAATAGATACGCTGTCTCAGGAATCAGAGGATGCCAGAAACAGATATGCAAACACCTATTGGAATAACAGAACCAGAATGGGTTCTACCCTGTATAACGCTAAATCTAAAATGCGTCAGCGTACTTATTTTGGTTCTATGATGGTATTAGAAGGAGATGCGGATGGGATGATTTCTGGCTACTCAATGGCATATCCCAGGGCAGTAAAACCCGTTTTTGAAGTAATTGGAAGGTCTACTGGTGTTTCCAGGGCAGCCACGGTACACATTATGATCACAAAACGGGGACCCTTATTCCTGGCCGACACTTCTATAAACATTGATCCTTCAGCAGAAGAAATCGCTGAGATTGCGCTGATGACGGCAAATGTGGCAACTAACTTTGGATTTAACCCTGTCATGGCCCTGCTATCGTACGCAAATTTTGGGTCTTCGACCCACCCCCATGCCACCAAAGTAAAAAGGGCAGTAGAAATAATTCATGAGAAAAATCCGGAATTGATTGTAGATGGTGAAATACAGACCGACTTTGCGCTCAACCAATCCTTGCACGAAAGTCAGTTTCCGTTCTCTAAATTGGCAGGAAAGAAAGTAAATACTCTAATTTTTCCTAATCTGGAATCGGCCAATATTACCTATAAACTGCTTAAAGAACTCAACAATGCAGACTCTATAGGCCCAATTATGGTAGGACTTAGACGTGCTGTACATATTTTACAGCTGGGAGCCAGTGTGGAGGAAATGGTGAATATGACAGCCGTTGCCGTTATAGACGCACAGGAAAGAGAGAAGAGGTTGAAAGCGAAGATGAGCGATTAGCAGGCCAAGTAACTTAAATAATCTATTGGACTCTTATAAACAAAATAAGAAGTTGTATTAATCAACAATCAGGAACAGAATATGATCACCCATCTCAAAGGCAAACTTGTAGAAAAATACCCAACACATGTAGTCATTGAGTGTTCTGGCGTTGGTTATTTTGTAAATATTTCCCTGCATACTTTTTCAAGATTAACGGATTCTGAGCAGATTCAATTGTACACCCATTTACAGGTCAAGGAAGATGCCCATACGTTGTTCGGTTTTGCTGAAAAATCAGAAAGGGAAATTTTCAGGCTTTTGCTCTCGGTTTCTGGTATTGGCACAAGTACTGCAAGAACCATGTTATCTTCTCTTACACCTGCCCAGGTAAGGGATGCAATTGCAATGGGCGATGTGCCTTCAATCCAAGCAATAAAAGGCATTGGAGCCAAAACGGCCCAGCGTGTAATATTGGACCTAAAAGACAAGGTTTTAAAAATCTACGATATTGACGAAGTTTCCGCGAATTCAAACAATACAACCAAAGAAGAAGCGTTATCTGCTTTAGAGGTTCTCGGATTTGTCCGAAAACAATCTGAAAGGGTTGTAAATAAGGTACTCAGCCAGGACCCGACACTGAGTGTAGAGGACATAATAAAACTCTCACTTAAAAATTTGTAATAAGTTTGAAAACAGGGGCAAAGTCATTACTTAAATCATTCGTATTTAGGCTTTTTTTCCTTTTCATTATTTTCCTCGGAAGTTCACTTCAGGTGATAGGACAGGAAGTTGATGAGCAGGAAACCGATTCCGTACAAACGGGATTTGCTTTAGGGAAACTAATTCTGGAAAACCCTGAAAGCATAGTCTCCAAATATACTTACGATCCAAAATTAGACCGATATATCTACACAGAAAGTGTGGGCGATTTTGATATTACCTACCCTATAATTCTAACGCCCGAACAGTACCTGGAATTGGTCAGGCAAGAGAATATGAAGCTATATTTTAAAGAAAAGATTGATGCCTATTCCGGGAAAAAACAAGGAAGTGAAGATGCCAGGAAAAACTTATTACCCAATTTTTATGTCAATAACAGCTTCTTTGAATCCGTATTCGGAGGAAATACAATAGAAGTTATTCCTCAGGGTTCTGTCGCTATGGATTTGGGGGTCATATGGCAGAAAAATGACAATCCGGCGCTTTCACCAAGAAACCGTACAAATCTGTCTTTCGATTTTGACCAACGCATAAGCCTGAGCATGCTGGGTAATATTGGTGAACGTCTACAGGTTACTGCAAATTATGACACAGAAGCCACCTTTGATTTTCAAAATTTAGTAAAGTTAGACTATACACCTACTGAAGATGACATCATTCGTAAAATTGAGATTGGAAATGTAAACATGCCTTTGAATAGTTCACTGATAACGGGGGCACAAAGTCTGTTTGGTGTAAAGACACAATTACAATTTGGGAAAACAACAGTAACTGCAGTATTTTCTGAACAACGATCTCAGAACAACACAGTGGTTGCCCAGGGTGGCGGTACCCTGAGCGATTTTGAGTTAACGGCATTGGATTATGATGAGGATAAGCACTTTTTCCTTGGGCAGTATTTCCGGGATGCTTATGACGATGCGCTGGCCACATATCCTTATATCAGCAGCCAGGTTCAAATTACACGACTAGAGGTCTGGGTGACTAATCGGAGTCAGCAAACCCTAAATGTCCGGAATGTGGTAGCAATACAGGATCTTGGTGAGGCCTTGAAAGGAGATACCAGGATTGGTGTAGCCAACGGAGAACCCGGGGGATTTTTTAATATTGGTGGTGCAAACCCAAACCTTCCCAGAAACGGCGCAAATGATTATGACCCAAGCTTAATTGGCAGCGGAGGGGTGTTAAACAACAATATACGGGATATAGCAACCGTTGATGACGGCTTCAATATTGCTACCGGATATCAGATTAATCAGGGGTTTGATTATGCTATCCTGGAGAATGCAAGAAAACTAGACCAGGGAAGGGATTATCAGTTCAACTCGCAACTGGGTTATATTTCACTAAATCAGCGACTGAGTAATGATGAAGTATTGGGGGTGGCTTTTCAATACACATTAAACGGGGAAGTGTATCAGGTGGGGGAATTTGCCAATGGCGGACTCGATGCCACCACAGTAAATCCTGGAGCTCAGGTTGAGATCAATAACAATACCCTCGTATTAAAATTACTGAAAAGTAATATTACCAATGTCAACGATCCTATCTGGGATCTGATGATGAAAAACATTTATGCCACTGGTGCTTTTCAGCTCAGCCAGGAAGATTTTAAATTAAATATTCTCTATACAGAATCTACCCCCAGAAATTATATAACCCCGGTTGTGGAAGGTCCCGGAAGTGGCTGGCCCACGGGATTACAGGATCGAATTTTACTTGATGTATTTAATCTGGACAGACTTAATGTGTACAATGATATCCAGCCTGGAGGGGATGGCTTCTTCGATTTTGTGCCGGGTCTTACGGTTAATACTCAGGGTGGGCAAATTATATTTACAAAGGTAGAACCCTTCGGAGAATATCTTTTTGATGTACTGGGCGGCGGAACTTATGATGTGGACAACGATCAGGGATACAATGAGAACCAGCAGAAATTCGTCTTTAGAGATATGTATTCCCAGACTAAAGCAGCTTCATTGGAAGATGCAGAGAAGAACAGATTTCGACTTAAAGGGCGCTATAAATCTGAAGGCGCTAACGGAATACCAATAGGTGCTTTTAATGTTCCCAGGGGATCGGTTAGGGTTACTGCAGGTGGGCGTCAGTTGCAGGAAGGAATAGATTACACTGTAAATTATCAGGCTGGTACTGTGCAGATATTAGACCCAAGTCTGGAGGCTTCTAATACCCCGATAAATATCTCCGTTGAAAACAATGCGGTTTTCGGACAACAGACCCGAAGGTTTACTGGTGTAAATATAGAACACCAGTTTAGTAAGAATTTCGTCCTTGGCGGTACCTTACTCAACTTAAATGAAAGACCACTCACCCAGAAATCCAATTTTGGGGTGGAACCGGTTAACAATACCATTTTTGGACTTAACGGAAATTTCTCTACCGAAGTGCCTTTTTTGACACGGCTCGTTAACAAACTGCCCAACATAGATACAGATGTACCCTCAAATGTTTCGGTGCGGGGAGAAGTTGCTTTTCTAAAACCCAACTCTCCTAAAAACGCCGATTTCAGAGGAGAAACCACCACCTATCTGGATGATTTTGAAGGTGCGCAGGCCCTTATTGATATACGTTCATCACTTGGCTGGACACTTGCGAGTACCCCGCAGGAGTTTAAACTGGATGGAGAACAAGATTTTGAAACAGGTTTTGAAAGGGCAAAAATTGCCTGGTACACCATTGATCCCATATTCTATACTAACCAGCGTCCGGCCGGGATAAGTGATAATGATATTTCCACTAATGAAACCCGCAGGATTTTTGTTGATGAAGTTTTCCCCCAGATAGACATTGCCCAGGGGCAAACCACTGTGCAAAACTCTCTGGATTTAGCATTTTACCCTAACCAGAGAGGACCCTATAATGCCAATACAAATTTTGGGACACTGCTTTCAACTCAAAAATGGGGCGGTATTATGCGCTCATTGAGCAGTACCAACTTTGAACAGTCTAATGTTGAATTTGTCCAGTTTTGGGTAATGGACCCTTATATAGATGGTATTGCTACAGGACCCGGAGAGTTAGTGATCAACCTGGGAAATATTTCCGAAGATATACTCGAGGATGGCAGAAAACAATATGAAAACGGATTGCCAATTGTAGGCAGCAATGACCTGACAACCACTACTGTTTGGGGTAAGGTACCCGCTACTCAGGCTTTGGTGTATGCTTTTGACGCCGCAGAATCTAATAGGGTTTTACAGGATATCGGATTTGACGGTTTAGATGATGAAGCGGAAGTAGCAATATACGGTAGCGGAGAAGACCCCGCTCTTGATAACTACGAATACTACCTCAATAGAGAAGGAGGAATTTTAGAACGCTATATAGATTTTAATAACCCGCAGGGGAATTCGCCGGTAGCCGTAACAAACACCAATCGTGGATCTACCACCCTGCCAGATGTTGAGGATATTGACAGGGACCTTACAATGAATACCATCAATAGCTATTACGAATACCGGATTCAAATAAAGCCAAATACAACCATAGATGACCAATACGTTACGGATATAAAGGACGGGATGACACCAGATCTTCCCAATGGCAGCCAGTTGAACAGAAGATGGATTCAGTATAAAATTCCTTTAAGTGATTTTACAGACGCCGTTGGTGGAATTTCAGATTTCCGATCTATAAGTTTTATGAGAATGTATCTTACGGGGTTTACAGACGATGTTGTTCTGCGTTTTGCCACATTAGATCTTGTACGGGGAGATTGGAGGAATTATACCAAGACGCTCGAAGCAGATCAGGATGATCCTGCGGATGACGGAACGGTTGTGGATGTGAACACGGTTAATATAGAGGAGAACAATTCCAGGATCCCAATTCCGTATGTGCTTCCACCCGGAGTGATCAGGGAACAGCTTAATAATAACAATACCATCATCAGACAAAATGAACAGTCCCTGTCTTTTGTTGTAGAAAACCTGGAATCTGAAGATTCAAGAGGGGTATTTAAAAATGTAAATATTGATGTACGGCAGTACGAACGCATAAAAATGTTTATGCATGCAGAAAAAATAATAGACTCCGATTATTTGGATGATGATGTTCCTTTAGTTGGTTTCCTTAGAATTGGAACCGACTTTTCTGAAAACTTCTATCAAATAGAAGTTCCTCTGCAGTTTACCTCCTTCGGTTCAAATTCGCCCGAAGAAATTTGGCCGGAACTCAATGAATTGGATATAGCGATTGGGGATCTTAATAAAGTGAAATCCCTGGGGATTGCAAATCAAACCCTTGCCGATGTAAATTACTATGAGGTGATTGACGGTGTTGTGGTAGAAGTGTCCGAATTTGACCCCAGAACTCCTGGTCAATTACGAATTGGTATTCGCGGAAACCCGTCTTTGGGAAGTATTCGAAGCATGATGGTTGGAGTAAAAAACATTGACAATCTCCCAGCCCGGGGCGAGGTTTGGTTTAACGAATTGCGTCTGGCCGGCTTGGATAATAATGGAGGTTGGGCTGCTGTCGCTGCGGTAGACGCAAATATAGCAGATTTCGCAAACATTACAGCAACCGGGAGCAAGAGCACTTCAGGATTTGGAGCCATTGATCAAATGCCAAACGAAAGAGCCAGAGAAGATGCGGTGGCTTACGATATTGTCACCAATGTTGAGTTAGGACAATTACTACCTAATAAGTGGAATATTCAAATTCCATTTAACTATGGCATATCAGAACAAATTATCACACCTGAATTTGATCCTGTTTATGACGATTTAAAGTTGGATGACAGAATTGCAGCGGCAGATACTCCTGAAGATGCCGAAGAAATTTTAGAACAGGCAGAGGATTACACCAAAAGAACGAGTATTAATTTTATTGGTGTCCGTAAAAACAGGGGAGATGAAGCTGAAGAAAACTTTTATGACATAGAGAATTTTACATTCAATTACTCCTATAATGAAACGGATCACAGGGATTTTGAAATAGCCAATCTTCGTGATCAGAGCGTTAAGACGGGCTTTGTCTATAATCATAATTTTAAACCTGTTCCTATCGCTCCTTTTGCAAAAAAAGACTCATTATTTACCGGAAAATATTGGCAATGGCTGAAAGAACTCAATGTTAATTTACTGCCTGCAAGTGTCTCCTTACAGTCAGACATGGACAGGCAATTTAACCAACAGCGATTTAGAGATGTGCTAGAACCCGGTGTTGAACGTCTGGAATTACCACTTTTACAGCAGCGTAACTATATATTTAACTGGCAGTATGCTATTAATTATAGTTTAACCAAGTCTTTGAGGTTGAATCTTCGGGCGTCCAACAACAATATTGTCAGAAATTATTTTGAAAATTTTGTAAACGATGCAGGGGAAGACGATATCAGAATTAATCAGGATCTGACCTTGTGGGACGGCTTTTTTGATATCGGAGAACCCAATCGCCACTCTCAGCAAATGGAACTGAATTACGAGTTACCTTTTAGTAAAATACCTATTCTGGATTTTATCAATGCCCAATATACCTACACCAGTAATTTTGACTGGCAGCGTGGAGGTGATGCCATAAATGAGGTGGTAATACAGGCGCTCGGTGATCCTAATGCTCAAATAAATACCGTACAAAATGCCAATACCCATAATATTACGGCAGGCCTTACTTTACAGCGTTTCTATGATCAGCTGGGCTTAAAGAAAAGAGATGGTAAAGGAGCGGCTAATGCGGAGGCGGTGAGAACGGATAAGGCCGGTAACCCGGCTTCTGATGCCCAAAAACCAAAGAAAAAGACCGGAGATCTTTATAATATCGGCATTGATATATTGACAATGATAAAAAGACTAAATGTCAATTACAGTGAAAATAATGGTACTGTTTTACCGGGGTATACACAGTCTATTGGCTTTATCGGAACTACCAGACCAAGTCTGGGGTTCATTTTTGGGGGCCAGGCCGATGTGCGTTTTGAAGCTGCCCGAAATGGCTGGCTTACCACATTTCCGGAATTCAATGAACAATTTATACAACGTACCAATAAGCAATTAAATATAACCGCAACGGCTCAGCCTATACAAGATCTAACTATAGATCTGGTGGCAGACAGGCAGTTTTCTAGCAGTCTTCAGGAAAACTTTAAAGTAGAGTCCGGCAATTATATACAACAGACTCCGAATACATTTGGGAACTTCAGTATTTCCACAATGATGATTGGTACCGCCTTCAGCAAAAGCGATGAAAACAGCTCTGAAATTTTTGAGACTTTTAAAGAGAATAGGATAACAATTGCAAACAGAGTACAGGCAGACAGGGGTAAGCCCGATATTGGAGTCGATGCTGATGGCTTTCCAATCAGGTACGGTAAAACAAGTCAGGATGTACTGCTACCGGCATTTTTTGCGGCATATACCGGGCAGGATGTAAATAGGGTAAACCTTGATGCATTTCGCGATATACCCATTCCTAATTGGAATATTAAGTACACTGGCTTAATGCGTAATAAATGGTTTAAAAAGAAGTTTAAAAGATTTTCTTTAAGTCATGGCTATAAGGCCGCCTATAGCATAAACTCTTTCCAAACCAATCTCGAATTGCTCAATACGCCGATCGATCCTGAAACCCAGGATTACAGACCAGAGAATATTATTAATAATGTTGTTCTTGTAGATGCTTTTAATCCGTTGATGAGAGTAGATTTTGAAATGCAGAGCTCTCTTAGCATTCTGGCCGAAATCAGGACAGACAGAGCGTTATCACTGAGTTTTGACAATAACCTTATGACCGAAATTAACGGTAAGGAATATACTCTGGGTCTGGGGTATCGATTTAAGGACGTACAATTCGTAACTAATATTGGTGGTGAAAAACAGCGTTTGAAAGGAGATTTAAATTTAAAGGCAGACGTGACCTTAAGAGACAATATAACTATAATCAGGAATTTGGATATAGATAATAACCAGATAACTTCCGGTCAAAATTTGCTCTCGCTAAAATTCACGGCAGACTATGCCCTGAGCAAAAACCTGAATGCCTTATTCTTTTACGATCATTCGTTCTCCCAATTTGCTGTTTCAACGGCCTTCCCTCAGACCACTATAAATACAGGCTTTACTCTTAGGTATAATTTTGGTAACTAGCTCGGGGCGTATTACTTTTTTTCTTTGCGGTTTCATCAAATAAAAATTAATGGTTCGGCCTTTCGCTTTAATGATTTCCAACACCGTCCGGGATGATCAGAATAAGGAGTAGAATTAAGGATTGAAGATGCTGTAGATTATTGTATTGATTCCATATTAAAATTTTGATAAGCTTCACATAATCATTTACATTTGCTGGCATACTAAAAAGCACTAAAATGAACATACCATCCGATTTAAAATACACAAAGGATCATGAATGGATAAAAATAGATGGCGATATCGCCACTGTTGGCATCACTGATTTTGCTCAGGGAGAACTGGGCGATATTGTCTATGTTGAAGTGGAGACTTTGGATGAAACTTTGGAAAGAGAGGAAGTTTTCGGAACAGTAGAAGCTGTTAAGACTGTTTCTGATCTTTTTTTGCCATTAAGTGGCGAGATCATAGCCTTTAACGAATCCCTGGAAGAGGAACCGGAAAAGGTAAATACAGATCCCTATGGTGACGGATGGATGATCAAAATCAGGTTGAGTGACGAAAACCAGATAAAAGATTTGTTAAATGATGCATCTTACAAAGAACTAGTGGGTGCTTAGAAAGCATGGTTATAGCGTTGCATTTATAAGCTGGATGGCGTTCATTACGCTACTCAGCTTATTTTCATTACCCGGGGATGACAGCGATTCTGGCTTCAATATCCCACATGCGGATAAAGCCGCACATTTCACATTTTATTTTGTTGCAGCTATACTCGGTTGTCTGTTCTTGAGAGAAAGGACAAAAGGAATTTTAGAGCGAAATAAAACGATATTAGTAGTGCTCATATCAGTCATAATTTATGGTATAATTATTGAGGTTATTCAACATATATTCACTGTAAATAGGACAGGTGATATTTACGATGCTTTGGCTAATAGTTTGGGAGCTTTTGGCGGGGCAGCTACAATTAATCTTATGTTTTCCGGTAAAAGGCCGTTAAAATGGAAGATTTAGTTGCATTTCTATTAAAATATTAAGTAAATTAGCGAACATTAAATCAGAGAATTATGGAACCGAAAAAGAATCCGAATGCCGATCTTAGAAGAAGAAGCGGTATGTTTTTTGTCATTGGCTTGGCAGTTGTAATGGCCTTAGTTTATGGGGCATTGGAATGGAAAACCTATGACAAGACTAACGATTATGATATTTCGTTAAATGTTGAGGACGATTTGGATGAGGAAGTTCCGATGACAGAGCAGATTAAAACTCCACCACCACCTCCGCCACCTGCTGCACCTGAAGTTATAGAGGTGGTAGAAGATGAAGAAGAAGTGGAAGAGACTGTGATAGAATCAACAGAAACAAGTCAGGAAGAAGAAGTTATTGAAGTAGAGGACGTAGAGGTTGAAGAAATGGAGGAAGATGTGGATGTACCTTTTGCCGTTATTGAAGATGTACCTATTTTTCCAGGTTGTGAAGGTTCAAGTAACAAAAGGGATTGTTTTAATGAAATGATGCAAAAGCACATTCGTAAAAATTTCCGTTATCCGGAGATTGCTCAGGATATGGGTGTTCAGGGAAGGGTGAATGTAATGTTTACTATCCAAAAAGACGGGTCTATTGGGAATATCAGATATCGTGGCCCGGACAAAAACCTTGAGGCCGAGGCATTAAGAATAATCCAAAAGCTTCCTAAAATGACCCCTGGTAAACAAAGGGGAAGAGCGGTAAGGGTTCCATTTAGTATTCCAATTACTTTTAAACTGCAGTAATACCGATTTTAAAATATAAGAAAGGCCCCTGATAACTATCGGGGGTTTTTTATTTCCGGGATACGACGATGAATTTGATATTGTATTTCCTTCCGCTTTAGACCAATAAAAGCTATTCCCTTTAGCTATCAATTTTAATACAAAGACCCCGTAATTGAATTCAACTACGGGGTCTACATATAAGTAGTGGGGCAAAAACTTAATTCTCCTTTAGACTGTTATAAAAAATTTCTCTCATTCTATCCGGATTAATAAAACCGTTACCATGGGTTTTATCGTATTCCCCTCCAATAGAAGGGTCTGCAATTATAGCCTCCAATGATTTCCCGGAGGCGATAGCCGCCAGCATTTTGGTTTTGATACCTTCTAAAATATCAATATAGGCTTGTAAATCCTTTTTGTTTGATGGCCTGCCATGGCCGGGGATTATTATCGTGTCATCATTGATCACCATCAAGGCCTTCTTCTGGGCATTTATGAGTCCTTCTACGCTTCCTCCGCTGTTGAGGTCAATATAAGGGTATCTCCCGGCAAAATAGGTGTCGCCCATATGAATCACGTTGTTCTTTACAAAATACACCAGGGCATCTCCGTCCGTGTGCGCATTGTGTACATGGATAGCCATAATAGTCTCCTCCCCGTCATGAAAACTGATATCATCAGAAAAGGTAACTTCTGGCAGCATCTTTTTAAAATACGCCAAAGTGATTTTTTTTTCGTCAAGCTCTTTTTGTTTATTGCTCTGAACCCGTTTGCGCACATTGTCATGCGCTACGATGGTAGTATTTCCTTCATTAAATTTTGCGTTTCCCCCTGTATGATCTCCATGCATATGGGTATTAAATAGAAAAGCGATGGGTTTGTCAGACAATTGTGCTATTGATGCCTTTATTTTATCACTCAAGCGGTCAAACTGGTCATCTATCATAAAAACATACTCCTCTCCCGCATAAATACCAATATTACCTCCTTGCCCGGTGAGCATGTAGACATCTGTTGAAAGGGTATCAACAGAAATTTCCACCTCTTCTTCCTGAGAGTACATTGCCACAGATACTATGAAAGACAGAGCAACACACAACAGTTTTACTATAATTCTCATAAGTATGTTTATCAGTTTTTCTAAGATACTTAAAGATAGGACAAATAGTACGATTTACGTTGCAAAAAAAAAGGAGGGAGCGTATCTTTGCAAACTACCAAAACTAGAGATGAAAACAGTAATTGAAACAGCAGACAACAACGCATTGGCTTTGGTATTTGCTGATTTTAAAGAAATTACCAAGGCAAGGCTTGCTGTCAGTGTGGTGTTTTCATCTATCGCAGGATATTTACTGGGAGCTGACGCTATTAGTCTGATCTCTCTTTCTCTGCTTGCCTTTGGGGGCTATTGTATGGTAGGGGCATCAAATGCATTTAATCAGGTGATAGAAAAGGACCTGGATGCGCTCATGAGCAGAACGCGGAACAGGCCTATCCCCGCTGGCCGAATGTCTGTAAACACAGCCATGATCATTGCCATCGTTATGACCATTCTGGGTGTGGTTACTCTTTATATACTTAATCCTAAAACTGCCATGTTCGGCGCTATTTCAATATTTTTGTACACCAGTGTTTACACACCTCTTAAAACAAAAACACCTTTAGCTGTTTTTGTGGGCGCTTTTCCGGGTGCCATACCTTTTATGCTGGGCTGGGTAGCTGCCACTAATAATTTCGGAATAGAACCTGGTACATTATTTATGATCCAATTTTTCTGGCAATTTCCTCATTTCTGGGCTTTGGGATGGATGCTTCATGATGACTATAAAAAAGGCGGTTTCAAAATGCTGCCCACTGGGAAGAAAGACAAGGGTACAGCATTGCAAATCATCATGTACACAATTTGGATGATTGTCATTTCTGTAATTCCTGCTTTTGGTATTACCGGCAGTTTACATTTATCTATTCCTGCGGCAGTACTGGTTTTTGTTATGGGGCTGGTAATGTTGTTTTTTGCATTGCGATTATTTGAAAAAAGAGATAATGCCTCTGCCAAAAGATTGATGCTGGCAAGCGTAAGCTACATTACCCTGATGCAAATGGTATATGTGGCAGATAAATTCCTATAAAAAAATATGGACTTAACTCAGGGAACAGATCAGGAAAAAAGGGCAAGGGCAAAAAAGATGATGCTATGGTTCGGCATTGGCAGCTTACTTATGGGTTTTGCCGGCTGGACAAGTGCATATATTGTAAGTAGTTCCAGAGAAGACTGGTTGAAGGATTTTGATCTTCCACAGGCCTTTTTTGTGAGTACTATTATTATTCTTATTAGCAGTATCACTTACTTTATTGCAAAAAATGCGGTCAAAAAAAATAACAGAAAAACCGGCACTTTTGGCCTCATTGTGACCCTGGTCCTTGGAATTACTTTCATTATTTTACAATTTACCGGCTTTTCTCAAATGATTGGTCAGGGATATTATTTTACTGGTCCTACCAGTAGTATTACCATGTCCTATATTTTTCTAATAGCCTTGGTACATATACTTCATGTTGTTGCCGGACTTGTTTCACTAATTGTGGTGCTTTATAATCATTTGCAACATAAATACAGTTCCAATAATATGTTAGGTCTTGAAATGGGTGCCACTTTCTGGCATTTTTTAGACCTGCTTTGGGTATATCTGATATTGTTTTTCTATTTCTTTAGATAATAATTGAAAATTATAAAGGTTTTGATATGAATTTGACTTTTGTATGGTCGAAAAAAATGTAAATTTGTGCAAGCTTTAATAAAACGTTAAAAAATATATGGACTCTACGGTTACAACGGGTGCGGATGAAAACATTTGGGGGGGTGGTAACAGACCTCTTGCGGCAAGTTACGGCAAACTAATGATGTGGTTCTTTCTGGTCTCTGATGCACTTACATTTTCTGGTTTTTTGGCTTCATACGGATTTTCCAGATTTAAGTTTATTGAGACCTGGCCAATTGCAGATCAGGTATTTACTCATGTACCGTTCTTTCACGGCAATTTTCCTATGTACTATGTAGCGTTTATGACCTTTATCCTGATCATGTCTTCCGTTACAATGGTATTGGCTGTAGATGCCGGTCATAGAATGCAAAAGACTAAAGTGATCTGGTATATGTTTCTCACTATAATAGGAGGTGCAATCTTCGTTGGCTCACAGGCATGGGAATGGGACACTTTTATACGGGGAGATTACGGTGCTTTGGAAACCAAAGGTGGAAGAATTCTCCAATTTGTACAGGCCGATACCGGTGAGAGGGCTGCACTTGCAGATTTTGCAAAGACCTTAGAAGAAGAGCGCATAGGGCACGAAAAGAAAAATGGAGTATGGTTTTATGAGGGTGAAACCCTGCCAAGCTACTCATTGAATGAGGTTGCCGAAGGATTTAAGGCTAATCCAAATATTCTAATTAGAACCGAGACTATTACAGATGAAGGCGAGAAGACGCTCCTAACCAGAGAGGAATCTCTTAATAAAATTAAAGACGCCGTTTTGGTTGTAGAAGGTGCAAACCTGGTACGCAATGAATATGGCAGTCGGTTATTTGCAGATTTCTTTTTCTTTATCACAGGATTTCACGGTTTCCACGTATTTTCTGGTGTGATAATAAATATTATCATCTTTTTTAATGTAATTCTGGGCACTTATGAACGAAGGGGGCATTACGAAATGGTAGAGAAAGTTGGACTGTACTGGCACTTTGTGGATTTGGTATGGGTATTTGTCTTTACATTCTTTTACTTGGTATAATTAAATTTTCAATTCATTGCTAAATAACAGCATTCTAGAATAGTATAATCGTATGGCACACGAACACAAACTTGAAATTTTCAGAGGACTCCTCAAATTTAAATCGAACACTCAAAAAATATGGGGTGTACTGGTATTCTTAACAATCGTAACGGCTGTAGAAGTAGCTCTGGGGATCACAAAGCCTGCTGTATTAACACAGAACACATTTTTGGGTATGAAGATACTCAACTGGATATTCATCATCTTAACTCTTGTAAAGGCCTATTATATTGCCTGGGATTTTATGCACCTTAGGGATGAAAGAAGTTCCCTGAGAAGAGCCATCGTATGGACCCCGATATTTTTAGTGGCTTACCTGGTCTTTATTCTGCTCTTCGAAGCAGATTATATCTATAACGTATTTAAGGATGGCTTTGTTCAATGGAATTTCTAAGATGGAATTAACAGAATAAAAGACGGTATAACAACCGTCTTTTTTAATTTTGTAGCTATAGTTAATGACCTATGAAAAAAACCTTTGTTCTTGTAGTTCTATTTATTCTACCGATTGTAGCCTACCTTTTTTTCGCCTCAGGGGTGACAAATTTTGGAAGACTTCCAGTACTTACAGAGGAAGTATCTGATATTGCCAATATTCAGCCTTCAGTAAGTTTTAAGGGTAAAATTACAATTCTTGGGTTTTTAGGAAGCGATGTGGAACTAAAAAAAGGGAATGCTTTTAATCTGAACCAAAAAATATACAAACGCTTCTACGAGTTTAAGGATTTCCAAATGGTCATGATAATGCCCGAAGGAACAGAGGATAAGGTAGAAGTATTAAAAAAAGAATTAGGCAATTTGGTCGATATTCGGAATTGGATATTTGTTTTTACAGCTGAGTCTGACATAAGGAACCTTTTTGCTTCCCTGGATACAGATCTGAGCCTCGATGAAAAATTAAGTTCCCCCTATGTATTCATACTCGATAAGGAAGGCAATTTAAGGGGAAGGGACACAGATGAGGATGAGGGACTGAAATATGGTTTTAATGCCATTTCCGTAGCCGATTTAAACAATAAAATGGTTGATGATGTTAAGATCATTCTTGCTGAATACAGACTGGCCCTAAAAAAAAACAACGCAAAGCGTTAGTAATAGACCGGGAACCAAAACAGCAACTACTAAAATCTGAGATGCAGCTCTAATAGGAAACAATGAATAAAGGGAAATACACTTATGTTTGGGTATCTCTGGTAATTCTGATTTTCGGAATAATTTTTATTCCCAGAATTGTAAACCGAATAAGGGATGGAGCAGTTGTAAAAAACGATAGAATAAATTTAAGATCAGAAGGTCAGCCGTTGTCCTATATTACTTTGAATGGTGAGAACAGAAGAGTGCCAGAATTTGCTCTTATTAATCAGGATAGTCTCTTAGTTACCAACAAAGACTATGAAGGTAAGGTGTATGTTGTAGAGTTTTTCTTTACCAGTTGTCCATCCATATGCCCTATAATGAGTAAAAACCTTGTGGAAATTCAGGAAAATTTTTCGGATTACGAGAATTTTGGAATTGCCTCTGTCTCAATTAATCCGGAGTATGATACCCCTATTGTTCTAAAAGAATACGCCGAGAAATATGGTATCAATGATTTGGATTGGCATTTGCTAACTGGCGAGAGAGAAGTAATATATGACCTTGCAAATGTTGGTTTTAATATTTTTGCATCAGAAGCTTCTGAGGCTGAAGGGGGTTTTGAGCATTCAGGACTCTTTGCACTTGTTGACAAAAAAGGATTTATTCGTTCACGGCTTGATGATTTTGGCAATCCTATTATCTATTACAGAGGTGCTATTGCCATGGAACAGGGTAAAAATGAAGAGGGTGAAACGGAGCAGATAAGCATATTAAAAGAAGATATCGAAAAGTTATTAGAAGAATAAGAATTTTGCTTTGACAGATCAGGAAAAAAGATTTAACAGAGGAATTACAGCGGTATCTATAACAGTTCCGCTCCTTGTCGCAGTTTTATTTGGTATTAAAATCCCGAACGTAAGCCCCCTGGGTTTTTTGCCTCCCATATATGCGGCTATTAATGGTCTTACTGCACTACTTTTGATTGTTGCTGTATTTGCAATAAAGAATGGTAAAAGGAAGACGCATCAAAATCTGATGACTGTCTGTTTAGGGCTTTCGTGTGTGTTTTTGATATTATATGTGGCCTATCACATGACTTCGGACTCCACCCCTTTTGGAGGAGAGGGTCTAATCAGGGTAGTGTATTTAGTTATTTTAATTAGCCATATTGTATTATCTATTGCGATAATTCCTTTAGTATTAAAAACTTATGCCAGGGCATATTTGAAGAATTTTAAGGGCCATAGGAAGTTAGCGAGAATTACCTTTCCTGTTTGGCTCTATGTTGCGGTTACCGGGGTAATCGTTTATTTAATGATTTCTCCTTATTATACGCACTAAGTAAGGATAGTGGTAAATTGAATGCTAATAAGTTGGGTTTTCACCCACTTTTATTTTGATGAATGATTGCTTTTAGAAAATACATCAGTACGATAATCATTTTAGGATTACTTCTCCTGCCCGCAATCGGTGAAGCTCAATGTGCGATGTGCAGGGCGGTGCTCGAAAGTGAAGATAATACCTCTGTTGCAGAAGGAATTAACAACGGAATTGTCTATTTAATGGCCATTCCGTATTTGCTTGTAGCGGTGTTGGGTTTTATCATTTATAGAAAGATGCGGTCCTAGGCCGGCAGATCCCAATTTTTAACACTTTTTTAGGCCTGATACTGTAACAATAATTTTTCCCAATAGTCTTATTGTAATACATTGCGTACATCGTCAATCATAAAACAACCAACCCAATGTTCGACATTGAAAGATGGCAGGAGATTTTTGACACCATCCGTAAAAATAAATTACGGACATTTCTTACTGGTCTTTCGGTAGCTTCGGGCATTTTCATTCTTGTAATTTTACTTGGTTTTGGGCAGGGAATGCAAAATGGTATTGCCCATGAATTTGAACAAGACGCATCAACCAGTGTATGGGTTTGGCCGGGTGTAACTTCAAAAGAATTTAAAGGACTCAATCCAGGCAGAAGAATTCAGCTTACCAATGATAATTATGAGACAGCTGCTTCCCTGTTTCACGAGGAGATTGAAAACAAATCCCCCAGGATTTTTGTACGTGATATCACCGTAAACTACGGTAAAGAGGCATTGATCTATGGTGTCCAGGGCGTTTCATCCCAATTTCAATTTATAGAGAATGTTACGATGAGTGAGGGCCGATTCATAAATTATTTAGATGAATCAAGTACCGGTAAAGTAGCAGTAATCGGGAATAAGATTAAACGCGATGTGTTCACAGAGGTAGATTCACCTGTTGGGGAGTTTATAGATATTTCGGGGATACCCTTTAAAATTATTGGCGTTTTCGGGGAACAGGAAGAACGGGAAGAGGAACGTATATACATACCTATCATGACCGCTCAAAGAGTTTTCAACGGGGGAGACAGGATTAATCATATGTCCTATACCTTACCTCCGGTTGAGAATTTTGATCGGGCCGTAGCCCAGGCCGTGGCATTTAAAAATGAAATGAAGACGTATGTCCAGAATGCTCATTCTATTGCTCCGGATGATACTAGTGGTGTTGAGGTTTGGAGTGCCATGGAAGAAGCTAAACGCTATTACAGTCTTACCGGAAACATTAAATTTTTCTTTTGGTTTGTAGGCATTTGTACCATTATAGCTGGTGTAGTTGGGGTAAGTAACATCATGCTGATCGTTGTAAAGGAAAGAACCAGGGAAATTGGTATAAGAAAAGCTCTTGGTGCAAAACCCTGGTCTATAGTAGGCATGATTCTTCACGAATCAATCTTTGTAACTGCCTTGTCCGGATTTGGAGGTCTTATATTCAGCATGGGACTGTTAGAAATTGTAGGTCCGCATGTTGAAGTGGATTATATATTAAATCCTTCAGTAAATTTTAATGTTGCCTTATCAACCGTTTTTGTTTTGATATTAGCAGGAACTATCGCCGGGTTTTTCCCTGCATGGCGGGCTGCAAAGATACATGCTATCGAAGCCCTAAGGGATGAGTAATTTAAACTATTGTTGAAAACCGAGTCATGTTTAACAAGGATCGTTGGAAAGAGATTTTGGAGGTGCTGACCAGTAACTGGTTCCGTACGGTCCTGACAGCTTTTGGTGTTTTTTGGGGAATTTTAATCCTAATTATTCTACTTGCTGCCGGTAAAGGTTTAGAGAATGGAATTAAATCTGACTTCGGAGATATCGCTACCAATACCATGTTTATGTGGACCAGGGCTACAACCAAAGCTTATAAAGGACTACCACAGGGCAGAAGCTTTGAGTTTAAAATGGAAGATGTTCAGACCATAAGCGACAATGTACCAAATTTAAGATTTATTTCACCCAGAAATGTCCTTGGCGGATTTAGGGGAGGCAATAATGTAACTCATGGAATGAATGTGGGAGCCTATGATGTTTATGGAGATTATCCTGAGATTATAAATCAGGATCCCATGACGATAACCTCCGGAAGATTCATTAACCAGAATGATATTATTGAAAAGCGAAAAGTTGCGGTTATCGGACGTGGTGTAAAAAGTGATTTGTACGAAAAAGGCGAGGAAGTTTTAGGTAGTTATATTAAAATTCAGGGTGTGAATTTTACTGTGGTTGGTACCTATAAAAAGAATAGCAGCGATGGCGATGGGGAAGAAGGTATGAAACAAGTATTTATCCCCTTTTCTTCTTTTGCCCAGGCGTTTAATACTGGTGGGGATATTAGATGGATGGCAATTACCGCCCAGGACGGCCACTCCATCTCAGAACTTAAGCAGGGCATTATCAATTTAATGAAGGAGAAGCATAAGGTACATCCTGATGATACCCGGGCAATAGGGTTTTTTGATATTTATGAGAGGTACAACCGGGTCGAAAGCCTTTTCGGGGCAATGAGTTTTATTGCCTATTTTGTAGGCATTCTGGTACTTATATCAGGAATTATTGGGGTGAGCAATATCATGTTGATTGTGGTAAAAGAAAGAACCAAGGAAATTGGGATCAGAAGGGCGTTGGGAGAGGCGCCATGGTCTATAAAAAAACAAATTTTAATGGAATCAATTTTTTTGACCATCATTTCTGGAATGGCCGGTATTGTTTTTGGAGCTTTATTTATATATGGAGTGAATGCACTGCTCGATGCCAATGGACCTGTTGATATGTTCCTGAATCCAAGTGTAAGTCTGGGCGTAGTATCAGCAGCGTTGATGATTCTTATGATATCGGGACTATTAGCCGGTTTTATTCCGGCACAAAGTGCAATTAGAGTCAAGCCCATTGATGCGTTGAGAACAGAATAAACAGAGAAAAAGATTGTGATTAATGCTTCTCCTGAGACAGGGAAGCTATCATCGCTACATGAGAGGTCTGAGGGGAGGATTTAAGAGAATTAGGAATATCATCAATCAATAAGAATAGAAATAAAATGAAAAAATCAGTTACCATTATCATTCTCCTGATTATAGTTGTGGCCTTTGGAGGCGCTATGTACTATTTATATCAAAAGAATTCTGAAGACCCGGTAGTTTATGAAACTGAAAAACCTTCAAAACAGAATATTATTAAGAAAACTGTAGCCACTGGGAGTATCCTGCCTCTTGAGGAGGTCTTGATTAAGCCAAATATATCAGGAGTTATAGAAGAAGTTTACGTTATTGGAGGCGATTATGTTAAATCGGGTGATTTATTGGCTAAGATTAAAGTGGTGCCTAATCTTAATGCCTTGAATGATGCTAAAAATAGTATTGATGAGGCCAAAATAGCCTTGGATGATCAGCAGCGTAATTTTCTAAGACAGAAAAGTCTTTTTGATAAAGGTGTTATTTCACAGGTAGACCTGGAACGTGCGCAGGTCAGCTACGATCAGGCCAAACAGACTTATGCCGCAGCAAATAAGCGATATGATATTGTTAAAACAGGAACAACCAGGGGATATGGGAATGCTGCCAATACTTTAATACGCTCCACAGTGAGCGGGATGGTTTTAGAAGTTCCTGTAGAAGTGGGCAATCAGGTAATAGAAAGTAATAACTTTAATGAGGGTACAACCATTGCAGCCATAGCGGACGTAGAGAAAATGATATTTGAAGGCAAAGTTGATGAGTCTGAGGTAGGCAAAATTACTGAAGACCTTCGGTTAGAAATAACAGTTGGGGCTATTGAAAATAAGACATTTGACGCCGTACTGGATTATATTGCTCCAAAGGGAAATGCCGAAAACGGGGCCATACAATTTGAGATCAAGGGTACTTTAACAAAGCAGGATACTGTATTTATTAGGGCCGGCCTTAGTGCAAATGCCTCCATTATATTGGGCAGAGCAGACAGTGTTTTGGCGGTAAAGGAGGCCTTGATTCAATTTGACCCCGACACAAAAAAGCCATTCGTTGAAGTAGCGACCGGAGAACAACAGTTTGAAAGACGCGATGTGGAATTGGGGCTTAGCGATGGCATTTTTGTAGAACTCAAATCTGGAATAAAGGAGGATGACAACATTAAAGTATGGAATCAGATAGAACCGGACGATTTGGGTCGCTAATTTTCTTTTTAACATAAAATTTAGAGGGCATTTTGTAACATTTTAACAACTTGCCAGTCTTATTACAGGATTTGAAATCCAATTAACAACAATACCAGCCATGATTGAAATAAAAGAGCTACACAAGTCCTACAAGATGGGGAGCAATTCCCTTCACGTGCTAAAGGGTATTAATTTTAAAGCAGAAGAAGGCGAACTGGTGGCCATTATGGGCTCTTCCGGTTCCGGAAAATCTACACTTTTAAACATTTTAGGAATGCTCGATGTCGCGGATGAAGGGGAATATATCTTGGACGGAGTACCAATCAAGGACCTCAATGAAACCAAGGCGGCCAATTACCGTAACAAATTTTTAGGTTTTATCTTTCAATCCTTTAATCTTATCAATTACAAAAACGCCATGGAGAATGTAGCCTTGCCGTTATACTACCAACGGATGCCGAGAAAAGAAAGACAGGAAAAGGCTATGAAATATCTCGAAATGGTTGGTTTAAAAGATTGGGCCCACCATTTACCCAGCGAACTCTCCGGAGGTCAGAAGCAAAGGGTGGCAATTGCCAGGGCAATGGCGTCAGAACCCAAGGTTATGCTTGCAGATGAGTTGACAGGAGCACTAGACAGCGTTACCTCTTATGAAGTTATGGACTTGATACAAAAAATCAATGATCAGGGCAACACTATACTGGTGGTTACCCATGAAGAAGATATTGCGCATATGTGTAAGCGTATTATTCACCTGAAGGATGGAATAATTGAGAAAGACGAAAAGGTAAAGCAAGTAAGAGCCTCAGAATATGTTTAGCAGAGACACTTGGAAAGAGATATTTGAGACCATTCAAAAGAATAAGTTGCGTACTTTTCTTTCGAGCTTTACCGTGGCCCTGGGTATTTTCATATTTGTGGTACTCTTTGGAATGGGGAATGGCCTTATAAATACCTTTAATGAATTTTTCAAGGACGATGCAACCAATGTATTATACATCTTTCCGGGCAGAACCACTATGCCATACAAGGGATATAAATCTAACAGGCGCATTGAGTTTGACAATAGTGATCTTGCGGATATTAAAAAGAACTATCCCATGTTTCTGGAATATATCAGTCCCCGGATATCCAGAAATAGTTTGGTAAAATACAAGGAAGAGTCTAATAATTATAATACCAGAGGTGTTGGTCCTGCACATCAATTTGCAGAAAAAACCATTATAATGAAGGGGCGGTATCTGAATGTGGAGGATATTAAAAATAAGACAAAAAATGCTGTCATAGGAAGGTTGGTTGAGCGAGATCTGTTTAATGGGGATAATTCTATTGGCGAATTTATAGATGTTGGGGGAAGTGTATTCAGGGTAATTGGTGTTTTTCAGGACGAGGGTGGAGACAATGAGGAACGAAATATTTATATCCCCTATACCACCAGACAATTGATAGAAAAAAACACAGATAAAATAGATTTTATTATTACCGCATTTAAACCGGAGATGGGCTATGTAGGAGCCCTGGCTTTTGAAAAGGTGCTGAACAAGTTTGTGCGGTCTAAAAAATATATTCATCCGGATGATCAGAACGCATTATTTATACGAAATGTAGCAGATCAGTTAAAGCAAAACCAGCAATTTGCGAGGATTTTACAGATGATAGTCGCTTTTGTGGCCTTTGGAACTATAATAGCAGGAATAATAGGTATCAGCAATATTATGGTATTTGTTGTGAAAGAGCGCACCAAGGAATTGGGCATTAGAAAAGCGCTTGGTGCAACACCAAGAGCAGTTATTAGCACCATTCTACTGGAATCTGTTTTTATAACAGCCATATCCGGTTTTATAGGAATGTTTATAGGAATTTTTCTTTTAAATTCTTTAGGGGACAAATTGGAAGACTTTTTTATCACCAACCCCTATTTGAATATTGGAATGGCAATTACTGCCACGTTGGTACTCATACTTTTCGGTGCTATTGCCGGATATGTACCAGCGCGCCGGGCGGCACGCATTAAACCAATTGTAGCTTTAAGGGACGAATAATATGAGATTTATATTAGATAGAAATACCTGGCAAGAGATTTTTGGTTCTATTAGTAAGAACAAGACCAGAACTATAATTACTGTTATTGGGGTGCTTTGGGGCATATTTATCTATATAGCCTTGTCCGGAGCTGCAAAGGGCATGGATAACGGTTTTGAAAAGGCATTTGAAACGGTTGCCAAAAACAGCATGTTTGCCTGGGCACAAAGTACCAGCATCCCCCATGAAGGATTTAAGACCGGGAGGCAATTAAATTTAAAAGTTGGCGATGCCACGGTTATAGAAAATCGTATCCCGGAAGTTCAGAATATTGCTCCATTAAATGTTAGAGGAGTATTTGGAGATGCCCCTGCGACTACGGTACGAGGTCTTAAATCCGGGAATTATACCGTCTGGGGATATTATCCGGTTTATTCTAAGATAACAGCTAAAAAGATTTTTGATAATGGCAGGTTTATTAATGAAGACGATATTGAACAGGCCAGGAAAATATGTGTGATTGGTGAAAGGACACTGCAGGAATTATATGAGAAAGACGAGGAAGCGGTAGGGACATTTATTAAGGTAGACAATGTTTACTTTCAGGTTGTTGGCGTACATAAATTTACACCTACCACGCCTTTTGATGCAGATGGGGACATTTGGATTCCTTTTACGACCTATAAAAAGTTATACAATACAGGTGATATTGTATCCTTCTTCGCGATAGCTGCCTATGATGATGTTGACGTGATACAGGTAGAAGAAGATGTTTTAAAGGTGCTCAGAAGTAGCCACCGTGTTCACCCTGATGATGAACGGGCCTTTGGCTCTGTAAACCTGGGTGAGATATTTGGCAGGGTAATGGGGTTTGCCAACGGGATTACTTTTTTGTCACTGGTAGTAGGGCTGGCTACAATTTTGGCCGGGGTAATCGGGATAGGTAATATTTTATTGATATCTGTAAAGGAAAGAACCAAAGAATTAGGGGTAAGAAGGGCCCTTGGGGCCACACCCAGGGAAGTAAGGGCACAGATCATTCTCGAATCTGTTTTCCTGACCATGATCGCAGGGATAGTAGGGATTATATTGGGAGCGGGTGTACTGAGTATCATAAATACCCTGACACAAGACAATGATAACTTCCCGTTTACCAATCCAACCTTGCCAATTCCCTACGTAATCGGGGCACTATTGATAATGGTAATACTGGGTACATTAATAGGATTAATACCCGCTCAAAGAGCAGTTAGTATAAAACCCATAGACGCATTAAGAGAAGAATAATCAACCTTAAATAAAGACTAATTCAACTGAAATCAAATGAATAAAATTGTAAAGTACATATTAATAGGTGTCCTGGTGATTGGAGCACTTTGGGCAGCGGCCTTTTTTGTTAAATCTAACAGTAAGGGGGCCATTACTTTTGAAACTAAAAAGCCATTTACCTCTAGTATTGAGATGAAAACAGTGGCTACAGGAAAGGTAATTCCAGAAGATGAGATAGAAATTAAACCACAAATTTCTGGCATTATCGAAAAGATATTTATGGAGGAAGGCGAACATGTAAAAGCCGGGGATTTGATCGCCAGGATCAAGGTGGTACCTAACGAACAAGCGCTTAATCAGGCAAGAGGACGGGTCAGGAATGCAGAAATTTCCCTGAACAATACCACCACGGAGTATAACAGGAATAAGGCCTTGTTTGATAAAGGCGTTATTTCTAGCCAGGATTTTAATGCCTTACAATTGCAGTTTGATCAGGCGGAGCAGGAATTACAGAATTCCCGGGCAGACTATCAGATCATTAGAAAGGGGTCTGCTGGAGGTTCTTCCAGTGCAAATACCAATATACGGGCAACGGTTACCGGTACTATTCTGGAAATTCCGGTTGAGGAAGGAGACCAGGTAATTCAAAGTAACAACTTTAACGACGGTACAACAATTGCATCAATTGCGGATCTTGGTAAAATGATTTTTGAAGGAAAGGTAGATGAAGGCGAAGTGGGTAAATTGAAAGTAGGCATGCCTTTAAAAATTAGCCTGGGTGCCGTGGAAGGTAAAGAATTAGATGCCATATTGAAATTTATCGCACCAAAGGGTATCGAAGAAACTGGGGCGGTTCAATTTAAGATTGAAGGAGATGTTGAGGTCGATACTACATTTATGATACGGGCAGGTTATAGTGCAAATGCCTCTCTTGTGCTCGAAAGAAAAGACAGTATAATGGTAATTCCGGAAGCATTATTACAGTTTGATAAGGAGACGGATGAGCCTTTTGTAGAGGTGTCTGTTGGAGAACAGAAATTTGAACGTAAAGATATAGAGATTGGGATTTCTGACGGAGTAAATGTTGAAATAGTATCCGGGATTACTAAGGACGACGAGGTGAAGGTATGGAATAAGACAGAACCGGTGAAGCAGGGTGAAGACGAAGAAGATGCTGAATAAATCGAATCAAACAATTTTAGATAAGAAAATATCAAATCAAAAAACGACAGATGAAATTTAAAATAACACTGTTGATACTTCTGTTCTCTGTAGGAATGTTATCAGCCCAACAAAAGAAATGGACCCTTGAAGAGTGCGTTAGTTATGCTGTTGAGAATAACCTGAGCATAGACCAATTTGAATTGGATCTGGAAGGCGTAAAGATCGATAAATTGGATGCCGTTGGTAATATGTTGCCAAACCTGAATATTCAGACCAGAACTTCGGGCAACACAGGATTGGTTCTTAACCCGACGACGAACAGTCTTGTATCTGCAACCATTTTTTCTGCTTCGAATGACCTTACTTCAACGGTCACTCTCTTTAATGGCCTTAGAAATATCAACCGTTTGCACAGAGCGAAGCTAAATGCAGTAGCCAGCCAATACAGATTGGATGACCTTGTTGATGATATAAGGTTAAATGTTGCAGTAGCCTATTTACAAATCCTTTCGGACAAGGAATCCCTAAAAGTATTCAAGGCACAATATGCGGTAACCGAGCAGGATATGAAACGTACCAAAGAACTCGTTGAATCCGGGGTTGTGGCCAGGGGAGATTTGCTGGAGATTGAGGCAACGGCAGCAGGACAGGAGCAGCAAATAGTTAATGGTGAAAACCAGGTACTTATTTCACGTATCAACCTTGCACAATTACTGCAGATTACGGATTACGATAATTTTGATATCGCGGATGACGAGTTTAACGTACCGCCCACAGATATACTGAACAATTCTCCGAAAACCATATTTGATAAAGCCCTGACATTCAGGAACGATATTAAATTCTCTCAATCCAATGTGGATTTGGCCGAAAAGGATCTTGAAATTTCTAAGGGTGCACGTTATCCTACTCTTGGAGCCTTCTTTAACTATAATAACAGATACTCCGACCAAACCAGGAATCCTGTCACCGGAGAGAAAATTGGCTTTAAAGATCAATTGTGGATCAATGACGGAATATCATACGGAGCACAATTAAATATTCCTATCTTCAACGGATTTAGTGTCAGAAATAACATAAAACGATCACAGATAGATCTGGATAAATCCAGAATACAATTGGAGCAAGATAAATTGGCTCTGGAAACCAATGTTAACCAGGCTTATGTAGATGTGAAAAATAGTGCTAAAGCTTATGAATCTGCACTCAAAACTTTAGAAGCCAGAAGCCTTGCCTATCAATACTCCAAGGAACGTTTTGATGTTGGCCTTATGAATGCTTTTGATTTTAGTCAGGCACAATCCAGAGTAGATAATGCTGAAGCCGAGGTTATTCGTACCAAATATGACTATATTTTTAGAATCAAATTACTCGAATTCTATTTCGGATTACCAATTGTATTAAATTAAAACAGCAAAGCCTGTTTATTGTTTTATAAGATGGGCAGGCTTAACTATCTTCGCTGTTGTCATGGGTATCATTTTAAATATAGAGACTGCTACCACAAACTGTTCTGTCAGTCTTGCTCAGAATGGTAAGCTACTTAAAATTAGAGAGCAAAACTCAGCGACCTATTCGCATTCTGAGCAATTACATGTATTTATAGAGGAGCTATTAGACGCTGCTTCAATAGGCGTAAATGAGCTTGCTGCCGTTGCCGTCAGTAAAGGGCCGGGTAGTTATACCGGACTTAGGATTGGCGTATCGGCGGCAAAAGGATTGTGCTTTTCGCTTGATATTCCATTATTATCAGTGCCTACTCTGGAGAGTATGGCATATCAGAAGAAAATTGATTCCGGGTATATAATTCCTGTTTTAGATGCCCGTCGTATGGAGGTGTACTCGGCTGTTTTTGATCATTCTTATCAACAGATAAGAAAAACCGATGCTGAAATTATCGATGCGGATTCCTTTAAGGAATTTACAGCGAAGGACAAGGTGTATCTCTTGGGAAGTGGCGCTACCAAATGTGAGGAGACGCTAGTCCATCCAAATTTGAGTTTTGAAAGCGGCATAGTACCATCTGCTACTCAAATGTGCTTACTGTCTTATCTGAAATATAAAAAGGAGGAATATGAAGATTTGGCTTATTTTGAGCCGTACTATTTAAAGAATTTCATATCAAAACCAAAGTGATGACCGCTCATCGATCAGCTAAGAGAGCTACTATGCCCAACAATTTGTTTTGAGATTCCTCTTAGGAGTTAACCTGCTGTTTTCTTTCCGGCTTTTTGTGCGAATTGTAGTAATTCAATAATTGTATCACTTCCTGTTCCGTTTTGAGCCTAAGATCATTATCAGCAATAAACTGTTTCAGATTATTAGAATTATTAGTAAGATATTTAGTTAGTTGGCGCTTATTCAAAGTGATCTCAACCAACGGCTGAGAACCAATTTTCAGATAGTATTGGGAAACATCTTTATATATTGGCGGATCAAAGGTATCATATCCGTTGTCAGGCTTTTCGGCCTGTACAAATATTTTCCTGGGCTTGTAGTAAAGTATCACATTGCCCTCATTTAACGGATTAAAGTATCCCTGAATTTTCTTCCCGTTATCCACATAATCCATCATCCTGTATGTTTTACCTCCGAATTTTGCCTCGAGATCTTTTCGTCTCAATAAATTAAAGGATTTCTGATATTTGTCCTTCATTTCAATCTGATCGGTAAGGGCATTATAACGCATTAAGAGGCGCACATTTCTCCCATTGACAAAGGTATTCCCAACTGCGTACATTTCATTGAAGTATTGAGAACCTTCAATAGGGATGTCCTTAATTACAATTCCAACCTGGGAGTCATAACCAGGATTAGACCTTCCGCCCAGTTCGGTGCTTTGACCAAACGAGACAAATATTCCAATGAAAAAAAGAAGCATAAATGTTTTCATGACTTATCAGATTTGACATATAATATACGAAAAATACAGATAAAAGTCAATTTACGGTTTCTTGTGAATATCCATTTGTGGGAAAGGAATCTCTATACCGGCCGTGTCAAAGGCATGCTTCAATTCTTCCATAACATGGAAGTGGGCGGCCCAAAAATCATCATTGTCAGCCCAAAATCTTAGTGTAAGTACTACTGAACTATCCCCTAATTCGCCCACATAAACTTCAGGTGCTGGGTCTTTGTGGATTGTTTCGTAAGCGGCACAAATCTGTAATAGAATTTCCTTAGCCTTCTTTATGTCCGATCCATAACCAATACCAATATCGATTTTATCCCTACGGGTCTCTTCGGCGTTGTAGTTGATTATTTTGTTATTAGATAGCTGGCCATTGGGAATAATCGCCACCTGGTTACCAAAGGTATTCAGTTTTGTTGTAAAAATAGTGATCTCTTTAACCGTGCCATCTGCACCCTGGGCAGAAATAAAATCCCCCACTTTGAAGGGTTTAAACAATAGTATTAAAACACCGCCTGCAAAATTAGAGAGCGATCCCTGCAGTGCCAGCCCTATTGCCAGCCCTGCAGCACCTATCATGGCAACTAAGGAAGAAGACTTTACCCCAAGTTGTGTTACTACGAGCACAAAAAGCAATACTTTTAACGCAATACTTATAAAACTTTGTAAAAAGGATTCTAAGGCTAGATCATAGTCTTTGTGAAGGAAGAACTTTCGTACCAACCTGTTAATTATTCTTATAATCCACAGGCCAATGGTCAGTATAATTATTGCCAATAAGATATTTGGAAAAAATTCCCAAATCCAGTCTATTGCGTTGTCTATATGTTCCTGATAATTCGTTAACTCGTCCATATTCAATTTTTTAGCGGCTGCAAAACAAGCGAAAATTAAATTAAATGTCAAACTAACACATCACTATTATTAGTTGTTTCCCCATTTAACTTCTAACTGTTCAAGTACCTCAGCTGGGGTTTTAACGGGCAGTTTACAGGATCCGTGTTGGCAGACATAAATAAAAGTATTTCCTTCAACATAGCGGTTTTGCAATAGTGATAGTTGGCTTTTACTGTCTGTTGCTGCGAAAACGGTATTAGGAAGGTAATGTTCCTGCAGCGATCGGACAATTTCATGGTATTTTTCTCCTACTATGGCTATTTCATAAAATGGCCTGTTGGAGTAGAGGACCATATTTAACCAATTGGCGTAGTTGTGCCCACCTTCCTGAATGGTTTTCTGCATCGCCCTGAACATATTAAGTGCAATATCCTCATATGCTGTATCCGGAAACAATTTGGACATTTTAAAGAGCGTTAGCGCCATAATCGAATTTGATGAAGGGATAACATTATCAGAAGTTTCAATTGTTCTTCTTATTATATAATCGTCCTTCTTTGAAGTAAAGTAAAATAACTGACTTTGAGGATCCCTGAAATTGGATATACAATAGTCGAGCAGTGTCCTGGACTGAAGCAGCCATTTTTCATCAGCAGTAACTTCATAGAGTTGCAGGTATGCGTTTGCAATAGCTGCGTAATCTTCCAGGTATCCATTAATGGTACTGGTGCCATTTTTATAGTTGTGGAACATGCTTCCATCAGCTTTAATCAAATGCTCCTGGATAAATTCAGCATTTTTAACTGCCAGTTGCAGATGGGTTTTATCACCAAGATATTTATAGGCGTCGATAAGGCCGGATAACATTAAACCGTTCCAGGAGGTTAAAATTTTGTCATCTAACCTGGGTTTATCTCGCTTTTCTCGGGCTTTAAGAAGCAACTGTTTGGCTTCCTTAATTTTAAGCTCAAGTGTTTTAAGAGAAACACCATGTTTTTTGGCAATAGCTTTATCGCTATCGTCCCGGATCAGTACATAATTACCCTTTTCCCACAGCCCATAGCTGTTTATATTGTAATACGACTTAAACAACTCAAAATTATCCCCGAGAATACCCTCTAATTCTTCCTTACTCCATACATAATAGGCGCCTTCTTCCAGTTCGCTTTCTTCATTATAGCTATCGGCATCAAGGGAGGAGTAAAAACCGAAACTTTTGTCCATTAACTCGGATTTCACAAAAGCAATAGTTTCTTCTACCACTTTTTTATATAGCGTATTTCCGGTAGCGGCGTAGGCTTTTGAATAAAGACTTACCAATTGTCCGTTATCATAGAGCATTTTCTCAAAATGAGGAACATGCCATTTGCTATCCACGGAATATCTTGCGAAACCGCCTGCCAGATGATCATAGACGCCACCGTAGGCCATTTTCGTTAGAGTGGTATTTACGTATTCCAGACTCGAATCATCCTGCAATGCAATGCTATAGTGTAAGAGTAAGTTCAGGTTTACCGGCATCATAAATTTTGGAGCCCTGTTGTATCCCCCCATTTTGACATCAAATAACCGGGCCCAATCTTTATAGATAGATTGTAGTTGGTCAACAGAAAGTATTTTAGTATCAGCATCAGCCGGGGGAATCAGATTTATAGACTTAATTCCTTCTGCCAGACTTTTGGCATAGGTTTCTACCTTGTCCGGATCTTTCTGATATAAGTTTTGTAGCTGACTCAGGACTCTTATCCAATCAGCTTTTTTTACGTAGGTAGCTCCCCAGAATGGTCTTCCGTCAGGTAACGCAACTATGTTTAAAGGCCAGCCTCCGCTTCCAGTCATCATTTGAAGCGCATCCATATAGATATGATCTACATCTGGCCTTTCTTCTCTGTCAATTTTAATATTGACGAAGAAAGAATTCATTACTTCTGCAACTTCCGTGTCCTCGAAACACTCCTCTTCCATTACATGACACCAATGACATGCTGCATAGCCAATACTTATAAGTATTAATTTATTTTCTTTTTTTGCCCTTTGAAGAACTTCAGGATTCCATGCTTCCCAATTTACCGGATTATGTGCATGTTGAAGTAAATAGGGACTGGTTTCATTAATGAGGGCATTGGTGTATTCGTGTGCCATGGGCGCTGTTTTTTGTGAATAGACAGAGCAACTAAAGAGAATAATTAATAATGAAACTCTGAGTAGTAGCATAACCAAAGATAGGTGGTTTTGGTCATAAAAAAAGCGCCGGGAAAGGCGCTTATTGACTTTGATAATCCTTTGAGCTATTTTACTTCAAAGGTGATCTTGACGTTCACCCGGTAATCATCAATTTCTCCATCATTTACCGTCGCACTTTGCTCATTGATGTATACAGATTTGATGTTATCTACTGATCTTGATGCCTGGGCTACCGCCTTTTTTGCGGCATCCTCCCAACTTTTGTCAGAGTTTGCTAAAACTTCAATTACTTTTAAAACTGCCATATGATTAATGTTTAAATGTTATACATAAAGTAACAAATAAAAACTAGGATTGACAAGAAAATCGGCAATATTAGCCATTGATAGCAACAACTTCTTTTATCTTATCGCCCATCATATTTTTCAACATGTTTTCTATACCGTTTTTAAGTGTAAAAGTAGAGGAGGGGCAGCCGCTACAAGCACCCTGAAGAATCACATTTACTGTTTTACTTTCCTCTTCATAGGACTGAAAAAGAATATTGCCTCCATCACTGGCGACAGCCGGTTTTACGTATTCATCTAAAATCGCAATGATTTCTTTGGAAGTCTCATCTAAAGAAGCGTCATTTACTGAAGTAGACACTGTTGAATTGTTGCTAACAGGAATGCTTCCCGGCGCTACCGCCTCACCACCCTCGGCGATGAAGTCCCTGATCAGCTCTCTTAATTCAATGCTGATTTCATTCCAATCCGCAACATCATATTTGGTAACTGACACATAATTCTCGTCCATAAAAACCTCCTTTACGTAGGGTAAAAGGAAAAGTTTCCTGGCTAATTCCGAATCTCCGGCCTCATCAATATTCTTAAATTCAAAAGTGTCGGGTACAATCCTTCGATTTGCAACAAATTTTAGCACTGCCGGGTTAGGGGTTACTTCAGCATAAATGGTTACCGCAATCTTTTTTGCTCCAACTTCTTCGATTATGATGGGTTCTCCGGAATTCAGGTATTCTACTAATTGCTGGGCCACCTCGTCCTTTACATCATCCCACTCTAAAATATCAAAGCGTTCAAGCGCAATAAAATTGCCCGAAATATAAACTGTTTTGATAAATGGAAGGTAAAATAACTGTTTTGCCAAGGGCGAATTTTTAGCCTCGTCTATATTGGCAAATTCGTAGTTCTTACCCTCAGTTAGAAACTGGTTGGTTTCAAATTTTAAAATTGCAGGGTTGCTGGTTGCTACAACTGTGATATTAAACTCCTTCATGGTTCCTAATTTTATACAAAAATACAACGATTTTACTACTTAGCACATATATAATAATGTTGTCTTTCATCCGTTATACTTTATATTTGAACGACATGGCAATAAACATCCCATTATCTTAGATGAAAAGACTCCTCATTATTTTAGTATCGTTCTTCACCTTTTGTAGCACTGCAGAAGCACAGGAGGGAATCCCGGTATATTTTGATTATCTATCTGATAATTATTATTTGGTCCATCCGTCTATGGCAGGTATTGGCCTGGGAGGTAAAGTTCGCCTAACAGCCAGAAAACAATGGTTTAGCGTTGATGAAGCACCAAACCTACAAACATTAAACGCCCATTACAGAATAGGTGAAAGTAGTAGTGGTGTAGGTGCAATAATATTTAATGATGCCAATGGTTATCATTCGCAAACAGGGGGAAAGCTAACTTATGCCCACCATTTACCCTTAGGAGGGGATATCAGGATATTGAATCAGCTTTCATTCGGAATGAGTGCCGGATACATCCAGAGTAGTTTGGATGAGACAGAATTCCGATCAGTAATTCCGGATCCTATTATCACCGGGGCCAGGGAGAGTGTAGGTTACTTCAATGTTGATTTTGGTATGTCGTATAGTTTTATGGAATTTTATGCACACGCTACCGTACTTAATGCGCTCGGTAGTGGAAGAGATTTATATACGGCAATAGAATTTGATAACCTCAGAAGATATTTGCTTTCTGCGGGCTATATATTTGGAAAAAGCGAATGGCGGATAGAGCCATCTGTATTACTACAGCTTACAGAATTCACAGAAGAAAAGACTATAGATCTTAACGCCAAGGTGTACAGGGATGTAAGTTTTGGCACAGTATGGGGAGGATTATCTTATAGAAGAAGCTTTGACGGGGCCCAATTCCAGACTAATGGTGCCTTCGGGGAACAACGACTTCAATTATTTACTCCTATTATTGGTGTCAATGTCAATAAGTTTATGTTCTCCTATAACTACTCCTACCAATCTGGTGATATTAGATTGGATAATGGTGGTTTCCACCAGATTACATTGGGCTATGACTTTGGACCTGAAAGAGAAAACAAATACGATTGCTATTGCCCGGCTGCCAATTATTAGCCTGCAGGTATTATTTTAAATGGGCCTCCCCATATTTTGGAAAGACCCATTTACCGACACCAACCTAAGCGTTTTAATCAGTGATTGTTATTTTTGCCAACTGCCAACTGCCAACTGCCAACTGCCAACTGCCAACTGCCAACTGCCAACTGCCAACTGCCAACTGCTAATCCCAGGTGTAATTTTTCTTAGCCGCCTGTCTTTGTATCGCACTTAACATAGCATTTTCCAATTCTCCGCTGGTATCCTTTTGATGTTGCGCAATAAACTGTTCCCTCTTACTATTTGCTTCCTGAATCTCTTTCTGAATAGCATTACGTTCCGTTTTTTTATCATCTATTAATTGTTCGATTTCAGTATCCGATTTGCCTTTAAATTCTGTAGGTAATTGCGCTTTATTAATTTTAGAGACATCAAAATCGAGCTCATCGGAGGCATCAACAAGATCCCAGGAAGAATTTTTATACAATCGTGAACTTTTACTCACGGCGCGTTTCACGGCAACAACCTCTTCCATTTCCATGGCGTTGGCGTCCTGAGCAGACTGCTTTTGTATTTTTGAGGCCCCCAGGGCACCGTATGAGATATAGGTTTTATTAAGCCTGGAATTTAACTTTATGATCACATCGTCATAAGGAGTGGCTATATGCACAACCTGCCTGTTATGATCTATAGCCATATATTCCCCGCCTGTAAGTGTGGCCCCGGCTTTCCAATGGGTATTTATCCCCTGCTGGTAGTTACCACAGAAAATAGTGTTGACAACAATGTCTTTTTCTTTAGCATTATTCACCGCATCACGGTAGTTAAGTTTACCCTGCGTAAAAGGCTCATTACCAGCTATAAAGACCATTTTTAGATGATCCTGGTTTTTGCCCCAATCTAACCGACTTATTGAGGTTTGTATCACCTGCCCGCAGAACTCTTCCCCTCCGTTAGTGGTTAAAGAAAATAGCTTTTCGGATATTTCATCCAGATCACTGCTAAATCCTATCACCTGCTGTATATAGCCTTCCCGTGAAGACAAATCATCATTGCCGTATTGGTACAATGCAATTTGCAAATTAGGACGTTCATGATTTCCACATCTGGCCGATGTAAATTTGTTTACTATATCCCATAATTGTGCTTTGGCCTGATTTATTAATCCATCCATACTATTACTTGTATCGAGCAATAATGCAATCTTTACCACATTATTTGAACTTTTAGGTTCCTCAGGAGTGAGGTTTGTAGTTATGGATTCAGCCGGTAAGGTCTTTGCCTTGAGCCCACACGCATAGGTTGAACCCATTGCCAAAATCATAAGTCCGGTTCCCAGAATTTTTTTAACATTTTTCATTTTTATAATTTTTTATTGTTGTTAATTAAGGCCTAAACTAGCTGCAAAATATTTTTTAAAAAACCGCAAATGAGGCAAAGGTGCTTTAGAATGAGTGAAATGCTACTTTGAATGTGTGACCTGTGTAATTAGGCCATTAATTAGGACGTTTTACCATTTTCACCATTTTTTAGTACGGTTTAAATCCACTAAGTTTATCTTGTTTAAAACCTGATATGAAAGGAATTCAGCAGCTTGTTATATTTCTCTTTTTAACGGCCTATAGCGTTGGAGCTCAGGCTGTGCAGGAGCCATCTAATACTCAAATAAAGGGGAGGGTGGTGAAGGAGAATGGCCAACCCATGTATGGGGTAGAAGTATCTACCAAGAATGGGGCTTACACACTTACCAATACCCTGGGCCAGTTCAGCATAAATGCAGCCGTTGGAGATGTGCTCAATTTTGAGAGTCCTGAAATTGAAACGCTTAGTTACCCTATCAAGGATAATGAAGAGATTACTGTTCAGGTAGAATACATTGCCCAGAGTGGTTCAAGAAGTGCGCAGTCCGAAATAGCCGAATCTATGGCTTCCTTATTACATAGAACCAATTTGGATTCGGCCAATTTTTATAAAAAGACCGATATAGAAAAAAGTATTGATTTCGTAGCCAGGTCTATTGCTTTATTGGGCAATAGAGGAAATAAACAGGAATTGGCACTTTCATTAACCATACTTGGTGAAATATATCAGTTTTACAATCAATATGATCTGGCAATATCCAATTACGAGGATGCGCTTGCGGCCCATAAAACCACAAGAACAACACTACTGTTGGCAAAGACATACATCTTAAATAATGAATTGCAGAAAGCAGAAGATTTACTTCTACCGCTTTTAGATATTAAAAATCTGGTGCCGTTTCAGCGGATAACACTTTATGAATGGCTGGGAGATCTATATAGGGCTAAGGGAGAAACTAACAAAGCGGTATCTTATTACAATGAAGGTTTAACTATTGCCCGTAAGAACCAGATTGCCCCTAAATTACCAGATCTTAATTCGAAAATTGCGGATACCTATACCGATGACAACAGATTACAGGAGGCAGAAGCCTTTTATGACAATTCTCTTGAACAGGCAAGTAAACAAGCGCCACAAAGGGCGGTCCAGGAACGCGAAAAGGTGGCCGATTTCTATAATAAAAGAAGCCAGTTCGATGATGAGATTAAGCTCAGGAAGCTAAACAAGGAGGAATTAAAAAGATTACCCGCCACTGCGGCAAATAATGCCAACATTGGGTTTGTGTCTAACGATTCTGTCACCAGCCAAAAAATTAATTATAAAATTGGCAGCGCCTACATTGCTCAGGATAAATACGATGAAGCCATACCTTATTTGCAAGAAAGTATAAAGGAGGCAGATGATGAAGACGATCTTGTTGTCCAAAAAGATGCCACCCGTAAATTGTCCGAATTATATGAGCGTCAGGGAGATTTTACCAAAGCCTTCGAAACCTATCAGAAATATGTGGCGGTAGTTGATACACTCTATATAAGAAAAGAACAGGAAATCGCCAGAGCTGCCCGATTTAACAGGGAAATTGCCTCTAAACAGAGCAGAATATCCGGTCTGGAACAGGAAAGAGAACTATCACAGAGTAAGTATGATCTTGCCTTAACAGAACAGCAGTTAATTCAGGAGACCAACAAACGCCAACAGTGGGTGATTTATTCGCTTTTACTGGGACTAACCCTGACGGCCCTGGCGGCATTTTTCTTTTACCGAAGTAATAAACAGCAAAAACTGGCTAACAACCTATTAGCACTTAAATCTCTCAGGTCTCAAATGAACCCCCACTTTATTTTTAATGCTCTTAATTCTGTTAATAATTATATCGCCAAGAGCGATGAGCGAAGTGCAAATCGCTATTTGAGTGAATTCTCCACCTTAATGCGGGCGGTTTTGGAAAATTCTGAGGAAGATTTCATTCCCTTGTCAAAGGAATTGGAACTGTTAGAATTGTATGTCAAACTTGAGCATTCGCGCTTTCCTGAGAAATTTATTTATGAGATAAATATTGATAAAAATATAAATATTGATGCATTTCAAATACCTCCTATGCTATTACAACCCTATATAGAAAATGCAATTTGGCACGGACTTAGATATAAGGAAGATAAGGGATTTCTTAAGATATCGCTTAGGCAAAGGAACATAGACGTAATCGAAATAGTAATTGCGGATAATGGTATAGGTAGAAAAAAATCTGCCGAGCTCAAGACCTTGAATCAAAAAAAGCAGAAGTCCAAAGGAATGGGAAATATAAAAAAGCGCATAGCCATACTCAACGATATGTATAAAGATAAAGTTGCAGTTACAGTTAGTGATTTGCAAGAGGATAAAACAGGCACTTCTGTATTGTTAACCCTAAAAAAAGACTAATGAAATTAACTGCTGTAATAGTGGAAGATGAAGCCAATAGCAGGGAAATTCTCAGTAATTATTTGGCTAAGTATTGCGAGGAAGTTGATCTTAAGGGTGAAGCGTCAACCATACAAGAAGGTCTTGATCTAATAAGGGAAGTATCTCCGGATTTAGTGTTTTTAGATGTGGAAATGCCTTTTGGGAATGCCTTTGATTTTTTAGATAAGTTACCAGACAGAACTTTCGAAACCGTCTTTGTAACTGCATACAACCAATATGCCATGGAAGCTCTAAATAATCATGCAGCATATTATCTGATGAAACCAATCAATATCGATGAATTAGTCAAGGCTGTTTCTTATGTCAGGGAAATAAAGGCAAAGGAAGATGCACTGGAAGATAAAATTCTCAAGCCGAAATTGAATAAAGTTGATGGGAAGATTACATTACCTCAACAAGATGGCTTTCAGGTACTCAATGTTTCGGAAATTCTGTTTTGTAAAGCGGATGACAATTACACAGAAATTTTTCTGGAAAACAAAAAGCTGTTGGTGAGTAAAACACTTAAGTATTTTGAAGAAGCCTTATCAGAATTTACCTTTGCCCGTATTCACAAGTCTTATTTGGTGAATGTTAATGAGGTTGTGAAATATAAAAAAGGCAAAGGAGGAAGCGTGGTGATTTCTAACGGTAAGGAATTGCTGGTATCCGCTTCCAAAAAGAAGCAGTTGTTATCCTATTTTGAATAAATGCAATTAATTAAGAAACTTCAACGTATAACATATGATCATCAAAACCATTAACGGACATACTCCAATAATTGGAAAGGATTGTTTTTTAGCAGAAAATGCTACAATTGTGGGCGAAGTTTCTATGGGTGACCAATGCAGTATTTGGTTCAACGCCGTGTTGAGGGGAGATGTGCACTTTATTAAAATGGGCAACAAAGTTAATGTACAGGACGGTGCTGTAATACATTGCACCTATAAAAAGTCTCCTACTACTATAGGGAACAATGTGTCCATAGGCCATAATGCAATAGTTCACGGTTGTACCATCATGGACAATGTGCTCATTGGTATGGGTAGCATAATTATGGATGATTGTGTTGTGGAAAGTAATAGCATCATAGCTGCAGGAGCAGTGGTAACCAAAGGAACTCATGTTCCTGAAGGCACAATATATGCCGGAATGCCCGCCAAAAAAATCAAAGATGTTAGTCCGGAACTAAGTGCTGGTGAAATAGACAGGATCGCCAATAACTATGTAAAATATTCAGCCTGGTTTAAAGAAGATCAACCTTAGGCAATAAGCAATTAACAATGAGAAATTAACAGTTAAGCGTGTAAATCTTCAGTTGCTTATAGCTCATTAACTATTTATTTATCTTTATTTTTGCCGAACTTAAAATTGATTTTATGAATGCATATATTTTTCCGGGCCAGGGGGCTCAATTTGTGGGTATGGGGCTAGATCTCTACGAGAAGTACACTTTGGCTCAGGAGCTTTTTGAAGAAGCTAATGATATTTTAGGATTTGCCATTACCGATACCATGTTTGAAGGTACTCCGGAGGAACTGAAACAAACTAATGTTACTCAGCCTGCTATTTATCTTCATTCCGTTATTATGAGCAAAGTAATGGGGGAGAATTTTAAACCAGATATGGTTGCGGGTCACTCTTTAGGCGAGTTTTCCGCGCTGGTGGCTAACAATACCCTAAATTTTCAAGACGGCCTGCGTCTTGTTTCACAAAGAGCCGAGGCTATGCAGAAGGCCTGCGAATTACAGCCGAGTACCATGGCCGCAGTTTTGGGGCTGGAAGATGCAGTGGTAGAGAAAATTTGCCAGGAAACAGATGGAATTGTTGTGGCTGCCAATTACAATTGTCCGGGTCAACTGGTGATATCCGGAGGTGTGGAAGCTGTGAATTTGGCTTGCGAAAAGCTTAAAGAAGCCGGCGCAAGAAGAGCGCTGGTGTTACCGGTGGGAGGAGCATTTCACTCTCCGCTTATGGAGCCGGCCAGAGAAGAGCTGGCGGCAGCAATTGAGGCTACTGCTTTTGGAAATCCTATCTGCCCAATATACCAAAATGTGAGTACCACTGCCATAAAGGATGCTGATAAAATCAAAGAGAATTTGATATTGCAGCTTACCGCGCCTGTCAAATGGACGCAAAGTGTTGAGAACATGATTAAGGATGGTGCAAGCTTGTTTACCGAAGTGGGCCCTGGCAAGGTGCTACAAGGCCTGGTAAAAAAGATCAATTCTGCAGCTGAAACTACTTCCGTAACCCTGTAATCGGGGAATAATCGCATTTTGATGCATTTCAGCCGAAAAAGGCATATTTAACCCCATTTATTGGGGTTATGCCAAGTTTTTTAGTAATATTGAGACCCCATTTTTTTAAATAAACCTGCTTGCCGTGCTGTGAATTGATTTGTTGGTTGATTCAAAGGGCAGTCTATGAAAATGAAAAAAAAGAAATTCGATTTTAGACAATCTAAAATCGGTATCATCAAGGATTTTATCCTACTTGGGTTATTATTCACGGCCATTGCAGCTGAAGCCCAGGAGATGCGGATTGAGATTGTAAATGGTGATGTTACTGAACAGGGGTCCGTGCCTGGCAGTTTCGCTGTGCGTTCAGATATACCGGTAGGATTACCTTTACTAATAAATTATTCCGTTAGCGGTACGGCGACGCCCACCGACGATTACAATCAACTTACAGGCTTAGTAATTATGCCAGCAGGCGCAACAGAAGTGCCAATAAACGTCAATGGCATTATTGATGATAACCTTATTGAAGGTGATGAAAGTGTTACAGTTACACTTGCTGCCGGCGGAGGGTACACAGTAGCCCCTGACGTAAATGACAATACCCAGACTTTGTTTATTGAAGATAACGACTTTGGCACTGTTTCTTTAAGTTTAGTAGAACCTCCTTTTGACCCCAATGCCTCTGAGGTAGGTCCCGATCAGGGATTGTTCCGAATCTCAATAAGTGCCCCCAATAATACACAGGCTCCGGTTACAGTCAATTATACAATAAGCGGAAGTGCAACGAACGGTGTTGATTACGTTTTAACGAATGCGGTGATTCTAACATTTGCCAATAATGGTTCTCAGGTAAACAGAAATATCATTGTGGCGCCCATTGATGACCCGACCGCTGAGAATGATGAGTCGGTGGTACTAACGCTTAACAGTACGGATAGTCCTTCATTTACTATTGGAGCTACAAACGAGGCTACAGTTACAATAGCCGATGACGATTGCAACGCCGGAGATCAGGCTCCGGTTCTCAATAACAATGCCACCGCTTTTTGCGATGCCTTTTCAATAGCACTGGACACTTATTATTCGGGACCGGTGCCACCGGGGGCCAACCTCGTCTGGAGTACAAACCCGGACCCTGATGTGTTTGCAGATTGGTTAAATGATAATCCTTCAGTTAGTGCTCCGGGCACTTTTTATGCTTTTTTTGCAGATATCCCTTTTGATTGTCAGAGTCCGTCCACGCCTTTGACGCTTACACAGACTTTTACTCCTTCTGCAGGAACACCTTCTAACGCAAATGCGTGTATAGACAGCGAATTTGGACCAACAACTGTGGATCTTGATCTTTTGTTATCCGGTACCGTTGATAGTGGAAGCTGGGTGCAAACAGGCGGCCCTGTAACAGAAAATCCCAATGGGTCAAATGTGGTCAACTTTAATAACGGAACTGTAGGGACTTATACCTATGCCTATACCACTAATACGGCGGTTGCTCCTTGTGTCAACCAGACATCAAATGTTTCTATCTTTGTTCAGGAATGTGATCCCTGTATTGCAGGCGACAATCCACCGGTTATTAATTCCAATATTCCAACCACTTTTTGCGATGTAATTACAGTGAGTCTAAATGATTATACCAATTCCGTTCCGCCAGTCGGAACAGAACTCAAATGGAGTTTAAATCCGGATCCGGACGAACAGTCAGATGTTAGCAATCACCTTAATATTACCCAGGTAAATAACCCTAATGCAGGTTCGTACTACGGCTTCTTTTACGATGCAGTCAACAGCTGTGTGAGCCCAAGTTTGGAAATTACATTAGCTCTCAATACAACCCCGGTAATAACGGGGACTTCAGATGACACAATCTGCGGCCCGGGACAGGCTACCCTTTCCGTTACAGGAAATATTCCCAATAGCCCTGAATTACCCAGCTTTAGATGGTTTGCTACTCAAAATAGTGTTGATGTCTTGTCAAACCTGGCTACATATTCACCGAATATTGCGACAACGACCACGTTCTGGGTAGAAGCTACTGCCAATGGATGTACCTCAGAAAGAGAAGCAGTAACTGCCACGGTGAAACCCCAGCCACAAGCCGGGACTCCAAGTGATACTTCGTCCTGTAGTGTTGCGGAAAATGGTCCTACCCTTGTCGATTTAGATAATCAATTAACCGGAGCAGATTCTGGAGTTTGGACCATAATTGAGGATCCTTCAGGCGGCCTTACGATATCCTCAGGTACAAATGAGGTTAATTTTCTGGGAGTACCAGATGGCAATTACGTCTTTACATTTACAACCAATACTGCGGAAGCTCCTTGCGAGAACGACTCTGCTACGGTGACAATTTCGGTTAATGATTGTGATGTTGATACAGACGGAGACGGATTATTTGACGGGGAGGAAGCAACCCTGGGGACAGATCCTAACGACGTGGATACCGATGGTGATGGTATAAATGATGGTACTGAGGTGGGTGATGATGTTGACAATCCATTAGACGAAGATGGAGATGGTATAATCGATGCCCTGGATTCTGAAGATTTGGATACAGATAATGACGGGGTAGTTGATCAGTTAGACCCTGATAACAATAATCCCTGTATACCAAATAATAGCAGTGCCTTATGTGATACTGACGGTGATGGAATAACAGACGGGGAGGAGATAGATAATGGATGGGACCATTTAGATGCATGTGATCCCAGGCCTACACCAGATTGTGCGGAACCTATAGATCTCCAGATCACAAAGATTGTCGACAATGAAAATGGACTTGTTGGAGAACAGGTAACCTTTACCATAACCGTAACCAATCTTGATGACCGGATTGTTAGGGGAATAAAAATCAGGGATCTGTTAGAACCCGAGTTTGAATATGTTAGTCACGATGCAGCAAGCGGAACTTACGATCCTGTGAGTGGAGATTGGGATATTTTTCAATTAGAAAATGTCCAAAGCACCAACCTTGACATTACGGTTAATATTTTGGAGGGAGGGGCTACCTATAGCAATACTGCTGAATATGTAGAATCTGCTCCCAAGGATGATAATGCTTCTAATAATACGGCAACAGTTACTCTGATCATCGATAGACCGGAAGGAATAGACCTTGTTGTGGAAAAGACAGCGGTAAGTGCAAATCCTTTAGTTGGTGATGAAGTGGTATTTACCATTGTCGTCACAAATAAATCAGATTCGAGCGAGGATATTATTTCCAATATTGAAATAAGTGATGTCCTGGATAGTGTGAATTTTACAAATCCAACTTTCCAGGCAGATAACGGAGAGTATGATTTGGCAAGCGGTACATGGTTTATCCCAAGCCTTATGAGAAATCAGGAAGCCAGATTGGAAATTACAGTTAATGTCCCGAATGAAGGAACTTTTATCAATACCGCATCGATTATTAGATCTTCTCCCGCGGATTCTGAAGATAAATTAGAAAACAATACCTCCACTGTTGAGGTAAAAGTGAGTCTGCCTACTGCCGCCGATCCCGGATTTATTTTCAATCAGTTTTCGCCAAATGGGGATGGTACAAATGATTACCTTACAATCAGAGACATAGGTACCTTCACAAATACTTCACTTCAGATATTTAACAGATATGGGAATGCAGTGTTCGAAGCAAGTAATATGTCGGAAGATAGGGTATGGGACGGTAATTATAAAAGTGAAAATGCGCCAGAAGGCACTTATTATTATATCCTGGACCTAGGAGACGGTTCAGAAATACGAAAAGGCTGGGTACAGCTAATAAGATGATAAAATATATGACTTGTACAACAAGTAGCCCTAATATTAAAATCAGCTTTTTACTCCTTGTCTTTGCCTCGGTGACAGTGTTTAATGTTCAAGCGCAAAGAGAACCGCAGTATACGCAGTATATGTATAATATAGGCAGTTTTAATCCGGCTTATGTTGGTAGTGTGGAGGCTCCTGAAATAGCCGGGCTTTACAGGGCCCAGTGGATCGATATTCCGGGAGCGCCCAGAACCATAAGATTTGGAGTAAATATTCCCATGGCAAACGAAAAAAATGGTCTTGGTTTTAATGCCATAAGTGATCAATTGGGGCCAACCACCCAAACCTATGTAGATTTGGCATATTCCTTTCAATTGAATTTGTCTGAAAGCACTAAATTGTCATTTGGTATAGATGCAGGAGGATCATTTCTGAATGTGGATTTTGCTAAAGGCACCTTTGAAAATCCGGGGGAACCTATATTAGACCGGGAAATTATTAAGAAGTTTTATCCAACTGTTGGTGCAGGTTTATTTCTGTATGATGAGGATTGGTACCTGGGGGGATCGGTACCAAATTTTTTAACAGATGGCCTTTATGATGAAGATGTTGCTACTATTGTTGATGATAAGTTGCAATTCAATTTTATTGGAGGCTATGTTTTTAACCTGTCTGACGGATTAAAATTTAAGCCTGCATTTTTAGTGAATTATATTTCCGGGGCTCCGGTTACCATCAACGGTTCGGGGAATTTTTTGATCAGTGATGTATTTACCATAGGTGCGTCATACAGGTCTAACAATGCAGTAAGCGGTTTGGCTGGTTTTCAAATTTCAAGCGGAACTTTTATCGGATATTCTTATGACCATAACACCAATGGTCTTGGAGCATATAACAGCGGGTCTCATGAAGTCATCTTTAAGTTTTATTTGGGTAAAGGCGGAGAAAGAGATAAAGATGATGGTTCAAAAAGTAGAAAAGGCAAACCAAAACAGATTGACACACCGCGTTTTTTCTAAACTGATAACAGCATGAATATTAAATACGTACTTCTTGGCTTTTTATTGGTTTCAGTAATGGGCATGGCCCAGGTTAAGAAATCCAAGGCAGATATACTGTTCTTTGAGTATGCCTACAGTGAAGCTATCCAGGAATATTACAAGGAGATGAATAATGCTCCTCTGACCAACCAACAAATGCTGAATCTGGCCGATTCGTTCTACAAAATTGGAAATTTCAAGCAGGCATCCGAAAAATATTTTGAAGTATATAAGAAAGACAGTACCATGTCCGATTATCATTTTAGTAAAATGCTGGGTTCCATGACCAGGACTTCAGGGCTAGACAGGGCGAAGGCATTTCTGGCTACAAAAACAACTTCATTATCTGCAGAATTGGTGGAGAATGCCGCCTTTAATTTTAATTTATTGGAAACTGAAAATGAGGATGAATTAAAGTTTAATATTTTCAACATTAATGCGAATAGCCCACAGGCCGACTTTGGGCCTTCATTTTTTGAAGATAAATTGCTTTTTTCGAGCAGCCGGCCTCAAGACTCAAAAATGGAATACGGGCCCTCAGGGGAAGGATTCCTGGATATCTTTGTAGGGAAAGTAGGCAATGAGGGACAGATAATAAATCCGAACCCATACGCAGGAATCCCGGAGACCAAATATCATGCAGGAACTCCTTTTTATTCCAAGCAACTCAATTCGGTTTTCTATGTACTTTCGAATGCGAATAAAGGAAAACTCTCTTTTGATGAAAATGGTAAAAATGCATTGGCACTTGGTATCTCAGGGATAAATGGAGACTTTAACTATTTACTCAAAGATTTAAGTACTTCGTTTTATTATCCGTTTTACGATGAGAACAATAGTAAGTTGTATTTCGCTGCAAACTTTGAAGATAGTCTGGGCGGAACAGATATTTACTTTGTTTATACCAATAATGGGCAGATAATGTCTTCCCCAATTAACCTGGGACCAAGGATAAATTCTCCCGGAAATGAGATATCCCCATACGTCTTCGAAAATAGCTTATACTATTCTTCTGACGTTTTTTACGGTTTTGGAGGAATGGATATATATAAATCCGAAATTGGCTCCGATGACTTTTATAGTATCCCCATAAATTTGGGTGATGTTGTGAATTCCGAGAAAGATGAATTTGGTTTTATTATTAAGAACAATACTGGAGATGGTTTAATTGGATATTTCTCATCCAATCGGCCAGGCGGCAAAGGTAATGACGACATTTACGGATTCCTGGTAGATAAAAAACCAGGTTTAAAGACGCTGGTTCTCCGGGGCGAAATCACTGAAGAGAATTCTACCCTTGGTATCCCTGGGGTACTGATAAAATTGTTGGATGAACAGGGGAAGTTTATCAAGGAGACTTATTCTACTGACGGGGGAGACTACAGATTGGAAGTTCCATGGAAGGCCAATATAAAAATAGAAGCATCCAAAGATCGCTATTCTGCACATTCCGAGGTTTATGAAGAAGCTGCTTTAGAAGGATTTCAGTCTGCCAACTTAGATATCTCACTTCTAAAGTTAGACGCACTTGTACAGGAAAGAGACGATCAAACTGTTCTGAAAATGAATAAATTCTTTTTTGCCAGAGGCAGGTATAATATGACACCTGATATTGCCACAGAATTGGATAAGGCCGTAGAGGCAATAAAGAAATTTCCTGAACTTCAATTACGTATAGAGGCACATACCGATAGCCGTGGAGGCAGTGCAACAAATTTCCGGCTTTCACAGAACAGGGCCGATGCCATAAAAAAATACCTTGTGGATAACGGGGTTCCAACTTCAAGTATTCTTTATACCGTCGGATATGGAGAAGACAAGATTACCAATAACTGCACTAATGGTGTTTACTGCCTTGAACTATTGCACAAACAGAATGAGCGGCATCTGATTGTTGTTCTTAACTATAATCTGTTATACGATTAACAGTACACTTTTTAGTGTCATTTTCTAATAAAATTCTCAGAATACTTATATTTAGGAAAATCTTTTCCTATGGATAAACAATCAAGGGCCCGGCAATATTGGAAAAAGAATTTGCAATATGTAGCTATTTTATTGATTATATGGTTTTTAGTGTCTTATGGGTTTGGGATTTTACTAAAGGATACACTCGATAAAATTCCATTGGGAGGCTTTAAATTAGGATTTTGGTTTGCTCAGCAGGGTGCCATATACGTCTTCGTTGTCCTAATATTTATCTATGTGCGATTAATGAATAAGTTGGATTCAAAATATGGCTTCGACAAATAGGTTAAACCGACCAAACTCACTATAAATTATGGATGTACAAACATGGACCTATGTCATTGTAGGGATCACTTTTGCCCTTTACATTGGTATCGCAATATGGTCCAGAGCAGGTTCCACAAAAGAATTTTACGTTGCAGGGGGTGGGGTTCCTCCTCTTGCAAATGGTTTGGCCACGGCGGCCGATTGGATGTCTGCTGCCTCTTTTCTTGGGATGGCCGGACTCATTTCATTTAGTGGTTACGACGGTTCTGTTTATCTAATGGGATGGACCGGTGGTTACGTATTACTTGCACTTTTATTAGCGCCGTATCTCAGGAAGTTCGGAAAATTCACCGTTCCGGATTTTATTGGAGACCGATACTATTCCAACGTAGCCAGAACCGTTGCAATTATTTGTGCCTTGCTGGTCTCATTTACTTATGTTGCCGGACAAATGCGCGGGGTGGGTCTCGTTTTCTCGAGATTCCTGGAAGTCCCGATCAATACCGGAGTTATAATAGGTATGATAATAGTCTTATTTTATGCGGTTTTGGGAGGAATGAAAGGGATCACTTATACTCAGGTAGCCCAGTACTGCGTATTGATCTTTGCCTTTATGGTACCTGCAATTTTTATTTCAATTCAGATGACCGGTAACCCTATTCCACAATTGGGCATGGGTGGTGATGTAGTTGGTGAAAACATATCCCTATTGGATAAATTGGATGGCTTATCCACAGATCTGGGATTTGATCAGTACACCAATGGTTCCAAACCGATGATTGATATTTTCTTTATTACTGCTGCACTCATGGTAGGAACAGCCGGCTTACCGCATGTAATAGTCAGGTTTTTTACGGTTCCGAGAGTTAAGGATGCCCGGAAATCTGCCGGTTACGCCCTACTTTTTATCGCCATACTCTACACAACTGCTCCTGCCATAGCAGTCTTTGCAAGAACCAATTTAATAGAAACTGTAAGTAATAAAGCTTATGAGGAAATGCCTGATTGGTTTTCAAAGTGGGAAACGACCGGACTAATAAAATTTGATGACAAAAACGGAGACGGAATTATTCAATATGTGGCAGATAATAACACAAATGAGCTTACAGTTGATGCGGATATTATGGTATTGGCCAATCCTGAGATAGCCAAATTACCTAATTGGGTAATTGCCCTGGTGGCCGCTGGCGGATTGGCAGCAGCTTTATCAACAGCAGCTGGTTTATTGCTGGTTATATCTACTTCTATTTCACATGATCTTATCAAGAAACAAATTAAACCAAATATTTCTGAGAAAGGTGAACTGATTGCAGCAAGATTATCAGCTGTAGCTGCAGTATGTGTTGCTGGATATTTTGGAATAAACCCTCCTGATTTTGTGGCGGCGACCGTTGCCCTGGCATTTGGGCTGGCGGCCGCGTCGTTCTTTCCAGCCATAATAATGGGGATCTTTTACAAAAAAATGAATAAAGAAGGTGCTATTGCTGGTATGCTGGTGGGCATTGTTGCTATGCTATTCTATATGTTGAAGTTTAAGTTCGATATGTTTGGTGGCGGCTCAAAAGAGGATTGGTGGTTTGGAATTTCACCGGAAGGTTTTGGAACAGTAGCCATGTTGCTTAACTTTATAGTATCGATCCTTATTTCGAGATTTACGCCAGACCCACCAGATGAAGTTCAGGAGATTGTAGAGACTATTAGAATACCCAGTGGAGTTGAAGAAGCCCACTTACATTAAAATTTATTGCAATGAGTAATTATCACATAAAACATTTAGAAGAGTATTTTCAGGTTTATCGTAAATCGGTAAGAGATCCTGAAGGATTTTGGGAGGAAATAGCAGAGGAACATTTCGTCTGGAGAAAAAAATGGGATAATGTACTTAGTTGGGATTTTAAGAAACCTGAAGTAAAATGGTTTGATGGAGCCAGGCTGAACATTACAGAGAATTGTTTGGATCGTCATATCCCGACCCGGGGAAATAAAACGGCCATAATATTTGAGCCCAATAATCCAAAGGAAGAAGCTCAGCATATAACATATCGGGAACTACACGAACAGGTGTGTAGAATGGCCAATGTGCTGAAGGAGAAAGGAGTGGGTAAAGGCGACAGGGTCTGTATTTATTTACCGATGATTCCCGAGTTGGCCGTAGCTCTTCTGGCCTGTGCCAGGATAGGAGCTATACATTCTGTGGTATTTGCGGGGTTTTCGTCTATTGCACTCTCTACCAGAATCAATGATTGCGATTGCAAATTGGTAATTACTTCCGATGGATCTTACAGGGGAGGAAAGACTATAGATTTAAAAGGAATAGTAGATGCTGCAATGGACGATTGTCCCGGAGTTAATACCGTATTGGTAGTAAAACGTACAGGAGGAGACATTAGTATGCAAAAAGGAAGGGATCTATGGTTACAGCAATTGCTCGAAAACGCTTATGCAGATTGCAATGCGGAAATCATGGATGCTGAAGATCCGCTTTTTATTTTGTACACTTCGGGATCTACCGGGAAACCAAAAGGTATGGTCCATAGTTGTGGCGGATATATGGTGTATACTGCCTATACTTTTAAGAATATTTTTCAGTACCGGGAAAATGATGTGTATTGGTGTACGGCAGATATAGGATGGATTACAGGCCATTCGTATATCGTTTACGGTCCTTTGGCCAATGGAGCTACAACTGTGATGTTTGAAGGAGTACCCTCCTACCCGGATTACGGTCGTTTTTGGGATGTGGTGGATAAGCATAAAGTAAATCAATTTTATACCGCACCAACGGCAATCAGGGCCCTGGCCAAGGAAGGACTGGAACATGTAGAGAAGTTTGATCTCTCCTCCTTAAAAATACTGGGAACTGTAGGGGAACCAATTAATGAGGAAGCATGGCATTGGTATAATAACAATATTGGAAAGGGAAAAAGTCCTATCGTAGATACCTGGTGGCAAACAGAGACCGGAGGAGTCATGATCTCGCCAATCCCATATGTAACACCAACAACACCTACCTATGCCACCTTGCCATTTATTGGGATACAACCTGCTCTGATGGACGAGGCAGGCAAGGAAATAAAAGGTAACCAGGTGAGTGGAAGATTATGTATTAAGTTTCCATGGCCTTCCATGGCCAGAACCATTTGGGGAGACCATAAAAGATATCGGGAAACCTATTTTGCGGCTTATGCCAATAATTATTTTACCGGCGATGGAGCGCTGCGAGACGCAGTTGGTTATTACAGAATCACTGGCAGGGTGGATGATGTAATTATTGTTTCCGGACATAATTTAGGTACGGCGCCGATTGAGGACGCAATTAATGAGCATCCGGCGGTGGCTGAATCTGCCATTGTAGGATTTCCGCACGACGTAAAAGGAAACGCACTTTATGGTTTTGTGATCTTAAAAGATACCGGAGAGAGCAGAGACAAGGATAATTTGAGCAAAGAAATTAATCAGCAAATTACCGAACAAATCGGACCCATAGCCAAGCTGGATAAAATCCAGTTTGTACCGGGCCTTCCTAAAACCCGAAGCGGAAAGATCATGAGAAGGATACTGAGAAAAATAGCCGGGAAAGAAACAGATAACCTGGGCGATATAAGTACTTTGCTAAATCCGGAAGTAGTGAAGGAGATAATGGACAACGCCATTCCATAATCAATTTACAATTAACAATAAACAATTGGCAATGCGGTAGTATTCTGTTCTGTATGCCTTTGCCTCTATTGAATTTTCATAGATTAAAATAACACCATCCAGCAATAGTAGATGGCAAAAAACGACAAGAAAAAAATACCGGCATAAGTTAAAAGTTGAAGTCCTTTTTTAGGACGATTGGCTGCAGGCAGATCCTGACTCATCACATTTTTCAGGTTCATATATCCAACCACCGGGGCCAAGACAAAGGAAATAAATGTTGCCAGAGCCACAAGCAAGCCCATATTGGCTCCAAAAGCGGTAAGTACCACGAAATTTACCAAAGCCAGAATAATAACTCCGGAAGCATAAAACTTCCTTCCTGAAAAGTTTCTATTTTTTGGTGTTAACAGTCCGACAATGTCCAGGCTAACCCTGGCAATTGCATCATGTGCTGTCATACAGGTACTAAACATAGTAGCAAAGGCAGAAACTGCGATAAAGATATATGCCCAGTTGCCTATGTGAGTTGTGAATAATTGTACCACCTGATCTGCAAAAATTGTGGCATTACCACTCAGTTCCGTATTTGAGCCATAAAGGGTCATCCAGCCGATCACCAAAAAGAAAATGGCAAGCAATGCCGTTAAAACATAACCCGAATTAAATTCTTGTAATGCCTCTTTCAGTGAGGGTTTAGAACCGCTGATTTTATATTTCTCTATACTCCAGAGACTTAACCAGCTACTTGCTTCCACTGCGGTAGGCATCCATCCTATGAGTCCAATTAGAAATAATATCCCAACTTCGTTAAATATTTCAGGACGCTCAAAATTTGCAACAGGGGTAATTTGGCCTTTAAGGATCACAAGAGCTGTAGTGACCAAAAGTGCAGTAAACAAAATTGAAACAACGAATTTTAATGAGGTTTCTAAAAATTTGTACCTCCCTATTATCAGGATGGCACTTATTAACACAAATAGTCCTAAAGCAACCATGCTTACTTCAATATCTTTTATATTAAAGAGATTAATAAACAAGCCGGCTGTGACAACATATAAGGCTGCCAGAATCGTAAAGGTAGTCACCAGGGTAATGAGAGCATATAACCATAAATATCCCTTACCCCTGTTTAAGTAACCTTCAATAAGGCTTTTACCTGTGACATTGGTGTATCTGATTCCAAATTCAAAAAAGGGGTACTTGAATATATTGGCCAGGATTATTGGGATAACCATAATCCAACCATATTGGGCCCCTGCTTTGGTAGATAATACCAAATGAGAAGTACCTATAGCCATGCTTGCAAAAAGCAATCCCGGCCCCAGGTTTTTAAGCAGTGTTTTTAGCTGCGACATAGATGGTTGGCTTGTGTTTCCGAAAATAGCAATTATTTCTTAGCTGGAATTAGCAAATGTCTTATGGCCAAAATTTCGAAATTTTCGATACTCCATTCACATTCTCCATTTTCAATGTATCTCCACTTTTTCTCCAAAAAATTTTGGCTGGATGTTCAGAAGCAGATCTACAAATACCTTTACTCTGGCCAAATATTCCCGAATTTTTACTTTTTGCCCTTCTCGCCCTCTTACATCACGTGCATTATACCCTATTGCCTCCAGGCCTTTTCTTTCAGCAATAAATATGGCCCTTTTGTTATGGAATTTCTGAGAAATGACCGTTACACTGTCTAATCCAAAGATAACCTTTGCCCGGACCATGGAATCCAGAGTTCGGAATCCGGCATAATCCAGGAAAATTTTCTCCTCAGGAATCCCTCCTGCGACCAGGTCTTTCTTAAATGTGGTAGGTTCGTTATAATACTTACTGCCATTATCTCCGCTCACCAACACAAAATCTATCTTCGCTGCTTTGTAGAGCGCAATGGTCGCGTTAATCCTATTGGCATAATACGGGTTAGAATGACCGCTGGAAAGTTTTTTGGAGGTGCCGAGAACAAGACCTACCTTATTTTTCGGAATGATATTGATATCGCTATAGGTTTTCTCACCGGCCGATAACTCAATAATAAGGTTGGATAGCAATACCATCATCAAAGGAGTTCCAATGATGGTAAGGAGAACATAACGGTATTTCTTTTTCATTTTTTTCAAAAAGGAAAATGCAATTGGTTGTTAAATTAACTACAAATTATGCAAATTGTTGCCAAATATTTACCTTTTAAACTAGCCTTTAATAATTTTCGGCCTTAGGTTTATTCTGTAAAAAGCTAAATTCTCTTAGGGTGCTTTTCAGGTATAGATCTCGGCAATTTCTGTCTTGAATTTCTCGCGTATTACGCGTCTCTTAAGTTTAAGGGTTGGTGTTAATTCGGCGTCGGATTGATCTTGATGTACCGGCAACCACGGAGTGGCAATAAGACGAAATTTTTTGATTTGTTCAATATGATTAAACTCCGGATTATATTTATCGAACACTTTCTGATATTTTGCTATAACCTTTTTGTGCTGAATCATTTCGTTTAAGGTTGTCCATTCCATTTTTTTGTGCAAACACCAGTTCTTCAGGGCTTCTTCTGCCGGAACCACCAGGGCTGAAACATATTTTTGCTTATCCCCTATAACCATCATTTGTTCTATTAAAAAATCTTCTTTTATCCTGTTCTCAATAGGAGCCGGAGCAACATATTTACCTCCGGAAGTTTTTAAAAGTTCTTTCTTTCGATCTGTTATCTTGAGAAATTCCCTGCCTCCGGGACCTTTGACAAGTTTGCCAATATCCCCTGTACAAAACCATCTCTTTCCATCAATTTCTTTGAATACCTGAGCATTGATTTCCGGTTTTTTGTAATATCCCAACATAACATTTGGCCCTGCAGCCAGGATTTCTCCTTCATCTTCTTTATAATCCCCGGTAGATTTGTCTATATAAAGCTCCACTCCTTTAACGGCATAACCGACAGTACCTAAAAGTGTTCCATCGGCTTCCATGGTATTGCCTGTCAGCGTAGGTGAGGTTTCGGTCAGGCCGTAAGCTTCCTTCACATTAATTCCTGCTGCACAAAAAACCCGTAAAATTTTAAGGGGACATGGTGCTGCTCCGGTAACAATCATACGAATGTTTCCACCCAGAGCATCCCGCCATTTACTAAAAATAAGTTTGTCTGCAATTGACCATTTAATATTTGTAATTAAAGAATGCTTTTGGCCTAGTTCAAAATTATCTGTAAGTCCAAGAGCCCAAAAGAACAGTTTCCTTTTACTCCCCTCAAGAGACAGCCCTTTGTTATAAATGGCTTCGTAAATTTTCTCCAGCAACCTTGGTACGGTTGTAAAGATCACCGGTTTAACTGATGCCAAATCGCCCTCGGGGCCACTTAAATTATCGGTGCCGCAATGGTACACAGATGCAGCCTTATAACAGTAAACAAAGGAGACTGCACGTTCATAAATATGACACATAGGGAGAAAACTCAGTGCTTTTTCACCGGGATGTAATATCACCACATCGGAGGTTGCCACAACTACGTGCATCACATTACTGTGTTTTAGCATAACCCCTTTTGGATTGCCTGTTGTGCCCGACGTATAAATGATGGTTACAAGAGTGTCTCCGGTGATTGTCTTTTTAATTTTTTCCACTTCAGCCAATCCCCCGGTATCGAACATATCTTCCCAGAATGGTCTGCCCTGGTTCTTATCAAAAGTATAAATATGACTGAGAAGGGGTAAATTATTCTGAGCGGCAGATAGTTTGTCAAATAGGTCAAGACCGCCACAAAATGCTACCTTAACTTCAGCCTCATTGAGGATATATTCATATTCCCCTGAACTAATAGTGGGGTACATGGGGATGCTGATTAAACCGGCCATCTGAATTGCGTAATCCATGATAAGCCATTCCGGTCTGTTCTTATACGCAACTAGCGCCACTTTATCTCCAGGCTGAAGTCCTAATTGAATGAGGCCGGAGGCGGCTTTTTCGGCGGTATCCGCAAGCTGTTGTGTACTATATGATTGCCATTGGCCTGATGCATCCCGGGCACTAACAGCTTTTTCTAATGGGGAATGTTCCAATTGGTTATAAAGAAGGTCGAATAGTCTGGTCATTGGTTGCTGGTTTGGTTGTTGGTAATCTCTTTTGAATGTACAAAATTATTCCTATTCGAACATCAGACTAACGAATTCTGCGACACAGGCTGGTTTCTTACTTTCCTTAATTTCCACAGTACAATTCCATGTAATCTTTAATCCATTTCCACCGTATTTCTCAATGGCTTGTACAATACAATTTAGCCTTAGCAGACTATCTACAACTACCGGGCTGGGAAAACGCACCTTATTCAGACCGTAGTTAATACCCATTTTTACGGAATTTACTTTGAGGACATCACCAAGCAATTTAGAAATAAGGGAAACAGACATAAAACCATGGGCAATTGGTTTTTTAAAGGGAGATTGCTTTTTGGCCTTTTCAACGTCGGTATGGATCCATTGAAAATCATTGGTGGCTTTCGCAAAATCGTTAATCATTTCCTGGCTAATCTGCACCCAATCACCCAGAGGCAGCGATTTGCCTTCCAATTCGCGAAACTGTTTAAAATTTTCTAACTCGAGCTTTGCCATAATTTTGCTTTATCTGGAGGTTCCACCGTCTATCGTAAGGCAAATGCCAGAAACAAATCTAGCTTCGTCCGAGGCCAGATAAAGGTAGCCATAAGCTATATCTATTGGCTGGGCTACGGTTCTTAAAGGAATACCCGCTTTGATAGTCTCAAAATGTTCTTCCGGAATCTCTTTTACCATATCGGTCATAGTAAATCCCGGTGCAACGGCATTAGCTGTAATGCCATATTTGCCTAATTCCATAGTCCACGTTTTGGACATCGCAATAACCCCTGCCTTGGTTGCGGAGTAGTTGGTCTGGCCAAAATTACCTCTTAGCCCAACATTAGAAGCGGCACTTACAATTCTTCCATAATTGTTTTTCTTCATAAATGGCACAACTGCCTGCGTACATATAAAAACTCCTTTTAAATTGACATTTATTACAGCATCCCACTCCTCTTCACTCATTTTTTCGAGTGTCCGATCTCTGGTAATACCTGCATTATTAATCAGGATATCAATTTTACCGTATTTATCATTCAACTGTTTAAAAAGCTTTTCGATGGCTGGCTTATCTGATACTGATACAGAGTGATATGCTGCTTTTCCACCACCGGCAATAATGCTGTCTGCCACCACCTGGCCCTGAGGAAGGAGATCTATAATGATTACTGTAGCTCCCTCTTTTGCAAAAAGTTCCGAAACTGCCTGTCCGATTCCCCGGGCACCTCCGGTTACAATTGCTATTTTATTCTTAAGTCTCATATTGTAATTTGTGTTTTAATGCTATTTAGTTCAATAAATATTTCTATACCATTTCTACTACTAACTTGCCCCTTACCTTTCTCTGCATCATAAATTCGAGAGCGTTTGCAGTATCCTTCAGGGGGTATATCTTATGGATATGTGGCTTAAGTTTACCTTCTTTATACCATTTCATTAATGTAAGGGAATTTTCCATATTAGCCCTGCTATTGCGCATGGCGAAACCACCCCAAAAAACCCCAACAACAGATGCCCCTTTTAATAGCGGTAAGTTTAAGGGCATCCTGGGAATATTTCCTGCTGCAAATCCTATTACCAGGAAGCGGCCATTCCAGGCTATACCTCTAAAAGCGGCTTCCGAATAATCACCTCCCACAGGGTCATAGATTACGTCTGCACCTTTGTTTTTTGTGAGCTCTTTAATGGTCGATTTCAGGTCTTGTTTTTCGTAATTAATGGTCAGATCGGCTCCGTACTCGGCACATAATGCCAACTTTTCATAAGTTGAAGCGGCCGCAATAACACTGGCTCCCATTAGTTTTCCTAACTCGACTGCTGCGAGTCCAACTCCACCTGAAGCTCCCATTACCAAAAGAATTTCTCCAATTTTTAATTTACCACGGTCCTTAAGGGCGTGGAAAGCGGTTCCATAGGCCATCATAAAGGACGCAGCAACAGCAAAATCCATTTTTTTAGGCTTTAGGAAACATGCATTTGATGGCACTATTGCCTCTTCAGCCAATGCCCCAAAAGGGACAAACCCAATTACTTCGTCACCCACGGACAGGTGTTTTACTTCATCTCCGACTTCCTTTACAATTCCTGCCAGATCACTTCCCGGGGTAAAGGGAAGATCGGGTTTAAATTGATATAACCCCTGTATGATCAGCGTATCCGGAAAATTTAATCCACAGGCTTTTACGATCACCAACACTTCTTTTGGTCCCGGTATTGGACTATCTCTTTCTTCCAGAATTAAGGCAGAAGGTGGGCCGTACGACTTACAAATTATTGCCTTCATTACTTATTCTTCTCTTTTTTTTTATTAGAAAAACTCGCTACATAAGCTTTCATATTTGCTCTTATTTCGGGTTTCCACCACAAATTTGCAGCTTCTTTTAACGAGTTTTCTGCATCTAAATCAAGTTTCGCCAACCAATGCTTTCTGAGCTTCTTTTTTGTATTGCGCCATATTTCTGTATCGGCTCTAAGGTATTGTTTCATTCTGGTTTCGGCTGCTGTCAGCACTTTTTCCAGAGGGAATAACTCGTCTACAAGTCCGGCAGACAAGGCCTCTGCGGCAGTCAATAATTTGCCTTGGAGGATATACCTGCTGGCCAGACCTTCTCCCATCCAAAAGGCGTATGCCTCGGTAAGATTTTGCGAAATTTGAATATTGACAGCCACTTCATTCAGGCCGATGCGATAATGTTCTGCCGATGCCATAAATCTGTTGTCACAGGTAACAGCTAAAACACATCCTCCTGCCGGGGCATGACCGGTGATTGCCGCAATAAATGGCTTGGAAAATTGAACAAGCTCCAGATATAGACGGCCAAAGGCGCCAAAAAACTCGGTGATTTCTACTTTGTTATAACCAATTAATTCGATTAGATCCAGACCCGCGGAGAAATAATGGTCTTGCCCACTAAGGATTACTCCTTTAATGTCCGAATCAAGTTCAATATCCTGAAATAGCTGTCGAAGTTCCTGAACCATTTCATAATTGATTGCATTTACCTTGCCCCGAGACATCCGAACTATAACATAATCCTGCTTTTTTATCAGTGTTAGTGTATTCATAAAATATTCAGTTAAAGGACTAAATTAAAGACGTTCCTCCATCCAAAGTGAGGGTTTGTCCTGTAATGTATTTGGAGTTATCTGAGGCCAGCCATGCTATTGCTTCTGCAATCTCGTCTGGCTCTCCAAACCTGTCCATAGGTATTAATTTTTTTAGGGTTTCGTCCATTTCAGGTTTGCTGCTAACTAACTTTTCCAAAAGTGCGGTATGGGTATACCCCGGACAGACTGCATTAATTCTTATGTTTTTACGACCGTATTCCAGGGCAGCTGATTTGGTCATTCCAACTACCGCATATTTGCTGGCACTATAAGAGAGGTTATAACCAGAGGGTTTTAAACCAGCCAGAGAAGCAACATTAATTATATTTCCATGACCTTGTTTCATCATTTGCCTTAATGCCAGTTGCATACTATAAAACACACCAGTTTGGTTTACAGCTATCACATTATGCCAATCTTCATGTGTGTGTTCTGCAGTTTTTCTTTGATGTTGTCCGCCAATTCCTGCGTTGTTGACCATAACATCGAGCTGATTATACGCTGCCACCGTCCTGGAAATAAGTTCTTCGACTTGGCTGAATTGAGTAATATCTGTTTGGTGTGCAACTGCGGTCCCCCCAGCTTTTACTATTTCTTCTGCTACTTTTTCAGCATTCTTTAGATTAATGTCGGCGAGTGTTACCCTGGCGCCTTTAAATGCCAGAAGCCTGGCGGTAGCCGCACCTATACCACTGCCTGCCCCACTTATTACTACTACTTTGTTTTCCAATTCCATTGGTCGGGTATTTCTTTGGTTCGGGCTAAGGCAACTTTGTAAATATACCTCGCTTCAATTTTCTTGCTACTATTATCAATACAGATCGTCTATTTTATTTTTTTGAATTGCCTGCCAAGCGGTTTCACAACAGAGGGCGGCAGTTTTGTTTAAATGTGCAAATCTCTTGTCATTGGTATGTCCATGTTTAAAACGATAATAAATTTGCTGGGCGATTACCGCAATTTTAAAAAGACCGTAGGCAAAATAAAAGGTAAGATGATCTATGTTTCTACCGCTTTTTATTGCATACTGCTGTACAATATCTGTTCTTGAAGGGTTACCATCCATCACAGTGGGCGAGGGGAGACCATGTTTTATAAAATCTGCGTCCTTGGAAGTGGTCCAATAAGCCAGGGAAGTACCAAGGTCCATAAGCGGATCACCCAGAGTACACATTTCCCAATCCAGGATAGACGCTACATTTTTCCATTGATTATTTGCAAAAACTATATTGTCGTATTTGAAATCATTGTGAATCAGACTAAACTGATATTGTTTGGGTTGATGATCTTCCATCCATAACATTACCTTATGGGCTGCAATTACTTCTTCAGTCGCCGCAGCCAGGTACTGTCTGCCCCAATTTTTTACTTGTCTTTCCACATAACCCTGTGGTTTGCCCAGATCGCTAAGGGAAGCCGCCTTATAATCTACTTCATGTAATTCCACAAAAGTGTTGAGCCAGCTGTCTGCAATCGTAACAAATTCTGAAGGAGTAATTTTTAAATCAATTGCCTCCCGGGCAGTTAAAATTATACCCTCAATTTTTTCCATGATATAAAAAGGAGCCCCAATTATTTCCTTGTCATCGCAATGGAGAAAGACTTTTGGGCATTTATCAAATACGCCGTACAAATTGTGCAGCACCTTAAACTCCCTCCCCATGTCGTGTCCTCGTTTGGGTGCGGAGAAGGGAGGCCTTCGGAGCACAAATTCTTTTTGTTCTATTTTCAATAAATAAGTCAGATTGGAATAGCCGTTGTAAAACTGACGTACCTGCAGTTCGTTTTTTACGTCCTTGATCAAACCGTTTTCAAACAAATAGTCTTTCAGGACTTTCTCCTTCAATTCCTCTCCCTCCAGAACTGTCCTGGTTAGCTCTTTTGTAGCCATTGTTAAACTTCTGTAAATTTTTTAATGGTACTTTTTCCCAATTGACTCAAATGCACTTCATCTGGTCCGTCTGCTAGTCTCAGTGTCCGCGCAGCGGCATAAAAATGAGCCAGAGGAGTATCTGCACTAACACCTTTACCCCCCATAATTTGTATGGCTCTGTCTATAACTTTTAAAGCCATATTTGGAGCAACTATTTTTATCATTGCTATCACATCCTTTGCTTCCTTATTACCTGCCTTGTCCATTTTGTCAGCGGCAGATAGCACCAATAGCCTTGCCTGCTCAATTTCGCAAGCCGATATGGCAATTTCCTGGCGAATACTGCTATAGGTGTCGAGGGTTCGGCCAAAGGGTTTGCGTTCTGAAGTCCGTTGTGACATTAATTCCAGAGAACGTTGTGCCATCCCTATCAACCTCATACAATGATGAATTCTCCCAGGTCCCAGTCGACCCTGCGCAATTTCAAATCCCTTTCCTTCGCCGACCAAAAGATTAGATTTGGGGACCCTTACCTTGTCTAAATTAATTTCGGCATGTCCTTCGGGAGAATCGCTGTATCCAAAGACGCTAAGTGGGCGTATTATCTTAAGTCCGGGAGTATTCATGGGAACAAGGATCATGCTTTGTTGCTGGTGTCTGTCAGCTTCAGGATTGGTCTTTCCCATCACAATGCAGATTTTACAATTGGGGTCCATGGCTCCGGAAGACCACCATTTTCTCCCGTTAATGATATACTCGTCTCCGTCCACAACAATCGAAGTTGCAATATTTGTTGCATCTGAGGAGGCAACATTTGGCTCTGTCATTAAGAAAGCAGACCGGATGTTTCCCTCCATAAGTGGCCATAACCACTGCTCTTGTTGTTGTTTGGTTCCATATTTCGCCAGGACTTCCATATTTCCGGTATCCGGGGGGCTACAATTAAAGACCTCGGAACACCAGAGGATTCTTCCCATGATTTCTGCCAGCGGTGCATACTCCAAATTGGAGAGTCCGGGGCTTAAATCCCCATAGTTTTTGGGAAGAAACAAATTCCATAGTCCGGCTTCTTTTGCCTTATCTTTCAAACTTTCAAGTCCAGGCCATTTAGTCCAGGCATTATCAGGATTGTTGTGAAAAGTATTTACTTGCTTTTCTACCGGAAGTATATGGGTCGCAATAAAGTTTTTAAGCTTTTCCTGGAGCTTTATCGACTTATCGCTAAATTCAAAATTCATATGCTTGTTATTTATTGAATTATTGCGCTATCCGGAAACCATATAGCCACCATCTGCCACATATACCCCACCGGTGATGTAAGAGCCGGCATCAGAGGCAAGTAGCATTACTAAACCCGCCATTTCTTCAGGTGCTGCAATTCTCTGTAACGGGAGCGCCTTGGTAAATCTACTGACCAATTTTTCATCTGTCCATAGGCCCTCGCTAAACTTCGTTTTTATCAATCCCGGACAAATCACGTTAGCTCTCACCCCGTACTTTCCCCATTCCTTGGCCTGATTCTTGCTGAGCATTATCAAAGCTGATTTGGTGGCACTGTAAAGTCCTAAACCAAATCCGGGACGGAGGCCTTCAACGGATGAAATATTAATTATACTTCCTCCCCCTTGTTCTTTCATATGAGGAAGTACAGCATTAGAGAGCAGCCATGGAGCTTTTACATTCACATCCATAATCTTGTCAAATACCGCTTCTTCAGAACCTTCTAACGGGCCATAATACGGATTGATGGCAGCATTATTTACGAGTATATCTATACGACCAAAATGTTCCAGGGTTTTAGTAATTAATGCCTGGCGCTGTTCGGTATCTCCTATATGGCACATAATTCCAACAGCCTGGAGCCCAGCAGCTTTGAATTCCTCGGCAACCTCCGCAACCGCCTCCCGTTTTCTACTACTAACCACTACTTTGGCACCATTCTCCGCAAGGCCCTGAGCAATAGACTTGCCTATTCCCTTACTGGATCCGGTAATAATTGCTACTTTGCTTTTAAGGTCAAATCTGGATGAAATGGTGCTCATAGCGAGGTTTTAAGAAATGTATAAAAGTTTGATACTAAATTTATGCAAATATTTTATTGTCATTATCTACTGTAAGAACTTCTTCATTTAACAATACCTCGGCCAGGGCGGTGGTTTTTGACAGCTCATATTTGTAGTAAAACTTCATGGCGTGAATTTTACTTTTATAAAATTCCACTGGATATTGGGTGTCATTGTTGAGCAGGCATTGTTGTGCACTAAGAGCCATATCGAGCCATAGCCAACCGACAATGATGTTGCCAAAAAATTCCATAAAAATAGTGGCGTCTGAAAGGAATCGTTCATAATCTCCATTTTTCGCAAATTGCAATAAAAATTTGAGCACTTTCTGGACCAGTTCCAGTTTATGTCCCAGTATTTGCGAATAGGTGGCTAAATCGTCATTACTAGCTGCCAGTTTAATGGTTTCCATTATCTCAGCCGTTAAAAGTTGCATTCCTTTTCCGTTGTTCAGCATAACTTTTCTTCCCAAAAGATCCAGGGATTGAATACCAGTAGTGCCCTCATATATTGGAAAAATGCGGATGTCTCTGTGGTATTGTTGCAGAATAAAATCTGAGCAATACCCATAACCTCCCAGTACCTGGAGGCCATTACTTACAGAAATGACCCCCATTTCTGATGGATAGGTCTTAGCAATTGGGGTAAGCATCTCTAATAGATTGTGATATTTATCTCTGGCTGCTGCATCTGGATGTGTTACTGAAAGATCGTGATATTTTGCTGACAGCAGTATCAGACTTAGCGCTCCTTCTACTACAACTTTTTGCGATAGCAACATTCTTTTAACGTCCGGATGGTTTATTATTAAGGTCTGTTCCTTAGAAACATCTTTTTTACCGCTCGATGTCAGGCTGCGACCTTGTGGTCTTTCGTTCGCATAGGCGAGTGATGCCTGGTAAGCCGCCATAGCAATTGCTGCAGCACCACGCCCCACCCCGATGCGGGCGCCATTCATCATCATAAACATATATTTTAATCCCTCATTGGCTTCTCCAACTAACCAACCATGACAATTATTTTTATCACCGAAAGACAAATGGGTAGTACAATATCCTTTTTGACCCATTTTCTGAAAATCTCCAAGAGTGGTAACATCGTTAGGTGTAAGAACACCGTTGGTATCAGGCCTATTTTTGGGCACCACAAATAATGAAATTCCCTTGGTTCCTGCCGGGGCACCTTTAATACGTGCAAGGGCCAGATGTACTATGTTTTCAACCCCCTGATAATCGCCGCCGGAGATGAAGATTTTTTGCCCTGAAATTTTGTAAAAATCGCCTTCCGGCTCAGCAGCAGTTACAATATCCGAAAGTGAACTTCCGGCTTGTGGTTCTGTTAAACACATAGTTCCACCCCATGCGCCTGTTAGCATTTTTGGAACAAAAGTTTTATTCAGTTTCTCGTTTGCGAAATGAACTATTAATTCTGCAGCACCCAGGGTAAGACCAATATATCCCGGTAAGTGGTTATTTGCCGTTTCTTGTATATATGCGGCTGCCGTTATAACTGTACCGGGCATTTGCAGGCCGCCTGTTTCATAATCGAAGGGTGCGGCAATAAGTCCTAGTTCTCCTCCTTTTTTCATGTATTCCTTCACCTGGGGGTGTACCAGGATCTCGCCTTCCTTGTAATGGGCCGGCTTCGCATCCATTTCCTGGAAGTAGGGATAAAGTTCCTTATCAGAAAAATCTTTGGTGGCATTTATAAAAAGTTCTACGGACCCCAGATCATAGTCTTGATATCGGGGTTGGTCTAATACTTCCTGAAGGTTATGTACATTATAAAGTAAGAATTTAAGGGAATCAAGATCTAAATATTGCCTTGCCATATTATTTCAGGGTTTGTTATTAGGTCTTCTAAGATAACAGATAATATTAAAGCGGACTAGCAAAATTCCGGATTTGGTGAAACCAATAAGAGGTAATTACTAATTGTTCAAATTAGCTCCGGAAATATCTGTAAAACCATCTTATACTTATCTAAGACAAGTTCTATTGTACATCATAACCGAATAAGTTACATAACGATTTAACTGTGGTAAAACATTTCAACTTTCAATCTATAACCCGTACCATAATGTCCTTGTAGAACACCACACTTCCGGGATCATGGCCCTGGAGTGCAAAAGTACCTCCCTTTAGTATTCTTTCTTTTTCACCATCGCCGCGTAGTGGGTTTTCTGGTTGGGTATAATCTACTGTTACAGTATCATTAATTTTGACAATAATGCGATTGCCTTCAACTTTTACGTATTCTGTGTACCATTCATTATCTGAAGCATAATTTTCCTTGACATCTGCAATTGCATAGAGACTTCCTGTACGTCTCCAGTCTTGCTGCGAATTATTGACCTGTACCTCATAGCCATGCGTTGGCCACCCATCTTCCTGGTAGCGGGTATGAATATAGATTCCGGAATTTGCACCTGGTTTGGTCATTACCGTGGCCTTGAATTCAAAATTCTGAAATTGGTGGTTTGCTACTTCCCCGGCATAGAATAAATGTGCCCTCGGGCCTGCAACCTTAATATGACCATCCTCTACCGAAAAAGTATCTGCATTGACACCAACTTTCCAACCTTCCAAATTCTCCCCATTGAACAATGCCACCCATTCCGAGTCTTCCTGGGCGCTCATTTTAACAATAGTAACCAGACACAAAGTCACAAAAAATAACCGTTTCAATAAAGATTTCATATCAATAACTTTAAATTGCACGGATAAGATATAAAAAATAAGCCGAAGCCAACTTTTAGTATTTATTTAAAACAAAACTGCTAAGTCCTGAGTAAAACTTCAGAAAGTAATTGTGAAATCTTAAATTGACCCCAGAAACTTTTGATATGAAATTAAACTATCATAAAATTGATCAAATAGTAGCCGGATATATGAATCGCTGGGGGCTGCCGGCCATACGCTTTTCGTTTGCAATAATTTTCTTTTGGTTCGGGATTCTGAAACCTTTAGGGGTATCACCTGCAGAACCTTTACTGAAAGCTACTGTGGCATGGCTGCCTTTTATCGGACCAGAAATTTGGCTGGATCTTATTGGATGGTGGGAAATGGTTATTGGATTGTGCTTTTTATCTAAAATCACAACCAGAATTGCCATCCCGTTATTATTTCTGCAAATGTTTGGCACCTTTTTACCTTTGGTTTTTTTGCCGGAAATCACATTTCAGAATGGCAATTATTTAATGCCCACAATGGAAGGGCAGTATATTATTAAAAACCTAATGATTATTTCGGCAGCTTTTGTTATTGGCGGAAGTTTTTATCACAAGCCTTCAGAGGTAGAACGGCAGGAGAAAATAATCAACAAGAATTGAAAACGGGCTGTATATATGTTTTGTGCGATCCAGGCATTATTTTTAGTTAAATTTGAAGAGTTAGCATATCTTATCCAGGGAGCAAATTATTTGACCGACTAAGTAAGGGACTGTGCTCTACCATTAAACCAACCAAAACCAGACAATGATGTCTACGGCACTGCTGGCCATATTAGCTTTTCTGCCAATCCTTTTGGCTGCTATTCTGCTTGTAGGTTTTAGGATTCCCGCTGTAAAGGCCATGCCGATTTCTTTTATCACTACCGTTATAATTGCTTTGCTTGTCTGGGATATTTCAACTGATTATATAGTGGCTTCGGCCATACAGGGCTTATTTATAACCTTTGATATATTAATCATAATATTTGGTGCTATTTTGCTGTTAAACCTGCTAAAGTACTCCAGGGCGCTTGGAGTCATTCGGGAAGGATTTACCAATATTACTGAAGATCGCCGCATACAGGTCGTTATTATTACCTGGCTGTTTGGATCGTTTATTGAGGGAGCTGCGGGTTTTGGTACTCCTGCGGCAATAGTAGCACCTTTACTGGTGGGTTTGGGATTTCCAACATTCTGTGCTGTGGTTCTCGGACTGATGGTACAAAGCACAGCGGTGACTTTTGGCGCAGTAGGTACACCTATACTGGTGGGGGTAAGCGGAGGTGTGCAAAGCCCGGAACTCGCAGCTGAACTGGCCGCAACCGGGATGGATTTTTCTGACTATATTCAGTTGGTTACCTCCAATGCCGCTATGCTGCATGCCATCACCGGTACCATTATGCCTACCCTGATGGTGTGCATGATGACACGTTTTTTTGGTAAAAATAAATCCTGGAAGGAAGGTTTGAAGGTAGTGCCATTTACCATTTTTGGAGGACTGGCATTTACCATCCCCTATTTGCTCACAGGTACATTTTTGGGCCCGGAATTCCCTTCACTCTTAGGGTCGCTGATTGGAATACCCATAGTGGTAATCGCAGCAAAACGCGGCTTTTTAATGCCGGATAAAACATGGGATTTTGATGATGAAAAGAACTGGCCAAAAAATTGGATCGGCAGCCTTAAAGTAAAACTTAATACAACGTCTTCGCACAAAAAAATGTCCCTGACAAAAGCATGGGTGCCTTATCTTTTGTTGGCTATTTTTCTTGTACTCTCAAGGCTTGGTCAATTACCAATTAAGGGATGGCTTACAACAGTGAAAATTGACTGGGTTGAAATACTGAATACTTCAATTTCGGCTTCGACAAGTCCACTTTACTTACCTGGGACCATCCTTCTTTTGATAGGGATCATTACTATATTCCTACACAAAATGAATCTAAAAGATGTTAAGACAGCCTTTTCAGAGAGTTCCAAAATGCTTCTTGGGGCAGGTTTTGTATTGATATTTACGATACCCATGGTTCGGATTTATATCAATTCAGGAAGTAATCCGTCTGATCTTCCGGCCATGCCAATCGCTATGGCGGAATGGGTAGCCGGAAGTGTAGGTTCAATTTATCCACTATTCGCACCTGCTATTGGTGCCCTTGGTGCATTTATTGCTGGCAGTAATACCATCAGCAATCTCATGTTTGGCCTATTCCAGTTTGGCGTTGCTACAAATTTAGCCATGCCAACATATATCATAGTTGCCCTACAGGCAGTTGGGGCAGCGGCTGGCAATATGATTGCCATTCATAATGTAGTGGCAGCAGCTGCCACAGTGGGTTTTCTGGGAAAGGAAGGGATGGTACTCAGGAAAACGATATGGCCCACCTTATACTATGTATTAGTGGTAGGTATATTAGGGTTAATTCTATTGTTATGATCTGCCCTACTTAATAAAACTCACTACAATATTAGGTAATAACTTGCTTACATTACTTCTTTGAGGGCCGCCAATAACATATTAACATGATTGGGGGTCGAGCTTTCACCCATTAGGCCTATGCGCCATATTTTACCAGCATAAGGCCCCAATCCACCACCAATTTCTATATTGTATTCTAGTAGCAGACGTTTTCTGACGTCTGCCTCATTTACAGCCGGCGGAATTACTACTGCATTCAACATTGGTAATCTGTATTTTTCTTCAACCAAAAATTCAAAGCCCATGGCTTCCAGACCATCTCGTAATAATTCATGGTTTTTCTGATGACGTTTAAACCTGTTCTCCAAGCCTTCTTCCAGGACAATTCGGAGTGCTTCGCGCATTGCGAACATGGCCGAAACAGGGGCAGTATGGTGATATGCTCTCTTGGCACCGGCCCAATAGTTCTTCACCATTGTAAGATCCAAAAACCAGCTCTGCACCTTCGTTTTCCTATTTTCCAATACATCTATTGCGGCCTGACTAAAGCTTACCGGGGAAAGGCCGGGAGGTGCGCTTAAACATTTTTGACTACCGGAATATAAAGCATCTATACCCCATTTGTCTACTTCAAGGTTTGTTCCGCAGTACGATGTAACAGCATCTACAACCAACAAAGCACCGGTATCTTTGGTCATTTTACTTATTTCTTCCAAGGGCTGTAATACCCCTGTTGAGGTTTCTGCGTGTACAATAGCCAATAATTTAGGTTTACAACTGGCTAAAGCTTTCTTTACATCTTCAGGATTTATTGGAGTTCCCCATGCAGCTTCCACCTTGATGACTTTTGCGCCACAGCGTTCAGCTATATCTGCCAGGCGGGTTCCAAACACCCCATGGATACATATTACAGCTTCGTCACCAGGTTCCAATAAATTCACCAAACAGCATTCCATTCCCGCACTTCCCGGAGCAGAAACTACAAAAGTTAATGGGTTTTGGGTCTGTAAGGTTTCTTTTACCATAGCCTTTATATCATCCATAACCACCAAAAATTCCGGATCCAAATGACCGATTAACGGAGTTGACATTGCTCTCAACACCCTGGGGTGTGCATCACTGGGACCAGGCCCCATCAATATTCTGGTACTGGTGCTCATTTCTTTTAGATTCTCCATCAATGTATTTATTTCTAATTTTTTAATTTATAACTTTTATGCCTCTGGCGCAAGATCATCCTGAATTTATTGTTTTATCCAGATGAATCGATGCATATATGCATTACTTTTTTGTCGCTTTTATTAACTCAACAAAATGTTTAGGCTTTGCCTTTGTAAAATGTGAAATCTGATGACGACAACTAAAGCCGCAGGCGACAAGTTCATGGTCTTCGCCTAATTTTTCTATTGCCGGGAAAAGAATCTCATTTCCTATTTTCTCGGACAAATCATAATGCTCTTTTTCATAGCCAAAAGAGCCTGCCATTCCGCAGCATCCCGAAGGAATTTCACTCAGCTTGTTTTTATGGTTTTTTAGCAAAGCTTTCATACTATTGGTGCCATACAGGGCTTTCTGGTGGCAATGGCCATGTATTACCAACTGTTCAGCCAGCGGTTCAAAATCAACATCCAAACGACCGTTTTCATATTCATCGGCCAGGAATACATCTATCATCATAACCCCATTCTTTAGCTGGTCTGCCACTTCCTGGTTGGCAATTAAATCCGGGAGATCATCGTTTAAAGCAGAAGCGCAACTGGGCTCGCATACCACTACTTTTAACCCTTGTTCCAAATACTTTTTAAGTGCATCAATGGTCTTTGCTCCGTCTTTTTTGGCATCCCTAAGAAAACCATGAGATATCTTTGGTCGTTGACAACAACCAACGTGGGCCAGAATGACTTCATATCCACAGGAATTCAGAAGCTCCAATGCACTGATGCCAATATTGGGCTCATGATAATTTAAATAGGTATCGGCGAAGAGGACAAGTTTCTTATCGCCGACATTGGTCTTTTTAGAATGTTGCTCAAACCATTTGTAGAATGGTTCTTTGGCAAAATCGGCCAGGGTTCTTCTCTTGTCAAAACGTACAACAACATCCAAAACATACCTAAACAAACTGCTATGCTGAATAGTATTTGCAAATTTCGCTTTCCATCCTGCCAAAGTAGCAGCTACTTTAGCAGAATCTCTGATCAGTTTATCTCTTAAAGTGAACCCATGCTCATCATAGTACATCTGCATGGTATCGCTTTTCATTTTAGCCATATCCACATTACTGGGACATTCGGATTTACAAGCCTTGCAGGAAAGACATAAATCCATCACATCATGTAGGCGTTTACTAGATAATTTCTCAAGGCCAAACTGATTAGACATAGCCATTCTCAGTGCGTTGGCACGCCCACGGGTAGAATGTTCCTCGTCTCGTGTAGCCTTAAAACTCGGGCACATGGTTCCGCCCAACACTTTGCGACATTCACCAACCCCAGAGCACATATGCACAGCGGATTCAAAACCTTCTTCCTCCTTGTAGTTAAATTCGGTTTTTACAATATTATCTTTATAAACCGTGCCATAACGAAGATTCTTCTCAATAGTCTGAGCTTCTATTATTTTACCGGGGTTCATCAAATTTCCAGGATCAAATAAGTTTTTAATTTCTTTAAAAACACTGTATAGTGTCTCCCCAAAAAAACGCTTGTTGTAAGCACTTCTTACCAAACCATCACCATGTTCTCCACTCCACGACCCCCCATATTCCATAACCAATTTGAAGGTATCCTCCGAGATCTTCTTCAACCTTTCTATATCCTCGGCAAGTCGCAGATCTAGAATTGGGCGCACATGAATTACCCCTACACTGGCGTGGGCATACATGGCCGCTTGGGTGCCGTGTTTTTTACAGACTTTAAGGACACGATCTATATATTCGGGTAAGTGTTTTGTAGGTATCCCAGCGTCTTCAATAAAAGCCAGGGGTTTTCTGTTGCCTTTTAAGCCAAGCATTAACCCGAGTCCCTTCTTGCGTATAACCCAAACATCGTCATAAGCCTCTCCTTCCGCAAAAAGTGGATAGGCATAACCACATCTATTGGACTTGAGCTCTTCAATCATTTTATTTGGACGGTCGAGTACATCCGCTTTGGAAGTACCATAGAATTCGACAATCAGGATAGCTTCGGGATTAGCTTCGATAAAATGACAGTGATGTTTTGTGGTCAAATTAGATCTGCTCAGATTCAATACGGTTTTATCAAGTATTTCTATGGCTGACGGATTGTATTTTAACATAGATTCAACAGCTGAAATGGCATCTAAAACCTCTGAAAAATGAACCACGCAAACCGATTTATGTTTGGGAAGGGCTACCAAATTCAACTTTAATTCCAAAGTAGTTGCCAGTGTGCCTTCGCTACCACAGACCAGTTTACTAAGATTCCATTGGTCAGTGTAGACAAATTCATCCAAATTATAACCACCAACCCGCCTCATTACCTTGGGGAATCGTTCCTTGATTTCCTCGGAATGGATCTTAATAAGTTGTGCAAAAGACTTATAAATATCTCCTTCCCTGTTGTTTTGAAGCGCTTTTTTTCTATATGTCTCAGGGGTGCAATTTTCTAAATGTAGTTCGGTGCCATCTGCGAGCAGTATATCGGCCTCTAACACATGGTCAACAGTTTTGCCGAACAGAATACTTTTTGTACCGGAAGAATTATTACCAACCATACCACCAACATTTGCCCTGCTACTAGTTGCCGGATCAGGTGCAAAGTGAAGACCATGAGCCTTTAAAATAGCATTCAAATCATCTCTGGCGATACCCGGTTGTACCCGAGCCCACTTATCCGCAACATTAATTTCGAGTATGGAATTCATATACTTGGAAAAATCCAAAATCAGTGATTTCCCAACAGTCTGCCCTGCAAGGCTGGTTCCTCCACCTCTGGGAAGTATGGTAATGTTAAATTCATAGGCTAATGCCACAGCCTGCTTTACGTCCGGATTGTCTTTTGGCAATACTATTCCTATTGGTCGTATTTGATAGATACTGGCATCGGTAGAATACATTCCAATCGAATAGTTATCTGTCAGTACTTCCCCTTTAATACTGCTTTTAAGCCTGGCGAAGAACTCAATCATAGTGTTATTCATAAATTGGTTTACAATCAACTTCTATTCAATGACAATTAGTTGGCATCAGCCTGATAAATTAAATTTACTGAATTTTGCTATGCCCTAAGTCAGATCGAAAAAGCTTGAAGTACGGCTATTTTTAAAAGTTGAATTAAATTTTAGCTCTGGTAATAATTCCTGGTGATTTCCTCCATCACCCTATTTGTACGGATTGCACTTTCTCCTGTACTGGGACAAGTTGCCTTGCCCAGAAGGTCGTCCACCACCGTTTCAATTAATGGTTGTTGTATATGATAGGGCAGTTCAAATTCCAGTACTTCGGTAGCCGAATTGGATTTTTCAACAATTACTTTTGGGGCACCAAAAAAAGGAACTCGAATCTGACCCTTTGAACCTACAAAGGTCATTTGGTCCTTTTCTGTAATTTTATCCACTGTAAAACACCATGAACCTGTTCCTAATACTCCATTTTCAAACTCAAAACTCGAAGTAATTACGTCGGCAGCTTTGTAAAGTCCTGCCTGATTTGCCGCAAATCCTGACACAGATTTTATGGGCCCTAAAACGTAATCCAGATAATCCAATTGGTGGGCTGCCAAATCAAAAAAATAGCCGCCACCGGCCACCTCAGGATCAATACGCCAATTAACGGCCGCTGGCGTTGCAGTATTTGCAACGATGTCCGGATCCATGGTTTTGTAGAGTTCAATATTTACCATCCGGATATCACCGATAGTACCTGCCTGTAGCAGCGATTTTATTTTCTCAAAATTAGGAAGCCTTCTTCGGTAGTATGCAACGTACAAAGGAACCCTTGCCTGATGGCAGGCGTCTATCATCTCCTGGCATTCTGCAGTTGTTCTCGCCATGGGTTTTTCTACATAAATCGGTTTTCCTGCCCGTGCCGCCATTAAGGTCAGAGAGCTATGAGACATCGGGGGAGTAGCTATGTATATGGCATTTACCTCTGGATCCTGAATCAATTCTTCTGCGCTATCATACCATTTGCCCACACCGTGACGTTCTGCGTAATCTTTCGCCTTTTCACCGTTGCGACGCATGACCGCCACCAATTCTGATCCTTTTACTTTTTGCATGGCCGGAGCACTTTTTACCTCACAAACATCACCCGCACCTAAAATGCCCCATTTTACTATATCTCCGTTGATTTTCTTTTCCATGGTCTATATTCTAATCGCAATCTAACTTCTTATCAATAGCCTATCCTGAACTATATCATTGATAACAAAACCATTTTTTCTTTTAATCAATTAAACCAAATACCCTCGGTAACCAAAGTGAGAGCTCGGGAAAATAAGTGATGATCAGTAATACCAGGGTCATTACCGCCAGTAAAGGCAATAACGGCTTAATAACTTTTGTAACAGGAACTTGCGCCACACCACTCCCAACAAAGAGCAGTGTGCCAACTGGTGGAGTACAGACCCCAATACACAGATTCAATACAATGATCATCCCAAACTGTACAGGATGCATGCCCAACGCCATCGCAACAGGCAGAAAAATAGGCGTGAAAATCAAAACGGCAGGTGTCATGTCCATAAAAGTTCCCACGATAAGTAAAATTATATTGATCATCAGAAAAATGATAATCGGATTGCTTACGTTATCCAGCAAGGCCGCCGTCAATAATTGTGGAATTCCCTCAAAAGAAAACATCCAGGACATGGCCATAGATGTTGCAATAAGGAACATAACTATTGCTGTTGTTTTTGCGCTACGCAGTAACAAAGGCTTAAAATCGCTGAACTTGAGCTCCCTATTGATAAATCCCAATATTACCGCATAGACCACCGCAATCGCTGCTGCTTCGGTGGCCGTAAAGACGCCAACAACAATTCCGCCAACTACAATTATGAGCAATGTCAAACTCAAAATGGCCCTTCTAAAATCGAGAAATAGTTTCTTAAAACTTACTCTCGGTGCCTTAGGAAGTCCTTTTCGTTTGGCATAAACATAGACCATAATCATTATTGCCAGTCCTACCAATATTCCAGGAATATAACCTGCTATAAAGAGGGCAGCCACGGAGGCAGTTCCACCACTGGCAAGGGCAAAAATGATTAGCACGTTGCTCGGTGGGATCAATAATCCCGTTGTTGAAGAACTAATATTAACAGCTGCACTAAATTCCCTTGGATAGCCTTCTTTTTCCATTTTATCTGTCAGGGTACTTCCAATAGCCGAAGCTGCGGCCACTGCTGATCCGGAAATTGCTCCAAAAAGCATAGCAGCAATAATGTTTACAAATGCCAGGCCGCCCGGAAGACTACCTATAAGCGATTTGGCAAAATCTATCAAGCGCTTGGCAATACCCCCGGTATTCATAATCTCGCCAGCCAAAATAAAGAACGGAATGGCCAATAAGGCAAAATTATCAATACCTGTTGTCATCCGCTGAGCTGCCGTGGTTGTAGCGGGCAAAAATGCCATGTTCAATATCAATGTCAGCGTTGTCGAAATGCCAATTGCATAGGCTACAGGTACCCCGTAGGCCAATAATCCGATAAAACTTAGAAATAGAACCAGAATGCTAATCGTCTCTATACTCATTTTAAAAATTTAGTTTCTTGATATTATAAATTGAAAAAAAGATGATCATGAAGCCCGATAAAGGAACAATGGCGTAAACGAATCCCAGTGGGATTTGCAGTGCGGAAGAAATCTGCCCAAGAGTCAGGGTGATGTATACTAAATTGCCTCCTCCCAACACCATTATGATCAGTGCAAATAATGCCATTAAAATCTGTATCACTTTTTGGCGCTTCACTCTTTTTTTTGCTGGGAGTTTTGACAATAGAAAATCCATAGATAAATGCCCGCCCTTACTTCCGTTAATATAAGCTGCCCCTAAAACGGTTAACCAAATCAAGGAGAACCGTGCGAATTCCTCAGTAAATGAGCTTGATTGACCGACCACATAACGCGACACTACCTGCCAAACCACGTCTATTACCAGTAATCCGAAAATGACCACCAGGAGGGTTTCAATAACCTTGTTCAGAATAAGATAGATTCTTTCCATTAATTTGAGTTTATCTTGTCAATTATGGGTTTCAGTTTAGGATTCTTTAACAGACGCTCCATTACCGGTTTCGACTTTAGTATAAATGGGCCTTTCTCGGGATAGATAAATTCGACTCCCGCTTCTTTGAGCATTTTCATATTTTCTGCAATAGTTTCCTGCCAAAATTGTTTTTGTCTGGCAACACTTTCTTTGGCAGCTGAATCCAGCCATTCCTTTTCTTGATCAGATAGCATGTTCCAGAATTTGGTTCCAATGATAACCACATCGGGGACCATGGTATGTTCATCAAAAATATAATATTTGCATACTTCAAAATGATTGGAACTTACAAATGAAGGAATGTTATTCTCCGCGCCGTCTACAACGTTTTGTTGCAATGCGGTATAGAGTTCTCCAAAGGACATTGGGGTGGCCGAAGCACCTAGTGTATTGGCCATATCAACGGACATTTGATCGTTCTGCACTCTTAATTTAAGTCCATCAAGATCATCGGGAGAATTAACCGGTCTGTCTTTGGTATAGAAACTTCTGGCTCCGGCATCATAAAAACAAACGCCGCGTAGCAGATATTCTGTTCCACTCTCGAGCAACTGTTTTCCGACCTCCCCCTCAAGGTTTTTAAATAAATGTTCACTATCGCGAAACAAATAAGGAATTACTGTAATTTGATACTCGGGCGCGAAATTTGATAATGCAGAAGCGCTGACCTTTGTCATGGCGATACTTCCTATCTGTAAAAGTTCGAGAGCTTCCCTTTCGGATCCCAACTGACCGTCGGGAAAGACCTTGATCTGCAGCTTGCCTCCAGATTTCTTATTAAGAGCTTCCTGCATTACCAATATACCTTTGTGAACAGGATGCGATGTTGGTAAGGAATGCGCGAAGAAAAGAATCTTTTTGTCCTTGACCGCCGAACAGGACAATAGTAAAGTCGCCATTGAAGTCATTATTACCAACGTAAAGAGCTTCCTTATATCTGCATATTTCGTAAAATGATTCATCTATTTTTTGTTTTTAAAGCGTTGGATTAAAGCCAGGGCGCTTTTTACATTTTCACCTAACTTTTCAAAATCACCCTTTGCAATAAATTCCTTGCTAATGAGCTTGGAACCCATGCCAACACAGCTTACACCAGCTTCGAACCAGGCCTGGAGATTAGATTCCTCTGTGCTTACACCACCTGTCGGCATTATACTTGTCCAGGGTTGTGGGCCCTTTATTGCTTTCACAAACCCAGGACCATAGGTAGATCCCGGAAAAAGTTTGACAATCTCACATCCCAATTCCTCTGCATTATTGATTTCTGTAAGTGAACCACATCCTGGTGACCACAATACTTTTCTGCGATTGCATACTCTGGCAATATCCTCTCTAAGTGAAGGGGTTACGATGAAATTGGCCCCCATTTGCATAAACAAAGACGCCGCTGCTGCATCAGTTATTGAACCCACACCCATGATCATTCCAGGTAGTTCTTTTATTGCATATTTGTTGAGTTCGGAAAACACTTCAAAGGCAAAATCTCCTCGTGCCGTAAACTCCATTAATCGGGCTCCACCATCATAACATGCTTTCAAAACCTTTTTTCCCAATTCAATATCCGGATGGTAAAACAAAGGCACCATTCCGGTCTCCTTCATCACAATTGCAACTTGTATTCTGGAATATTGCGCCATGATCCTCTAATTCAAATATTATCGGGCAACCCTTCCCGAGGCGTCACCACCCATTAATTTTTCTACTTCTGACACGGTGACCAGGTTAGCGTCTCCCTTTATGGTATGTTTTAAACAAGACGCAGCTACAGCAAAATCCAATGCGTTCTGGTCGTCATCCGGATACTGTAATAAGCCATAAATTAATCCACCCATAAAGCTATCGCCGCCTCCAACCCGATCAACAATATCAGTGATTTGATATTGCCGCGTTTGATACATTTTCTTACCGTCGTATAAAACCCCTGCCCAGGTATTGTGTGAAGCTGAAATAGATCCCCTTAAAGTTGTAATTACTTTCCTGGCTTTTGGGAATTTTGCCATCATCTGTTTACAAACTGATAAAAAAGCTTCTGCTTTTACATCATGGCCATGTTTGTGAACATCCAATCCCTCAGGATGAATATTAAAATGTTTTTCCGCATCTTCTTCGTTACCTAAAATGATATCGCAGTAAGAGGTTAATTGGGTCATAATAGTTTCTCTGTCGCCACCGTATTGCCAAAGTTTGGCACGGTAGTTTAAATCAGTGGAAATTGTAATTCCCTTAGCGCTTGCCGCTTTGACCGCTTCTAAACATACATCAGCAGACCCCTGCGATATGGCCGGGGTGATCCCTGTCCAGTGAAACCACTCCACACCTTCTAAAACAGCATCCCAATCTATCATACCCGATACTATTTCTGCCATCGCAGAATGCGCTCTGTCGTACACCACTTTACTGCCTCTGCTCACGGCGCCAGTTTCTAAAAAGTAGATGCCTAAACGATCACCTCCGAATACAATTTTGTCAACACCAACTCCTCTTTTACGCATTTCCATTAGGGCACATTCCCCAATGTCATTAGCCGGTAAACGAGTAACAAAATCGACCGGAACACCATAATTTGCAAGAGATACGGCTACATTTGACTCGCCTCCTCCATAAACAACATCGAAATTATTTGCTTGTGAAAACCTTAAAAATCCGGGAGGGGACAATCTTAGCATAATCTCACCGAAGGTCACTACTTTTTTCATCCTCTGTTTGGTTAAATTAAAAGTTAAAATATTCCTTCGCGTTGTTATAACATATGTCCTCTACCAACTGTCCAATCCAATCCATGTCATTGGGTAATTCACCATTCTTAATATCGTTTCCAAAAAGATTACAAAGAATTCGTCTGAAATATTCATGTCTCGGGTAGGAAAGGAAACTTCTGGAGTCTGTTAACATCCCAACAAAACAACTTATAAGTCCAATATTCGACAAGGCATTCATTTGTTGAATCATTCCATCCTTCTGATCCAAAAACCACCAACCAGATCCAAATTGTACCTTTCCTTTGATGCTGCCATCATTAAAATTGCCAATCATGGCAGCCATGACTTCATTATCCGAGGGATTAATATTATATATGATGGTTTTGGTCAATACATTCCGACTGTCCAGTTTATTCAGAAATTTAGACAAGTTTTTAGCCTGAGGAAAATCTCCAATAGAATCCCAGCCAGTATTTGCTCCAAGAAGTTGGTGCATACGGCTATTGTTATTTCTAAGTGCTCCTAAATGAAATTGTTGCACCCATCCAAATTCATGATAACTCTCTGAAAGAAAAAGGAGTAATGCACTCTGAAATTTTGTTACTTCAGCGGCACTAATGCTTTGTTTATCCCTTTTCCTTTTAAATATTGATTTTATCTCTGTTTCTGTAAAATCCTCTGCTTCCAGATGTTCAAGACCATGATCACAAAGCCTGCATCCATTATCATTAAAAAAGATAATCCTGTTTCTCAGCGCATCGCACAATTCATCATAAGAATCAATTGAATTTCCGGTCACAAGTTCTAATTTGTCAAGATAATCGTTATACGAATCCAAACCAATAAATAAAGCGTCATCGGGCCTGAATGCCGTACCGACTTTGGTTTTAAAATTACTTTTCAAAAGTGTACGGTGGTGTTCTAAGGTATCTGTTGGACTTTCTGTTGTACACAGCACTTCAACATTCATTTTAGACAATAAATTTTGGCAACTAAACTCAGGAGTTTTTAACTTTTCAGAGGTTTCCCTATATATCGCATCTGCACTTTTGGAATTTAGTAGCTCATCAATTCCAAAATACCTGTTCAATTCCATCTGTGTCCAGTGATATAGGGGGTTTCGCATAGTATAAGGGACAGTATGGGCCCATTTCTGAAACTTCTCAAGATCGCCGGCATTACCTGTAATATATTTTTCATCTATGCCCAATGTACGCATAGCTCTCCATTTGTAGTGATCCCCTTTGATCCATATATCTGTAATGTTCTTATAAATTTTATTTTCGGCTATTTCATTAGGAGGTAAATGGTTGTGGTAATCTATAATCGGCATTTTGGCCGCATGATCATGATAAAGCTCTTCAGCGTATTTATTTTCTAACAAGAAATTTTCATTAATGAATGTGCCTTTTATCCCCATACTATGTGCGTCTTTTTGCTATATCATAGATTTAATAATTCCTACTTCCAAACCGCGTAGTTCTGCCAAACCGCGCAACCGGCCTATGGCTGAATAACCTGGGTTGGTTTTCTTTGTAAGGTCATCGAGCATTTGGTGCCCGTGGTCTGGCCGCATGGGAATAGAAATATCATCTCTTCCTGCTTCAATTCGTCTTTTTTGTTCTAACAATACTTCTTTTACAATACTAAACATATCTACATCACCTTCCAAATGATTGGCCTCGTGGAAATTTCCATAGAGATCGCGTTGGGTGCTTCTTAAATGTAAAAAATGAGCACGGTCTGCAAATCGCCTGAAGATCTGCACCAGATCATTGTCTGCCCTAACTCCCAAGGAGCCAGTACAAAATGTTATTCCGTTAGAGATATTGGGAACCTGTTTAAAAAGGTATGCATAATCTTCCTCTGTACTTACCACCCTGGGTAATCCTAATATTGGATATGGTGGGTCGTCTGGATGAATGCACATGAGCACTTTGTTTTCTGCAGCAACCGGAATTATTTCTTTTAAAAATGACACCAAATGTGCTCTCAATTTATCTGCGTCAATATCATTGTAGGTGTCCAATATATTTTGAAACTGATCTAATGTATACCCTTCCTCAGCTCCCGGCAATCCGGCGATTATGTTATTTACCAATGCTGTCTTTTCCTTTGTGGAAAGCGCATCGAAATATGCTTTCGCTTCTTGCTGTTGTTCACTAGTATAACTGTCTACAGCTCCAGGTCTTTTTAAAAGGTGTAATTCAAAAGCCGCAAAGGCAATAACATCAAATCTCAGGGCCCTTGAACCATCTTCAACTTTAAAGTCTAATGATGTTCTGGTCCAGTCCAAAACCGGCATAAAATTATAACAGACAATATTGATGCCGCAACTGGCTAAATTCCGGATACTCAATTTATAATTCTCCAAATACATCTTAAAATCCCCGCGACGTGTTTTTATGTTTTCGTGTACGGGAATACTTTCTACCACACTCCATTTTAGACCTGCAGCTTCTATAGTATTTTTACGCTCCTCAATCGCCTCAAGCGTCCAGACTTCTCCATTAGGAATTTGATGCAATGCGGAAACAATACCGGTTGCGCCGGCCTGTTTAATATCACTTAAAGAGACTGGGTCCTTGGGGCCATACCATCTCCATGTTTGTTGCATCTTCATTTGTTCTCTCTTATTTTAAATTTATTTTAAACCCCGCTAAAAGCGCTAAAACCGCCGTCGATAGGTACTATGGTCCCCGTAACAAATGAGGCCGCATCACTAATTAGCCAGTGAATGGTGCCATTGAGTTCGTCAGCATCCCCAAATCGTTTCATTGGGGTATTGCTGATTATTGTATTACCCCGCTCTGTATAGCTGCCGTCCGAATTTGTCAAAAGTGCCCGGTTTTGATTGCCAATAAAGAAACCAGGGGCTATTGCATTTACACGTACACTCCCGTTAAATTTAAGGGCCATTTCCGTAGCCATCCATTTGGTGAATATGTCAATGGCCGCTTTGGAAGCCGAGTATCCAACAACCCTGGTGACTGCCTGAGTTGCGGTCATCGATGATATATTCACAATGCTCCCGAAAGACTGCCCGGCCATTACCTCTCCAAATATCATAGAGGGTAAGACCGAACCATTGAGGTTTAATTCTGATACTTTTTTAAAATCCTCCATTTTAAGATCAAAAATGGTTTGGTCCTCACCAATTGTTGCTCCGGGCATATTTCCGCCAGCGGCATTTATCAGGACATCAATTTTTTTCCATTTTTCAAGAATCACCGACCTGGCCTTTTGCAGATGGTCTTTGTCCAAAACACTTCCGGGAACACCGAATATGTCAGGGCTTATTTTTTTTAATTCGGCAACTCTTGTTTCAACGCTTTCAGGAAATAAATCGAGTATGACCACCCTGGCTCCATGTGTCAGTAAATAGGAAGCCATATTGCCTCCTAATGCCCCGGCACCGCCGGTTATGACAATAACTTTTCCTGAAATATCAAATAGATTGACCTTTCCCATTCCTGTTATTAATTGCTGTGATAATCATATTTTTTATACGCCGGTAATCTGTTTACGGGTTTTCTTATAAGGCGGGTTCCCAGCCTGGTTCGTAAGTTCTAGACCACAACTTCATGGCCTCCCTGTCAAAAATGCGACCTGTTGTTTCGTCAACATCAAACGACTTTCCAATTCTTGAAGAGATGTTGGCATAATGTGTCAGTGCCTGACTAAGCGCTCCTTGTTCTATTGGTGAAGTCAGTTCTTCTTTGCCCCGTATTGTTTCAAAAAAGTTTATGGCGTGCCTCGTAGACAGACTACCTCCCCCACCTAAGGCAACTCCTCCCTCACTTTCTGCAGCTGCACTGTCTTTTATCAATTTACCGCTAAGATCATATATTTGAAACCCTCCGCGATCAACCATTGCCGCGCCCTTGGAACCATATATTAAAGTACCTCTGTCCTTACCGTATTTATCGTATCTATTCCGGCTACTGCCATCCCATAAAATAACGCGATTGCCGGCATATCTGAAGGTAGCTTCCATAGTGTCATACATTTCCCATCCGTCATTTACAAATTGATGTTTTCCTGAAATGACATCTACATGTTCGGGATACCCCACATCCAATGCCCAGCGGGCAACATCCAGCTCATGAGTAGCGTTATTCCCCATTTCTGCCGTACCGTAATCCCAACCATACCAATGCCAGTTGTAGTTCCAGGTGTCGTGCATATACTCCTTTCTTGGCGCCGGTCCCTGAAAAAGGTCCCAATCCAATCCCTCCGGGGGCGCAGCTTTTTCAGGAATTGGAACTTCCCCTCTTCCATTGGTATAAAAAGCAATTGCTTTATAAACTTCGCCGATCTTCCCATTGCGAATATCATTTATGAGCTCATTTGTTTCTGCTGATGATCTTTGCTGGTTGCCCATTTGAACCACCTTATTATATTTGGTCTGAGCTGCAACAACCAATTCATTTTCATGCATATTATGTGAACATGGTTTCTCCAAATAGACATGTTTACCGGCTTTCATAGCCATACAAGCCCCTGGGGTATGCCAATGGTCAGGGGTAGCCATAAATATGGCGTCAACATCCGTATCTTCTAAAATCTTGCGGATATCATTTTCAAGCTGCGGTTTATTATTAATTTTTGAAGCAAACCTCTGAGCCGCTTTTTCTCTTTGACTTTTAAGAACATCACATAAATAAAGTAAACGGACGTTATTTTTCTTATTAGCAATAGGGTCTATATAAGCCGGATATCTTCTGCCCAATCCCTGAATAGCCAGATTGATCCTTTCATTAGCTCCAATGATTTTTGAATAACTGCTCGCAGACATGGCATTAACGCTACTGCTAAAACCGATACCAACCGCACCAACCGTCGCTTTTTTGATAAAACTCCTCCTATTTGAATCCATAATTAGTTTTGTTTATGATTTTCATAATCTTTTTAATTAGCTGCCGAGTATCGCAATTTAGAAATTATTTTTAAATTTCGTTAACGTTAACGGCAAATAATTATTAAATTACCCCGGCATAAACAAAAATGCCTATTTTTAAAACGGATAAAACGAAAAAATTACACTGTGAGCTTTAAGAAATAATGAAAAAAGTACTATTTGTAATTTTAGTTCTTAATTTCAGCTGGTATTTTTACGAAAGTGTACCTGAACAACTGGGAGTCCGGCTTTAAGAAATGAAATGTTCTCATTGTAAATAGCCATCAAAAAAAATCGCGTCTTATAAATTATGCTAATCGACTTTAAGCTTACACCTGAAGATTTAACCGATAAAATAAATCTACTATGGTCTCTATCCGGTAACAAAATTAAGAGTATAACCACACAGTTGGATGGTGTTTTGGGCTCACCTGTTGTGACGGTTAATGGCAATTATGAACCTAGAAGCTGGACCGATTGGACACAGGGATTTCAATATGGATCTGAATTATTACAATTTGACGCAACTGATGATTCGTATTTCCTGGATTTGGCCATTCAGCATATCAAGGCAAAAATGACACCCCATGTCAGCCATTTTGGGGTACATGATCACGGTTTTAATAACTTAAGTACTTATGGGAATATGCTTCGGCTTCTCGGTGAAGGAAGAATTCCACATAATGACTGGATTGAGGAGTATTGTGTTTTGGCGCTGAAACTATCTGCCTCTGTTCAGGCCCAGCGATGGACCTCTATACCTGAGGGGGGCTTCATTTATTCCTTTAATGGGCCTCATTCCCTGTTTGTCGATACCATCCGAACCATCAGAATCCTGGTAGCCGGACATTTGCTAAACCATTATTCATCCGGGGAAAACGATAGCAAAATCAGTCTATTGAAAAGAGCATATCAACATGCCCTGGCAACAGCCAAATATTCTGTTTATTACGGAGAAGGTCGAGACACCTATGATGTGCCCGGGCGCACTGCACATGAGGCCATATTTAATGTTAATGATGGTAATTTTCGCTCGGCTTCAACACAACAGGGTTACAGTGGATTCTCTACCTGGACCCGTGGTTTAAGTTGGGCAATGCTGGGATTTGCAGAACAGCTCGAATTCCTGGATACACTTAGTGATTTGCCAGAATTAGAAGAATTGGGTGGCAAAGACTATTTGGAATCCACTTTTCTAAAAGCTGCCAAAGCCACATGTAATTTTTATTTGGAAAATAGCGCGCTCGATGGGATTCCTTATTGGGATACCGGAGCCCCCGGGCTGATTCATCTCAGGGATTGGCGCAACAAAAATTCTGATCCGCTTAATGATTGGGAGCCAATAGATAGCTCGGCCGCAGCAATAGGAGCCCAGGCGTTGTTAAGGCTGGGGAATTATCTTAGGTTAAAAAATGATAGCGAGGCAGATAAATATTGGTCCGCAGGATTAACCGTAACAAATCGTTTATTTACAAGTCCGTACCTAAGCTCCAATTCTGATCACCAGGGATTGATCTTACATACTATCTATCATCGCCCAAATGGTTGGGACCACATTCCTGAAGGCAGTAAGATACCCAATGGGGAGTCTTGTATGTGGGGTGATTACCACGCCCGGGAACTGGCGCTGTATCTAAAGAGAATTATTGAGGATAAACCCTATTATACATTCTTTAAAAACATATCGCTCTAAATGGCCAAGTCAAAACCACAATTTACCAGAATCGCACAATTAAAGTCCGCTGAAGATTTTCTTAATCACCTATCTCTTCTTAAGGTGGATATGCCATTTAAGCCAATTCTCGATTCACCCGAAAAATCGTCTTTGAACCAATCGCTCAAATTAATGTCGGGCCAAACTATTGGGAATCGATTTTGTATACTTCCAATGGAAGGCTGGGATGGCACTACCGCAGGCTTACCCACCGACCTAACCAGACGGAGGTGGCATAATTTTGCTATTAGCGGGGCCAAATTATTATGGGGATGCGAGGCGGTTGCGGTTCGTCCGGATGGCAGGGCTAATCCTAATCAACTAATGATCAATACGCAAAATCTGGGCGCATTTAAGAGTTTATATCAGGAAATGGTTGCCATGCACGAACAGAAATTTGGCACGTCATCGGACTTGTTGATTGGTTTACAACTGACAGATTCTGGTCGGTTTGCTGTACCCGATGAGGACCGCGTGAGAAAACCCAAAACCTTATATAAACATTCAGTACTGGATAACAAATTCAATATACCAAAGGATCATGAAGTAATGACCGATGCAGAAATTGATGTTTTGGTAGCAGATTTTATAAAGGCGGCGGCCCTGGCCAAAGAGGCGGGCTTTCAATTTGTAGACATAAAACACTGCCATGGATATTTAGGTCATGAATTCCTGAGTGCCTTCAATCGTCAGGGAAAGTATGGGGGAATTTTGGAAAATCGCTTACGGTTTATAACATCCATTGTTGAAGGCATAAAGGCTAGCAGTAATATTCCCGTGGCGGTTCGTCTTAGTGCCTTTGATTGGATTCCGTTTACTAAGGGAGAGGAAAATCTGGGTGTTCCTGAGGTCCTGGGCCAACCTTATAAAGAAGCCTTTGGAGGTGATGGTCATGGAACAGGGATAGATTTAACCGAAGTTTTTGAGATGCTGGATCATTTGGAGCAACTGGGGATTGAACTAATTTGTATTACCGCCGGAAGTCCGTATTACGTTCCACATATAATAAGACCGGCATTATTTCCTCCATCTGATGGGTACCTCCCGCCAGAAGACCCACTTATTGGTGTGGCCCGACAAATAAATGTAACACGTCAACTAAAAGAAAAATTTCCAAACCTTGCCATTGTAGGTTCAGCCTACTCCTATCTTCAGGAATGGCTCCCGCATATTGCCGAAAAGGTCATCGATGATCAAATGGCCGATTTTATAGGATTGGGTAGAATGGTGCTCAGTTATCCGGAAATGCCCGATGATATATTGAATGGCCGTCCATTGACCCGAAAAAAGATTTGCAGAACTTTTTCGGACTGCACCTCAGGTCCCAGAAATGGCCTGATCTCCGGATGCTTTCCATTAGATCCATTTTATAAGGAAAAACCAGAGGCTGCTCAGCTCAAAGAACTTAAAAAAACTTTTAGGCTATGACGACAAATGTGTTGATTACAGGAGGAACAAGGGGTATTGGTCTTGGAATAGCCAAAGCTTTGGCCAAAACCGGATGCAACCTGGCCGTAAATGGAAGGAGGACAGCGGAGGATGTGCAACGAATTATTGAGAATCTTTCACAGTGGGGATCAAAAGTAGTGTATTGCCAGGGCGATATTGCATCTGCCAATGACAGGCAGACTATTGTAGAAACTGCACTCGCTGCCCTTGGCCAGCTTAACGTATTGGTTAATAATGCCGGTGTTGGTCCACTTCAAAGAAATGATCTTCTTGATTGCAGCGAGGAAAGCTATGACAGGGTTATGAATACTAATTTGCGAGGTCCGTTTTTTCTCACCCAAAAAATAGTCCGGCATATGATAGATAATAATTTGGATAATAAAGGATGTATTATCAACATTTCCTCTATTAGTGCAACAATGGCCTCGGTTAACAGGCCAGAATATTGCCTTTCAAAGGCGGGCATGAGTATGATGACCAGGTTATTTGCCACCAGATTGGGAGAGTTTAGCATTCCGGTCTACGAAATTAGACCGGGAATTATTGAAACCGACATGACCTCAAAGAACCTTGAGAAATATCAAAAACTAATAGAAAACGGATTAAGCATCCAAACCAGATTAGGCCAACCCGAAGATGTTGGCAAGGTAGTGGCGGCACTGGTAGATGGAGATCTTCCTTACTCCACTGGGCAGGTGATCATGGTTGACGGGGGAATAACGGTACCTAGATTATAAAATGAAATCATGAATAAAAGACAGAACAACACAACTAAAATTTTAGATTTCCTGGCGATAATTACCTTCATTGCTTCCTTTACCCCATTGGTTATTCCCTACCAGCAAACCCATCCTTTTTTTATGGGGATTCCCTACACTATGTGGATGGGGTTTTTAGTTAGCATATTCTTCGTTATACTAACCTTTCTTGTTTCGTTAACCCAAAAAGAAGAAAAGAATGCTGACTAATTTTATAATTGCAGGGTTGGTCTATTTGGCCGTATTGATTTTTCTGATCAGGAAGACTAGGTTGAAAGAAAAAACGACTTCAAGTTATTTGTTGGCCGGGGGAAACATAGGTTTCGTAATTGGATTATTTACCACTGCAGCTACGCTCTTTAGTGCTTTTACTGTTGTAGGAATGCCCGACTTCTTTAGAACTCATGGGATAGGAGCCTGGATCTTCCTTGCTGTTTCAGATGCCATGATGGTCTATGCCCTCATTAGAGTAGGGGAGATACTTAGAAGAAAAGCACGGAAACTGGAGTTTAAAGGAATGGCTGGTTTAATGGTTACCACCTATGGTTCCAAATTAGCTGGTTATGTGGCTTTTGGGGGGGCGGTGGTTTTCCTTGTTCCCTACATTTCTGTCCAGATAAGTGGCATTTCTATATTTCTTAATGCAGCGTTTCCAGAGGCTATTCCAGTTTGGGGCTGGAGCCTGATGATTGTTGCAATAATGATAATTTATAGTGAAACTGGAGGACTGAGGGCTATTATGTACAACGACACCTTACAGGGAATTCTTCTTTTTATCACATTGTGGATTGTAGGATATAACTGTATTGATCATTTTGGAAGTGTTTCTTCTATGTTTGAAAAGGTGCGTTCTGTTAAGGAAGAGTTACTTTCGGTTCCCGGTCCGAAAGGACTGTTTACTCCCCAATTTTTAATTATCTCGGCCATCGCAATCATCTCACTTCCGTTCACCCAACCGCAAATTTCTACCCGGGTGATAATAATGAAAAGTAATTCGGCCCTGCGTAAGATGGCAATTGGCTTGGGATTCGTTGCAATTTTGGTCATTCTTCCGACATTATTTATGGGAATGTATGGTGCTGTTTTATATCCAAATGCCTCTACTCAGGAGTTTATTGGCCAAGTATTATTATATGATCAGGCATCCGGAATAGCGGCTATGGGATTAATTGGGTTGATTGCAGCAGCCATTTCCACATCTGATTCGCAAATATTTGCTCTGGGATCGGAGTTACGGTCACTTCTGACAATGAATGACAAAAGGGCTCTTTTTATCACCCGTATTTTTATAGTGGTTTTCGGACTGCTTGCCCTTATCTTTTCGATTATTAGTTCCGATCATTTGGTGTTGTTGGCAAGAACCAGCTTTGCCGGAACGGCAATGATGGGGCCTATGATCCTAATAGGAATGTTGAGTTCAAAAAAACTGTCCTTACTATTGCCCATTGTAACCATTATTACGTTGGTTACGTATATATTATCTACGGCGGGAGTTTTACCCGCAAGTGTCTGGGTCCTGGAAATAGAGCTGTTTTTATTTTTAAGTTTAGCAGTTGCCGCTATCGTTGAGGTTACTATTCTCAAACGCCCAAAACAACATGCATTAAAGGAATAGGCAGGGCGAGATTGTATATGAACTGCGGAAGTTGTACAGTTGATACCATTTAAGCCTACTGGCGGGACTAATATTTTAAAATACTTTAGTTACATATTATCAACTTTAATATACCAAGTGCCGTTTAATCCTTTTGAGGATAGTATGGAACCTCTATTTTTAAAGAGAATTATTGCAAATAATGAAATAAGTAGAACTTTTCGTTAACGTTAACGAAAAAATTTATTAAATTCGTTGACATTCAAATTTGGGTATTCCATATTGTATAAACAAGCAAAAAATTGCTCATTTATTTTTAAGTAATTATGAAAAAAATTAAAATTGGATTTATAGCTGGCATCTTCTTATGTTGTCTCGCTTTATCTGCACAGGAAAACTGGGAAGTATTGTTTAATGGCAAAGATCTTTCCAACTTTCAACAACTAAACGGGGACGCCTCTTATGAAATAAAGAACCAGGAATTAATTGGAACTTCAAAGCTTGGTATTCCAAATAGTTTTATGGCCACAAAAAAAACTTATGGCGATTTTATTCTGGAGTTTGATGTATTTGTTGAAAACGGTTTAAACTCCGGGGTACAATTCAGAAGTCTGAGTACACCGACATATATGGACGGGCGGGTACACGGATACCAATGTGAAATAGAAACAAGTTCAAGAAAATGGGCAGGAGGCGTGTATGATGAGGCCAGAGGAGGGTGGTTATATCCACTGACGAGAAACCCAAAAGGTCAAAATGCTTTTGTACCCGGGCAATGGAATCATTACCGTATAGAAGCAATAGGTACTAACATTCGTACGTGGATCAATGATGTTCAATGTGCTAATTTGGTTGACGATACTACTGCTGAAGGCTTTATTGCCTTTCAGGTACACAGTATTCATGACAAAAGTCTTGAAGGTAAAATCGTGAAATGGAAAAACATAAAAATCCTGACCACAGATTTGGAAAATTCGCGAAAGCAAGTAGATAGTGATGTTCCGGAATTCAGCTATTTAAAAAATCAGTTAACTGCAGACGAAAGCAGAAAAGGCTGGCGCTTGTTATGGGATGGTAAATCCACTGAAGGATGGAGAGGAGCCAAACTCAATAAATTTCCTGACAATGGATGGGAAATAAATGATGGCCTGCTAACGGTATTGTCTTCTGGTGGTGCAGAGTCTCGAAATGGCGGTGATGTCGTGACAGTGAATTCATTCAGCAATTTTGAGTTAAGTGTTGATTTTAAGATGACCGAAGGTGCCAATAGTGGTATCAAATACTTTGTTGATTCTGAATTGAATAAAGGGGAAGGTTCCGCGATCGGGTTAGAATTCCAGGTGTTGGACGACGAAAAACACCCTGATGCCAAAGCGGGAAAAAATGGAAATAGAACAGTTGGCTCCTTGTATGATTTGATCAGAGCTGAAAATAACGGTAGTTCAAGAGGTAAAAATTTTAAAGGAATTGGCAAGTGGAACAACGCCCGAATTGTTGTAAAAGACGGGCATGTGGAACATTGGCTGAACCATGTAAAAGTTGTGGAATTTGACCGATTCAGTCAAATGTTCAGAGCTTTAGTGGAGAAAAGCAAATATGAGCAATGGGCAAATTTTGGACAGATTCCCGAAGGGTTAATTTTATTACAGGATCACGGGGACGAGGTGTCATTTAAAAATATTAAAATAAGAGAATTTTAATCTAATTATGATGAAAAAAAACAGACGAAATTTTATAAAGAAAACAGCTTTAGCATCAAGCGGAATTGTATTAGGCGCAAACGCCATGAGTGCGAGTAGCTATAGAAAGATATTAGGTTCAAATGATCGTGTTCGTGTGGGTATTTCGGGTTTTTCGAATCGTGCAAAAGGGGCATTAATTCCTGCGTTTAGTGGTCATTCAAAGTCGCAGAATTTCGAAATCGTCGGAGTATCCGATATTTGGAATAGACGTAGAGATGAAGGTGTGGCCTATATTAAGGAGGTGACCGGGAATAAAGTTGAACAATGGGAGAATAATGAAGAGATGTATTCTCAGGATAAGATTGATGCTGTTATTATTTCCACGGCAGATTTTCAACACGCCCTGCACACTGTACAGGCAGCTACGGCTAAAAAGGATGTGTACTGTGAAAAACCATTTGCTGAAACAATGGCCGATGCCCGTGTAGGAATGAAAGCGGTAAAAGATTCCGGGATTGTATTTCAAATTGGGTCACAACGAAGAAGTGGTGCCAACTATCATGCGGCCAATGACTTTATTAAGTCGGGTAAATTCGGAGATATTGTGATGGTTGAAATGACCTGGAATGTCAACCAACCCGGCAGGTGGCGATTACCTAAATTAACAAGAGAAATCAGAGAATCGGATACAGACTGGAAACGATATCAAATGAATCGGCCAGAAGCGGCCTGGGATCCAAGGAAATATTTGGAATACAGATTATTTTGGCCTTACTCATCTGGTATTCCCGGTCAATGGATGTCGCACCAAATTGATACTGTACATTGGTTCTCTGGCCTGAATCATCCAAGAAGTGTTGCAGCGAATGGGGGCATTTATTTATGGAAAGACGGACGAAAAAATTTCGATACAATGTCTGCTGTTTTTGATTACGGCCCTGCAGATGATATGAGTACAGGTTTTCAGGTAACCTATTCTTCCAGATTTACCAACTCTGCAGGTGGAACTAAAGAAATTTATTATTCGAACGGAGGAGAATTGAATTTAGACACTAACAAAGTGAGTGATAATGGCGGACTGTCAGAGCGGTTTGCTAAAGCAATGGATTTGCAGGCAAATAAACTGGAAAGTTTTAATCTTGCGGACAATGCCCCTAAGGTGGTTACATCTGCGGATACGGGCGCCGATAATATGACCTCATTGCATATGCTGAATTGGATGGAATGTGTGCGTAGTCGTGAAACCACAAATGGTCCTGTAGAAGCTGGGTATAACCATTCCATAGCTAATATTATGACAACGGCAGCACTGAGAACCGGCCTCAAGGCTACCTTTGATGAGGCTAGCCAGGATGTATTGGCTGGCGGAAATGTATTCCAATATTAAAACTTTTTAGATGTTCCAAAAGATAATATATGGTTGTTTAATTCTAAGTCTTCTTACTGTGTCTTGCAAAGAGAAAAAAGTGACTGCCGCAAGTGAAAATGCTATTGTGGATGAAATTGGGCTTAGTCCAAAAGTCACTTTGGTCAATGACCCAACCGGCAAAAAAGTAGTGGTAAAAATAAATGGCGAACTGTTTACCTCTTATGTTTATGACGGGCAAACTCCCAAACCTATTTTATATCCTATTCTAACCAAAAGCGGGAAAACCGTTACCAGGGGCTTCCCCTATGATCCAAGGCCCAACGAGCGTGTAGATCATCCACATCATGCGGGGCAGTGGTTTAATTATGGCGATGTTAATGGATTGGACTTTTGGAATAATTCATATGCTATTCCTGAAGAGGATAAACATAATTACGGCACCATTTACCACCAGGAAATTATACAGAGCGATGACGACAAGGGCAGCCTTACAATCAAAGCGGTTTGGCGGTCTTCGGATGATGCAGATCTTTTGGAAGAGACCACTCAATTTATTTTTTCAGAAGAAGCGAGTACCAGAATTATTGACCGAATTACAACTTTGAAGGCTTTACAGGATGTTTCTTTTACAGATAACAAGGAAGGAATGATAGCAATTCGGGTTGCACGGGAATTGGAATTACCAACAGACAAACCGGCGGTATATACAGATGCAGAGGGTAATGTCACTGAAGTAGCCGCGCTGAATAACGATGGTGTCGAGGGAAATTATTTTGGCAGTGAAGGTTTAACAGGCAATGCAGTCTGGGGTACCAGACACAAATGGGTGAAGTTAGAAGGTACAATTAAAGAAGAAACAGTATCGGTTACCATAATTGACCATCAGAAAAATGTAGGCTATCCTACCTATTGGCATGCCAGGGACTATGGTCTGTTTGCTGCTAACCCATTAGGACAGGCTATTTTTTCTGAAGGTAAGGAAAGCCTTAATTTCAAATTGAAAGAAGGAGAATCGACCACTTTTAAATATCGTATACTGGTGCATAATGGCTCGGAATTATCCAATGAAGTGATCAATCAATCTTTTAATGAATTTAATCAATAGTAATTGTTTAAAAACCATCACAATGAAACGTATTTTTTTAGTGGTTTACATCCTGGTATATATATCAAATTCTTTTGGGCAGGTAACAGAACCTCAAATGGAAACTATTTTTGACGGGGATGATCTAGAAAATTGGCAAATCCCTGAAAACAATGTTTGGTGGACGTTAGATGCGGGAGCACTCTGGGCAAAAAGTGATCCTGATGAAACGGGATCAATTCTATGGACAAGGGAAAAGTACAAAGACTTCGTGGTACAAATGGATTTCAAATTTGGGGAAGGCACCATTGATTCCGGTATTTTTATGAGAGGTGATGACGAAAACAATCCACAAATACAGATTGGAGAATCGGGCTCTTTAAAAAGAGACATGACTGCATCGCCCTACGTACCCAAGTCAGGTTATCCGGTAGAAGCCAAGGGTATCAAAGAGTTGCTGAAAATGAATGATTGGAATACCATAAAGGCCATGGCAATAGGGAATACTTATAAAGTATGGCTAAACGGTAATGAGGTCATGAACTACACCCTTGAGAATGCAAATTTAGAAGGTCCGATTGGTCTTCAGCTTCATCCAGGCAGGAATATGACTATACAATTTAAGAATATTCTTGTAGCGCGTTTGTAGTCAGAATCGGACATCTATGCTATTTTAAGTTCTGACTTAAACTATTAACTTATGAGCCAAGCGAACAAATAATTTTTTGATTCAAGCATGGGAATAAAACGAATAGCAAAATTAGCGAATGTATCTATAGGTACCGTAGACCGGGTCTTGCATAAACGCCCTGGCGTATCAAAGGAAACAGAGGAAAGGGTGCGTAAAATCATTAAGGAAACAGGCTATACCAAGAATACAACCGCCAGCAGATTGAAATTAGCCTCGGTTAAAAAAATCAAGATTGCCATTTTAATTCCCGAGAGTAAAAATAAAAAAAGATGGGCGTATTGGAAACTTCCAAAAGATGGTATTAAAAAGGCAGTTAAGGAGCTCAAGGAAATGGGTGTTGAAGTTGACTATTATTATTTTTCGGACTCCAAATCATTCGTGGTTAGAAACAAGGAAATCTTTGGAGAAAATTATGACGCAATAGTTACCGTGCCATTTTTTAAGAATGCAAGTAATGACCTCCTTGATCTGGCTAAAACAAAGAATATCCCCGTTGTTTTTTTGGACACAAAAATAGATTTGGACAGCCCTGCCAATTTTATCCGTCAAAATTCATATAATGCAGGTATGGTGGCTGGAAGGCTGCTGCATGGGCTGGTTGGGAATGAAGGAGATTATTTTATTGTAAACATAACTATAGACAAAGGAATACATGCTAATGGCAAGCAAAGGGAAGATGGTTTCAGAGCATTCTTTAAGTCGATTAACAGGAATGTAAATATCCGAACGATTAATCATCCGGTGAATGTGGAGTTTACGATTACCAAGGAATTGGAAGAAAGTTTTAAAAGAGATACTTTAAAGGGAATATTTGTTACGAATTCCAGATCGCACCTCATTCCACAAATACTTAAAATGCATAATATAAATAAAACTTATGTTGTTGGGTTTGATATGAACGAGAAAAATCTAAAGTGTTTGCAAAAGAACGAGATCGATTTTCTAATTAATCAGAAACCGGATTATCAGGGTTATGCAGCGATAAAAGGCTTATTTAATTATTTGACCAAACAAGATCAATCTGAACTTAATTTAGATATCCCGGTCGAGATTATTGTCAAAGAAAACATCCCGGCTTTATAAAATCACAAATCAATTTTTTAGAACTTCTATATTTAATAATTCCTTAATTCTTATAAATAACAAAGGCCACTACAGTTATGTAGTGGCCTTTTGCGGAAATAAACTAACTCAACTTGCAATAAATATATTATTGTGGATATCCCGGATTTTGTGGGTACCCTCCTAAAGTTCTGTCTATCTGGTTTTGCGGGATAGGTCTCAGGGTATGATAATCCTGAATGTTGGGAGCGGCACCAGGATTGTGCATCGCTGTACGCTCTACCAATTTGCCGGTTCGTGCCAAATCCCACCAGCGATGACCTTCGCCTGTTAATTCTCTTGCTCTTTCATCCAGAAGAAAATCGAGTGTTACGTCGCCCGGAGTAATCTGTGATGCTGCTTCCATTCCGGGGACAGCCGATCGCATTCTGATGACATTAATATCATCAGCCGCTCCAGTCGTATTGGTTTGTTGTAACCTGGCTTCTGCTCGTAATAAATAAGCATCTCCTAAACGCATTAAAATAAAATCGCGCTGACCCTGTGTCTTTTGGCGATCTGGTCTTGTTGCATCTATCCATTTATTCAAGGAAGGGAAAAGTCTTTCCGTATACTCGTCATTTGAATATACCAAATAAGGCACTCCGTCCTGCCGTGATTGCGGCCAATCAACATCTTTTCCGGGACCAGGGATATAAATAGCTGTATCACCAATTGCTAATGCTGCTCTGGCGGGTTCGTCACCTACTGCATCGGTAGGAGGTTCATCCTTGTTAGCAAACCATACATGTTTGAAAGAATCGTCATATCTGGAATCAACATCTCTATCCCAAAGTGTCAGCATAAAATCTGTTGGCCGGTGTCTTTTCCACGGTCTGCCATTGGCAATATCTCTGGTCATTCCTCTACGAACGTCATATTCGTGTAAGAAATAGAGGTGCCATCTATGTCCAAACCCATCAATGCCACTATCTACCTGTGACTTAGAATTAGGGATTACAAAAACCATTTCACTATTTTCCTGGTTATTTATATCCCATAGATCTGCAAAATTCGGTAATAGTGAGAAGCCATAATTATTAATGACGTTGCCAAGTAAAGTTTCTGCTCTCGAAGCATCTGATCCTTCAGAAAATGCAGTATAGCTCCTGGTCAAAAGGGCTTTGGCCAATAAAAACTCAGCTGCCGGCTTAGTCGCCCGCCCGTAGTCAGATTGCTCGTCTGGTAAATTGGCTATAGCAAATTCTAAATCGGGTACTATTGCCTGGTTATAAATTTCTGACTGCGAAGTTCTATTTGCTTCAACCTCAATACCTACGGTTTCTTCAAGGCTAAGGTGAGCATCACCCCAGGTGGTAACCACATTGAAATAATAGAACGCCCTTAAAAATCGCACCTCGGCGATAAGCACTGTTTTCTCGGAATCATCCATTTCCACATCGGCAGAGCGGTTGATTACGCCATTGGCCTGGTTGATACCCTGGTACCAATTATCCCATGAAGCCGGTATATAACTTTCTGAACCATTTAGGCCTCCATCATAAAAGTTGAACACCTTATGACCGCCATCTGCACCATTGGTCCAGATATCAGTGCCAAAGGTCATCATGGCAGCGCCCATTTCCTGACCGTAGAAAGGTTTAAAAGTAGAATAGGTTGCTCTGACTGCATCTCGCAGCCCAGCTGCTGTTGTATAGTAAGAGGCGGCTGAAACATCGGTCACCAGCTCCTCTTCTATAAACTTATCGCACGACTTTGTCACGAAAGCCAGTGCTAAAATCAAGATTATATAAATTTTTCTGTTCATAATATTTAAATTAAACTATTTAAACTAACAATTTTTTATCACTTAAAAAGTGGCATTTAAAGATAGTGACCACATTTTATTACTAGGCACCACACTGCTATTCAATGAGCCTTCATCTTCGCCAACCTCCGGATCAAATGTTTCATAATCACTTATAAACCACAAATTCTGACCTGATACTGACAAACGCAATTTTTCCATTTTCAATTTTTCTGTAATTGACTGCGGAAGCGTGTAGCCCAACGATATATTTCTAAGTTTAATAAAACTTCCATCAAAATACCTGAGCGTTGAACCATTCCTTGGACTTTCCTGGTTCTCATTCGGCCTTGGGTAGGCATTTGTAGGATTATCAATAGTCCAGTAATCTACATCCAGGTTATTGTACCTTCCAAAAAGAGCATTATTATTGGCGTGAAAGTTTGACTGAACCATGTGCCCTTGTCTGAAAACGAAGAATACGCCAAGATCAAATCCTTGGTATTTGAATTTGTTATTCCATCCACCATAATAATCGGGAACATCAGACCCTAGAATTCTTCGGTCATCCGGAGTAATGACACCATCACCATCAACGTCTCTCAGCTTAATCTCACCCGGTACTTTTTGTTCTGCCGAAGTAGCCAGGGCTTCTTCACTGGATTGGTAGATACCTTGCTTTTCATAATCAAAAAATACGTTGATAGGCGATCCGATAAACCAGTTATTTCCTGTATCATCTATAGGATTTCCGTTGGCATCTTTTAAAGCCAGTTCTGTAATTTCTTCTTTGTAACCGGAAATATTTAAATCCATATCCCAGTTAAATCCATCTCCATCATTATCTATAATACCGTAGCTAACACTGAATTCGAGTCCCTGGGTACGCGTAGCTCCAATATTCTGGAGTACGATTCCGTATCCGGAAGTGGTGGGTAAAGTTCTTTCCAGTAACAGATCAACAGTGTTAGTTCGGAACCAATCAATAGATCCTACTAATCGATTGTTGAAGAAACCGTAGTCAACACCAATATCCAAAGTTTTTGAAACCTCCCAAGTCAGATCTTCGTTTGGTATTTCTGATAGGCCAAAACCAAGTGCAGGTGCTTCACCAAAAGCATATACTGAACTTCCCAACCTTCCTGCGGTCTGATACGGAAGTACAGAAGTATTACCTACCTCTCCGTATGAAGCCCTTAACTTTAATTCGTCAACGAATGTGCCGGCCAGAAATTCTTCCTGAGCCAACCTCCAACCTGCGGAAACTCCCGGGAAATAATTCCATTGATTTCCGGGTGCTAATCTTGAGGAACCATCCGCCCTTATTGAGGCCTGAAATAAATACTTGCCGTCAAAATCATAATTTACACGGCCCATAAAGGAGGCCAAGGCCCATTCTGTTAGACCAGAGGTGAGAACACCTCCCTGGGTGGCAGAACCTAAATTGTAAAAAGATTGTGACTCATAAGGTATACCGGTAACATTTCCGGTATTTATCTCTAGTCTGGATTTCTGAATACTCTGTAACAGCGTTACTTTTAGATTTTGTTTTGGGGTTAAAGCCTTATTATAGGTCAATAAATTTTCTAGGGTATATCCAAAATCATTTACGTTTATAATTCCGGCTCTACCTGGTCCTCCACGGTTGGTATTTGTTAAACTACCGGCGAAAGTACCCCTTCGGCCTATTCTGATATCAGGACCAAAGGTTGTAGTCCATTTTAGTCCCTCCATAATATTAATATCTAAATATATTGGAGCAAAAATCCGTGTTTGTTGTCTTTCATCAATGAATGCGCCTTCCACCAGTTCATTTAAAGGATTGGTACGAATACCATCGTTGGTGGGCAAAAACGCGAGATTTCCATCTGCGTCGTAAGGAACGCCTAAAGGATTATTTGATAATGCTTCTTGTACTGTAGCATCGGAACCCCAATTCTGCTCTGTCTTAGCTATTAAAAAGGAAGCCCCTACTTTGAAGATATCATTGATTTTATGGTCTACATTTACCCTGCCAGAAAATCTTTCGAAATCCTGGTTACTTATAATACCCTGTTCTTTAAAATACCCTATAGAAGTACTGAAGGTCGTATTCTCTGACCCTCCGCTTACACCAATTTGATGATTGGTCTGCCAGCCGTCGCCCAATACCAAATCTTGCCAGTCTGTTGATCTGCCAGCAGAAAGGGACTCTAATTCAATGGGGTCTAAGAAGACCTCGGTATCAGCAGGAATAGCACCATTCCATCCAATACGTCTTGATTCCCTTTTTAAATCGGCAAATTCTTCTCCGTTCATCATATCTACTAATCGCGTCGCTGAGGTAACACCATAGCGGCTGCTGTAAGTTACTTTGGTTTTTCCAACTCTTCCACGGTTGGTCGAAACCAGAATAACACCATTTGCACCTCTTGACCCGTAAACTGCAGTTGCTGCTGCATCTTTTAAGACCTGCATTGAAGCAATATCGTCAGGGTTGATATCGGCCATTGAGTTAGACCCATCTATTAATGGTATACCATCAACAACATAAAGAGGATCGTTAGATGCACTTATAGAACGTCTACCCCTTATTCTTACGGTTGGGTTTTGCCCTGGTCTACCGCCCGTCGCCTGAACATCGACACCGGCAATTTGTCCTTTGATGGCTTCAATAGTACTTGATACCTGGACAATACTCAACTGCTCTGCGGTAACACTTTCAATAGCTCCGGTTACTTCCCCTTTCTTTTGAGTACCATAACCTACCAGTACTACTTCATCTAAAAGTGATGCATCTGGCTGTAAGGAAATATTGATCGTTGTTCTACCGTTGACCTGCACTTCGCTGGCGGAGTAGCCAACAAAACTAAAAACAAGAACGCCTTCAGAGGCTACACTAATAGAATAATTACCATCAAAGTCGGCTACCGCCCCGGTTGTTGTACCCTTAACCACAACACTGGCTCCGGGTAAGGGATTGCCATTCTCATCTGTTACAACACCTGTAACAGTAGATTGTACCTCATCATTTGAATAATTGACGTCTTCGGAAGCACTACTTGCATAAATGGAAGTTGCGCCCAGAACGCTAAGCAGAACAAAAAGCAAGAGATACCTTGCTTTTGCCCTTAGTTTTTTAAAGCATAATTTTTTCATATCATATTGATGTTAAGTTAGTTAATTTTTAATTTTTTAGTACAGTGAGTTGGTTGATGAAAATAGTTGTTTTTGACATTGATAGTAAATGAGAAAACACTGTAGCAGTTGACAATTTTTGTCAGGGACTTTTGTTTGCAGATGTCATGAAGAAGCTTGTTTAGTGATTAATAATTCAGGGTTTCTATAGTTTTTATAGGAAATTGTAAAAATGTTGCTTAGGCAACTTGTTAATCTAATTGGGTAAATATTCTTACTGCGTTAACGTACACTATGGTATCGTTAACGTTAACGAATATATTAATATATTTTTGAAATCCAAAAAACTAAGATGATTTTTCCTAAAAAAATGTTAAAGAATAATTCTATTCTAACCAATTCAATTTACATCCGGCTGCGAAAAGTATAAGTAGGGGTGACAAAAGGGGGCTTAGCTAGTGAAAACCAGTTCGCTTTCACGAAAATGACGGCAAGGAATTTGGTTTGGAGAGAATCAGCTCCTACATCATTTAGTTCCCATTTAATCATATTGAAACTGAAATAGATCGTCTTGTTCTTTTTTGCTTGCTCAAAAAATACATGAAAACCCGCCTGTTTGGCAGCAGGCTTCCCAATTCAAAACCTAAACTGTACTTTTGTTATTCTCCCTGGAGTAGCGCGAAGGAACTTGAAAAACTCATCTTTTGATTTATACAGAAATGTTTTTTTCAGATGGAGAATACTACAGGAGGTAAAATCTTTACCATTATGCTCAACAAATGTTTCCTTTTTGCTATTTTACTTTTGACATTGATTTGCTGCCATCAAAATGTCAGGAATAATATGCAGCATTCAGCTAATACCGAATATCTTTCATTTTCTCATAATATTTTGGATTTCAGGGGAACACCCAGCGAAAAAGAAGATAGGGACATGCTGATGTTTTCTGATCAGGGGGCCTGGTTTGCTTATAGCCTCGCTGATAGTTCGATGGCCCTTGGCGGTTTTTCAGGGCCCTTTTTAATGACCCAGGAAAATGGAGTATGGATCGGTCCCAATCTGACACAATTGCAACTTTCAGATGCTTCTGACAGCATAAATATGATAGATTGGCAAAGCGACCTGGTACATCAGAAGAGTTTTGCCAGCCATCTGGAGCAGACCTTTGAAAATAACAGGCTGAGTGTTGAACAACAATTGGTTTTTGTCTCCGGGCATACTGCGCTTCAACGCACCACAATTACCAATGAGTCCGATATAAACCTAAGCCTGAAATCCAGTTTTTCAGGAAATATGTTCGATTCTGGAATAGGGGTTTATGAAACTAATGGATTGATCAGACTAGTTTCGGCTAAAAGCGATGCGTTAGGCTATGTGCAATTGCTAGATGTTCCTAATGAGGTTTTAGTCCGTGATAGCCTAACTTTTGAGATCAGGAATCGGACCTTGGCATTGCGCCCTAAAGAGTCGGTCCAGTTGCTAATCTCTCAATCTTTTATATTCCCGGAATATTCATGGGAAAAAGAACGGGAACTCATTTCCAAAGTTGATTTTGATGCTGTTTTGACCGCACGTAAAATGGAAAAGGAAACAGAATTGGCGGGTTTGATTAAAAAGAGGAAAACAAATTTTGAACAGGACAAATACGCTTCTGTACTTAGCAAGGCCTATTTAACCTTGCAAAATAACTGGCGCATCCCCAGCGGCAAACTGAAGCACCAGGGACTATTTCCCAGCTATCACTATGAATGGTTCCATGGCTTCTGGTCCTGGGATTCATGGAAACACGCAGCTGGGCTGTCTTACTACAAGCCCCATTTGGCCAAGGATCAGATTCGCGCTATGTTCGACTATCAGAGTGAAGATGGGTTTATCGTGGATTGCATTTATCGGGACACCACAATTGAACCCTTTAATTACAGGGATACAAAGCCTCCGCTTTCGGCCTGGGCCGTTGCTAAAATATTCTATAGGGATGGGGATATCGACTTCGTAAAAGAGATGTACCCCAAGTTGACAAAATATCATTCCTGGTGGTACACCAACCGCGATCATGACCAGGATGCAATATGCGAATACGGCTCTACCGATGGTACTCTTTTAGCTGCTAAATGGGAAAGCGGTATGGACAACGCTATTCGTTTTGACGATTCCAAAATATTTAAGAATTCGGAAGGGGCTTATTCCATTGATCAGGAAAGTGTAGATCTGAACGCCTATCTATATGCCGAGAAAATGTACCTGGCTATTTTGGCAGAAGCTTTAAAGAAAACAGCTGAAGCCGACATTTATCTTTCCGAGGCGGAAATATTGAAAAAGAGCATCCAGGATCAATTTTATGACGAGGAAGATGGATGGTTTTATGACACCAATTTGGAAGGTACAAGATTTATAAAAGGAGCTGGTAGTGAGGGGTGGACGGCGCTTTGGGCAAACGCTGCCACAAAAGAACAGGCAGAGGCTATTAAAGTCAAAATGATGGATCCGGAAAAATTTTATACCAGAGTTCCTTTTCAGACCATGGCAAAAGACCATCCGAAATTTGACCCAATGAACGGCTATTGGCGCGGTCCAAATTGGCTGGACCAGGCATATTTTGGCGTAAAGGGATTACGCAATTACGGTTTTGACAGGGAAGCCGATATGGCCACTGTTCAAATATTGGCGGGTGCAGAAGGTGTGCTGGGAAAAGGAAAGGCAATAAGGGAAAATTATCATCCTTTGACGGGGGAAGGACGTGAAGCTCAAAATTTCAGCTGGAGCGCCGCACATATAATTATGCTCTTAATGGAAGATTAAAACACTTTTCTACGCATTTACCTGATTGCTTTACGAATAATATAACTGATTTACATATTATTGGATACCAAATAAAGTCATTCATTTTTTTATTAAAGCAGGAAGGGGTTTTACACCCCATTCTTTGTTTGGCTCTGGTCCTAAATTAATATCCAGTGTACCTCCCTTTACTAATTCAGAATGATACATCCAGCAATTATCCCAATCCATGCCGTTTAGTTTTGCCGATTGGATAAATGTATTTTCGGGCCCCGCATTTGAAGTTTTAATGACAAATTTGGTCCCCGGGTAAAAATCATTATTCAAATGAATGGTGATTTCATCAAAAATAGGGCGTCCTATATCTATTCCAGGTGGTATTTCTGCGCCAGATTTCATTTCGAACAAGCCAATTTTCATAAGTACTGCAAGTGAACCCATCAAACCCTGATCTTCATCTCCACTATAACCTAATTCCGGGGATAAATCACTAAACACCTTTTTCACTACTTCTCCGGACCAATATTGTGTAAGCCAGGGTTTACCAAAATGATTAAAGACAAAGGCGGTTTCAATAGAAGGCTGATTGCCGTAATTAACAGGTATTTTTCTATATGCCTCATCCAGTTCGCTCGAATGGGATTTTCCTGAAGTGAAATCTAATTTCGCTGCTGCTTTAAAAGATTTATTTAACTGCTCTGCTGCCTGGTCATTTCCTCCCATTAATTTGGCAAGTCCGGCAAGATCTTGCGGCACATACCAGCTTGCCTGTGCAGCACTGGCCTCCACGAATCCTTTTTTTACTTCATACGGGTCAAAAGGGGTTTGCCAATTTCCATCATGGTCTTTTGGTCGCATCCAGTTGGTTTCTGAATCAAACACATTTTTCCAGTTATGAGAACGAGCCATAAACAATTTATAATTTTCTTCCTTTCCTAAGCTTTTTGCCATTTGAGCCAAACACCAATCCTGATAAGCATATTCCAAAGTTTGACCCGCTCCCTCCTGATGCCCTGCATATTTGCCCCCTAAGGGATATGGCACGTATCCTATGTCTATATAGTACTCTAAACCACCACCTTTTATAGTATTGTGTTCATAACCTGCCCTACCCATAGTACCACCCGACAGATGATTCTTTTTCATCCCTTCATAGGCCTTTTCAACATCAAATCCGCGAATTCCTTTCATATAGGAGCCAACTATAAATGGGGTAGAGGAGGCACCTGTCATCACGTGGGTATAGTTGCCGCCAGAGGGTCCCCTGGGTATGTAACCACCATCGTTGTACATCAACAACATGGAATTGACAAACTGTTCGGCGATTTCGGGATATACCAAGCCCCACAAAGTGGTTATCGTCCATTGCGCCCCCCAAAAAGAATCGGAATTGTAATGATTAAATTTGGGTTCCCCTTGTTCATTCAATAGAATCTGGCCAATTCTCGGAGCATCACCGGTCATATCGCAATACTTCCCATTAGCATCGCTGATTATCCTTCTTCCCTGTAGTGCTTTCCACAGATCTGTATAGAACCGTCGTTGCTGTTTTTCTGTATTACCTGTAATTTCAATGCGCCCCAGCATCTTATTCCAATGGTCTCTTGAGGCCGAAACAACTTTTTCAAAATCCCAATGATTAAGTTCCGATGCTATATTCAATTTAGCTTGTTGCGCGCTTACATAAGAAATGCCCACCTTCATCAATACAGGTTTGGAATTATCATTGAGGGTTAAGTAAATACCTCCGTTTTCCCCATCAAAGGTTTCTGTTTCCCCTAACAATTCACCATCTTTCCAGGACCGCATATTCTTAAAACCATCCTTTAGTTCAATATGGAAATAAACATAGGTGTCTTTTGGTCTTCGGATGGTTTTTTCCATCAGGGCATATCCATTTATGGCCGTGTTTGAAATTTTATCTACATGGCCGTATTTGGTACCCGACGGGCCAAGAACGGTTCCCAGATCCAACAAAATTGAGTTATTATCATTCTTACCAAAAGTATATCTGTGAAAGCCAACCCTTGTAGTGGAAGTCAGTTCTACATCAATATTGTAATCCTTTAAAATCACCTGATGGTATCCGGGGAATACTTTTTCTTCCTCATGTGAGTAGGCCGATTGGTAAGTATCTGGTCCTAAGTGACCACTAAAAGTACCTGTTGTTGGCATTACCGGAACCCCCGATAATTGCCATGCATGGATATGACTAAAAAACTTAATCGAATCCTGGTTGTACCTATAGCCCGAATTCCATGCTCCGTCGATACCCATATCGGGGCTGAGGTTCACCATGCCAAAGGGCCGGCTTGCAGAAGAAAAAAAGAACCAGCGCGAATTTGCAGCATCTAAAAATGGATATACCATATCAACAGCTTGTTTTTCTGTCTGGGAAATTTCCTGGGCGTTGCCACAACCAGATACTATTACAACAATAAAAAATAATAGTCCAATGAATCTGATATGCATTTATAGGTCGGTTAAAATTTGTGAAATCCCAGCTCAGCTGTCTTTGATATTTTTGGCTCGCTGCAATTTAGAGATTATTTTCAATTTAGGTTAACATGACTATATCATGCGTTAAGAATTAGCTCCTAAGTCAAGTAGTTCCAACTTTAGCTGTGCGAAGTTGGGTAAATTCTTTTTCCGTAGTGTAGTGAACATGGGCGGGTTGATGCGGTTGGCCATCACTGCGGCTGGCTCTTCAATACAAACGTTTAAAGTTTGTTTTTTTATTCATTTTGGCTTGATCCAAAACGAACCAAAAAATCAAGAAGGTTTATGGGAAATTTTTATCTGGCGATAAAACCATGGCTGCCGCTATCGCTACACGCTCTTTTTCGCTGAAGCGAAACGCACTTCCGCTCGCAGCACCATTATTTCTGAAAAACCTTCGCCTAAAACTATTCTAGATTGCGAAGTTGGGTAAGTTCTTTTTCCGTAATGTAGGGAACCTTGGCGTTAAGAATTATCGAAACCCTGGACGCCATTGATTTTGAAGGTACGATGTACCTTTCAAATTATAGGCGAGTTGATGCGGATGGGCATCACTGCGGCTGGCTCTTCAAAACCAACGTACACCGTACCTTTGTTTTCAGCCCTGTACAAGTAAAGAAATGAAGAAACAATGGCCAGCGCTTCTACTGCCCCCTCAAAGATAACGTACACTTTAAATATATTTTTCCTTAGAGTTCATTTTGGCTTGATCCAAAACGAACCAAAAAATCAAGAAGGTTTATGGGAAATTTTTATCTGGCGATAAAACCATGGCTGCCGCTGCCGCTATCGCTACACGCTCTTTTTCGCTGAAGCGAAACGCACTTCCGCTTGCAGCACCATTATTTCTGAAAAACCTTCGTTTCAAATGACCCTGAACTATTGATATAGGTATATCCTTTTTCCGTGTTGTAGTTATCATGGGCGTTAAGAATTATCGAAACCTTGGACGCCATTGATTTTGAAGGTACGATGTACCTTTCAAATTATTGGCGGGTTGATGCGGATGGCCATCACTGCGGCTGGTCCTCAATGTAAACGCACACTGTACGTTCTCCTTATCGGTCCTGGACAAGCAAGGAAATGCAAAGCATTCATGAATACTTTGCTAGGAAATAGAGATGCCATGAATAAAATGATGAGAGAAAAGGCCAGCGCTACAGCCTCACCTTCGCGTAGCCGCTATAGCAGAGCAAGGTGGCCCCTCATGTTAATCGTACATTATACGATAGTTTTTTAATCCTGGGGAAGCAAAAAGGGCAAAAGGGAAATAATATTTGTTCTAAAAGCCGTATTTTAAACGCTTAAAACCTACCTAATGACAGATAGAAGAAAATTCATTAAAAATGTAAGTGCAGCTTCCCTTGGTGTAGTTGTTCCCATAGCTCAGGTTTCTGCTAAAAACACGATTAAAACCAAAGAAACTGTAAATGCAGGACTCATTGGTGTTCGTGGTATGGGATGGGCAGATCTCAGGTCTTTTCTTAAAAACGAGGGAACGGAATGTATTGCACTTTGTGATGTAGATAGTGAATTGCTGGAAAGACGCGCGGATGAATTGGCAGCTACGACGGGACATCGACCCCAGACCTTTAATGATCATCGAGAACTATTAAAAATTAAAGACTTAGATGCTGTATTCATAGGCACCCCGGATCATTGGCATTGTATTCAGATGATAGATGCTTGTGAAGCCGGCAAAGACGTGTATGTTGAGAAACCGGTAGCAAATAGTATTTTCGAAGCTAATTTGATGGTGAAAGCAGTTCGAAAATACGATTGTGTGGTACAGGTAGGGCAATGGCAAAGAAGCGACCCGCATTGGCATTCTGCCTTCGAATATTTGAATTCGGGTGTGCTGGGTAAAATAAGACAAGTAAAGGCCTGGGCAAATGTGAATTACGGTCGTGGCTTTGATGTTGTGGCGGATTCTGAAGCTCCTCCGGGAGTGGATTACAACCGCTGGTTGGGACCAGCACCAAAAAGGCCTTTTAATCAAAATCGTTTTCACGGTTCTTTTCGGTATTTCTGGGATTATGCGGGCGGCCTCATGACCGACTGGGGAGTTCACATGCTCGATATGGTTTTACTTGGCATGAATGTCACTGCACCTAATTCTGTTATGGCAATTGGTGGGAAGATTGCTTTTCCCAACAATGCCTCAGAAACACCGGATACGCTGACAACCGTCTATGATTTTGGGAATTTCAGCTTTATTTGGGAGCAATTTATGGGGATGGGTACCTCACCATATTTAGAAGAATCGGGGGAGCCGGGTGTTGCTTTTATTGGTGCAAATGGTATATTGGCCATAAACAGGGCAAGTTGGCAGGTGTTACCGCTTCAGGATAATGGAAAATATATGACAGAGGCAATACCGCCCCGTAAAAGCAGATCAAGCGGCCTGGATGCCCACACTGCGAACTTCTTGGAATGTATCAAAAATAGGCAAGACCCAAATTGTACTATTGAAATGGGCAGAGATGCTGCGGTGCTGGCACATTTGGGAAATATTGCTTACAGGACAGGTAAAAAGCTGGAGTGGAATGATTTAGATAAGGAAATTTCAAATGTACCCGAAGCCAATAACTTCTTAAAACCGGATTACCGGTCGCCGTGGAAAATGTGGGAGGGATAGGAGTAATTATATATCCATACATAACGTATTATTATTTTAATGTGACAAGTAAGCAATCTTTAATTAATAAAAAATTACCTCAAAATAATTAATGTGAATGAGAGACGAGATAAAGTAATATCGGGTAGAGTATTAGACGCTGATTCTAAAGAAGGATTATCGCTTTCAAAGATTGAATTGTACATAGATGAAGGACTAATTTATGATTCTACCAGCGCGGATAAAAACGGCTATTTTAGTTTTTCAGTTGAAAGTCAAATAAATTACCTTATAATAGTTCGGCACCCGGATTATCATAATATAGATGGATTAATTACAATTTGGGGAATTTTACCTGGTAAATGGGAATCAGGCCTGGAGCTTATAAAAGAAGAAGCCCCAGGAAAAATTGAAATAAATTGTTACCTACAAAAAATTCATCCAGATAATGTTTACAAGGCTAAAAGCGGGCCGGTAATTAAGTCTAAAAGCGCCCACTTAATCAAAACCAATACCGCATCTCCGGTGAGGTCAATAGGAAGGAATGGCCTTTCTTCACCTGTCAAATCCAAAGGGAATTACATAACCATGCCGGTTTATTTTGCTACTGATAGAAATTACGAAAAGGATAATAAATTAAATGATCAGTTTGGGATTAAAAGAGATAAGCTGAGATATGGCATCAGTATGGTCAGTGTTCCACATGTTCATAAATTAGGGGAAATTGAGCGCCCAAGATGGTGGCGAATGGAATTACAGGAAAATCCTGAAAAGCATATTGTTTTAAGTAAAAACCTTATTCTGAATAACGAGGATTTTTTCAAAAATCTTTCTTCCTCGATACGGCTATCTTCTAAAAGGAGTACTTTTTTATTTATTCATGGATATAATGTTACGTTTGCCGAAGCGGCAAGGAGGACGGCCCAAATATCATATGACCTCTCTTTTGAAGGGGCCGCTGTTTTTTATAGCTGGCCTTCACAAGGTCGAATTAGAGACTATATTGCGGATGAAGGGAATATAGCCTGGTCCACAGAAAATATTAGATTATTCCTGAATGATTTCCTTGAAAAATCAGACTGTGATGAAATATATATTGTGGCGCACAGCATGGGTAATAGGGGGCTTACAAAAGCATTGAACGCGCTGACAGCTGAAAAACCCAAATTAATTGAAAAGATCAAAGAAATAATTCTTGCGGCACCAGATATTGACGCGGATGTATTTAAACGAGATATTGCACCAAAAATGGTTTCAACCGGTAAACCAATAACCATGTATGTATCCTCTAAAGACAGAGCATTAGCCTTGTCTGCCGGGATTCATAAAAACAAAAGAATTGGTGACTCAAAGGATGGAGTCATATTCATAAATGGTATCGAAATGATTGATGCCTCAGAAATGGAAACTGATTTTTTTGGGCATTCGTATTATGGGCAACATCATATTCTATCGGACATATATGATATTATTATAAAAAGTAAACGAGCTATTTACAGACCGATTCTTAAATCTATTGAGCTTCCGCCCGGAATTTATTGGAAGGCAGTATATTAATTATTTTGTCCGTTAAATTTTTGATATAGAATTATATGAAATATTACTTTTTATTCTGAAGAGTCAAACTTTGTTTAATTTGAACTATCGCTCCATTAACCCTTAGTGAATCAAATTCCAGTTTGTTTATAAAACCAGTTCGAACCTCGCGAGTCTCGTTCGAACATTTTGAATATGAAAGAGAAACTATTGTAGTTCGTTTTAGATAATCAGCACTAGTATTAGTTATTAATGTTTTTGGTTATCTACTAAGCCAATTTAGCCTTGTTTCTTTTAGTGGTAAAAGAAAGCGCTTTTTTAACCCTTGAGTTACTTCTCTTATACAAACGTGCAACATCAGTAGCAGTCTCTTTAACATCGTTATTAGTATCGCTTACAATTCCCATTTCTATAGTAGCTACTTTAGTTTCAGTTTTAGTATCCTGAGCTTTAGCAGTGAATCCGATAAGAAGAACAAAAATTAAAGTTATAAGCGTTTTCATGTCTTGCGTTTTTATATAATAAAAACGCAGCAGGGCGTATCCTGACGGGTTGTAAAACGTTCAAAACCCCTTATTTTTCGGTAACTGACAAATAATGGGATAAAGTGTAAAAAATGCCCGATAAACGAATGGCCTACTAAAAACCCCTTACCGAAAGAAGGTGCATTTTATCCGGATCTAGTGCCTTATAAAGCGCTGTGGTTTATAGCTTTTATCTGATTTTAGATGTTTTTAATCGGACAAAAACTGCATTTGAAGGATTAAAGATGGGTTACAGTGGTAGCATGTTTGATGAAATAAAGTTCCTAAGGTGGGAATTAGCTCGAGCCTCGTGAGCCCCTGTCCGACAAATGTAAGAAGATGATCTAGCTGGCTTAAGCAATCAGTGAACGGTGAACAGTGAACGGTAAACAGTGAACAGTAAACACGAGATCTTTTATGATTATCCCGTGGATGATTATAAAAGGCTGCGAGATGATGCGGTTGGCTTTGGTAAACAGAGATCAGTAATCAACAATCAATAACTGGCTGTGCGAAGTTTGCAACTTCGCACGCTCTTCTTGGTTTGCTACAAAACCTAAAATATGCCGATAGACTTCCGCATTATTTCTGAAAAACCTTCGTTTCAAATGACCCTGAACTATTGATATAGGTATATCCTTTTTCCGTAGTGTAGTTATCATGGGCGTTAAGAATTATTGAAACCCTGGACGCCATTGATTTTGAAGGTACGATGTACCTTTCAAATTATAGGCGAGTTGATGCGGATGGCCATCACTGCGGCTGGCTCTTCAAAACCAACGTACACTGTACGTTCTCTTTTTCGGTCCTGGACAAGCAGGGAAATGCAAAGCATTCATGAATACTTTGCTAGGAAATAGAGATGCCATGAATAAAATGATGAGAGAAAAGGCCAGCGCTGCAGCTGGCCCCTCAAAGTTAATGTACACCGTACATTATCCTTTTCGGTCCTATACAAGTAAAGAAATGAAGAAACAATGGCCAGCGCTTCTAATGCCCCCTCAAAGATAACGTACACTTTAAATATATTTTTCCTTATAGTTCATTTTGGCTTGATCCAAAACGAACCAAAAAATCAAGAAGGTTTATAGGAAATTTTTATCTGGCGATAAAACCATGGCTGCCGCTATCGCTTCATGCTCTTTTTCGCTGAAGCGAAACGCACTTCCGCTCGCAGCACCATTATTTCTGTAAACCTTCGTTTATATGACCCTAAACTATTGATATAGGTATATTCTTTTTCCGTAATGTAGTTATCATGGGCGTTAAGAATTATCGAAACCTTGGACGGCATTGATTTTGAAGGTACGATGTACCTTTCAAATTATAGCCGAGTTGATGCGGATGGCCATCACTACGGCTGGCTCTTCAATACAAACGTTTAAAGTTTGTTTTTTTATTCATTTTGGCTTGATCCAAAACGAATCAAAAGATCAAGAAGGTTTATAGGAAATTTTTATCTGGCGATAAAACCATGGCTGCCG
>Ga0315336_1000234_pt1 | contig 210643 bp, 187 predicted proteins | sample ASW5metaG_FD_204512 | JGI IMG/M metagenome (GOLD analysis project Ga0315336, IMG submission 204512) | Ammonia-oxidizing marine archaeal communities from Monterey Bay, California, United States - ASW #5 | ecosystem: Environmental > Aquatic > Marine > Intertidal zone | place: USA: California...
AAATCATTAGATTTAAAAAACATATAGTGAAAAAGTCCCCTTTTTGTTTTCCTTTTTGGGGAAGCAAAAAGGAAGATAAAGAAAATAGTAATGGCGGGAATTGCTCGGCACAAGGCCTCGCGAGCCCCACTCGAACACCTTGAGAATGGAGATAAGATTTATTATAGTTCTTTTTTGCATTGCCAAAAAAAGAACCAAAAAACGCTAGACTGATTTTTCTTTTTTTGAAATCTACCGAGTTATGCACGCAGCTCTGTCCAGGCCGCTTTGCTTCGCAAATGCTCTTTGGACAGCTTTCTTTGTCCTATGTTCAAACCCTTTGATTTACTACAAAAAGAAAAATAGGCCGCCAGAAAGTCACTCATATCGAAGGATTTCCAGAAATGATGTAAAATATTTGAAAAGAGGGAATCCTTTTTCCGTAATGTAGGGAACCTTGGCGTTAAGAATTATTGAAACCTTGGAGATAATTTAGCCAAGGAGAACGGTTTTTAAATCATTAGAATTAAAAAACATATAGTGAAAAAGTCCCCTTTTTGTTTTCCTTTTTGGGGAAGCAAAAAGGAAGATAAAGAAAATAGTAATGGCGGGAATTGCTTGGCACAAGGCTTCGCGAGTCCCACTCGAACACCTTGAGAATGGAGATTTATTTTTAATTGCTAATTCAGCCTTCACCACGGCCTCGGCAGCCACGTGCTAACTGCTAATTGTTGATTGAAGTGGTGGGAATTAACTCCTTCGTCGCTGAGTCCCCATTCGAACATCTTGAAAATGGAAACAACGGTTACTTGGTTTTTCTGCAATTGCCAGTAAACTACCAACTATACATTGATTACTGATTACTGATTACTGTTAACTGTTTACTGTTTACTGCAAATGGCGGGAATTAGCTCGTACCTCGCTGAGTCCCGCCCGAACATCCTGAGAACAAAAAAGCCAATTCTTCCGAATTGGTTTTTATTACACAAAATTTCGCTCAAGCAAACTTGGCTCATTTTGTTGCATAAAAAAACCATAGCTTTCGCTATGGCTTTTTTGTTCATTTGTACTCGAGGCGGGACTTGAACCCGCACGGCCTAATGGCCATTGGATTTTAAGTCCAACGTGTCTACCAATTCCACCACTCGAGCGCACTTGTCCTCCAAAGTACCCAGGGAGGAGAATTGCATAAAAAAACGCTGTAAACAGCGTTTTCCTGAGCGAAAAACGGGATTCGAACCCGCGACCTCCACCTTGGCAAGGTGGCGCTCTACCAACTGAGCTATTTTCGCATATTTTAAAGAACATCGCAGCAAGAAACAGTTTGTTCCCGATGCGGAGGCAAATTTAATACAATTCTGTAAAATGAAAGGAACTTTTAACCAAAAAGAAATGCAAATGCGCTGATGTGCTTTAAAGAACAATATCAGCAGTCTTCTAGGAACTCGCTTTTTTATTTTTGCTCAGTAGCCGCTTAATCTCATTTAATTTCATAAGTGCTTCTACCGGAGTAAGGGTGTCTATGTCTAAATGAAGTATTTCTTCCTTAATCTGTTCCAGTAAAGGATCATCCAAATTAAAGAAACTCAGCTGCATATCGCTCTGAACCGTCTGCAGTTTATCTGTTAACTCTTCGCTGGAATGCGATTTTTCCAATTTCTTCAAAATCTTATTCGCCTTGGAAATCACCTGCTGCGGCATGCCGGCCATTTTGGCCACATGAATTCCAAAACTGTGCTCACTGCCACCTGGGGTAAGTTTCCTTAGAAATAAAACCCTGTCCTTGAGTTCCCGGATAGAAACATTATAATTTTTGATGCGTTCAAAAGTAACCTCCATCTCATTGAGCTCATGATAATGTGTCGCAAATAATGTTTTGGCTCTGGTTGGATGTTCATGTAAATATTCGGAGATAGACCAGGCGATAGAAATCCCATCATAAGTGCTGGTTCCCCGTCCTATTTCATCCAATAATATTAAGCTCCTTTCAGATAAATTGTTGAGTATAGAAGCGGTCTCATTCATTTCGACCATAAAGGTAGATTCTCCCATCGAAATATTATCACTTGCGCCAACACGGGTAAATATTTTGTCGACCACCCCAATCTGTGCTGCTTCCGCCGGTACAAAGCTCCCAATCTGTGCCAATAAAACTATTAGAGCGGTTTGTCTCAGAATAGCCGATTTACCGCTCATATTTGGACCCGTAATCATAATTATTTGCTGATTCTCCCTGTTGAGGCTAAGGTCATTTGGCACGTATTCTTCCCCTAATGGCAGTTGTTTTTCAATCACAGGATGGCGGCCATTCTTTATTTCGATTTCGGTACTGTCATTGATTATTGGGGCTATATAATTATTCTCTTCCGCCAGCTGCGCAAATCCACAGAGACAATCTAATTGAGCAATTTGTAAGGCATTGTTTTGAACCGTAGCAATATACTCTTGCATCCACACAACCAATTGGGAAAATAATTGCTGTTCAAGATCCATAATACGCTCTTCGGCCCCTAAAATCCTGGTTTCGTATTCCTTTAATTCTTCGGTGATATAACGCTCGGCATTAACAAGCGTTTGTTTTCTTATCCATTCCTCTGGAACCTTGTCTTTATGGGTATTTCTTACTTCTATATAATACCCAAATACATTGTTAGAAGCTATCTTAAGTGAAGTAATCCCTGTCCTTTCTGTTTCTCTTTGCAACATCTGCGCTAAATGATCCTTGCCGGTGTATCTTAGTCCGCGTAGTTCATCTAACTCTTCAGAATATTTTTCAGCAATCACATTACCTTTAAGGATATTTACTGGCGCCTCTTCCTGAAGCATTTCTTTTATCTTATCCCTTAAGAGTTCACAATTGTCAATACACTCCCCAATGTTCCTTAAAGAATCATTCTCAGATTCAACAGCCAGTATTTTAATAGGTACAAGCGCCTCCAATGAATTTTTAAGCTGTATTACTTCTCTTGGATTAATCTTTCCTGTAGCCACTTTGGAAATTAATCGTTCCAGATCTCCAATCTGTTTAATCCAATGCTGCAATTTGTGAAAGACTTCCTCATTATTAGTCAGATACTGAATTACCTGATGCCTTCTTCTGATCTTTTCAATATTTTTTAAAGGAAGTGCCAACCACCTTTTTAATAGTCGCCCGCCCATAGGTGATCTCGTCTTGTCAATAATATCAAGAAGTGTAACGGCATTTGTATTATGAGAATGATAAAGCTCCAGATTGTTGATGGTAAATCTATCCATCCAGACATAATCTTCTTCGGCGATTCGCAGAATAGAATTTATGTGTTGCAATCTCCTGTGCTGGGTTTCAGAAAGATAATGTAATACGGTTCCTGAAGCGATGATTCCATGTTTTAAATGTGAAACACCAAACCCTTTTAAAGATGAAGTTTTGAAATGGGAGGTCAGCGTTTCATGGGCATAATCGTCCTGAAAAATCCAATCTTCCAGGAAAAAAGTATGATGGTTCTTGCCAAAAATGGTCTCGAAGTCTGTTTTATGGTTTTTAGAGACCAGAATCTCACTGGGAGAGAAATTTTGTAGCAGTTTATCTATTTGTTCTTCATTTCCTTCTGAAATTAAAAATTCTCCGGTGGAGATATCCAAAAATGAAATGCCAAACAACGTTCTGCCGAAGTGTATAGCACAGAGAAAATTGTTGGTATTGGCCTGCAGGATGTCATCGTTCATAGCGACACCTGGTGTTACCAGCTCTGTTACACCTCTTTTAACAATAGTTTTTGTTAGTTTGGGATCTTCCAACTGATCGCATATCGCCACCCGTTCACCTGCTTTTACCAGTTTTGGTAAATAAGTATTCAATGAATGATGAGGAAAACCGGCCAATTCTGTTCTGTCTCCACCATTGTTTCTGTGTGTCAGGATAATCCCCAGAATCTTAGAAGCCTTTACCGCATCGGCCCCAAAGGTCTCATAGAAGTCCCCTACACGAAATAACAATAGCGCATCAGGATATTTAATCTTGATGGTATTGTATTGCTTCATCAAAGGGGTAACCTTTTTTGTTTTTTTGGATGTGGCCAAAGCGATTTGAATAGTTTATTTTTACAAAAATATGATCTAAAACGAATGTACTATTTTCTCCAATGATCATAAACCATTGTTGATATTTGAGGATAACTTCGTGAAACCCCAATTTGATGGAACAGCAAATTGGCCGGTTGAACGAATCCTGAGGGTAGCCGAAGGATCTTTTTAAGTCGTTCGTTGGGCCGAAACCCCAATTTGATGGAACAGCAAATTGGTTTTTTGAATGAAGCCTGAACGGAGTCGAAAGATCTTTTATACTTTGTTCAATTTCAGGTATTCCAGAGCAGGTGTAAGCTCATTATTTATAGATGGCATTAGTATGATTAAGGGGTTTTCAACATAACAACATTGGCATAAGAATGCGAAAATTAAAAAACAGCGAACTCAATCGCCTGGATAAAGAACAGTTTAAGGTTGCAAAAAAAACTCCAATAATATTAGTCCTTGATAATATCAGGAGCTTAAATAATATCGGATCGGTCTTTAGGACAGCAGATGCCTTTTTGATAGATAGAATTTACCTCTGTGGTATTACCGCTACCCCTCCCCACAAGGATATTCGCAAAACTGCACTGGGAGCCACTGACAGTGTCGCCTGGGAGTACAGAAAAGACACCCTGGAATTAGTCAAAGAATTGAAGGAAGAACATCTTTGTCTTGCTATAGAGCAGGCAGAAAATGCCCAGATGTTAAATTCTTTTATAGTTGATAAAAAAAATAAATATGTGATCATTTTTGGAAATGAGGTGAAAGGGGTATCCCAGGAGGTTGTCAATGTCTGCCACAGCGTTCTGGAAATTCCCCAGTTTGGCACAAAACATTCCCTGAATATCGCGGTTAGCGCCGGAATTGTAGTTTGGGATTTTTGGTCTAAATGGCAGTGAATAATAAAAAAGCCCTAACAAATTCTTGTCAGGGCCGGAGTATAGTTTGAGTTAGTTAGTTTCCTACTAAGGGCATGCAAGAAAGTAAATCCTGATCAGCTACGCAAGTTTTTTTTAAAAAATACCTCAATAAGACAGCTTGGCAGCAAATTGGAGTATTTTATCCAGAACAATTTCATAATCGCTGGATTTTTCCACAAAATCCAATGTGCTGACATCTATTACCAGGTTGTTTTGTTCAGGATAACTTTTTATAAAATCAAAGTATCCCCGGTTTATTTTTTCGAGGTATTCCGCAGAGATATTCTGTTCGTAGTCCCTTCCCCTTTTTCTGATATTCTCTAACAGCCGTTCTGTATCCTGGTATAAATAAATATAAATCTTGGGTTTCTTCACTTCTCTATACATAAAATTGAAGACCTTACGATAAAGTGTGAATTCATCTTTTTGTAAGGTGATTTTAGCGAAGATCAATGATTTATAGATATCATAATCGCTCACCATAAATTTTTTGAAAAGATCAAATTGACTGGTGTCATCGGTAAATTGCTGGTATCTATCTGCTAAAAAAGACATTTCCAAAGGGAAGGCGTATCTGTTCGGATCTTCATAGAATTTTGGGAGGAATGGATTGTCTGCGAATCGTTCCAATACCATTTTAGCATTAAACTCATCCGCGATCATTTTAGCAAGAGTGGTTTTTCCGGCCCCTATATTTCCTTCGATAGCTACAAAATTAAGACCGCTGAAGAGCGTATTCAAGTTTTTATATAATCTGTATGAGGTTTTTTCAATCGCACTACTGTCACGGCATTCCTGAAGTAGATTCCTGCTGTCTTTTTTGAGAATCGGGTGATAAAACTGAGGAGCGATATCGGCAAGCGGTCGTAGCACAAAGCGGCGTTCGTGTAATTCAGGATGAGGCAAGACAAGATCTGCACTTTCAAGAATCTCAAAATCGTAATATAGAATATCGATATCTATTTTCCTCGCCTTGTATGTTGCAGCCTCAGATCTTTGGCGACCGAGGTTATGCTCTATCTTCAGAATAACAGACAACAGTTGTTGAGGGCTTAAATGCGTTTGCAGTGAGATGCATAGATTTAAAAAACTGTCAGACTCAAAGCCCCAGGAAGGGGTTTCATATATAGCTGATATTTTTTGAATATCCCCTGCTGTCTCCTGCAACATAAAAAGTGCTTTTTGCAGAAGGTAGGCCCTGTCGCCCAAATTACTGCCCAGGGATAAATATGCGGTTATCGTCTTATTCATAAAGTAAAAACAAAGTAAACAAAAGAATCGGACATTGGTTATCTTTGCGATTGAATTAATAAACTCTGAAAAGGTGAATTTTTTAAGAAATCTATTGGCGGCGATTCTCGGCTGTTTGGTTGCCTTCGGAATACTGTGCTTAATGTTTATGATCTTTATAAGTCTGGCCAGTGCAGATGAAGGGATATTGATAAAAGATAATTCTGTTCTGGAGTTTCAGCTGAAATCCCCGGTTAGTGACTATACAGGAAATAGTAAATCCGATCCTTTTGCCGGATTGTTCGAAGAATCACAGGGATTAGACGAAATACTGCATGCAATTAAAATTGCTAAAGACGATAAACGTATAAGCGGTATAAGTATTAACGGAAATTTTCTAATCGCCGGAATGGCACAAACTCAGGCAATCCGCAACGCCCTTAAAGATTTTAAATCTACCGGCAAGTTTATTTATGCATACGGAGACGTTTATTTTCAAAAAGACTATTATCTGTCAACAGTTGCTGATAGTATTTTCCTGAATCCGGTGGGGGGAATGGATTTCAAAGGCCTGGCGGCAGAAGTGCTATTTTTTAAGGATCTTCAGGAAAAAACAGGTGTAAAGATGGAGGTAATCAGGCATGGCAAATACAAAAGCGCGGTTGAGCCTTATTTGGCAGACGAGATGAGCGATGATAACAGAACCCAGATTAAAGAGTTGATAGGTTCCCTTTGGAACGATATGGTGGAAGATATCTCGGAAGCCCGCTCACTAAGCACCACATCTGTTAATGTCATTGCCGACACTCTTGGAGGAAGAACACCTGAATATGCAAAGAAAAGCGGACTTGTTGATGAATTGTTATATGCAGATCAATACGAAGGCATAATTAAAAAAGCAACAGGAACTGACGCAGATGAGGATCAGAATTATGTTGCATTGTCAGATTATATCTTTGAAGCCAACAAGAAAAAGATTTATAAGGGCAATGAGGAGATTGCTGTAATTTTTGCACAGGGCGAAATTTTTTACGGCGAAGGAGGGCCAGATTTTATTGGGCAGGGAATCATTACGAGAGCTTTGAGAAAGGCCAAGGAGGACGAAGATATTAAAGCCGTTGTTTTACGGGTCAATTCCCCGGGTGGAAGTGCCCTGACTTCAGATATCATATGGCGCGAAGTAGAACTTCTCAAAGAAAGTAAACCTGTTGTAGTATCAATGGGCGATGTAGCGGCCTCCGGAGGATATTATATTGCGGTGGGAGCAAACAAAATCTTCGCAGAACCAACAACCATCACCGGATCAATAGGTGTTTTCGGTACAATACCTAATATTAGCGAATTGGCTGGCAATATTGGCATAAATGCTGAACAGGTAGGAACAAATGAGAATTCGGTAGACTATTCCCTTTTTGAACCCATGACTAATAATTTCAGAATTCAAATGGAAGAAGGGATAGCCGCTACTTATAGTACTTTCCTCGAACGAGTATCTCAGGGCAGAGGTATAACTGTTGCACAGGCCGACAGCCTTGCCCAGGGCAGGGTTTGGAGTGGTACAGATGCCCTCAGATTAGGTCTTATAGACGAGCTGGGCGGACTTGAAAAAGCTATTGAGGCAGCAGCAGAATTGGCAGAATTGGAAACTTTCAGAATTAAAAAACTGCCCAAATATAAGTCGGGCTTAACCAGATTCCTCGAAGAAATCGGCGGGGTCAGTTCAAAGGCTAAAACAGATTTTATCAGGGAAGAGTTAGGGGACGAGGCATATGGAATCTTTCAGGAGGTAAAATCTGCAATGAAGCAAAAAGGAATTCAGGTGCGCATGCCCTTCACGCTACATATAAAATAGATAGATGACGCTGAAAGAAAAAAAGTTAGCGTATAAAATCTATTTGTACCTGGGAGCACTTTTTATTACCTCTCTTGTTGTATCCAATCTTATTTTCCAGAAATTTTTTTACTGGCATCCTTTTGGGGAAGAAGCCACTATTTTTGGGGCGCCATTGTTTGAACTATCCGTAGGTATTTTACCCTATCCAATTACCTTTTTAATTACAGATCTTATCTCCGAAATTTTTGGCAAGAAAAAGGCCAATCAGATCGTCACCGCGGGTATTTTTGCGTCTTTTTTCTCTATGGGAATTGTCTTACTGGCAGATTTGGCGCCTGCTATTGCATCATCACCAATAGGTGATACAGTTTTTAGCAGTGTTTTCGCTTTATCCCCAATTGCTGTACTGGCTTCTATGCTGGCCTATTTATTTGCGCAGTATGTGGATATTGCCATTTACCATTTCTGGAAGCACTTAACCCAGGGCAAACATCTTTGGTTAAGAAATAATTTCTCCACTTTCCTATCCCAGTTCATTGATACTTTTACGGTGGTTAGCCTGCTCTGTCTTTTTGGGGTGCTTCCCTGGGAGCTGTTTTATGGATTGGTCATAAGCGGATTTGTATTTAAGATTTTCATAGCACTTCTGGACACCCCTTTGCTGTATTTGTTCGTATTTATCCTAAGAAAACGGTTTAATCTGGCCATTAACGAGGAAATAGACCTTGAGGTATAAAATATTTACCTCTTTTTTAAGTTCTAAACGAACCGTTTAGCATTTATCATGAAAAAGAAAATATTAAAGGTCATAGCAGTTCTTGTATTGCTTTTTGTTGGTCTACTCATTGCCATACCATTTTTGCTGGAGGCGAAGATTGGCGATATTATTAAGAATAATGTAAACAACAGTATCGATGGTAAGTTTGATTTTGCCAAAGCAGATTTAAGCCTCATCAGTAGTTTTCCCAATGCGCATTTAAGTATAGAAGACATGTACTTAATTAATGCTGCCCCTTTTGAGGGGGATACGCTGCTTGCGGCAAGAGAGGTGGCCCTGACCATGGGAATCGGAGAATTGTTTAAGGGTGAAAATGATCCAATAGGAATTAAGAACCTGATTATAGAAGGTGCTTCACTGAGTTTAAAGTCTGATGAGGATGAAAACACGAATTACGACATAGCGAAAACTGATGAAGATAATTCCGATAGTGGGCAGCAGTCTGACGGTTTTAATTTTGCTATGGAATCTTATGAAATTAAAAATTCAAATATCACTTATTTAGATAAGCTATCTGCAATAAAGTTAGATATCCTTGATATCCAACACCAGGGTACAGGAGATCTTTCACTCAGTACTTCTGAACTAAATACCACAACCACAGCTTTGGTATCATTTGAAATGGATAGTAGTAGCTATCTCAGCAGAAATAGTATTAATCTGGACGCCCTTATAGGTGTTGATCTCAACGAAAACAAATACACTTTTCTAAAGAACCAGGCCTTGATAAACCAACTTCCGCTGGTTTTTGATGGTTATGTTAAACTAAATGGTGAGAATCAGGAAGTGGCCATAAGTTTTAAAACCCCGTCCTCTGATTTCAAAAATTTCCTGGCGGTGATTCCGCAGGAATATTCCAAAAATATTGAAGCCGTAAGTACTACAGGAGAATTCAGGGTTGAGGGCAATCTTAATGGCATAGTGGATGAGGAACATATCCCGGAATTTTCCATTACCATTAACTCTGAGAACGCCTCTTTTAAATATCCCGATCTGCCTAAAGCAGTTGAGGAGATTACTATTAACCTCGATATTAATAACGCCACAGGCATCCCGGAAGATACCTATGTAGATCTAAGGAAAGCTTCTTTTAAGATAGACAAGGACCACTTTAATCTAAGATCCAGAATTACAGAATTATTGGGCAATACGAAAGTCAGTGCCCATATAGATGGTAATATGGATCTGGCAAATATCTCCAGGGCCTATCCTATGCCTGCCGGTTTAGATTTAAAAGGGCGATTAACAGCTGATATTACGTCAGAATTTGACATGGCTTCAGTAGAAAATAAAAAATATAAAAATACCCGAACTACCGGAAATATGGATGTTCGTGGTTTTGAATATAATTCGGCCGACTTTGCGAATCCGGTAAAGATTGATATGTTGGCAATGAATTTTGACCCGGGGACCGTTAACCTGACAGAGATGAAAGGCATGACAGGCAAAACCGATTTCAATATAAAAGGTAAAATTAATAATCTGCTTGGTTTTCTGTTTAATGATGAAAATGTAAAAGGGGATTTTGATTTGAAATCTGATACTTTTTCCCTTAATGATTTTATGGATGAAGAAGTGGCCGGGGCTGCTGATGGCCAGTCTGCTGATTCAAATTCAGGAACAGTTCAGGAAAGAATTAAAATACCTTCTTTTCTGGACGTCAATATTAATGCCTCATCAAATAGGGTCTTGTATGATAATCTGATTCTTAACGATGTGAAGGGAAATTTAAAGATAAAGGATGAAAAAGCAGTACTCTCCAATATGAGTTCTTCCATTTTTGACGGTCGCCTGACATTTGAAGGTGAGGTTTCTACCAAAAGTGAGAATCCTTTATTTGCAATGCAATTAGGCATGGAAGGTTTTAAAATTGGAGAAACTTTTAAAGCCCTGGAGTTATTTGAAGTTTTAGCGCCTATAGCAAACATTCTGCAGGGTAAAATGAATTCTAAAATTACACTGTCCGGGATGCTCCAAAACGATTTGACTCCTGATCTTCAAAACATTAGCGGAAATGTACTGGCAGAGGTTTTGGCAACAAATATAAGCCAGGATCGAGCTGAACTTTTCTCTAAATTAGGCAGCAAACTTTCATTTTTAAAACCCGATAAATTAAACCTCAGGGGATTAAAGACCGCGCTTTCTTTTGAGGATGGCACGGTAAAAGTAAAACCATTCACCATTAATTATGAAGATATTGCGATCAGGGTTGATGGGGGACATAGTTTTGATAAAAAAATGAATTATACCGCAACTTTGGATGTCCCTGCCAAATATCTGGGAGCAGAGATAAACAACCTGATTGCTAAGATTGATGAAAAGGAATTAGAAAATCTAAGTATTCCTGTGGTCGCAAGTATCGGAGGTATTTATACCGCTCCGGTAGTAGATACGGATCTTAGCTCCGGGCTAAAACAACTGACCGGTAAACTGGTAGAAATTCAAAAGCAAAAAATGATTAATCAGGGCAAGGTTAAGGCTGGGGAACTTTTAGGAAGTATCTTGTCTAAGGAGGATAAAAAGGGAGATTCAATAAGTAATGAGAAAACATCTGATGCAGGTTTAAAAGATGTCGTAGGAGGAGTTATAGCTGCCAATTCTAAAAAATCGGATTCTGTAAAAAGAGATACGGCCAGCACAGAAAAGAATGTAGTGAAGGAAAAGGCCAAAGATATTATAGGAGGGTTATTTGGGAAAAAGAAAAAAGACACGGCAACTTCTAAAAAAGATTCCATCAATTGATAGTCCAATTGACTGCTCCAACAAAATATTTCTTTAATTGCCAGAATTATTGGAGTATTTAACACGAAAATTCTTTTTCCGTAGTGTAGTGATCATGGGCGTTAAGAATTATTGAAGCCTTGGAGACGCTATTGATTTAGAAGGTACATTGTACCTTTTAAATTATAGGCGAGGTGATGCGGCTGGCCATCGCTAAGGCTGGCTCCTCAAGTAAAACATACACCGTATGTTATACTTAACGGCCCTGCTTCGTTTCTTTGTACAAGCAAAGAAATGAAGAGAGAGTAAGCTTTCGCTACGGTTGGCTCTTCAAAACAAACGTACACCGTACCTTTGTTTTTCAGCCCTGGACAAGCAAAGAAATGCAAAGTATTCATGAATACTTTATTAGGAAATAGAGATGCCATGAATAAAATGATGAGAGAAAAGGCCATTGCTAAAGCTGGCGCCTCAAAGAAAATGTACACAGAACATTCCTTTTATAGGTCCTGTGCAAGCAAAGAAATGGAGGTTTGTAATCTATCGTTTTATCTTTCGTATCAATTTAAGATCTACATTGTAAGTATTATTTCGGACCTGATTAATTTTCTATGGAAAATTAAAATGAAAATGAAGATTTAAGAAAAATTACTCTAACGGCTTCCTAATTGTTATTACTCATAATAGGGTTGGTCTTCCGATCGTATAGAACAAAGTATTGAAAAATGAGAAGTTTTAGTATCAGTTTAGGATGCTTAGTTTAAGATAAAATAGATGATATGATCAAATTACACCGATCGAAACATAATACCCTTCATTTCCTCTAATATTAAACACCGTATTGTCTTCGAATAGGAGATACTGTCCTTTAATCCCTTTTAATACGCCGCTATATTCAGGTGTTTTACCCAGGTTGAGGCTTTTTACTTTGTCGGGATATTGGATTACTGGAAATTCCAGGATGGTTTCTCCCTGATTTTCAATAAAATAGTCGGCAGCTTCAGCAGGTATATATTGCTTTAATTTGGTACGCCATGATACCAGGTCCACATCTTCCAGGGAGTTTGTAAGCATTTTACGCCAGTTTGTTTTGTCATTGACATGTTCCTTTAAAGCAACTTCGGTAATTCCGGCCAAATAACGATTTGGTACTTCAACAATTTCAATAGCCTCATGAGCCCCCTGGTCTATCCATCTGGTGGGTACCTGAGTCTTCCTTGTTACGCCTACTTTTACATTGCTCGAATTGGCCAGGTAAACAATATGAGGTTGCAGTTGTACCTTTTTCTCATATTCCAGATTCCTGTCTTCCTTGTCCAGGTGCGCTGTACTCAATTCTGGTCTCATGATCCAATCGCCCGCAGCCGGAGTTTCATAAAAACAACTCCGACAAAAACCCTGTCGGAAAATAGGCAAATTCTCACCACAATTTAGACATTGGTACTTTATAAATTTTATTTGTAGTTCTTGGTTGAGAACCTGATTGACGTTTAAAAAATCGGATTCGAAAACCAAATAATATTGAATGGGTTGTCCCATTTCTGTAGTCATTTTACGTAAAACCCCTTCGTATTGCATAGAAGTGCGATAAAATTAAATTCAATTTGAAAATACTAACTTTAAAAAGTAAATTTAGACAGATAAAGATACCTAAAATGCCCATACCATTATTCAATTCAATTGCTTCCTGGTTGCTAAAAAAGCGCTACCACCAGATAGAACTTTTTTTAAAATACCCGGGGGAGGTACAGCAAGAAGTTCTGCATCAGCTTATTGAAATTGCTGCGGATACCGAAATTGGCAGAAAATATGAGTTTAATTCCATTACCAATTATAAAACTTTTTCGAGCAGGATACCCATAATGTCCTATGAAGAGGTAGAGCCGATGATTGAGCGGACCAGAAGGGGAGAGCAGAATATTTTTTGGCCTACAGCCATCAAATGGTTTGCAAAGAGCAGTGGTACGACAAATGCTAAGAGTAAATTTATTCCTGTGAGCAATGAAGCATTGGAAGATTGTCATTATAAATCGGGTAAAGATCTGTTGTGTTTGTATTTGAATAACAATGAAAATTCTCAATTATTCACCGGCAAAAGTCTGCGCCTGGGCGGCAGCAAAGAACTCTATGAAGATAATGGCAGTTTTTTTGGTGATCTCTCGGCAATTTTGATAGATAATATGCCATTTTGGGCAGAATTGAGCAGTACACCAAGTAGCAGAGTATCCTTAATGAGTGAGTGGGAAACTAAAATGGGCGCTATAATACAGGAGAGTATTCAGGAAAACGTTACCAGTTTAGTTGGAGTACCTTCCTGGATGCTGGTGTTACTAAATAATGTTTTGGAAAAAACTGGTAAAAATCACTTGTTCGAGGTTTGGGAAAATCTGGAAGTGTATTTCCACGGAGGAGTAAGTTTTAATCCCTACCTGGACCAGTATGCCAATTTATTGCCCAGAAAAGGTTTTAAATATTATGAGATCTACAATGCCTCTGAAGGCTTCTTTGCAATTCAGGATAGAAATAATGCGGACGATTTATTGCTGATGCTCGATTATGGAATCTTCTATGAATTTATACCCATGGAAGTATATGGCACCTCAGAACAAAAAACAATACCCCTATGGGAGGTTGAAATTGATAATAATTATGCCATAATAATCTCTACTAACTCCGGTCTTTGGCGGTATAAGATCGGGGATACTGTCAGATTTACTTCCATTGCTCCATACAGAATAAAAATAACGGGCAGAACCAAGCATCATATCAATGTATTTGGAGAAGAATTGATAATTGAAAATGCTGAGGAAGCACTAAAAAATATTTGTGCAAAAACGGGAGCAGAAATAAAAGACTATACCGTGGCCCCTGTATATATGTCGGGAAAAGAAAAAGGGGCACACGAATGGATTATCGAATTCAGAAGAGCCCCTGATGAGATTGAATATTTCACAGAATTTTTGGATAATGCGTTAAAGTCCCTGAATTCTGATTACGAGGCCAAACGATATAATAATATGACCCTAAAAATGCCAAAAGTTCATGTAGCCAGGGAGAACTTATTTTATGATTGGCTAAAATCCAAAGATAAGTTAGGAGGCCAGCATAAGATACCAAGACTCTCCAATGAAAGGGAATATGTGGATGAGCTCTTGGAGATGAATAAATAAGCTGTTATAATCAAATTAGAAGTAATTGACATTTTATGAGTATAACCGCCATTTTTAATTTTCTCCTAATTACAGGGGCGGTCCAGGGATTTATTTTCAATATTGCCACATTTCTATCGCGCAAAAGAATAGAGCGTCCCGTTTTACTTTTAAATCTCTTCGTATTCTTTTTATCAATGAACAATTTACAATCCTGGTTGATTGATAAGGGGTTTATTGCATCTAATTTTTTTATGAGTCAGTTCATCATCCCGTGGTATGTTCTTATTGTTCCTTTTTTCTATGCTTTTTTGGTTTATTATCTGGGGATCGAAAAAAAGAAATGGCCATTCTTACAGCTTACAGCGGCGATTTTTATTTTGGAAATAATTGTCAGAAGCATTGTCATAATCCTTATTCAGAAAGGGGTATTAATACTGGAAGACATTGAATTTTACAATTCAGTGGAAGACGCGGTAACCCTGTTGTACTCTATTTTCCTGTATATTAAGGCCATACGTATTCTTTATAATTACGAATCGCTCTACCGTCCGATTTTAGAGTTTGATTCGCTTAATTGGATCAAAATATTTTTGAAACTCGGAGGCCTGGTGATGCTACTCTGGTTATTAGCAGTTTTACTAAATCTCTTTTCTACTACTATTAAAGCTCCGTATAGTTATTATCCGCTGAGGTTGGGCTCAGCCATTCTTATTTATTGGGTAGGTTATCAGGCCTTTTTTCAATATGTAATATTAAAGGATAGAATTGTATTGCGTGGGAAAATCAGAAAGGAAGGATTTACTTCTCACAAGACCATTAAGGTTAAAAAAGAATTACCAAACACAGAAAGAGAAGAGGGTATTTTTCAAAAGGTGAACGAGTATATATTGGACAACCAAAGATATCTGGATCCAAATTTAAGTCTCGAAAAATTAGCACATGAACTTTCTGTGAGCACCAGTAATCTTTCCCGACTTATAAATACCTATTCTCAGTGTAATTTCTCTGATTATATAAATTCTCTTAGAATATCAGAAGCTAAGAAGTTTCTCAAAAGTCCCGAATTTTCTGCTTATACCATGGTCGCCATCGGACTCGAATGTGGGTTTAACTCAAAATCTACTTTCTATTCTGCCTTTAAAAAACTTACAGGCAGCACTCCCACTCAGTACAGGAAGTAAGGCAGAAATGGTAAAAGTATATCCGGTTATATACATATTGGATGATCCCGGACACCTTTCAATGTCAATAGTATAAATTAGGATTAGTTCTCAATGATATATCTGGAGAATAATTCAAATTAATAGAATGATCCTAATCTCAGCTGTTTACGTATATAGAGCATTTTAACTGAACTAAGTTGGCGCACCAATGAATTAAATGTTCAAAAATTTCATGGATGTTATTAAGACTGGCACGAAAAATGTTAATTGAGGTTTAGGATATGGAAAGTTCATACAATAATGAGCACAAACTGGACTACGTCGAGGATTTGGTTCAGATAAACAAATAAATGTCGGTTTTCGTTGTTTATTGCTCAAATTGAACTCTTTAACTAAACCAATACAAATATAATTACTAGTACAATGGCAGAACGTTTGGTCGTATTATCGGATATTTGGGGCGCTAAAAAAGGCATGTGGATCACATCTTACCTCGGTTATCTACAACAATATTTTGACATAGTATACTATGACAGCCAACAGCTTTCAGATATAGATGTAGTAAACTATACACCTGAAGAGGTATGTGCGGCACTTGAGCATGGTGGAATGGATACTGCCGTTGCCCAATTGATGATAAAAGAAACTGTTCCCAGTCATTATTTGAGTTTTTGTTGTGGCGGCTTAATAGCCTGGAAAGCGGCATTAAGAGGTCTCCCAATGAAATCTTTATATTCGGTTTCTCCTTTGAATATACAGCTCGAAAACGAAAGACCAGATATTCCTGTTACCTTACTTTATGGGGAACATCAGGAAGACAGACCTTCACAGGCATGGGTAGACCATATGAATGTGCCAATAGAAGTAGTTCCTAAATTTGGTCGCGAATTGTATACAGACGAGAAAATAATAAAGAAAGTCTCTCTAAACATTCTGGAGAGTATGCTTAAAAAGCAATATGCAGGCTTATGAAACGGCCTTTAATTTCTTAATGGTTTCGTGAGATAATTTATTTTCAGCATAAGGTTTAGAAACCTTAAACTCCTTTTCATCACTACTTGGCAATTCGAACATCGCATCAGTAAACACTGCTTCGCATAAAGAACGAAGTCCTCTTGCACCTAATTTGTATTCAATAGCTTTGTCCACAATATAATCCAGGGCCTGTTCGGTAATCTTAAAACTTATGCCGTCCATGGCAAAAAGTTTTTCATATTGTTTAATAATGGCGTTTTTGGGTTCTGTAAGAATTGCTCTGAGCGTTTTCTTATCCAACGGATTCATATGTGTTAATACCGGAAGTCTTCCAATAATTTCCGGAATAAGGCCAAAATCTTTTAAGTCCTTCGGAATAATATATTGAAGCACATTGGTGTTGTCCAGACTTTCCTCTATTTTGGAAGCACTATATCCAATAGCCTGCATATTTAACCGTTTGGTAATAATACGCTCTATACCATCAAACGCACCACCTGCGATAAAAAGAATATTCTCAGTATTTACCTCTATAAATTTCTGATCCGGATGCTTTCTTCCTCCTTTTGGTGGCACATTCACCATTGTTCCTTCCAGTAACTTAAGCAGCCCCTGTTGCACTCCTTCTCCCGAAACATCCCTGGTTATAGACGGATTATCACTCTTTCTGGCAATTTTATCAATTTCATCTATAAAAACTATCCCTCGTTCAGCCTTTTCAAGGTTGTAATCTGCTGCCTGTAATAATCTGGTTAGAATACTTTCCACATCTTCGCCCACGTAACCGGCTTCTGTCAACACAGTGGCATCAACAATAGCCAATGGTACGTTGAGCATCCGTGCTATAGTTTTCGCCATCAGGGTCTTACCTGTACCCGTTTGACCCACCATAACAATATTGCTCTTTTGAATCTCTATATCGTCATCCTTAGAGGAGGGCTGTAGCAATCTCTTATAGTGATTATAAACAGCTACTGAGAGTACTTTTTTTGTGCGTTCCTGTCCTATTACAAAAGTATCCAGGAACTCTTTAATCTCTTTAGGTTTTTTAAGAATTAGTTCAGAGGAAAGATCGTCATTTTTGGATTGCCTGGATTCTTCAGCTACAATGCCATGTGCTTGTTCAATGCACCTGTCACAGATATGCGCATCAAGACCTGCAATCAATAGATTGGTCTCCGGCTTTTTTCTGCCGCAAAAAGAACATTCTAAATTTTCCTTAGCCATATCTAGCGTCAACTTACATTAACTATAACGAATCAAATCCAGTTTTGGTTTATATATCCCTCAGAGATACTTGCACCGTCATATTTTGTCGAAATTAATCCTTATCCCTTTCTAAAATCTCATCAATCATGCCATATTTCTTAGCCTCATCTGCCTTCATCCAGTAGTCCCTGTCACTATCCTCGTATACCTTATCGTATTTTTGGCCAGAATGCTTGGAAATAATCAGATACAATTCTTCCTTGATTTTTATAACCTCATTTGCTGCTATCTCAATATCACTGGCCTGACCCTGGGCCCCGGACATTGGCTGATGAATCATTACCCGGCTGTGGGTTAAACCACTACGTTTCCCCTTTTCACCCGCACAAAGTAATACAGCGGCCATAGAGGCAGCCATCCCGGTGCATATGGTAGCTACATCAGGTTTTATGAACTGCATAGTGTCATAGATGCCTAAACCTGCATAGACACTACCACCAGGTGAATTGATATAAATCTGTATATCCTTTGATGAGTCTGCACTGGCCAGAAATAACAACTGGGCCTGGACAATATTGGCAACCTGATCATTAATACCTGTACCTAAAAAAATGATCCTATCCATCATTAATCGGGAAAACACATCCATGGCAATGGCATTTAACTGGCGTTCCTCAATAATATTAGGAGTCATATTAACCGGGTACATACTGCTGATAACCTGGTCATAATAGAGGCTGTTGAACCCCTGATCTTTTATTGCAAAATTTTTGAATTCTTTTCCGTAATCCATAGAGTAAAGTACTGTGTTTTTATCAAAAAAAAAGGTGCCGAAATGATCGCTTTCGGCACCGTAAAGATACTTATTTTAGTGAGACTTTAATTTCAAAATCCATTTTAGGTATTTTCAAAATTCGCTTTTGCAGCAGCTGCCATTCTTGTTTACAAAACAACGCTGTCTAATAGCTTGTCTAAATTTTCGTCAGGGGCCTTAACCGTAAACTTCTTTTACAAAGTTTTCGTAAGTTACCTCTTTTGTTTTAAGATTAGCTTTCTCTTTATAAAGATCGAGTAGTTTTTGGCTCATCAATTGTTCTGATAATCGTTTTACCTCGTCCTGATTGCTCATAACCCTCATAGCAATATTTTCCAATTCTTCCTCTGCAGGGTTCAATTGTCCGTATTGGGCCATTTGCGATTTGATAAAGGTTTTAGCGAAATCCTTTAATTCATCGAATTGAATTTCAATATTATTGTCCTTCAATATTTTACCCTCTATCAACTGATAGCGCAGCCCTTTTTCTGACTTCTCATACTCGTCATTGGCTTCCTCTTCTGTCAGTGGTTTTTCCCCGGTCATTTGGATCCATTTTTTTAAGAATTCAGTTGGAAGGTCAAACTTTACGCTTTCAATTAGTCGTTCTGTTACATCATTGAGCAGTTTCTGATCGGCCTGCTGTTCAAATTGTTTCTCTGAATCTTCTTTAATTTTATTTTTAAGTTCGGTTTCTGAGGATACAATGTCTTTTCCAAAAAGTTTATCAAAAAACTCCTGGTCCATGACCGCAAGTTCACGTTGGTTTATTTCTTCGATGGTAAAATCGACTATAATGTTTAATTTCTCCACTTTATCCCTCGCTAATCCAAGCGCACTCGAAAGCAGAAAGTCTTCTTTAAAAAGCCCCTTAGTACTAAAACTAACCGTATCACCTACTTTCTTGCCTTTTAATCCGTCCTGAGCTTTTTTGCTCTTAATTTTATCGAGTTCGATGGTAGTTTTGTTCTCAATTTCTTCTGCTTCATTTTTAAAAACACCATTCAACTCGTCATTTTTACCAACTTCAGATTTGTTGATTAACTTACCGTATTGTTTTCTGAATCGTTCTACCTGCTCCTCGATCATTTTCTTATCGGCGATGATCTTGTATCTTGTAATTGCCTTCTTGGTTTTTAGCGGCACTTCAAATTCCGGGGCTAGGCCCAACTCAAATTCAAATGCCAATTCTTCCGCATCCCAATTAAAGTTGTCTTGTTGCTTGGGAAGTGGATTTCCAAGTACATCTAATTTTTCTTCGGTTAGATACTTATTTAGGTTATCCTGAAGAAGTTTATTTACCTCATCTACTAATACTGCTTTGCCGTATTGTTTTTTAATCAGTCCCATTGGTACCTGACCCTTTCTGAAACCAGGGATATTAGCCTGCTTTCTGTAGTCTTTTAGAATTTTGGATACCTTATCCTCGTAGTCTTCCTTGGTTATGGCAACTTTAACAACAGCGTTTAATTTGTCTATTTGCTCCTTCGTAATATTCATACTTCTGTTTTTTAAATTCCTCAATTGGCTTTTAGGTTTATAGATTTAGCCAATCAGGGAACTTTTTTTCATTTGCTAAACTAATGTTCCCGGGTATTCAATGGCTTAAGCCAATTGTGTATCCCGTATTTAAAAAGAGGACGCAAAAATACTATAATTTATGTAGTTCAACAAGTTTTTGAACCAAGGTATTTTGATAGAATACCTAGTTCTTCTTGTCTTCTTTCAGAAAGGAGAAAAGTATGGATTGCAGAAATGACAATAACAAGCTAAAAAGTAATGCCCACCTTATGCCATTTACCTGGAATCCATCAATGAGTTCGCTGGCCAAAAGAATGATTATCGCATTGATAATGAGCAGAAAAAGCCCAAATGTAATGATGGTAACCGGCAGGGTCAAAATAATAAGTATAGGTTTAACTATGAAATTTAAAAGACTTAAAACAAGGGCTACTATAATTGCATTAATATAGGAGTCGACCGTGACGTTGGGCAGCACATTTGCAAGCAGTAAAACGGCAAGCGCGCTAAGCAGAATTCTAAGGATAAATTTCATCGATTTTTATGCATTAAATTAATCACTCTAAAATTATACAAAATAAACGCTTATGCTACATTAAGTCATTAATTTTATAACTAAACTTCCGACGCATTAGTAAAAAAGGAAATTGATTTTTCGAAAAATTGTTTTGGATTTTCTGCATGTAACCAATGACCGGCATTGTCGATAGAATCAATTTTTGACATAGGAAAATGCCTTTTTATAACAGGGGTATCGTCTATGGATATATATTCCGATCTATCCCCTCTTAAAAAAAGTGTAGGTCCCTCAAAACTATCTGTACTCCCGATATTATCTCCTATTTCTTCCATTTTATCCTTAAGTACTTCCAGATTACATCTAAATGAGAGTCGATCTTTTTTCTCCCAATAAAGGTTTTTAAGTAAAAATTGTCTTGTTCCTTGTTCTGAGATACGTTTAGAAAGTAGTGTGTCTGCCTCTGATCTGGAAGCAATGGTTTCTAAAGAGAGCATCGTAAGGGCATCAAGAATTTCCTGATGATGCGGAGGATAATATTTGGGAGCAATATCTGCCACCAGTAATTTTTTAACAAGAAGTGGAAATTTGCAGGCAAATTGCATTGCTGTTTTACCGCCCATGGAATGTCCCAACAGCATTACCTCCACTAAGCCGTGACTGCTAATATAATGTGCCAGATCTTCGGCAAGGAGGTCGTAATTAAAATTAGGCGACCAAAAGCTTTTACCATGGTTGCGCTGATCTATAAGATGTACTTCAAATTCATTTTGCGCATATTGATTACCCAGTGTTTTCCAGTTATCAGACATGCCAAGGAACCCGTGCAGTATTATAAGTGGGGATCCGTTACCTATTATTTTAGAATGCAGCTCCATTGTTATGCTAATTTATGCAGGTACATTTTTACAACATTTTCCAGTCCCAGATAAATAGCTTCACAAATAAGGGCATGTCCAATCGAAACTTCCAATAGATGAGGTACTTTTTCTTTGAAATAACGAATATTCTCAAGACTTAAATCATGTCCCGCGTTTATACCCAGCCCAAGTTTATTCGCCGCTGTAGCGGCCTCAATAAAGGCCTGGACACCTTCCTTGTTGCCCGATGCAAAGTCCGTGGCATAAGACTCAGTATAAAGCTCAATTCTGTCTGCGCCTGTGGCCAAAGCACCTTCGACCATTTTCACATTAGCATCAACGAAAATAGAAGTGCGAATCCCCTGATTTTTAAAAACACTGATTACATCTTTGAGGAAATCGCGATGTTTAATAGTGTCCCAGCCTGCATTGGAAGTTATAGCGTCCACTGAATCCGGAACAAGAGTTACCTGGGAGGGCCTTATTTCTGAGACCAGTGTTATAAATTCAGGAATTGGATTGCCTTCAATGTTATACTCCCTATACACTACCTTTTTAAGATCTCTTGCGTCCTGGTAACGTATATGCCGTTCGTCTGGTCGCGGATGAATGGTAATTCCGTGGGCACCGAATTCCTGTATATCACGTGCTACTTTGATAAGATCCGGAAAATTACCACCCCTTGCGTTTCTAAGGGTGGCAATTTTATTGATATTTACACTTAGCTTGGTCATATGAGCGACTTGATTTTTAATACGGTGCAAAAATACAAATTAGGCATGCCTTTTGATGTTTAAAATTACTATTTTGCGATATATAATAAATAAATGAGATTAGCTGCTCACATAATAAATTCTGTACCGGTTTTCGGCGTGCAAGACACGCTCGAAGATGTTATTGAATTTTTTCAGAGCACAACTTTTACACATGTGGCGGTTGTTGAGCAAAAAAAATTCCTTGGATTACTTGCGGAAAATGATCTTGAAACCTTTGAAGGGGATAAAAAAATTGAAGATTACCGGTATAATCTGGAGTCTTTTATGGTGAAAAAAGATACAGGTTGGTTAGATGTACTGGAAGCATTTGCCCGGAATGAGGCCAATATAGTGCCGGTCCTGGACGAAGACAACATTGTAATCGGATATTACGACCTGACAGATTTGGTCGGATTATTTATAGACATACCCTTTTTTACAGAACCCGGAGGAATCCTTGTTATTGCGAAAGGGAAAAAGGACTATTCATTAAGTGAAATTGCACAGATTGTTGAGAGCAACAATACCAAACTTTTTGGAGCATTTATAACCGATTCCCGGAATGACGTGATACAGATTACACTAAAAATTGGCCCTGAAAATATGAATGAAGTTGTGCAGACGTTCAGGAGATACAATTACAATATACTATTTGGAAATATGGATGATCAATTCCTTGAGAATCTGAAGCAGCGATCAAATTACCTGGACAAATATCTTAATGTTTAGGACCTATGAAAGTTGCTATATACGGTCAGTCTTATCAGGAAAATGCCTTAGTTTATGTGGATGAACTACTAGATGAACTAAAAGGTTTATCAGCGACGGTAGTTATTGAAAAGAATTTTTGCGAAATACTGTTTTCGGAAATTCGTCAGAAAGATTTTCAAACATTTACATTAACACAAGGGCTTGATGACTCTTTTGACATGATGGTAAGCTTTGGTGGTGATGGAACAATTCTGAGGGCGGTAACTTATATCAGAGATCTGGGAATTCCTATAGTTGGCGTAAATACAGGACGACTTGGGTTTTTATCTACTTTTAAGAAAGAAGATGTTAGAAAAGTAATACGGGAATTTGTCGCAGGGGAATATGAAATTATTGAACGCAGCTTAGTATCCGTATATACAGAAGATGATATTCCTGAATTTGGAGAGTTGAATTTTGCTCTAAATGAAGTTACCGTGAGTAGAAAGGATACCACCTCTATGATTTCTGTGGAAACATATCTCGACGACGAATATTTAACTTCTTACTGGTCTGATGGCCTAATTGTGGCAACACCTACAGGTTCTACCGGCTATTCTCTGAGTTGTGGCGGGCCAGTAATTACCCCTACCGCCAAATCCCTGGTGATAACGCCAATCGCACCCCATAATCTCAATGCCAGACCACTTGTGATCTCTGACGATACAGAAATTCGACTAAAAGTTACCGGAAGGGAAGACAACCACCTTGTTTCTCTTGATTCCAGAATTGCAAGCCTTGAAAATGGAAAAGAAATCATAGTCAAAAAGGCAGGTTTTACTATAAAAATGATGGAATATACTTCACAGAGTTTTCTCAATACCATTCGCAACAAATTACTATGGGGTCAGGACAGGCGCAATTGAATCCTGATCAAAGCAATAAATGACGCCAAAAGCTGTTTTATCAATGGAGAACAGGGATGTAACCCTTGGGGGGCCAAATTTCCATGTGTTATATTTGCAAACTTTTGGAATTTATGAGGAAATTTTTTGTCATTTTTCTATTATGCCTTAGCGGGCATATTCATTCTCAAACCTACGAGATAGGGCTATTTGGGGGTGGTGCAAATAATATTGGCGATGTTGGTCGGACCAATTTTATATTACCTTCGGGTTTGGCTTTTGGTGGTTTGTTTAAATGGAATAAAAGCAAACGATACGCCTGGCGGGCAAGTGTAATTTACGGAAAATTTACAGCTGATGATGCCAAATCGGACATCCCTTCAAGACAGCAGAGGGGATATGAAATGGATAATTCTGTTTTTGAGACTTCTATTGGGCTCGAATTTAATTTTGTGGAATACAATCTACACAAATTGGGACCTGCATTTACACCCTATTTATATACCGGATTAACATATTTCAGATACGGTTTTCATTATTTTGATGCCGGGCAGTTACAGGATATTAATCAAAAAGATGGTGCATTCGCCCTCCCAATGACCGTAGGGGCCAAGGCAAGAATAAATCAATTCTTGATACTTGGTGCTGAAATTGGGGCCAGATATACTTTTACAGACAACCTGGATGCCAGCAATCCTGTGGGATCAAATTTTGAACCTTTCAGGTTTGGAAATATTTTTAGTGATGATTGGTATGTTTTTTCAGGAATTACCTTAACTTATACCTTTGGCAGAAAGCCTTGTTCTGATTGTTTTGAGTAAAACCTATTATGCACACATTTGAAGAATTAAAAAAAGGTGTCCTCCCTAAACACCTTGCCATTATTATGGATGGAAATGGCAGGTGGGCCAAACAAAGGGGTAAATTAAGGGTTTTTGGTCATGAAAACGGAGTGAAATCTGTCCGGGAGACCGTGGAGAATTGTGCCAAATTAAGCATAGAATATCTTACCTTATATGCCTTTTCAACCGAAAATTGGAACCGCCCTAAACTTGAAGTGGATACGCTGATGCGCCTTTTGGTAGCTTCCCTCAAAAAAGAACTTAAAACCTTAAATAAAAATAACATTAAACTTAATGCTATCGGCAATATTTCTTCTTTGCCCAAAAAAGCACATAACGAGTTATTGGAAGTTATAGCCAAGACGAGTAAAAATACGGGAATGACATTGACCTTGGCATTGAGTTATGGGGCCAGAGATGAACTAAAAACGGCCATACAGCAAATAAGTGTCAAAGTTAAAAATAATATAATTTCTCCTGAAAATATTGATGAAACCATTATTAATAACCATCTTTACACGCACAATTTGCCAGACGTAGACTTGCTTATCCGTACTAGTGGAGAACATCGGATCAGCAATTTTTTACTTTGGCAGATAGCCTATGCGGAATTATATTTTATTGATGTATTTTGGCCCGATTTTAGTGAACAACATTTGGCAGCGGCTATCATCAATTACCAGAACAGAGAACGAAGATTTGGAAAAACTAGCGAACAACTCAACTAGGGATATGAAAAGGTTCATGTCTCTTGAACCACTTTTTACACTTTTACTCCTCTTTTTTACCTTATTTACTTTTGCTCAGGATATCTCCTTTGAGAATGGCAAGAAGTATATTCTTGGCGGATTGGAAGTTACCGGACTACAAAGTTATAACGAACAGACCGTCAAAACCTATACAGGATTAAGAGTTGGGCAGCCTATTACTGTTCCGGGGGATCAGTTAAGTGCAGTAATAAAAAAATTATGGGGTCTTGAACTTTTTAGCGATATCGAGTTCTACTATACTAAAATTGAGGGAGAAAATATATTCCTTGAATTAAATATCAAAGAACGACCCACCTTATCTAAGGTTACGATTTTTGGCGTTAAAAAAAGAAAGGTAGATGATATTACGAAAGATACCGATCTTAAAAAGGGTAAAAAGATTACCGAGAGCCTTATAGCCAATACCAAGAATTACCTTCAAAATAAATATAAAAAGCAGGGATATTTAAATGCCAATGTCAATATCGCCACCGCCAAGGACACTTCTGAAACCAATGCGCAAAACATGGTTATCAATGTAAAAAAAGGCGATAAGGTAAAAATACACAACATCGTTTTTGATGGAAATGAACAATTGACCGATAAGAAATTACGAAAATCACTTAAGAATACTAAAAAGAAACGCCTGGGTCGTTTCTGGAAAAAATCAAAATACATACAGGAGGATTATCAGGAAGACCTGTCTTCCTTAATAGATAAATATGCAGAAAATGGTTATAGGGATGCCAGAGTGCTATCTGATACCGTTGTTAATGTGGACGAGAATAACATAGATGTAATAATCAAAGTTGAGGAAGGAAACAGGTATTATTTTGGTGATATAAATTTTGTGGGTAATGCAGTGTATTCAGATAATCAGCTTAGTCAGCAACTGGGTATTAGAAAAGGGGCTACCTATAATGGCGTATTATTAAGGAAACGTATTGCGGATGATTCTAAACCCGATGGGAACGACCTTACCAACCTATATCAAAATAACGGCTACTTATTTTCTCAGATAAATCCTGTTGAAGTATCAGCACAAAACGATACTATAAACTTTGAGATCCGAATAATTGAAGGAAAAGAGACATTTTTAAATAATGTTACCGTTACTGGAAATGATAAAACAAATGACCATGTTGTCTTCCGGGAATTGCGTACCAGACCCGGACAGCGATATAGTAAAGACAATATAATAAGAAGTGTCAGAGAGCTGGGGCAATTAGGCTTCTTTGACGCAGAACAGATAAAACCGGATATTCAGAATCCCAATCCAAATGAAGGAACCGTAGACCTCGCCTATAGCCTGGTCGAATCTGGTGCCAGTCAGATCGAATTACAGGGAGGTTATGGAGGCGGAGGTTTTATAGGTACCCTTGGATTATCGTTTAGCAACTTTTCGATTCAGAATATATTCAATGGGGAAGCGTATAAACCCGTACCCATGGGTGATGGTCAGACATTTGCCCTAAGGCTTCAGGCCAGTAGAACCTTCCGGGTGTACAGTCTCAATTTTTCAGAACCCTGGCTTGGGGGTAAAAAACCGGTCCGATTTAATTTATCCTTATCACGAACTCAGCAGTTCCTTGCCTCTTTTAGTAATAGTGGAAGGATAGAGGTTAATAAGGACCAACAATTTTCAATTACCGGTATTTCTACAGGCTTGGCAAAAAGAGTACAATGGCCAGACGATTTCTTCACTATTTCGCACTCGCTGAGCTATCAATTATATGATTTTAAAAATTACAGAACAGGGCTTTTCAATTTCGGGAACGGTAAATCCAATTCATTGGCCTATACCTTTGGTATCTCTAGGAGTTCTGCAGGTCCCGGAAGGATCTATCCGATTTCAGGATCCATTTTTGAGGTTACTGCTAAATTTACACCGCCTTATTCATTGTTCAGCGACAAGGATTTTGCTGGTCTAAAGGAGCGGAGTGAGGAGCTAAACGCCTTACAGGTAGAGCGTGGCCAGCAAGGGCAAGCGCTCACCACAGAGGAAAGAAACGAGTTAGAGTCCGTAGATCAGGAAAGATTCAAGTGGTTAGAGTACTACAAGATCAAATTTAAAGGAGATTGGTATACGCGTTTGGTTGAAAAACTAGTATTGCGAACAAATGTGGAATTTGGATTTTTAGGGAATTATAACGCCGATGTGGGAAAAGTGCCATTTGAGCGATTTTTTCTCGGAGGAGACGGACTTGGAAGAAATTTTACTCTTGATGGTAGAGAAACTATACAGTTAAGGGGTTACGAGAACAATTCATTAACTCCGGTTGACCCGTTAACCGGGCAACAGGAAGGGGGTATTGTCTACAATAAATACTCCATGGAAATAAGATATCCGCTTACACTTAAGCCCTCGGCTTCAATTTATGGATTAGTATTTGCAGAGGCAGGTAATTCTTTCAACAATTTTCAGGACTTTAATCCGTTTCAACTTAAACGATCGGCCGGAGTGGGTCTGCGCATATTTATGCCAGCCTTTGGTCTTTTGGGAATCGACTTTGGTTATGGGTTCGATGAGGACCTCAGACCGCAATCTGCTGGTAGTGGACCAAGTGGATGGCAAACGCACTTCATTATTGGGCAACAGTTCTAACCAAAGCTAAATTTCCATAAGGTACTGTTAAGGTAAACCACTCATTTTAAAAGTTTTAGTATTTTTGGCACGATATTTTCTATGTAAAAAACGAATTTGAAATGAAGACAAAAGTTCTTATAGTATTGGCCAGTGTGTTTATTTCTTCTTTCGCGTTTTCGCAGCGCGGAGTTAGAATAGGATACGTAGACATGGAGTATATCCTGGAAAATGTGGAGGAATACAGAGACGCAAGCGAGCAATTGGAGAATAAAGTGCAGAAATGGAAGGTGGAGATAGAGCAGAAGTCCAGTGTGGTGGAGCAAATGAAGAAAGATCTCATGGCAGAAAAAGTGCTGCTAACCGATGAACTTATTTCCGAACGGGAAGAAGAAATTCTAATTCTTGAAAAGGAAATGTTGGACTATCAACAGGATAGATTTGGGCCTCAGGGAGATTTGGTGATGCAGAAACGTTTGTTGATACAGCCCATTCAGGATCAGGTTTTTAATGAAGTGCAACAGATAGGAGCGAATAAAAAGTATGATTTTATTTTTGATAAATCCGCGGATGTCGTAATGTTGTACTCCGAAAAAAGACATGATATCTCTGAACTTGTCTTAAGAGGAATTGCAAGAACAAGAAAAGTAAGCAAATCTAATAAAAAAGCAAAAGAGAAAAGCAGGCTCGAAGCGTTTCAGAATGAGGCTGAAGAAGAGGAAGTTAGTGAGGCACTAAAGGAAAGACAAGACAGGGCTAAGGCAGCAGAGGAAACCAGATTAAAAACTGCCGAAGAAAGAAGAGCAGAACAACTCAAAATTAGGGAAGAAAGAAAAAAGGCCTATGAGGCACGTCGCAAAAAGCTTTTAGAAGAGCGTGAAGCTAAGAAAAAAGCAAAAGAAGACTCAAGAAATAAAGATACGGAAGAAGAAGATTCCAATAACTAAATATTAATTCAAAAAATAACACTCAATTAGTAAATTCAGAAATCATGAAACAAATTAAAAAAGTAGCCATTGTAATCGTTTTATTTATCGCAGCGACGGGCTTTGTAAATGCGCAAAGTAAGGTTGCCCATATTAACGTTACCGCGCTACTGGCCGAAATGCCGGAGATGAAGGCTGCACAGGCAGAATTAAAAAAACTGCAGGAGACTTATAAAGCGGATATTGAGAGTTCAATGACAGAGCTTAGAAATAAATACACTCAGTATTCTAATGAGGCCACAGCCAAATCAGAGGAGGAAAACCAAAAAAGAGCTCAGGAACTGCAAGGTTTCGAAAAAAATATTGGAGAGGCACAACAGGCAGCTCAGCAAGAACTTGCTAAGAAACAGGCAGAATTATTTGAGCCCATTTCAAAAAAAGCCGTTGCTGCAATTGAAAAGGTTGCTGCTGACCAGGGATATGACTATGTAGTGGATGCAACACCGGGAAGCGGTGTAATTGTTTCCAAAGGCCCGGACCTCCTTTCAGAGGTTAAGAAAGAATTGGGATTCTAAGATATTCTACCCTATAATCTTTAAAAACCGTCCCATCTTGGCAGACGGTTTTTTTTATTATTACTATTGTAAAACAAAAATTCAGACGCAGACAATGCAGAAAGGTCCTATTGGCATCTTTGATTCAGGGGTAGGGGGCACTTCAATATGGAAGGAAATAAACGCCTTGCTTCCTTCAGAAAATACCATCTACCTGGCCGATAGCAAAAATGCACCCTATGGCGAGCAATCTCGTGATGAGATAATTCAATTAAGTATTAAGAATACTGAATTTTTACTTAATAAGGGTTGTAAATTAATCGTAGTCGCCTGCAATACGGCTACCACCAATGCTATCAAATTCCTGAGGGAGAATTACGCCCTGCCATTCATAGGAATAGAACCGGCCATAAAGCCGGCAGCACTTAATTCCAAATCCGGAACAATTGGAGTCCTTGCCACGAAGGGAACATTGACGAGCCAACTTTTTAGTAGAACTGCAAAAGATCACACAGCTAACATTACCGTTGTAGAACAGGAAGGTAAGGGATTGGTTACCCTGATAGAGTCTGGCGCCATTAATAAGAAGGAAACTGAGGCTTTGCTAAAGAAGTATTTAAAGCCAATGATAGACGCCAATATAGATCATCTTGTCCTTGGTTGTACCCATTATCCTTACCTGATTCCCATATTAAAGAAATTATTACCGGAGCAGGTTAGCATCATAGACTGTGGTGAAGCGGTGGCAAGGCAAACAGAAAAAGTATTGCGCGAAAATGATTTATTAAACACTTCCAAAGAGAAAGTAAAACACCAGTTCTATACCAATTCGGACCCGGCTGCTCTTAATTACTTTCTAAAGGATATTGAAGTCGAGCTCCAAATAGCATCTCTGAATTTTTAATTATCTGTCTGCTGATTTTTTCTGATATAGGTTAGGTAGGTAAAATCAAAAATATGCCGCTCATCTTTTGGATGATATTCCTCCTTTTGTAAAATCCATTCTTCTTCAGGAATATTCGGAAAAAAAGCATCCGCATCAAAAGTGCTGTGAACCCTTGTAAGCTCGAGCTTATGTGCATATTTCATTCCTAAAGTATAAATCTCACCTCCGCCGATTATAAAGCACATTGGATCATCAGCTGCAACTGCAAGTGCAGATTCCATAGAGTGTACCGCTATGCAGTCAGGATATTTTGGGTCGTAACTTTTATCTCTCGTAATAATAATATGCCTGCGGTTGGGCAGGGGTTTTGGAAAACTTTCAAAGGTTTTCCTGCCCATAATGATCTTATGGTTAGTGGTAAGAGCTTTAAACCTCTTAAAATCGTCAGGTAAATGCCAGATGAGGTCGTTTTCTTTTCCAAGGGCATTGTTCTCTCCAATGGCCGCTATCATACAAATAGTACCCATCAGCTTTTTTTTTTATTAATATTAGACAGCGGGAATTCAGTTTGTATTTCTTTTTGTATTTCCGCGATTTTGTCTTTCTGTAGCTGAACTAATTTTTCTCGTTGGCGTCTCTCCCAATCTTTACTCAGAAACTTATGTGTTACAAATACACTCATAAAATGTAAAACAAACATAAACGCCCAAAATGTGATTGCCCATATAAACCAGTCGAATTCTGCCCCATACTTCAGGAACTTGTTGATAATAACTATAAAAAGACTGCCAACCAAAAAGACAATAAAATGAATAAAGAGCCTTTTCTTTTGGACAATGCGCCTTTGGGCATGTTCTAATTGCTCATGTTGTTCGGCTGCTATATTAGATGTTTTTTTGTTATCGGAGACCATGTTAATAGGTATCTTTAGTGGCAAAGATATAAGAAATACATCCGGATAACTATAAGGATAACTATTAAGTAAATGCAAGACATCAGAAAACAATTTCCAGCTTCAACCCATTCAATTTATGCCAATACTGCTGCCGCAGGTTTATTAAGTCATCCATTATTGGAATGGAGGCAGGAACACGATCTGGATTATTTAGTAGGGGGAAGTATTGCCAAAATGGAGCAATTCGAAATTATTTCGAAAACCAGGCAGACTGTTGGAAACCTTTTTGGTTGCCAGGAGGAATCTGTGGCACTTGTACAGAATTTTTCCATTGGATTAAACTTCCTATTGGAGGGGCTCGAAAAAAACGCCAAAGTATTGCTTGTGGAAAATGACTATCCGTCGGTAAACTGGCCCTTTGAAAGCAGAGGTTTTCAACTCGCCTATGCCAGATTAAATGAAGATCTGGAAAAGAATATTTTAGAGAAGGTAGAAAGTGAACAAATAGATGTACTGGCCCTGAGTTTGGTACAATGGCTAAATGGAATTAAAGTAGAACTGGATTTTCTTAAGCAACTCAAAAACCAATTTCCTAATCTCCTGATTATAGGCGATGGCACCCAATTTTGTGGTGCTTTTGATTTTGATTTTAGCTCTTCGGGTATAGACATTTTAGGTAGCAGTGGTTACAAATGGCTATTGGGCGGTTTTGGAAATGGTTTTATGCTTTTTAAGGAGGAGATTCAGCAAAGATTTAATATGTATACTACAGGGTTTAATTCATCCGGAATTGATATTGTAAAAAAAGACAGTTTCAGATTTGCCAAGCATTTTGAGCCGGGGCATTTGGATACCCTGAATTTTGGAAGCCTTATTTTTGCCCTTGAACAATTAAATCAAATTGGCATACAAACTATTGAGGAGCATAATAAATTGTTAATGCAGAAGGCCAGGAAGGCTTTCGCTGATTTAAATCTGCTTAAGGATGATATTTTGAATAGAAATAATCACAGTTCTATCTTTAATATTAAAGGTGATGAGCGTACTTATAGTCATTTAGCGGATAATAATGTGGTTTGCTCTCAGAGAGGCGACGGAATTCGACTGAGCTTTCATTTGTATAATACACTTGATGAAATTGACAAAATAGCAGAAATACTAAAAAAATTGGCGTAGACTTTTCTTACGTCAATAAAAACCTGCTTTTATTGCTAAAAATTTCTATTTGTATTCTGTATTTTATTAAAATCATAAATCTTACTTAACTTGTTGTGTATTAGGTGTTTTATGTGTTGCTTTGCAGCTTCAAATTTTAAATTAATTTATCATGGCAATAGCAAAACAGTATCTAAAAACAAAACCGGTATGTAAAGTAACTTTTACAGTACCTGCTGAAGAAGCAAAGAAAGTAGCTGTAGTTGGCGATTTCAATAACTGGAGTCCTAAAGGCAGTCTTTTGAAAAAACTAAAAAACGGAACTTTTAAAGGAACTTTTGATCTTCCAAAAGAAAGCACTTTTGAGTTCAAGTACTTAGTTGATGGTAATTATGTTAACGAATCAGAAGCTGATCGTTACCAGTGGAATGACTATGCAGGAGCGGAAAACGCCGTTTTGGAGTTATAGTCTTAAAAAAATTAATAGAAACCGGGCTTGTTTTAAACAACGCCCGGTTTTTTATTTGCTATTCCTGGACGACTATCCCTTTCCAAAATGCGATTCTACCTTTAATTCCTTTGGCCAGATCACTTACTTCGGGATAAAACCAGGCCGCATCAGCGTTAATTTGCCCATCGACCACTATTGAATAATAAGATGCCACTCCCTTCCATGGGCAGGTGGTATGTAAATCACTCTTCTTAAAGTATTCTGATTTTATACTCTCTGCCGGGAAATAATGATTGTTCTCAATAACTATGGTATCTTCACTTTCTGCCAGGACGGTATTGTTCCAAATTGCTTTCATATCTCTTTACTGAATATATAGTTTTTATAATAATTTTTGAAATCGCTGAATTCGGCTTCAATCCGGAGTCCCGATTGTTTTGCCAGCCATGCGACTACTTCATCGTCATATTTCTGAGAAATTTCCATATGAATGGTTTCCCACTTCTTAAATGATATTTCAAGGTTTAGCGATTCGATTAAAACATCATGCGCCGTATTAGCTACCAAATAGCTCTTGGCCGTTCCACTTTCCGGATCGTACACCTCCCAATGCAAAAATTTGTCAAGATCAAAATCTGCCCGGAGCTCACTATTCATACGGGCAAGCATATTTTTATTAAAGGCTTCTGTTATTCCGCTTACGTCATTATAGGCATTTAACACTGTCTGGGGATGCTTTTTCTGATCAAAACCAACGAACAAAAGATCGTTCTCCGCCATGAGAACCTGAATGTTGGTTAAGTAAGAGATCGCCTGCTCATGCAGAAGATTTCCAATATTCGAACCCAGAAATAAAATTACTTTTTTATGATGTTCAAGGGAATTAATTCGATCTAATACCTCAAAATAGGTGCCCTGTAAAGGTTTTATGTTTACCTCAGGTAATTCCAGATTTATTGATGTCTCAAGCTTGTCAAGCGCATTCTGGCTGATGTCTATGGGGATATAATTAAACGCTACATTTTGCCGGGATAAATGTTCTAATAACACTTTAGTTTTTTTACCATCGCCTGCGCCGAGTTCTATCAGGTCAAATTGCTCTCCGCCTTTGGAAAACCAATTTGAAATAACCTCTTTGTGATTATTTAGAATATCGAGTTCTGAATTTGTGAGATAGTACTCAGGCATGTCCATGATGTCCTGAAATATTTTGTCTCCTCTGACGTCATAAAAGTATTTTGAAGACAAATTTTTTGGGAAATCGGTAAGTCCTTTGTAAACATCTTCTTCAAACTGACTCCTGAATGTAGTTTTTAACTGTTTTTGCATGCTTTTTTGTCGCAATTACCTGGCTAACCTTAACCCGGTGAATTGCCATCTTAGATATGGGTGAAAAAAATTTCGATAAGTTCTTCTCGTATGATTTTTAGGTGTGGCGACAGACCCTCCCCTCAGGACTTTCTGGCTAACCATGAACTTGCCGTTATATTCACCTAACGCCCCCTCTGCTTTTTTGTAATCCGGGTAAGGGAGATATGCACTCTCTGTCCATTCCCAACGTTTTCCCCATGAAAAATTGCCTTGCGCGGCTTCCCACTCAAACTCCGTGGGTAGCCTAAATCCTTTCCATTGTGCATATGCAAATGCCTCAAAATAAGAAATATGGGTTACCGGACTTTCCAGATCAATCTTTTTAAATCCGTTTAAAGTATAATGATGCCATTCTTCGTTTATCTGATGCCAATAAAGAGGTGCATTAATTGCATTGGACTTTACCCAATCCCATCCTTCCGCATGCCATAATTCAAAATTGAGGTATCCCTTACCTTCAATAAAATTGATGAAGTCCCGATTGGTGACTAGTTTATTACAGATTTCATAGGGCTGTAAATAGACCTTGTGGCGGCCGAGTTCATTATCATAGCAAAAATCCCCAGTTGCATGGCCAATATCGTAGACTCCATCGGTCACAGCAAGCCATTCTGGCTGATGGGTTTCAACGGCATGTTCTTCATGAAAGTTGCTGTATTTTGGTAAAAGCGGATTATTGCCAAGGATATATTTGATATCGGTCAGCAGTAGTTCCTGGTGCTGTTTTTCATGATGAATCCCTATTTCCAGGAGTTTCAATAGTTCTATTTCGTTATTATTCGAAAATAGATTTTTGATTTCCCGGGTGACATGAGTTCGGTAGTCATATACCTTCTGAACAGAAGGGCGGGAAAGGTTTCCACGATTTGCCCGGACTACTCTTTTGCCAAGCGTTTCATAGTAACTGTTGAAGACATAAGAAAAATCTGAATCAAATTGCCTGTACCCTTTTACATAAGGTTTAAGGATAAATTCCTCAAAGAACCAGCTACTGTGACCCAAATGCCATTTGGGAGGAGAGACATCTATCACAGGCTGCACCACATAATCTTCTATCTCTAATGGGGAACAAATATCCTCGGTGTGTTGGCGTGTCTCCAGAAAAAAATCAAGCAATGTGTGGGTAAGAATCATTCTAGCAACTTTAGACTAAAGATAAAAAATATTAAGAATTCAGGTGCTAAACAATTGTTCCAAATATTTTTATACCGCTACTATACCCTTAATATGTGGGTGTGGATTGTAATCCTGTAAACTGAAATCCTCAAAATTAAAATTGAATATATCGGTCACTTCAGGATTCAACACCATCTTAGGTAATGGCCTTTGGGTTCGGCTCAATTGAAGTTCTATTTGTTCCATATGGTTATTGTAGATATGGACATCGCCAAAGGTGAGTATAAAGTCGCCCGCGTCATACCCGCAAACCTGTGCTATCATCATGGTAAACAGGGCGTAGGAGGCTATGTTAAATGGGACTCCCAGAAAAACATCGGCACTGCGCTGGTATAACTGACAGGATAGTTTACCGTCGGCTACATAAAACTGGAAAAAAGCATGGCAGGGGGGGAGTGCGGCTTTTCCGTTAGCTACATTTTCTGCAAATGAGACAGAGGTATCCGGGAGCACACTGGGGTTCCATGCAGAGACTATCATCCTTCTGCTATCCGGATTGGTTTTTAAGCTATGAATTACTTCCCTGATCTGATCTATTTCATCCCCGTTCCAATTCCGCCATTGATAACCATAAACAGGTCCAAGATCCCCATTATCGTCTGCCCATTCGTTCCATATCCGAACACCATTTTCCTGTAGATAACCAATATTTGTATCCCCTCTTAAGAACCAGAGAAGTTCGTATATAATAGATTTTAAATGTAATTTTTTAGTAGTAACCATGGGGAAACCATGTGAAAGGTCGAACCGCATTTGATATCCGAAAACACTTTTTGTGCCTGTTCCTGTTCTATCGCTCTTGTTATTGCCATTTTCCAGAACATGCTTTAATAAATCGTGGTATTGTTTCATTTTTTAAATGCTATCTAGTGCCAAAAATAGGCAAAGAAAAACGGATTTATTTTTGCAGATATTAAAACTTATCAACGAATTACCCCAATATCATTCCGGCGATTGTAGCGGAAAGCAATGAGGCAAGGGTACCACCCAATACGGCCTTCAAACCAAATTCTGACAGTACTTTTCTTTGCCCCGGGGCGAGCGACCCAATACCTCCAATCTGAATACCAATAGAAGCAAAATTAGCAAAGCCACACAGCATATATGTGGCCATGATTATAGATTTGTTATAGGCAAAATGAGTTGTACTCATGACATCTTTTAACTCGGCTAATTGTATGTAGCCTATGAATTCACTAGCGGCTAATTTTATACCCAATAATTGTCCCATAAGCATAATATCTTCAGAATTTACCCCTATTAGCCACATCAGTGGGGCAAAAACCACTCCCAGGATAGCTTCTAGTGAAAACTGTTCGTAAGCTGTATTGGCCGCAACCCAGTCGTTGAGTGTGGTAAAATCGCCTACCCAACCGAGGATGCCATTTATCATTGCTATAAAAGCCACAAAAACCAGTAGCATAGCACCTACATTAATGGCCAATCTTAGTCCTTCTGTGGTACCATTTGCAATAGCATCCAGAATATTAGCGCCAATTTTTTCTGAAGAGACATTTACATCAGTATTGACTACTTCTGTTTGAGGATATAGTATTTTAGAGACAACAATGGCTCCTGGCGCTGCCATTACAGAAGCTGCAAGTAAATGTTTGGCAAACTGTAGTCGCAATACAGGATCTTCCCCTCCTAAGAATCCGATATAAGCCGCAAGTACTGCACCGGCAACGGTCGCCATACCCCCGATCATTACCAAAAGTATTTCAGACTTGGTCATTTTTTCCAGATAGGCTTTTATCAATAAGGGGGCTTCGGTCTGCCCAAGAAAGATATTACCGGCAACACTTAAACTTTCTGCGCCCGATATTCCAAGTGCCTTAGACAATAACCAGGCCATTGCCTTAACAACCTTTTGAATAATACCAAGGTAGAATAACACCGAAGTTAATGCAGAAAAGAAGATAATAGTGGGAAGAACCTGAAAAGCAAAAATGTATCCAAAAGTATCCATATCTACCACCAGCCCTTCAAATAAAAATTTACTGCCTGCTCTTGTAAAATCCAGGATGCTTACAAAAACTTTGCCCAAACCTTCAAATATGGCCTGAATAAAAGGAACTTTTAATACACCAATGGCGATTAATAATTGAACTGAAAGGCCTATAGCGGTTGTTTTCCAATTGATTGCTTTTCTGTTCGCACTGAAGAGATAGGCAAGTAGTATAAGCACTGCCATACCTAAAAGGCCACGCCAAAGAGTGTTAAATGTAAATCCCTGATTGGGAATAATCTCGAACTGTTGCCCTGCAATGTCGTTAATTGTAGTGGCGTCTGTTAACGGGACTAGGGTGTCCTGTGCGTGGGCGGGAAAACTTAGCACTAACACAAAAAATAACGCCAAGACTCCGTATCGCATAGAAATGATGCTAGATTATCAATTACGTTTGGAAATTTCATCCCTTAGATTTGCAGCTTTTTCGTAGTCTTCATTTGCTACAGCTTTTTCCAACTCTTTATGCAACTCATCCAAACTAAGTTCTTTATAAGGTGCTGTAGATCCGGAATCAATTTCAACGGTTTCCCCTTCTTGCAAGATTTCGTCCACAACAATACTGTCATCTCCTTCTTCCTTGTCCTTGTCCTTGGAGGAGAATTTCAGAAAAATCCCAGCCTTGTCCAGGATGGTTTTATAAGTAAAGATAGGTGCATCAAATCTGAGTGCCAGTGCTATGGCATCGCTGGTACGGGCATCAATGATCTCTTCAATCTTGTCGCGTTCACAAATTATACTGGAATAAAATACCCCGTCTACCAGTTTGTGGATGATGACTTGTTTAACCACAATGTCGAAGCGGTCGGAAAAATTCTTGAATAAGTCATGTGTAAGAGGGCGGGGAGGTTTTATTTCCTTTTCAAGGGCAATTGCTATTGATTGTGCCTCAAAGGCCCCTATAACAATAGGAAGTTTTCTGTCACCATCAACTTCATTCAGAATTAATGCGTAGGCGCCATTCTGAGTTTGACTATAGGATATTCCTTTTATTTTTAACCTTACTAAGCTCATATATTTGTAGAAACCACATTGGCTGAATAGACATTTGGGTTGCCCTGATATTTAAACAGCAGATTAGGGCCACAAATTAACAAAATTTAGGCGTTTTGCGCTTTAAATTCTTTTAATTTTTCGATGAGTTGTGGAACCACTTCAAAGGCATCTCCTACTATACCGTAGTCAGCTGCTTTAAAAAATGGTGCTTCAGGATCTGTATTAATTACCACTTTTACCTTAGAAGCACTTACACCTGCCAGATGCTGTATGGCGCCCGAAATTCCTATGGCGATGTATAAATTACTGGCAACTGGTTTACCAGTTTGCCCTACATGCTCACTATGTGGTCTCCACCCCAGATCAGAAACCGGTTTGGAACATGCTGTCGCCGCTCCGAGTACCTCTGCTAATTCTTCTATCATGGCCCAATTCTCAGGACCTTTTAGACCCCGTCCACCGGAAACGACAATATCGGCATCAGCTATGGTCGCCTTTCCAACCACCCTGTCAATCTCAACGGATTTGGCGCCTAGTTCGGAATCCAAGATATTTGGATCAAAAGATTCAATTTCTACACCCACACTGTTTTCAGCACTGCCATATGCATTGTTGGAAACACCCACTATTTTCACCTCCGAACTAATCTCCGTATGGGCGAAACCTTTGTTACTAAAAGCCGTTCTTTTTACTGTAAACGGATTTACATTTTCTGGCGCAGCAACAACATTTGGGACATATCCTGCTTTTAGTTTCCCGGATAATATACCGGCCAGATATCGTGCATCTGTACTGGAACTGACTATTATAACCCTGGCACTCTCTTTTACTGCAGCCTGGGCAATTGCGGAAGCATGCGCCTTTGCATTAAATGTATTTAGCTCCGGGTTGCTGCTATTGAGAACCTTAGAGATCCCATATTTACCTAATTCGTCGGCATTTTGAGCATTAATGGCTAAAGCAGTGGCGGTAGTGCCGAGTTGTTTTGCCACTTCATAGGCGTAAGAAGCCACCTCAAATGCGTTCTTTTTGAATTTACCGTTATCTGTTTCTGTATAAACTAATACTGACATACTTCTTAATTTTTTGACTCCAACTCCCAACAACATTATTAATTTTGGAAATTGTTATTTGGAATTTTTAACCAGCCTGTCGGCAGGAAGGTTTTTATTTGGAACTTATATTACTTTAGCTTCGTTGTGTAACAAGCTCACCAATTCATCAACATTCGCGGAATCAACCAGTTTAATGGCCCCTTTTGCAGCTGGCTTTTCGAATGACACATCGTTTGTAGCCTGATTCGCCTCTACCGGGCCTACAACATTTAATTGTTTTTGGCGAGCCATCATGATGCCCCTCATGTTTGGAATTCGCAGGTCACTTTCCTGCACAAGTCCTTTTTGCCCACCAATGATTAGTGGTAAGCTGGTAGCTATCTTTTCTTTACCGCCGTCAATTTCCCGAACCGCTATGGCCTTGTTTCCTTCTATTTCGAGACTTATACAAGTATTGATAAAATTCATATCTAATAGCGCAGCTATTATTCCAGGCACCATTCCACCATTATAATCTATAGACTCACGGCCAGCGATGACCAGGTCATAATCTCCATTTTTTATGATTTCGGCCAATTGCCTTGCCACAAAAAACCCATCTGTTGGGGCTGCATCCACACGAATGGCTTCATCAGCACCAATTGCCAGCGCTTTTCTAATTGTAGGTTCGGTGGTAGCCTCACCCACGGTGGCAACGTGTAAGGTTGCTCCCTGTTTCTCCTTGAACCACATGGCCCTGGTTAAGCCAAATTCGTCGTTTGGGTTAATAACAAACTGCACGCCGTTGGTGTCAAACCTGGTGTTATCTTCCGTAAAATTGATTTTGGAAGTAGTGTCCGGTACATTACTGATGCACACTAATATCTTCATTCTGGTCAGATTTTTATATCATTATCTAAGGTGCCAAAGATAGCTATTAATTTTTGGAATTACTATGCGTGCATAGTAAAATATTGAATTATTTTTCCACTTTGCAGCAGTAAGATTGGTAGATATTTTCCTATTTTTGTTCGCATTTAAGTGGTGACTATATTTTGTTCTTCACAAGATATATTTTGACACTGGACATCTATATAATAATAAAATATATGAAGACCTTACAGTTTAGACAGGCAATAGCGGAAGCTATGTCGGAGGAAATGAGAAGAGATGATTCCATTTACCTGATGGGCGAGGAAGTAGCCGAATATAACGGCGCTTATAAAGCCTCTAAAGGTATGTTAGATGAATTTGGTCCGGAACGCGTTATTGATACGCCCATTTCCGAACTGGGATTTGCCGGGATTGGCGTGGGTTCTGCTATGATAGGGAACAGGCCGATTATAGAATACATGACTTTTAATTTCTGTCTGGTAGGTATAGATCAGATTATCAATAATGCGGCTAAGATTCGGCAGATGTCTGGCGGGCAATTCAACTGCCCAATTGTTTTCCGCGGCCCTACAGGCTCGGCAGGCCAATTGGGAGCAACGCATTCGCAGGCTTTTGAAAGCTGGTTTGCAAATTGCCCCGGATTAAAAGTCGTAATACCCTCAAACCCGGGAGATGCCAAAGGCTTGTTAAAATCTGCTATTCGGGATGATGACCCGGTCATTTTTATGGAGTCCGAACAGATGTATGGTGATAAAGGGGAAGTGCCAGAAGACGAATACACAATTCCAATAGGTGTTGCAGATATTAAAAGGGAAGGAACAGATGTGACGATAGTATCTTTTGGTAAGATTATCAAAGAGGCTTACAATGCGGCTGATACTCTGGCAGAAGAGGGTATAAGTTGTGAAATCATTGATTTACGTACGGTCCGACCAATGGATGGTGAGGCAATCCTTAAATCTGTTAAAAAGACCAACAGGCTGGTGGTTTTAGAAGAGTCGTGGCCTTTTGGAAATATAGCTTCCGAGATTACTTATTTAGTACAGTCCGAAGCCTTTGATTATTTAGATGCCCCGGTAGAAAAAATAAACACTGCTGATACACCCGCTCCCTATTCACCTGTATTGCTGGAAGAGTGGTTACCCAATAGTGAAGACGTTATTAAGGCTGTTAAGAAAGTGTTATATAAATAAGAATTTCCAATTTGTAAAGATATCTTAGCTTCGTCGACCAAAGGTTGGCGAAGCTATTTCATAAAAAAGAATACTATTTGATAGCAACTTTACCCTAATCAACTTAGTGCAATAATGAATAGTGTTGTGCATGACTATTAATGGTCATTAGAATACAATGCAGACATTTTTATGAGGCAATACCTTTTATATTTTCTGTTATTTTCTGCCTTCTTCGCATTCTCACAGACCAAGGTTGGGGGAATTGTAAAAGACGAATCCGGAGATCCTGTTGCGTTCGCCAATGTGCTGTTCCTAAATTCTACCGAAGGAACAATTACAAATGATGACGGCAGATTTTATATGGAATCTGATGCCAGCTATAATACGCTGCAAATCTCATTTGTTGGGTATCAAACTGTAGAAATTGCGTTAACCTCCAATGTCACCTATAATATGGAGATTGTTTTACTCGAGGGAGAGCAGTTAGACGAGGTTGTCGTGTATGTCGGTAAGCAATCAAAGAAAGACAACCCTGCTGTTGATATTCTCAGAAAGATTTGGGCCAAAAAACGGATCAATGGCCTGCGAATGTTTAAGCAGTATCGCTACGACAAATACGAAAAAATAGAATTTGACCTGAATACCATAGACAGCGCAATGATGCAAAGTAAAATGTTCAGGGGAATGGAATTTGTCTTTGCAGATCTTGATACCTCAAGAATTACCGGAAGAACTTATTTGCCAATATTCTTAAATGAGACCATTTCCAAGGTATATGGAAATAATCAGATAGCTGAAGAAAAAAAAGAGGTATTGGGAAATAAAAATTCCGGCTTTAGCAATAACCAGGCTATAATAGGTTTCGTGGAAGACCTGTATTCAGATTATGATATATATAATAATTACCTCAAATTTTTCGATAAGAGCTTTACCAGTCCGCTTTCACGCACGGGGGTCGATACGTATAATTATGTTCTCTCTGATAGTGCTTTCATAGATAACAAATGGTGTTATAACATTATATATTATCCCAGAAGGAAGAACGAGCTTACTTTTAAAGGAGACTTCTGGGTAAATGACACTACTTATGCCATAAAGAAGATTGACCTGGCTGTAACCAAAAGTGCCAACATTAACTGGGTGAAGGACATTTATATTGAACAGGAATTTGAAGTGGTGAATGATTCCGTTTTCTTGCTAAAACGGGATTATATGCTGAGCGACTTCAGTTTCAACAAAAAAGAAAAATCCAAGGGCATTTACGGTAAACGAACCACAGTCTATGACAATTATGTTTTTGATGAAGCACAGCCAGAGGGTTTTTATAAGAAGACTTCGGATCCGTTTAATCCAATCGTATTTAATCGGGATAGCATTTTCTGGGAGAATAATCGCTTGGAATCTCTAAATAAGGATGAGAGCGGTATATACAAACTTCTCGATACCCTTAAAACTGTCCCCAGATTTAAGGCCTACTATAATATTGTAAGTATACTAGGGTCCGGATACATAGAAATTGATAAATGGAATATAGACATAGGGGATATTTACAGTGTGTTTGGCTACAATGATGCAGAAGGGGTACGACTCAGGGGAGGGGCAAGGACTTATTTTGGCCAAAACGACCCATGGAGGTTAGAAGGCTATATGGCCTATGGGTTCGATGACCATAAATTTAAGCACGGTTTTTCTGCCAAGTTTTTGTTGGATAGGAAAAGCAGGCTGATCTTGTCTGGTGGAAACCGACGGGATGTTGAGCAAATGGGACTTAGTCTTACAGCTACCAATGATGTACTAGGCCGCAGTGTCGCTTCTTCCTCTGTGTTAACTGTGGGGACCAATGACAGATTAACCAACATTAATCTCACTACCTTAAATTTGGAAGTAGAAGCTGCCAAGAATTTCAGAGTTCGGTTTGGGGGATCATTCCGTAACCTGAGATCAGCGCTGCCAGATGTCTTTAGTCTGGATTATCTGGATCCGGGGGCAGCCGGCGGAATATCTTCTGAGATAAAACAATTTGATATCACCACCACTTTAATATATACACCTGGTAAAAGGACAATTGGTTACGGGGTTGAACGAAGGAACATCAATGAAAACTACAGCACATTATTATTGAATTACACCACGGGGATAGAAGGTTTTCTGGAAAGCGATTTTGATTATAAGAAAATCCAGTTCTCCTATTCCCAGCCCTGGCAGGTAGGTGGGTTTGGAAGATTGTTCAGTACTGTTGAAGTGGGCAAGACCTTTGGGGCCGTACCTCTGGGATTACTTAATATAGTTCCTGGAAACCAAACGCTGTTTTCACTTTATAACACCTTTCCCAATCTGGATTTTTATGAATTTGTCACAGACACCTATACCTCTGTACATCTTGAACACAATTTTAATGGTCGCTTATTCTCAAGAATTCCCTTTATGCGGAAATGGAACTTAAGGGAGATAGTAGGTTTAAGAGGAGTATGGGGAGAATTATCTGATGAAAATATACTGCTCAGCAGTCCTACAAACATTCCACTTATGGCCCCGAACAACAATATATACTGGGAGTATTCTTTTGGCGTTGGGAATATCTATAAAATTTTCAGAATAGACTTTAACTTCCGGGGGAATTATCTGGAAAACCCCAATGCCAGACCTTTTAGCGTAACAGGGACCTTTGGATTTCATTTTTAGATTTCCTCTTTTTTACATATAAAAATTAGCTTTTATATTCTAATCCATTTTACTACTTTTGCAGCCGTTTTAACTACATAACTAACAAACGAATATGGATTTAATCGTAAACTACTTATGGGCTTTCGGTATTTTAGCCCTCATCTTTGTATTTATTAAGAATGCTTGGGTCGCCAAGCAGGATGAAGGGGATGCAAAAATGGCCAGAATTGCGAAAAATATTGCAGATGGCGCAATGTCTTTTCTAAAAGCGGAATACAAAATTTTGTCAATTTTTGTAATCGCCGTAGCCATCCTACTTTATTTTAAAGGAACTGCTGAAGCAGGATCAAATGGAATGGTGGCAGTTTCTTTTATTGTCGGTGCTATTTGTTCGGGGCTTGCCGGTTTTATTGGAATGAAGGCTGCGACTAAGGCAAATGTAAGAACTACACAGGCCGCAAGGACTTCATTAGGTAAAGCACTTGAAGTTGCTTTTGCCGGAGGAGCTGTGATGGGATTGGGAGTTGTTGGTCTTGGAGTTTTAGGACTCAGCGGTTTGTTCGCATTTTATAGTGGTCAGGGCTGGGCAATTGGTGAAATACTAAATGTACTCTCCGGATTCTCACTCGGAGCTTCTTCAATCGCATTATTTGCGCGTGTAGGTGGAGGAATTTATACGAAAGCTGCGGATGTTGGAGCTGATCTTGTTGGTAAAGTTGAAGCAGGTATTCCTGAAGACCACCCATTAAATCCTGCAACAATTGCAGATAACGTTGGAGACAATGTAGGAGATGTTGCTGGTATGGGAGCTGATTTATTCGAGTCCTACGTAGGTTCTATAATTGGTACAATGGTTTTGGGTGCGTTTATTATTACCCCTGGTTTTGATGGCCTGGGTGCTGTGTATTTGCCTCTGGCACTTGCAGCAGTCGGAATAATAATGTCTATTATAGGAACATTCTTTGTAAAAGTAAAGGACGGAGGTTCTCCACATAGAGCATTAAATATTGGAGAGTTTGGATCTGCAATTCTTATGGTGATCGCCTCCTATTTTGTAATAACCGGTTTACTGCCCGCCGAAATTGAAGGCCTTCCTTTTGGGGCCTTGGGTGTTTTTTGGGCTACTCTTGCCGGACTGGCTGCCGGACTTGGAGTTGGGAAGATCACAGAATACTACACTGGCACCGGAACAAAGCCGGTAAATTCTATTGTAAAACAATCCGAAACTGGTGCGGCTACAAATATAATTGCAGGTTTGGGTGTGGGGATGATGTCTACTGCAGTGCCAATTATCCTGATTGCTGCGGCTATTTTGGTGTCTCACCATTTTGCCGGTTTATACGGAATTGCAATTGCAGCAGTAGGGATGCTGGCAAACACCGGGATTCAGTTGGCAGTTGATGCCTACGGTCCAATTTCGGATAATGCAGGTGGAATTGCGGAAATGGCAGAGTTGCCGGGAGAAGTAAGGGAAAGAACAGATAAATTGGATGCTGTTGGTAATACCACTGCCGCTATAGGTAAAGGATTTGCAATTGCCTCCGCTGCTTTAACAGCTCTGGCACTATTTGCTGCATTCATGAAAACGGCCGGTGTAACATCAATAGATGTTTCTAAACCAAATATTATGGCCGGACTTCTAATAGGAGGGATGTTGCCATTCGTGTTTTCCGCATTATCGATGAATGCCGTAGGAAGGGCTGCCATGGCAATGATTGAAGAAGTAAGGAGACAATTTAGAGATATCCCACAGTTAAAAGCTGCCTTGGAAGTGATGCGCAAGTACGATTCTGATATGTCCAAAGCCAGTGAAGCGGACAGAGCTATATTTGATGCGGCTGACGGAGTTGCGGAATACGATAAATGTGTTGATATCTCAACAAAAGCTTCCATTAAGGAAATGGTTTTACCGGGCTTATTGGCAATAGCCGTACCGGTCGCAGTCGGATTTATTGGCGGAGCAGAAATGCTTGGAGGATTACTCGCTGGTGTAACTACCTGTGGTGTTTTAATGGCTATTTTTCAGTCCAATGCCGGTGGGGCATGGGATAACGCCAAGAAAATGATAGAGGAGCAGGGTAAAAAAGGAACAGATGCTCACAAAGCTGCAGTTGTTGGTGATACAGTGGGAGATCCGTTTAAGGATACTTCTGGTCCTTCTCTGAATATTCTACTAAAATTAATGTCTGTCGTCGCTCTGGTAATAGCACCAAGTATTGCACTTTCATCAGACGCTGTTATGGCCTATTCGGAAGATAAAATGGCTCAGGAAGTGAAAAAAGAAGTTCAGGTCAGGATGGAAACTAAAACGGATGATCTTGTGGTCGCTACAGTAACAACTACTACGACTAAAGCTGGAGAATCCAGTACCGATGAGCAAGTTTTTGAAGGGACCATGGAAGAGGTTAAGGCCAGGATTGATGCAATGCACAGTGAAGGCACCAATATCAATGTCAAGGTAAAAAAAGTCATCAAAGAAGTTGTTGAAGAATAGCTTACAGATAAATAATTAACATTAAAAAAACCCAGTGATTTTTCACTGGGTTTTTTTATTTGAGGTATCTTGTTTGCTAGAAAAGGCCATGAATTTCTGCATCAATTTTATTGATGACTTCACCTAAATGTTCCGGATTGTCCACAAAATCCAACTTATCCACATCAATTACCAGCAGACTGCCCTTTTCATAGCTATGAACCCACGCCTCATATCGTTCGTTCAACCTGCTCAGATAATCAATTGAAATGGTGTTCTCATACTCCCGACCACGTTTGTGGATCTGATGGACCAAATTTGGAATAGAACTCCTGAGATAAATCAGAAGGTCAGGGGGCTGAACCAGGCTTTCCATAAGATCAAAAAGACTGGAATAATTATTAAAATCCCTATTAGTCATTAATCCCATCGCATGGAGGTTAGGTGCAAAAATATGGGCATCTTCATATATAGTTCTATCCTGAATAACATTTTTACCACTTTCTCTTATTTTTAAGATCTGTCGGTACCTGCTATTCAGGAAATATATCTGAAGGTTAAAACTCCAGCGTTCCATTTGAGTATAGAAGTCGTCCAGATAGGGGTTATCTACCACATCTTCAAAATGCGCTTCCCATTTGTAATGCTTGGAAAGCAATTTGGTCAGTGTAGTTTTACCTGCCCCAATGTTTCCGGCAACTGCAATGTGCATAATGTGTATTGATTTATGGTTGGTGTTGTAATTATCAAGGGCACACAATATACAAAGTATCTTGGGCATGAGAAAAAATAGTTGTTGAAATACCTTAGATAATTTATATGGGGTCATAATTTTTATTTCATATACAAATATGTACTTTTGCCTTCACAAATTAGGAGGAAGGATTTGACTGATTGCAACCTCATTAAAAATGCTAAAACGGCCTTCACTGATTTATCGGTTTCTGTTTTAACGACCTTTTTGAGTTTGCCTCTTATCCTTCAATATCAATAACTTTATTACACAATGGCTTATCTATTTACATCCGAATCAGTTAGTGAAGGGCACCCCGATAAAGTGGCAGACCAGATTAGTGATGCTCTTTTGGATAACTTTCTTGCTTTTGACCCCGACAGTAAAGTGGCCTGTGAAACCCTTGTTACCACAGGGCAAGTGATTTTGGCCGGAGAGGTAAAGAGCCGTACTTATGTGGATTTACAGCAGATTACAAGAGAAGTGATCAATAACATTGGTTACACAAAAGGAGAATATCAATTCAGTGGAGACTCCTGCGGAGTTATTTCACTGATCCATGAACAATCACAGGAAATAAATCAGGGAGTGGACCGGGGCGTCAAAGAAGAACAGGGAGCCGGGGACCAGGGAATGATGTTTGGTTATGCTACCAGGGAGACAGAGAACTATATGCCACTGGCACTGGATATCTCTCATAAAATATTACAAGAGCTGGCACTCCTTAGAAGGGAGAACAGGGAAATTACATATCTAAGGCCAGATGCAAAATCACAGGTGACTATTGAATACTCGGATAATAATATCCCACAACGAATAGACACCATTGTGATTTCTACCCAACACGATGATTTTGATGGAGACGATTCCAAAATGCTGGCAAAAATTAAGGACGATATCATTTCCGTACTAATTCCAAGAGTAAAAAGCAGACTTCCAGAGGCCATTCAGGAATTGTTCAGCAGTGCTATTACCTACCATATAAACCCTACAGGGAAGTTTGTCATTGGAGGGCCGCATGGGGATTCTGGTTTAACCGGAAGAAAGATTATAGTGGATACGTACGGGGGTAAGGGTGCACACGGTGGAGGAGCTTTTAGCGGTAAAGATCCAAGTAAGGTAGACAGGAGTGCGGCCTATGCCGCAAGGCACGCCGCAAAGAATCTGGTGGCTGCGGGGGTTGCAGATGAAATTTTGGTACAACTCAGCTATGCCATAGGAGTGGTAAAACCCACTTCTATATTTGTGGAGACCTACGGAACGTCAAATGTGGGAATGAGCGATGGTCAGATTGCGGAAAAGGTTGCGGATATTTTCGATATGCGACCTTTCGCTATTGAAGAACGCCTAAAACTCCGTAACCCAATTTATTTAGAATCAGCTGCTTACGGGCATATGGGCCGTGAGTCGGTTAAAGTATCAAAAGTTTTTGAATCGCCTTATAACGGTAGGGTCGAGAGAGAGGTAGAATTATTCACCTGGGAGAAATTAGATATGCTAGAGCCCATTCAAAAGGCCTTTAATTTATAAAATTTGCTAAAAGTTTAGGAATTTCAATTTTTCTATTCCTATATTTGAAGTTCCAAAGTTCAAACACTTATTGAAAAGTTATCAAGAAAGGTGGAGGGAATAGACCCCGTGAAACCTTAGCAACCCTTTGTTTCCCCGATAACTAACGGGAATCAAAGAAGGTGCTACATTCTATCACTTTTAAAAGTGACAGATAACACCAAGGATTACATTCGTAATCATTTCTTCTTTTTAACTTCTTCATTTAATTTAATTGCATCGTTGCGATTATGGTCTGAGCTTGATTAATATATAATTAATTAAAAATAAAACCATGAGTGATCAAAAATTTTCTACCAACGCATTGCACGCAGGCCACGACACAACTGTAAACGGAGGCACCCGAGCGGTACCTATTTATCAAAGTACTGCCTATATTTTCAACGATTCTGATCATGCTGCTGATCTATTTGGGTTGAGAGAATTTGGTAATATTTACTCCCGGATAATGAACCCGACGAATGATATTCTTGAACAACGCTTGGCTGTGCTCGAAGGGGGAATAGCTTCATTGGTGGCAGCATCTGGAACAGCCGCATTAAATACAGCTCTTCTTGTATTGTTAAAAGCCGGAGATCATATCGTGGCCTCTAACAGTTTGTATGGCGGCACCTATAATTTACTTGATGTAACCCTTCCAAGATTGGGCATCACAACAACATTTGTTGATCCTTCTGACCCAACCAATTTTGGGAAGGCAGTTAAGGAAAACACCAAGGTTATTTTTGTGGAATCTATTGGTAATCCTAAATTGGATGTATTAGATCTTAAAGCCATATCTGCTGAAGCCAAAGCAGCAAAAATTCCTTTTATTGTAGATAATACGGTGGCTTCCCCTGCACTTTTAAACCCTATAGAGCACGGAGCAAACATCGTGATACATTCGTTGACCAAATATATCAACGGTAATGGTACTGCTTTGGGCGGTGTTATTATAGATGCCGGAAATTTTGATTGGACCAATGGTAAGTTTCCCGAATTTACTGAACCTTCCCCGGGATATCACGGTGTGGTATACCATGAGGCCTTTGGCCCGGCCGCCTTTATTATAAAGGCAAGGATAGAAGGGATGAGAGATTTCGGAGGTTGTTTAAGCCCGTATAATGCATTTCAAATTATTCAAGGTCTGGAAACGCTGGAAGTGCGTATGAGACAACACAGTAAAAATGCCCTGGAACTTGCCAGGTGGTTAGAGCAGCGCAAAGAGGTGGTCTGGGTAAATTACCCAGGATTAAAATCGAGCAGTTACTATGCACAAAGCGAAGCTTATTTGCCAAAAGGACAAAGTAGTCTGGTTACCTTTGGTGTAAAAGGCGGTTATGAATCCGCCAAAAAAATTGCAGATGAAACTAAGATTTTTTCACTCCTGGCAAATATTGGAGATACTAAATCACTAATTATTCATCCTGCGAGCACAACCCATCAGCAATTGGATGATGCTTCCCAGGAATCTACCGGAGTTACAAAGGACCTTATCAGGTTATCTGTTGGCCTTGAAGACCTGGAAGATCTTAAGAGTGATCTGGAACAGGCTTTTGCGACGATAGATGCGTCAGTATTGGCCTAATAACTAAAAGTGTATCAACGGGTGTTTAAGGTTAAAATCAATTAATAGATTATAGCACCCGGCCCGAACATCGTATCATGAAAGAAACAATCTCCTTTTTGGAGCAGTTAACCATACCGGAATATACGGCAATAAGCGGGGTTACTCAGGACATTCAGTTGTCTTATGAGCTTTTCGGAAAAGAATTGCATACTGCACCTATTGTTGTGGTCAACCACGCGCTTACGGGTAATTCCAATGTTACAGGACCAGATGGCTGGTGGTCCTCAATAATCGGTGAAGGAAAATGTATCGACACCAAAAAGTACACCATCCTCGCTTTCAATATTCCTGGTAATGGTTACGATGGATTTGTTATAGAAAACTACAAGGACTTTGTTGCCGGTGATATCGCAAGGATTTTCCTTTCGGCCCTGGATAAAATGGAAGTCACCAAACTTTATGCAGTGATTGGAGGATCTTTAGGAGGCGGTATTGCATGGGAAATGGCAGCCTTAAATCCAAATTTGATCAGGCATCTTATCCCTGTGGCCTCAGATTGGAAGTCAACAGATTGGTTAATTGCAAATTGCCAGATACAAGAGCAATTTTTGGTAAACTCCAAGAATCCGGTTCATGACGCCAGGATGCATGCTATGCTTTGTTACAGAACCCCGGAATCATTTAAAGAACGTTTTCAGCGAAGCACCAATAACGAGTTACAGGTCTTTAATGTTGAAAGTTGGCTAACACATCACGGAAAGAAATTACAGGAGCGTTTTCAATTATCAGCATATAAATTAACAAATCAATTGCTTAAGACGATTGATATTACCAGAGATGGAGAGGAAGCGTTTTTGGAACTTCAGAAAAGTGACACAAATATTCATATTATCGGCGTAGATTCTGATCTATTTTTTACCGCCAAAGAGAATAAAGACACTTTTAAGCAACTTGCACAAGTCAATAGCAATGTCACCTATGGTGAGATTCAATCATTACACGGCCATGATGCTTTTTTGATCGAATTTGATCAAATGCGGCAACTACTCGACGGAATTTTTAATAAGAATGGTAAAAACCAAAGAATTAAGATTCTGAAGTTCGGAGGCAAGTCTCTCGCTAATGGGGAAGGAATAGGACGCGTATTGGAGATTATTACATCTAAAGTTAATGCCGGAGAACATGTTGCAGTGGTTTTATCTGCCCGGGAACAGGGTACAGACCAATTGCTAAGTATCCTGGAAAAGGCAGCGCTTGGTAAAAGCTATACCAAGGAATTTCAGGCTTTTGAGAATTATCAGAAACACACTTTTAAAAATGTGAACCTTTCCGCAGAGTTTAAAGCTTTGGTGCAGTTATTTGAGGGGGTTGCTTTACTTGGAGATTATAGCGACAAGATTAAAGATCAGGTATTGTCTTACGGAGAACTAATATCTGCCAAACTAATTACAAAGTTATTGATTGGCCAGGGAGTAAAAGCCAAACTGATGGATTCCAGAAAGCTGATCAAAACAGATAGTACCTTTGGAAATGCAAAATTGCTCGAAGAAGTATCTAAGGAAAATGTACTCCGGGAATTTTCTAAACTGGAACATGATACGGTTGCAGTAGTTACTGGTTTTATAGCTTCCAACACAGCAAATGAAACTACAACTCTGGGTAGGAATGGCAGTAATTACACGGCCTCATTACTAGCTAATTTTTTAGATGCGGAAGAATTACAAAACTACAGTCATGTTGATGGAATTTTCACAGCAAACCCTGACCTGGTGCCCGATGCCAAGAGAATTTCAAATTTGTCCTATGGAGAAGCGAATGAACTTGCTAATTTCGGGGCTACCATCTTACATGCCAAGACGATAATCCCGCTGATAGAAAAGAATATCCCTTTGCGAATACTCAATACTTTTAATATTGATAATGAGGGGACCCTTATTAGTGCAAAGACAAGCAAAGAAGGGATAAAATCATTGTCCATTATCGAGAACGAGGCTCTTATTAACCTTGAAGGTAGAGGATTGCTGGGAAAAATTGGGGTTGACGCAAGAATATTCAGGGCGCTTAGCCAAAGTAACATTAATGTTGGCATTATTTCACAGGGCTCTTCTGAAAGAGGTATTGGCCTTGTGATCGCAAGTAAAGAAGCAAGGCGAGCCAAACAAGTATTGGAATCCGAGTTTGAGGAGGATTTCAGATCCAAGGATTTAAATAGTATCGGCATAGTAGATGATGTTTCTGTCATCTCAATTATAGGGCAAGACTTAAGCACCTTTCACAAGCCATATAACGCACTGATAAAGAATCAAATAACACCCTTATTATTTAACAATACCATATCTGGTAAAAATGTCAGCCTCGTCGTTAAGAAATCTGACCTTTATAAGGCAGTAAATGTGATGCACGGGCAAATATTCGGCATTAGTAAGAAAGTGAATATCGCCGTTTTCGGGCACGGAAATGTAGGCGGGACTTTAGTAGATCAGATATTGCGTTCTACAGAAACCATAGAAGCCAGAAAGGGAGTTCATCTGAAAGTATTTGCACTTGCCAATTCCAGGAAACTATTGTTGAATAAAAATGGGGTGTCAGCTAATTGGCGTGCTGCTATCGAAGAAAAAGGGGTTCCTTATACCCATCGTCAGATTTTTGATTTTGCTAAGCAACACCATTTGGAGAATCTTATCGCCATAGATAATACGGCAAGTGAGGATTTTGTCGGACATTATTTTGATTTTCTGGATAATGGATTTGACCTGGTTTCTTCCAATAAAATTGCAAACACCCTCGGATTCGATTACTATCAATTGCTCCGGGAAGAGCTTTCTAAAAAACAAAAACAATATTTGTACGAAACCAATGTCGGTGCAGGTCTGCCATTGATCGATACTATAAAACTGTTACACCTTTCCGGTGAAAACATCACTCGGATAAAAGGGGTATTTTCCGGATCTTTAAGTTATATTTTTAATACTTATTCCGAGGTAGATGCCCCATTTTCATTTATTCTGAAGGAAGCGATCCGAAAAGGATATACAGAACCAGACCCGAGAGAAGATTTATCCGGCAATGATGTCGGCAGAAAATTATTGATTCTTGCGAGGGAACTGGATTTGCAAAATGAGTTTACCGATATAAAAATTCAAAACCTTATTCCGGAACTGTTGAGAAAAGGAAAAGTAGCAGACTTTTTGGATAATCTTGATATTCTTGATGATACTTTTAATGAAATAAAGAAAAATCAAAAGCCGCAATACGTACTTCGATATGTCGGCGATTTACATGGAGATCTTCAAAAGGACAAAGGCATTTTGGAGGTCAAGTTAGTTTCGGTGCCAAAGGAAAGTGCGCTGGGTCATGTGAAGGGTTCCGATTCTATTATAGAGATATATACCGAATCATATGGCGAACATCCGTTGATTATACAGGGCGCAGGGGCGGGAGCAGCTGTGACCGCCAGAGGGGTCTTTGGAGATGTATTGAGAATAGCTGAAAAAGGATAATAAGGTAGGATCTGCTTAAATACCAGATGTATTAGTGGTTGCCAGTATCGGTGATCAATTAAAAATGAGAAATGAACACAAAGAAATTCGAGACAATTGCAGTGAGAGGACAAATGGAAAGGTCGCAATACATGGAACATTCCAGTCCTATATACCTTAGCTCAAGCTTCGTATTTGAAGATGCAGAGGACATGCGGGCTTCCTTTGCAGAAGAAAAGGAGCGCAATATATATTCCAGGTATGCCAATCCGAACAATACCGAGTTTATAGACAAAGTATGCAATATGGAAGGAGCGGAACAGGGCTTTGCTTTTGCTTCGGGTATGGCTGCTGTTTTTTCAACTTTTGCCGCATTACTTGATAGCGGAGACCATATTATTGCGGCGCGTAGCATATTTGGAGCTACACATGGTGTACTTACAAATGTGCTGCCAAAATGGAATATTACTCATAGCTACTTCAAATATGATGAACTGGAGCGTATAGAAAGTCTTATTGGCCCGAACACAAAAATTTTATATGCAGAAACTCCTACCAACCCGGGGGTGGATATCTTGGACCTTGAGGCATTAGGGAAAATTGCTAAAAAGAATAATTTGCTATTGGTAATAGATAATTGCTTTGCCTCACCCTATCTGCAGCAGCCCATAAAATACGGCGCAGATCTTGTTATCCACTCCGGAACTAAACTCATGGACGGTCAGGGAAGGGTTTTGGCCGGTATAACGGTTGGATCTGCTGAATTGATTGATAAGATATACAGGTTTAGCCGAATTACAGGACCGTCACTTTCGCCGTTCAATTCATGGATACTTTCAAAAAGCCTGGAAACCCTGGCAGTACGAGCAGACAGGCATTGTGAAAATGCATTGCAACTGGCGAAGTTTTTAGAATCGCACCCTAAGATAAATTGGGTAAAATATCCCTTTCTAAAATCCCATCCACAATACGAATTGGCCAAAAAACAGATGAAGGCAGGTGGCTGTGTTGTTGCATTTGAGATTAAAGGTGGATTGACTGCCGGACGCAATTTTTTTGACACTATAGAAATGTTATCACTGTCTGCCAATTTAGGAGATTCCAGAAGTATTGTTACGCATCCGGCCTCTACCACACACAGTAAGTTAACAATTGAAGAAAGACAGGAAACGGGGATTACAGATGGGATGGTCAGGGTATCGGTAGGTTTGGAACACATAGATGACATTATATTGGATATCACCAAAGCTCTGGTTAATTAGATGATAAATTTCGATTATAAATACCGTTTCTAAAGGATTATTAATTTTCCCTATCTTCGCTCTATGCTTTCCAAAAAAACTAAATACGGGCTTAAGGCACTGACCTATCTGGCGCTTCAAAAGGACAAGGAACCAGTGCAGATCGCCGAAATCTCCAGACATGAAAATATCTCCCAAAAGTTCCTGGAAAGCATCTTGCTAACCCTTAGAAAAACGGGTTATTTAGGTTCTAAAAAAGGCAAGGGGGGAGGTTACTATCTCATTAAAGAACCTTCAGAAATTGCAATGACTTCTGTTATTCGGGTGCTTGAAGGACCCATCGCAATGATTCCATGTGTTAGCCTTAACTTTTATGAGAAATGCAACGATTGCCCTGACGAAAAAAGTTGTGCAGTGCATAAGCTGATGCTTCAGGTCCGGGACAGTGCCTTGGAAGTTTATAGAAAAACTACCCTTGCAGACTTGATAGCCTAGCTAACAATATCCTTTTTTTCAAAAAAACATGCATTCCATTTTTATAATAAATCGCTGTTGTGGTTAAATATTTCTCAATTTGCACCTCATATTGTTAATAATCTATTAAAACTATAGGGTAGAAGTAATATTATATGTGGTTTAACGTACTAGATAGATATAAATCGATACATTTGATAACTCTATTAGTTCTATAGGACAAATTAAAATATTATTTATGATACTTTCATCACAACAAATTGATAAGCTCAACGCACAGTTCAAAGGTATTCCGCCCGAAGAAATTATTTCCTGGGCTATACAATTTGGTAATCATCCGTTAATCACTACGAACTTCAGACCGTATGAAGTGGCAATTTTGCACGCGGTCTCAGATGTCAGAAGGGATATACCGGTTGTTTGGTGCGATACGGGTTACAATACTCCAAACACGTATAAACATGCCGAGGAACTTATCTACAGGTTGGGACTCAATATTAAATTATTTGTTCCTAAACAAACATCTGCTCACAGAGATGCCGTTATGGGGATTCCGGGAATAGACGATCCAAGGCATGGTGAATTTACCCGTCAGGTAAAATTGGAGCCTTTTCAGAGGGCTATGAAAGAGCATAAGCCAGATGTGTGGTTTACAAATCTTAGAAAAGGACAGACGGCATTAAGAGATAGTTTGGATATTCTGAGCCTGAGTAAAGATGGTATTTTAAAAGTTAGTCCTTTCTATCATTGGTCAGACGCCCAACTGGATGTCTACCTGAAGCAAAGGAATTTACCCAACGAACACAACTATTTTGATCCAACAAAAGTTTTAGAGAACAGGGAATGTGGCTTACATAGCTAGTAAATCTCCTATTTAAATATATGAATAATTTGTTCTTAAATCTACTAAGTCTATAGGAATAATAATAATTAATCAGGGCATTCATCAAATATCCCTGGTACTTAAATAAAAATATGCAAAGCTTTAGAACCGAAATAGAAAATCCTGTTATAGAAAAAGACATTCTTGAACTCGAAAGAAAAATAAGGCAGTTCAAAGAGGGAAATCTCGATGAGGAGAAATTTCGAAGTCTTCGTTTGGCAAGAGGTGTTTACGGCCAACGACAACCGGGAGTTCAGATGATCCGGATAAAACTACCCTATGGCAAAGTTAGTGCGAGACAATTAAGACGAATTTCGGATGTTGCAGATGAATATTCAACCGGAAGGCTGCATATTACTACCCGGCAGGATATACAAATACATTATGTTGAACTTGAACGCACACCTGAACTTTGGGCAGAGCTCGAAAAAGATGAGGTAACTTTAAGAGAGGCTTGTGGAAATACAGTGCGTAATGTGACTGCAAGTGAAACGGCAGGGATAGACCCTGATGAACCATTTGATGTTTCACCATATGCCCAGGCCGTATTTGAATACTTTCTAAGAAATCCTATTGGGCAGGAAATGGGCCGTAAATTTAAAGTTTCATTTTCATCAAGTGATGCCGATACGGGTTTATCTTACATGCACGATCTTGGCTTTATTGCAAAAATCGAAAATAACATTCGTGGTTTCAAAATAATGCTTGGAGGCGGATTGGGTTCTCAACCCCGTCATGCGGATGAATTGTATTCTTTTCTTCCAACTGACAAAATAATACCATTGATGGAAGGTGTTATTAGGGTCTTCGACAGATATGGGGAAAGGAAAAGCAGGGCCAAAGCCCGTATGAAGTTCTTGCTAAAGGATTTAGGTCTGGATGGGTTTAAAGCGCTTTTGAAAGAAGAGGAAAAAGCCGTTCCATATAAAAGTTATCCTATAATTGCTAATAAATATCCCACTACTGTCATTGCAGATGCGGTGGCACCCAAGCAACAGATCGAAGATTCCGAAGCATTTGAAATATGGAAGACTACCAACCTGATCCCTCAGAAACAGGAAGAATATGTCGCCATAGGAGTTAAGGTACTATTAGGGGATTTTTATACCGATAAGGCACGTCAACTTGCAGATTTGATAGAAACTTACGCAGCTTCAGAAATTCGCCTGTCTCTGAGGCAGAACATACTTATTCCTTTTGTTAAAAAAGATCTGGTTCCATTCTTTTATACACAACTTAAAAAACTAGGATTTGCCGAGCCAGGCTATAATAAGGCATTGGATATAACCGCATGTCCGGGAACAGATACCTGTAACTTAGGGATTGCCAGTAGTACCGGGATCGCGGAAGAACTGGAACGTGTTATTAAGTCAGAATATCCACAGTATATAAGCAACCCCGATGTGGTCATCAAGATTAGTGGATGTATGAATGCCTGCGGACAACACAATATGGCCCATATAGGTTTCCAGGGCATGTCTATAAGAACTAAAGACAAATTAGTAGCCCCGGCTCTTCAGGTCTTGTTGGGAGGCGGTAATTTAGGGAATGGAAATGCCCGGTTCGCAGATAAAGTCATTAAAATTCCAAGTAAAAGAGGACCAGAGGCTTTACGATTCATCCTGGATGATTTTGAGGCTAATAGCAAAGGTTCGTCCTATGAGGTATATTATGCGGAAAAAGGAGAATATTATTTCTACGAGCTGTTGAAACCTCTGGCAGATATTGAGAATTTAACTGCTGCTGATTTTATAGACTGGGGAAGCACCGATAAATACAAAAAAGCCATCGGAGTAGGGGAATGTGCCGGGGTAGTTATAGATCTGGTTGCAACACTTTTATTCGAGAGTGAAGAAAAGATTGCAAATTCGAAAGCGGCCATTACAGAGGAGAAATGGGCAGCCAGTATATATCATACTTATGCTTCCATGGTGAATGCAGCCAAAGCCCTGTTAATATCAGAGAAGACAAAAACAAATACCCATGCAAGTATCATTGGGGATTTTGATACCCTCTTTGTGGAAAATAAGAAATTTGGTCTTGAAACCTCATTTTCAGAACTGGTGTTGCAATTAAACCAGAATGAACCTACGGCCTCATTTGCAAAAAAGTATTTGGAGGATGCAGAAAGCTTCCTGAATAAAGCAGAGACCTTTAGAAAATTAGAATTAGAACATGCGTAGGACACCAAAACTTACAGTGGTAGGAGCCGGTCCGGGCGATATAGAGTTAATCACTCTTAAAGCTATAAAAGCCCTGGAGGATGCTGATGTGGTTTTATATGACGCCCTGGTAGAAACTGCATTGCTCAAGTACGCTCCCAAGGCAGAACATATTTATGTCGGGAAAAGAAAAGGGTGTTATTCTTATCAACAAGATCAGATTAATGAGTTAATTGTGAACAGGGCAAATACCCAGGGTCATGTGGTCCGACTCAAAGGAGGAGATCCTTTGGTTTTCGGAAGAGGAGCAGAAGAAATGGAATATGCAGCAAACTTTGGTTTGGAAACCCATATGGTACCAGGGATATCTTCCTGTATGGCCGTACCGGCAAGCCAACATATCCCCGTAACAAAGAGGGGAATGGCAGAGAGTTTCTGGGTAATTACTGCAACTACAAGGAATCATCAATTATCCGGAGACATTTACTTTGCAGCTAAGACTAACGCTACAATCGTTATCCTCATGGGTATGTCCAAGCTTAATGCGATTGTGGAGATATTTAAAAATGAAGGTAAAGCTGACCTTCCAATCGCCATCATTCAAAATGGTACACGGGCAGAAGAAATTGTCGGTGTGGGAAAAATTTCCAACATAACAGAAATAGTAGAACAAAAAAATTTAAAAAACCCGGCCATTATAATTATTGGTAAAGTAGTAAAACAACGCGAAAATATGATTCGTCTGGGGAATCAAATAGCAATTAATGAAACGGCCTGATGGTGACAAATAATGAAAATATGATTAAAACAGATATTCTAATAATTGGTGCAGGCCCAACAGGTCTTTTTACGGTGTTCGAAGCTGGGTTACTTAAAATGAAGACACACCTTATAGATGCCCTGGCACAACCAGGTGGGCAGTGTTCAGAGATCTACCCTAAAAAACCCATTTACGATATTCCGGCATATCCGGAAATTCTGGCCGGAGATTTGGTAGACAGACTGATGGAACAAATAAAACCTTTTGAACCTGGTTTCACACTGGGAGAAAGAGCACAAACCCTGGAGAAACTAGAAGATGGCCAATTTGTGGTGACCACTAATAAGGGTACTAAACATCAGGCCGCTGTTGTGGTTATTGCCGGAGGCTTGGGTTCTTTTGAACCTCGGAAACCACCGATTGTAAACATACTGGATTTCGAAGACCGTGGTGTTGCATATATCATAAAAGACCCGGAAGTCTACAGAGATAAAAAAGTGGTAATTGCCGGCGGGGGAGATTCTGCTCTTGATTGGGCTATTCATCTTGCAGATATAGCCTCAGAAGTGGCACTGGTTCACAGAAGAAATGAATTCAGAGGGGCACTGGACTCTTTTGAAAAAGCAGCAGAATTGGCCAAATCAGGAAAAATAAAACTGTATACAGAGGCAGAAGTGAAGAAGCTTTACGGTGATGAACATTTGGAAGCTGTGGTAATAAAACACAACGACCCTTCAAAGGGCGAAACTTATGTAGCGACAGATCACTTTATTCCTTTATTTGGTCTATCTCCTAAATTGGGGCCAATAGGTGACTGGGGCCTGGAAATTGAAAAAAATGCCATCAAAGTGAATAATGCATATGACTATCAAACCAATATCCCCGGTGTCTATGCGATAGGGGATGTAAATACGTATCCCGGCAAGTTAAAACTCATATTGTCTGGATTTCATGAAGCTGCTGTAATGTGCCAGAGTGCTTATCAGCGATTAAATCCCGGTAAGCGATATATGATGAAATATACTACTGTAGGAGGAGTGGAAGGATTTGATGGCTCAAAGAAAGAAGCAAAAAAAGAAGTGGTTCAAAGTATTGTAATGTAGTGTTATAATTATTTCAATTAGCTAAAAACCTTTTGACCTTTTGGATCAAAAGGTTTTTCCTTTAGAATTAGCCTGTTAAAAAAAGAGTACATTCCTTGCTTATAACCCTTATGTACCTTTACTTTGTATCCAGTTCTTTAGAAAATTGAAATTGTTATCAAGAAAGGTGGAGGGAATAGACCCAATGAAACCTTAGCAACCCTTTAGCCATAAAGAAGGTGCTACATTCTATCACAATACAAATGTGACAGATAACTCAAAGTTCGGTTTACCGTCTTTATTTAATCCTTACTTGATAATCTAAACAAATAGCGTTCCCGCAAATATGCGGACCGGGTTTTCGGTAGGCGCTCCTCTGTAGTGATTCCGCGTATAGCGGTCTACTACAAGGGAGCACTGACAAAACCTCAATCTGCCTGCCGGCCCCCTAATGGAGTAGAAAATATGGTGAATATAAAAGACATTTTAAAAGAAAGAATTCTGGTACTTGACGGAGCAATGGGCACCATGTTACAGCGTTACAAGTTTACAGAGGAAGATTTCCGTGGAACACGATTTAAAGACTGGCCACAACCTCTTCAGGGCAACAATGATCTGTTATCGCTTACTCAGCCAGAAGCAATTGCCGAGGTCCACAGAAAATATTTTGAGGCGGGAGCAGACATTGCCGAGACCAATACTTTCTCTGGCACTACTATCGCCATGGCGGATTACGGCATGGAAGAATTAGTTTATGAACTTAATTATGAATCTGCCAAAATTGCAAAACAAGTTGCTCTGGAATTTACCCTGAATGAACCTGAAAAACCAAGATTTGTTGCCGGTAGTATGGGACCCACAAACAGAACAGCCAGCATGTCTCCTGATGTTAATGATCCGGGATTCAGGGCAGTATCTTTTGATGAATTGCGAAGTGCATATAAGCAACAGGCTGAAGGATTACTGGATGGCGGCGCAGATATTCTATTAGTTGAGACAATTTTTGACACCCTAAACGCCAAGGCTGCATTATTCGCAATAGAAGAAGTTAAAGAAGAGAGGAATATTGATGTACCCATCATGATCAGTGGCACTATTACAGATGCATCGGGGAGAACGCTTTCCGGGCAAACGGCCGAAGCTTTTTTAATTTCAGTTTCTCATATTCCAATACTATCGGTAGGGTTTAATTGTGCATTGGGAGCAAATCAGCTGATCCCGCACCTGGAAGTTCTTTCCGCCAAATCGCGACAAGCTATATCTGCACATCCGAACGCCGGATTACCAAATGCCTTTGGGGAATATGATGAAACACCAGAGCAGATGGCAGCACAGATAAAGGAGTATTTAGATAAGGAATTGATAAATATTGTAGGAGGTTGTTGCGGTACCACTCCGGAACATATAACTGCGATCGCCGAATTGGTAAAACAACACGATCCCAGACCTGTATTTGCAGAAGATTATTCAGCCATATAATATGAGAAAAAGATGATTCTTGAAGTTGCCATATTAAATATAAAAGACGAATTAGCAAAGGATTTTGAACTTCACTTTGAACAGGCCTCTCATATCATAGCCGCAATGAAAGGGTATATTTCTCATCAGTTAAAGAAGTGTATTGAAATAGAAAATCAGTATATATTAATGGTGAATTGGCAGACATTAGAAGACCATCAAATAGGATTTAGAACTTCTGATGAATACCAGGAGTGGAAGAAACTTTTGCATCATTTTTATGAACCTTTCCCAACAGTTTTGCATTATAATTAAATGAATATCAATAATGAAAATACCGTTTTGACAAATGGCCCTAAGGGCCAGACCAGATATTTAAAACTATCTGGCCTGGAGCCACTTGTGATTACTCCGGAGAGCAATTTCATAAACGTTGGAGAACGTACCAATGTGGCGGGGTCCAAAAAATTTCTCAGGCTTGTTAAGCAAGGAAATTTTGAAGAGGCATTGGATATTGCAAGACATCAGGTAGAAGGTGGAGCACAGATCATTGATATTAATATGGATGATGGCCTGATAGACGGGAAAGAGGCGATGGTCACTTTTCTAAATCTAATTATGGCCGAGCCGGATATTGCCCGTGTACCCATAATGATTGACAGCTCCAAATGGGAAATAATTGAGGCCGGTCTACAGTGTGTCCAAGGTAAATGTGTCGTTAACTCAATAAGCCTGAAAGAAGGTGAGGACGTATTCATAAAACAAGCACGACTTATCCGCAGATATGGGGCTGCTGTAATAATAATGGCTTTTGACGAAGTTGGACAGGCAGATAATTATGACCGGAGAATAGCCATAGCCCAACGCTCATATGACATCCTGGTGAACAAAGTAAAATTTCCCCCTGAAGATATAATTTTTGATCTCAATATATTTCCAGTAGCCACAGGAATGGATGAGCATAAACTCAATGCGCTCGATTTTATTAAAGCTACTAAATGGGTGCGTGAGAGTTTACCACACTGTAGCGTAAGTGGCGGGGTTAGCAATGTATCTTTTAGTTTTAGAGGCAATAACCCCGTGAGGGAGGCCATGCATTCCGTGTTTTTATATCATGCAGTACAGGCTGGGATGAATATAGGGATTGTAAACCCCGCCTTGCTCGAAGTTTATGATGATATCCCAAAAGACCTATTGGAACATGTGGAAGATGTGATCCTCAATAGGAGGGAGGACGCTACTGAGCGGCTACTGGAGTTAGCCGAAACGATAATAGGAAAGGAACGAGAAAGCAAGGTAGATTTAAGTTGGCGAGACCAACCATTACAAGACAGGATTACCAGAGCCCTGGTCAAAGGGATTGATCAGTATATAGAGGAAGATGCGGAAGCGGCCAGGAAGGCTGTTGACAAGCCTATTGAGGTTATAGAAGGACATTTGATGACTGGTATGAACGTCGTGGGTGACCTGTTCGGAAGCGGAAAAATGTTTTTGCCACAGGTAGTTAAATCAGCGCGGGTGATGAAAAAGGCAGTGGCCTATCTATTGCCATTTATTGAAGAAGAAAAACTCAGGAATCCGACAGAGAACTCAGGGAAAGCTGCAGGAAAAATATTAATGGCAACAGTAAAAGGCGATGTTCATGATATAGGAAAAAATATAGTGGGGGTAGTCCTGGCATGTAATAATTATGAAATTGTCGATTTGGGAGTTATGGTTCCACCCGAAATAATCGTCCAAAAGGCCAGGGAAGAGCAGGTAGATATCATAGGACTTAGTGGTTTAATAACCCCCTCTTTAGACGAAATGGTGTTTTTAGCCAAAGAAATGGAAAGGCAACATTTTAAAGTGCCACTTTTAATTGGTGGGGCAACCACCAGCAAGGCACATACCGCTGTAAAAATAGCCCCTCAATACAGTCAGGCAGTAGTCCATGTGAACGATGCTTCAAGGGCGGTAACCGTTGTGGGAGATCTGCTTCAAAAAGAAAAGTCCGAGCAGTATAAGAATACAATAAAACTGGATTATGAGTCCTTTAGGGAGAAATTTTTACAAAGGAATAAACGAAAGGATTATATACCAATAGAAGAAGCAAGAAAAAATAAATTCAGTTTACCATGGAAAACATTCGATCCGCCGGTTCCCAATAAATTAGGAATTCAAATAATTTCAGAATTAGAACTCAGTATTCTCGAGGACTTTATCGATTGGACACCGTTTTTCAGGAGCTGGGAATTGCACGGTAGGTTCCCCGAGATTCTTACAGATGATGTTGTAGGCGAACAGGCCACCGAATTGTTTAACGATGCCCAGACCATGCTTCATAGAATATTTGATGAAAAACTATTCGAAGCTCGGGCTATTTTTGGATTATTCAGTGCAAATAGCATTGATGATGATGATATAGAAGTACGACACAATGGTAAAACCACAATGTTCCGGACGCTTCGACAGCAATCGAAAAAAAGACCGGGCGCACCTAATATTGCACTGGCAGATTTTATTGCCCCAAAAGATTCCGGAGTGGAAGACTATATCGGTTGTTTTTGCGTAAGTGCCGGTTTTGGTACAGAAACCCTTGCGGAGCAATTCAGGAAAGATCTAGACGATTATAACTCAATCCTGATTAAAGCGTTGGCAGATAGGTTGGCCGAAGCATTTGCCGAGTACTTGCACAAGGAAGTGCGTATAAAACATTGGGGGTATGTCGATGACGAAAAATTGAATAATGAATCATTGATAAAAGAAGAATACAAAGGAATAAGACCTGCTCCGGGTTATCCGGCATGTCCGGATCATTTAGAAAAACTGACCATTTGGGAATTATTGGATGTAGAAGATAAAATCGGCGTTAAATTAACAGAAAGTCTGGCGATGTGGCCGGCGGCTAGTGTAAGTGGGTATTATTTTGCAAACCCGGAGTCCAGGTATTTTGGATTAGGAAAGATTAAGGACGATCAGTTAAGGCATTTTGCGGCCCGTAAAGGCATGCCGTATAAAGATGTTAAAAGATGGCTGGCACCCAATTTGGCAGAAGATTAATAGGATATGCGCCCCCAAGAGTTATCGGCTGTGGGCTTTTGTGATAAACTAATACTAAAAAAACAATTGTGGTGGTACGAATAACAATGTTCAAATGCTAACCGACAACTATACAGAATGAAAGTAACAGATCATTTAGAAAGAGCAAAAGGAAGAACATTGTTTTCCTTTGAAATTATTCCACCCGTAAAAGGACGAAGTATACAGGAGTTATATAATAATATAGATCCGCTGATGGATTTCGACCCTCCTTTTATAGATGTTACAACTTCCAGAGAGGAATATGTTTATATAGACCGGGATGGCCTTCTTGATAAGAAACTGACTCGGATGCGCCCAGGGACCGTAGGTATCTGTGCGTCCATTACCCATAAGTACAATGTAGATACCATTCCTCATGTTCTTTGTGGAGGCTTTACCAGAGAAGAAACAGAATATTTACTGGTAGATTGTCATTATTTGGGGATCGATAACGTAATGGCTCTAAGAGGGGACGCCATGAGGGAAGAACAATATTTTGAACCCACAAAAGGGGGGCACGATTATGCAATTGACCTTGTAAAGCAGATACAAGACCTTAATTGTGGCACCTACCTTCACGAAGTGATAGAGACAGATGACTGCGCGGATTTCTGTGTAGGGGTAGCCGGTTACCCGGAAAAACACCTGGAGGCACCTTCCTTAAAAACTGATCTGAAACGTTTAAAGGAAAAAGTAGATGCCGGGGCAGATTATGTTGTTACACAAATGTTTTTTGATAACAAGAAATATTTTGAATTTGTTGAAGCAGCCAGAGAGATGGGTATAAATGTGCCAATTATTCCGGGAATAAAGCCAATAGCAGTTAAGAGACACCTTCAGTTACTCCCACAAGTCTTCAGAATAGATCTACCCCAAGACCTCATAGACGCGGTTGATAAATGTAAAAACAACAGAGAAGTAAGACAAGTTGGAATAGAATGGGCCATCGAGCAATCTCGCGAATTAAAAGCGGCAGCTGTGCCGGTGCTGCATTATTATTCTATGGGAAAATCGGACAATATCAAGGCTATTGCGGAAGCAGTGTTTTAAACCAGACCATTTATATGCTGAATAAAGGTTAATTGGCAATTTTAGTTTGCCTTGTACTGCATACTTTTTTCCTACTTTTATACCCAATGAACTGCAGACCCCTTCTCATTTTATTTTTCACAGGCCTATGTTGTTTCTCCCAGAAGGCAGAGGAGGTGCCCGGAAGATATAATATCGACTTAAATCCCTATTACGGATCCATAATTCTGCATAATCCCGATATTTCACATTTAATCAATGCCCATCCGGCTGGCTTTATTCTTGGATTTAACAAGAAAACTTTTGGACAAAAAGAATGGGAGCGAGATTTTAAGTATCCGGATACTGGTTTTTCTCTTATCTACCAGGATTTTAAGAACAATATTCTAGGTCAAAATTTAAGTATTTATGCTCATTATAGTTTTTATTTCTTTAAACGGAGATTACAATTTCGAATGGGCCAGGGAATCGCCTTTAATACCAATCCCTATGACAAAGATGATAACTTCAGAAATAATGCGTTCGGATCACACTTTTTGAGCAGTACTTACCTTATGTTTAATTATCACAAGGAATATATCACAAAACGTTTAGGTTTTAAAGCGGGAATTTCCATAATACATTATTCCAATGCCAATGTGAAAGCACCCAATACATCAACTAACACTTTTGCCTTAAATGCCGGCCTTGTATACAATCTGGACGACAACGAACCTATACCATACATTGTAAAAAATGATGGAGATGCGCTTAAAGAACCCATCCGCCTCAATCTGGTATTCAGAACAGGGATTAATGAAAGTGATGTTATCAATTCCGGACAATACCCATTTTATATTTTTTCAGGGTATTTAGACAAACGTCTGGGGAGAAAAAGTGCAATACAACTAGGAACAGATGCCTATTTTTCTAATTTTCTAAAAGAATTGATTCGATTTCAGTCAATTTCTTTTCCAGAACTAGATGTTAATGAAAATGACGATTATAAACGAGTTGGACTATTTGTGGGACATGAATTATTTGTGAATAAGATTAGTGTTGTTACTCAATTAGGATATTACATTTACTATCCTTTTGATTTTGAAGGGCAGGTATATAACAGAGTTGGGTTAAAGAGGTATTTTGGTGAAAAGTGGTTCGCCGCCGTCACGCTTAAATCGCACGGAGCCAAAGCGGAAGCAGTAGAATTTGGTGTGGGGATTAGGTTGTAATCAGTAAGCGGTAATCAGTTAGCAGTAATCAGTAAGCAGTAAGCAGTAATCAGTGAACAGTTAGCAGTAATCAGTAAACAGTAAACACGAGATCTTTTATGATTATCCTGTGGATGATTATAAAAGGCTGCGAGAAGATGCGGCTGGCTTATGTAATCAATAAACATTTATCTGCCAAAGCTTTAGCGTAGGTAGAGTAAGCAGTAATCAGTGAACAGAAACCAAAAGAAATGTATAGGATTAAAATGAAAAAGTGGAGCGAGGTGGCGCGATTAATACGGTCCAGGGCCTGTTATATAGCACTGATTTCAATTTTATTTATTTCATGCAACGGCGAAAAGGTTCCGGATTGTTTTCAAAATGCAGGCGATATTGTTCGCAAAGAAATTTCGGTCCCGGACTTTTCCAAAATAACTGTATTTGAAAACGTCCAATTAATACTTAAGGCAGGGGAAACTCAAAAGGTTGAAGTAGAGAGTGGTGAATTCCTGGCAGAGGAGATAAGTTTATTAGTTGAGGGAGACAGACTATTTATCAGGGACCAAAACAACTGTAATCTGTTTCGGGAATACGGGAGTACTAAAGTGTATATCACGACTCCTGATCTCACCGAGATACGGAGTAGTACCGGATTTCCGATCCGTAGTGATGGTAGGCTGACATTTGAGTCACTTACACTATATGCTGAGAGCTTTCTTGATCCGGAAGCGCTAACAACTGACGGATCTTTTGATCTGGAGCTGGAGTCCCAGAAGGTGGATGTTATTGTGAACGGGATCGCCTTTATCCAGTTGAAAGGTACTGCTACTAATTTAAATGTGATAATTGCAGCAGGAGATTCCAGGGTGGAAGCCGAGGGGTTAATGACTGACAATATAATCTTGAACCACAGGGGAAGCAATGATATTTTTGTTAATCCACAGGAATTGCTGCAAGGTGTTATAAGAGGAACCGGGAACGTGATAAGTGTAAACAGACCCACAACCGTGGATGTAGAAGTATTGTATACCGGGAGTTTGATTTTTAGTGAACAGTAATCAGTTAGCAGTTAGCAGTAATCAGTTAGCAATTAACAATTAACTGTAATCCTGAGCGGAGTCGAAGGATAATTGTAGTCGGTAAACAGTAAACACGAGATCTTTTATGATTATCCTGTGGATGATTATAAAAGGCCGCGAGATGATGCGGCTGGCTTTAGTAAACAGTGAGCAGTTAATAGTTGGCAGTAAGTATAGAAAATTTCAAAAGGACAAATACCATAGGTGAAGCCAGTACTCACATACCTTAAAAAGTTTTTCTCTTCAAAACGCATTCTTGGTGATAATTCTGAACTAAAGGGTTTGGCTGAGGCCGATGCCCTTTTTTCGAATTTGATAAAGATGAAACGCATCCCCGGATTGGGGATAACCGTATTAAAAGATGGGAAAACAGTATTTCAAAAAGGATATGGCTTTTCGGATATCGAGGCTAAAATTGCGGTCGATCCTTGTAAAACTATTTTCCGCATAGGCAGTGTTTCCAAACCCATTGCCGCAACGGCTCTGGCGCTAATGACCTCTGAAGGCACAATAAATTTGAACGCATCATTTTATGACTATGTACCCTATTTTCCAAGGAAGGAGTACGACTTCAGCATGCGGCAATTGGCAACACATACCGCTGGGATCCGAGGATATAAAGGAAAAGAGTATGCCCTAAACAAACCTTATAGTATTAGGGAAAGTATAGATATTTTTAAAGATGACCCTTTGATATATGTCCCGGGAGAACAGTTTAATTACAATACGTATAATTGGGTACTCATTTCCCTGGCCATGCAGGAAGCCAGTGATATTCCCTTTGAGGAATATGTTAAGAAAAAGGTACTAAAGCCATTAAAAATGAAAGATACCCAAGCAGAAATCCCAAATGCCGCCCCTGAGAATCTGGCTGCATTTTACACCAGATTTACCAGCGGTTTTAAAAGGGCGGCTACTGTAGACAACCGATGGAAATTAGCAGGTGGCGGATACCTTTCCACCTCAGAAGATATTGCAAAACTGGGGCAAGCCTACCTGGATCGTATTATTTTGAATGAAACAACCCGAACAGAGTTCCTCACATCAAATTATTATAAAAACACACCTACCTGGTATGGGTTGGGTTGGGAGGTAAGCGAGGATAATTCTGGACGGCCATTTTATGGCCATACCGGAAATGGAGTTGGCGTTCATGCCAGATTCTATGTGTATCCGGAACAGCAAATGGTGTTTTCTATTCTTATTAATTGCACCAACCCTAAGGTGGATATAGAATTGGAACAAGCCATTGATAGACTAATTGAGTCGCGGGCTGGCTTTAACAATTAGCAATCATTTAATCGGCTCAGGGATAATCGTAAAATGAATTGCTTTAAACGGCCAAATATCTCCTGGGACCTGTGAAATGTGTTGAAGACTATTAATTTTAGCGGATGTCAGGGAAAAATGAATTAAAAGAAATTGCACTGCTCTTTCTTAAGTTGGGTAGCATTGCATTTGGGGGCCCGGCCGCCCATATTTCCATGATGGAAGATGAGGTTGTACACAAAAGAAAGTGGATGACTCAGGAACACTTTCTGGACCTTGTCGGTGCTACCAATTTAATCCCGGGACCCAATTCAACAGAGATGACCATGCACTGTGGCCATGAAAGAGCAGGATGGAAGGGATTATTTGTTGCCGGGATCTGTTTTATTACTCCTGCAGTATTAATTACTGGTTTTTTAGCGTGGTTCTATCAGAAATATGGACAACTTCCGGAAGTAGAACCTTTTATTTATGGTATTAAACCTGCAGTAATTGCCATTATAATTATGGCGGCATATCGCCTGGGCAAAAAAGCGGTTAAAAATACAGAACTTGCATTTCTTGGATTTTTGACTATAACAGCCTGCCTGCTGGGCGTCAATGAAATTGTAGCCTTATTTGGCTGTGGTCTCCTCGGATTAATCCTCTATTATGTCAAAAGTAACCGTAATTCCCTCAACATTTTTATTCCCTTGATTTGGCTCCAGCCAAAAGACTTTTTACATATAGGTGCACTGAAGATATTCCTGATATTTTTAAAGGTTGGGGCCATTTTATATGGTAGCGGATACGTGTTATTTGCATTTTTGGATACGGAATTAGTAGCAACAGGTCTATTGAGCCGGCAGGCACTAATAGATTCCATTGCCATAGGCCAAATAACTCCCGGCCCGGTTTTGTCTACCGCAACTTTTATTGGATGGCAAATGCAAGGCGCAACCGGTGCCATAGCGGCCACCCTGGGCATTTTCCTCTCTTCATTTTTGTTTGTGCTTTTGTTGAATCCATTAATCCCCAGGATGCGTAAATCGAAAGTTGTGGGCGCAATTCTCGACGCCGTAAATGTTGCGGCGGTCGCATTGATAGTTGCCGTGTGTTTAACTATGGCAAGAGATACGCTTACCGACTGGCGAAGTCAGCTGATTGCCATTTTGAGCTTAATAGTAGTCTTTTTTTTTAAAAAATTCAACAGTGCCTTTATTGTCATTGCAGGAGCCGTGTTAGGATACCTGCTGCGATTAATCTGAGAGACCGCAATCCCAAAAGTCAGAAAGGAATATCTTTTTACATCTGATAACGATTAGTTTGGATGCGGATAAAATGTTTTATATATTTATGAAAGTACTTTTATAAATTAATTTGTATGTCCGATATAATTGAAAAGGTTGGCTATCTGGCCAGTGGTTCCCGATTGAGAAGAATATATGAAAAGTTGCAAATTGGGGGAGATAAAGTCTATAAACAGGCTGGACTAAAATTTAAATCGAGCTGGTTCCCCGTCTATTACGTCTTATCAATTGCCGACAAACCTCAAACCATAATGCAGATTACCCACCAAATAGCATTCTCTCATATCACCGTAAAGAACATTTTAAAAGAACTGGAAAAAGAAGATCTCATTAAGGTAAAACCCAATCCTGCGGATAAACGTTCAAAACTGGTGTTCTTGTCCTCTAAGGGAAAGCGACTTCTAAAAAAGCTAAGACCCTTGTGGGATTCCTTCTCTTTAGTTCTTAAGGATCTTTTTAATACCGGTCATCCTGAAATGAACAAAATTTTGGCCAGGATAGACCTTGCCCTGGATGAGCTTCCACTAAATGAGCGAATGGCACAGCCAAATCATCTTTTTACAATAGGAAATGCCAGACCAGAGGAATATGAAGAAATAGGCCGACTTATGGTAGCTGTCTATTCCAACCTAAAGGGCTTTCCTTCAGCCATGGAGCAACCGGGATATTACAAACTACTTGCGAATATTGGCGAGTTAACAACAAATCCGGCTATTGAACTATTGGTGGCACGGACGCTAAAGGGAAAAATCGCGGGTGCTGTGGTATATTTCAGTGATATGAAATATTATGGCTCAGGGGGTACTGCCATACAGGAAAAAAATGCATCTGGCTTCAGACTGCTGGCAGTAGATTCTGCATTCAGAGGCAAAGGCCTGGGGAAATTATTGAGCTTGGCTTGCATTAAAAAAGCCAGAAACAGCCCTAACAAACAATTGATAATTCATACCACAAAGGCCATGGAGGTGGCCTGGATTATGTATGAACATCTGGGTTTTAAAAGAGCGCCGGAGCTCGACTTTCAGCAAGAAGAATTGCCGGTTTTTGGATTTAGAATGCGGCTGTAAATAGAACCGTTTTTATAAACTCATCGCAGTTTGTAACTTCAATCAAAATATGCTGTAATCGGCTTCAAACTTCAAAAAATGATTAAAATAGCAAATCTTCTCTCCGCTACCATTTTATTATGTGCACCTCTTTCTTCAATAGGGCAGCAGACTTCTCAGGAAGTAGTATTAGAAAATCAGGTCAGGGCCTCTTTTCCAATGTTAAAAGAAATCCTGAGTATCCCCAATGATGCTTTTTACAAAGAACATATAATGCCCAACGTAAAATGGTGCGAAAATGCCTTTTCAGATCGTGGATTTACGACTACCCGGATTCCCACCGCTACTGTACCGCTATTATTGGCTGAGCGTAAACACCCTCAAGCAAAAAAGACTGTTTTGGTCTATCTTCAGATAGACGGACAACCAGTAGATAGTACAAGGTGGTTTCAGGAAAGTCCTTATATTCCCACATTAAAGAAGTTAAATTCACAGGGAGAATGGACGGCCATACCCTGGAATGATATTGAGAATTATAAAGATGACTGGAGAGTTTTTGCTCGGTCAGCAAGTGATGCAAAAGGACCGGTAGCCATGTTCTTAACTGCATTAGATGCACTTGCCGACCAGAATAATACCCCAAATTATAACCTCAAGGTGATCATGGATTTTGAAGAGGAACTGGGCTCTCCCAGATTGCCCCGGGCGGTTACAGAAAATATCGAACTGCTCAGATCGGATATGTTGATTATTTTTGACGGCCCAAGGCACATTAGCAATAAACCCACACTGACCTTTGGTGCAAGGGGAATAGCCACAATTACGCTGACAACTTATGGCCCGGCAGTACATCAGCACAGTGGACATTTTGGGAATTATGCCCCCAACCCTGCACTGCGTTTGTCCAGATTACTCGCATCAATGAAAGATGATGAAGGAAGAGTTACCATACCGGGTTTTTATGACGGAATAAATATAGATGCTGATACGGAATATATCTTAAAAGCTGTTCCGGATGACGAAGAACAAATTAAAGATAGGCTGCAAATTGCTTCGACAGACATGGTAGGCAGTTATTATCAGGAAGCCATACAATACCCCTCTCTCAATATTAGAGGAATGCAATCTGGCTGGATAGACGAGAAAGTGCGAACAATTATCCCCGCCTGGGCCAGAGCGGAAATTGATGTCAGGCTTGTACTTGAATCAGATCCTGAACGACTCCTGAACCTGGTTCGTAATCATATCAATTCAAACGGATATCATGTTATAGATAGCACTCCAACAAAGGAAGAACGCATTAAATATCCCAGGATCGCGACCTTCAACTCGGAAATATCCTATCAATCCTTTAGAACAGATTTTGATTCGGAGGTTGGTCTTTGGTTGAGAAGTGCACTTAAAAAGGCATTTGGTGAAACGCCAATTTTGATAAGAATGAGTGGAGGCTCTATCCCGATTTCTCCTTTTGTAACCACATTAAATATTCCCGCCGTTACAGTACCTACTGTCAACAGGGACAATAATCAACATAGCCCAAACGAGAATTTGAGGCTGGGAAATTACAGGGAAGGCGTTAAGACTATGCTTGCGATCCTGAATGAGAAATTATAAAAAGGGGTATTGATCAAATCAGCTAATTGTTGGTCAATTCCGTAAACAAGCTCTCAAGATTTTTGTTTTTACTACTTAATTGCAGGGTTTTGAGAGCATTGTCATGTGCAAAGTCGAACACCACTGCTCGCATATCCTTTGAAGTATCGAAGCTAATTTCATAAACAAATCCACCGGTATTTTTAATGTTTTTAACCTTGGGAAGTTTACGCAATAATGCCTCTTCCACCCGGTAATCGAATTCAACTTCTATTATTTGCTCATCCTCTTCCCTCAACTCGTCCAGCTTTTTATCAGCTACCAGTTCTCCTTTATTAATTATGATCACACGTTCACAAACTGCCTCAACTTCCTTCAATATGTGAGTCGACAATAAAATCGTTTTTTCTTTTCCAATTTCTCTTATTAATTTGCGAATCTCCAGAAGTTGGTTAGGATCAAGGCCGGTCGTTGGTTCATCCAGAATAAGAACTTCAGGGTTGTGTAGCAGAGCCGCCGCCAGGCCAACTCTTTGTCTGTATCCTTTTGACAATTGACCAATTTTTTTATGCGCTTCAGCCGCAAGGCCTGTTTGTTCAATAACAGTGATGATACGATCATCAGGTACTTTGTACACCTGGGCATTAAAAGAAAGGTATTCTTTTACGTACAGCTCCAGATAGAGCGGGTTGTGTTCCGGTAGATATCCAATGCTTTTTTTAACGCCTAATGGGTCTTCCCGAATTTCGTAGTTATTGACAAAAGCCTCTCCCTCATCTGGTGGACTATAGGACGTAAGGATTTTCATCAATGTGGATTTACCTGCGCCATTTGGTCCCAGAAACCCGACAATCTCTCCCTTTCGGATCTCAAAAGAAACAGCGTTCAGCGCCTTTTGAGTCCCAAAACTTTTGCTAATGCTTTTAACGGAAATCGACATTTGGGATTTTTTGTAAAAATAAACAATGCGATGGTATAATAGTTATGTGAGAGTCGAAAGCTTGGGCAGATCTCTTAATTTTCAAACATTACTCAATCAATAAAACGAGGATCTTAGTCGGCCGATAAATTCATTATTCTCAGTAATATTCTAAATAGCAGAAGAATTCTACAATGAACAGCAAGATATCTACAGGAATCAAAAAAAGATGCGCATAAAATTTGATTTTTAAATTAAATATTTACCTTAGCCAAAGATTTGCAATAAAATGACACGCAATTATTTCTGGAACGGTTTCTATTTTTACTTCTTTTTTAAGAGAAGAACGGGACTGTTGTAGTAATTGATATAACCATACAATATGAAGTCCCGTAAAAAACGGGACTTTTTTATTGAAAGAAATTGAATTGTGAAAAAACGTATCGCCATACAGGGAATCAAAGGATCTAACCACCACCAGGTGGCGCGTGAGTATTTTGGTGATGAAATAGAATTGGTAGAATGCCTGTCCTTTCATGGAATGGTAGACCAACTAATCTTAAATAATGCCGATAAGGCGGTAATGGCCATTGAAAATTCCATAGCCGGTTCAATCATTCCAAATTATGCCCTGGTATATCATAACAATCTTCATATTATAGGCGAATACTACCTGAATATCCATCACAACCTGATGGTATTGAATGGGCAAGGTTTGGAAGATATATTTGAAGTTAGGTCGCATCCAATGGCACTATTGCAATGCAGGGAATATTTAAAGAAGCATCCACATATAAGAATGGTCGAAGATGTTGACACGGCAGAAACGGCCAGGAGGATTCAGGAGAATAATTTAATGGGCATTGCAGCCATTGCGCCTAAAGTAGCGTCCGAATTATATGGATTGGAAATTATTGCCCCTGAAATACAAACGATCAAAAACAATGCTACCCGTTTTATCATTATAAAAACCCAAAATAAGGAACTGCCAAAAGAAGACATAAACAAGGCTTCTATGCGGTTCATTACCGATCATAAAAGGGGTAGTCTGGCCACCGTATTGAATGTTATGAGCGACTGTAATTTGAACCTTACAAAAATACAATCCCTGCCCATTATTGAAACACCTTGGAAATACGCCTTTTTTGTGGATGTGACTTTTGAGGATTATGAACATTTTGCCAAAGCGAAATCACTTCTGGATATCATGTCCGAAGAATTTAAGGTATTGGGAGAATATAAAAATGCCCGCAAATGATCCAATTGGCTAATAGATTGAAATCGGTTGAAGAATATTATTTCTCTAAGAAACTCAGAGAAGTGCGGGAACTTATAACTAAAGGCCGGCCCATTATAAACATGGGAATCGGGAGCCCTGACCTTGCACCACCGGAATCGGTGATAAATTGCCTTGTAGAATCGGTCTTGCACAGCAATGCACACCAGTATCAGAGTTATCAGGGTTTGCCGGAACTAAGGACAGCCATAGCCGATTTTTATAAATTGAAATTTGATGTAGATGTTGAACCAAACAGTGAGGTCTTACCTCTGATGGGTTCCAAGGAAGGCATTATGCATATTAGCATGGCATTTATAAATGAAGGAGATGAGGTGTTGATACCGAACCCGGGATATCCAACATATACTTCTGTAACGAAACTAGTAGGTGGTGTCCCCAGACTATACGATCTGACAGAAGAGAATGATTGGTTTCCGGATCTTCAGAATTTAGAGCAGCAAAACCTGGAAGATGTAAAAATAATGTGGGTAAATTACCCGCACATGCCCACAGGTGCACGGGCAGGTACGTCACAATTGTCCAATTTGGTGGCTTTCGCGAAGAGAAATAATATATTACTGATAAATGATAACCCCTACAGTTTTGTATTGGGTACCAATCCAATTAGCCTACTGGGTATAGAAGGAGCTTTTGAAGTTTCTCTGGAGTTGAATTCCCTGAGTAAAACATTCAATATGGCCGGATGGAGAATAGGGATGGTGGTTGGCAGTGAAAGGCATATAACGGCAGTGCTGAAAGTAAAAAGCAACATGGATTCGGGTATGTTTTACGGCATACAAAAGGGTGCAATCGAGGCCTTGAAAAGCGGTCCAAAATGGTTCGAATCTATGGATGCGGTATACAATTCTAGGAGAACATTGCTCTATCAGCTGGCAGATAAATTAAAGTGCACCTATGACAGAAATGCTGTAGGAATGTTTGTATGGGCCAAATTACCAAAGAATGCAGCTAAGGCGGAAGAGTTTATTGATCAAATATTGTATGAGAAGGACGTCTTTATTGCTCCGGGCACAATTTTTGGCTCCAATGGTGAAGGATATATCAGATTTTCGCTATGCATAGATGAAATCAAAATCAAAGAAGCAATAAATCGGTTTGAAAATTAAACAAAGTAAAATAACAAGGAGTACACAGAATAATGAAGATTTGATCTCTTGTATTTTCTTTTTTATCTCAATAAAATGAATGTATTTATTATCGGTATCGGACTAATTGGAGGCTCTATGGCCAGGGATATCAGACGAATTCATCCCGATGCAAAAATCACAGGAATCGATAATAATACGAGTCACCTTGAAGAAGCAATCAGTTTTAAGTTAATTGATAAAATTTCAGATTATCAGGAACTTCAAAATGCCGATGTTGTTGTTGTTGGGGTGCCGGTGGATGTAATGGTCATTGAAATTCCTAAAATTCTGGATAAGATAAATGAAAACACATTGGTGATAGATGCCGGCTCAACCAAGGCATTAATTTGCCAGACGCTCAATGATCATCCCAAAAGGAGAAATTTTTTAGCCTGCCATCCAATAGCAGGGACAGAGTTTTCAGGACCCTCGGCAGCCATTGAAGGCTTGTTTGAAGGCAAGACCAACATAATCTGTGAGGTTGAAAAAACAGCTTTTAAATTACAGGAAAAGGCCTTGGAGCTCTTTCGGGAAATGGGTATGCGAATTCGCTATATGAATCCGGAAGCCCATGATAAACACATTGCTTATGTCTCACATTTATCGCACATAAGTTCATTTATGTTAGGGAAAACCGTCATTGAGAAGGAAAAAAATGAGCGGGATATTTTTGACATGGCCGGAAGTGGTTTTGAAAGTACAGTGCGTCTGGCAAAAAGTTCTCCGGATATGTGGACACCAATTTTTGAACAAAACAAAGTGAATGTAATTGAGACCCTGGAGGAATACATTCAAAACCTTGAAGCATTTAAGCAAAAGTTATTGAAAGATGATTATGACGGGATTTATAACGAAATGAACAACACCAATAAGATTAAAGAAATTTTAAAAGGAATACCACTTAACAAACAATAGTATTAGAAAATGGAGAATTCAAAAGAAATGAGGAGCTGGTTAGATGAAATGAACTTACCACATCCATTGGTCATTGCCGGGCCATGTAGTGCAGAAACCGAAGAACAGGTTTTGAAAATTGCACATGAGTTGAAAGATACCGATGTCAATTATTACCGGGCAGGAATATGGAAACCGCGAACACGTCCTGGGAATTTCGAAGGAGTTGGTTCCATCGGTCTAAAATGGTTGCAAAAAGTAAAACAGGAAACCGGTCTTAAAACGGCTACCGAAGTGGCTAACAGAGCACATGTTGATCTGGCATTAGAACACGATATAGATTTACTCTGGATTGGAGCACGTTCTACCGTGAGCCCATTTATAGTTCAGGAGATTGCAGATGCACTCAAGGGCACTGACAAGATCGTTTTGGTTAAAAATCCTGTAAATCCGGATCTGTCCTTATGGCTGGGCGCTGTTGAACGACTATATTCTGCCAATATTAAAAAACTTGGAGTAATCCACCGGGGGTTCTCTACCTACGAGAAGACTAAATACAGAAACATTCCGGAATGGCAAATGGCTATCGAATTGCAGTCAAAATTTCCCGATCTGCCACTGATCAATGATCCTTCACATATTACGGGTAAAAGGGATATGATTTTTGATGTGTCACAAACCGCACTGGATCTCAATTTTGACGGCTTGATGATTGAAACTCATAATGATCCGGATAATGCCTGGAGTGATGCCGCCCAACAGGTAACACCTAAAACTTTAGTACAGATTATGGAAGACCTGAAAATTAGAAAAGAAACGGACCAGGAAGAGGAATATACTGCTCAATTGAGCAACCTCAGAGCCCAGATTGATATAATCGATAATCAATTAATAGAGACCCTTGGGAAAAGGATGAAAGTTGCGGACGGGATAGGTACCCTGAAAAAGCAAAAGAATGTGGCCGTACTTCAAACTAATAGATGGAATGCAATCCTCGGCAAAATGATACTTGAAGGTGAATCCAAAGGCTTAAGCGAAGAATTTGTTTTAAGGATGTTTAAGGCAATACACCAGGAATCTATTAATCATCAGGAAAAGATTCTTAAGGCCTGAATGATTGAAAAATATTTTACATCGAAACTGTAACAATAACAGCTATTGATTGTCTTTTATTAGAACTTAAAATCTGATGACAATGAAAAAAGTACTTACTCTATGCCTGATTTTTATAGCAATGAATGCCGTTGCACAGCGTACAATTAACAAAGAGGTTGGAGAATTTAATAAAATTAAAGTCTTTGATCTTATAGAAGTTAATCTTATAAAATCTGATGAGAACAGAATTCTGATCAAAGGGGACAATGTTTACGATATAAAATTTGTAAATAAAGATGGCACTTTGAAGTTGCGCATGGAACTCGAGAAGAAATTCAGAGGTGAGGATACCCTGATTGAAGTGTATTATACAAACCTTGACATTATTGACGGTAATGAAGGCGCAAAAATTGTGTGCAATGAACTAATAGCCCAAAACAGTATTGAAATTAAGGCACAGGAAGGGGCCAAAATTAAAATTGGAATGGACGTGGAAAATGCCAATATCCGGGCAGTTACCGGTGGCATTATTGAGGCTTCCGGGATTGCAACAAATCAGGTTATCGTCTTGAATACCGGAGGAATATTTGAAGGGCGCGACTTAAAAACCCAAGTAGCCAGTATTAAAATATCAGCAGGCGGAGAGGCAGAATTACACGCCTCGGAGAAGATAGATATAAATGTCAAGGCAGGTGGCGATGTCTACGTATATGGCAACCCTAAAGAAGTAAACAAGAATACGCTGGCAGGTGGCCGCATCATTATTAAGGACTAATAATCAGATATAAATCAAAAGACGGTTAGATTGTAATGATGGTGGTATTACATTTCTAACCGTCTTAATCGATAAATCTGAATTCCTTACTTCTTAAAAATATATCTGGTGATAAAAATTCCGTTTCCATCACCTTTACCAGCACTTTCCACCGCACTTGTAACAAAGGCAAGCTCCCATCCATTAGCTATCATATCATTAATCATTGAGGTAATCAAAGCGTCGTTGGCTGCAATGTTTTGAAATCGTATACCTCCTATGTTGAAAAAGTTCAACAATTTGGTCTCTTCAAAGTTCTTAACTCTGATATCACTTCTGTCCGACTTATTTCTGGTGTTATCGTCATCGGTCTGTACACTGGTGTACTCCCTGTAATCCTTATCTTCCTGAGCGTTAATAATCCTGGACCTACCAAGGCCATTTGGAACTATAGATTCTACACTGGTTATTACTTTAAATTGTTGTGCATTAATGTCTAAAGTGGCCGCGAGGGCTACAAAAGCGATAAAAAGAATTTTTCTCATAATAAAATGGTTTAATTAAATAAAAATTAGACGTTTAGCCAACAAATATAGCCGATAGTATAGCAAGATTATTGTTTCTTTGCAGATAAATACCAACATATAATGCAAGGAACTGTTTATAAGTCGACCGGAAGCTGGTACTCGGTAAAAACCGAAACCGGGGAGACCTATAATTGTAGAATAAAAGGAAGGTTCCGTATAGAAGGCATCAAAAGTACAAATCCTGTGGCGGTTGGAGATCATGTGATATTTAGGCTCGAATCTACTGGAGATGAGACTGTTGGCGTGATTTACGAAATTGTTGACCGAAAAAATTATATCATACGGAAATCTGTTAACCTGTCTAAGCAAACACATATTATCGCTGCCAATATTGACCAGGTTTTTTTGCTCATCACCTTGAATAACCCCAAGACCTATACCGTATTCATAGATCGGTTTTTAGCGACCTCAGAAGCCTATGATATTCGGTCAATTTTGCTTTTTAATAAGATAGATGTTTACTCAAAAGAGGAATTGGCAGAAGTAAAATATTTAGCAGCCCTCTACAGGGAGGTAGGCTATCAGTGTATCGGAATTTCAGCCAAAACCGGAAAAAATGTTGATCAGGTAAAAGAACTAATGCTGAATAAAACCAGCATGTTTGCCGGACATTCAGGGGTGGGTAAAACAACATTGCTAAATGATATTGCACCACATTTGGATTTAAAAACCGAAGAATTATCTGAACAGCACTTACAAGGTCAGCATACGACTACTTTTGCAGAAATGTTTGATCTTGATTTTGGTGCCCGGATAATAGATACCCCCGGCATAAAAGGATTTGGGATTGTGGATATGGAGAAAGAGGAAATAGGGGATTATTTCCCTGAGTTCTTTGCTCTCAAAAGCGAGTGTAAATTTAACAATTGCCTGCATTTGGATGAACCCCAATGTGCTGTAAAAGAGGCCCTTGAGCAAGACAAGGTGTCCTGGAGCAGGTATAAAAGTTACACGCAAATGGTAAGGGGGGAAGAGGATACCTATAGGATAGATAATTACGAGGGCTTATGAGGGTAGTATTACAAAGAGTTACAAAGGCCAGTGTAACGGTAGACGAACAAGTAATTTCACAGATTAATAGAGGGATGTTTATTTTATTGGGGATAGAAGATGCTGATTCAAAAGAAGATATAGATTGGCTTTGCAGAAAAATTGCAAATTTGAGAATATTTAATGATGCCGGTGGGGTAATGAATAAGTCACTGATCGAAACTAATGGAAATGCCCTGGTGGTTAGTCAGTTTACCCTCCATGCATCCACTAAAAAAGGCAACAGACCCTCCTATATAAAAGCTTCCAAACCCAATGTTGCGATTCCCCTTTACGAACAGTTTGTTGGGCAATTGGAGAATGAACTTGGCAAAAAAGTAGGTACGGGTATTTTTGGTGCGGATATGAAGGTTGCCTTGCTGAATGACGGCCCTGTTACAATCATGATGGATTCAAAAAATAAGGATATATGAACATACAAAACGCACAATTGGCAGTAGATAGCTGGATCAAGGAACACGGAGTTAGATATTTTAATGAACTCACCAATATGGCACAGCTAACAGAGGAAGTGGGGGAAGTGGCTCGTATCATTGCACGGCGCTACGGGGAACAAAGTGAAAAAGCATCGGATAAAGGTAAAGACCTGGGCGAGGAATTGGCAGATGTGCTTTTTGTGGTGTTATGTCTGGCAAACCAAACGGGGGTTGATCTTCAAAAAGCCTTTGATCAAAAACTCGAAGCGAAAACAATAAGGGATCACGATCGACATCAAAACAACAAAAAGCTGAAATAGTAGTATCTTTGGCATCCGTATTAAACCACATCGCCTTGAAATTACAGCTATCAGGACCTCCTTCAAATTTATTACAATCCGATATTAAAATAACCGGTTCAAAGAGTGAATCTAACCGGCTCTTACTACTTCAGGCATTATACCCTAATATTAAAATTGAAAATATTTCCAATTCGGATGATGCGGACGCCATGAAGGATGGATTAGCAAAACATAATGGAGTTGTTGATATTCATCATGCAGGAACGGCAATGCGATTTCTGACTGCCTTTTTTGCGACCAACGATTATAGGGAAGTGGTACTTACCGGATCGGGCCGAATGCAGGAACGACCCATTAAAATATTGGTTGAGGCGCTAAGGCATTTAGGGGCCAACATCGAATATGTCAAAAATGAAGGGTATCCTCCAATTAAAATTAAAGGCAGGTTGCTTAAAGCTTCTAAGGTAAGTCTTCCGGCCAATATAAGTAGTCAGTATATATCTGCCCTGCTCCTGGTTGCACCTGGCCTGGAAAATGGTTTGGAACTCGAACTTATAGGAGAGATTACCTCCGTTCCATATATTAAAATGACTTTGAGCTTATTAGATGCATTGGAGGTCGAAAATTCTTTTATTGAGAATCATATAAAAGTAAAACCAAAACCCTTAGTTGATGATATTAAGGTTGTTGTGGAGTCTGACTGGAGTTCTGCTTCTTATTTTTATAGTATTGCCGCGCTTTCGGATTTAGGTTCCAAAATAAAATTATCTGCCTACAAGAAAGATAGCCTCCAGGGAGATAGCGTACTGGCCCAATTGTATGAGGATTTTGGAGTAGAAACCCGCTTTGCAGATAGTACAATTACCTTGTCGAAAAATAGTAAACACAAGGCCTCCGTTAATTATGACCTGACAAATGCACCTGATATTGCGCAGACAATCGTGGTGAGCTGTTTTGGGTTGGGTATAGGCTGTTATTTAAGTGGGCTTCACACCCTTAAAATAAAAGAAACAGACCGGCTCGTAGCCTTGCAAACAGAACTTTCAAAATTGGGTGCAAAGTTGGAGGTTACCAATAATAGTTTAACTCTGGAGCCCGGTGGTGACATCTTAAAAGATAAAGCAATAGACACCTATAACGATCACAGAATGGCCATGGCTTTTGCACCCTTGGCTATGAGAACAACGCTTCAGATCAATGATGCTGAGGTAGTTTCCAAATCGTATCCGGACTTTTGGGGAGATCTTAAAAGACTGCAATTTGCAATAAAGGATTGCTGATCCTCATTTTATTTCTCTTTTACTTGACAAGGCCTATGCCGGGGTTGTATATTTGCTGCCGCAAAAACCGCTAACACATATAATTAAATGAAATTATCTCACTTCAGTTTTGAGCTTCCTAATGATTTATTGGCCGAGTATCCCGCAGAAAACAGGGACGAATCTAAACTTATGGTCGTTCACAGGGAAACAGGTAAAATAGAACACAAACAATTTAAGAATCTTATTGATTATTTTGATGAAGGTGATGTAATGGTCCTGAATAATACAAAGGTTTTTCCTGCGCGACTGTATGGGAATAAGGAAAAAACAGGAGCCAGAATTGAAGTTTTCCTATTAAGAGAATTAAATGAAGAACAGCGCTTGTGGGACGTACTGGTAGATCCCGCTCGTAAAATCAGAATAGGGAATAAATTATATTTCGGGGAAGACGAAAATTTGGTTGCTGAGGTTATAGACAACACTACCTCAAGGGGTAGAACTCTCCGGTTCCTCTATGACGGATCATATACGGATTTCAGGAGAAAACTCCGAGAATTGGGCGAAACACCTTTGCCAAAATATATAAAAAGAGATGTAGAGCCTGAAGATGAACAAAGATATCAGACGATCTACGCCAAGCATGAAGGTGCGGTAGCTGCTCCGACTGCCGGATTGCACTTTTCAAAACACCTGTTAAAACGATTGGAAATCAAGGGAGTAGATTTTGCTGAACTAACCCTCCATGTGGGCTTGGGTACTTTTAATCCGGTGGAAGTAGAAGACCTTTCCAAGCACAAAATGGATAGTGAAGAATTGGTGATAGAGGAGAAAGCGATCGAGATTGTAAATAGTGCCAAAACAAATAAAAGGCGGGTATGTGCTGTAGGCACCACTGCCATGCGCGGGCTGGAAAGCGCTGTTTCTTCTGAGCATACACTAAATACCTATGACGGGTGGACGAATAAATTTATATTTCCTCCTTATGAATTCAGTATTGCTAACGCAATGGTGACCAATTTTCATTTACCGAAATCGACACTTTTAATGATGGTTTCAGCCTTTATGGGGCACGATCTGATGAAAAGAGCTTACAAAGAAGCAATAATAGAAGGCTATCGCTTCTATTCATATGGGGATGCCATGTTAATTATATAGCAGACTTCACAGCTTCAGAATATTTCCTGCCGGTAGCTAAAATGGGTTGATCCGGCAGGATTTTTTATCTCCGGGAATAATGGAAAAAAAGAAGAAAGACATTAGGGCCTTGACTAAGGATCAGCTGCGCGATTTCTTCGTTGGATTAGGCGATAAAGCTTTTAGGGGTAATCAGGTGTACGAATGGTTGTGGCAAAAATCTGCACATTCTTTTGAGGCGATGACCAATATTTCCAAAGAAACACGGCAGCTTTTGGAAAAACATTTTGTAATTAACCATATTCAGGTAGATCAGATGCAGCGTAGTAACGATGGCACCATTAAAAATGCCGTTCGCCTGCACGACGGTCTGGTTGTAGAATCGGTACTGATTCCTACTTCTTCCAGAACAACGGCTTGTGTTTCGAGCCAGGTAGGTTGCAGCCTGGATTGTAGATTTTGTGCCACTGCCAGATTAAAACGGATGCGCAACTTAAATCCTGATGAGATTTATGATCAGGTGGTAGCTATTGATAATGAAAGTCGGTTATATTTCAACAGGCCCTTGAGTAATATCGTCTTTATGGGAATGGGAGAGCCACTAATGAACTACAACAATGTACTGAAGGCAATAGAGAAAATTACCTCCGCAGAAGGTCTGGGGATGTCGCCAAAACGTATAACGCTCTCTACTTCCGGGGTACCGAAAATGATCAGGAAGATGGCAGATGAGATGGTTAAATTTAAACTTGCGGTTTCCCTTCATTCTGCAATTGATGAGATTAGAACATCAATAATGCCCTTTAATGCAACATTTTCTCTCAAAGAATTAAGAGCTGCTCTGGAGTATTGGTACAGTAAAACCAAGAGCAGAATTACTTATGAATATGTAGTTTGGGAAGGGATCAATGACACCCAAAAGGACGCTGATGCGTTGGTAGATTTTTGCAGATTCGCTCCTTCCAAGGTTAATCTTATAGAATACAATCCTATAGATGAAGGCGATTTTAAACAAGCAGCTTCAAGAGCTGTCGATATGTATGTTTCTACACTTGAGCGCAGCGGGATAACAGTGACAGTAAGGCGTTCCAGAGGCAAGGACATAGATGCCGCCTGTGGACAACTGGCCAACAAAACTTAGAATTTTGATTCCGGATGTCCGGATTTTAGAATCCTTCCTAACGGTTAAATTGTAAATCGTGCTTCCTAATTCATTCTTGATATTTTATTTTCCCTAATTTTATGGAACCAAAGTAAATCCAGACAAGACATCTTAATTGAAGATAGTAGCGCAGATAAAAGAACCGGTTAATGAAGAAATGGAACTGTTTGAAAAAAAGTTCCATGAATCAATGTCCTCCAAGGTGGCACTTTTGAACAGAATCACCTATTACATTGTAAACCGGAAGGGAAAGCAGATGCGACCCATGTTTGTTTTTCTAACAGCCAAACTGATAAACAATGGGGTTGTTAATGAAAGAACCTACCGCGGGGCTTCTGTCATTGAGCTGATACACACTGCAAGTTTAGTTCATGATGATGTTGTTGATGACAGTTATAAACGCAGGGGATTTTTTTCTATAAATGCCTTGTGGAAGAATAAAATAGCTGTTCTGGTAGGAGATTATTTTTTTTCAAAAGGACTTCTTTTGTCCATACAACACGGAGATGTGGATCTTTTGAAAATTATAGCAGTAGCTGTAGAGGAAATAAGTCAGGGAGAATTACTACAAATAGAAAAAGCCCGCCGCCTGGATATCACAGAAGATGTGTATTATGACATAATAAGACAAAAGACAGCAACCTTGATTGCCGCCTGCTGTAGTATGGGAGCCTGTTCTGTCAAACCAGGTTCGCCCGATGTGGAGACCTTTAGAAATTTTGGTGAATTATGTGGCATGGCTTTTCAAATAAAAGATGACTTGTTCGATTATGGAGAGGAAGAAATTGGGAAACCTACAGGAATCGATATCAAAGAACAGAAGATGACTCTCCCGCTTATATATGCCTTAAATCATTCTGAACCCAAAGAGAAAAAATGGCTAATAAATTCTGTCAAAAATTACAACAAGGATAAGAAAAGGGTAAAGGAGGTTATTGCTTTTGTCAAAACCAAGGGAGGGCTGAGTTATGCAGAATCTAAAATGCACGAGTTTAAGGAAAAGGCCCTTGCCATACTGGACGATTATCCGACTTCCGATTACAAAGATGCTTTACGTCTTATGGTGAGCTATGTGGTAGACCGTAAAAAATAACCATAATCACCACATTAACAGTAGCATACAATTATTTTTTAAATATTCTTTTGACTCAGGCAACTTTTAGATAAGGCAACGCGTCTATAGTTATAGAAGACCAATGAAAAAGTTTAAATCTTTGAAGATCATTACTTTTTACAAGAATGAAAAGACCTTAATTAAAAGGGCCTCGTCTGGTTATGCAGAGGCGCAACAAGCACTATTTGACAGTTATGCCCCAAAAATGTTAGGTGTTTGCAGACAGTATATCAGAGATGTTCACTATGCCGAAGATGTTATGATAATGGGATTTGTCAAGGTCTTTAAAAATCTGAAGAATTTTCGGCACCAGGGAAGCTTCGAAGGATGGATACGAAGAATTATGATTCGAGAAGCCATAAGTTATTTAAGAAAAAAACAATTTGTTGTCTACGATGAAGAATTGATTAAAAATAATGACTCGGTCTACACCAAAAGTACATCAGAATTGGAAGTTGAACATATTCAGAAATTGATAGATGATTTACCCGATGGATATAAGCTGGTGTTTGTGCTATTTGCAATAGAGGGGTATAAGCACAACGAAATTGCCAGGATGCTCCAAATCTCAGAAAGCACCTCAAAGTCCCAGTTATTTAAGGCTAGAAGGGTTTTACAGAACAAAATCAACAAGCTGGAACTTTCCGAACGAAGGAAGCTTAAACCGAGTTAATAAAAAGGATATGACACTTAATAATTTTGAAAAGCAAGCCAAAGAACGTTTGAGCAAGCGCGAAATACAACCGACAAATCGGGCCTGGAAAGAAATATCTGTCGCTTTGGAGGAAAAAAATAGCGCTTTAAAACCCGGGTATTTTTGGTACGGAATTGCAGCTGGTTTCGTTGGAATACTAATAGTTTCCGTCCTTTATTTTAAACCGACAACAGCTGTGGTTAAAGAGAGCCAAATAGTTAATAACCCGGTTAATAGCAGCAAAAAGGAACAAAAGCAATCTCAAGAGCAACAAAATATCCTGATTCCAAATGAGAAAATAAAAAGGAAGGAGGCGATAGTGGCCGGACAGCACGAGGAGGTTAAAAACGGCCGTTTACAAAAACCGCAAAAATCCAATGCGATTGCTTCTGTGAGTCCCGGAGTTGAAAAGGATTTAAGCCCAAAAATAGCTGCTACTCACTCCGAGGAAATTATAAACTCTAAATTGGAGGAAGTATTTGCCAAGGTTAACCTTTTAGAGACTAATAAAAGTACTTTAACAGACATGGAAGTAGATTCGCTATTGAGACAGGCCCAGAAAGAAATACTTACAGAGCGGCTTTTCCGGGAAGATATGACAGTAGATGCCACAGCATTGCTCAGCGAGGTTGAAGACGAATTAGATCACAGTTTCAGGGATCAGATTTTTGAAAAATTAAAGACAGGCTTTAATAAAGTCAGAACGGCTGTCGCTGACAGAAACAATTAACCGGAGTACATATAAGTTCTAATATCGCCTTATAAAAATGAGGGGACAGGGAATAGTTTATTCATCAATCAATACGCCTGAGGCGAATTAAAATCAAAAGACCGAAGTTATGAACACTTTAAGCAAATTCTCTTTATTGTTTTTACTCCTGACACTTACGCAATGTCTGATAGCACAGGAAAGCTACAAAGAGAAGATTACACTCCTTAGGGAGCAGAAAGAACGCATAACCCTGCAGGAAAAGGATGCTCTGAAGCAGGAAGTTGCCCGGATTAATAGTCGACTGGACAATGGAAGTATTACTGCTGATGAAGCAAAGAGGTTAAAGGAAGAAGCTGCAAAGAAAAGAGCTCTGAATATTGAGAACAGGCATGTTATTATTGACAATAAAATTGCACTACTGGAACGGAACAATGGGGAAGTTTTAAGTGATGACAAGAAGTTTGAGATTTTTGAGGATGGAGTCGGTTTTAGTATAACTGTAAATAATGAGCCCTGGATGCTCTTTGAAGGAAAGAATAAAATCCCAAAATACGATAGGCGAACCTATTCAGATGCGGTTATAGCTGTAGGATTAAACAATACTATAATTGATGGACAGTCTCTTAACGATTCGCCTTATAAAATTGGAGGCAGCAGATTTTTTGAACTAGGGTGGGCCTGGCGAACAAGGGTTTTTAAGAACAGCAATTTTATGCGCCTGAACTACGGCTTTTCTTTTCAGTGGAATGGACTAAAACCAAATGACAATCAATATTTCGTAGATAACAACGGGCAGACTGAACTCGAAGAATTTGAGTTTGATCTCAAAAAGTCCAAATTCAGAATGGATAATTTAGTTTTTCCGATTCATTTTGAATTTGGTCCGTCTAAAGTGAGGAGAACAGAAGACAAAATAAGATATTCGCTCCAAAATCAGTTCCGCATAGGCCTTGGTGGTTATGGAGGGTTTAATCTTGGGACGAGGCAAAAACTAAAGTATACCCGCGATGGAAGTAAGGCAGAGGATAAATTTAAAAGGAGTTACAATACCAACGACCTTATATACGGGCTTAGTGCTTATGTTGGTTTTGACGGAGTATTGCTTTATGCCAAATACGATTTGAACCCCATTTTCAAAGACGTGGAGATAGAACAAAGAAATGTCTCTCTGGGATTGAGGTTCGACTTATAGGGAAATAAGGTCAGAATATGCGCTGTACGGCGTTAGAATTGTACTATTAGACTTATTACTGACCTCCTTTTCCTAATAGCACCGCGCTCAGTAAAAATATCATCGATTAATTGCATTTTCCATTTCCTGGGTAAATTCGCCTTTATGATAAACCCTTTTACAATGCTCGCAACTTATAGAACACCAGGTTGAAACTCTGAAAAGTGGTAACCAAAATAAATGAAAATAATTAGGCCTGAGGTGGGCCGTTAAACTATAACGATTCTCACAATGAGGGCATACCAGATCCTCTAATTTCAAATTTTCCGCTTTTCCGGGCCTGGTTCCAAAAAATAATATCACCTCACTTTTTTGTTTAAATAAGCTTTCCTAAATTAAGCAATCTATTCTCAATAACTACGAAAGAAAAAAAGCTCGGAAGCCAGTCTTGTTTTGCTTATTTTTACCCACTGCATAAAATTTAATTGTGATAGCTAAATCGACCATAGATCAAGTATATGAAACCGCCAGACTGGAGGAGGTTATTGGGGATTTTGTACAATTGAAGAAATCAGGATCAAATTTTAAAGGACTAAGCCCTTTTACAGATGAACGTACGCCAAGTTTTATGGTGTCCCCGGTTAAACAGATTTGGAAGGATTTCAGCAGTGGTAAAGGAGGAAATGTGGTGGCTTTTTTGATGGAACACGAGCATTTTACCTATCCGGAAGCAATTAAATACCTTGCCAGGAAGTACAATATTGAAATTGAGGAGACAGAACGTACTGATGAGGAAAAAGCACAAGCCAGCGAACGCGAAAGTATGTATCTGGTCTCCGAATTTGCACAAAAATACTATTCAGGGATATTATGGGAGTCCGAGTTGGGAAAGGCCATTGGACTTAGCTATTTTAAAGAACGTGGATTTACATATGAGACGATAAAAAAGTTTGGACTTGGGTATAACCTTGACCTTTGGGATGCATTTACCAATGAGGCACTTGATAAAGGCTACAAAGAGGAATATTTGGAAAAAACCGGGCTTACTATCATAAAGCCAAATACTCAGGATCCTTCTGTGATCAAAAAATTTGACCGGTTTAAAGGACGTGTACTTTTTCCTATACACTCCATGAGCGGACGAGTGCTTGGATTCGGAGGAAGAATTCTTACAAATGATAAAAAGGCTGCTAAATATTTAAATTCTCCTGAAAGCGATATTTATCATAAAAGTAAAGTCCTCTATGGCATATACTTTGCAAAGCAGGCGATAGCTAAAGAAGACAACTGCTATCTTGTAGAAGGATATACCGACGTAATTCAGCTGCACCAAAGAGGTATTCATAATGTGGTAGCCTCGAGCGGAACTGCCCTTACATCGGAACAGATCAGACTGGTGAACAGACTAACTGCGAATATTACTGTTCTATTTGATGGTGATGCAGCAGGTTTAAGGGCTTCTTTAAGGGGCATTGACCTAATCCTGGAGCAGGGAATGAATGTAAAAGTCTGCACTTTTCCCGAGGGGGAGGATCCCGATAGTTTTGCGAAAAACAATGATTTGGAAGAGGTTCAGAAATATCTTCAGGAAAAATCAAAAGATTTTATACAGTTTAAAACCTCACTACTCGCACAAGAGGCTGCCAACGACCCTATAAAAAAAGCAGACACCATCAGGGAAATAGTATACAGCATTTCCAGGATACCAGATAGGATTAAGCGGGAGATTTATATTCAGGAGTGCTCCCAGATTATGAACATTTCTGAAGAGGTCTTGTTTAATACTCTGGCCCAAATTGGTAAAAAGGAATCCGCAGATGCTTCAAAAAAGGCGTATCAGGAACAAAAGGCTTTTGAGGTCGTCAAGACCGAACAACATCAGCAAAAGGTTGATGTACAGTACGAATTAGAGCGTAGAATCATAGAATTGCTTTTGCTTTACGGCAAAGAAAAAGAGGAATTTGAAGATTTAATTTTAAAGGAAAATGAAGAAGGAGAATTGGTCCTTGAACCCGAAAGTACAGAGGCCAAAGTCTATGAAAAGGTTTATTTAGACCTTCAGGAGGATGAGATAGAACTCACACATGCGCAATTTAAAAGTATATACTACCTGCTGATCGAAAGTTTGAATGAGAATGAAGAATTTTCAATTAATACCTTTCTTACTGATCTGGATCAGGAAATGGTTAAGGAAATATCTTCAATACTAATGGAGGATGAAAAATATTCCTTGCACAACTGGGAAAGAAAAGATATCTATCCTAAAGAGAAAGAAGCCGGGGTTTCGCAGCTCGTTAGTGAAACAATTCTTACACTACGATGCTATCTGATTAAAAAAAGAATAACTTCCTTACAGGAAAGTACTGAGGAATCTGTAGGAGATCATCGGGAAATTTTAGAAGAGATAATGAATTACCTGCAACTCAATACACTTTTAAATAAAAAATTGAATAGGGTACTTTCTTAGAAGCTATATTCCTTATAAAATTTATGTCCAGAAATCAAAAAACCCGGCATTTGCCGGGTTTTTTGAATGTGTACTTTGTAGACCAGACTAGTATAATTCCAGGGCTTTTGCCTGTTGTAGCAAATCTACGAGATTATCTACATTTAATTTTTTCATCAATCTTGCTTTATAGGTGCTCACTGTTTTTTCATTGAGATTTAATCCTAATGCAACATCTTTGTTACGTTTGCCACTGGCTAATAATTTAAGCACTTCTACTTCTCTGGTAGATAGTTTTCTGAAGAATCTTCTTGGTTTTTGAGTTCCTTCATCAAAGGCAAGTCGCTGTGCCAGTTCATTTGTGATGAACATGCTTCCTTCGCTAACTTTTTTGACCGCAGAAATGATATAGTCTATATCGGCAGTTTTAGATAAATAACCAAAAGCACCTGCTCTAATTGTACTCAAAGCATAAACATCTTCAGATTGTCCGCTATAGATAAGAACCTTTATGTCCGGGTATTCTTGTTTGATCTTTCTTAAAGTGGCAATTCCGTTTATTTCGGGAATATCCATCTCTAACATTACAACATCGGGACTTGCCTTTTCTAACTGACTGAATAATTCTGAAGTGGTAGCAACATCGGCAATAACATCAAATTCGGGGGCAGAAGCGAGCACTTGCTTGATGCCCATTCTCACAATCGGATGGTTGTCCGCAACTAATACTTTGATCATTTTGGTTTTTTTTCTAGATTTTAACGTCATGCTCGTCTAAAAATACTGACATGCAATGTAAGGTTAAAATATCTAATTTCTTAAACAAAAGTGTACTTTTTTTCCTAATTAACACGAATTTTCGAGTCTTTATTCGACTTAAATACCGCATTCTTGGCTGAGAGGTTATTTTAACCCCTCAGGTATCTCACAAACGGGTATAGGAATCATCTTATGCTTGTTCGACGAATGGAAGTTATTATAGATAAGAAGAACTTGTTGCTCCCTTCCTTCGAAGTCTTTTGCCGATTTTCCCTGGGCGTACATAGACATTGCCCACTCTAATTCGGGATATGAAGCGCCAATTTGATCTTCGTCTGTTCTGTCATCTCCCCAAAGTCCGTCTGTAGGTGCTGCTTCTATTATTTCCTGGTTGATGCCAAGGAATCTTGCTATTTCATAAACTTCGGATTTAAGCAGATCAGCAATAGGGCTTAGATCAACCCCTCCATCTCCGTATTTTGTAAAAAAACCTACCCCAAAGTCCTCCACCTTATTACCTGTCCCTGCCACAAGATACTTTTTTAAGGCTGCAAAATAGTAAAGTGATGTCATACGAAGCCGTGCACGGGTATTAGCTAAAGCCATAAATCGTTCTTCCTCCTTAGGTACTTTTGGAAATGCAGCGACCAGACTATCGAACACCGGCGTTAACTTTACGGACTGTGTTTGTACATTAGCATGATTATCCATAAGCCAATCTATATGGCGATATGCTCTGCTTACCTGACTCTGTGCCTGGTGTATCGGCATTTCAAGACAAAGGAGTTCTAAGCCGGTCCTTGCACAAAGGGTAGAGGTTACTGCGGAATCAATACCTCCGGATACTCCAATGACAAAACCTTGCATTCCGGCCCTTGTTGCATATTGATGCAACCATTGAACAATATGGTCTACTACTTTTTCTGTTTGCATAGGAGATGTTATTATTTTGAAATCGATTAACTTTGCGCGATAAAAATAAAGCCTAAGGGGCGAATATTAAAATAGAATTCTAATTACTTTATATGTACAAAAGCGGATTTTTATTCTCATTGATTTTACTTATTGTATGGGGTTGCGGTGAAGATCGTAAAATTGCCGGGGAAGTAGCCGAAATTAATGTGGATATGGTGATTCACAGATTTGATCAGGAATTCTCCAGGGCCTCAGCGGATGATATCAGCAATTTAAAACAAAAGTACCCCTATCTTTTTCCCTCACAGTATCCTGATAGTGTTTGGCAGGCGAAATTGAAAGACACCCTTCAACTGGAGATACTGGACGAAATCAAACAGACTTTTCCAGATTTCAAAGATGAGTCGGAAGCTCTTGAAATGTTATTTAAGCATATCAAATACTACTTTCCAGGCGCACCTACCCCAAAAGTTATTACAGTGCCTTCTGACGTGGATTACAGAAACAGGGTGATATTGGCCGACAGTCTTTTATTGATAGGTTTAACTAATTACCTGGGTGAAGATCACAAATTTTATGAAGGTATAGAGCGCTATATTGCGAAAGGATTGGATAAAAGATTTTTGATAAGCGACGTTGCCGGAACATTTTCCAATAAGATGCTGAATTATCCAAAGGACAGATCCTTCCTCGCCAGAATGGTTTATTACGGAAAGGGGCTCTATATCAAAGACCAATTAATTCCATTAGAATCTGATGCGGTGCGTATAGGGTATTCTTCAGAAGAATTACAGTGGGCCAGGGCAAATGAAGAGCGAATATGGCGTTATTTTGTGGAGCGCGAACTGTTGTATAGTACCGAGGCCGAATTGGATGCTCGTTTTTTAATGCCTGCGCCTTTCTCAAAGTTCCGACTCGAATTGGTGGATAACGAATCACCGGACCGCCTTGGGAGATATATCGGGTGGCAAATTGTGCGATCATTTATGAGTAGGAATGATCTTAGTTTGCAGCAAATGTTTAGATTGCCAGCTGATGAGATATTTAAAAGAAGCAACTACAAACCAAAAAAATAACCATGGCAGAATTACATACTTCCGAAATAACCCTTACAGTTGCCCTTGATGAAAATAGAGTGCCCGAGAAACTTAGCTGGTCTGCGCAGGATGGGGGGATAGATAATGAAGAGGCCAAAGCAATGCTGCTGTCTGTTTGGGATAGTACAAAAAGAGAATCTTTGAAAATTGATCTTTGGACCAAGGATATGCCTGTGGATGAGATGAAAATTTTCTTTCATCAAACCCTGGTCTCCCTTTCGGATACTTTTATGAAGGCAACACAGGATGAGAAAATGACCGCAACCATGAAAGATTTTTGCGAGTATTTCGCCGAGAAATTGGAATTGAGAAAGTAGCTTTTTTTAGAGAATCTTTAACTTGACTTTCCTGGCCGTTCCCTGTATAATCCTTAGTTTTAGGACTATCCTTAATCCTGCTCATAATATGCTTAGCTCTCCCATGCGTTCGTTTTTGAGTTTACTGCCACTATACTTTCTTCTTTCTTGTCAAAATGCTGTAGATATAGAGAAGGAGAAAGAATTAATACAAAAACAGATAGATCTAATCGCGAAGGCTCATTTTGATAAAGATGCAGCCCAATTTTATGCCCCTTATGCCTCTTCATGGTATGACGCAAGAGAAGGGAGAATAGGTAAAAGGAACAAGGACAGTGTATTGGCAGGTACGCAGGAGTATTTGGACAGGATGGAGTTCCTGGGATTGGAAACTACGCATGAGCCTATTATTGAGATTTCTGAAGATGGTAAAATGGCAAGTTTTATGGGGGCTGTTGTCTTAAAAGGAAAATACGACTCCGAGCCGGTTTTTTGGGTGGTATCCTGGCAAAGTGTTCTAAAGAAGATAAATGACGAATGGAAAATCATAAGTAATGCCAATACACAGGCGACGGCAGAATCAACTTCAAAGGTAGTTTTAGAAATGGCAATTAAGGAAATTGGTCAGCTAAAAAAAGAAAGTACAATTTATGCCCTTGCAAATTGCAAAAGTCCTGACGGCAGTTTTAAAACACTCCTGATCTCTGATAGGTCTGGTGCCAGAATGGAACAACAACAAGAGGAATACCATGCTATATTTAAGTATGGACCTTCATCTTCCTGGTCTTACGAATTACCATCCGGTAAATTAAATGAAAAGTTAGATGGGCCTACAGAAATGTTTGTTAGAGGTCACGAGCTACATTGGCTGAGTTTTAGACCTGAAGACCGTTTTTCTAATTCGACCTTTACAGGTTTCGAAGAATACAGCGGACAAACGGCTTTTAAAATTAAATTCAGTGATTCACTTAACAGGCCCGTTTATTTCTATTACGCTTTTGAAAACTACCTTCCATTGGGCTTTAGCATTGTTGCGGGACCCGATGATAATCGGATAAATGTTTATTATAGCAATTGGCAGGCTTTGGGCAACCTTAAGGTATTTTATAACGCAACTTTTGCAGAGGGTTCAAGTCTTTTTGAATATGCGTATTCTGATCTAAGGATATCTGATGACAAGGATTACGATTTAGATAGTAAAAGCGCTTATATTGAGTAGAAATCGATTTGTGTTTGTATTAAAACAAACTGAAAACCAGGAAACGGGAAGAGGTTAATTTGACATTGGGATTTCTATCAAAAGTATTTTAGAATAGTCGCTAACACTAAAATTTATAACCTGCGTTTCCCATAATCCATAACCATCCCTTCTTTGGAGCAATTGATCATTAACAGCGCAACTTCCCTCGAGAATAAATATATAAACTCCATTAGCCGCGTTGTTGAGTTTGTATACAAATTCTTTTTTACCATGAAATTCTCCCATATAACACCAGGCATTCTGATATATCCACACCCCTTCATCTTCCGGATTTGGTGATAAAATTTGTTGAAATCTAATCTGTAAATCGTCCTTGTTAAGGGTGATTTGATCATATTTGGGAGCTAAATTAGGTGCTTTTGGAATTATCCATATTTGTAAGAACTTAACCTTCCTGTCCCTGTTACTATTTTTTTCACTGTGTTGCACCCCGGTGCCCGCACTCATAACCTGTATGTCGCCCTGTTTTATGACGGTCGTATTACCCAGGCTATCTTTGTGTTCAAGATCCCCTTCCATAGGAATTGAGATAATTTCCATATTTTGATGGGCATGGGTACTAAACCCCATTCCTGCAGCTACTTCATCGTCGTTCAGGACGCGAAGAACGCCAAAATTCATACGCTCGGGATTGTTATAGTTAGCAAAGCTAAAAGAATGATAGGTATTTAACCAACCATGATTAGCATGGCCCCGGGTGTTTGCTGCATGCAATACTTTTTTCATTGGTTGTAACGGTTATTTAGTCAAGAGAGATGGTAAATGGCCAACCTTCAAATTGTTCCGCATCAGCACGGGTGACATCAACATACCTCGGCCAGCATTCAAAGGTTACTTTTTTTTGTTTTGTATTAAATCGTATCAATCCATAGCCACCGCCTTTGGAATTACTTTCCGGATTAACATAGGCCATCATGCTGATTTTATTATTAAACCCATCCAGATAATCTCCTGTCCAGGGTAGTTGGGTGTCTTTGTTCGGATTTGGTCCGGCTTCTTCACCTTCGGGCCACCACCATCGGCTGTAGTAATCATTTACGATCGCCGGAACCACAAAGGCCCATGGACCATCTCTGAATTCTTCTATGCCGTGTTGTATTACAGTTGCCAAATGCTGGTCACCGGCAATGTGAACGGCATTGGCACTCTTCATGAGGTTAAGAGCTTTAATTCTACCGGTCTGCGGCCATCCGTTAGAATCCAGATCAGCATGAAGGCGATTGTTCAAACTTCCATGAATATGAGCTCCCCCGCAAAATCCGGTCTGAGACAGCACTACTTTCATATTCCCTTCATTTTGAGAGCCCCATTCCTCCAGGAATTTTAATTGACGATCTCCTAATAAGGTAAGCTCTGGTAAATCGATGGATAACGGATCGTAATCAGGATCGCTGATATGATCTGGTCGCGGCCCCTGTTGTGGAATTTTTCCTTCGGGTCCCGATTTAAATTTGCGATCCTCAATAATGGCAAAATCTATTCCTCCTAAATCCAGATTGGTATAATAAACACCAATATTTTGGGCAATTGGGCTGGGATCGAATGGATCTGGCAAATGAGCTGTTTGGCATCGCTCTACCATATTTACATATTCAGGATGATAACGGTAACCACCGTCCCAACTGCCAATGGCAGTGGATAATTTACCATTTTCACCCCAGAGATTACCCTGGCCAATATCATGATCGTCAGGAATAGTTATCGCAGGTCTGTGACGGAAGGTTTCCCTAAATTGCAATCCAAATTTTAACCAGGCAGCAGTGTGTTCAGTATGGTCATACGATTGGTCTCCTGCAAAGAAAATAAGATCAGGATCCTGATGGTTAATATTTCTCACATAATTTTCTCGCATGCCGCGGTCCTTATTGGAATTGCACGAAAGTGCCGCAAGGACAATTTCATCTTTATCTGTGGGCTCTTTTCGTATTGTTCCTTCAAAAAATGCATTTTCTCCATGTCTTAGCTGGTATTTTACATCAGCCCCGTTATCCCAGTTATTTACCCTGAATAATGCAGACCAACCAAGGTCATTTACCTTTGCTGTTTGTATTTCTCTCCAGTCATTTTCCTCTTCTATCGCCAGGCGTACATCTCTGGATTCATCCGGATAGAGAGGGTATAGTTGTGCACTTATTTTTAATGTAGCGTTGGAGACAGTATATAATCCAAAAGCCACAACACTGTCCCTGTCAACCTTTAAATTAATTATAGGATTCTCTGTTCTGTTCCACCAATCGTTAGTTGCCAGAGTGTCCACATCGGAAAAAGGGGCAATAACCGGAGGGCTGAGTTCCTTCTCTGCTTCCTGGCAATTGCTGAGTAAAATAAGTAATATAAATGCGGGTAAAAAGTTTTTCATGATTTAAGCTTAAAATATATATTAATAGTTTTATTTATTAGATGAAAAGAGTCGCATAGTGTAATTTAGCAAAGAAATGTCCCCCGGAGGACCATGCCCCGGGACGATTATTTTCAGATTCGGATATGCGGATTTTATTGCTCCTACGGTATTGGTCCATTCTTCCAGGTTAGCATCATTAAGATTTCCTTTTGTGGCATTCAGGGATTTTATCATGCATCCTCCAAAAAGTAAATTCTCTTCAGGGATGTAGCTAACAATATTATCCGGGGAGTGTGCCTCTCCGAAAAAACGATTGACCACCACGGCATTACCAACTTTTAAAGTTAACTCTTCTTCGAATTCTTTTTGTGGTTTTTTCCTGCTATCAGAAATTTTCGATAGCGTTCTGCGATTTGCGTAGCTTGATATTCCTCTGGCATGAAATTCTTCGATGCCACCAAGACAATCAGTATGATAGTGGTTTACGACCAAACCTATTAGGTTGAGATGGTTGGAAATCGTTAACCAATTGATCAATTCCGATGTAGTTTTCCGATCGGAAGGGGAATCAAAAATAATCGCCGAACTGTCATTCATATAAACTAGCCCATTGCACTCAACAAGAGCCCCGTTCTCTAAACGGAGATAAGAACTATGTATAAAACTGTTCTCGGAAAGAGGAATTAATTTAAGTGTTTCAGAATTGTAAGTGAGATCAGTTTTTGTAGACTTACAATATATAAAGAGGAACGAGATTGGTAATAATATAAATCTTGTGATAATTTTAGTCATCCTTTGGTATAACAACCTTTAAATGTAATATTATCTTTGACCTTTTCCTATGAATAACAGCAAACTTCAAAAACTCCTTTTTGTTTACAATGCAAATACTGGCTTGGGAAATATGCTGCTAGATAGTGCTCATAAAATTATTAGTCCGGCAACATATGCCTGTAATTTATGTGATATTACTTATGGTGCTTTTACAGAAAAAAAGAAATGGAAAAAATACCGGCAAGAAAGTAAATTGGAAATGGATTTTTTACACAAGGATGAATTTAAAAAAGGCTATGCATCAAAATTCGGGCATAAGTTCAATTTTCCAATTGTCCTTGGAATCACCACTCAAGGCGTTGAAATACTGGTAAATACGGCCGAGTTAAATGATCTTGCCAGTGCTGAGGATCTGATTCGACTGATAAATGAACGAGTGTAATCTTTCAGATCTAAGAAGATCTGCCCGTAGATTGCGTATTAAAGAACTCCCTGTTGATATCATTCACATAATTTAATACCTGCTCTCGCCCTGTGAAGTTGGTAGATGATGTGACAAAATGCCCGGGAACCTCCTCCCATGCCCCGGACAATAATTCATCCAGATAGGACTGCACATTTTTTTCTATGGCCCGTGGTTTAAGTTTATCTGCTTTCGTAAAAATTATGGAAAACGGAATCATATTTTCACCCAGCCATTCCATAAAATCGAGATCTACTTTTTGTGGTTCATGTCTGATGTCTATTAGGACGAAGGCACTCACCAACTGTTTGCGTTTTAAAAAATAGTCTGTAATATATTTTTGAAATGTCTTTTTGGCTTTTTTAGAAACCCGTGCATAACCGTAACCAGGTAAATCAACGAGGAACCAATTGTTGTTGATTTTAAAGTGATTTATCAACTGGGTTTTCCCGGGACGGCCGGAAGTTTTGGCCAAATGCTTTCGCTCTGTCAGCATATTGATAAGGGAAGATTTGCCAACATTAGATCTTCCAATAAATGCATACTCGGGTAAAGGTTCCTTTGGGCATTTCTCCACGCTGGAATTGCTCATTACAAAGTCGGCCGACTTTATTTTCATCAGGAAAATTTTAGAAATTTCGCTTCTTCAGCCAGGCATCCAGAATTACATTGAATTCATTTGGATGCTCCATCATTGGCGCATGTCCGCACTTTTCGATCCAGAAAAGTTCCGAATCGGGAAGTAATTCATGAAATTCCTTAGCTACCTTAGGGGGAGTAACCTTGTCATTCTCACCCCAGATAATACAGGTAGGGTTTTTCATTTTTGGTAAATCCTTAGACATATTATGCCGAATCGCACTTTTAGCAATGGCCAGGGTTTTTACCAATTTCATTCTATCATTGACTGTTGCAAAGACTTCATCTACAATTTCTTTAGTAGCAACTTCCGGATCATAAAAAACGTCCTGCGCCTTCTTTTTAATAAACTCGTAATCGCCCCGCTTAGGATACCCGTCTCCCATTGCACTTTCATAAAGTCCCGAACTGCCTGTAATGACAAGGGCCTTTACCATATCGGGATAAAGTTTTGTATGCAGTAACCCTATATGTCCTCCAAGAGAATTACCTAGTAAAATGACATCTTTGAGCCCTTTAAATTCAATGAATTTCTCTAAAAACTTTGCAAAGTTCTTTACGTTTGTCTTTAGCATTGGCATACCGTATATGGGAAGTTCAGGAACAAGAACTTTATAGCCCTTCTTTGGAAAATAGTCTGTTACTCCATGGAAATTACTAAGACCACCCATAAGCCCGTGCAGGATTATCATAGGTGTTCCTTCCCCAACTTCTATATACCTGTATTTTCCTTCGGTAATAATTTTGTCTTCCATTAAGGATAGCTTGGTATCAGTTGGCAAATATAGGCATTTCCAAAGAATACAAGGCCGCAGCGTTTTGGCCCGCGTAAATTAATAAAGGGCCATACATCGTAATAAACAGGGCTATTCAACTAAATTACTATTTACCATATGTGAAGGATTTCTCAGCAAGATTAAGACTGAAACATATTTCAGTTAAAAACAATTATAACAGTAGGCTAGAGCTGTAATTGGATCTGAGATTATATTAAATGCGATAATTGGGATTCATTGCATGGAAAATTTGCTGAACTTTACAACATACTTCCCACCAATATTTTGTTTTGAGGGCCTTTTTTCTTTGAGATTTCGGTTCTGCTACGGACAAATTCGAGAAAAATTATCAACAAAGTGGTAATTTGTGGTAATAAGTGGTAATAAATTCTATATATTTGAGTTTATTATTAGCAAGCCAACCATTTTTAGGTGATAAGTTTTATAGGAACATACGAGTGTAAAGCCGATGTCAAGGGCCGGGTAATGATCCCTGTGACCCTTAAAAATCAAATGGCCCCTGTTTTAAACAAGGGCTTTGTCATAAAGCGCTCTGTATTTCAATCTTGCCTTGAATTGTATCCAATGGAGGAGTGGAACCTGCTTATGCAGAAAATGAATAAGAAAAACAGGTTTAAGAAAAAGAACAATGATTTTATAAGAAGGTTTTCGGCTGGGGTTAAACCTGTCGAAATAGATGCTACAGGAAGGCTGCTTATCCCCAGAAATCTGGTGACTATTGCTGACATTAAAAAAGAGGTGGTGCTGAGTTCGGCAATCAACATCATAGAGATATGGGATAAAGATAGCTATGAAAGAGTGATTGATGAAACTGCAGAGAATTTTGCTGCTCTGGCGGAAGAGGTAATGGGGGATGATGGAGATGAGCTACCATAATCCCGTTTTGCTCAAGGAGGCCGTTGATGGTCTTAATATTAAACGTTCTGGAATATATGTAGATGTAACGTTTGGAGGTGGCGGGCATTCCAGGGAAATTTTAAAAAGACTGGGGAGGTCAGGAAAATTATTGGCCTTTGACCAGGATGAAGATGCGGTTGCTAATACAATAGATGATGAAAGATTTACCCTGATAAATGAAAACTTCAGGTATATCACACAGTTTTTAAAGTTCTATGGCATTCGGAAAGTAGACGGTATCCTGGCAGATTTTGGGGTTTCTTCTCATCAGTTTGATGTTGCTGAACGTGGATTTTCAACCAGGTTCGACGCAGCACTCGATATGAGAATGAGCAAAAAAACCAGCATTTCTGCCTATGATGTTGTTAACCAGTATTCCCAGGAGGAACTGCGAAGGGTGTTGTTGGATTATGGTGACCTAAGAAATGCGGCTGCGATTTCCAGTGCCATTGTAGGTGGAAGGTCGGAAATACCAATTACAACAACATCGAGATTAAAAGAAGTGTTGCGAAAATTTCTACCCCTGCACAGGGAGCATAAGATTCTTGCGCAGATTTATCAGGCAATTCGCATAGAAGTGAATGAAGAAATTAAAGTAATTAAGGAGTTTCTCACTCAAACTCCACAACTATTGAATAAAGGTGGTCGCTTAAGTGTTCTGAGCTATCATTCTTTGGAAGACCGATTAGTAAAGAGATTTATTCGAGCGGGATTATTTGAAGGGGAAGCGGAAAAGGACTTTTATGGAAATATTAATGTGCCATTTAAAAAAGCAGGAAAATTAGTAGTGCCATCTCCTCAGGAGATCCGCATAAATAACCGGGCACGAAGCGCCAAATTACGAGTAGCTGAACGATTGTAATTATGAAATAAGAAGGATGAGAAAAGGACTGTTAGACATTCTAAAAGGAAAGTTTCTGGTGAGCGGTGATGCTCCAAAGAATTGGCTGTTTATCATTTTCGCTTCTTTTTTGGCTGCTGTAATGATAGCGAGTGCACATAGCGCGGACCGGAAAGTACACAAGGTGGCTGCTTTGAATGAAGAGGTAAAAGAACTGAGAAGTGAATTTGTAGATCTGCACAAGGATTTGCAACGTCTTAAACTGGAGTCTAAAATAACTGAGGTGTTGGGGGAAGATGAATTGTACCCTTCAGAGACTCCGCCAAAAAAAATAAGGGTTAAATCTAGTAAGAACTAAGTGGCAATTACTGAAAAAAACATTTTAACAAGGCTATATGTGGTGGCAGGCTGCCTGTTTTTGTTTGCGGTTGCCGTTATAGTGAAGCTTGTTAGTATCCAGATGGTACATGGGGACAGATACAAGGAATTAGCCCTTAAGCGTACTGAGAAGATGTTTACAATTGCGCCAAACCGAGGTAATCTTTACTCCGATGACGGGAGTCTTCTTGCCACTTCTGTTTCCCGCTATTCTATAAGATTTGATGCGGTAACGGTGAAGGACTCGGATTTTGAGGCAAAAGTGGGTCCGCTATCAGATGCCTTGGGTGATCTATTATTGAAGCCATCCGAACACTATGAGCAAATTCTTCGCAAAGCTAAAATCAATAAAAACCGATATGCTCTTGTGGCCAGGAATTTGGATTATTCTGAATTTATGGCGGTTAAAGAACTTCCACTTTTCAAAATGGGCCCTTATAAGGGTGGACTAATTGTTGAACAACGAACAGTCAGAGAACATCCTCTTGGCAAAATTGCTGAAAGAAGTATCGGTTACGAACGTTTCGATGAAAATGGCTATCCAACAAGAGTAGGACTGGAAGGGGCATTTGGACAATATTTACGCGGAGTTGAAGGCAAAAGACTAAAACAAAAAATTGCCAAGGGCCAGTGGAAGCCTATTGGCAACGATAATATAGTTGAACCAAAGGACGGTTATGATGTTATTTCAACCATCGATATCAATATCCAGGATATTGCACATCACGCATTATTAGGTCAGCTAGAAAAGTACAAGGCAGATCATGGTTGTGTCATTGTTATGGAAACAAAGACAGGTGAAATCAAGGCCATCTCCAATTTAGGCCGAACGGAAGGCGGGAAATATTATGAACGATTAAATTATGCGATCGGGGAATCGCATGAACCCGGATCAACTTTCAAATTAATGAGCCTGGCAGCTGCTTTGGAAGACAAGGTTATTGATACAAGTAAGATCATAGATACGGAAAATGGAAGATGGCGCGTATACGACAGAATTGTTCGTGACTCCAAACATGGTGGGTATGGAAAAATATCTGTTGCCAAAGCTTTTGAAGTTTCCTCCAATACGGCATTTGCTAAAATCATTCATGAGAATTATAAGAAGAAGCCAAGTGCGTTTGTGAAACAACTTAAAAGTATGCGTTTAGACCGGGAGCTAGGGATGCCTATTAAGGGCGAGGGTTTGCCGGTATTGAGATCCCCGGGGAGTAAAGGATGGTCTGGTATTTCTTTGGCCTGGATGTCTCACGGATATGAAGTTTCACTTACCCCCTTGCAAACTCTTGCCTTCTATAATGCCATTGCTAATGATGGTGAAATGCTCCGGCCCAGACTTATTAAGGAGGTAAAAGAATGGAATAAGACGATACATAAGTTTGACAAGGATGTACTTAATCCAACTATCTGCTCCAAAGAGACTGCGACCCAGTTGCAACAGCTCTTGAAAAATGTTGTGGAGAAGAAACATGGGACGGGACACAGACTGTATTCCCCTAACTTTTCTATGGCCGGAAAAACCGGAACAGCCCAGAAGAATTATGTATCCAAAGATCCGGACAAGTTAAAGTATATCTCCACTTTTGCGGGCTATTTCCCGGCAGAACAACCTAAATACTCCTGTATAGTAGTTATTCATGAACCTGATAAAAGTGTGGGGTACTACGGGGCCGATGTTTCAGGTCCGGTATTTAAATCGGTTGCACGTAAAATATATGCAAATAACCCATTAGTTGATGAGGTGGAGTCCCTGGAGCCCAGCAGACCGCGGTTAGATATGGATTATGAACGTTTTTATGCTGAGGCACAAAAGCAGCCTAGCAAGGTCCCTAATGTTAGGGGTATGTGCGGTATGGATGCTGTGGCTATTTTGGAAAACCTGGGACTGAAGGTAGAGTTAAAAGGCAATGGGAAAGTGAGAAAACAATCAATCTCTCATGGAACCGATCTGAATAAAGTTAAAGTAATTGTTCTGGAACTTTCATGAAATCACTTAAAGACATATTGTATGGAGTTGGTCTTACGGCAGTAAGTGGTTCAACCGGTATTGGTATTAATGCGGTATGTTTTGATTCCAGGAGTATTGGAAAGAACGATGTTTTTGTGGCAATAAAAGGAACTTTAACGGATGGGCATAAATACATAGATACTGCTATTGCAGGCGGTGCAATTGCCATAGTTTGTGAGGAATTGCCAGAAAAAATGGACGATGAAGTCACCTATATTGCTGTTAAGGATGGCAATACCGCACTTGCGATAATGGCTTCAAATTTTTATGATAATCCATCTAAAAACCTGAAACTTATTGGGGTAACAGGTACCAATGGCAAGACTACTGTTACCAGCCTTTTGTATCAATTATTTAAAAAAGCAGGATTCAAAGTTGGTTTACTTTCCACTATAAAGATAATGGTAGATGATAAGGAGTACATAACCAAACATACCACCCCTGATGCACTTACCATAAATAAGTACCTGCAGTTGATGAATGAGTCTGGTGTGGAATTTTGTTTTATGGAAGTAAGTTCACATGGAATAGTCCAGAAAAGGACAGAAGGGTTAATTTTTGTGGGGGCCATATTCACCAACCTTACCCATGATCACCTGGACTATCACAAAACTTTCGCGGACTACAGAGATACAAAAAAGAAACTTTTTGACGAACTGCCAAAGAATGCTTTTGCACTTGCAAATCTGGATGACAAAAATGGTCTGGTGATGCTGCAGAATACAAAAGGAAGAAAGTTTACCTATGCACTAAAAACCTATGCCGATTACCGGGCACAGATTCTGGAAAATCAATTTAACGGACAATTGTTAAAAATTGATGATAATGAGCTGTGGACCAGACTAATCGGACGTTTTAATGCCTATAACATTTTAGCGATTTACGCAACAGCAGATTTGCTTGGACTGGAGAAATTGGAGATTCTCAGTTTGCTCAGTGAACTGGAAAATGTGGATGGCAGATTTCAATATTACATATCAAAAGAAAGAATTACGGCTATAGTCGATTATGCCCATACGCCGGATGCGTTAAAAAATGTACTTGATACAATCAATGCATTGAGGACTGGAAATGAAAACGTCATCACCGTAGTGGGGTGTGGTGGTGATCGTGACAAGTCTAAGCGTCCGGTTATGGGTCATATCGCTTCAGATATGAGCAGTAAGGCCATATTTACATCAGATAACCCCAGGACAGAGCCTCCCAATGCCATTATTGAAGAAATGGAGGCCGGAGTGGAGCCGCAGAATTTTAACAAGACGCTATCTATTGAAAATAGGGCTCAGGCCATTAAGGCGGCCTGTCAGTTGGCTATTGCCAATGACATCATATTGGTGGCAGGTAAAGGTCATGAAACCTACCAGGAAACAAATGGGAAGCGGATAGATTTTGATGATTTTAAGATGGTTAAGGAGGTTTTGACCAGCCTTAATAAGTAAGCAGTGAGCAGTGAGCAGTAAGCAGTAAACACGAGATCTTTTTTGATTATCCCGTGGATGATTGAAAAAGGCTGCGAGAAGATGCGGCTGGATAAAGTAAACAGTAAACAGTTAACAGTAAATAATAATGCTTTACTATTTGTTCGAATATTTAGAAAAACAATACCAGTTCCCCGGAGCTACCTTATTTCAGTTTCTGACATTTAGGGCGGCCATGGCTGTATTGTTTTCTTTGATATTGGCAACGACTTTTGGTAAAAAAATAATTCTTTTTCTTAAGCGTAAACAAATTGGCGAAACGGTACGCGACCTGGGATTGGAAGGACAAAAACAAAAATCGGGGACTCCAACAATGGGAGGGTTAATTATTATCATGTCTACGCTTATTCCTGTTTTACTGTTCGCCAAGATCGATAACATCTACATAATTCTTTTGATAGTTACCACCTTGTGGATGGGAACAATAGGATTTATAGATGATTATATAAAAATCTTCAGGAAGAACAAAAAGGGGCTCAAGGGAAGATTCAAGGTTTTAGGGCAGGTTGTCCTGGGCTTAATGGTTGGTGCCACCCTCTATTTTCACACTGAGGTGACCATGAAGGAGAAAAACAATACCATAATTACAGAGCAGTATACGGTACAGGAGGTTGAAGGTAAGGAAGTGAAATCGATTAAAACCAATGTTCCCTTCTTTAAAAATAATGAGCTGGACTACACCGATCTGATTTCCTGGATTGGCCCGGGAGCAAAGAAATATGCATGGCTATTGTTTATTCCTATTGTGATTTTTATAGTTACTGCTGTTTCTAACGGGGCGAATTTAACTGATGGAATTGACGGACTTGCGGCAGGTACTTCTGCAATCATTGTTTTAACTCTGGGAATATTTGCCTGGGTTTCAGGTAACATTATTTTCTCGGACTATCTCGATATTTTCTATATCCCACGAGCCGGTGAGTTATTGGTTTTTATCGCAGCTTTCGTAGGAGCGCTCGTAGGGTTCCTTTGGTACAATGCTTTTCCGGCACAGGTTTTTATGGGAGATACGGGTAGCTTAACTATAGGTGGTGTAATTGCTGTGATCGCCATTATCGTTCGCAAAGAACTACTCATTCCACTGCTGTGTGGGATCTTCTTTGCTGAATCTTTATCTGTGATGTTGCAGGTGAGCTATTTTAAATATACCAAGAAAAGATTGGGCGAAGGGAAACGTATTTTTTTAATGTCGCCCCTGCATCATCACTATCAGAAAAAGGGATATCACGAAAGTAAAATAGTCACGAGGTTTTGGATCATAGGGATATTACTCGCCATTATAACCTTTGTGACCTTAAAAGTCAGATAGATGGCCAGGCTGGTGATTTTGGGCGGTGGTGAAAGTGGTGTTGGTACGGCTGTTTTGGGAAAACAAAAAGGATATGAGGTTTTTGTTTCAGATAAGGGAAAAATAAAAGAGAATTATAAAAACGTTCTTACACATTTTGAGATTGATTGGGAGGATGATCAGCATACTGACAAGGCTATTTTAAATGCAGATTTGGTAATGAAGAGTCCGGGCATTCCGGATACGATACCTCTTATAAAAAAGTTGACTGCCCTTAACATCCCGATAATTTCTGAGATTGAATTTGCATCCAGGTACACTGATGCTAAGATCATAGGGATTACGGGTAGTAATGGCAAGACTACCACCACCATGCTCACTTACCATATTTTGAAAAATGGAGGTCTTGATGTTGGTATGGCAGGAAATATTGGAGACAGTTTTGCAAAAATGGTCGCGGAGAATGAACACGAGTATTACGTGCTCGAGATCAGCAGTTTTCAATTAGATGGTATTACAGATTTTAGGCCAGACATAGCTATTATAACCAATATTACCCCGGACCATTTAGACCGGTATGAATATTCTTTTGAAAAATATGTGGCATCTAAATTTTTAATAACCAAAAATCAGACGTCTGACGATCATTTTATTTATGACGCTAATGATGAGACACTGACCAAATGGCTTGACGAACACCCTATCAAATCAAAATTAATTCCTTTCTCATTGGAGCACTCCAATGTAGATGGAGCAAGTGTAAATGATAAAAGAATAGTAATCAGAACTGATAATAACATCCTTGAAATGACAACAGATAATCTGGCCTTAGAAGGTAAGCACAACTTAAAGAATACAATGGCGGCTGCAACTGTTGCTAAGTTAGTGGGTATTCGCAAAGAAACGATAAGAGAAAGTGTTGCAAACTTCCAGGGGGTAGCGCACCGTTTGGAAAAAGTGTTGAAAATTCATCATGTACAATATATCAACGATTCAAAAGCTACCAATGTAAATGCCACTTACTATGCCCTGGACAGTATGAGTACACCTGTCGTATGGATTGTAGGCGGAATAGACAAAGGAAATGACTACAGAGAGTTGATGCCACTTGTTCGGGAAAAAGTAAAGGCCATCATTTGTCTGGGGTTAGAGAATTCGAAAATTAAAGATGCCTTTGGCAATGTAGTGGATTTATTGGTAGAGACATTTGCGATGAGTGAGGCGGTAAAGGTGGCTTACAAAATAGCCGAACGAGGGGATACAGTGTTATTATCTCCGGCCTGTGCCAGTTTTGATCTTTTTAAAAATTACGAGGATAGAGGAAATCAATTCAAAGAAGGAATAAAGAATCTGTAAACTAGTGACAACTTATTTTAAAAATATTAAAGGAGATAAGGCTATTTGGGGCGTAGTGGCCCTTTTGGCGCTATTTTCTTTTTTGCCGGTTTACAGTGCCAGTAGTAATCTGGTTTATGTAGTAGGTAATGGTACTACAACAGGACACATACTAAAGCATGGATTACTTCTCTTTCTCGGATTTGGGATCATTTACGGCATCCATAGAATTCCGACTCATTTTTTTAAAGGGTTATCGCTCATTGCGATGCCGATAGTTTTATTGCTATTGATTTATACACTGGCCCAGGGTACTACAATTGATGGCGCTAATGCAAGCAGGTGGATTCAATTGCCACTGGTCGGAATTACTTTTCAAACCTCTAATCTTGCTGCAGTGGTTCTGATGATTTACGTCGCCAGGTATCTTACCAAAGTCAGGGATAAGACGGTCTCATTTAAAGATAGTATTCTGCCTTTATGGATTCCTGTTTTTGTTGTGGTGAGTCTAATACTACCAGCCAATTTTTCCACTGCTGCCATTATATTTTTTATGGTTCTGGTACTTTGTTTTTTAGGAGGGTATCCTGCTAAATACCTATTGAGTATGGTTGGAGCCGGATTATTGGGTCTTACATTTTTTGTGCTTACTGTCAAGGCCTTTCCAGACGCTTTTCCAAATAGGATAGATACCTGGATGAGCAGAATCGAGAGCTTTTGGGATGCCTCTGATACCGAATCAGATTATCAGATAGAGAAAGCCAAAATTGCTATTGCTTCGGGAGGAATTGTTGGTAAAGGAGCGGGTAAGAGTATTCAAAAAAACTTTTTACCTCAGAGTTCCTCAGATTTTATTTATGCAATAATTATCGAGGAATATGGCCTTTTAGGAGGCCTGGCATTAATGTTTTTTTATCTCTTGCTTTTGTTCAGGATTGTAGTTGTAGCCAATAGCAATGCAACAATCTTTGGAAAGTTGCTGACCGTAGGTGTCGGATTGCCTATAGTATTTCAGGCTTTGATTAATATGGCTGTTGCAGTTGAGTTATTTCCGGTTACGGGGCAAACTTTACCCTTGATTAGTAGTGGGGGTACCTCTATCTGGATGACCTGTCTGGCTATAGGAATTGTTTTGAGTGCAAGTAGAAATAGCGGATCAGAAGGTAAAGAGCTGATCACCGATGATACAAACCCCTTAGAAGTACTGAGTGGACAATTATAAGTTTATTCTCTCCGGGGGTGGTACTGGCGGACATATATATCCGGCAATAGCCATAGCAAATGAGTTGAAAATAAGATTTCCCAATGCTGAATTCTTATTTGTTGGCGCAAGTGACAGAATGGAGATGGAAAAAGTACCCAGGGAAGGATATGAGATAAAGGGATTGTGGATAAGCGGGCTGCAAAGGAGTCTAAGCCTGAAAAATTTAATGTTTCCAATAAAGCTAATAAGTAGTTTAATGAAAGCTGCAAGAATAGTATCCAAGTTTAAACCTCAGGTGGTCATTGGAACCGGAGGTTTCGCCAGTGGGCCTATATTAAAAATGGCTTCATTAAAAGGGATACCCTGTGTTTTACAGGAGCAGAATTCATTCGCAGGAATCACCAATAAACTTTTGGCGGCTAAAGCAGCCAGAATTTGTGTTGCCTATGATGGGATGGAAAAGTTCTTCCCAGCTGAGAAGATTGTCAAGACGGGAAACCCGGTCCGAAATAATATTATCAGAACAGCAAATGTGAGAGAAGATGCGTTTAAACATTTTGGATTGGATCCGGAAAAGTCGACGCTGCTGATTTTAGGAGGTAGCCTGGGAGCACAGAAAATAAATGAGTTAATAGCCAGTAAACTCCAGTTCTTTTCAAAATTCGGGCTGCAATTAATCTGGCAATGCGGTAAGTTATACTATGACAAATACAAGGATTACCAATCTGAAACTGTGAGGATATACGATTTTATGAACAGAATGGACCTTAGTTATGCCGCTGCTGATATGATCATTTCCAGAGCAGGTGCCGGATCTGTATCAGAGTTATGTATAGTTGGTAAGCCGGTAATATTTATTCCTTCGCCTAATGTTTCGGAGGATCACCAAACTAAAAATGCAGAAGCACTGGTGGCAAAAAAAGCGGCATTGATGGTCAAAGAAAAAGACATGGCAGACCATTTTGAAACAATTTTCTCAGAATTGAATTTGTCAATGAGGAAAAGAGAAGAAATGGGAAATAATATGAAGGCCCTGGCAATGCCAGAGGCCACGAAACATATCGTCGACGAAATTGTAAAACTATTGTAATGCGCTGAACTAAATCCGCACAATACTGAAGTGAAGTTAGAGGAAATACATAGCGTTTATTTTATTGGTATCGGTGGCATCGGTATGTCTGCCCTTGCGCGTTATTATAAATGCATTGGTAAAAATGTTGCTGGATATGACAAAACAGAGACGCCTTTAACACTTCAATTATCTGAAATTGGAATCCCAATTCACTACACTGACGATTTAAGGGAGATTGATGCAGAATATCTAAATAATGTAACAACCCTGGTGGTTTACACCCCGGCGGTTCCTGCAGGTCATCAGGAACTTACCTATTTCTTTGCTAATGGTTTTGAGGTAAAGAAAAGATCCGAAGTCCTGGGAATGATTACCAGTGAAACCTTTTGCTTTGCAGTGGCAGGCACACATGGTAAAACTACAACTTCTAGTATCCTTGCCCATTTATTAAAAGAAACAGCTACACCGCTATGCGCATTTCTCGGTGGGATTTCTGAAGATTTTAACAGTAATTTTTTGTTTGAAGGAGAGGAGTACTCAGTGGTGGAGGCCGATGAATTTGACAGATCTTTTTTACGACTTTCTCCTGATGTTGCCTGTATCACATCGATGGATGCGGACCATTTGGATATTTATGGCGATAAATCTGAATTGATAAAGGCCTTTATAGATTTTACTAACAGACTTAAACCCAATGGCAAACTTTTTGTGCGAAACGGACTTCCTATTAAGGGTATAACTTATGGAATTGAGGATGATTCTGATTATTGCATTCGAAATATTAAGATAGAACATGGTACCTACATTTTTGATTTGGGAACTCCTGATACCATAATTGAAGGGGTTAGATTTAACAAACCGGGAAGGCACAATCTGCTTAACGGTTTAGTGGCTTTCGCAATGGCGATACAAGCAGGTTCCCCACCGTATCGCCTGGCCGAAGCATTAGGAAGTTTTAAAGGAGTAAAGCGACGGTTTTCATACAAGATAAAGGCCGAAAATTTTGTTTTTATTGATGACTACGCGCACCATCCAACGGAAATTAATGCCGTTTTTGACGCAATTTCCGAAATGCATCCGCACAGAAAGGTGCTGGCAGTTTTTCAACCACATCTTTTTTCTCGTACCAGAGATTTTGGAGATGATTTTGGCGAGAGTTTAGCAAAATTTGACAGCGTTTTATTACTTGAAATCTATCCTGCAAGGGAAGCGCCTATTGAAGGAATCAACGCTGAATGGTTACTTAAAAAAATAAATAATTCAAATAAGAAAATAGTTAAAAAAGAGGATCTGGTAACCGAAATTCGCGGGCAGAAACCCGAAATTCTGGTGACCATGGGAGCAGGTGATATAGGACTTGAAATAGCAAATTTAAAAAGTGAACTTGAGCATGCGAATTAATTGGAAATTGATCAAAACACTATTCTTAATAATCAGTGTTACAGTACTTTATGCATTTTCAAATGCAAGGAGCGCTGTAAAGAAAGTATCAGGAATACATATAGAATTTGTAGGAAGTGATAATTTATACACCACACAGGCTATGGTTAATAAATTGTTAATACAAAATTACGGAAGCCTCCAAAACGTGCCCAAAGAAAAATTAGTTTTGAATACTATAGAAAAGGTTATCGAGACCAATAAAATGGTAAAAAATGCCCAAGTATATCTTACTGTAAATGGTGAACTTATATCTAAAATCAAGCAACGGCAACCAATCGGAAGAGTAGAGGGGAATACAAAGTTTTACCTCGATGAGGAAGGAAGAAATATGCCCTTATCTGATAATCATTCGGCCAGGGTACCAATAATTACCGGGGAAATTACAGCTAAAAGCCTGGAGGATGTCTATGAAATTTTAAAATACATAAATGAAGATGATTTCTTGAGAAAAAATGTTATTGGGATTCATATAGAAGAGGAATTAAAGTACCAGCTCAAATTTCGGGTAGAAAATTTTGTGGTGAATCTTGGGGATATAAATGATCTGGAAAAAAAGTTTAACAATTTCAAAGCGTTCTACGCAAAAGCGATCAGGGATAAAACCCTGGAGGACTATCAAGTTGTGAGTTTAGAATTTAATAATCAGGTAGTGTGTACAAAAATTTAAAATAGCTAGTATGGAACAAGGTAATGGCAATTATTCAATTGGTTTAGATATCGGAACCACCAAAATCGTGGCCATCATTGGCAAAGAAAACGAGTATGGTAAAATAGAAGTGCTGGGTATTGGCAGATCCAAAAGCCTGGGGGTACACCGGGGTGTAGTTAATAATATTACCCAGACCATTAAATCTATTCAGCAGGCTGTTGAACAGGCCGAAATGAACTCCGGACTTAAGATAGGATCTGTAGTGGTTGGGATTGCAGGGCAACATATCAGAAGTTTACAGCATAGTGATTATATCACAAGGGCAAACTCTGAAGAGGTAATAAATGAAGATGATCTGGATAAATTATGCAACCAGGTCTACAAGCTGGTAATGCTTCCGGGTGAAGAAATCATACACGTCTTACCACAGGAATACAAGGTAGATGGACAGGCCGAAATTAAACAACCAATCGGAATGTACGGTGGCAGACTCGAAGCTAATTTTCATGTGGTTGTTGGTCAGGTTTCATCAATTAAAAATATCGGCAGGTGTATTAAAAGTGCCGGTCTTGATTTGGACAATATTACTCTGGAGCCCCTTGCTTCTTCGGATGCAGTACTTAGTCAGGAAGAAAAAGAAGCCGGAGTGGCACTTATTGATATAGGTGGCGGGACTACAGATCTTGCAATTTTTAAAGATGGAATAATTCGACATACTGCAGTTATTCCCTTTGGCGGTAATGTGATCACAGAAGATATCAAAGAAGGTTGTTCCATAATTGAAAAACAGGCCGAACTCTTAAAAATGAAGTTTGGCTCCGCATGGCCAGGTGAAAATAAAGACAATGAAATAGTTTCAATACCAGGTTTAAGAGGAAGAGAACCTAAAGAAATTACTTTAAAAAATCTATCTAAAATTATCCACGCACGGGTAGTGGAGATTGTGGAACAGGTGTATGTTGAGATTAAAAATTACGGGCATGAGGAACAAAAGAAGAAGTTAATAGCCGGGATAGTATTGACAGGAGGTGGCAGCCAGCTTAAACACCTTAAGCAATTAGTTGAATACATTACCGGTATGGATACAAGAATTGGTTACCCCAACGAACATTTGGCCGGGGATTCAGATGAGGAAATTGCAAGTCCATTATACGCAACAGCAGTGGGCTTGTTAATGAATGCTGTCGAAAACAGAAATAAAAACGTTACCTATGGCGAAGGACAACCTGATGAAGGGGATAGGGAAATGGTATTGGAAGGAGTGTCTTCAGAAGCGGCTACGCAGGGGGCTGTAAAAAAGGAAAGGAAATCTGTATTTGATAAGTGGTCCGAAAAATTGAAGGACTTTCTGGACAACGCAGAATAACTAATTATCATAAATAAGCACATTAAACCTATAACAATTTAAACATGAGCAAAAACACCGAATTTGACAACATCGCCTTTGATTTACCTAAGAATCAAAGCAACGTAATAAAAGTGATCGGCGTGGGCGGCGGCGGAAGTAATGCTATTAACCACATGTTCCAGGCTGGGATTAATGGCGTAGATTTCGTCATTTGTAATACAGACGCCCAGGCACTGCAAAACAGTCCGGTTCCCAATAAAATTCAGTTAGGTGTTTCGCTGACCGAAGGATTGGGTGCAGGTGCAAATCCCGAAGTTGGTGAACAAGCTGCACTTGAAAGTATGGAGGAATTAAAGCAAATGCTGGATACCACCACCAAAATGATATTCATTACTGCCGGGATGGGTGGCGGAACAGGTACGGGTGCTGCTCCTGTAATTGCCAAACAGGCCAAAGAAATGAATGTGCTTACTGTTGGTATAGTGACAATGCCCTTTTTGTTTGAAGGGAAAAATAGGTGTAAACAAGCTCAGATCGGGATCGAAAAACTTCGCTCAAATGTAGATTCGCTGATTGTAATTAACAACAATAAATTAAGAGAAGTTTATGGCAACTTAGGTTTTAAAGCCGGCTTTTCGAAAGCAGATGAAGTGCTTGCAACTGCTGCCAGGGGGATAGCAGAAGTGATAACCCATCATTACACACAAAACATAGACCTGCGAGACGCCAAAACCGTGCTTTCTAATAGTGGTACAGCAATTATGGGTTCTGCTATTGCTTCCGGTTCTTCAAGAGCACAGGAGGCCATTACAAAGGCACTGGATTCACCGTTGCTGAATGATAACAAAATTACCGGGGCCAAGAATGTACTTCTATTAATTGTTTCTGGTTCCCAGGAAATTACTATTGATGAAATTGGAGAGATAAATGATTACATTCAAATTGAAGCGGGTCATGGGGCTAATATTATAATGGGTGTTGGAGAAGACGAAGATCTTGGTGAAGCGATTGCTGTAACCGTAATAGCTACCGGATTCAATATAGATCAACAGGATGATATTGTAAATACAGAGTCAAAAAAGATCATACATACCCTGGGTGAAGAGCAAAAGGCAGAGCAGATTCTTAGCGATGACGATGCGGTTATGTATCATTCCGAAGATGAATCGGACAATGAGATAGCACCGGTTATAAAGCACACTTTGGAAATGGAAGAGGAAATGGAGCTAATTCCGACAACCAATTTCATTAGAAATTTTAATGTCTTTTACGAAGAGGTTATTGCAGATGAGGTGCTGGATGACAATTTTATTATTATTGATTCCAAAGACGAACTTAATGACATAGAGGTTGTAGACCCGGAGGAACTTGCTTCTAAACCTGAAGAGAAGGAGCAAATTTCCTTTAGTTTTGATATGCCTATTTCCCAGACTGAGAATCTGGACGAAGAACAGGAAAACATTGTGAATTTTAGTCTGGATGAGGAAGTTAAAGATATGGATGTGAAAGATCATATTGAGGTAATTCCTGTTTTAGAATATAACAAAGAAGGCGAAACACGTTACAGCCTTGATGATTATATGGAACTGGAAAACAAACTTACCGGGGCAAAGTCCAAAGCTGAAGAATTTGACCCGAAGCTTGTTGAAAATGAATTGATTTTTGAAAAAAAGACCTTGACTGAGAACAAGGTTGACGAAAGTAAAATGACCAGTGAAGAGGTTGATCCCATTCACAGTCCAATTGAGGAAATGTTAAAAGAAAGAGCGGATGAACGCAGAAGAAAGTTAAAGGATTTTAACTATAAATTCCAAAACAGTGTCAGCAGTATAGAGGAGATTGAAAAGGAACCGGCTTATAAGCGACAAGGAGTAGACCTCGAGGCCACGCCAAAAGAAGGTAAAGTGTCCAAGACAAGTCTTAGTGAAGATAGTAATGGCGATATTCAGCTTCGTTCCAATAATTCATTTTTTCATGATAATGTTGATTAGGACAATAGTCAAATAGTTTAAAGGGCAATTTCAAAACCCGAAATCAAGAATTGATTTCGGGTTTTATTTTTTATCTTTGCCCCGCTAAAATTTAATAGATATGGGCTTACAACAACTGGTAATGGAAGAAATGAAAGCCGCAATGAAGGCTAAGGACACAGTGGCTTTGGAATCATTAAGAGCTATTAAATCGGCTTTGTTGCTGGCACAGACAGAAAAGGGTGCCGGAACAGAATTGTCCGATGCCGATGAGATAAAAATGGTACAGAAGTTAGTAAAACAACGAAAGGATAGTGCTGCTATTTTTAATGAACAGGGCAGGGCGGATTTGGCAGAACCAGAATTGGCCCAGGCGGCTATTATAGAAAAGTTCTTACCAGAACAACTTTCTGCCGAGGATATAGAAAAAGTGGTGGTACAAACTATTGCATCTACCGGAGCCGCCGGGATGAAAGATATGGGAAAGATAATGGGAATGGTTTCCAAAGAACTCGCCGGTCAGGCAGACGGGAAGACAATTTCCGGAATTGTGCGCCAGAAACTGGCTTAATCACCCGTATTATGGATAATCAGAAAATCAGAATGCTTTTTGAGTCAGAAATACTTAAGACCGAAAAAAAAGTAAAGCAATACGCGGAACTATCACAGCCAATAGCCCCGGATAATGCAATTGGAAGGGTGTCCAGGATGGATGCAATTAATAATAAAGGCGTTATGGATGCAGCTCTGAGAAAGGCGAAAGAACGGCTGGAAGGTTTAAAACGCAATCTTAAGAAGTTGGGTACTGAGGATTTTGGAATCTGCCCCAAGTGCAGGCAAAAAATAGCAATTGAACGAATTTTATTGGCTCCACAAAGTTCTTTTTGTGTAAATTGCGCTTGCTAAAGAATAGGCCCCGTGGCGCAACTGAATAGCGCATCAGATTTCGGCTCTGAGGGTTGGGGGTTTGAATCCCTCCGGGGTCACTAGGAGTTTTCAATTATATTCAAAAGGCCTGTAAATCAATGGATTACAGGCTTTTTCATTATTGTTAAATCCATTTGATATCATATAAAATCACTAGTTCTGGTGACCTATTCGGTGGCCTCTTTTCATATTCGCAAAAAACTAGTTGATTATATGTTAAAAAATTGAAAATCAATTTTTTAAGCGGAAAGTTATTTGAAATTGAATAACTAAAAGTTTAAAAAAATGAATGATTCTTTCTCAATTTTGTTCTATATCAGGAAAGGCAGAATAGACAAAAACGATATGTCTCTCATATTCCTAAGGATAACCGTTAACGGCAAACGTTCTGAGATCAGCCTACAACGTAAAGTCAAACCAGAAGATTGGGATACCAATTCAGGTAGGGCAAAAAACTCAAAACCTTCGAATAGGGAACTGAATGGATATTTAGAAGATATAAGGGCAAGGTTTTATCAAATCCAAGGAAAGTTCGTTGCTGATGGTAAGGATTACACGGCTGAATTGATTCGTAACACCTTCCAGGGAAAGGGTACAAGACACAAAACTCTTTTAATCATCTATGTAGAACATAATAAGGAAATCTCAGAATTGGTCGGTAGGGAATTCTCATCAGGAGCTTATCTAAGACACCTTCGAACTGCCAGGCATTTAAAGGCCTTTATCAAGAAGGAGTATGGTCAGGAGGACATCAATGTAAAGGAAGTCGATCTTAAGTTTATAAACCGTTTTGAACATTACCTAAAGACAAACCTGAAATCCTGTGGACAGAACACGGTCACGAAATATGTGGTCAATCTTAAGAAGATAATGCGCTTATGTTATGCCAATGATTGGATTTCCAAGGACCCTTTCTATCATTGGAAGGCCAAATGGAAAAAGGTTGAACGGGATATCCTGAATGAAAGGGAACTAAGGACACTGATGGGGGCAGAACTTCCTTCGAAAAGACTGGAACAGGTAAGGGATATCTTCGTTTTCTGTTGTTTTACCGGGCTGTCCTATATCGATGTCCAGAAGTTGTCCAACAAGCACATTGTACAGGGAATGGATGGTGGGAAATGGATAAAGATCAAACGTTCGAAAACCGACACCATGAGCAGTATCCCGTTCCTGCCCATTGCGCAGCGGTTAACCGATAAGTACTCAATGGGTTCGAAAATCGCAGATGGCGGACAATTGTTGCCCGTGATAAGCAACCAAAAGATGAACTCCTATCTCAAAGAGATAGGAAAGCTATGTGGGATCCATAAAAAGCTGACCTTCCATTTGTCACGTCACACCTTTGCGACTACGGTAACACTCGCCAATGGGATCCCTATTGAATCGGTTAGTAAAATGTTAGGGCATCAATCGTTAAAAACGACACAGATTTATGCAAAGGTTATTGACCAGAAATTAGAAAAGGATATGGCTAAACTTGTTGGGAAGTTCTCAAAACCTAATCTTAAACTCATAAAAGATGATGATAACAATAGAAACCAAAATGGAATATAGTTCTATTCATTTTTTAGAACTTGTTTGAAGCGGGCTAGTTCTTCTCTGGTGATTTCTATTTTGAGATAATCCTTTCCAAAGCGATTGCTTACCGGTTCAATTTTATCCAAAAGGTACTTTATTCGATTTTGGGATTCTTCTAATTTCCGGTTGGCTCTATCATACTCCATTCTCGAAACCGTTGTCTTTTCTTTTTGAGTTTTAGAAGTGTCAGAATCAGTTTTTTTGGACTCCAATAACTTGGGCCTATATCTTTTGTACTCCTCTTGAAAAAGTGATTTCAGCATCGTTTCGATATTGATCAACGGAATATTCTGCGATTTCTCAATGGCCTTTGAGATGGCAATGGAGGCCTCGATACGTTTTCTATTTTTCTCCTGCCCAGCGATGATATCTTTTCCAAATCGTTGATTAGGCATGTACCCATGCCATTCAAAAAAGTCAACCATTTCATCCAATGACTCCGAATAACTTTTGGAAACCCTTTTAGAAAATTTCTTGAATCTTTCCGCCGTTCTCCTTCTAAACCTGATTGTAAAAAATTTGTCCATCTTATTCCTCTTTTTATACCTATTGGGTCATACTTCTTGCCTGTTTTCAAGGGTTTCCAAAGGAATTGACCCAATGACCTTACTACTTCGTAAATCAGAATTTTCAACAAACAATTGAGAATCAATTATTTGACTAAGATTTAATCATCATAACACCGCATTAGCGTGTTATCCTCTTGCTATTCATTTTTCCCCGGAGGGGAAATTCAGAATACCTTTCCCTTAAGGTAAAGGCCCTTTTGAAAAGGGGGATAAAAACTTGGGACTTTAGTAGTTGTTCACGATAGGTTTTAAGGGTATCTGTACATATGAAGGAAACCCTTGAATATCCTTCAAAGGGATATTTAGGGATGGGACTACCGGTATGTTGGCTTGTGAAATAATACTTGTCGGACTGGAAATAACTCGAACTTGGGAGAGTTATTCTATTTCGACAATGCCACAGTTTGTTTATCCAATTTAGTGGGATTAAAATCAACCCATTGTAATTGCGCCCTATGTTGTTTTTATTTGACGCTTATCTTCCCGAACGCTATAAAAACAGTATAGGATCCATGCGCAGGTTAGTTTTGGTAAGATTTGGGGTTCGACATATTAACCCCAATATTTATGAAATAATAAACCAACGATGAAAGTAAACGATATCTGGATTATTCCAAAGTTTAAATAAAGGTGGGATTAATACTTCCATATAAGAACATAGTGGGTAAGAAGAGGGTCCAAAATGGGCATTATGTCAAATTTTATACTATCTACACTTACCTAAGTTTAAAATTTGTAATAACTTTAATAACCCATCATATCGTAACAACTGGACATATGAGCTGTGAACCGGCTGGCAGACGACCTGACTTAACGGCAATGTGATGAGAATTGTGGTCGGATAAACCATTTCTGGCATATCATTGCTGAAGGGTCTTTTCGCTTTCAAGTAAATAATACAAGGTAATTGTTGTATGTTGGATAAAATTTTATCGCACGTCAATATCGAAGAGATTGCCCAAATAGATATTTTAGAATTGACTTATTTGGGGCAAAGGCAATCAGATTAGAAGGGAAAATACGGAAAGTTTAATATTAACGACAAAAATGTCAATTTATGGAAGAAGCGAATGAATCAAAATCAGTAAATCATGATTGTTGTGAATGGAATAAATCTCAATACTCCCATGGCTCAGAAATATGTGAAGGTGGAAAGATGTTAAGATGCGACAATGGGGAGTGGCAGGATATCGGTGAGGAGTGTCAAAAGATTATAACTTCAACCTATTTGAATAAGAGCAAAACTGCTGTTTATGAGAAGAAACTTAATGCTGAAAATGACAATTCAGAACCTAATTTTTGTATCTCCTTACAACCTTACATGGGCGATATTAATCAGATATATTTAGTTAATGGTTGTGATCAATGCAAGGTAGTGAATATCCATTGGTACGAGGGCCGAAAGGATGCCTGGGCTAATGAAAAAGTTTATGGTCAAAAAATCAGATTAATTAAAAAGCCTCTCGCCAACGGCAGGATTGTCTCCGAAAAAAAATGCTAACATAAGATATGTAACTTCAAAAAAGGCACGAGTTTAAGAGAGTGAGAGCAAGACCTCTAAGTTATTTATGATTTAATTTTAAAATGTGTTTAATAAACGTCACTAAAATATTAACTTAACTATTTGAACATGGCAGAGATTAAATGGGAAAAAGTACTTACGAACGACCAATCTACTACTTCTGTAGATTATAAAGGTTCATATTATTATACTAGCAGAGCCAAGGTGCCTGGAGGTTGGTTAGTAAGGTCCATGAAGAAGGACCATGAAAGAAATGCTCACGGATACGATATTGCAATTGGGGTGGGTCTAACATTTATTCCAGACCCAAGCCATAGCTGGAAATGAATTCCACCAAAAGTTAGTTGTTATCTAAACGCAATCTAATAATATCTTCTAGTCATATAGAATTCGGTAAAATCATAGTTCAATAATATATATAAATATCAGTAGCCATTCCTCGCAAACAGCCCTTTACTTACTTTGTTTAAAATCAATATACTATTGTGACTACGACCATGACAAACCTGTAAACTATTGATGTATTAGTAGAGGATTGGACAGGTAGACTTTCAAAAGAAAGGAAAGCACTAATTATGGAGGAAGCCTTTATTTGAATTTTAAACTCATTAGGAAGCAATACTTAAATTTCAAATAAACTAAAACCTATTTTCTAGATTAAATGAACGCTTGTGATAGAATTATATGTATGGTTAACTATATCCGTATGCTGTTGTTATATCAAGAACACCCTTTAATTGGTGTTGAAATCCATAATTAATACTTTTAACCTTAGATAAATAAAATACTATGGACATAACAAAAGAATTTATGGAAGCTGAAACTGACAAAGCGCCAAATGATTAGCCAACTAATATCAGAAGATTTACTGGTTCTTCATGTACATTATTCTGTGCAATGAGAGATAGCCAAACCATAGCAATGAACTTTGTACCAAATTAAAATTTCAATGACGGAGTCTAGAAACCGTAAAAAAAAACAGGGCGAAACCGAAAAGCCACATGAGTAGGAACTAAATAATTATAATTTATGTGGTCAATTGAAAAATTTACTGACTCAAATGAATGGGAACAATTAAAAAAAACCGATTCTTTTGACATGGCAAGCTCATTTATTAAAACCACTTCTGTCTCGGACGGTAGAATCTTCGTCTTTTGGGACAAGGAGTATCCAACTGATAAAAAAGAAATGGAAGAAGTTATGGGACAACTTTTTGACTTAAACATGGGGAACGAAATAAAAGTGTTTCCCAATACACAAACAAAGGTCGAAAGTGTGTCTTCCATGTGTGGATGTCCATCAAGATGTTTCTGTCAATGGGATAATGGAAGTTGTAGTTGCTGGACTAGTAATTGCCGACAGAATGGTTGCACTTGGGTTCGTTGCAATGGCAGTTGCTAAAAATGCGCAACAACAAAATATCCTTTGAAAAGTCCAAGCCCAGTTTTTTGAATGTTAAATAAATGATTTAATGTATAATGGATATATGATTATTGATTATGTATCCATTATTCGAAAAATACGAATTTATTATTTCTTCAATCGGTATTTATTATACCAAAAATTGCGGTTTTATAGACCCCTCGTAGAATATCCATAGCGAAACATAGCTCAGTTTTATTTACAGTTCCTTTCAATTGTTTCGTAATCTATCATTTATGGAACTGTATGAGTATATTCATATGACCGTATAATTGAACTTTCACAATTCGTCGTTTACAACTCCTATCAAGATCATTTTTTCGGTATTATCTATTAGTTTTTTTTTTAGAGGTATAATTATACTCAATATGCTATTTGGTTATGTCAGGGTCAGTACGAAATCCCAGAACCCGAATTTACAGATTGATGCGCTTTTAAAAGAAGGCGTAAAAGAAAAGAACATCTTTCGAGATGTCTCCTCCGGAGCCAAAGCGTAACGTCACGATCTAGATCTGATGATCTCAAGACTACGAGAAGGTGATACGGTTATCGTTTGGAAACTTGATAGAATTGCCAGAAGTATTTCACATCTTTTAAAATTAGTTGACCATTTTGAAAAGTTGAGCGTGAAATTCAAGAGTATCAATGACCCTTTTATCGATACAACATCTGCCCACGGTAAATTTGTAATTACTCTTTTCGGCGCAGTAGCACAATTAGAGCGAGATAATATTATTGAACGGACAACTGCGGCCCTCAGAAGCGCAAGGCGAAGGGGAATTCAACTAGGTCGTAAGAAGGGTCTTAATAAAGTTGCTAAACAAAAAGCTATATTAGCAGCGTCATATTACAAAGAGAACAATTTGCCAATAGTGGACATTATGAAATTGGTTGGTATTAAGTCTAAACCAGCACTTTATAAATATTTGGCAATTCAAGGAAGAAGAAACTGCAAGGAGTGTGGGGTTATTTTTTGGGATGTGAAACAGGAAATGGAATCTGCGTTTTGCAGGAAACATTTGAAAAAGAAGAAGTACTAGTCCTGACAAAAAATAGGTTTTAATAAGAGTTTAATTGAATAACAAACGCAGAGTCAAATCTTGAATTGAAGTAAAAATGGCAACGATAAAAACAAGTGATTTTTTTAGTGTTCCCCGTTCTCAATCTGAAATCAAATCTGAAATTTTGAACGAATACTTCAAAGCATGGGCCGCAATTTTACTAATTGCACTAAACAAACGATTTCAAAATAAAATTCAGAGCCTATCCTATATTGATTTGTTCAGTGGTCAAGGCTATTATGAAAATGGTGATCCTTCCACACCAATAAAAATTTTGAATAGCATTCAAGCAGAGCCTTTGTTTAATCAAAAAGTTAAAACCTTTTTTAATGATAATGATTCTAGCCTTGCTACTCAATTAGAGCAAAACATTAAGTCCCTTCCTTATTATAATCAACTCACTCATAAGCCAGTTATTTTAAATAAAGAAGCAGATAGAGATCTACTAGCACGTTTTCTTAACTCGAATTCCTCCAGTTCCCCATCATTGACTTTTATCGACCCATTTGGTTACAAAGGAGTATCTGCAGAACTCTGCAAACTAGCTGTTAAAAATTGGGGTTCAGATTTGTTCATGCTTTTCAATTTCAATCGTATACGTTCAGGTATTCGCAATTCAACGGTAACTCATTTAATGCATGAGCTTTTTGGAAACAAGTTGGAAACAATTCTATCTCAATATGACTCAATGAATAAAATTGAGCGAGAAGATTTTATTCTCAATCAATTCATTTCACACTTTACCGATAAGGGGTACAAAGCGCTAAAATTTAAAGTTGAATTCAATGATAAAAATGCGACAAGCCATTATTTACTATTCGTTTCCAAGGTCGACATAGCTTATTTCAAAATGAAGGAAATAATGGCGAAATATTCGGACTACCAGCCGGATGGTGTGCCTTGGATGGCTGTGAACAATAGCCAGACGCAAAACTTGTTCAGCGATTTCAGTCTTGTGAAACTGAAGTATGAATTAGAAAAAAATAGTTCGGAATTTTCAGGATTAAGAGTCGAACAAATTTATCAAATACATAGCTTTGATACTCCTTACATTAAAGAAAACTATAAAACGGCCTTTAGCGAATTACGCGAAGAAGGGAAAGTTGAATTTTCTGACAAAAACGGAGTCCACAAAAACCGAGTTGCTTATACATACACTGCTAAATTCTTAATATCATGACTCAGAGTAAAATTGAATGGACTGAAATGACTTGGAACCCTACTACGGGATGCTCCAAGGTTTCACAAGGATGCAAATTCTGCTACGCCGAAATTATGTCCAGAAGACTAAAAGCAATGAGGGTGGATAAATACAAAGACAACTTCAAAGTTCGAACACACGAATCTGCCTTGAAGGTGCCTTATACATGGAAAAAATCAAAAGTTGTATTTGTAAATTCAATGTCTGATTTATTTCATGAAGAAATACCTTTAGAATTTATAAAAAAGGTATTTAAGGTTATGAATGATAATCCACAACACGTTTTTCAGGTTTTAACAAAAAGAGCAGAAAGACTATTAGATCTTCATAGTGAACTAAAGTGGACCCATAATATTTGGATGGGTGTTTCAGTTGAGGAGCAGAAAGTTGAAGATAGAATTGATTACTTGAGAAAAACCGATTCAAGGGTCAAATTTCTTTCACTTGAACCGTTAATTGGGCCGCTTCCCAATTTGAATTTAGAAAAAATTGATTGGGTAATTGTTGGTGGTGAAAGTGGACATAATCCAAGGGCTATGGATGCAGATTGGGTGATTGACATTCAAGAACAATGTGAAAAGAAAGATGTAGCATTTTTCTTCAAACAATGGGGTGGAAAAAATAAGAAGAAGAACGGAAGAGAATTGAATGGAAGAACTTATGACGAAATGCCAGAAATTGAATTGCAACATAGTGTTTAATAAAGTGGCTAAATCATATTGACGATGGAAAATTCAGAACAAATTCTGAAACTTGTACAAATGATGCAGGACCAAATAAACTTAAACCAAGATGCTTTTGGTTGGATGGCTACCGGATTAAAAAAGAAGGTAGAGTATAAAGGAAATACCGACGCAACAAAAAAAGTGCAGGATAACCTTGATAACTTAGTACAGTATTCTTTACTGTTATATTTGTTTGCAATGTGGGAGTCATACATTTCAAATGAATTGGAACAGCAAGTTTTAACTCCTGAAGAAATAAATGAATTGAAAGCATATAAACATATTAGGCATACAGGGGGGCATGGCTATAAAGGTAAACGAGCTGATAACAATCGTGCTGCATTCGAAGACAAAATGAACTCATCCAAACCCTTTGCCGGAGTGGATTTGGATGAGGAAAACGACACGCTTGATTTGAAAGATTCAAGAATTGGAGAAGACTGCAAAAATTACATGGAGCATTTGACAAAACAAATTTTAGTCAGACTTGCCGGAACCGGTGCAACCTCTTAAAATGAGATGTTAACGAAATGCACTCTATGTGCAACCAAAGTTCAAATAAAGGATTTATTCAAGAGGCATGCATCATTGTCTAACTGATAATATAAAAATTACATCAATACATCGATAAACTGTCAATCTGGATGTATAAAGATGTATTTTACATCTATATAAATAGGTTGCAAAAATTATGAAACATGCAAATGAATAGATATATACAGGACTGGCTTCCACAGGATGAAGTACTTCTCCCATTTTATAAAGAGCTTGATGAATTTTTAAAAGACGAATTAAAAATTCCTAATGACTTTGAAACGGAAATGTTACAAGCAAAAATTATTGCCGATCCTTTACTTGGCTATATTCATTTTAGTGCATTAGAAGTGTTTATTATTGACGCGCCTTTATATCAAAGACTTAGAAATATAAAGCAATTAGGCTTAGCAAATTTGGTTTTTCCATCACTCAACTATTCAAGATTCGAACATTCGTTAGGTGTTGTTGGACGCATAAATCAAATTATAAATAAGATAAAAGAAAATAATTTAAGAGTCAATGACTCGAATAGAGTAGATATTGACAGAGAAATAAAAAAGTATACTGTTTCATTAAGATTAGCTGGATTGCTACACGATGTAGGACATTGTTTGTATAGTCATTGCAGCGAAAGAGTGATTAATAATCTTCCAGGAACTTTGAATCATCCTAGTTCTAAAAAAATAAGTGAGATTTTTGCTAAACACTTTTCTAGTCCTAAAAAAATACCATTTGCAGAAATTTTCACGATAGCTATCCTTGGAAGTAGAAGATTTTTAAACTTTATTAAACGAACAGATATTTATACTGAAACTTTCTTTAAGAGATATCTGAATTGGTCAGCAAATTTTATTCTTGGCTTACCAGCAGATTCAGATTCAAGTAGTGTTTTTTTAGGCCAAATAATGAGTAGTGGATTAGACGCTGATAAAATTGATTACATGACTCGTGAACAACATTATTCAGGGATAAGATTAGAGATTGATTTAGATAGAATTCTAAGTAAATTACAAGTTTTTTCGATTAAACCTTATCAAGTACCGAAACAGTTAGTGCATCTGAATAAATCTTTTAATTCTGAGAGTGAATTCAAAATACTTGGATTTGCAAAAGGAGGCCAGTTTTCCTTTGAGGAGTTTTGCATTGCTCGGTTAGCTTTACATGTAAAGATTTATTTACATCAAAAAGTGAGAGCTGCTGAGGCACAAATAGGGAAATATTTAGAATTTCTTTCTCGAATGGAACATTTTAAGACACCAACTCATTGGCTTAGATTACCTGAAGATATAATTAATTACCCAGAGATCATACTTGAAGAAGTAAATGCCCAACTAGATTTATTTCATGAACAAGATGTAGACATTTCTTTTGATCCTAAATCATTCTACGAGATCAAACACAGAAAGTTATTTCTTAGAGCATTTGCATTTGGTCCAATGAATAGTTTTTCTGAAGGATTTGAAAAGGCAAACTTTGATTTATTAGAAAAACATGCAGTTGATGATTATTTCAAATTATTTGAAGTTGAAAACCTTAAAAATGAAATCATTTCTGAAGCTAAAAAGATCTCAGAATTATTAGATATAGATGTGGATGTATCTCGAATTGAAGAAATTATCATTGATTTACCTAGATTGATTAATATTCAACAAGGACAAGAGTCATTACATTTCGAAAGAACAACTTTATCACCAATAAAATGGACTATACCTATTGATAAAATAATGGTTTATTTTCAAGAGAATAGAGCTTTGGCTTACATATATGCGCCCAGAGAAATTGCTTTTCTTATTTCACTTGCTTCAGAAACAGTTATATTAAATTTATATGGTAAAGTATTTAATCAAGACTCTTCAATTTCCCAAAATGTATATAGGAAATATAAAGATTTCAAGGAAATTCTGACTAAAAAGAACTATTATATAAAATCTCCAGAAATTAAAGGTGTTTCAACTGTCTTGTTAAGTGCTGCATCTGCTGAGAAAATAAAAAATATTTATGAAAATTTAGCGAGTTTTAAATCTATAATGAATGACGAAAGAATTACAATTAATAGGATTACAACTTTCTTAAATCAGTTTCCGTTGGATTTGCAAGAATCTGCTTTAAAAATGTTGACACATTTAAAAGTTTACAATGAGAGCTTATTGGCAAATGAGTTGCGAAAGACATTAAATAAAATTGGGCCACTAGATAAATTAGGTGTGACTTCACTAGGAGGAAATACTGATAGTGGGAAAAAACTAGGTTATTACTTGCCACATGTTTTAGATGAATATAATATTATAGTTTCTGATGCTTTAAATGATAAATTAATAATGAAATCCGATAAGATTTTGATTTTCGACGATAACATTAATTCCGGGATGCAGCTTTACAATATTTTTGGTGAATTACTTGATGCCAAAGATAAAATTGATCCTACCGATCTTTTAAATGAAAAGCATCTTGAACCATTAAAAAGCGATGAAGCAAAAGAACATTTTAAAGAAATAGATATTTACTTTATTTATATTGTTGGTTTTGAAGGAGTTGAAAATAGAGTGAAAGATAAGTTGAGTCAATACTTTGGGTTTGATAAAGAAAAAATTCACTTTTCGATTAATACTTTACTTCAAAATGATAAAAAAATATTTACTGGTAAAGATTCAGATTTCGATGATAGTAATAGGAAAAAATTAAGGCACTACTTTGAGAAAACTGGAGAGACACTGCTAAAGAATGAAGGTAAATCACAGAGTAAAATAGACTCTTGTAAGATTGGTTATGCTGGTGCAGAATCTATGGTGATTTTCCCTTACAATGTTCCAACTATGACAATCACAGCGCTGTGGTGTAGGGGGATACTTGATAATGGAGTACCTTGGATTCCACTTGCTGAAAGGAGACGAAGAAAGACAAAGAACAATAAATATTTAGGAGAAGATTAAGCACTTTTGACAACAAAGAACTGAGCTAAAGAAAAGTTCAAAAAAAAAAGCGATAATTTCAAGAAGTAACTTCAAAGATTTTAACGATATTTGAAATTAAATAAGTTCATTTAAAATGAGAGTGCAATCCGGTGAGCGATTCGGTGCTTACTTCAAAAAATAAAATTATAACTTTTTGAATATCAAATAGATAGAAGATAAGTTTTGACCCCTCCGGGGTCACGAATAAGTCAACAAAAAGTTGAAAACGAAGCAAGCTAAAAAACATAGCTTGCTTTTGTTTTTTAGCTTGGGTAGTTTTTTTTTGTTGACTTTCAAAGCGGAGCTTTGTAGGGAAGAGCGACAGTATGGAGCTAATCCTGTTGACTTTCAAAGCGCGCGTGCACTGACTGTTTTACTATTCCTCGGGGAAATTCATTTATGTTGTCCAATACATCGTAGCAGAATAGGTGCTTCTCCGTGATGTTTGGGTTTAATACAGACTTTACCCATGTGTATAAAAATTTGGCAAGCCAATTCCAAATTTCTTATAGAGCGATTTTGGAATACCGATGTCAGCTATAAAGATTTTGGTAGACTGTGGTAATGTGTTTAAAATGAGCTTTGGGGCAGCTAAGGTCAATACAATAGACGCATCAAATAGCTCTTCTTTGTTTTCTACGGATATGCCAGTAGGCAAATCGAGAGAAATTCTTAATGCTTTTGATAGGTTTGCCTTATGTATAGCTGATTCAAATTCAGAAGCTAACGGCAGGCGTTGAGAAAACCCAAGGTAAGCATCAACCCATACATCAGGAAGTTGATCCTCATGAAGTATGGCACCAAAAAGAAGGGCCCTTTCTAACTGTTTTTTTGGCAAGGGTTTGGTAATTTCAATTGGGGCATCGATAAAAACCTTATATCCCCATGCCGCCAGCCGTCTTGCAGCTACCAATCCTCCGCCACCGTTATTTCCATTACCTATACCAATGAGGACTTTAGTCTTTAAATCAGCATTTTCTGCAACCAGTTTTGCCAGCAATAATCCGGCATTTTCCATCATAAGTTCTATAGGTAATCCATATTCACGAACTACGTTATCATCCATCTCCTTGAAAGCGTTGACTTCAAGTGCCTCTGAGGGGGTAAAGTGCATTGTAAGTTAGAATTAATTTACCCTCTTTAAGAAGGTTTAAAGTTGATTTAGCTATTGTTATTTAAGCTTTCTAAGGCCTCCCTATAAAAGGTCAAAGCCGTCTGTACAGTAGCATCTTTGGCGGGTAACACTGCCCCTACAAATCCTTCGTTATGCCATTTTCCAATGCTCAATGGTGCTAAATTTTCTGTAGGGATTGCTTTGTGATCTTTATATACACTCAGATAAAAATAATGCTCATCAAGCACCGTATCCGGGATAGCCATACCTGCACCTATGGCAATGGAATTATTCTGCAGATCTATGGCATATATGCCAGTGTCAAAGTGATGTGGCCATACGCGAATCTCAGATTTTAAGTTTTCAGCATCCAGGAACTTTTCTAATGCCAATTGGCCAAGAATTCTCAATTGGGTTAATTCGTTTAATCTATTAGCATTTAATAGTTTAAAAGTGAAATATTCTTCAATATTGTAGGGCAAATCATAGTGAAATTTATAGTTGTAAGGCTGTTCCAAAGATGTTTTGCCGGCCTGATCTTTTATCCAATTGAGTATTTGCCGATGGGTGCTGCCGTCTAACTTAATGCCCTTATTTGCTGTTTTACCATTCCATTTTAAGGTAAAATGTTCATAATCCAATGAAAGGATGTCACCCTCTTTATTTAGTGGACGAGAATTAAGACTGGCATTCCCCGTCACGAATGCAAGATTTGTATGGCTGTCATCAGCTTTTTTCTCTAAAAAACTTATTCCGGCCGCGGCCAGATATTGGGCGGCCAAATACATCATTTTATCCATCGTTACTACCTTTTGTGTTCCGGACTATCAAATCCTGCTTTACAACCTGCTGCCCACTCGTCGGGCTGGTTTCCATGCGCAGGGATACCTCCATTGTCTTTTAACATTCGCGCCAGGTGCAGGCAATTCCAGACAAGGAAGGTAGTATTTCTGTTTGTAAAATCGTTCTCTGGTCCTCCGGAGCCTTCGTCTCTGTATGAAGGCCCGGGACCTGCCTCACCCATCCATCCAGCATCTGCCTGTGGCGGTACGGTATATCCTATGTGTGAGAGCGAAAAGAGTATATTCATCGCACAATGCTTTACACCATCTTCGTTACCCGTAATCAGCGTGGCACCCACTTTTCCGTAATCTCGGTATTGTCCTTTATCATTGAATTGATGTGTATAACCGTACATGCGTTCTAACACACGATTACAAACAGACGATTTCTCACCTAGCCAGACAGAAGTACAAAGAACAAGTATATCGCAGGCATCCACTTCTTTTTGAAGCATTGGCCAGTCGTCCCTGTCCCATTCCGGAGTTGCTGACATGTCTAGACCTAAGCCTGCGGGGATTACGTAATCAACAGGTCTAATTACTTTGGTGCTTACGCCGTTTGCCTCAAATATATTCTTTGCAACTCCAATTAGTCCTTCGGTATGTGATAAAACCGGAGTTCTGTTAAGCGTGCAATTTAAAAAAAGTACTTTGAGGTCATTGTACTTTGCCGGCGGATTGGTACATTGACTTTCCGTCATTTTGGATAATTGTTCGGACATAATTCTCTTTTTGATATTGAATGTTAGTATTTATTTATTGCGAATGGGAGGTGAGCTAGTTTGTGAGTCGTAATGGACCTGCAATTCCTTTCTCAATTTACGGATTGTCTGGAAGAATTTGTCAGATGTGCCATATCTTTATGTGATAAAAGATTTTTGGCTACAACTCTATCATTTTGCTTCTGACCAAATTCATTTAAATTAGAAATCACAAATTCAAAGATTCTTGCACCACTCTGCTTGTAAAGCAGGTCCTGAAGTCTTCTTTCGAGCCTTCTGATTCGAATGCCATAAACTTTTAAGACTCCGTTCTTAAGCGATTTATGTTGCTGCATTAGTTCTTCCATCATATCAGATTCTATATAACAGACAATGCAATCCTCCAGAGCTATAGCTTGTTCCTCAATTCCTGCTTTTTTATCATATAAGGATAGTTCACCAAAAATATTTCCCTTTTTTACAATGTACTTTAGACTATCACTTCTCTTATCAATAATTTTAACTGTACCCTGTTTTAAAAAGAATATACATCTTTGGTCCCTATCGTTCATATTAATAACCTGACCTTTGTCAATATTTTCCATTTCCAAAAGATCACATAAGCTCATCATGGTTGTCATGCCTAATTTTTTAAACAGATCAAAACCTTCCAGAAACCAATATTTGGTGAGAGTCTTCAATACGCAATATTCTTATTGTTTTTAAAAGTAATAATTTTAATAACCCGGTTTTAAACGGAGTTCACAGAACTTACTTTAGACGACAAGACCTCCATAAAAATGAAGAAACCTCGGTAAGACACTTAGTGAGTAGAAATAGAAAGGGGTAGCTTACAACCACCCCTTAATATTTACAAAATAAATTACCTGTTAATTTTCGGCAATGGCAAGCGCTCCACTAGCCTCTTTTTCTTTTAATTTCTTGACCAGATCAAGGGCGTCCGGTACAACATCGCTGCATAAAATTATAAGTGACCCTTTTTTCGCATTGCTAACAGCATGATTAATGGCATCACTTTCTAAAGGAATAATGGTTGTTTTTTTCTTTGGGCTGTGCTTTCTTATGCCATCATCTAACATTTTAATCAGCGCATCTTCGGACTTACCTCTTAGATTCTTGTCTTGCCTGATGATTATTTCATCAAACATCTCCGCCGCAATAGTTCCAATTTCGTTGTTATCTTCCTCCCGTCTGTCGCCAATACCAGCAATTATCCCCACCTTTACGGTGGCATCCAAATTGTCGGTAAATTTCTGCAAAGCCCTCATCCCCGCTGGGTTGTGGGCATAATCCAGTAAAATATCGAAGTTGTTGAATTTAAATAAATTAAGTCGCCCGGGGGTCTGATTAGCAGATGGGATAAAAGTCTCTAAGGCCGCTTTGGTGTCTTCTATGCTTATCCCCTGAATGTTAGCTGCAATTATTGCAGGCAATACGTTCTGAATCATAAATGTTGCTTTCCCTCCATAAGTAAGCGGAATATTCTCCGCTTTCATGATACGCATTTTCCATACTCCCTTGCAAAGCGTAACATAGCCATTTTCATATATTGCTGAAATACCTCCCATACGCTGCAGTGCCTGAATACGAGGATTATTTTCATCCATAGAAAATAACGCCAGATGACAATCAATTCCTCTCCTCATTTCATATACCAGGTCATCATCTGCATTGAGAATGGCATATCCATCTGGTAAAACGGTCTCGGGAATGACTCCTTTAACTTTAGCCAACTGCTCTATGGTGTGAATACCTTTAAGACCCAAATGATCGGCAGCAACATTGGTTACAATTCCTATATCACAATTTTTAAATCCAAGTCCGGCCCGCAGTAATCCACCCCGGGCACATTCCAGTACGGCAAAGTTTACTGTAGGGTCCTTTAAGACAAATTCTGCACTTGCAGGACCGGTGCAATCTCCTTTCATCAACATGCGGTTTTGGATATAAACGCCATCACTGGTCGTATACCCAACCCTATGCCCTTTCATTTTGGCCATATGGGCTATTAATCTACTTGTCGTTGTTTTACCATTGGTGCCGGTAATGGCTACAATAGGAATTCTTCCGGTATCTCCTTGATTTGGAAATAGTTTATCTATTACAGGAGCTGCGACATTTCTGGGCAATCCGGTGGTAGGAGCAAGGTGCATTCTAAAACCGGGTGCTGCATTTACCTCAAGTACAGCGCCTCCTGTATCAGAAAGGGGCTGACTTATATCGGAGGTCATCACGTCTATTCCACAAATATCCAGATCGATGATCTTTGAGATTCTCTCAGCCATAGATACATTGGCAGGATGTACAATGTCTGTAACATCCTCTGCGGTGCCACCGGTACTTAAGTTTGCGGTGTCTTTTAAAATAAGGCGTTCCCCATCGGTAAGAATTGAGGTTAATTTATAACCCGCGTCATCAATGATTGTTTTGGTTAGATCATTTATGGTAATTTCTGTCAACTCTTTTTCATGACCAAAACCTCTTCTGGGGTCTGTGTTTACCTCGGCCACTAATTCTTCAATTGTAGATTTCCCATCTCCCACAACGTGTGCAGGTGTTCTTTTAGCCACAGCGACAAGTACATTGTTTATAACCAGAAAACGGTAGTCTTCACCAGTTACGTATTTTTCAACAATTACTCTTGCGGAAATCTCTTTGGCCGCATGGTAACCCTCAAGAGCGTGCTCATAGGAATTTATGTCCACGGTAATTCCCCGACCATGATTCCCATCTATTGGTTTAATGACAAGAGGGTAACCTACATAATTGCAGGCAGCTTCCAGACTGCTCTCCCTACTTATTATATCTCCTCTGGGTACTTCGACCTCGGCCTGCTCCAGGAGGTATTTGGTATCCTCCTTATCGCAAGCTAATTCTACACCAATACTGCTTGTTTCGCTGGTTACTGTGGCCTGAATTCTCTTCTGATTAGCACCATAGCCCAATTGGCACAGGGAATATTTATTTAATCTGATCCAGGGGATACCTCTGTTTTCCGCTTCCTCCACTATAGAGCCTGTACTTGGCCCCAGACGCTGACCTTCGCGAAGTTCGCGCATTCTTTGAATGTCATCATCAAGATGGTATTCTTCCGCTGCAATAAGGGCTTCACAGATAGACACGGCTGCCTTGGCGGCATAACGCCCGACATCTTCTTCTATATAGGAAAAGACTACGTTATAAACTCCTTTTTCACCATATCCTCTTGTTCTTCCAAATCCGGTATCCATGCCGGCCAATGTTTGAATTTCCAGGGCAATATGCTCTATTACATGTCCCATCCAGGTACCTTCTTCAACGCGCATAAAAAACCCGCCTTCACAGCCTTCTGAGCACCGGTGCGCATACATAGTTGGAAAAAGTGCTTTTAACCGCTCTAAAAATCCAGGTACTTTATTGGTTGGCCGCTCTTCCATAGCCTCGAGGTCTAAGACCATCACAATTAATTTATGACGGCGAACCGACCAATAATTAGGGCCGCGCAGGGCATTTATTTCTCTTATCTTCATGGTTCCTGAGCTTTATTTAAGGGGGAGTGAATTTCATAAATATATAATAAATTTTCGGACATTAAACCTATTTTTGCAGTAAAATAGAACGCCAAATGGACATTAAAGGAACACTGGTACCCATAGGAGGAAATGAAGATAAAGGCCACGAAACTGGTGAGATGCATACCCTCGATTTTATTGATGAGGGTATATTGGCTCATATAGTCAGATTGGCCGGAAATGATAACCCAAAAATAGTTGTCATTCCTACAGCCTCCAGTATTCCGTTGGAGGTTGGAAAGAACTACCAAAATGCTTTTACAAAATTAGGGTGTTCTGATATCCATCTGTTGGATATTCGATCTAAGAAAGATGCTGAATCTGACAGTTCACTCAATTTGGTCAAAAGTGCAGATTGTATTATGTTTTCCGGAGGAGATCAGACCAATATAGTCAGGTTTATTGGTGAGACGTCTTTACATGCCCTGCTAAAAGACCGTTATCATAAAGAGAAAAATTTCGTAATCGCCGGTACCAGCGCAGGAGCTATGGCCATGGCCAAAGAAATGATCGCCGGCGGGAGTAGTAAGGAGGCCTTTGTAAAAGGGGCTGTCAATATGCATACAGGGCTGGGACTACTTCCCGATGTTATCATTGATACGCATTTTATAAGAAGAGGTCGATTTGGAAGGCAATCAGAAGCTGTAGCTAAATTTCCGCATCTGCTGGGGATTGGATTGGCAGAGGATACCGGTCTTATAATTAAGAAAGGGAAAGAGATGGAAGTGATAGGTTCAGGAATGGTTATCATTTTTGATGCCCATAATCTGCGACATAATAACGAAAAGATATTGGAGCAGGGAACCCCTATGACAATGACAAATTTGATTGTTCACGTGCTGTCCAATGGAGACAAATACAATATTGAGACCCGGGAGGTTAAAGTACTCCCTGTGGATTCACCCTTTATTTGAAAGCCACGGAATGTTAGGAGTCATATATTAAGATAGTTGCTTTATCATTGTTGAACTTGCTGGCTCTGTACATTCCTTCTGTATTAAAGGGAAGCGCAAGATGCCCTTGTGTATCAACTGCTATTAGTCCCCCATCTCCTCCAATACCCGCCAGCCTGGTATGTACAGCTTCATTGCAGGCATCATGTAGAGAAAGTCCCTTGTATTCCATCAGACAGGAAATATCATACGCCACAACTCCCCGGATAAAGAATTCTCCACTTCCTGTACATGAAATAGCACATGTCTTGTTATTGGCATAGTTTCCAATTCCAATGAGAGAACTATCTCCTATACGTCCAAAGCGTTTGTTGGTCATACCCCCTGTAGATGTGGCGGCTGCTATATTTCCCAGCTGATCACAGGCCACGGCACCCACAGTTCCAAATTTGGCATCTTTTCGCCTGGAATGATCTAATTGAAAATGATCCGAATCTTTGATCTCCTGCCACTGTTGATAACGTAGATCGTCATGAAAATAATTTTCATTCTCCAACGAATATCCCATTTTAGCTGCAAATTGCATAGCCCCTTTGCCAGCCAAAAATATATGTTCAGAATGCTCCATAACATCCCTGGCAAGGGCTATGGGGTTTTTAATTCCGGAAACCAATGAAATAGCACCTGCATTAAGTGTTTTTCCATCCATAATAGAAGCATCCATTTCGTGAGTACCTTCAGCCGTAAAAACACTCCCTTTACCTGCATTAAAAAGTGGAGAGTCTTCCATGGTCTTCACCGCGGCGGTAACTGCTTCAATTGCAGATTGCCCTGTTTTTAGCAAATGGTGACCAATCTCAAGAGCTTCTTGGAGAGCGGCTTTATATTCCGCTTCTTTTTTGGCTGTCATCATTCCCTTTACAAGGGTTCCTGCTCCACCATGGATGGCTATGGAATAATTACTACTCATTTAATTTGAAACGATTTTATTTTTGGAAAGTATGTTGTTCACAATAATTTTGGCGTGAATTCTGGAATTTTCAATAAACCATTTATGTGTTTCCATCCCACCACAGATAACACCTGCAAGATAAAGACCCTGAACATTTGTTTCCATGGTCTCAGCATCATAATGAGGCAATTTTTTGTTGTCCTGAGACAGTTGTATACCCAGTTGTTCGAGAAATTCGAAATTTGGCATATATCCTGTCAACGCAAGAACAAAATCATTTGCTATACCAATTTGACCTTCGGGAGTTCTTAGAATTATTTCATGTTCCTTAATTTCCTTGACTTCACTGTTGTAGAACACAGCAATACTCCCTTCTTCAATTCTGTTAATAATATCTGGCCTAACCCAATATTTAACTCGTTGACCAACTTCGGATCCCCTTATGATAAGCGTTACTTCTGCCCCTTTACGCCAGCATTCCAGGGCAGCATCAATTGCGGAATTACTGGCTCCGACAATGGCAAGTTTCTGGCTTGCATAATAGTGTGGATCCTTGTAATAATGCGATACTTTCGGTAAATCTTCGCCCGGAACACCAATTTTATTTGGTAAATCGTAAAATCCTGTGGCAATTATCAGATTACTGGCTGTGTAGTTTTTTTTTGTGGTATGGACAGAAAATTGCCCATCGGTCTGTTTTACCTCTAGTACTTCTTCAAATAAATGAATGTTCAGTTTGTTGGAGGTAACTATTCGCCTGTAATACTCTAAAGCTTCATTTCTCTTGGGTTTGGCCTCTTTGCTTATGAATGGAATTTCATCTATTTCAAGCCTTTCCGAAGAGGAAAAAAATTGCATATTGATTGGATAATTGAAGAGAGAATTTACTATTGGACCCTTTTCAATAATAAGATAGTTTAACCCCTTTTTTTTAGCTTGTAATCCACAAGCGATGCCAATAGGACCTCCTCCGACAATTATAACATCCATTTTTTTCATTTCAATACAATTAGGGTTACCCAAAAAGCAGTTGATTTTTATGGTTAGCAAAGCTAGGTAATTTATGCTAAAGTAGCTGCTGTTAAAAAGGGTGAGGATTAGTTATATATTGAGAGATTTCAGGAATCTGCACATGACAATAATCATGTTTTATAATCTGAAATAAGCAGAACTTTAATTTGAATATTAAAACAGCAATTATGAGCGTCAGACAAAGAGTACCAGTGTCAGAAATAATGACCACGGATTTAATCGTTTTAAATTTAAATGATGGCTTGGATAAAGCGGAGCATTTATTCAAAGTACATTCTATAAGACATATTCCGGTAATTGACGGAGATAAAATAGTGGGTATGTTGAGTTTAACAGATCTGCTCAGGATTAGTTTTGCGGACGGCGCCTACGAAGACGAAGAGAATATTGAGACAATAGTTTACAATATGTTTACGATTTCACAGGTTATGGCGAAGAATATTGAAAGTGTAGCACCAACTACTACTATAAAGGAAGTCGCTGAAGAATTGGCTGCGAAGGAGTATCACGCATTGCCTGTGGTCGAGGACGAAAAATTGATTGGCATTGTAACAACGACAGATTTGATCAATTACTTGCTTAAGCAATATTAAGCGTCCGCCATTTGAGACAATTTACTAATGGTAGCTGTGGGGTTTTGACTCTTGAACACAAAACTCCCCGCTACCAATACGTCGGCTCCGGCTTCTACAAGTTTTTTTGCGTTGGCATCAGTAACACCCCCGTCTACTTCTATCAATGTTTTAAGCGCTCTTTTGCTGGTAATATCCCTTAGATTCCTAATCTTTGAATACGTATTTTCAATAAAGGATTGTCCCCCGAACCCAGGATTTACACTCATCATACATACCAGGTCTATATCTGTGATGACGTCTTCAAGCAATTCCACTTTCGTATGCGGGTTGAGCGCTACTCCTGCTTTCATCCCTGCAACTTTTATTGCTTGCAAGGTTCTGTGTAAGTGAGTACAGGCTTCATAGTGAACCGTTAAGACGGAAGCTCCCAGATCTGCAAAAGTCTGAATGTACCTATCCGGGTCGATGATCATTAAATGTACGTCTAAGGGCTTTGTGGCATGCTTGGCTATAGCTTTGATCACCGGCATGCCATAAGAAATATTGGGAACAAAAACTCCGTCCATAATATCCAAATGGTGCCAGGCCGCTTCACTTTGATTCACCATTTCCACATCTCGCTGTAAATTACCAAAATCTGCTGCCAGCAAAGAAGGTGCAATTTTAATTTTACTCATTTTGGAATTCCAAATTTAATAAGATACAAAAGTAGTGAATTGATATGGTATAAACCGAACGGTCATTATTCAGAGAAATTAGGTCTCTTTGTTATCTGCCATCGCTTTCTCTGCAATAATTTCTATCATTAAACAGGTACAAATAGACGCACCGTCAGTTTTTTCCAATACTTCAAGATCAGCAAGTGCATTTTCTACTTCTTTTATTGTTAAATACTCTTGAGGAACCAGTCTTGGGAAATAGCTTTGAAAAAAAGTCTTGGGCCATTGCCATACACTATTGTCAGGAGTACCTATTTTGGCCATGGGTCGAAACCCTATTATTTTCATCCCCATTTCTATGAGTATTCTGGGTAAATGTCGGCCAATATCTATTTCTGCGTCAGAATCTTTGAAACTTTTTAAGGCCATAGCAATCCCTTTAGAAAGCGCTTTTTTATCTGGTTCAGTTTGCAGGGTAGACCAGTCATAATACTCATGGATGACCATTTTACCGCCGGGTTTTAATGCCTTAAATACTTTTTTGAGTAGTGTTTCCGGATGTGGCGACCAGGCCAATGCCCAACGGCAATACATACCGTCGATACTTAGGGGCGCCAGCTGCATATCATTAAAGTCCGCTGCTATGGCATCAATATTTAGGTTTTGCATTTCTGCAATTTGCTTCAGATGGGCTATATAGCTATCCGATTTATCTATTGCCAGTATCTTACCCTTTTGTCCTACAATAAAGGCCAACTCAGTTGAACAATAGCCTGGACCGCACCCCAGATCTAATATGGTTTGGCCCAATTTAAAATTTGCGAGTCGCCAACCGGTCTGTGCTTCTTCTGCCCAAACCTGATGTTGAACACCCAGCCTAAATAGCTCTTCTTTATCTGTCCCGAGAATATAAGGCGTATTTTCTTTCATAGATGGTGTGTGAATAGCATATTATTTATAATGTGCGAGGTCACTTTCTGCAGCAATATATCCGAAGGAACTCCGACTTTCACCCTTTACAATATCCTCCATTAACCTCCTGGATTTATCTTTGTCGTTATTATAAAAAAACCAATTGGCCAAACCATATTTGGTGGCATATGAAGCTGCATTATCCGACGACGTATGCATCAGGGAATCTATAGGGATTTTGCCCTTATAAAAAATGCATAATTCTAAATAGTTGTGATTTTCTATAACGCTGGTCTGCTCATCTATCTGTAATAATAGTGAATCCGCAATGTTTCTATTACCAAGTCGCCGCTGTATCATATAAAGCCAATGCGTGCTCGATACAATATTATCCGGATTGGTAGCTGATGCCCTGCAATTCAGGTAAGCCCAGTTGGCTTTTTCGTAATCGTGGATTAAATAATACGCTAATCCAAGATGGTACCAAATATTACCGTGTAATGTGCTCACAGGAATATTTAAGGCATTAGGCATCCCGTCTGCTTCAATCTCATTCTCGGTGTCCTTTATCAATTTAGCTGCCTTTTCCAGATCATTTATGGCCTCATCAAATTTTCTTAACGAAATAAAACGATGCCCCCGATGCCTGTAAAATCTTGCGTCCGCAGGAAATATTTCAATTCCTTCAGTAAAAATTGCAATGGCCTGCTCATAATTTCCCAAATATGCAGCCCGTCTGCCATACCAAATGATATTTTCCGCGTTTTTGGGTTTACTATTATATCTTTCTTCAGCCTCCGAATATTGTTGTAATAATTTATCGGAAGGCGAAAGGGTTAACTCCGGCCCCGCTTTCTCTTCCTGTGCTGAAGTTTTGGATCGGCAAGAAATTGTTATACAGCTGATGAGAAGGAGAGAAATAAAAATTTTGCCAGATGTCTTCATCAGCTGCGGATATTTGGGATTAAAATACTATTCCATGGCTTTTTCATCCGCGTTGTATAGCTCGTGATTCTCATCTCCTCCAGCTCTTAAATACGCAAATAAATCAACAATTTCTTTTTGACTTAATCTATTTAAAAGGCCAGACGGCATAGGGGAAATTGGAGAGGGACCCCTGCTTTCTATCTCAGATTTTGGCAGTTCAACGGTATAGCTTTCATTAAACGGATTGGGAGCAAGTGTTATGTTATCTCCTTCTTCGGTTAATACACGGCCGGCGATTTTTTTCCCATCTTTCATAGTCAAAAGTGTATTCGCATACTGATCCGAAATTTCATCATTGGGACTATAAATGGCAAATAACATATCATAGGCTCCAAATTTTGATGGTGCCTGCGTAAGATCAGGCCCGGTAGCACCACCTTCTCCTCTCATTCGATGGCAAAGAATGCACATAGCGGCCTTGTATGCTCTTTCCCCGTCGGTAATATTTCCATTGTAATTATCCATTCCACCCCAAACGATATCTCCCATATCATCTCCGGAATAGCTGCCTCCCGGGCCTATAGGTTGTGGAAGGTCCGCAACCGCAGTAGATGGGGAATATGAACCGGAGACCTCCTCAAAATGCGCTTTTTCACTTTCGGGGATATTCGCCATTGCTTTCTGTCTCACGTTTTCCATATAGGCCTTAAAGCTCATCCCACCTTTGGCTGCTAAAACATCATAATACCACAAAAAGTATTTTTCGCGCAACTCCCTGGACCACCCATCTTTTGCATGGCTTAATAGCATTCCATAGTATATGGCCTCACTAGGAGGCATTTTCTCTATTACTTCTCTGATTAACGGACCGTATCGTTCGCTTCTAAGACTTGCTTCTTCCGAGAGCATCTCAACACCCTCAGCTATTGTTTTTTCTTTGGTGTGCTTCTCTAGAAGAACTACCAATTGCTCTGTTACCCCATCGGCATTTAAATATAATAGCAGTTGACCTAATTCCCGGTTTACCCTGTCATTGGCATGGGGGAAATAAGCATTCAGCTTTCTAACGGTTGTTAACCGATCTTTTTCATTGGGTTCTCCTTGTCTTATAAACAACAGGGCATAATTTCTGAGAAGACTAATCCTTTGATGGTCAGATAGTTGCTCTAATCGAAGTTGATTTAATTTATTCAGGATACGTCCCTGCAGTTCTTTGTTGTTGCTTCTTGCTAAAGCAATCCCGGCTTCGATTATTTTTGTAATGTCTTTCTCTTCAAAAAAGCGGTCTTGCCAGAGCGACACAGGTTGGTGTTCCAGTACCAGTCTCGCCGCATATCTGATGTATCTGTCTTCATGATTCAACTGCTCCCATGCTGCTGAAACAGCTTCCATTGATTGCCCTGAATTATGAAACTGTTCCATACGATGCCTTAAACTTCTCAGGGAAGCAGCATCCTGGTCCTGGGTAATTTCTGCATCCTGTGTATCCGCTCCTGTATACCTGAGGCGATATAAGTGAGAATCCAGTCTTCTGCCGCCGGTTGCAAAATACATATTGCCATCATTTCCGGCAATCATATCTGTTAGTGGCAGAGGTGTACCAGATAAAAATTCCTCCCTGTCTGCGGTATAGCTACTACCTTCAGGTTTTAGATTGGCAAAGTAAACGGTTCCAAAGCTCCAGTCCACCACAAACAAACCATTTTTGTATTTGGATGGGAAATTCAGATTTGCGGCCCCCAGGACTGCTGTTGGAGATCCCTGTTCTAAATTATGAACAGCGGGAAGGTTGTCTGGATAGTATTCTGGCCATTTACCAGATCCGGTGCGCCATCCGTATTCACTGCCGCTGGTAACGTGGCATATACGTGTTGGCCTGTACCAGGGCATACCGATGTCCCATTCCATATCAGCGTCATAGGCAAATAATTCTCCATCCTGGTTAAACGCCATGTCAAAAGGGTTGCGATAACCGGCGGAGATAATTTCCCAATCTTCTCCATCGGGTGTAAACTTTGCTATCCAACCGCCGGGGGCTTTAATATCATTTGCATGGCCCCTTGCATCCAGATAAGGTGGTAATAAATTATCCTCGCCCCATGTTGATGGCAGGCGACTGTTTTCTTTAAGTGATTCAGGAATCAATACATGATTACCTGCAATAAAATAAATATGCTCCCCATCCGGACTTGGAACAAAACTATGCGGTCCATGTTCTCCGGATCCACTGAGCTTTAGGAGCATTTCTTTATTATCCAGGTTGCCATCCCCGTCAGTATCCGTTAATTTATATACCCCGCTGCCACTTTCCTGCTCGTCCGGGACATCGTCTTCCCAGCGCTTATTTACTGCTACATAGAGGCTGTTATGGGCCCATAATAATCCATGAGCCGCACCTATTTCCAGATTTACACTATCAATATCAGCTTTTGACAGAGTAGATTGCCCATCAGGACTATTAAAGCGATATATTTTACCATATTGGTCGCAGGCGTACATCAAATTTTCCGGACCGGCTGTCAGCGCTACCCAGGAACCCTGTCCATTAGCACTTGGATGATATAGTTCATCAAGTTCAAAACCTGCCGGAAGATTAAATACAATTTCTTCAGCAGCATCGGAATTTTCTGCATCTTTTTCGTTTGTGCAGGCAGTGAAAATAGCTATGGAAATAAGCAGGTAATAAGCAGGGTTTAATTTCATTATTTTCATGTTGTTGATTGTTTGTATAAATATAGGAAATTGTTAAAGAGAAATAGAAGAACAACATATCATTGCAAATCTGATATTGTGAGGAAGAATTCCTGAAAGTGTCAAAAATTAATACAATATTGTATGCTTGTGCCTGAAGGTAAGAAAAGCTATTAAAATGAAAAAACTCCGGTAATCAGCCGGAGTTTATTCATCAATCAAAAAACGAACAGTCATGATAACTGTTGTTACGGTTACAAATTACAAATTTTATACCATAAATCCAATTTATGGATTATTTAACATGTAAATTTTCCTGGCAATGTTTAGCCAAGATAGGTCTTTAAAATCTTACTTCTAGAGGTATGCTTTAACCTCCTTATTGCCTTTTCTTTTATCTGACGTACCCTTTCCCTTGTGAGGTCAAAAGTTTCTCCTATTTCCTCTAAAGTCATGGAATGTTGTCCTGCCAGACCAAAATAGAGTCGAATTACATCGGCCTCTCTCGGTGTTAATGTTTCTAGTGCACGTTCAATTTCAGTTCTTAGAGATTCGTGCAAAAGATCCTTGTCCGGATTTGGGGATTCTCCACTTCGTAAGACGTCATATAAGTTAGAATCTTCACCATCAATCAGCGGGGCATCCATAGAGACATGTCTTCCCGAGTTTTTCAGGGACTGCTTAACATCTTCCACGGTCATATCCAATTCACGGGCAATTTCCTCTGCAGAGGGCATACGCTCATGAGCCTGTTCTAAAAAGGCAAATGTTTTGTTTATTTTATTAATTGAGCCAATTTTATTTAAAGGGAGGCGAACAATTCGGGATTGTTCTGCCAAAGCCTGTAATATAGATTGTCGAATCCACCATACAGCATAAGAGATAAACTTAAACCCTCTGGTTTCATCAAATCGCTGTGCAGCTTTAATAAGTCCTAAATTACCCTCATTGATCAAATCTGGTAATGTTAGACCTTGATTTTGATACTGTTTAGCCACAGATACCACAAAACGCAAGTTGGCCTTTGTCAATTTCTCAAGCGCGATCTGATCGCCGGCTTTGATACGTTGTGCCAATTCGACCTCTTCATCAGCCGTAATAAGGTCTACCTTGCCTATTTCCTGCAAGTACTTATCCAGTGATGCCGTTTCCCTGTTGGTAACCTGTTTTGTAATCTTAAGTTGTCTCATCTAATATCCTTTCTGTTAAGTTCAAAGTGCATAGACTGCATATACTTATACGTAAAAATCACGCAAATGTTACAATTAGGTTATATTATTTTGATTTTTAGGTTAAAAAGCATAAAAAATCCCCTATAAAAAGGGGATTTAAGTTATTATTTGCTAAAAGAGTTAATCTCTCCTGGGTTTCCTGTCCCTGTTTCTGTCCCTGTTTCTGTCATTTCGGCCACGATCCCGGTCATTGCTACGGGGCGGTCTTTCCTTATAACCTTCAGGTTTGGGTATCAGAGCTTTCCTGGAGACTTTTTCCTTTCTGGTTCTGGGATCTGTCCCCATATATTTAACATCAAAGACATCTCCCATATTTACCACATCAGAAACATTTTCCGTGCGTTCCCAGGCCAATTCGGAAACATGAAGCAATACTTCATTGCCCGGAGCTTCCGCATATTCCACTACGGCACCAAAATCGAGCATTTTTATGACTTTTACCTCATAAATACTATCTCTTACCGGTTTAAATGTAATAGAATCTATTTTGGCCAAAACGGCATCAATGCCGTTCTGATCCGTACCAAGAATCTCAACAAGACCTTCTTCGGTTACGGGATCTTCGTTAATAACTATAGTAGTACCAGTTGTTTTTTGTAGTTCCTGAATTACTTTTCCACCAGGTCCTATAAGCGCACCAATATATTCTCCGGGAATAGTTGTAGTAACCATTTTTGGAGCATGGGCTTTAACATCAGCATTGGGTTGCGCAATGGTATCTGTAAGTTTACCCAGAATATGCAGTCTTCCGTCTCTTGCCTGCTTTAATGCCTTAACCAAAATCTCATAGGAAAGTCCTTTAACCTTAATATCCATTTGGCAGGCAGTTATGCCATCTGCTGTCCCTGTTACTTTAAAGTCCATATCGCCAAGGTGATCTTCATCACCAAGAATATCTGAAAGGACTGCGTATTTTCCACTATCTGCATCTGAGATTAATCCCATTGCGATACCAGAAACTGGTTTTTTTAATTGTACCCCGGCATCCATTAATGCCATTGTACCAGAACATACGGTTGCCATAGAGGAAGATCCGTTGCTTTCTAAAACTTCAGAAACCACCCTTACGGTATAAGGACAATCTTCAGGGATCATGCCTTTGAGAGCCCTTTGTGCTAAATTACCATGTCCGACCTCTCTTCTGGAAGTTCCTCTTATCGGTCTTGCCTCTCCTGTAGAAAAAGGAGGGAAGTTATAGTGCAGATAAAAGGTCTCTTCACCTTCAAAAGAAGGCATATCTATCTGATTGGCCTCTCTTGAAGTACCAAGAGTTACTGTGGCAAGAGCCTGAGTTTCACCTCTTGTAAAAATCGCTGAACCATGGGTTGATGGTAAGTAATTCACTTCACACCAAATTGGTCTGATCTCATCTGTCTTTCTTCCATCCAGGCGCAAACCTTCATTTAATGTTAGATCACGAACAGCGGCTTTTTCAGCCTTATAGAAATATTTAGAAACTAAATCGCCAACTTCTTCTAAATCTTCTTCAGAAAATGTGGCTTTTACCTCTTCCTTGATTAACGAGAAAGCCTCGCTTCTTTCCTGCTTTGCTGAACCAGCCTGAGCAATGGCATAAACCTTATCATAGGTAAGATCATGAACTTTTTTAGCAAGATCTTCATCTTCCGCTTCACCTTCATATTCGCGCACTTCTTTTCTTCCGAAGGCATCTGCCAACCTCATTTGGGCTGCAACCTGTTCTTTTATGGCCTCATGTGCAAATTTGATAGCCTCCACCATTTCTTCTTCCGAAATTTCTCCCATTTCACCTTCAACCATCATCACAGAATCTGCGGAAGCACCAATTACCATGTCGATATCTGACTCCAGAAGTTGAGCCCTTGTAGGGTTGATGATAAATTCACCATTTACTCTACCTACACGACATTCAGAAATAGCGCATTCGAAAGGAAAATCGGAAAGTTGTATTGCTGCTGACGCTGCCAGTCCGGCCATGGCATCCGGCATAACATCCTCGTCATGAGACATTAACTGAATCATTACCTGAGTTTCGGAGTGGTAGTCTTTTGGGAAGAGTGGACGCAATACGCGGTCTACTAATCTCATGGTTAATACTTCACCGTCACTGGGTCTTGCTTCTCTTTTAAAGAAGCCGCCGGGATAACGCCCGGAGGCCGCGAATTTTTCGCGATAATCTACAGTAAGTGGAAGAAAATCCAAATCTTTTTGATCATAATTGGAAACAACTGTACATAACAGCATACATTTCCCAGATTGAACAACAACAGAGCCATGTGCCTGTTTTGCTAATTTTCCGGTTTCGATAGAAATTTCCCTACCGTCACCAAGGTCAATGACCTCTTTAAATGTTTTTGGAATCATAAATTTTAATTAGACTTTCGCCATAATAGCGAAGGTGTTAAACAATGGTCTACCGCTTTACCGAACGGTCAGGGTTGTGTTGTTGTGTGTTGTTGACCAATGAAAAACTATATGTGAGTGGCTGAAGATTTTCAGTCAGAATCTTATCCGGCTGAAAAAAAAGCAGGGGCTGAAGATTGTCCAGCCCCAACTGAGTTTTATTTTCTGATATTCAGATCTTTTATTAGTTCCCGGTATTTTACAATATCCTTTTTCTTAAGGTAATCTAACAGGCTTCTTCTTTTACCTACCAGTCTTACAAGGGAACGTTCTGTGTTATAATCTTTTTGATTATTCTTTAAATGTCCACTAAGATGATTTATCCTATGTGTAAACAATGCAATCTGCCCTTCTGTTGAACCAGTATTCTTATCCGAGCCGCCGTGCTTTTTGAATATTTCGGCCTTTATTTCATTCGTTAAATACATTCCAATATTAATTTTAATGATTTTTATGTATCTGATTGTTTTTCAACCAGGGCGCAAAGATAAGAATATTTTTATAACGTATTAGAATTCGTTTTTTTTAATCCGAATTAAACCATTTGGCATGGCGGTGGTCATAGAAGAACAAACGTTAAAAAATTACAATTATGAAAAAGTGTATTAAAGGAATGAATTTGTATGGGATGTTATTTTTTGCAATTCTCTTGATTTTTTCCTGTAAAAAGGAAGAATTGCCAGAGTTTGCTGAGGAACAGACTTTTGATGTTGCTGAGCTTAAAGCCAGTGATGAATCGGAGCTTATTTCGGAAGAAGTACTGAATATAGCAGAAGATGTTTATGCCACTGATGAAATAATGGTAACGTCAAAAGCTAATTATTCTTCAGATTATTTACCAGATTGCGTAACGATTACTACCGTTGTCACGAGCACATCCAAAGAAAAAACGATAGATTTTGGAGATGGATGCGAACTACCAAATGGTAATGTATTAAGCGGTATTATTTATTTAAGCTATTTGAAAGACATGGATCTTGCTACGAATACCCTAAGTCTGGATCTTGAAAATTTTGTATTTAATGGGGTGGCAGTTGAAGGTGGTGCCTCTGTAGAAAGAATGAGATCCAATAGCAATGGAAATCCGCAGGCTGATGCTGTTGCCAGCTTTAGCGGTGAATGGCCAGATGGCTCCACTGCCAGTTTTACAGGAAACAGGACAAGAGAATGGATAGAAGGATTTGGTACTGGTTTTTGGGGAGATAATGTCTTTCTAATCTCGGGTCAGGGAACATATACCGGTAAGTTAGGAAATGTATTTATGAAGGAAACAATTACGCCATTGCGAAGAGAATTGGCGTGCAGGTTTATCGTTAGTGGTATTTTGGAAATTTCTAGAAATGATGCTACGGCAAGCTTAGACTTCGGAGATGGTAGTTGTGACGCTATTGGAGTGTTGACTCATCCTGATGGTAGTTCTGAAGAAATCTTTCTCAGAAGGTTTTTTAATTAAGATTTAAAGAAGCCGTTTAAAAAGCTCGCAAGTATGTCATTACGAACGAAGTGAAGTAATCTCGTTATTCTGCCAGAATTTAAAAGATTGCTTCGCCCGCTAAAGGCGGGACTCGCAATGACAGCCAATAAAGCTTTTTAAACGGCTTTTTGCTATTGCCTTACCGGACTATTACCGATAAGATCAATATAGAGATTGATTTTCCTTTTAAGTTCTTTTCTATGAGTAATGAAGTCTAAAAATCCATGCTCCAAAACAAATTCTGCGGTTTGAAAACCTTCTGGCAGTTCCTTTCCGGTAGCCTCTTTTACCACCCTGGGTCCGGCAAAGCCAATAAGGGCTCCAGGTTCAGAAATATTAATATCGCCCAACATGGCATATGAAGCTGTGGTACCACCAGTTGTTGGGTCCGTACAAAGTGAAATATAAGGAACTTTAATCTCTGCTAATTGTGCCAATTTGGCCGAAGTTTTTGCCAATTGCATAAGTGATAAGGCCGCTTCCATCATCCTGGCCCCACCCGATTTGGATATCATTACAAAAGGAATTTTATTTTTTATTGAGTGATTTATCGCCCGGGCAATTTTCTCCCCAACAACACTACCCATAGAACCTCCTATAAAGCTAAAATCCATACAGGCCACAACAAGTTCCTTTCCCATAGACTTGCCAACGGCAGTTTTTACTGCATCTTTTAAGCCTGTTTTTTTCTGTGCGGCTTTTAAACGGTCCGAATATTTTTTAGTGTCTACAAATTTAAGAGGGTCTCTGGAGGATAATTTAACATCTAATTCTTTAAAAGTGTTGTCATCAAAAAGAATTTCAAAATATTCTTTACTTCCAATACGAACGTGATAGTCGTCTTCCGGACTTACATAAAAGTTTTTGGCCAGTTCTTCGGATTCAACAATCTTACCCGTAGGGGATTTATACCACAATCCCTTAGGCGTATCCTTTTTTTGTTCAGTAGAAGTTTGTATTCCCTTTTCTTTTCTTTTAAACCACAACGACATAGACTCGGTTTTATCTTCGGTTATATTTTCCAAACTACTTACAAGGTATTAACATTATTTAAATCTTCAAATGCTTTTTTCAATCTTGTTACAAAAGTGTTCTCACCTTCCCTGAGCCAAACTCTGGGATCGTAATTCTTTTTATTGGGTTGGTCTGCACCTTCAGGATTGCCTATTTGGGCTTGTAAATAATCTTTTTTGTTCAGCACATAATCCCTGACACCTTCCATAAAGGCATATTGAAGATCCGTGTCTATGTTCATTTTTATTACTCCATAACCAATGCCCTCTCTTATTTCTTCGACAGTTGAGCCAGATCCTCCGTGAAATACAAAGTCGATATGATTATGTTCCACCCCGTATTTTTCAGTTATGAATTCCTGTGAATTCTTAAGAATTTTAGGGGTTAGTTTAACATTACCCGGTTTATATACCCCGTGAACATTACCAAATGCTGCCGCAATTGTAAATCTGTGGCTAACTTTGGACAATTCTTCATATGCATAGGCAACTTCTTCTGGTTGGGTATATAACTTGGAGTCATCCACATCGGTATTATCCACACCATCTTCTTCTCCTCCGGTAATCCCCAATTCTATTTCAAGGGTCATGTTCATTTTGCTCATTCTTGCCAGATACTCCTTGCATATAGCGATATTTTCCTCAATCGGTTCTTCCGACAGATCGATCATATGAGAGCTGAAAAGAGATTTTCCGGTTGCTGCAAAATGCACTTCACTTGCATCTAACAGGCCATCTATCCAAGGTAATAATTTTTTAGCACAATGATCCGTATGCAGGATTACCACGGCTCCATATGCCTCGGCCAATTGATGTATATGTTTAGCTCCGGCAACAGCTCCTAAGATGGCTGCTTTTTGGCCGTCATTAGACAAGCCTTTTCCGGCATTGAACTGGGCTCCCCCGTTAGAAAATTGGATAATTACAGGGGAATTTAAATCCGCTGCGGTTTCCAAAACCCCATTTATGGTATTAGAACCGATTACGTTTACTGCCGGAAGGGCAAAACCCTTCTCTTTGGCATAATTAAATATTTTCTGAACATCATCACCTGTGGCAACGCCTGGTCTTATATTATGAGACATAGTTTTCTGGTCTAAAGGTTTGTTTTCTGAATTTGGGCAAAAGTAATAAAATAAGTTAGCTTAAAAAGGATAATTAATTCCTATTTGAAGCTCTCCATTGGCAAAATTATAATCTCTGAACCATCTTTTGGTTAGTTCTTCAGCCGGGTTGTACGTTTTAAATCCAAAATCTACTCTAAATACGAAGTAAGTGAAATCATAACGAATGCCCAGGCCAGTACCTAATGCTATATCCCTTAAGGAATCTAGTCCGCTAAAAACGGCATCGGGATCATCTTCACTATCCCAAACGTTCCAAATATTTCCGGCATCGGCAAAAATGGCTCCTTTAACATCCCCTGCTATTGGAAATCTGTATTCAAGATTCAGGGCAATCTTAAGATTTGCTTCATTAAAATCATTGATGTTCTGAGTTTTACCCGGACCTAAGGAATACGGATTCCAGGCTCTGTTATCATTGGAACCTCCGGCAAAATAACTTCTTGTAAATGGAATACTATTAGAGTTGCCATAAGGAATGGCAATACCAAAGAAACTCCTAAAAGCCAAAACATCTGAACGAGATATACCCCAGTGTTTTATAAAATCGAATTCAGTTTTGATATATTGTGAATAAGGTACACCAAAAACAAGGCGGTCCTCATTTTCATTTTCATTAAATGGGAAAATTTGTGATAAGCCTGAAAGTAAATTTCCGGCACTTTCCACTTTCATTCTGAATTGATAAAAATCATTATCATTTAAATCTGTTCTGTTGTTTTTACTAAAAGAATAATTGCTGGCAAAAATGAGGTTGTTTTCTGTAAGGCGTTGTCGTCTTTCTTCAATTCTGCTAACTTCTCTGAAGTCTTCGGTCGTAGAAGCCACTTCCCGGTCCAGAATGGCATCGGTAAAACCGGTGGTTCCATCAGGAATAATAAGTTCAAGAGGGTCTACAACATTATTCGTGGTTTTATAAAAATCAACCAAGGTGGCATTCTCTTCGTAATTATCCGCAATTTCATCCAAGCTGCTATACGTGCTTTGATAAACATTAAAGAAGCGGTCGGGATTGACATTTCTAACAAACTGTATATTCAGCAATTCCAGGGTATTCTTTTTAAAATCTGAGGGGGTCCAATTATAGCCCAGGACTGTATTAAAGGTTTGCTTGTCCAGCCCTATATTTTTTTGAAAGCTTGTACCGGCCGATACCCTGGTTTTTGGTAACATATAATAGGGTATTATTTGCTTTGAATTGACAAAAGGAAACCAAATCCTGGGAAAGGTCAGATTAATATCTCCGCCAATTTCTGAAAAGAAGTCTTCCGGCAGTGAATCGTCACTCAATAGTCCGAATGTACCACCTGCAGAAATACTTAAGGTTTCTGCGCCTCCAAAAACGTTCCTCGTAATAAGTGAAGTACTAAAACCAATACCAAGACGCTGAATATTTGAGTGAGTAATATCAAAATCCAGTCCCAGAGAATACTTTGGCCTGGGAGCTAAATATATATTCGATGTAAGTCTTGTTTGGGTGGAATCTTGCAGCAGCTCAATATTTGGATATTTAAAGGTGTTTAAATTACTTATCTGTCTATATGTTCTTAATCTGTCTATATCTCTGTAAACACTGTCTTTTTCGAGAAAAATAGCGTCGGTTAAGGCCTTTGGCTTATATCTTAATTTACCCTTGTAATATATGGTGTAATTCTCGTATTCAACTGAGGACAACTCATTGATATTATCATCGTAATTATGGTCCGCAAAAATATTTACCTTCTCAAATCGATGTACTTTATAAGCCCCGGTGGTTAAAGAACTATCACCTCTCAATCTTATGTTGTCAATATTTAATTCGACACTCATTTTTTGATCGTCCCTCCCCGATGTGGTATCCCTTAAAATGTCATAGGTTATAGAACTTTCCTGGAAATTAAATACTCCGGAATTTCTGAATAAGGCTGTGAGCCGCTCTCTTTCATTGTTAAAGTCTGACAGATCAAATTGTTTGTTCTGTTGGATAAAGGATTGTTCTATATTTAAATTATATAAAGAATCTATCGCAGTTGATGCAACTTTTTTAGTAACAGAATCAATTATATATGGTTTACCTAAGGATATTTTGTAGTTTATTTCCGCTCGTTGTTTTCGATTGGTACTGTCTATTTCATAGGTAGTATTATTATTGAAGTACCCTTTACTGCCATAAAAGGCACTTAGCCTTTCGAGGGATTTTCTGGTTCTGGAGGTGTCTATTACTACCGGGGCTTCTCCAATGTTTTTGAGCCATTCGCTATAGCCTTTTACAAGAAAAGATTCACCTAATCGATTCACTTGTTTTTGGGACAGTAAGTTTGCCCAGCGCTGTTCTCTTTTTTCTTTTTTGTGTAACCATGCCTGAAAGGAAGAATCCGGGTCTTTTTTAGCAAGATTATATAAATTTAATCTCAAAGGATAACCCAGTAAGGTGCTGTTCGGCTTTTGAAAAATCAGGCTGTGTATATCATCGTCGATAACTTTTTGTTCGTTGGCAAAAATGTTATTCCCCGTGAGAAGTAATTCATCCTCGTCTACCCGCTTAAGCGCATTACAAGAGCTGACTATGACTACTAGCAATAATAAACCTATTTTTGCTATACTCTTTCTATAACTCAAGAGGGTGTTCATAGAAGCCAAAAATACATTATTTGAATGGTTGTTAAAAGTCAAATAAAATTTATAAAAAGCTTACAGCAAAAAAAATACCGAAGTCGGCATAAAATGTTTGTAGCCGAAGGCATAAAGACTGTCAGGGAGCTTATAATGTCTAAATACAAGGAACATGCCATTTATTGCACTGACCCAAATATTTTTAAAGATTTAGCATTGGAAAGTCGTCTTATAACGAAGTCAGAATTGAATCAGATGAGTGGATTTAAGAATCCAAATACGGTATTAGGGGTCTTTCATATCCCTGAGGCAGGAGTAGTTGATTTTGATGATTGGATAGTGGCTCTGGACGGAATTAATGATCCTGGAAATTTTGGAACCATCATTAGATTGTGCGATTGGTTCGGAGTTAAAAATATTCTGTGTTCCAAGGATACGGTAGATTGCTATAACCCTAAAGTACTGCAGGCCTCCATGGGATCTATTGCAAGAGTAAACATTACCTATACAAACTTGAAAGATAGCTTAAGCAAGAGTGGGTTAGCGGTTTACGGTGCGTTTATGAATGGAGATGTAGTCTATGAAACGGAACTCCCCAAGGCAGGAATTTTGGTAATGGGAAATGAGGCGAATGGGATATCTGAAGAAATCGCCTCTATACTCGAATTTAAAGTGACTATCCCCCAGTTTGGTGTAAAAACTACAGAGAGTTTAAACGTTGGTACGGCAACGGCAATAATGCTTAATGAAATTAGAAGAAGTTGGTGTACGGGAAACAGTAAACAGTGAACAGTGAACAGTAAACACGAGATCTTTTATGATTATCCTGTGGATGATTAAAAAAGGCTGCGGGTTGATGCGGCTGGCTTAAGTGAACAGTGAACAGTAAACGGTTAGGAATATTTAGCGATGCAACTAAACATCTAACCAACTACATATCAATAATTTTGGCTATTCGAAGGTGAAATTCACAAATATACCTCTGGTTCTCAGGGCGTTAATATTGCCTGTCCAGGGGCTGTTGGGGTCGTTATCGGGTACCAATTCATCTGAGATTGCAAAAACACCCCTGATAGAAGGCGAAAATTTAAAATATTCGGTGTAGAAATCTATACCAAATCCCAATTCGTAATTGTAGACACTTTTTTTCATTCTAAAGGTGCCACTACTATTGTCGTCCAGGGCATCCTCATTGGCCCCCAGGTTCAATGCAGTTCCCACTCCGCCTACAATAAATGGTTTCCAGTTTCCAAATCTGCGGGCGCTAAATTTTAATAACAAGGGGAAATTGATATAGGTTGATTTGACTTCTCTAAGAGCGTCATTTTCTTCAGCAAATCCCGGAAATCCCAATGTTCGTTGCGTATAGAACAGTCCCGGTTCAAATCGCAGATCCAGGAATTCGTTGATCCGCATTTCACCAATTAAACCTACATTAAAACCAAGCGATTTATTGACCAGGATATCTTCCAGATCATTGGTGTAATCAAATTTAAAATCGTACTGATTAAAACCAAGATAATAGCCCCAATTAAGAAACGCCTTATCCTCATTTTCAAGATTGATGATAGGCTTTTCTTTAAATTGAGCATTACCCATATGAGCATTTAACAGTAATGTTACTGCCAAAAGAAAAAATATTTGCCTCATTTATTAATATCCATTTTCTATTGATAGGTCGGATGTCTTTCGCCTATTGGTTTTATGATTAGGTCCATATAATGGCGCTATCATTATTGGGGTATTCTTATTGTTTTATTTTGTAGCCACATATATAGATGCCACCCCGAATGTCTGGGGTTTGTTCTCCATAGCTATAAACCCAATTTTTCCTAAAATATTGTTGAAATCCTTTCCATAAGGGAAAACTGCTGCAGATTCGCTAAGATAGGAGTATGCAGATTGGTCTTTAGAAAAGAGTTTGCCTATTGCAGGCAGAATGTATTTGGTATAGAAATGATACCCTTGTTTAAATGGCGTTTGCACCGGCACAGAAGTTTCCAGAACTACAAATGTACCGCCAGATTTTAATACCCTGTAGATTTCTGATAGCCCTTTCTCCAGGTTTTCAAAATTCCTCACACCGAAGGCCACGGTTACGGCATCAAAGTGCTGTTCCGGGAATTGCAGATTTTCACTATCGCCAACGACCATTTCTATGGTATTTTGCAGTTTTTTTTTGATTACCTTTTTCTTAGCTATCTGAAGCATGCCAGGCGAAAGGTCAAGACCCACTATTTTTTCGGCACCAGTAGCTGCCAATTGTATAGCAAGATCTCCAGTACCTGTGGCAATGTCCAATATGTTAGCCGGATTTTTTTTCTTCAAAATTGCGACCACCCGCTTTCGCCATTTCACATCTATTCCGAAAGAAATAACCCTATTAAGTCCGTCGTAATTGTCAGATATTGCATCGAACATCTGAGTCACCTGTTCTTTTTTACCGAGTTCCGAATCTTTATAAGGTGTAACCTTTTTGGCCATGAAAATTTTTTTTGCAAAGATACTTTATTAATGTTCAGCTAGGACCAAACTTAATAGGCATTGCGAGAACGGTTTAATAATCACATGTCAATTAGCTTTAATCAATTAATATTTATGTAATTTTGCACCCGCACACCTTGCAAATTTTTAGACGATGAGCTGCCATAGCTTAATAGCCATCCGGCGTATCTGCCACCTCCGATTAGTTCGGTTTAAAAGTAAATACAATCTATAGATGAAGATTATAATTGCCGGTGCTGGTGAAGTAGGCTTTCATTTAGCCAAATTACTCTCCTATGAGTCTCAGGACATTACATTAATTGATACCAAAAGTGAAAGCCTTGCCTATGCTGATAGTCATTTGGATATTCGCGTGTTAAAAGGTGACGCTACTTCAATTTCGGTTCTTAAGGAAGCCAGGGTAGCCGATTCTTCGCTGGTTATTGGCGTAACTTCTTCTGAAACAACAAACATAACGTTATGCATGCTGGCAAAACAATTGGGGTGTACAAGGACAATTGCGAGGATATCCAACACAGAGTTTGTTGACAATAAGGAAACAATCAATTTTTCTGAATTGGGTATTGATGAACTGATTTCCCCCGAAGAGCTGGCGGCTGCCGAGATCAAATTATTGCTCAATCAATCAGCCTTTAATGATACCTATGAATTTGAAGAAGGGTTGCTCATCATGGTCGGAGTTTCCCTGCCCAAAACTGCTCCATTTGTGGGTAAAATGGTAAAAGAGGCTGCTCAAATCTTTTCAGAACTTCATTTTATGCCAATTGCAATGCAGCGACAAGGAACCCAGTTTACTCTCATCCCCAGAGGTGACACTGTTTTCAAAGAAGAAGATCAGGTTTACTTTGTGACCGACAAAAAAGGGGTGGATGAACTATATAAGCTTACAGGAAAAAAGAAAGAAGAAATAAAAAATGTGATGGTCCTCGGAGGGAGTAAAGTTGGATTTAAGACCGCGCGCGACCTTTGTGAAGCCAAATTCAATGTCAAATTGATCGAAAAAGATAAGGAAAAGGCATTTGAGTTAGCCGATGGTTTACCTAATGCATTAATCATTAACGGGGATTGTAGAAATGTGCAGCTTTTAGAGGAGGAAAGTCTGGATTCTATGGATGCTTTTATTGCCGTAACCGGGAATTCAGAAACCAACATAATGTCTTGTTTAGTGGCCAAATCCAGGAGTATTAAAAAAACTATAGCAATGGTCGAGAATATGGATTACTTCGAGCTTTCTCAATCTATAGGGATAGATACCCTGATAAATAAGAAATTACTTGCGGCGAATAATATTTTCAGACATATAAGAAGGGGAGAGGTTGTAGCACTCACACGCTTAAACAATCTGAACGCAGAAATATTGGAATTTATAGTAAAGGCTACTTCCAAAGTTAACAATAGCCTCATTAAAGATCTCGATTTTCCCAGAACTGCTATTATAGGCGGAGTAATCAGAAATGGTCAGGGACTAATTGCATTAGGAGATTTCAAAATTGAAGAAGGTGACCGGGTAGTAGTATGTTGCCTGCCACGTTCTATTTCCAAAATAGAAAAGCTCTTCCTTTAATATGGGACTGAATTACAAAATAATATTTCACCTCATGGGATTGCTCCTGCTCTGCAATGGGTGCTTTATGTTATTAGCGGCAGTGGTCAGCGGAATTTACGACGACGGCGCTACAGTAGATATTACCCTCGCGGCTATAGCAACAATCTTATCCGGAGTTGTAGCCATGTTTTTTACCCGGGGTCACAGAAAGGAAGTACAGCGTAAGGAAGGATATATCATTGTTACTTTCGGTTGGTTGGTCATGTCTGCATCCGGGGTTTTACCTTATATAATTTCCGGTGCTATTCCAGGTGTTACTAATGCTTTTTTTGAGACTATTTCAGGATATACCACGACAGGGGCCTCTATTCTGGATGACATTGAAGCCATGCCCCAGGGAATTCTTTTTTGGCGGAGCCTTACACATTGGATAGGCGGAATGGGGATTATTGTTTTGGCAATAGCCATACTTCCACTATTAGGAATTGGAGGAATGCAGTTATTTTCCGCAGAAGCACCAGGACCTCATGCAGACAAATTACATCCGCGTATTACCGATACCGCCAAAAGATTATGGCTTATCTACTTTGGGTATACTGTTGCTGAAACATTATTGTTGAAGTTGGCCGGGATGTCTTTTTTTGATGCTATTAACCATGCATTGGCGACGTTATCTACTGGAGGATTTTCCACGAAAAATGCGAGTTTAGCATATTGGAATGACCAGCCGTTAATTCAGTATATAGTCATCCTATTTATGTTCCTGGCAGGAAGTAATTTTGTGCTGAGTTATTTTGCTTTTAAGGGGAAAGTGCAGAAAGTACTTAGAGATGAGGAATTCAAAATTTACTGGACATTTATACTGCTGTTCACCCTCATCACAGCTTTTGTTATCTACGCCAGGGCAAACATGGCGGTAACGGCGTATCATCCAATGGTATTGGGTGAAGGAGAGAGCGCTTTTAGACATGCCTTATTCCAGGTTATTGCAGTGATTACCACCACTGGCTTTGTCTCTTCTGATTTTACAAATTGGACGCCCTTTTTAACCGTATTCTTTTTTGGGTTGATGTTCTGCGGGGGCTCTGCGGGATCAACTGCAGGCGGAATTAAAGTTATGCGGCATATAATGGTGATTAAAAATGGTTTGATGGAGTTTAAGAGATCTTTGCACCCAAGTGCAATTATTCCTGTTCGATTCAATAATAAAACAGTTTCAGAACACATTGTTTACAATATTATTGGTTTCCTGGTACTTTATATGCTGTTATTTATAATTGGAGCTTTGGTGCTGAGTTTTATGGGCTTGGATTTTATGACCGCAGTTGGTGGTGCAGCATCCTCTTTGGGGAATGTGGGCCCTGCTTTCGGCAGTTTAAATCCGTTGAGCAACTTTAATGCGCTTCCGGATTTTGGTAAATGGTGGTGCGGATTTTTGATGCTTGCCGGCAGACTGGAACTATTCACAGTTCTTATACTGCTCACACCCTATTTTTGGAAGCGAATATGAGCTTGCTGAAAGGCTAAAACTTGAGAAGTCCTAAGTCAGTGACTAAGGACTTCTAAATAATCTCAAAAGATGTAGCAATTGTATTGTAACAATTTTAAACTACTTCTTTAATCCTGCTGACTGCCTCTCTGAGTTCTTTTTCAGATGCGGCATAGGATATTCTAATACAATTCGGATTCCCGAAAGCTTCACCAGTTACTGTTGCTACATTAGCATGCTCTAGCAAATGCATGGCAAAATCAGAAGCATTGTTGATTTTGTTTCCTTTAAGGGTTTTTCCAAAGAAACTCGAAATGTCCGGGAATACATAAAATGCACCTTCTGGAATATTTAGTTGAAACCCATCAATTTCTCCAAGAAGTTCCAAAAGTATGTCGCGTCGTTTATGGAATTCATCGATCATATATTTAATCTTGTCCACAGGAGCCTCGATTGCGGTAATAGTAGCCCTCTGTCCAATCGCATTTGCACCGCTGGTTACCTGTCCCTGAAATTTGGTACATGCTTTAGCAATCCAATCCGGGCCGCCCATATAACCAATCCTCCAGCCGGTCATCGCGAAAGCTTTTGATACTCCGTTGACAGTTATCGTACGATCATACATTCCTTCTATTCCTGCAATGCTCACATGACCTCCAACAAAATTTATATGCTCGTAAATTTCATCGGAAACCACAAAAACGTTGGGATGCTCCTTTAATACTCCCGCAAGTGCGGTTAGTTCAGATTTACTGTAGACAGAGCCGCTGGGGTTACAGGGAGAACTAAACCACAACATTTTGGTCTTTGGGGTAATCGCAGCTTTTAATTGTTCCGGTGTCATCTTAAAATCGCTCTTAATACTGGTAGGAACCTCAACAGGAACTCCTTCTGCCAGTTTTACTATATCGCTATAACTAACCCAGTATGGCGCAGGAAGGATTACCTCATCTCCTTTGTTAAGCATTACCATAGCGATGTTCGCAAGAGATTGTTTGGCTCCTGTTGAAACTACGATCTGCCCTGGGGCATATGATAAATTATTATCCCTTTTAAACTTATTGGAAATTGCCTGTTTTAAGTCTGCATATCCATCAACAGGAGAATAACTGCTATAGTTATCGTCAACCGCCTGTTTGGCCGCGTCTTTTACAAATTCGGGAATATTAAAATCTGGTTCTCCAAGGCTCAGACCTATTATATCTTTACCTGCGTTTCTTAATTCTCTTGCCTTAGCAGCCATAGCGAGGGTGGCCGAAGTAGACATTTTGTTTATTCTATCGGATAAGTGATTGTTCATTTGCGATTACTGGTTTATTGGTATTGCCAAGCGGGTTTTTTCCCCAATTCTTTTAGATGTCTGAAATGCGAAATTATGGCTTTTCTGGTAGTTCTGTATTCATTATAAGGCAAATTGAACTCCTTTGCCGTCTGTTTAACAATTTTAGAAATTTTTGTGTAATGAATATGACTGATATTTGGAAAAATATGATGTTCAACCTGATGGTTTAATCCTCCTGTAAACCAATTTACTATCCTGTTTTTAGTCCCAAAGTTTACGGTGGTGGCGAGTTGATGTATCGCCCAGGTATTCTTCATTGTGCCATCTTTCTCCGGTAAAGGAGTATCTGCTTCGTCTACCACATGTGCCAATTGAAAAACAACGCTAAGAATAACACCCGCCACATAGTGCATTATGAAAAACCCCAGTAGTATTTTCCACCAGGCTATATCTAGTAATAACATGGGTAAGACAATCCATATGGCGATATAAATCAATTTTGTCGCTACCAGAAGGCTCCAGTTTATGAAGGGGTTAGGCAATTTACCATAGGCCAATTTCCGTTTGGTATAGCGATACATTTGTTGAAAATCTGTGGTTATAGCCCAATTAAATGTCAATAGTCCGTAAAGAATAATGGAATAATAATGCTGAAACTTGTGGAAGCGATGCCATTTTGCGTGTTCGGAAAAGCGCAAAACCCTTCCTGCTTCCAAATCTTCATCGTGGTTGTGAATATTTGTATAAGTATGATGCAGAACGTTGTGTTGTACCTGCCAATTATAAACATTCCCGGCTAGTATGTATATTGAACCACCCATTAATTTATTAACCCATTTTTTATTGGAATATGAACCGTGATTCCCATCGTGCATAACATTCATACCTACACCTGCCATCCCAACACCCATGACAATTGTCAACAAGAAATTAGCCCAATTAGGAAGATTAAGTGTGAGGATCAAAAAATAAGGGGCTAGAAATAAAGCAAACATCACCGCGGTTTTTAAATATAGCTTCCAGTTACCTGTTTTCTTGATTTCGTTTTCGTTAAAGTAATTATTTACTCTTTTGTTCAGGGTTTTAAAAAATTGTGCTGAATCTTTTCTGGAGAACCTAATTGCGGATGTAACCATATTTTTCTTGTTAATTATCAAAGGGCGCTATAAATATAACGCAATATCTCACTATTTAATACTAAAAGGTGAAAGTAGTATTTTTGGCAAAAATACAAAGGTACTATGCAGCTGCTTACAATATTAAAATATTTTCCCAATTTATCGGATCAGCAGAAAATACAATTTGAGCAATTGGAAGTGCTTTATCAGGATTGGAATAAGAAAATAAATGTAGTATCGCGCAAGGATATTGATGAACTGTACCTAAGGCATGTACTTCATTCATTGGCAATAGCCATGTTACTGAAATTTAATCCAAAAGCGAAAATTCTGGATGTAGGAACAGGGGGAGGATTCCCCGGGATTCCGCTGGCCATTCTTTTTCCTGATACTCATTTTACCCTTGTAGATGCTATTGGTAAAAAAATTAAAGTGGTGGATGAGGTTGTGGCCGGACTGCAACTTCAAAACGTGCAAACCTATAACTGCAGAGTAGAGGAATTGAGCGGAACGTACGATTTTATCGTGAGTAGGGCAGTTGCCGCGATGCCCACTTTTGTTAGGTGGGTAAAAGGCCGAATTAGAAAAAAGTCGGAGCACAAAATTAAAAATGGCATTCTTTACTTAAAAGGAGGAGATTTACAAGAGGAACTAAAGGGCTATAACAATGCCAGGGTCTTACCGCTTAAAGACTTTTATGATGAAGATTTTTTTGAAACAAAAAAACTGGTGTATTTACCTTTAAAATACAAAGGATAATACTCAAAGGCTCAGCATTCTGTTGAAAGAATACCTGCAATTTGCAGCATAGGTTTTTACGAAATTTACTAAGCTTTTCCAATTGTAACTAACAGACTCTCTTTTGTTATTTTCCTGGGGTTGTTCCATAACGATTTTATTTTTTACGGTAAATTTACAATTACTTAACGTTAAATTTACATATAAATTTTGTAGAAATGAAGTTTAAACCGGCTTATTGGTAAATTTAACACGAAAATTAAACCTCCATTCCAATATTTAGAATCAGCGAGCCGGAGTATATAAATCGGTAAATTGTTTTTAATCGAACAACTGATATTGTCCTTTAAGACGGATAGTTATCTCAATAACTTCATTGGTGTCATTTCTAAAATACCACCCATGCTTTCCTTCAAATGGTGCTGTAAAGGTTCCGGCCATGTTTTGAGAGTAGGCCAGGGTATAGCTTTCATAAAACACATTTTTTGGTGGATCGTCTTGCCGAACTTCACCGTGAAAATCTATATAAACAATATTGTTATCGGAGCTGCTCCAATCGTATTTAATACTGGCATATTTTAAGGCTTTAAACTTGTATTCTATACCCTTTCTGGCAGGGACCAGAACTTTAATCGTATCCATCCGCATTGGAAATTGTGTAACCGGAGAGGGATTATTAGCTTCGATCGGTCTGGGAACTTGTGGAGGAGATCCCAATTTCTCAATTCTCAGCGGATTCATTTTAATTGTGCCAGCTGTGGTCACCGTATTTATTTCCGCTCCTGTATCTTCTACATACAAGCTGCTGAATCCAAATAATTTACCGGTGCCAAGTGGATCTATATTGTATTCGGCCGGTAAGACCGCGGTAACGAGTACCAGCCCGCCAATAATGATTGCAATAACTACAGATTTCAATAACTGTTTGTTATTCATTTTTGGGATATCCTGATTTTCCATGATGTTAAATTAAGTTGTAAAATATCCTGTTAATTGAAACCCTAATAAAAGAAAGCCTGCAGCCATTAGAACTACATTGGTAATATTAGAAAATTTAATATAACTACGGTAGTTTCTCCAAACTCCCAGGGCCAGAAGAACAAGACCAAGAGCCAGGAACTGTCCTATTTCGACTCCCAGGTTAAACCCAAGTAAATTTACCAGTAGTCCTTCCTTATCAAACTCGAATTCCTGAAGTTTTGTTGCCAATCCAAATCCGTGAAACAGTCCGAAAATTAGCACAGCAATTTTAGTATTTGGTTGTTTTCCAAAAAAGCGTTTAAATCCACCCAGGTTGTCAAATCCTTTATAGACAATAGACAATGCAATGATTGCATCAATAAGATAGGCATTTACATTAAGATCTGTGAGTACTCCTAAGAGTAAGGTGAGGCTATGACCAATAGTGAAGAAGCTCACATAAATCAGTATTTCCCTGGTACGGTACAGGAAAAAAATAACCCCCACAAGAAATAGTAAATGATCATAACCGGTGATCATATGTTTTGCACCGATATAAAGAAAAGGACCAAAAGCTATACCTTTATTACCCGATAGAAAGGATTGTGTAGCTTCATCTACGCCATGTGCACTGGCAATAATTGAAAACAAACAAAAAAGTATAAAAAGGCTGTTGCTAAGACTCTTTTTTGGCATTTAGTTCTCCGATTTAATGTACATGCCCATGTTCTTTTACCTGTCTTAAGCTATCTTGTTTAATACTGTCGGCTATTTTTACCCGGGCCAGGCTATCCGCTACAATTTGAGCAGCCTTCATTGCCGATTCATCTACTGTTTCTACCGCAGTATCTTCTGTAATGGGAACTTCTTTTTTCTTGTCCTCCCCACAACTTATAGCTAACATTAATACAATTATGCTGAACCATAAGGATTTTTTGATATTCATAATTTGAACATTTTTAGGATTATTAATAACAGAACACGAACATCCGGATTTTTACGAGCAATGATTTAGTCGCAAAGATGTACGGCATAAAGTTATAAATTTTCAGTTTGGGAAGCCAAATTTGATGAACAATGTGATTATGCCACCTTGAATTGCCGTATCAAACAGCGATTGTTATAATCTTTTGGCACTTACAGGAATAAAAATTAACTCGGATTTATTTGTGTCGTTTTTATGTGTATCTCCCTGCAGCTTTTCAAAATGTGGCCTGGGTTCTAATAGGTAACCTGAACCTGGCAGCCATTTTGTGAATATATATTCAAAGACTTTAAACCCCGCGGTTCCGTCCCGGGGAGTAAATACCGCATAATTTCCCCCTTCCAGAGTAAATTCTTCCATGCATTCCGGAATGTGAACAGGTGTTCCCACTTCAACAAGCGCATATTTGTTAAATTTAGCTTTGGGATTAAATTTGGTAAAATATTCCTGAGGGTATATCCTCAGGTCATAAATCCAGGAGTTGAGACGATTCGGGATTTCCTTGCTCCTGGGCATAAATGAGCTGAACAAATCATAAGTAGTGTCCTGGGCCACTGACATATGCCGTGACATTCCTACGAATTTCTTCTTTTCTAAGAATTGAAATTTTGGCTTCATTGAGATATACGGAGGACTTTCGCAATTAAAAGTTCTTGCTATTTCTTAATTATCCGGCAGGGCTTCAAACGCTTTTTGTTTCTCTTCAAACCATTTTTGCATTGCATCAGGTGATTTCATGAGATCCTGCATTTTATCTATCGCTTTTAAATGAGCCTCATCTCCTTTCTGGAACATTTCCATACCATGTTTTTTACTCAATTCCGCCATTTCTTCAAAGGTGTTGGCACTAAATTCAACATCACAAGCTCCTCCTAGCTGATTGCAGGTCATTGTCTTCATAATAATTCGATTTTAGTATTTATTAAGTTGTATTTTAAACCTATAAATTAATATGAGCTATTTCGTACCTGACAGTAGCAGGTGTTCCTTGAGTCGATCAAAAGTAGAAGCCCAGCCGTTGTAAAAGCCCATTTTTTCCTGTTGCCTGCAGTATTCTTCAGTTTCATGAATAACTTTAAAAGTAAAAATTGTTCTGTCTCCGTTTGCTGCGAATTGAATATGTAATTCTACCCCCTCTGTCATTGGCTTAAAATTGGCAGAAGTGACAATTTTCTTAAATTCTATTATTTCCAGGTATTCACCTTCTCCTATAAACTGATTGCCGTCTGGCATCCTCATGGCATATTTCCATGATCCCCCTTCAATAAAGTTATGTTCAATTACTTCTGTTTTCATTCCTTTTGGCCCCCACCATGCTGCAATATGCTCTGGCTGGGTCCATGCTTCCCATACCAATTTAAGGGGTGCATCAAAGTTTCTTTCCAATGTTAAAGTACGGTTGGCCTGATCATTCATTTTTTTTGTTTTGGTTTTTTAAGGTTGTTAAATAATCCTCAAAAGCGTCTAACTTTGATTCCCAAAGTATTCTGTATTGATCTATCCATAAGAATGCCGGAATCAGGTTTTTGGGTTGAATCATACAATAGCGTTCTCTTCCCTGCTTATGTATCGTAATGATATTACATTCTTTAAGAATTTTAAGATGCTTGGAAATTGCGGGCCGACTAACTTCAAATTTTTCAGCAACAGCACTGACGGTGCGACTTTCCACCGCAAGTAGCTCAATGATATCCCTTCTTACAGGATCAGCAATGGCCTGAAAAACATCTCTTCTCATATTTTAATGTAACTAAACGGTTACGAATATAAGCGTAATCATTCGGTTACGCAAATTTATAATGAAAAAATCAGCAATTACTTATGTATAAATAAGTTTCGTATCCAGCTTAATAAGCGACTGGACACAATGGCCAACAGCCCGGCAAAGGCGTTAAAGGCCATATCAACGAGATCAAATACACGACTCGGTAATAATACCTGTATACATTCATCAATTACCCCGAATAAAGCTGTCCCCACGACGGCAATCAGGGAAGGATAACGGATATTTCCACCATTGTTATTGCGTTCTCTTAACGCCTCATGGATAAAAACGGCCAATACACTATACTCAATAAGGTGGCTGCGCTCCTCCGGTAAGGCCATCCTGAGAAGGATAAAGAGATAGGCAGCCGCAATACCCAGCCAAACAGCTATTTCTATTTTACTTGGTCTAAGCTTTAGACCATGAGCAACAACGGTAGCAGCAACCAGGAATATCCCCAGCCAGATACCGTCCGATAGTACTCCTCTGTCTCGCAGTGTACCGGCAAGCGTCCTTGCAAGACCAAGGGTAGAATAAATAGCGATCAATACCGCAAGGGTGCCATACCACAAACGACGCTCACGAGCTGATTTAAAAAGGGCCATATCTCTTAATAATTATATCCGTGCTTATTATGTGGATCTTTATCTGTGATCTTTTAATACCCCTGATCCGTATAATTTATTCAGATAAACTGATAGTTAACTTATCAGTACATTGTATTTCCATTTGCCGAAGTGTCTGGGATCTCCTGAATGGCATCCCAGTGTTCGACTATTTTTCCGGCTTTATCGAACCTGAAGAAATCCATAGTGACATATTCCATTCCTCCCGGCCATATTTGATGGGTGTGCAGGGCTACTAGATCATCTTCGGCAATGACTCTGAGAAATTCTATTGATTTGTCGGGGTATTCCCTGGCCATTCTCTCGAAATAATCAATAAAGGGTGTTTTACCGTCCCCAACCAATGGATTGTGCTGAATATATTCTAAGCCGACATAGCTTTCGACAGCATTTCTGGGTTCCCCTTCGTACGCCATTTTATAAAAGGCGACTGCATTTTCTTTATTTTTTTTCAATTCCATTGTATTATTGCTATTTAATTTTCTTAAATCCTTGTTTTATAGGGGAATCAATTTCGTTTGCATATTCTTTTTTAAAATTAATCACTCTATCAGTCATGGCGGAGGTATAAGCAGCCTCAGCGATTAAATGGCTAATCAGACATTCTCTTTCAGAAATGTTAGTACGTTTATCTGATCGAATTGCTGTTATAAAATCTACCATCTCGGCCTCATAAGCCTCCATGTAACGTTCTGGAAATGAATAATTAATTGGATCGGAATAACTCCCTGTTTTAGTATGTACTTCTATGGTATTATTTTTCTGATTCTTCGCAATTACCATTCCTTTTTCAGCAAAGAGTTCAATTCTTTGATCATATCCGTAGTCTGCTGATCTACTGGTGTCAATTGCACAAATTAGGCCATCTCCATATTTAAGTGTCACCAGAACGGTGTCGTAATCGGGAATCTTTTTGATATCCTGATCATAGGCGTGTCCAAAAGCAGTTATTACATCAGGAATATTATCTCCCATTAAAAATTGAATCATATCAAAGTCATGAATCAACATGTCATGAAATATATTACCGGAAATCTTCAAATAATCAAGAGACGGCTTTGGATTATCTCTTGAACTCATTTTTACAATCCTAACTTGTCCTATGGTCTTTATACTCTCTTTGAGGGCTATGAAATTAGCATCATAACGACGTTGAAATCCAAGATAAAGCGCCAGACCTTTTTTCTGAGCCAGTTTATAGCAGGTCTTAATTTCATGGGTCGACTTCCCAAGCGGTTTTTCTGTAAATACATGTTTACCGGCCTCAAGGGCTTCACAAATGATTTGAAAGTGAGATTCGGTAGGAGCAGAAACAATTACTCCATCAACTTGTTCATCAGATAAGGCATCGGCTGTTTTATTCAATAAGGTGAACTTATGTGCCCTAACTATAGGGTCATTCCAGGCAATCCCCGGATCAACAACATATTTCAGGAAACAGGAATCTAACCTTGTAATAGCATCCAGATGGATCCTACCCGCCCTGCCAAGACCTATAATACAGAGGTTTATTTTTTTTGACATAATATGCAATTTAAAGCATGAATTATGCTGTTACCAGCTACTTCAATTTACATAATTAATCATTCGATAAAAATTGAAGGAATCAATTTCCGATAATTGCATTTATCGTATAATAAGTACACAGAAGACTGGTATATTTCTACACTTTTTAAAAAGGGCACGGGCGATTCTGATAAGCTTTTTTATCAATCAATTTAAGGCGTTTTAAGGCCTTTAATATACTTCACAATGTCACGATTGTTGAATCTTCTTGCATAACTCATAGCTTTGCTTCCCCTCAGCGAAACATCCATATCTGCTCCTTGTTCCACCAGATATTTGAACATTTCTAACTGCCCGTATTTTGCAGCATACATAAGCGGGGTTTTGTCGTCGCATACGTTCTCCAAATCTGCTCCTTTTTCAACAAAAAATTTAAGCGATTTGATGGATTTCAACTTGATACTAATTGCTAAGAGATTATATTTCTTGCTATTACCTACTCCCATACAGTCATTTATGGCAGATGCAGTTGAATATTGCTCCAGATATTCGGTGCGGCCGTATTTTATATTATTTGCAATAACGGCTGTTAACTCTTGCCCATAGCTATATACACCCGTTAAGGCCAATAAAAGTATCAGAATCAATTTTTTATAACTACAGCCCATAACGGCAATCGAGTTTTAAGCTTTTATCAGAAATCAAATTCCGGACGTCACCACACTTAAAATTACGAATTTTGAGGCAAAGTATATATTAGGAAGTAAAAGTCATATGTTATGACAGATAGGACACTATTTATTTTATTGTTCCTGTAAAAAAGAAATATTGATATTTAACTTCCTTAAATCTATACTAACCCAGCGGAGATTTTGCTGACCAACAACCAATAATTAAAGAGGGTCTCTAAAGTTTTTCGAGCTTATTATGAGTTTTTAGAGGCAAAGAGCCCTTTTAAAATCAGCTCTAACCCCCATTTTAGTAATTCGAGAGATTCATTGTTGTTTAGCCGGCAGACGTCTTTAGTTACCACAATGGGTTCTATGCCCATCAGTACGCTGGCAATGTTACTGAGATTTTCCATCTCTTTTTGGTTCAGAGCACCTGAATCTTTGGTAAGCGTTAATTCGATAGTCTTGTTACGTCTGCCTCCTCTTTGGCCCGTAGCTGTGGAAGAAGTAATAACTACGCTCAAATACTTTCTAAAGGCCGACTCATTATCAATTGCCAAATGGTTAAAATAATCCTGTACTCCAAGAATGACAGAGGGTAGATCCAGATCTTGTAATGCCTCGTAGATCACTTCCGGACTTTTGGTATTGAGATCTAGTCCGGCTTCAGCGGCAAGTACTTCAACATTAGAATAATACCTGTAAATAGTAGCGCGGGAAATTGAAGCATCTTCCGCCACATCTTCCAAAGTAAAGTTATTTCCTTTCGCCAGGAGTTTCTGGGCGCTGGAAAGGATATTTTCCCTGGTCTTAAGCTTCTGTTCCTTTCTGCCCGTACTTATATATTCTTTATTCATGAGACAAATGTCTTATAAAATTTTGAATATTCAAAACTTGGAATTATATTTGTGAGACTAAAATCTCATAAAATGAAACCAACTATTACCAGATGGGTACTTGGACACAAGGTTACTCCATATTTTACCACCGGGGATTATGATTTAGCTTTAGGAGAAACACCTCCAAATGTACAAGGTCCTCCTCCACATATGCATAATAACTATAAAGAATCTTTTCTGATCGTAGAAGGTGAAATGGAGTTTATCGTCAATGGTGAAATACAAAAGGTTAGGGCAGGAGAGTCTGTGGATCTTCCGCCAAATACAGTGCATACTTTCAGTAATACCGGCGACCAACCCTGTAAATGGGTGAATATTCACAGCCCAAAAGGTTTTCGGGAATTTTTTGAAAAAATGGGAATCCCGGTAACTGAATCTGATGCCCTGGAAAAATCAGTTGCTCCACAATTGATTCAGGAGGTCATCAAAACAGCGGCAGATTATGATATGCATATCAAAATTTGATATAATAAAAGGCATATTGGTCACAGCAAAATTGTCACCCTAATTGTCGGAAATATTTTTTAGTTAAGTACAACATAAAAAAGGTGGCCTGAGTTCAGACCACCTTAAATGTTAATAATTCACTTCATTATTCTTCAGCAGCGATTTGAGCAGCCAGACCATTTACATCAAAATAATCCGAACTTTGAACGATCTTACCGTCTTCATTTATGCTGGTAAGATTAAAAAATTTAACACCAATTTCTTTCCCGCTTTCGGTATGTGTGGCAGACCAGGTTCCATAAACCCTGATCACATTAGCGCTTGCTGTCGCATTTGTTCCCGGGAAAACAGAGCCAGACCAAAATCCATTGGCAGTGGAATCTGGCATTACAATTCCCTCGTGGTATTTGATATTATCAAATCCGTCATGGTAGCCTTTTAAAGCGGCCATCAGGTCTTCTTTTCCCAACCACTGGTTCCCGTTGTAGTCTGGAGGGCTCCATTTCATCGTATCAGAAAGTATGGCATTCTGAGCTTCTAAATCCTCATCGGCATGGGCCTTAAAAAAGGCCCGGATTACAGCTACTTTTTTATCAAATGCAGCTTGATCAGGAGCACTTTGTTCTGTGGTTTCATTTTCCTCCATGGTTGCTGTTTCTTTACAGCCAACCATTACCAGAAGTGCCAGAACAAACAGACTAATTAGTTGTTTTTTCATTTTGTTTGTGTTTTGGTTAATAATCGGTTCCTAATAAATATACGAATTTTAATCCTTATGATTTTAACATCCACCTGATTTACAGTATGGTACAATCAAAAGTTCCCAAAACGTAATACATGCCGTAGATAACCAATTTATATGGAGTAAATTGAATTATATCTAATGACCTGTTAAAACAGCAGTGGTCGTATTCAGAATTTTGCAACCACAGTATTAAATACATATCTTGGTTCATTCCAATTCATAAAACATGGCTAACTTTAATATAGACGCTAAAACACAAATGACCTATGACGCAATTGTCATAGGTTCGGGAATAAGTGGGGGATGGGCAGCAAAGGAATTATGTGAAAAAGGCCTTAAAACATTGGTCTTAGAAAGAGGCCGTTTGGTAGAACACGTGCAGGACTACCCAACAATGAACGATGACCCCTGGGATACTGAATTGAGAGGTGCCTTAAGCCCGGAACAAAAGAAAAAACATTATAAAGGAATTCGATCCGGATTTATCGGCACTGATACAGAACATTTCTGGGCAAATGATGAAGAGAATCCTTATACAGAAGTAAAACCCTTTCTTTGGCTTAGGGGTCACCAAATGGGTGGGAGGTCGTTGTTGTGGGGTAAGCAAACCTATCGATGGAGCGATCTGGATTTTGAGGCAAATGCCAAAGATGGGCATGGCGTAGATTGGCCAATTCGTTATAAGGATATAGCTCCCTGGTATGAGTATGTCGAAAAATTTGCCGGGATAAGCGGGGAAGCCCTTGGACTTCCGCAATTACCCGATAGTCATTTTCTACCTCCTATGGAACTAAATTGTGTGGAAAAACATGTCAAAAGCCGGATTGAAAAAGAATTTCCCGGAAGGCATTTGATTATTGGAAGAGTAGCTCACCTTACCGAACCTCTTAACGGAAGAGGACAATGTCAGTACAGAAACAGATGCAGCAGAGGTTGTCCTTACGGGGCATATTTTAGTAGCAATGCCGTTACCCTTCCTGCCGCAAATGCAACAGGGAATTTAACTATCAGGCCATATTCCATTGTGCAGTCGATTATATATGATGACAAAAAAGGAAAAGCTACAGGTGTAAGAATTATAGATGCTGAAACCAATGAAGCATTGGAGTTTTCCTCAAGAATAATCTTTTGTAATGCCTCAACCCTTAGTTCAACTCAGATCCTTTTAAATTCGACCTCCGGGAGATTCGAAAATGGTTTAGGTAATGATAGCGGGGAACTGGGACACAACCTTATGGATCATACCTACAGAATAGGCGCTCTGGGCAAAGTTGATGGATTTGAGGATCAGTATTACAAGGGAAGACGCCCTAATGGGATCTATATTCCCAGGTATGTCAATATTGACGAGAAGACAAAATCAGATAAATTTCTTAGAGGTTTTGGCTTTCAAGGAGGTGGCGGACGTGCAGGTACCCGGGAAGCCGCCAATAGAGAAGAATTTGGTGCCGATTATAAGAATAGTATTTTAAAACCAGGTCCATGGGAATTTTTTATCACCGGTTTTTCTGAGTGCTTGCCTTATCATGACAATAAGGTTACTCTCGATAGGAATAATCTGGATAAATGGGGTCAGCCAACTCTGGCGATCGATTGTGAATTCAAGGAAAATGAAAAAGCCCTTAACAAACAGATTAAACTAGATGCGGTAGAAATGCTCGAGAAATCAGGGATAAAGGATGTTGTTGGCTTTGACAATGAACACGAACCCGGCTTTGGAGTACACGAAATGGGCACAGCCAGAATGGGTCGTAATCCAAAAACCTCTGTGCTTAACGGCACCAATCAGGTTCATGCCGCTAAAAACGTGTTTGTTACCGACGGGGCATGTATGACATCGTCTTCATGCGTAAATCCTTCGCTAACTTATATGGCAATCACGGCAAGAGCAGCGAATCATGCGGTATCGGAATTAAAAAAGAATAACATTTAAAAGTATGGACAGGAGAAAAGCTATAATAAGAACAGGATTAATAGCAGGGGCAGCCTTGACCACACCTACCTTGTTCTCCTTATTGGAATCTTGTAAGACCGAAACAAGATTAAATTGGCAGCCACTTTTTTTTGATGAAGCGGATGCCTTGTTTATTTCTGCTCTGGTAGATCAAATACTGCCCCGTACAGATACTCCGGGTGCCCTGGATGTTAAGGTAGACTTGTTTATAGATAAGGTTGTTGCAATGACTTTTAACTCAGAAGGGCAGCAGTATTTCAAAGCAGAAATAAGCGAATTCAATGAGGCTTGCAAGCGGGATTTCGGTGCTGATTTTATTGGTTTGAATGATGATCAAAAGAATGAAGTATTGAGAATCGCCGAAGCTGAATCGGGTAAAATTGGGGGATCGGTTTGGGGAACAAATGTTGGGGAACAGGAACCGGTAGGTTTTTACAGATCGCTGAAATCAATGGCAATTTGGGCCTATTTCAGCTCAGAAGAAATAGGAGAAAATGTACTTAATTATGATCCAATACCCCAAGAATACCTGGGATGTGTCCCCCTATCGGAAGTAGGCAATCGCTATAGTTTGTGAGATGTACAATACACACAGCTTTAAATTATATAATATTGGTTTTGGTGAGCACAAAGCAATTTAAATTCCCAATTTACAGGTGTTGGAATAATTACAGCCGGCCATATTGTACTAATGAGCGTTGGTATAAAAATATCTGATTCTGCAACTATTTCCTGTACTTCGCTTATCTTTTTTCTCGCTTAGTCGTATCTCTAGTACATGCCGTTGGCTGCTCAGGCCAGTAGCTAACGTATAGTACCAGGGCAGGTGTAGACTGCTGCTCCATTGGGTAAACAGATTTTGTTCCTTCCAGGCGCCCTTATCTATTCGGTATTCGATTATTCCCGTATCTTGCCCGGCAGCCACGGCAATGCCTATTGCATTTCCCACGAAATTCAATTTTAAAGGCCGTCTGGCAGCATTGCCAATCAACATAGGTACTTCTGTATAATTTGATCTGGTGCCAGTACCATCATTTGGTATCCACAATCGATTTATATGCCAACCTCCAGATAATTTTGCTTCATTTATGCTAATTAACCCCCCATTGTCATAGGAGTCAGTATTAATTTTTTCCGGAAGTTGCTGCAAAAGAATATTACCTTGATCGCTACTAGTTTTATCATATGCAGCATCTAAAAATTCGGCTATAGAATGAGCATATATTCCCTGTCCAAAGGGTGATGGGTGTAGATCTTTAAAGTCTTTTTTCCATTCAAATTCCTCATTGGCTATTCGAGCACTAACTTCCTTAGCCAGATCTATTGTCGGAATTTGGTAATGTGTCGCCACCCTATTGTGGTTTGTGATTACCTCAGGAATCCTATTATTGGTATAGTCTGTAATTTTATCAGGGTCAGCGAAATGCATAATAACGATATCCATGGCTGGGTTAGATTTACGCAACTGGCGTACAATACCTTCCATAGCCCTTACTTGCTCCTCATTGGTTCTCTTGTTGGTAGCATCATTAACAGCGGCTTCTTCAAAGAGAAGATCCACCTTAGTCGCTGAAAGTACATCACGAGTGAGCCTGAACGCGGCTGGTGTTGATCCCATAGAAGAGATTCCGGCGTTTATAAATTCGAAAGAAGTGTCAGGAAATTTTCTTTTTAGATAGTCAGAAATACTGTCTCGCCATCCGGTATTATAGGTAATAGAGCCTCCTAAAAAGGCTACCCTTCCTTTTTTCGATTGTATAAATTTTATTTGGGAATTAATAAAACCAGACCTTAATTGATGAAACTCTGATGAAGACAATGACGGAGCTTTGGGTCTGTGATACTGTATGAAATCTGCAACCTTTCTTGGGCTATCGATAGGAAAATGATGTCCTTCCAATTCTTGTTCTCCTTCTGTACATGGTACGACAGTGGCGATTCCCCCAAGACTAATATACTTGCTTATCAGTGACATTGTGTTTTCGTCAGCGGGAACAATTTTATCATTAAGCCCTATCATATGAAGTATGGGGATTTTATTAGCCGCTAATACTTCAAGACCGTCAATAGGGTTGTCTGTATACAAATTTGCCTCCTGATCAGAATTAAATCCGTAGGCTTTTTTTAGTTTTTCCCAGTCCTCCGGGTTTCCTTCGCTACTGCCAAAACCGCCTGGCCAGATTTTAAAATCACAAACCGGTGCCTCAGCATAAATGCTTGCAACTTTATCCGGATTTTGTTTGGCCCAATTATAAATAAACAGCCCACCGCGACTCACCCCCATCAGGGCAACTTTTTTGTGTAAACCATAGCTGTGGTTTAGAAAAGTATAGAACGCATCCCAGATAGTAATTGCCTCAGGACTGCCATACATATTATCAGTGTTGATATATGCCAGATGGTATCCCTCAGCTACCAGAATACTGTCTGCCTGGGTATGCCAATCGGGAAACCTGGCACGCCATATCCAGGGATTGCCTGCAAGTGCTGATGCCGGTACAATTAATCTGGCATCACGGGAATTAAATTTAAAATCATATCGCTCAAAACCTTTCCACTGATTTACTGATTTATTGTTTTCATTTACCGTATCAAAAGTTGTTTGAGCTTCGAGTGAGTAGGGTAAAACCAGCAAAACGAATTGCAATAAGACGTATGTCAAATAGATCCTCTTCAAAATCATTGGCAGTTAATTTGCTTTGTTTTTCATACAATGCAATAAATCATAGGTTTGTGCAAAATTTTATTTGGCTTTGCTGTTATAAATTTTATCTATTATTTATTCTGAACCGCTATCCAACTATCAATTTTTTCTTCCAGCAATACCAGCGGTAAACTACCTGAATTCAAAACCTGATTGTGAAATTCTTTAATATCAAATTTGTCACCCATAGCATGTTCGGCCTTTTTTCTTAAGGCTCTTATTTTCAACTGTCCGACCTTATAGGCCAGGGCCTGGCCGGGGGCAACCATGTATCTTTCTATTTCAGATATTATACTTGCCTCCGATTCCGCTTCGTGCTCAAGAGAATACTGTATGGCCTCTTCACGTGTCCATCCTCTGGAATGTATCCCGCTGTCCACCACTAGTCTGATGGCCCGGTGCATCTCGGCACTCAACATCCCAAAATACTGATATGGATCCTCGTAAAGTCCCAATTCTTTTCCGAGTGATTCCGCATAAAGTGCCCATCCTTCAACATAGACTCCCATTCCTTCCGAATGCAAAAACCCGGGAAGTTGCTCATTCTCCTGTTGCAAGGAAAGCTGATAGTGATGCCCTGGAATGGCCTCATGAAGAAAGAGGGCCTCGTCACCGAAGGTATTATAGTTTGTTACATCTGGAATAGGGACATAGAATACCCCCGGACGGGAACCATCTTTGGAGCCCGTGAGGTATTCTGCACTCGCGGAATTCTCGCGGAAGGCCTGGGTCCTGCGGACTTCAAATTGTGCCTTGGGTTTTAAGTCGAATAGTTTTATAAGATTGTCTTTCATCCGATTATGGATGCCATTGAAATTGTCTATTACCTGCTGTGGCTCTGTGAAAGGCATCTGTTCTTTATTGGTTCTCACATGATCAAAAAAGGCTTTCAGATCTCCTTTAAATCCTAGCTGATCCTTTACCTTTTCCATTTCTGTCTGTATTCTTTGTACCTCTTGTTGTCCCAATTCAAATATTTCTGCCGGAGTCATATCGGTGCTGGTATGGTACTTAATCAGATATTGATAGGTTGTGTTACCATTGGGTAGGGCCCCAATACCGGAATTGGTTACACCTGCCGGTAAATAGGTGTCTGTTAAGAATTCCTGTAATTCCCGGTAGGCAGGTATTAATTTTTCGCTGATCATTTCTCGATACTCCTTATCCAAAATTTCTTTATCCTCAGCCGAAATTGATTCCGGCATATTTTTTATGGCTGCATAGAAGAGGTGCTCATCAATTTCAGGATTGGTAAACTGGTCTAATTGTGCTATAATTTTCTTTATGATCACTTTTGGCAATACCACCTTCTGATCTATACCCTCCTGCATATTAGATTGTGCAGTTTTCAACCATACTAAAAAGTCATCTATTCTGGCTAACCAATTTTCGTAATCCTGAGTTGTATTGAAAGGCTGTGGGCCACCCACTTCTGAAAATCCAATAAAATACAGGTGAAAGGAAAATATTTGATTTATGGGTAACAAATTAAAGTTGGGTAAATCGAACATCGGAGAACCCACTGAGACCAATGGATTGGTTAGCCCGGTTCGTTTAATTTCGCAATCCCATTGCATTACTTTTAAACTTAATATTTCAGCTTCATTCAATACAGTTTGATCCATGGCGTCTATAGCATCTAAAAAATTACTGTATTCAGCAATGAATTCCTGTTGCACTTCTTTGGATATATAGTTTACAATCTTGCTGTTGTATTCTGTAAGTCCGGCACTGGTAGCTTCAAGCGGATTCATGCGCAATTTAAAATGGTGGTAGGCCTCAAAGAGACTGTCTGCAGAAACCTGCCCTGTAACTGCCTTACCGACCACAGGTTGTTCTTTACATCCAACAAACACAATAAGATTTAATAAGGAGATTAATAGGGAAACCCGTTTGAGTAGATTCATAAAAGATGCGATTATTTTGGTATTGAATTAGATAAAGGTAATTATTTTCCTGCCGCAATTTGAGCTAAGAGCATTACAAATTGGTCTATTCCGGGTTCTTGAGGTTCTTTATAAATATTCCAACAATTTTCCATTCTTTTGCTATCCGTCCAAGCAGATATGCCACTTGTTCTCTCTCCCAGTATCTGAACTTGTTTTTACCTTTTTCCTGGGTTACAACAATGGCCGAATTTCCTCTGACATGAACATTCTTGAAATCGATATTGTTTTCAAAAGGTTTTGCATTAATCAACATCATTTCTATCCATGCATCAATTTCTCCTTCATTTAAAAACTGATGTGCCTGCCAGTCTTTAAGTTCACCAGAGAAATTACCATTAATCATAGTAAGATGAGACCCTATAGCATTTCTAATGAGTTCAAAATCTTCATTTATAAATCCTCGATTATAACGATTTACTGATTGAGTAATTGAATCGGTTTGCTTCTCTGATTCGGTAAAAGCATGAGAGAAGTGGATTGAACAAACCCCAAAGAAAAATATCAGCAATAGTAGACGCATAATTAAATTATTTTAAAAATTGAGAATATCTGAATTTACAATTTTCTAATCAATTTATCCATCTGCTGCCCGATCGGGGAAGCACGCCTTGAAAATATGTTAAGAGAAACCACCGCTATACATAGAATTGAGAGTGTCTTCCTCAAACCCTAAACAACAAAGCCCCGGTATGGAACAGAGGCTCAAGATTTTAGTTTGCTAATTGCTTACTTTAGCCAGCCGCATCATCTCGCAGCCTTTTTTAATCATCCACTGGATAATCAAAAAAGATCTCGTGTTTACTGCAAACTGTTTACTGAAATCACGTTCCCAAAAAGGGATACCTGTAATCTTCAGGGGTTACAAAAGTTTCTTTTATAAGTCTGGGTGAAACCCATCGCATTAAATTCTGAGCAGAACCGGCCTTGTCATTTGTTCCTGATGCCCTCGCACCGCCAAAGGGTTGTTGCCCAACGACTGCCCCTGTAGGTTTATCATTAATATAAAAATTCCCTGCACAATTTTCTAGGGCTTTAGTCGCCTGTTCAATTGCATATCTGTCTGTTGCCAGGACTGCTCCAGTCAATGCGTATTCCGAGCTGCTATCGACCAATTTCAATGTTTTGACCCAGTCTTTATCATCATAGACATAGACCGTTACCACGGGACCAAATAATTCGGTTTCCATAGTGGTATAATGAGGATCAGTAGTTACGATAACCGTAGGTTCGATAAAATATCCAATGGTTTTATCACAGCCACCACCTGCTACTACTTTCGCCGTCTTATCTTTTTTAGCCTGCCCAATATAGCCCTTCAGTTTATCAAATGCACCTTCATGGATCACTGCTGTAATAAAGTTGGACATATCTTCCGGGGACCCTGGTGCTTTCATGGACTTCAAATCCTTCTTCACGAATTCCAGTATTTCTTTGGATGTGGATTTTGGAAGATATACCCTGGAGGCCGCACTACACTTCTGACCCTGAAATTCAAATGCACCCCTGGTTATGGCAGTAGCTACCTGCCTGGGTTTGGCGGTTGGGTGTGCAAGGATAAAGTCTTTCCCTCCTGTTTCGCCGACTATCCTCGGATAAGTTTTATAGCTATCTATGCTATTACCAATTTGCTTCCACAACGATTTAAATACCTGAGTAGAACCTGTAAAATGGATGCCGGTAAAATCCGGGCTGGCCAGTATCGTTTCTGTAATCATTACAGGATCACCATAGACCACATTTATTACACCATCTGGTACTCCTGCTTCTTTAAAAACATCCACAATTACCTTGGCCGAAAATATCTGGCTGTCACTTGGCTTCCAAACAACTACATTACCCATCATGGCCGCACTGGCCGGAAGGTTTCCTGCAATTGCGGTAAAATTAAACGGAGTAATTGCATAAACAAACCCTTCCAGAGGTCTGTATTCTACCCGGTTCCAAACCCCCTCAGAAGATTCTGGTTGCTCTTCGTAAATCCGGGACATGAACTCTACATTGAACCTTAGAAAATCTATCAATTCACAAGCCGCATCTATCTCGGCCTGGTGTATGTTTTTGGATTGGGCAATCATAGTTGCCGCATTAATCTTTGCCCTGTAGGGACCGGCAATAAGATCTGCAGCTTTTAAGAAAATTGCTGCCCGTTGTTCCCAGCTAAGATTGGCCCAGGAAGATCTGGCCTTTAAACAATTTTTTATGGCCCCGCTTATGTGTTTTTTTTCGGCAGAATGATAATAGCCTACGATGTGTTTATGGTCGTGCGGAGGTGACATGGGTCTTTTGTTCCCAGTCATTAATTCCTCATCACCGATGTATAAGGGTACCTCTATTTGTCCATTGAAATACTTCTTGTATTGCTCCAGAACTTCAGCTCTTTCCGGACTGCCGGGAGCATAACTTTTTATCGGTTCATTTACGGCCGATGGGACCTGAAAAAACCCTTTACCCATTCCTTACTATTTTAAGTTAAAAATTGCTGCAAAAATACACAAATTTGTGCTGATTGTAACAATGCCGATTCAAGAATTAATCACTGAAATTACCGCCAAGGCAATAGAGCGATCACTAATAAGGGTAAGTTAGAATGAAATTACAAACTCAGATTAATTCAATGCAAAAGGGGCACTGAACTTAAAGGTGGGTACATAAACCCTAAATTTTTCAGTAGAAGTAAAATTAACCATATTATAATGTCCTCTCATTGCACCTATAGGTGAGGCCAACAGACATCCGGAACTGTACGTATGTGATTCCCCGGGCTTAATAACCGGTTTTTTTCCTATGACACCTTCACCGTCCAGGACCTCAAAGTCGTTAAGAGAGTCGTAAATCTCCCAGTGTCTTGAAGTTAATTGTACAGAATCCTTGCTTTGATTTTCAATAGTAATGGTATACCCAAAAGCAAAATGCATTTTGTAGTTCTTGAAGAAAGTACCTTCAAAACTCGTGTCTACGGATATTTTAATGCCTTTGGTTACCTGAGTAATCATGATCTGGTTTTAACTAATATGTGAAAACGCCACCGATAATAAATATAAACATGGCCACGCCTGCTAAAATAAAAAAAATACTATTAAGAAACAGGTATTTTAATATTGTTTTAAGCCTTCCCTGTTTATAAAAATTTCGCATCGCTTTATACAAATAGATTGCAAAAATCAATAAGAAAATTAATGCGCTGTCAACTTCAAAAAGTGAGTCAACTAAGAAACTAACAATGAGCAAGATAAATAATAAGGACTGATTATGAAAACTAAAGATGAGATTATCGGTATAAGTGTATTTTTTCCTGATGTATACCAGCCAAATGAAGACTGCAAAGATCGGTAAAAAGAAAAATGTCGCAAAAGGCAAATTAGAAATCAGGCTACTGATGAAGCTGCCGGGTTCTTTAATCACCCTCAACAGGCTATCAGCCATTCCAAATGTCAGTTTGTTTTCAAGACGTATCGCTATATCGTATTTTTGATGCACATCTTCCAGGGTACTTAAGGTATCTTTCTGAATAAGCGACATAAAAAAGTCCTGCTTATACGCCATTCTGTCAAAAAAACTACTGTCGTTCAATGAAATGAAGTAGGCCTTAGGATTAGTTGCGATCATAGCATCCCTATTGTCTCTATAACGTTTATTTTGTGCAATGTTTTTAGAAACATCTAAAGCATCAGATTCATTTGAGTTAATTAAAGAATCCTGCAAATCAGAAGTCATGTTAAAATTAAAAGGGGATTCCATTCTCAACATCTGATCCGCATTTTTAGCCCCCCATCGGTCCATGTCCTGATAATTCCCGGTGTAGGTAATCATTAAAAAATACACCACTGCCAGACTTAGCAAAAACCGAAATGGATTTGTATATGACATGCGTTTCCCATTGACGAAGTCGAGCGTAATTCTACCTGGCCTAAGTATCAATGCTCTTAAGGTCGCCAGCAGTTTAGAATCAACATTAAAAAGATTTGAGAAGAATTCATCAAAAAAATCCTTCATGCTTAGTTTCTTAGTGCTGTTTGCCTGGGAGCAATTGGGACAATATTTGTCGCTCATGTCCAATGGATGTCCGCAGTTGAGGCAGGAGATACCGCGGTATTTAAGGAGATACCTTCCCTTTGGTAGAATGGTTGGTTTATCGGACATGAAAGGCAATAAACAAAAAAGTCGTGGCCAACGCAAATTATGGCAATTTCTTTTTTATTCTAAGATTGGCAATGGCAATATGGGCTAATTTGTAATATCCCTGGAATTGGCAGTCCCTATTCCAATAAGACTGTCGTAGAGTTCTCCAAAATTTCTGTAGTATACCAGTACGGTATAGTTGTTTTCCGTGAAATGAAAATTTCCACCAACTGTATTCAGTTCTATGCTTTGATCTTCTCTTTGAATAACATATTTATAATTGTAGAAGCCTTGCTTTAACAGCATGGTAACTTCAACATTTCCATTTGTTTCATTATAGATCATTCTGTTGGATTCTTCCAAAACATAATTATTGTATTTCCCAAAAACATACACCTCATCCAAACCCAGGATTTCGGTATACGGAAGGCTAAAATGCACCTGGGTGTATTCGGCTTCCCGCGAGACATTACTTCCTTGCAGGGTGCGAATTACAAAGTCCCCGTTTATATCAGGAAAATAGGTGTACGGCCGGTCATTCCGATACTGATTTGTAAACAGATAGGTGTGGTACAAATCTTTATATTCGATATGGGATATGGCCGCGGTGGGAGCTCTTAAATCCTTGGTGTCAAAATTCAGGAATTCATTACCGCCATAAAAACTCGTCTCCTTGTCATATTTATATACCAATTCGCTACCCATGGTAAATTGGGGTGGAATATTATAAAGGGCTGTGGGCCAGTGATAATTCTGAAGAATGACAACCTTCACTTCCTTTTTGGGATTCACAAGTTGAGTGCCCGATGGAAAAACAGAGAATTGTACGGATTGCTTTTCATCCAAAAAATTAAAATCTCTGGAGCGCTTGGTGAATGCTCCAACCTTGGCTAGATCATTATAAACCAGAAACCTTCTGGAAAACTGTAGTTCGTATGAGCTGTTGTATATCTCGATAAGATAATTGCCACTTACTTTTAACCTTATATTATCGTTAGGGATTGTAAGTCTATAATTAGAATAGGGTTGAAGAGTATTATAACTATTTTCATAATCAATTATCCGTTGATTGTCCACTCCGTTTAAGTATTGTGATTTTAAAAGTTGGGAAACGGTCCAGTCGTAATCACAATGAATTATCTTGTAATAATAATCCTGCTCATTGGCTAAAAGATCATCGAATTCCAGATATATTGGTTCTCCCAGCTGTACTATAGGAAACTGATCTTCAGTTGGCCCCTTAAAAATAACAGACTTAATATTCGAAGGTGGGTGTACCTCCTCCTGTACCTGTCCAAAAATGGAGGCACTAAAGATTAGAAAAACAATCTGTTTAAGGATTGAACGCATTTTTCACAGAATTTTCAGGCAAAGGTAAACAAAAAGAATGCCGGAAAAATTCCTATCGATGTAATGCCCAAATTTCTAGATAATAATTATGAAAACTTTCTATTAAGTGCTACTTTAGCAGCGTATTTATTCATAGAAAATTTACTTGACTACTGGACCATCTCAGAGAATAAATTTCGGTCAAAGCGGTCATCATTTATCAAACGCCCAATATGGGCTATTCTAACTAAGGTCTACGATATATGTCAAAGGACATCCGTATTAAAAAAGGCTTAAACATTAACCTTGTTGGTGCCGCGGAGCTTACTACTTCCAAAGCTGTTTTAAGCAACGTTTACGCAATAAATCTTCAGGATTTCCATGGAATAACACCAAAAATGCTCGTCAAAGAGGGTGCGGAGGTAAAAGCCGGGGAAGCACTGTTTTACGAAAAGAGTAATAAGGACATTCTATTTGTTTCTCCGGTTAGCGGAGAATTGGTAGAAATTTTGCGTGGTCGCCGAAGAAAAATTTTGAATATTAAAATCCTGGCAGATAAGAATCAGGAACAGCTAGAACATTTACCTCTGGATCCCGAAACGGCTTCTGCTGAGAATATTCGGGCTTTTCTTTTAAAACTGGGTTGCTGGCCATTTCTTAAACAAAGACCATATGACTTAATAGCGGATCCTGAAACCAGGCCCAAAGCCATATTTATTTCCGCTTATGTGACAGCCCCCTTGGCAGCAGATTTGAATTATGTATTAAAAGATAAAGAAACCGAAATGCAGGCGGCCATAACGGCCCTTGGAAAACTAAGTCCGGGGAAAGTCCATGTGTCTGTCGGGAAATCTGGAAACTCGCCACTCGAGGCTTTGAAAGGTATAGAGTTACATAAAATTTCCGGTCCGCATCCGGCGGGTCTTGTAGGGACACAGATAAATAAAATTGCCCCGATCAACAAGGGCGAAATAGTTTGGACTTTATCACCGCAGGATTTAGTTATTATTGGAGAAGCTTTGCTTACAGGGAAATTTAACCCGGAGCGCATTGTGGCTTTGGCGGGCTCCTCGGTTAAAACGCCAAAATACTTTATTACTAAAATCGGGGCAGAAATTTCGACCTTCCTTTATTCAAGTGGTGTAAATACAAAGAATTTCAGAGTTATTAATGGTGATGTCCTCACAGGTGCTAAATCCAAACAGGACGGGCACCTTGGATTCTACAATAATACTGTGACGGCAATTCCTGAAGGAGACGATTATGAACTTTTTGGTTGGAACAAACCGGTTTTCGATAAGATATCAACCACTAGGGCGCTTACCTTTTCATGGATGCAACCCAACAAGAAATACGACCTTAATACAAATACCAATGGAGAACACCGAGCCTTTGTTGTAACCGGAAGGTATGAGGAAGTATTTCCAATGGATATATATCCTTTGCAATTGTTAAAGGCATGTATGGTAAAAGACCTGGATGAGATGGAGCAATTGGGACTTTATGAGGTGATCCCGGAGGATTTTTCATTAACTGAATTTATTTGTATATCCAAGCAACCCCATCAGCAGATCATTCGAGAAGGACTGGATTTACTACATCAAGAAATTGGATAGAGATGAGCGATAAGAGACTTACTTTTAAAAAGAGGTTACACATACTGAAGCACAGATACAGGGACAAGAAAATGGCTCCTGCTTTTAATGCGATTCACACCTTTTTGTATTCACCAGATGAAACCACCCATTCAGGATCGCATGTGCGCGCAGTTGACGATTTGAAGCGTACTATGAACACGGTAATCATGGCATTGGTTCCTGTACTGCTTTTTTCCTTCTTTAACACGGGTTATCAGCATTTTTCTGCTATAAACGGATTTCCGGAGAATTTTTCTGTGATGGAGCATTTCTTAACCTGGGAAAATTTCTGGTTGGGTTTTACCCAGGTCATTCCATTGGTTATAGTTTCTTATGGCGTAGGCCTGCTAATAGAGTTCATATTTGCGGTAATAAAAGGTCATGAAGTGGAGGAGGGTTACCTGGTAACCGGCATGCTGGTGCCGTTAATCGTCCCGGTTGATACACCACTGTGGATGTTGGCTGTTGCTGTTGTTTTTGGAGTAGTTATAGGTAAAGAGGTATTTGGCGGTACAGGAATGAATATACTTAACCCGGCCCTGACTATCAGAGCATTTTTGTTCTTTGCTTATCCTACATGGATGAGCGGAGATAAGGTGTGGGTTCACGGAGCTGTTGAAAGAACAGGAACCCCTGACGCAATTTCTGGTGAAACGGTACTTGGATACCTCGCCCAGAATAGCACTTTTGATTATAGTGTGTCTGATATGTTTTTTGGTTTTATCCCGGGATCTGTTGGGGAAACTTCGGCATTTTTATGTTTACTTGGTGGACTATTTTTAATCTTCTCCAAGATAGCCAGTTGGCGTATTATGGTAAGTGCTGTTGCAGGTGCATTGGTAATGGGACTTGTCTTCAACGGAATCGCCGATGCAGGATGGATTACTGAGACCAGCAAGTTTTATGGTCTTATGAGTTTTGATTTTTGGAAACACTTAATAGTAGGGGGGCTGGCATTTGGTATCGTCTATATGGCCACCGACCCGGTGACCGGAGCACAAACCAACCGGGGTAAATGGATCTATGGATTCCTGATCGGTTTTATTTCAGTAATGATCCGTGTTTTCAATCCGGCCTATCCGGAGGGGGTTTTTCTTGCAATTCTGTTAATGAACGTCTTTGCTCCCACAATTGATCATTACGTGATCCGCGGAAACATCAGAAGAAGAATGAAACGACTAAAGAATGCTACCATTCTTCCGAAGACTACAGACGGTAAGGCACAAGAATTAAAAGCAGAAACGGTTTAATTATGGCAATAAATACGGATAAAAATGTGTACACGGTGGTATTCGCAACACTAATGGTAGTTGTTGTGGGTTCTGTCCTGGCTTTTCTTGCTTCCGGTTTAAGTGAGAGAATTAAAGAGAATGAACGTTTTGAAAAACAACAGAACATTCTATATGCGATGGGAATAAATGAAAATGAAGATGAAGGGAATGTAAATTTTATACCCACAGATAAAGTAGAAAATGAATTTTCCAAATACATCACAGAGCAATTAGTAATAAGTGGCGATCAGATAACTAATGATGATGAGGCTTATTTGATAGATATGAAAAAACAACTGGCACTTGCCAAAAAAGGGGAAACACCAAAACTTCCGCTTTTTATTGGAGAGAAAGACAGTCAAAAGTTATATATAATTCCTATGTATGGAAAGGGGCTTTGGGACGCTATTTCGGGATTTATGGCTTTGGATGATAAGTTGGTTGTTCAGGGAGTTTATTTTGATCATAAAGCCGAAACCCCGGGATTAGGGGCCAATATTAAACAACGCTACTTTATGGATGATTTTACAGGTGAATCAATTTTGGACGGTACACGTTATGCAGGTATTGCAGTGGCCAAAGGAAATAACGACCCTGTAAACACAATTAAGGACGACAATGAAGTGGATGCACTTGCGGGAGCCACAATTACCGGCAATGGTGTTTCTGCCATGATCAAGGAGAGCGTTAATTTATACAAGGATTATCTAGAAACTATTAGAGTTAAATAATATGGCACTACTTACAAAGAAGGATGCAAATTTAATCTTAGATCCACTGGCAGATAATAACCCCATTACTATTCAGGTTTTGGGGATATGCTCGGCACTGGCAATTACTGCAGAATTAAAAGCCTCTGTTGTTATGGCCGTATCAGTGATGTTTGTTCTGGGTCTGGGCAATGTAGTTATCTCGCTGATGAGAAATATCATCCCCTCTAAAATCCGAATCATTGTACAGCTGATTGTAGTGGCCACTTTGGTAATTATTGTGGATCAGGTTTTAAAAGCCTTTGCCTATGAATTGAGTAAGACCTTGGCTGTTTTCGTGGGGCTAATAATAACCAATTGCATTATTATGGGACGTTTTGAGGCTTTTGCTCTGGGTAATGGCCCCTGGCGATCTTTTCTTGATGGCATTGGCAATTCACTTGGATATGGAGTTATTCTGATTATAGTTGGCTTCTTTAGGGAACTATTAGGTTCCGGAACTCTATTTGGAATTCCGGTTTTAGGAAATCCTATTGAAAAAACAGGACTGTACGCAACTGGTTATGAAAATAATGGTTTTATGATTATTCCTCCTGCCGCCTTAATAGTGGTTGGAATTATCATTTGGGTGCAAAGATCGCGTAATAGTGCATTGATTGAAGAGAATTAATTATAGTTATAGCAGAACATTATGTTAGAACATGTAGAGTTATTTTTTAAGTCCATTTTCATAGATAATATGGTTTTTGCCGTGTTTCTGGGAATGTGTTCTTATCTGGCGGTATCGAAGAAGGTGGCCACTGCAGTGGGCCTGGGTGCAGCAGTGATTTTTGTATTGGCGGTTACTGTTCCACTAAACTGGTTATTGGACACCTATTTACTTCAGGACGGGGCATTGGTTTGGCTGGGACCGGAATATGCAGACTACAACCTGAGTTTCCTCTCTTTTATTCTCTTTATTGCAACCATTGCGACCATGGTGCAATTAGTAGAAATAGTAGTTGAAAAATTTTCTCCGGCACTTTACAATTCGCTTGGAATATTTTTACCATTGATTGCCGTAAACTGTGCAATCCTAGGAGGCTCGCTCTTTATGCAGGCCCGAGAAATACCCACCCTTGGTTTGGCATTTAATTATGGTGTGAGTTCAGGGATAGGATGGTTTCTGGCAATTCTGGCCATCGCTGCAATCCGGGAAAAAATCAGATATTCTAATGTACCTCCACCGTTGAGAGGCCTGGGTATCACCTTTATTATTACCGGACTAATGGGGATAGGGTTTCAAAGTTTCGGTGGAATGCTTACAGGGGGAGATGATGCACCGCCCGTGGTAGAAGAAACTACCGCTTCAAAAGAAAAAGATAAAGAAAAAGATAAAGAAAAAGATATGGAGATCGATGAGAAGACGGTTTCTTATAACAACGTTATAAACGAATCAGAATGATATTAGCAGCAAGCACTCTGGGTACAATTATTATCACTGTTGTGGCCTTTCTCATATTACTCCTCCTTCTGGTGGCCCTATTGCTCTTTACCAAAGAAAAATTATCACCATCCGGACCGGTTACCATCACCATAAATGGTGAAAAGCAAATTCAGGTGGCGTCTGGTAATTCCCTTTTGTCAACCCTTGGGAATCAAAAAGTATTTTTGCCATCTGCCTGCGGGGGTGGAGGAACATGTATTCAATGCGAATGTCATGTTATGGCAGGAGGAGGGGAAGCTCTTCCCACTGAAACCCCTCATTTTTCGAAGAGAGAATTGAATGAAGGTGCCAGATTGGCTTGTCAGGTTAAGGTTAAACAAGATATGGAAATAACTATCCCGGAGGAGGTATTCGGGATAAAAAAATGGGACGCTACCGTGGTGCGCAACTATAATGTTGCTTCATTTATTAAGGAATTTGTAGTTGAGATTCCGGAGGATATGAATTATAAGGCCGGTGGATATATTCAAATTGAAATACCCCCCTGCGTAATAAAATATGCTGATATAGATATCACTGCTCACCCTGAAGAACATGAAACCCCGGATAAATTTCAGGCAGAATGGGATAAATTCAATTTGTGGCCGCTGACGATGAAAAATACGGAAACCGTGGAAAGAGCGTATTCAATGGCATCATATCCGGCTGAAGGAAGAGAGATTATGCTAAACGTCAGGATCGCAACCCCTCCCTGGGACAGGTCCAAGAACGGGTGGATGAGCGTAAATCCGGGAATTGCATCTTCTTTCATTTTTGCTCAAAAACCAGGAGATAAAGTAGTAATTTCTGGCCCTTACGGAGAATTCTTTATTAATGAATCAGATTCTGAAATGCTCTATGTAGGTGGGGGAGCAGGAATGGCACCGATGCGTTCACATTTATACCATCTTTTCAAAACTTTAAAAACAAACAGGAAAGTTTCTTATTGGTATGGAGGCAGGTCTAAGAGAGAACTTTTTTACCTGGACCATTTTAAACAGTTGGAAGAAGAATTTCCTAACTTTAAATTTTATATGGCATTGTCCGAACCTCTCGAAGTGGACAACTGGAAAGTAAAAGAAAACCTGGATGCGCCCGGGGATGGTTTCGTAGGTTTCATTCATAATTGTGTAATAGATAATTACTTAGCCCATCACGATTCACCTGAGGATATTGAACTCTATTTCTGTGGGCCACCACTGATGAATAAGGCCGTTCAAAAAATGGGTGAAGATTATGGAATCCCTGATGAACATATCAGGTTCGATGATTTTGGAGGATAAGATTAATTAAACCATATTTACAAACCTGACTGATTTTTAATCCTGTCAGGTTTTTTTGATTATGAAGGTATTAACCACACAAGAACTTCACAATCTGGCTATGAATATAGTTGGGCGAAGACTGGAAGAGGATGGCTACGAATTCATGGGAGTTAATAGTAAACTCAAAAAGAACCCGCAGTTTGTTTGCCTTAAAAATAAGCAGTTGTATTTTATAGTTGTCAGGAACATCAAGTATCCAAATGACCCTACGCTGTATGATGAAAATGTAATTAAACGCGTAAAAGAGCATGCGTTAAAACACGAAGCTAAAACATATTATGCCGGGGTGGGACTATACAATGCCGAAGATCAAAACCTCCCCATATACCTGAATGAAGACTATATTGTGGATTATCATGGATTAAAAGAATTGTAGGATGAGAAGTATTTTTTTAATGTGTTTGATATTCTTGCTGGTAGGATGCAGGGAAGAAAGAACTCCTCTTGTCAGAAATTTTAATAGTGGGCCTGCTCTGGGAACTTCTTACAATATTATTTATCTGGCGGGCCGCGAATTAGATTTTCAGAAAGAGATAGACTCTGTTTTCAATGTGGTAAATAAATCCATGTCGACCTATATTGTAGATTCTGATATTTCCAGGATTAACAATGGCGACACTACAGTCATTGTAGATCAAATGTTCAGGGAAGTATTTGAACTCTCAAGGGAGGTTCATAGAAAGACTGATGGTTATTTTGACCCTACTGTTGGTATTCTTGTAGATGCGTGGGGATTTGGGCCCGGGAAGCAGCTAATCTTAGACAAATCAAAGATAGACAGCCTTCTGAAATATGTAGGATTCTATAAAGTACAATTGACCTCTGATAATCGAATAAATAAAGAATCAGCTGAAATACAATTCGATTTTAATGCGATAGCCAAAGGGTATACCCTGGATCGTTTGGCAGTCCTATTGAATAGTAATGGAATTGATAATTACCTGGTTGAACTGGGCGGGGAAGTAGTTACAAAAGGTGAAAATAAGATAAAGGGAAAAATGTGGAATGTAGGAATAGAAGATCCGCAAAACCCAGGGGCAGGGTCATTAAAAATAACTATTCCGCTAAAGAATCGGGCGTTGGCGTCATCCGGTAACTACAGAAAGTTTAGAGTGGATACTTTGAGTGGTGAAAAGTATGTGCATACCATAGATCCAAAAACCGGCTTTACCAAAAACTCCAGGATATTGGGCGCAAATGTGCTGGCAAATAATTGTGCTATTGCCGATGCTTATGCAACGGCTTTTATGGCAATGGATCTTGAAGAAACAATAAATCTGCTCAACGATCAAAATGATATGGATGCTTACATAATTTACCTTGGAGAAAACGGTGAGACACTGGAATTTATGACTCCGGGGTTTGGTTCATTATTAACCCCATAATTATTTGGTAACGAAAGGGATCAGTTCCCCTTTGGCAAGTCGATATTTATCCAGGGTCACTGCTTGCATTCCTGCTGTATAATCCACCGCCTCAACCATAAATCCTGCAGCCTCTAATTTATCAAAATAGTCAAGGCCATAAATACGAACATGATCGTATTGCCCAAAAATCCTTGTCCTTTCTTTTTTATCTGTAATACTGTTGTCTTCAAAAGTCTTTTCCCTGTTGATGTCCTGGGGAATCTGAAAGATTCCCCATCCTTTTGGCTTCATTATTCTATAGAGTTCAGCCATTGCTTTGGTATCGTCAGAAATATGTTCCAACACATGATTGCATAAAACCACATCATAACTGTTATCCTCAAAGGGTAAGTTGCAAATATCAGCCTTAACATCCGCCAGCGGAGAATAGAGATCTACGGTGGTGTATTCAAGATTTTTCAATTTGCGAAAGCGACCATAAAATGCCTGTTCCGGGGCAAAGTGCAATACTTTGAGCTGAGCAGAAAAAAAATCTGTTTCATTCTTCAGGTACAACCACAACAATCTGTGCCTTTCGAGTGATAGGGTAGAAGGGGATAAGACATTTTCTCTGGGGTTGAGATAGCCATAGGGAAGAAAACTGTTGAACTGCCTGCCATCAATCGGGTCTGTATGATTGGTGCCGCGCATAAAGAATGCCAGAAAGGGCCTGGCTATATAACTCAATTTAATGAGCAAAGGTCTCGGAAGCAGATTGAGAATATATTTAAAAATCCTTTTCAATTTATTTTAAACAATTTCGAGTCTGTTAAAAGTAGTAAGCTACCGGGCAATCAATTTAGATCACGGGCTTTTTTTGCCTGAATTCTTCCTCTTCGCGACTTTCTATTCCCAGCGCATTGTATATATACTGAAAGGTTGAGAGGAGTTCGGGTTTCCCGTTAACGATGGCCACGTTATGCTCAAAATGTGCACTTGGTTTCCCGTCTGCCGTTAGAATGGTCCATCCATCCTTAAGTTGCTTTATGTGTCTGGTTCCCATATTTATCATGGGTTCTATGGCTACTACCATTCCTTCTAAAAATCTCTTGCCTCTACCTCTTTTTCCATAGTTTGGCATTTCCGGGCTCTCATGGAGCTTTTTCCCCAAGCCGTGACCTACAAGTTCCCTTACAACTCCATAACCGTTTTTTTCGCAGTGCTGTTGAATCGCAAAGCCAACGTCGCCCACACGATTTCCCACTCTGAATTCTCGAATTCCAATATAAAGTGATTCCTTTGTTATACGGAGTAACTCTTTTGTTGCATTATCCACTTCCCCAACTTCAAAAGTATAAGCATGATCCCCGTAATAGCCATTTTTTAAAGCGCCGCAATCCACTGAAATGATATCCCCATCTTGTAGCGGATCATTATTTGGTATTCCATGAACCACCTGGGCGTTGGGACTCATATTAAGTGTATTTGGAAAATCATACATTCCCAAAAAACCAGGTTCGGCACCCTGGTCCCGAATAAATTCTTCTGCCAGTTTATCTAACTGTAATGCATTGACACCGGGCTTAATTTCAGCTGCGAGCATACCCAGAGTTTTAGACACAACAACTGCGCTTTCGCGCATTAATTCTATTTCTTCTGCTGACTTAATTTTTACCATAGGATGCAAAGGTATTATTTTACAATTATACCAGTGAACTTTGGGTCATCAAGTCGGGTTTAGGAATGCCAATCAGCTTTAGAATAGTTGGTGCTAAATCTCCTAAGACGCCATCTTTGACTTCATTTATATTCGGATCTACAACGATTAACGGAACCGGATTCGTAGTATGTGCGGTATTTGGGCTACCGTCCGGATTCACCATGGTATCACAGTTGCCGTGATCGGCAATTACCAAAGTGGTATAACCGTGATCAAGAGCAGTTTTAATTACCTGTTCCGCACAATTGTCTACCGTTTCACAGGCCTTAATAGCCGCTTGCATATCTCCGGTATGCCCAACCATATCCGGATTGGCAAAATTAAGACAAACAAAATCCACTTCTTCTTTTTCGAGTTCCGGAATAATTGCATCCTTTATTTCAAAAGCACTCATCTCGGGCTTTAAATCATATGTTGCCACTTTGGGGGAAGGACACAATATGCGTTCTTCTCCTGTGAAAGGTGCTTCCCGCCCGCCATTAAAGAAAAAAGTAACATGTGGATATTTTTCTGTTTCGGCTATTCTTATCTGCTTTTTGCCGGCATTGGCTAATACTTCTCCAAGAGTTTCTCTTATATTTTCTTTGTTGTAAACCACTTGTATTCCCTTGTAGGAATCGTCATAGTTTGTCATGGTAACATAGTGTAGTGATAACTTGTGCATATTGTATTCATGCATATCTACCTGACTTAGCACCTGGGTAAGTTCGCGTCCACGATCTGTTCTGAAGTTAAAAAATATCACTACATCGCCTTCCGAAATTTGAGCTCTCGGGACTCCGTTATGGGCTGTGATTACAATTGGTTTTATAAATTCATCGGTTATACCCTTGTCATAATTTTTTTGAATAGCCGCTTCAACACTACTGGTTTTTTCACCCACTCCATGTACCAGAAGCTCGTAGGCCAATTTTACACGCTCCCAGCGTTTGTCCCTATCCATTGCATAATACCTTCCAACCACTGAGGCCAGTTGTGTTTTCTTGCCAGAACAAAACTGTTCAAGATCTTTAAGGAAATTAATTCCACTTTTAGGATCCACATCCCGGCCATCCGTAAAGGCATGAACAAATGACTTATCAACTCCAAAATGCTCACAAGCTTCAATCAATCCCTTAAGGTGATCTGTATGACTGTGAACACCACCATTACTGAGTAACCCAAGAAAATGAACAGGCTTGTTATTCTCCCTGGCATATTTAAAGGCAGATTTAAGTACCTTCTCATCTTTCAGCGTGTTTTCCTGAACAGCTAAGTTTATTTTAGCAAGATCCTGGTACACAATTCTACCTGCGCCAATATTCATATGTCCGACTTCACTATTACCCATTTGCCCATGTGGCAATCCAACGTTCATTCCGTCGGTTAATAGATTTGCGTTGGCATATTTTTTATATAGCCCATCGACAAAAGGAGTTTTGGCGTTTGCAATTGCCGAAACTGCAGGGTCCGGAGATTTACCCCAGCCATCCAATATCATTAAGAGTACTTTTTTATTCATACTTAAACATTTATAATAGTTCAAAAATACTGTGAATTAAGAAGTATTACCACTAAACTGTATGTGATTTTTTGTAATTCTTATTTAGGGTTGAAACTCTGTTAAAAAAATTAACTATTGAATCGGCGAGGATGTTAAATTTAAGTTATTTAACTGTTAATAGTGAAACAATTTCCCATAGACGTCGTCTATATTTATATAATCAAAATCTATTCATCAATTAAAACTTATTTCATCATGAGAAAAACGATTCTAACTGTTGCCGCAGCATTAACGCTTGCGGTTACCGGCGTTTATGCCGAGAGTAATTCAAACAGTGATTTGGCAATCACTAACAAGACAATTGCAGATGCCAAACTTAGTTCATTTTGTAAGGCAATAATGCAAGGCGATTTTGACACTGTAAAACGTATGATCCAATTGGGAGAGGACGTAAATGAAAAATCATTAGGTATGAGTCCTGCAATTTTTGCGGCCCGATACAATAAGGCAAATATTTTAGAATTGCTTATTGAAAATGGCGCAGACCTTACCTTAAAATGTGATAAGGGATTTACGGCCAAAAGACATGCGGAACTTTCTAATGCAGTAGATGCATTAGCAGTTATTGAAAATGCTATGAAGAGTTAAACGGGGGTTTACTCATCAATCAAAAAACCCTGACATGTGTCAGGGTTTTTGTTTTCATTTATTTACTACATATAGTGTTCAAGCAAAAGAGTAAATAAACACTAGCTCTAATTAAAATTCAAATCCGTTTAAAGCTCTATCCATAAAAGCATAGACTGCCATAATTAGCATTAACGCACAAAAAACAGAATAAACCTTTAGCAAGATAACAGCAAATCCAGGTTTGCAATCGTCAAATGCATCTACATAAAGATTTCGAAAGTGTGTAAGTGTTCCCATTATAGTTCCTTTTATATAGTTAAAATAAAAGCTATAAGGGTTAAATCAGGGGCGTACGAAAAGATTTGGTGTAAATTCAAAGATACGAAAAAAAAGACAATTTCCTAAAAAGGCAATAAGAAACAGTATCACCGTTGCCTTTTGTACTTTTTAATTGTCTCCCTGATTTTTTGAATTCTATTTTCCGGATCCGGATGAGTACTTTGAAATTCTGGTTGACGATTAGGTCCGGCGGCCTCCTTTAATATTTCCATAACACGGATCATTTCCTCGGGCTGATAACCTGCCTGAATCATAAAAACGACACCCAATTCATCACTTTCGAGTTCATCGCCGCGTCCATTCTTTAATAGTGTATTCTGCCCTATACTATTAACGATATTTCCGGCATCAGCACCTACGGTTGCACCCATAGAAATTGTTTTCCAAAAGTTACTTTCTGCTATACGTTCGGCAGAATGCCTGCCAATTACATGGGCAATCTCATGGCCCAGTACTCCGGCCAGCTGTGCCTCATTTAATTGGGAAAAGAGGGCATAGGTTATAAATACCTGGCCACCGGGTAATGCAAAAGCATTTATTGTGCGATCATCTGCCAAAAGATGGAAATCATATTTATAAGGAGTTTCTCTGGCGAGGCTATGGCTGACTAACTTTTTGCCAACATTATCGACAAAGCCCTGAAGCCTTTCGTCCGGGTAAAGTCCGCCATGTTGCCTGGCCATCTCTGGTGCACTTTGTAGACCAATTGCAATCTCCTGTTCAGGAGTCATACTTATTGTCTGGGTTCTTCCGGTATAAGGGTTCTCTTCTTTGTTATTGCATCTTTGTATAAAGGCAAATGCAACGATAGCAAGGCCGATAAATATTCTTATCTTCCAACTTCCTCTTCTCATGGATTTACAGTGTTCTAGTTCAACATAAATTACAAAAAAGCCTAAAGAAGTTCCGGGTTAATATCTAAAATATTATCGGTAATGTAGGTTTTTACAAAGCCTGTTGTGAAATGTTCAATCCCTGAAAATTCTTCGAGCTCCAGTAATTGCAAGATATTTTTACCTCTGAAGGCGGTTAACATAGGAATAGAAAGAGGAGCATAGCTGTAATGCCATGGTTCATATTTAAATCCTTTACGTCTGGGGTCATCGGTATAAACTAAATAAAAATCATATGTTTTGGAGTTGGCATCCATCCAGTTTTTAAAAACTTCAAAAGGACCACCACTATTAAATTTTTCAGGGACCAGTACATCCCCGGAAGTTTTTTTATTACCGTCTATGATGTCAATATCAGTACCCCAATGGTGCCTGCTTGTGCCTGGAATCGTAGAGTATTCTATGATTTTGTCAATGGCGGCTAAGGGCTGCATGCCTTCATCTGTATAGCGTTCATATTTTCTTTCAAATATCGCCTGTTGTTGTGTAAAACTTCTAAAACTAGAGACCATCTTAATGTCAATGCCATCAGCTGCGGCGGCATTTTTCATTTCAATAAAAGCATCATGAGCTTCTTTCCTTAAATTTATCCCCTGGCCATAAAGTTCAATATCATCCTTACCCATTAATTCAGCAATAGAATATTCTTCGGGATCCTGAATTACCATTGCCGCCGGAATTATGCTCATGGCTATTCCGGAATAACTACTTTTCTTTATAAAGGATCTTCTTTTCATCTGGATATTAATTTTTCGAATTGTCAGTTTACATATTCAAATGTTAATACAACTATTTTGCCAAAATTGTTAATGCCGATATTTTATTTAAACTGGAAACTAACTTTAACAACCTTAATCAAAGTTACTAAGTAATTCGATAATTAGCCCCATATCATCTTTAATATGGAATGGAAATAAAGGAATTTATTGATGATTCTTAATTGAGCAAGAATTTGTTTTTTGAGGCTATAGTCAATAGCACTACTGTTCGTCGCAAATCTTACTTATGAAAAAGTAGCAGTATAAAACGACTAGATCTTATAGACTGGCAGCGAGACCACAATTATTTGGCAATGTAGAAATAGCCTTTGTGCTTAATGTTCAGATCCTTTAATTCTAACAGATAAAAGTAGGTGTCTTCGGCAAGTTTACCGCCGTTTATTGAACGGCCCCGGTTTGCATTTCCTGTGAACTCATCGCGGTAGTCCGATTTTTCGTAAACCAACTTTCCTGTTCTGTCAAAGATCATCAGATGATTGTTGGGAGATCTATCTGTGATGCTGAATTTGAGAGCGTCATTTATTCCATCTCCATTGGGGGACAGTGCGTAATTTCCGGGTAGCATAACATCTGATGCAAATAAAAGGGCAGTTGTAAAAATTTCAAAGTTATTTGCGTTAAAACGACTGGAAGTAACGAAACCTTCTGATGGTATACCTTCATAACCAGAATTACCAAGATCTTCCCATTGTCTTTTTTCCTTACTCCAGCCCACTATAGTCACCTGCGACAAATCTTCCACCAATTTTGTGCGTTCACTATTCGAATCTAAACTTAATGAAATCTGAATTACTCCTGATGTTGTGAGATTCCAAAACTCCTCAGTATTGATATCACCAAGATCTGCTGCCTTTTTAGTCGTATCAAAGCTTTCATATGTACTTTCCGGATTTGAAGGGTTTTCATGGAAATATTCGCATCTTCCAAAGAAATTTCCGTCAACGAACCTAATTTGGAGGGGTCTTAATCTGTCATCATAGCCTACAGGGAATAAAAATTCTTTTTGGCCATTAATGGCTGCATGCCCGTCAATTTTAGTGTGGTGGCTTTCTCCTTCATAAAAGGCTTTAGGCATCAGTGTAACATAGACATTTTTATCATTTCTTCTGGCAATGATATTTCCATATATGAAACTAAGCGAATTGACAATTGTTATTGAAGTTTTAATGTACAAATCGTTCTCCACCGCCAACTCTAAATCGTAAAATGAAGGCGCACTCTTACCCGATATTATAATCTGCTCCTCATTATAGAAGCCAATTATACCTTTATTTTTATCGAAGGAACCATCATTGATCAGGCCGGTATGAAATCCGAGAGATCCCTTGTTGTGCAGTTGAAGGTTACCTGCATTATATACATATTGCTGTCCATAAATACATGGATAAATAAGAAACAATAAGAAGATAAGTTGTATTGTTTTCATCCTACTGTATGTTGGTCTGTTGCCAGGTCGTACCGTCACTTTGGAGCCAGATAGATTTATTCTTTCCCAATGCATTTCTCGGGAAACCTCGATTACAGGTATAGCTTATATTTGTTGAATTGTTTCCTCGACTTATATTTATCAAAACATAAATTCTTCCTATACAACTAGATGGTGATGGCAGTGTAATTACAAGATTCTTTTCTTTCATAATCAGCGTATAGTCATCCTCCGTTAGCGTAGTACTTACGGTAGTTCTTCTAATTGGTGTTGAAAAAGCTCCGGTGACTTGTAATTTGGAGGTTGGCGTAGTGGTCCCGACACCTACATTTCCATTTATAAAACTCAGGTCTTTATTATTAATATCGTAAGTTCTGTTTTCAGAACTCTGTACTAAATTGGAGGTAGAAAGTGTATTAACTTCCAGGACAGGAGCCGCTTGTCCCGGAGGTCCCTGTGGTCCGGTTTCACCTATATCTCCTTGTTCACCCTTTGGTCCTTGAGATCCGGTATCCCCGGTATCTCCTTTTTCACCCCGTGGCCCGACTGCGCCATCGTTGCCGTCAGCCCCATCTGTTCCATTTTCACCTGCCAGACCCTGTGGACCCGTTTCACCGGTATCCCCTTTTGCACCCTGAGGTCCTGTTTCACCGGTATCTCCTTTTTCACCCTGAGGCCCAGTTTCACCGGTATCTCCTTGAGGCCCCGTTTCACCAGTATCTCCTTTTGATCCTTGTGCACCATCTATACCTGCCGGTCCTTGTGGTCCCGAATCACCTGTATCTCCTTTATCTCCTTGTAGTCCAGTTTCACCAGTATCACCTTTTGCACCCTGAGGCCCAACTTCTCCAGTATCGCCCTTTTCACCCTGAAGCCCTGTTTCACCTGTATCTCCTTGAGGCCCAGTTTCACCGGTATCCCCTTTTGGTCCTTGTAGCCCTGTTTCACCTGTATCTCCTTGAGGCCCCGTTTCACCTGTATCTCCTTTGGGTCCTTGTGCACCATCTATACCTGCCGGTCCTTGTGGTCCCGAATCACCTGTATCTCCTTTATCTCCCTGTAGCCCAGTTTCACCAGTATCACCTTTTGCACCCTGAGGCCCAACTTCTCCAGTATCGCCCTTTTCACCCTGAAGCCCAGTTTCACCTATATCTCCTTGTTCCCCTTTTGGTCCTTGAGCTCCGGTATCCCCGGTATCTCCTTTTTCACCCTGAAGCCCAACTTCTCCAGTATCGCCCTTTTCACCCTGAAGTCCTGTTTCACCAGTATCTCCTTTATCTCCTTGTTCCCCTTTTTGTCCTTGAGCTCCGGTATCCCCGGTATCTCCTTTTTCTCCCCGTGGCCCGACTGTGCCATCGTTGCCGTCCGCTCCATCTGTTCCATTTTCACCTGCCAGACCCTGTGGACCCGTTTCACCGGTATCACCTTTTGTACCCTGAGGTCCTGTTTCACCTGTATCTCCTTTATCTCCCTGTAGCCCAGTTTCACCGGTATCCCCTTTTGCACCCTGAGGCCCTGTTTCACCAGTTGCTCCCCGTAGTCCTTGAGCTCCTGTATCTCCTTTTTCACCCTGAAGTCCTGTTTCACCAGTATCTCCTTTATCTCCTTGTAGCCCAGTTTCACCGGTATCCCCTTTTTCGCCCGGAAGCCCTGTTGCTCCATCCGCTCCGTTTTCACCCTGAGGTCCTGTTTCACCTGTATCTCCTTTATCTCCTTGTAGCCCAGTTTCACCAGTATCACCTTTTGCACCCTGAGGCCCAACTTCTCCAGTATCGCCCTTTTCACCCTGAAGCCCTGTTTCACCTGTATCTCCTTTATCTCCCTGTAGCCCAGTTTCACCAGTATCACCTTTTGCACCCTGACGCCCAACTTCTCCAGTATCGCCCTTTTCACCCTGAAGCCCTGTTTCACCTGTATCTCCTTGAGGCCCCGTTTCACCAGTATCTCCTTTTTCGCCCTGAGGCCCAACTTCTCCAGTATCGCCCTTTTCACCCTGAAGCCCTGTTTCACCTGTATCTCCTTGAGGCCCCGTTTCACCTGTATCTCCTTTGGGTCCTTGTGCACCATCTATACCTGCCGGCCCTTGTGGTCCCGAATCACCTGTATCTCCTTTATCTCCTTGTAGCCCTGTTTCACCAGTTGCTCCTTTATCTCCTTGTAGCCCAGTTTCACCGGTATCCCCTTTTGCACCCTGAAGCCCTGTTGCACCTGTATCTCCTTGAGGCCCCGTTTCACCTGTATCTCCTTTGGGTCCTTGTGCACCATCTATACCTACCGGTCCTTGTGATCCCGAATCACCTGTATCTCCTTTATCTCCTTGTAGCCCTGTTTCACCAATTGCTCCTTTTGGTCCTTGAGCTCCTGTATCTCCTTTTTCACCTTGCGGTCCTTGTACACCAGTATCTCCTTTATCACCTTGTAGCCCAGTTTCACCGGTATCCCCTTTTGCACCCTGAAGCCCTGTTGGTCCATCAGCTCCTTTTTCACCCTGAGGCCCTGTTGCACCAGTCTCTCCCTGTGGCCCCGTTTCACCGGTATCCCCGGTATCTCCTTTTTCACCCCGTGGCCCGACTGAGCCATCGTTGCCGTCCGCTCCATCTGTTCCATTTTCACCTGCCAGACCCTTTGGTCCAATGTCACCAGTATCTCCTTTATCACCTTGTAGCCCAGTTTCACCGGTATCACCTTTTGCACCCTGAAGCCCTGTTGCTCCATCCGCTCCGTTTTCACCCTGAGGCCCGACAGCTCCTTGAGCGCCATCATTTCCTGATGGTCCCTCTGGTCCCTGAGGTCCTGTTGCTCCATCATTACCATCAGTACCTGCTGGTCCTTGTGGCCCTTGAGGCCCCGTTTCACCTGTATCTCCTTTGGGTCCTTGTGCACCATCTATACCTACCGGTCCTTGTGGTCCCGAATCACCTGTTTCTCCTTTTGTACCCTGAGGTCCTGTTTCACCCGTATCTCCTTTATCTCCCTGTAGCCCAGTTTCACCGGTATCCCCTTTATCACCCTGTGGCCCAACGGCACCATTTTCACCATCAGCTCCTTTTGTTCCAGGCTCTCCCTGAGGTCCCTGTAGTCCTGTATCCCCTTTTTCACCTTGTAAACCTTGTGATCCCGTATCACCAGTATCTCCTTTTTCACCCTGAGGTCCTGTTTCACCTGTATCTCCTTGTGGACCAGTTTCACCGGTATCCCCTTTATCACCCTGGGGCCCAACAGCACCATTTTCGCCATCGGATCCATTCGCTCCAGCCTTTCCTTTTTCTCCTCGTAGTCCTTGTGGTCCTGAATCACCAGTATCCCCTTTTTCGCCCTGTGCTCCCTGCGGCCCTGTTGCTCCGTCAATTCCGTCTGCACCATCATTTCCTGCCGGTCCTTGCGGTCCCATATCACCAGTACCTCCTTTTTCGCCCTGAGGCCCAACGGCACCATTTTCACCATCGGATCCATTCGCTCCAGCCTCTCCTTTTTCTCCTCTTAGTCCTTTTGGTCCTGAATCACCGGTATCCCCTTTTTCGCCCTGTGGTCCTTGTTGTCCTGTTGCACCATCAGCTCCATCAGCACCGTCATTTCCTGCCGGTCCTTGCGGTCCCATATCACCAGTATCCCCTTTTTCTCCTTGTCGTCCTGTTGCGCCAGTATCACCTTTTGCACCCTGAGGCCCTGTTGCACCAGTTTCTCCTTTTTCTCCTTGAGGTCCGATATCTCCTGTTTGCCCTTTTTCGCCCTGTGGTCCTTGTTGTCCTGTTGCACCATCAGCACCGTCATTTCCTGCCGGTCCCTGTGGGCCAACTGTGCCGTCAGTTCCTTTTTCACCCTGGGGTCCTTGCGGTCCAACAGCACCAGCATCTCCTTTTGGTCCCTGTGCGCCTGGTGCTCCATTTGTGCCAGCCGGTCCTTGTGGCCCTGGATCTCCCTGTTCTCCTTGTTGACCAGCTGCGCCCACAGCTCCGTCTGTACCTTTTTCACCCTGAGGTCCTCGCTGTCCCGTGTCACCAGTATCCCCCTTATCGCCTTGTGGTCCTTTTTCTCCCGGAAGACCTTTAACTTCAGATTGGGAACTATCTTCACGATCAGAAGCTGTAGTTGTATTCTGGCCGATAACAATTTGAGTTCCATCTGTTTTCCTGATAGTTACCGTCCCATCGTCATTTTCGGTTATACTAAATTCCGGCCCGCTGGAAGTGTTGCAGAGACTTTGCCACTCTTTACCGTTAAACTGATAGACACATTGTGCATCGGTATTATAGACCAAAGCACCTTGCAGAGGTTTAATTTTTTGCATTAATGAAGCGTTAACCCGGGTTAGGACCAAGGTTTTATCCCTGCTTTCCAGTTCTATAAGGGAAGAATTGTCTATGTTTTCCGGATTATCTCCTACCTTAAGCTGAGCAACTGCAATGGTACTCTGAAGAATAAATAATAAAAACAGTATTTTTTTATAGGTCATGCTGGGGGTTTTTGACTTAGGTCTCGGGGGGCACAATTATATTACCATATTTCACTATGGTCATATGTACTAAGCCATTAACACAATGATAGTCAATCTAATACCTCTTAAAGAAAATATGTTGTATAACTGTAGGAAAAAGGTGTCAACTATAAGATTTATGAAGCAGGAATTATCGCAGCAAGCGTTAATTTATGTAATTAAAGGGAGTTTGTTCCTGTTATGTTGAATTTTACAAGGCGTCTCAATTGATAAAATTCAAATAGAATTCTACAAGGTACAGACTGCCCAATGAACATCAAAAGTAAAGCAGTATTATGGTAGTTAGCAACTATTAAAGTGCTTTCAACTATTTAATTAAGAGTTAGTTAGAGATATACATATAACCCTGGTGTTTCTTCCTTAAGTCGTTGAAAGTTATAATATAGAAGTAGATTCCGGTCTCCAGACCGGCATTTCTTTTAATGGCATCATCCCGGTTAGAATACCCGTTAAAATCATTGTTGTAGTTATTTTTGGAATAAACCAGCACCCCATATCTGTTAAAGATTTGTAAGGAGTTGTTTGAAGATAATTCTATTCCTTCAATCACCAGAACATCGTTTTGGCCATCGCCATTAGGTGTCATATAATAGTTATCCAGCTCTATGGTATCAAAAGTCTCAAGTTGATCATCATTTCCTCCGATTGTTATAATTTCATAGTCGCTCGGGACAAAAACCTCCGATGTTACCGAACCATAGGCCAATCCGCCGGTAACGGCAGTATTTCCCAGATTGACCCACTGATTCTCGGTCTTACTCCATCCTACCACTTTGAGATCACTGATATAATCACCCAGGGCAGGGATATTACTATAATCATCCCATGTAAGCGTCACATTGGATGGTACATCGCCCTCCAGGCGCCAAAATTCCTTATCACTCACAGATATATATTCTGATGCTTTTTTATCTGTGTTAAAAACGGCGTTCAGTATTTTTGAGTCGTTCGGATTTTCAAAGAAATAAGCACATTTAACCAGGGGGTTGGTGGCCATAGATGTTATGGTAAGTGGACGTAACCTGTCATCATCTCCAACAGGAAATACGAAGGTATCCTTATTGGTAAAAGCTGCATATCCATTCACTTTTGATACACTGCTCTCCCCGGTATAGAACGAATTGTCGAAAAAATTGGAATAAATGGTCGACTGATTTCGCGGGGTTAGAATATCGCCGGTAATTAGATTCCCATTGTTATTAACACCAATGGTGGTTTCAAGGATAAGGCCATTTTCAACTATAACCTCTGCATCATAAAAAACAGGTGCAAAACTACCGGATACTCTGAGTTGTCCAAAATCGCTATAGAATCCTACAAGCCCAAGATTTTGATCAAAAGTACCATCATTGATAAGGTCCAGATGAAAACCTACCATAGCGGCATCATGGATCTGAATTGTACCATAATTATGTATGGCTTCCTGTCCGGAAATCCGGATGCAGCATAAAATAAAAAAGAAGAAGATATACTTTTTCATTTCTTATTTAAGTTTGTTAATCACAAAACTTGATTCTCCGGAACCGCTGAATCTCACTGTACCGGAATTGGCTTCTCTATAGGTGATTATGGTAATCACATCATTGGCACTCAATTGAAGAATTTCGTTTACATGGATACTGGAATGATCATGATTACCTGCAAATCTGATATAGCCTGAAGCCCCAATTGCACCAATAGCCGTACCATTTACTGCTATTCTGGCATTAACATTGGTTCTTGTTTCTGTACTCCCTGTTGAATTTATTCCGACAACTGATAAGTTTGCCCTAATATCATACCGTCCTGCTATTTTTACCTGCAGGGTGTTGCCACTAACCTGGTAAAGAACAGTGCCATCGTCTTTATAATCCTCTGTGCCAAAAATAGGTGCAACAGTATTATTAACGTTTAGGTTGGTGGAAGTGTTAGCGTTTGTCCAACGCCCCCCGTAATTAACTTTAGAACGCTGAAGTACCCCATTAGCATTAGCTGCCAGAATATCATCAGTGTTATCGGCAGTGCTCAAAGATCTGAACCGGCCACTTCCGTTTACATCCAACATTTCGGTAGGGCTGTTGGTATTTACTCCGACATTTCCTCCATCTTCCAGAAATAACCTGTAATCCGCAACCCCCGACTCAACAAAATTAAGTCCGCCAGAAAGCAGATTCCAGTGCCATTGGGCCGTACCGGTATTATCTTCAAATGCAAGAACATCAATACCATTCGCCCTTATCACCAAAGGATGACTATTAAAGCTCGTGGCCTGATTGACTAATACCTGACCTTTATTTTGAACTAATCGTAATTTTTCAACATTATTGGCTTTAAGTACAAGGTCCTGACCATCCGTAGTTCCTACAAAATCTGTTCCTGCAGTGGTTCCGGAATTACCGGCCAGTTCCCATGAGGGATCTGCGGCATCTCCCTGAGGTCCCTGAGGTCCCTGAGGTCCTTGAGGACCGATAGCCCCATCAGCCCCATCAGCTCCTGAAGGTCCCTGAGGGCCGATTGCCCCATCCGTTCCGTCGGCACCATCGTTACCATCAGCGCCATCATTTCCTGCCGGTCCCTGAGGTCCGATTGCACCATCAGCGCCATCGTTGCCGTCAGCACCTGCCGGTCCTGTATTTCCTATTGGTCCTTGCGGTCCGACTGCACCATCTGCACCGTCGTTGCCATCTGCACCATCATTTCCTGCCGGTCCCTGTGGTCCTGTATTTCCTATGGGTCCCTGAGGTCCGGTTGCTCCATCTGCACCATCATTTCCATCGGCACCGTCATTACCTGCCGGTCCTGTATTTCCTATGGGTCCCTGAGGTCCAACTGCACCATCAGCTCCGTCATTACCGTCAGCACCATCGTTTCCGTCATTTCCTGCCGGTCCCTGAGGTCCGATTGCACCATCAGCGCCATCGTTACCATCAGCGCCATCGTTGCCGTCAGCACCTGCCGGTCCTGTATTTCCTATTGGTCCTTGCGGTCCGACTGCACCATCTGCACCGTCGTTGCCATCTGCACCATCATTTCCTGCCGGTCCCTGTGGTCCTATATTTCCTATAGGTCCCTGCGGTCCAACTGCTCCGTCAGCACCATCATTTCCATCTGTGCCATCATTTCCATCAGCACCTGCCGGTCCTTGTGGTCCTGTATTTCCTATGGGTCCCTGAGGCCCGGTTGCTCCATCTGCACCATCATTTCCATCAGCACCGTCATTTCCTGCTGGTCCCTGAGGTCCCTGTGGCCCGACTGCTCCGTCAGCGCCATCTGCACCATCATTCCCTGCAGGTCCCTGGGGTCCTGTATTTCCTATTGGTCCTTGTGGCCCGACTGCACCGTCAGCACCATCCGCACCATCATTTCCTGCGGGTCCCTGTGGTCCTTGTAGTCCTTGTGGCCCGATTGCACCATCAGCGCCATCTGCACCATCATTCCCTGCAGGTCCCTGGGGTCCTGTATTTCCTATTGGTCCCTGTGGCCCAACTGCCCCGTCCGCACCATCATTACCAGCCGGTCCCTGTGGTCCTGTATTTCCTATGGGTCCCTGAGGTCCGGTTGCTCCATCTGTGCCATCATTTCCATCAGCACCGTCGTTACCTGCTGGTCCTTGCGGTCCTGTATTTCCTATAGGTCCCTGAGGCCCTGTTGCTCCGTCAGCACCATCATTTCCATCCGTGCCATCGTTACCATCAGCACCTGCTGGTCCTGCATTTCCTATTGGTCCCTGAGGTCCGGTTGCTCCATCTGCGCCATCATTTCCATCCGTGCCATCGTTACCATCAGCACCTGCTGGTCCTGTATTTCCTATGGGTCCCTGAGGCCCGGTTGCACCATCTGCACCATCATTTCCATCAGCACCGTCGTTACCTGCTGGTCCTTGCGGTCCTGTATTTCCTATTGGTCCCTGTGGTCCTGTTGCACCATCAGCTCCGTCGTTTCCGTCATTTCCTGCCGGTCCCTGTGGTCCTGCATTTCCTATTGGTCCCTGTGGTCCAACTGCTCCGTCGGCACCATCATTACCTGCTGGTCCCTGAGGTCCCTGAGACCCTTGTGGCCCAATTGCACCATCTGCACCAACTGCACCGTCGTTACCATCTGCACCATCATTACCTGCCGGTCCCTGAGGTCCTTGTGGCCCAATTGCACCATCTGCACCATCTGCACCGTCGTTACCATCTGCACCATCATTACCTGCCGGTCCCTGAGGTCCTTGTGGCCCGATTGCTCCGTCTGCCCCATCATTACCATCAGCTCCCGCTGCTCCTGTATTTCCTATTGGTCCTTGGGGTCCAACTGCTCCATCTGCTCCGTCATTTCCGTCAGCACCATCGTTACCTGCCGGTCCCTGCGGTCCGGTTAAGTCGGACGAGGTAAATGAAGAACCATCAGAATAGTTTATTGTAAATGTACCATTACCGTTATCCACAAAAGTGAATGTGCCGCCGGATCCTGATCCGGTGCATAAATTGTTCCATTGTGTACCGTTAAAATAATGAACACATTCTGTTTCTGTATTGTATACTAATGCGCCGCGAAGTGGAGTTATGCTTTGCATCTGAGGGGTGGTTAGCCTGGTCAGCACAAATGCTTTATTTGTACTCTCGAGCTCTATTATAGATGCTGCGTCAATCGTATTTGGATTATCACCAATTTTTACCTGTCCGACGGCAATATTTACAATCAGGACAAATAACGCAAAAGCGTAGTGTTTTAAGTTCATCGGATTAAGATTTGGGTAAAAGCTTAATTTGATGTAAATATAAGCGGGTAATTTCTGACATTTCAGAAAATGTTGTGAAATGCCAAATGGTTGTTGTCAAATAGGTTATGCGTGCAAATTGCCTTAAAATATGGTACTTAATCGACGAAGGAGGAAAATGAAATTATCTTTCTAAATACAAAAATCCCTGATAATTGAGCCCCAGATCATGCATGGAGATCAAATAATAATAGATGCCTTCAGGAAGCCCTTTTTGACGTTCTATCACAATATTGTCAACATTGGAAATTCCGCCGAATTCGTCCCTGTAATTTACCATATCAAATACCTTGAGACCCAGGCGATCAAAGATCTGAATGCTGTTATTAGGTGATTGATCTAATTCGGGGATAAGCAGAACATCATTAATTCCGTCACCATTGGGAGTGAGGATGTAATTGTCTAATGTGAGAATATCTTCAGCTTCTGCAAGGCCACCAAAGGTGATGATCTCGTAGTCATCCGGAATAAAAGTGGTGGAACTGACAAACCCGGAATTAAGATCTCCTGCCAAGGCCTCATTGCCAAGAGAAAGCCAGCTGCCGGCGCTTTTGTTCCAGCCCATAATGGTAATTTGATTTATGTCGGTGGCGAGGGCCGCCATATTGCTCCTGGCATTCCAGCTGATAGAAATCGTGGAAGGGACATTACCTTCCAGGCGCCAGAATTCTGTGGTACTAATAGTGCCAATTGTTCTTGGTTTGATATCTGTACTAAAAGGCGGAAAAGTACTGGGATTATTGGGGTCTTCCAGGAAATAGGCACATTTGGCCAGGCTGTTGATATTGTCAGAATTGAGAATTAAGCGCCTTAGCTGGGTGGCATCCCCTACAGGAAAAGAGAAACTTTGTATATCGGTAATACTGACATATCCATCAACTTTTGAAGGGTCGGCCTCACCTGCGGAAAAGGCATTCTGAATAAAATTTAAATAAATGTCGGGCTGCGCTCTTGGCGTATTAAAATTTCCTACTATAAAATTGGTATTGTTAAGTACATTGACAGAAGTTTCTAATGTTACCACAGCATCTGTCGCAATTTCCAAATCATATAATACGGGCATAAAAGCACCGGATACCGAAAGTGCTGATATCCCATAGAACCCGGCCAGGCCAAGATTATCATCAAAACTGCCATTATTGATCAGGTGGGTATGAAAACCTATTTGCCCCTGATCATGGATACGCAGGTTGCCACTGTTGTACAAGGCGGTTTGGGCCTGGCAAACAGTGCCTATAAATAACAATATGCAAAGTGTCTTTTTCATTAGTTGATTTGCTGCCAGTTAGTTCCGTCGCTTTGTAATTGTACAACTCCATTGGGAATTGATGATTGAAGTGTTCCAATAGAATCCAAATAATTGTTGGAACCAACAGTAAAAGAAGGATTTTTTATGATATAGATTCTTCCTTTAAATGATGTAGCTGAAGGTAGACTAATCGATCCGTTATTGTTGAAAATTATAGTATGATCATTAGTTCCTAGATTTACCACACCGGATGTTACTTGTATTGCTGTCGCGAAAGAACCTCCGGTTTCCAAAGTAGAGGTTGGGGTTGTTGTTCCCACCCCGACATTTTGGTTTGAATCTATCCTAAGAGCCTCAGATCCTGACGTAACAAGGCCTATTTCATCCGCAGCAGCCCTATACATTCCTGTATTTGAATCATTATCGAAACTATAGGCTACGCTATTTGGTAAAGTTCCAAAAGTATTTCTGATACCTGCAGCCTTTATAGTTCCTTCAACATGGAGTTTATTAGTAAGAGCAGTTATGCTTGATCCAATTCGCATATTACCAGTTCCAGTTATTCTGAGATTTCCTCCATCCAAGTTGTAAGTTCTATCAGCAGCTGTTTGTGTTAGATTTGAATTAGATAAATTATTATTACTTGATCCAGCTAGTTCGTCTATAGCCTCCTGTGAAGTTGTGGCTGTAAGACCGGAGGTTGTATGATCATATAGTACTTCTGCAGCCGTTTGATTATCTAAATATGGTGATAAATCCACAGAAGTAGGTCCAACCCCATCGTCTTGAAGAGAGAGGCTTAGTTGATCTCCAACAATATCAAATTGATCTACAGTCTGGTCATCTGTATCTATTCCAGAACCATTATTGATCCAGGTGTATACTCCAGCTCCATCGGTTGAGAGTACCTGACCACTATTACCACCAACGGGCAATTCGATTTCATTTGTAGCACTTATATCCAAATCAGTAGAAGTGTGGTTTGTAATTAATGTGGTATTAGCCAAAATTGCTGCGGATTCTTCATATGGTGATAAATCCACAGAAGTAGGTCCAACCCCATCGTCTTGAAGAGAGAGGCTTAGTTGATCTCCAACAATATCAAATTGATCTACAGTCTGGTCATCTGTATCTGTTCCAGAACCATTATTGATCCAGGTGTATACTCCAGCTCCATCGGTTGAGAGTACCTGACCACTATTACCACCAACGGGCAATTCGATTTCATTTGTAGCACTTAAATCCAAATCAGTAGAAGTGTGGTTTGTAATTAATGTGGTATTAGCCAAAATTGCTGCGGATTCTTCATATGGTGATAAATCCACAGAAGTAGGTCCAACCCCATCGTCTTGAAGAGAGAGGCTTAGT